>Ga0208898_1000012_pt1 | contig 470584 bp, 421 predicted proteins | sample VirMetDEL_Mar_4_FD_184513 | JGI IMG/M metagenome (GOLD analysis project Ga0208898, IMG submission 184513) | Aqueous microbial communities from the Delaware River and Bay under freshwater to marine salinity gradient to study organic matter... | ecosystem: Environmental > Aquatic > Marine >... | reverse complement strand
GACCGCATCGGCGGCACACCATCTTCGCCCTCATGTCGCGGAGCGGCGTGAACCGTTGGACCTCGGGCAGGCTCGCCCAAGCGAGGATGACGCGGCTGCCGCACGGGCACACCAGGGCGCACTGATCGCCGCGCCGGATGTCGTCAGGCGTCGTGTCGTCGCCGTAGTGGGTCATCGCCGCGAGAGGCGCGCCGCGAACCTATGCGTCTCATCCGCCGTCATCTTGGCGAACTGGCCCATGCCCAGTGCGAGAGCGGCGCTGACCAGGCGGTCGTTCTCTTCCTTAGACACATAGGCGACGTTTGATCCCGGCCCCGGCGTCGCCGGCAGGCTGGGGTGCGGCGGCGGATTGCGCACCACGCGGGCCGCCAGTTCAGCGTCCAGCCGCATCAGTTCTTCGGTCGATAGGGGTTCCGACATTCCATCCTCCGTCGCGCCACCGACGGCCGGACTCCTGATCGCGAACCGGGTTCGCGTCAAGAGGATGTTCTTCTAATGTTCCGGTTTGTTGTCGGCCCGCTTTAGGGTGTATCTGGCTTGGCGTCGAGTTAGACAGCGGCGCGCAAACCTAGCGGACGCGGCGGCGGCGGCGGGGCGGTTAGACATCGCTAAGGCCTTGATTGTTATCACTTCAGGGCCTCCTCCCGGGGTCGCCATGTTTTTGTTGAGACCACTTAGAACTGGCTCAAAACCAGCTAAGAGTGGCGCAACATGGGAATGGCTCGCACGCATCTGGGGTCTGAAATGCGCCGCGAGCAGACTTTCGATCGCCGCCACAAAGCGGACCTTCGCTTTCGCACTCCTTGGACGAAGTTCCCGACCGTGGCGCCCGACACGTCTCTTAGGAAGGCATGGATTAGGTTGTGTTGGACTCTGGAGTCGCCGACGGGACCGTCCGTTACACCTGCGGCCTAGCGCCCAGTCGCGGGCGCAGCGTATCCACGAACGCCTCGACCCTCGCAATACGAGTATCGAGCCAGACGCCGTAGTCTTTGAGAAGGGCTTCGGCATCTGCCACGCCAGACGCGACTAGTTCAGCAGCCAGCGTTCGGGCCGCTGGCATCGTCAGCGGTCCGTTCTTGTCAATCAGAAGGCGTTCAGCAAGATCAGCGTCCGCCGCCCGTCGGTCATTTCCTATAAAAGCAGACCGGTGCTCCATATGGAGAAGCCTGCGGCCAAATGTCCGCAGGCGCACATCGGCGAAGCTATCTACAATCTCACGCTGACGAATCTTCGGCGCTCCGTGGAAGTCCGCCATCAGCCGCAGGTCGTCATCGTCCGGAAACCGGTCGTAGAGCTGCAGTTCTACGTGGGGCGAGAGCGGACTGTTTGCCCAGCGGGCCGCTTGAGCCTCAATGATTCTCGAACTGAGCTCTGGATTAGCCTGGAGCCACTCGGCACGTCTTTCGGCCTCATCGACATCGCCCAGCGCCCAGTCCTCCGGAGCATCCCAGCTCATCGCGATCGCCGGGGCGGCGTTGGTTTTCAGACGCCGCAGGGGCCCCTCGCGCTGAGAGATTAAGGCAGCGAGGTCGTCGGTCTGTAGTTGAACAGCTTCGGCCGGATCTGAGGCCAAGTCCCAACATAGCCGCCCATTAGGATTTCCCGCCTCCGGGCCCAAGCAGGCGACGACTCGGTGCGACGCCTCGAACCCGTAAAATTCAGTCAGAATGAATAGCGGCTCAGACGCCACGAGATCGGCGACGGCCGCCTTATTCGAGGTTCGGATCGCCCGGCTCCAGATTTCGGGGGCCTCAGAAGCTACGCGCCGACACAGCGCAAGCGTCATCTGGGCGTCGGCCATGGCGTCGTGTGCAGCGTCGACATTCAGACCGTTGGCCGCCGCGACCGCCTCTAGGCGAAAGGTCTTCCGACCGTCGGCGGCGAGGGGCAGGGTCAAGCAGGCCGAGGCGTCTGCACAGGCGGTCAAGACGATATGCATGGCGTCCGCCCGACCGCAGCCCGGCGTGGAGGTGAGGTAGGCCGGAAAAAGGTTCTGGAAGAAGGCATGCCGCAGCATCTCCTCGTCGAACCGGATTGAATTGTAGCCGATGAAGATTCCCCGGCCCCATCCCGACAGCCGCCTTCGGATCTCCCGCACCATGTCGTAGTGGGAGGGGAGGCTGAGGTCCGTAAGCCGCTCGATCGACAGGCGATTGGCCAGCATCGCCTTGGGGTGGGGGACTACATGGGGCTGAAGCCGACAGCGCAGCTCGAAGCGATCCAGCTCGTTCAGATCACCGTCCGTATGGATCGCCGCAAACTGGACGATTTGATCGAAGCCTTTACTTAGCCCCGTCGTTTCTGTGTCGTAGAAGACGAAGCCCAAGCGAGACCCTCAGGACCACAGGCGGTAGCGGACCACCGCCGTGCTTACGCGGAACCGGCGCGCGAGCGAGTTGACCTTTTCGTCATCCTCGAGGTCCAGGCCCTCGGCGTCGACCAAGGGTTCGAGCAGAAACTGGGGCATGAGGAACTCCGCCGCAAAGGCGTTGGCTTCAACTTCTCGCCAATCCGTGCCTTCGGAGGCCAGACGGTCACGGTTCAGAACCCGAAATCCCCGATCCAAGTGAACCGTCTCTCGAAGGATATCGTCGTGAAGCCGGTGGTGGGCGAACTCGTGAGCGAGCGTGAACCGTTGCCGATTGGGGTGGTGAAGCGCGTTGACCCCGATGATCCCCACGCCATCCTTGATAAACGCCATGCCCGAGAGATCATCGGCCAAGGGGGCGTGCTGGAGAACGATGCCCGCCGCCCTGATTATCCTCTCGACGGGCACCGGGGCGGAGCGAACCTTGGCCGCAGCGAGGAGACGTCCCGCGTTCTGACGCGCCTCGGCGACATCCGGCCGCTTCATGACCGAGGCCGGGAGATGGCCATCGCCGCGGCGATCATGCTTGAGATTTGCGCCTTGGCCGTTGCGCTGACCTCGTCGGACAGGGCCAGAGCCTGATCCTCCAATGACGCCGGGCGCACGGCAGGGAGGAGATCGGTGACCCGGTCGAGCCTGAGGGCCGCCGCGAGGTCGCACGCCTGGTGCAGGAGGACGCTCTGCCGGCCACGCTCGATGTTGGCGATCGAGGCTCGTGAAAGTCCGACCCTCACCGCGAGATCGGCCTGTGTCATGTCCAACTCCTGGCGCCGCAACGCCATGGCTTCTCCGAACTGCTGGTAGCGGGGGTCTGGGTTCATAATCGATTTGTTTGCTTTGCGCCGCCCGGCCGTGTCAATGCGGCAAACACGGTGTGATTATCATAAACACTACTAAGTTTGTGTTGACGCCGCTATGAGTCTCGGGAATTAGTGACGCGCTCGGTCTCCCCGCGAGCCCAAGTTCGGATGCGAGCCCTTGGCGAGTGCCGATCCATCTCATCGGCCCGAATGCGCACGGAGGATTTGGCCATGCACACAGTGACGTTCTATCCGATCGGCAACGCCGACAGCTGCCTGATCGAACTTGAGAACAACCGGAACATCGTCTTCGACTTCGCCGATGTGGCCGCCAAGAATGACGAGAACGAAAAGCGGATCGATCTGGAGAAGGCGCTGCGAGACGCCCTGGACACCGCCGGCCGTGACGACGTCGACACCCTCGCCCTCAGCCACCTGGACCGCGACCACATCAATCGCGTCAGTGAAGTGTTCGAGTTCGACCATGCGGACAAGTATCAGGGCGGCGACCGCATCAAGGTCACGACGCTCTGGGCTCCGGCGGCGGCCCTGCTGGAGAAGAACCCGTCCGAAGAAGGCCGGATCATCCGACAGGAGCTCCGTCACCGTCTGAAGAATGACTACGGCGTCCAGATTTTCTCGCGCCCCAGGGCGCTCGACGACTGGATGCGCGGCGAAGGCATCGATCCCGACACCCGCAGGCACCGCATCACCGACGCCGGTCAGCTGGCTCCGGGCTTCTCGCTGGCGGACGACGGCGTCGAATTTTTTGTGCACTCGCCATTTGCCGAACGCTGCGATGACGGCGGACTGATCGAACGCAACGAGGCTGGCTTGTTCATGCAGGCGACCTTCGACGTCGGGGGCCGGACGACGCGACTGATCCTGGCGGCCGACTGCGGATACGAGGTGATCGAAGGCATCATCCGGCAGACGCGCCGGCGCAAAAACCACGACCGGCTGCTCTGGGACATCAACAACATCCCCCACCACTGCAGCTACAAGTCGCTGGCCGCCGAAAAGGGAACGACGAAGACCGACCCGGCCGAACCGACCCGCTGGCTCTACGAAACCCAGGGTCAGCCGGGAGGGGCTCTCGTCTCGACCAGCTGCCCGATTCCCACCGACGACACCGATCAGCCGCCCCACCGGCAGGCCGCCGCCTACTACCGCGACGTCGCCAAACTGAAGTCCGGCCCCTTCCTGGTTTCCATGGAGGAACCGTCCACGGCTAAGCCCGAGCCGCTAGTGTTCAAGATCGACGGCCTGGGCGTCACCCGCAAGCGGGCCATCCTGACCAGCACCGGCGCAGCGGTCGGCGACGCCGCTCCGCGGGCGGGGATTCGGTGACGGCCGAAAACGCGCGACTGGTTGGGCGGCGGGCGCAGGCTTTCGTCGATTACATTCTGGCTCTCGATAGCCCGTTCGTCTCCTTGGTTAGCGCGACAACGGAGCACGGGACGGACGTGGTGGTCGTGGCGGTCGCCGTCGAAGTGCCGCAGCATCCCGTCGTCCCGCTGCACTCGACGGAGCCGATCGAAATCCGGTTCGCGGCCGACGACGGTCGCGAACCCAGGATCCGGACTGCGCGGGCGGATTTCCCTCTCGGCCTCGTGCACACGAGTATTCCGGACGCAGACGGCAAGCTGAGCCTTTGCGTCTGGGAAGTTCCCTGGAGTGAGTTGAAGCGAAGGCTGACACCGGAAAATCTTCTCCTTCGCGTCCAGGACTGGCTTACGCGGACGGCCCGAGGCGAACTGCACCATCCGGATCAGGACCTCGAGCCCTTGTTGCCGGCGTCGTCCGACACCTTGATCTTGCCGTCTGACGGACTTCGGCCCGGTGTGACCCCCCATATACAGGGCGCCGCAGAGATCGCCGGGCGCATGTACGTCGAACTGGGCCATGATCCGTCGCGCTCGGTCCGGTCCAAGTTTGGCGTGGTCTATGTGACCCTGCCCCTGATAGTGCATGGGGCGTTGCATGAAATGCCGCGGACGCTGGAAGCGCTCGGCGCTCTGACCGCGAAATCGGGACAAGATCTGGTCGACACGCTGGGCCAGCAACTGCTCGAGAATTTCGTGACCGAAGACGCGGGTCGCCTACAGCTCCTGCTGATCCTGCTCGTGCCCAAGACGGCGAGTAAGGACACGTCCGCCACCAGCCTTGAGATTCGCGCCTTCACCTCGGTGAAGTCGATCCTCGAGATCGGCGAGGCTCTGGGCGTCTTCCTCGCGGACGGCTCTGTCGCCAGAGTTCGGATTCCCAAGGGTCCTGCCGACTTGGGCGGTATCGACCTGATTGCCTGGCGGATTGTTCACCGCGTGAACCGACGGGCCGCCGCAGCCATGTCGGGCCGGGTTTCCGACGACCGCAAGATCGTCGCGGTCGGCGCCGGCGCGATCGCTTCCAACCTCGCAGGTGTGGCGGTCCGGCAGGCGTTCGGCCGGTGGACGTTCATCGATAGCGACGCGGTGCTGCCACACAACACCGTCCGTCATGGCCAAGGCGATTGGGCGGTCGGGGCCGCCAAGGCCCAAGCCCTTGAGGTGCAACTGAACGGCATACTGAGCGAGCCCTCGGTGGACGGCGTGATCATCGCCGATGTTCTGTCGCCGGGTGCGCAGGCGACGGCGCTCGACGAAGCCTTGCGAACAGCGGACCTGATCGTTGACCTGAGCGCCTCGCCCGCGGTGCTCGGCTGGCTGGCCGACCAAGCGTCTGGCGCCCGCCGGGCCAGCCTGTTCTTCAATCCGACCGGGTCTGATCTTGTCCTCCTCATGGAGGATGAAGCCCGGCTTCGGCGCATCGACCAACTGGAAGCCGTCTATTTCGCCGCGGCCGCCACCCGCGAGGACATGGCCGGGCATTTTGCTGAAGGCCGCGAAGGCCTGGTTCGCTATGGCAACGCCTGTCAGGATCTGTCGCGCCCTCTGCCGCCCTGGCAAGTTGCGGTCTTGTCGGCGATCGGTGCCGAACAGCTTCAGCGCGCCGCCTCGCGCCCCGAGGCGACCACCTTGGTCTGGCGGCTGCTGGACGACGGCGGTGTCGCGGCCGTGGACCTCGGCGCGCCGCCGGAGTTTCTGTGGTTAGAGGACGGGTGGCGGATCGCGCTCAGCGGCGCGTGCGTGGACCAGTTCCGCGCGTTGCGGGCGGCCGCCCTTCCTTCCGAGACCGGCGGCGTGATGTTGGGCGCCGTCGACTACAGTCGTCGCTCGATTCAGGTGGCGATGATCCTGCCGGCCCCGCCGGACAGCCGGCAGTCTCCCACCTATTTCGAACGCGGCTCCTCGGGTTTGAAGGCCGCGGTTTCCAAAATCCAGACCCGCACGGCCCATCAGTTGGACTATCTCGGCGAATGGCACTCCCACCCCGACGGCGCCGCCGTGCGTCCGAGCGACGACGATGAAATCGTGTTCTCATTTCTGCAGGACCGCCTGGGCCGGGCGGGTCGCCCGCACCTGATGGCGATCGTCGGCCAGGACGACCTGTTCGTGCGGTGCGGCACGGGAGACGGCGGCAGGATCGAGGCGGTGTTCTCGATTACGGATTGATCCGGAACTCGTAGAAAAGTTCGGTGCGGACGAGTGCGGCTTCAAAAGCGACCGCCTCGTTCCCGATGCCTACGAAATCCTGATCGGTGCGCACCACGCGTCCCTTAGTGTGCTCGGCCAGCGCACTCATCAAGCCCGGCAGAGGCATTCGGCCCCAGCCGACCTTCTTCGCAAGGGCTTCATCGACGGGAATGGCTGCGATCAAGTCCGGGGACGCCATGGTCTCCAGTCCCTTGGCCTTGAGTGTCGCATTGTGGCTGCCATGATGGCCGACCTTGTAGAAGCCGGTCCGCCTCAACAGGTCCGCGCCGCGCACCACCTCGCCATCTGGCAAGGTCCATTCAAGTCCCGGCCACGTCATCCAGCTGCCGACCTGGGCGTCGGCGGCGAACAGCAAGACCTTGCCGCTGGCGATGAACTCCACGGCAAGCACTAGGCTGGTATTGTTGGTGGCGTTGTCCAGCTTCAACGCGAGATCCGCAGCTGAGCCCAGCCAGTCGGAATCGATCCGGCGCCAGTCCTGATCCGTCAGGGGGTCGTCGGCGGCGGGCCCCCAGTAACGTTCCCAGAAAAAGCGCTCCGCGTCGGTCGGCGCATCGGAAGGTGCCGCTGGGGCTTGCTCGAAGTCCATGCCCAGCCGTTGCGAGACGTCAAACGGCTGGCCTGGATCATGTTCCAGACCACGTCCGGCCAGTTGCGTCTCCACGACGCCGACAAACGCTTCGCTTTCAAAGGAAGGGGGGCCGAGGTGATAAACCTCGGTCTCCGAAATCAGCTGATGGATTGCTTTGGGGTCCAGAGGCGGCCCGAGAGCGAAGATTCGAAACCCCGGCGCGATCGACGATGGCGGATCCGAGGGTCGGCAATAGCGGGGCGTTTCGGGAGCCAGGCCGCGAACGAACTCGAGCGCATCACGGGTCGTGCGGTTCGCTCCGAAGAAATCGAGTATCGACCCAAGGCCCTTGGCGAGCGCAGTCGCCGATCGGGCCTCGGCGAGTGCCAACGCCGCGGTCACGCCCCGTAACGCCAGCGCCTTCTCGGCCTCCAGCTTTCTCGCGTCCGGATCGTTTGGGTCTTCGGTCCATCCCAGCCAGACCTTGCCCACCGCGAGCTTGCCCGGGATCCGTCCTTCCGAAGGCTTGGCGAACAGATCGTGGGCCTGGTTGAAACCGGAGATGTGGTCCCAGTGCTCATGGCTCGCGACCAGCAGATCCACGAAGCCACCGCTCGCCTCGATGATGTCCTCGACAACCGCACGGATTTTGGCCTTGGCGTTCGAAGCGGTCTGATAGATGCCGCAGTCGATCATAATCCGGAACGGAGACCCCGAGCCGTCATCGAGCGTCACCAGAAGACAGTCGCCTAGCCCTTGGCGGTAAAGACGAACGGTCGCGTTTGGAGACGCCGGGGCTATCACGCGAGAGGGAGCTGGTCTGGCCATCGTTCAATGCCCCCTGTGCAGCATCGCGAACGGTTCGCCGAGGTCGTCGCCGAAATACAGTCCCCGCAGACTGCCGCCCTGGTTGATCGAAAACTCACGCGCTCGGGCGATGCGGGCCGGCGCGTCGATCCGTTTTGATATGCAGTAGCGGACGCGCTCCCGTCCCTTTCGGGTGTCGATCAGGAGTGTGCAGCCGCCTCTCTGCCAGTAGCCGGGTCCTGATATGTCATCGGCCCCCAGGCACTCACACCGGCGCTGGGTGAGGATGACCACCAGATCTGTCAGGAAACTTCCGTCCGGCGCCACGCGACGGGCCGGCCGGATGGAATGAACCTCGAACCTTGATTTGGCGGTCTCCGGATCTGGTCTCCGGCATTGGCAGCGACCGGACGCACCGTCCTGTCCGCCGGGCGACAGGTTCAGTCGTAACCCAAGCTGGGCAGCCAGGGCCGGCGTCAGTCGCTCTTCAAGCCAGTCGTGGAACTTGCCGCCGTTGACGGCGCGGCTGGCCGCCGCGCGCGCCCTGTCCGCGTCCAGATCCCAGCTCAGATCCAGATCGGCCAGGATTTCGGACAGCCCCTCCAGCGGGATCGTCGGCTCCTGCCACCGGAGCGACTCGGTGGAAACTGTCCGCAAATCATCGGGGTAGATGCCGCGACTGCGGAACGCCTCAAGAAAGGCCACCCGGTATCCGAACCGGTCGTCCGGCACCAGGTCCGCGTCAGAGGTAATTAGCGCCCGGAGATAGTCGCCGAACGTGAGATCCACGGGCGGGCAGTAGTCCAGAGCGCGGATGCACATCCGCAGCACGTGGGCGGCGCTCTTGCGCGCCTCGTCCGCCAGTCTTCGAAGAAGGTCGGGATGCATCGAGCCGGGACGGAGCGTGCCCCCGGCGTCGACGGCGATCCGGTGGAGATCCGCTGACCGGCTGCGATAAATGGTCAGGAAAGCGGCGAAAACGGCCGCCAGAAGGATCGCGCCCCTGTCGTGCGGCTCGTCCAGGTTCCGGTAGTCGACCTCGCCGGCTGGCTGACCGATCGCGGAGCGCAAGGCGGCGGAGCGGCCGATCCCTTCGCCGAACTGCCGGGCCAGTTCGGCCAGCATGCCGCCCTTGCCCAGATCACCCGCGGTTCGCTTGAGCTCCTGCTCGAGGAGCCCGGGCAGGCTGAAATGCTGGAAGATCGCAACGATGTCGGCAAAGGCCTCGTGGAAGGCCGGCATGTCGGGATTGGTGGCTTCCTGATACCGGCGATGAAGACCGTCCAAGAGGGCGTGGGTCACTTCGTGCGCGATGATGTCGTGTGACAGACACGTAAACACTGTGGAGCCCGGGACGGTGCTGCCGCTCGTGGACGGGGCGGCCGGGAAGTAGCCGAACATGAGGGCCTTCTTCCGAGGGCTGTAGTAGGCGTTCGCCTCTCTCAACCCGTGGGGGTAGATCCTGAGCCGCCTGACGAAGAAGTCGTCATAGACGGCCTTCTGTCCCTTCCGGGCCCACATCCGTCGCTCCGGGGCCCACAGAGCGACCCGGCCGAGCGCCTGCTCGAAATTACGGATCGTGGTCATGGCCACCGCATAGACCATCTGCTGGTGAAACTGGGGGTTGCTCTCGGATGGCGGCAGGCCGTTGGTGGCCAGCAGGTAGGGGTCGTCGAGGTCTACGGGGGCATAGGCGCAGCCGCTGGCCGGATCGATATCGACGACTTCAAGATACTCGCCGACAGGCCCCGGCTGGAGTGGCGCGTGGCCCCTGACCGCACCCTCCCACGGGACCGAGACGACGACCTCGCTGAGATGCGCAGTCTCATGAACGCCGGCGAAGCTCGGATCGGAGGCGAAGATGCGAAGCCGGCGTTCGGCCGGCGGGGATCGCACGATGCGGCGTTCGACCTGGCCGGGCTGGGGCGGCGCGCCGGTGTTCTTCGGCGGCTCGGCGGGCGGGCTGCGCATCGTCCGGGGATCGAGATAGCTGCGCAGGGTCCGGGATATTCGTCGTTCATCCAGCATCGCTTCGACGTAGCGGCGACGATCGACATCGCTCATGACGTCATGCGGGGCATCGGGGTCGGCCAGAACATCTTGGACGCTGCGGCCGGTCTGGCTCAGCTGGGTCATCTCGAGGGCAAGCATAGCCGCCCGCGGCGTTTCGCCGGTGATGCCGAGGCCGGTCAGGACGCGGAAGGCCGCGAACAGGGCGCTGTCCCGCGCGGGCTTGCGCAGCGCCTCGGCGGCCATCGGCTCGACGCCCAAGGCGGTCATCGCCTGCAGCATGCCGCGGCCAAGCTTCTCTTGCGCCTCGCCCGCAGTCATGACTTCCGACGGAATGGCGCCGCTGGCGAACAGGGCCTGTCGGACCGCTTCTCCGCGCATCCACGGCTCGGGGTAGGCATTCAGCTTCTCGCGATGCGCCAGGATCCACAGGGCCGCAGCCGCGGCGATCTGCGGCGTCGCCGAGGACGTGCCCGAGCCGTGAAGACCGACGGCGCCGCCGCATCCAAACTTCGTCCAGGGTACGTTGGGCGTGAAGGCGGCGAGCGCCGTGTTCATCTTGGAGAGCGGCCCGTGGTTGCCCTGCATGATGTCCGGTTGGCGGTTGTCGTAGGGTCGATGGTCCGCCATGAGACCACAGGCGGCGATGACCCTCTGAAACCGGGCCGGATGGACGATATGGCGGGTGGGCAGATGGCCGTAGTTGTTGCCTGCGGCCGCCACCATGACCATCCCGCGCTCATACGCCCGGTTCACGGCATCGGCCCAGGCGAAGGACGCGACACCGCCCATGCTCAACGAAAGCACGTCAGCATCCATGTCGGTAGCGTAGGCGATCCCCTTGGCGATGGCGCTCGTCCAGAAAACGGCGACGGCGTTGGCGACGCGAATGGGGATGACCGACGCCATTGGGGCGCCCCCCAGGGGACCGTCGCCCAAGGGCTCCGCAGCCTCCACAGGGAGCCGATACGAACCGGCCAGGAGGCCAAGGGTCGCATGTCCGTGACCGCGGTTGGTCAGTTGACTCAGGACCGCCCTGTCCCGGGCGTCGTCCAGCCGCCCCTCGCCCGTGAAGTTGCGTTGCCGGGCGAAGTCCATGTTTGTCGGCATGACGTGGTGGTCGGGATCGAAGCCGGTGTCCAGGTGGGCGATAACGACACGACCGCCCCGATCCGCGACTGCGGCACGAGCGTCGGCCAACTGGCTGTAGGCGGTCCCCAAATGCCAGTCGGCGGTCGCGCCTCGGGGCAGGCGTCGGTCCTGAGGGTTTTTGAAACAGGGATCCGCGACAGCCTGAAGCAGATCGGTTCGAGCCGGGCTTGTCGGAAAGGCGGACTGCTCCAGGTCAGGCTCAACCAGGCTTACGCCGGCAGCGGAGAACGCGGCATCGCCACGCCCCAGCATATGCGCCGCATCCCACGGGTTCTCCTCCAGGGGCTGGTCGATCTCAGTCGCGTACCATGCCTGGACCGGCGCGACGCCCTGCTGCCCTGTCCGCGATGGAATCTCGAACATCTTTTCGAGCTCGAGGCGGGAGCCATTCAGGGAAAGGCCCGTAGGGGGTGCCTCAGCCGAAGCTCTGATCAGAAACCGGCGACCGCGTCGATCTTGCGAGGAAGCCATGGGGCTGACTTTCAGAACGGTCCCACATCACGTCGAATGGGTATCCCATCGATAACCTTCGCCGCGGCGACGGACATGTCAACTGCGACGCGAGGCGCGCAGGGTGCACGATCAAGCATCGGACAGTTCCGCCAGCGGCGGTTCCAAGTCGAGCATCAGATAGATTTCCCTGAACGTCTCCATCGAGACCTGCGCGACCTCCATGGCGACCGTCTGGATTCCGGTCAGGGCGTCGGCGCCAAACTGGGCCTGTATGAGCCGCTGCGGATCCCCATGGGTGGGATCATCACGCCTCAGGTGCAGGAGGAACCGGCCATTACCGACATGCACCTGACCCAGGCTTGAGTAAGCAGATGGCGCGTGTCTTGAACCGCCGAGGCGTTCTCCACGATGAGCTTTAAGGTGTCCGCCCACGCTGAGAGGGGACCTTATCGCGAGCTCTTCAAGCCGGCGGACGCGTCGATCGAAACGAAGCGGAAGCCCCTCGGGAACCGCCGCATAGGCGTCGACCGTTCCGCCTTAAGGGCGAGGTCCCCGAGCAAAAATTCGAGATGGCGTACAGGTTTACGACCCAACCAATGCGTTTCGTGCAGCAGTGAAGGCCCAGTTCGGCGCACCGTCCATCACCAATGTCGTCTCACTTCTCAGCACCACGGTGCCGAAAAGCGCAGGTAACGAACTGAAAACGACCTATCGGGACGTCGGGAACGGACTTTGATGTTAGTCGGTTGACCTCATGCCGAGCGCCGGAACCCAGAAGCGGTGGCTGCCGACGTCCACAAAACGAGTCATGTTCGGCGCTTGCTGGCCGCTGATCGGCCCTGCCGGAAAGCGGACGTCGCCAACCGCCGCGTTGAGTCAAGAACTGACCGAAATGATCCGAGTAACGGCGCGAATCCGAGCCAGGACCGGCGGCTGGGGTCATGTTCAATATTCAATACTGTCTCTTCAAGACTAATTGGAAGTAGAATATAAACGATTGTTTATAAAGTCTACGCCTGTATGGGCGGACGGCCTCTCGGCAAAATTTTAATATTTGTATTTATCGCGCGAGTCTTGCGAAACTTCCTACCGGCTACCGCGAATCCTTTTCGCGTTGAGTTGCCAGAATGAGCCAGCCTCTGCCGGCCTAGTGAGGGAGTTTTCCGATGAAGCCGCCGTAAAAACCTGAACAGTCTCTGAGGCTTGCTTCAGAAACAACTCGAGCCCTGAGCGATGCCCAAGGCTCGTGCTGGGGAAGTCTAGTCCCAATCGTTGTGGCGACGATGGGCAAATGATCTCCCCAGGCGAGCTGGATGTCAACGGCCCTTTCACAGTGAAAGGGGACGGCCTCGCTCGGCCGGAACCCAACGCACTCAATAATCAAAGGAGATCAGATGGACAGCCTCCATCATGGCTTCCGCACGCCTGCCATCCGAAGCGCTGTGGCGCTCGACGATGCCATTCGTGCTGTAGCTGTCGAAACGGAAAACGGACTATCGTGGGAATCTCTTTCGGCGACGGCGACGATCGTCGTGACGCCGAATGGAGCTCCAATCAGGACGATAGTGACGGGGCGTCGGCCTATCGTCACAGGAACCTATGCCAGCCGAAAAGCGGGACGGCCGCTGCCGTATGAAAGCATGCTCGAGCGTGCCTTCTTTATGCATAGTGAAGTCGATCCCGACGTCGTCGATTACCGGGCTCAGCCCTTTCGCCTTGAGTTCATCATCGCCGGCGTCAAGAGGACCTACATCGTCGATTGCCTCCGTCTTTTGGCGGACAACTCGATTGAAATCGTCGAGATCAAACGAGACAGACGAGCGCTCCGCGATCCGCATTATGCCGTGAAGCTTGAGGCCGTGCGGATCATCTGTGAGCGCGTTGGCTGGCGCTTCCGCATCGTCTTTGCGTCTGAGCTTCTGGACCCAGAATACGTCTACGAGAACATCCTAGAGGTGCAATCCTGCCGCCTCACCGAGTTTGACCGATCCGACGTGTTCATCGTTACCGAGGCGCTTCTGCGTCGGTCTCCCCTGACCATGGGCGAGCTAGGCGACGTCCTGGGCGACCGACTCTTAGGCATCGCGAAGCTGAAGGCGATGGCCGTCAAACGCATCGTCCGGATCGACCTCACACGACCCCTCTTCACCGAAACCTCTGTCGAGCTGGTCAGCGACCGGCTGGAGAATGTGCAATGACCGACATTCAACTCCAAAGCGGCGAACTCTGGGAGATCGACGGCGAGCGCCACTTTTTCGATCAGGCGATGGGAAGCGGCTTCCTCTTGTTCCGCTCTGAACGGACCGGCGCGCCGTACCAGATCCCGCTCGATACGGGCGAATATGTTTCGCCTTCAATGGACTGGCTGATCGGCCAGTTCGCCCGTGGGCTGGTGAAGCGGCTGAACCTTACTCCCAACGCTTCGAAAGCCCGTAAGGAGGCTGGGCTTAGGGAAGACGACTACAATGCGATAGTCACGCGAGATCCGCGCGCGCTAGTTCGGCAAATTACCCTCTCCTCGCTGGACCGGCTGGACTTCTCAAAGAGCGATCGGGGCATACGGGAGGCTTTAGCAAAGATCTGGGCAGACAAGCCCCGGCAGCTTGAAAGCCATAAGACGCCGTCACCAGCCACGGTACGTCGTTGGCTTCAAGATCGTGGCGACACCGGTAATCGCGCGCTCAAGGTCATGGTCAGCCTGAGCGGCCGCGTTTCCCGCGAGAAGCAACTGGCGCCATCAGTCCGGCGACGGATGCACGAAGAAGCCGTGGGGTACTGGTCCGACCACAGCAGAAATGTCGCCCAGAGTTACGACGCGTTGGTGGCGTATCTGGAAGGCCTGAATCGCTACCTTAAATCTCGCAAATGGCGAGTGGTCTCAGTGCCCAGCAAAGAGGCTTTCCGTCAGCATGTGCGTTCCTTGGAGTGCTACGATACCGTGGCCACCAAGTGGGGATTGGCGGAAGCCAGAAAGCGATTCAAAGCCATCGGGAAAGGGCTGGTTGCGCATCGGCCGCTGTTGCTTGGCGCCATGGATCACACCTTGTTGGACGTCCATCTGGTGATGGAGCTCGATGAGGTTCGGTACCTGGGGCGGCCGTGGCTGACGATTCTTATCGATGTTCATTCCAGGTGCATCGTAGGCTGGGTTCTGAGCTTTGAGCCCCCGTCACTTTACTCGGTGACCGAATGCATCAAGCGAGCCAATCGGCCGAAGCTTCAGATGCTCGAGCAGTATCCCAATTGCCGCGAGCTCGCCGGCATCTACGGGAAGTTTGATGAGATCGTAGTCGATAACGGCCTAGAGTTTGTCGGCATTTCCTTCGAGTCTGGAATGACCGATGTGGGGACGAGCGTCAGATGGGCTCCATCCGCATCACCAACGTACAAAGCTGTGGTGGAGCGGTCTTTCCGCACCCTGAATGAGCTGCTGAACAAGCGGTTGCCCGGAGGTTCATTTCCGGTCGAGCAGATGAGAGCGTGGGGCCTCACGCCGCAGAAAGATGCTGTTCTCACCCTCGAGCAGCTCGAAGACCTCCTCGAGGGCGCCATCGGCTTGTACCATCAGGACCTACACACCTTCCTCGGCGAGCCTCCGATCAAGGCGTGGAGCAGGGGCGTTCGCTTACAGGGGGGCGTGCCTGTGATCGGGGATGATTCCCAGCTCGATAAAATGGTGGGAGCGGAGGTGGAGCGCCGCCTCTCGACATCCGGGATCTTGCTGTTTGGCCTGAGCTATCACGATGCAGCCGTGACGGGCCAGCTTCTTGAGGATCTCGCTGGACTCGAGGCAATGCGACCTCGACGGAAGGGATCAGCCACCGCCACGGTTAAGGTCAAATTCAATCCGGCCAATATCGGCTCTATTCATGTCTGGAACGCCAAGCGGGGTGTGTTTCAAACTCTTCCCTGCACCAAGCCTGAAGAGGCTGAGGGGATTACCGCATGGCAACGCAAACGGGTTTTAGATTGGGAGCGTAAGGAACAAGACAAGACTGCCGAAGAGCGCCGATTACTGCGCCAGGATTGGAGCGAGAGGATCCGGACGGTGTTCTCCGCTCAGGCAAAAAAGCGCATCAATCGAAATCAAGCACGTCTTCTGACCTCTCCGAAGATCCAAGCACTTGGCGGCGACCATTTGCAGCTCAGATATGCTGAGGCTCGGCACGACGGCATGGCGCCCGTCATCCCCCAAGTCGCCCTCGCCTCTGAGCGAACCGATGACCACCAAAGGTCTTCGCGCCCGCAACGAGGGGGCGTCCGGAAACCACGTCCAAAATCGCCGTCACCTACCAGCGCGGCAAGCACGCCGCCTTTAGAGGAATGGACCATCGACGACGGTGATTGGGGGGTGTCTCAATGAACGCCGACGCACTTGCACGGAACCTTGTCGTGGCCGAAATGCAGGCCAGGTTCGAGGCGATCTTTGTGCCTTACCCACCGCACCTCGAGCTGCACAGCCGCTGCGACCATCTTCGGCAGTTGGGTTTGCGAACCAAGGGGCGGCCGCAGAAGGGCTTCCGCGTCCTGGCGCCGACCGGGTCAGGGAAGACGACAGCCCTTGACGCCTATATCGCCAGTGTCGAGGCCGCCAGGCCCCGCACAGAGGATTTCATTCCGATCCTGAAAATCAGCATCGCGAACGACTCGACCCCTCGGAGGTTGATGACGTCCGTTCTTGACGCCTTCGGCGATATGCATGCCCACCACGGCAATGAAGCGCTTCTCAGGCGTCGAGCTATCGCGTGTTTCCAGCGGTTCAAGACCGAGTTGCTGATCTGCGACGAAGTTCAGCATCTGAACTATCGCCAAGGACCAAAGACAGACGTAACCGATACGCTCAAGGGCCTATTGGACATGGGCGTCGTCCCGATCATCTTCCTGGGGACCGAGGACGCGAAGAATATGTTTGGCCGTAACCTTCAGCTGAATGGGCGGCTCCTGCCGCCGTGCGATCTTCCGCCCCTTGACGTCAGGCGGCCGGCTGATCGAGCACTTTTCGCTCGTTTTGTGACGGAACTTGAGGGCGTCGTTTTCGACCAAAATCTCCTGCCTCAGCGGTCGAACCTCAACGCGCTGGGGATGATGCCGGCCCTTTTTGAGGTTTCGAATGGCGTCATCGGCCGTGTGTCCCGGTTGATCAACGTGGCGTTGGGGGCGGCCATTATGCGAGGCGGGCAATGCCTTGAAGTACAGGACTTATCTTGGGCCATCGATCATTGGGCTGTTGAGCAGGGATTTGTGAAGCGCAACCCCTTGGAGGGCCGGCATGGCTGATGGGACGATCTCGTTCCAGGAGCCGCAGCAACTGGGTGCGGGGAAGAGATTACTCTTCCCCGTTTCTCCAGCTCCTGGCGAAACAATCCTTGGCTACGTCGCTCGTGTCGTTGACGCCAACCATCTCGGATCGGTTCGCAGCTTTCTGGCGCTGATCGACCTAAAGCTGAACATCAAAGGCGACTTTCTCAGCAGGCTGGCCGCGGCTCTTCCCGAGCTGGCCGAGCTGATGGGCGTGGATCTAGCGTCGCTTGACCAGCTCTGGGGAAGCCGGGCGCTATCACAGGATGGAAAGCGACGTCTGGGAGGCGTGTATCTGCGTCCTCACATGATCTGCCAGTACGGTCGTCGATTGCCCGCATCCGGCATGTCTATCGAGTCTGATCAGGCGACGTGGATGGTGACGCACCTGAACTTTTGCCCCGTCACCTGGAGGGCTCTAACCGACCGTTGCGGCGTATGCCGCCGAAAGCTTATCTGGCCTTTGGCGAGGAGCCTCAACCACTGTGAAGGGTGTGGAGCTCCAGCTTCGGGCCGCGACCACAAAGCTGTACCCCAGCAGGATAGACCGCTGCTGAGATGGGTGCTGGAGTTATTTTCTGAGAATGAAGAGGTCGTCGCGGCGGCGATCAATCAGGTCCCGCCATTCTTTCGGGTGCAGTCAGCCACCGACGTGTACGAGCTCACGGTCGCGATCGGTCGGGCAGCGTACCGCACGCGAACGACCGGTCAACGACCAATGCCGAGTTGGTCGCCACGAGACCTCGCTGATGGCGCGCGGCTGGTTCTCGAATACCCTAGATCGATCTGGGATCTGTATCGGGATCAGAGAAAGCAGGAGCAGCCGCCCCTCATTCTTTATCTGCCGTATGCCGCCCGAGAGAGTTCGAACGCTTGTGTGAGTTCGAATTTGGAAAGGCTTGTAAAGGAGTATCGGCGCAACTCCGGAGGGGGCAGAGGGCCCCTTGCGTGTCATTCGAGTTCGATGACACTGTCCCAGGCGGGACATGTTCTTTCGACTACCGCAAGTCATGTCCGAGAATTGGCTGCCGCAGGTCATCTCTCCGTGAGGCCAGTGGTGCTTGGTGACACGGACATCCGCGTGGAACGCGCCAGCGTCCAGGAGCTCTCCGGCCGAGCAAAAGCGAGCGTCTCTCGTCGGGATTTAAAGGCCGCCGTATCCATTCCTGAAACGGCTATCGAACAACTCCTCTCGATGGGGTGGCTAAACCCGGAGCAAGACCTTTCCGTACTCATGCTACGAGGCGCCAGCGCCTTGTCTGGAGCTTCAGCCCAGAGCCTGATCGATGATCTGCATGCCTTCGATTGGGGTGATCCCCGCGCAGGATTTGTCCCGTTGTCCGAGGCCTTCCGTGGTGTTGGCGGGCGAGAGAAGCCGTGGGCGCCCGTCCTGATCGCCGCCATACGACAGAAGCTGCCTGGAGGGTTGCGGGTGGTGAAAATCGTAGGTCGATCACACTTGGCGATACACGAAGCGGCAGCCCGGGCCATGATTATGGGAGGCCCGAGTGCACCATCGCCTTACCGCTTCGATGTAGAGAGCTACGGCGCATTCTATCGGAGCTGGATGACGCCAGGCGAGGTGGAGGCGTATCTGAACTGCACGGCTCAGGATGTGGCCTGGCTCCGGGAAAGAAGCATTCTGGCAAGGATCGAACACGAAACACCACGCTACAATCGTAAGGAGGTAGAGGCGACCGGCCTTCGGCTTATGACCTCGCGGGAGGCGGCGTCGAGACTTGGCTTGCTGCCGAAAGATATCTGGCAGTTGCTGGGCGCTTGGCCCGAAGTGAAGTCCCTCGGTCAAGGTTTCCATTACCGCCATGAGCTCGAAGCCGCGGTGCGTGACGAGGCGGCTAAGCTTACATGGTGGGCTTGATGGGGCGGATGTTCCAATGCTGATTGGTCTTCACGCAGGACTTGGCGATGTTTGAGGATGATCGAGGGCGGCTGCTGCAGATTGCGGAATGGATTGACCGTTTGAACGAAGGCTTCGCCGTGCGCAGCGAACTGGCCGACCAAGTGATCTGGTGGCGCTTAGGCCGGATCGAGCAGTGCTGCGAACGGCTTTCGGCTGCCTACAGAGCGCGGCACCCGGAGATTGCTGCATTAGGGCTGCCGACAATGGATCAGGTTCTCAATGACCAGCCGCCGCCTGTCTCAGTTGCGACTGCGCTGGCGAGGCGGGTGATAGACACGTTTGCGCCGCTTCTGAACGCCTTGCCCCCTCCGCCGCCGTTGAGGGCGCCGCATCCGAAGCCCGGCTCCCGCCACGACGACATCGCGACCGAGCTCAGGAAGATGGAACCGCGTCTGCGTGAGGAGGGGATCACCGCGTTGTATATGTTCGGATCGGCGGCGCGGCGAGAGGATGGTCCCGAGTCCGACATCGACTTGACCTTCCAAGTCGCGCCAGTGGGGGGCGGCACATTCAGCCGGTGGGATCAGTTGAGGATTGCCGATGAGCTGGCCGCGGCGATGGGATTGAAGGTCGATCTTGTGGAATGGTCGGCCCTACAGGAGGAGATCAAAGAACGGGTAACTCAGGATCTGATCCGCATTTTCGGCGAACTTAGCTCTGAAACCTAGTGGATGCGCGCACGTCTCACGGATCAACTACACCTTTCGAAATGTCGCCCATCTCCTTGGCATTGAAGGCATAGACGATGGGGTCGATATTGAACACCAAGATCAATACTATAACGGAATTGGTAATCCAGAACACATGCCACCAGCGGCCAACCTTCGTTTCGTTGCGAGCTTCTCGCCAATCTAAAACTGCGATGTGAGGGGCGGTTAGGCTGTAAAAAATAAGCCCAAAGATCAACATGATTGCCACCAGAGCAGCTGCCCAGTGACCTAACGTGAGGTGCAGGAACCAGACGATTGCGATAACCGCCCACATCTGGACGATCCGGAAGACCACATCTGTCAGTTCCTTGATTAGCTTATAATCGGCGCGACGACGCTTCCATGCTGGAGACCTTAGATCACTACCGTCCGGTTCAGGCTTCGATGCTACTGTTGAATGCCACCGGCGGCTCCAGTCGCCGCGACCTCTTCTCAACATGGTTTCACTCACCCAGTCCGCGAGCGCTCAACTGGCGATCAGCCGGACGTAACGCACGATGCGGTGAAGGCCAACGTGATTTTGCCCAGAATGCGCGCGCTTGGATGCGGGGGCGCGTCTAAGGCGGCATTTCATGAAGTCGGTGGCTGCCTCTGGCGCCGAGCCAGCCTACGCCGTCACCGCTCATCGAGCAGCAAGCAGGGCGTTCAATCGATCAGGCATCGCCGTACCGCCAAACTGGGATTCCTTGGCCGACAGATTGAGCACGACCAGCGCGTCGCGGCGCATGTCGAGGTCGGAACCGGTGACAAGCGCGTTCCAAAGAGAGTCGGCGGAGGCGTTCGCCTCAAGGACGTAGAATGATGTCGTTTCGTCGAACGGCGGGCCGGCAGAAAAGCGACGCACCGCGGCGTCGACCGACTGCCATCTCCGCGCGTAATCAGGACCCTGATCAAGACGGAAACTGATCGCGAAGACTGCCATCGCCCGCTAGCCCTTCGACCCCTTGGGATCTTTCGATCGCGGGTAGGTACGCTCTTCTTGGATCGTATTATCCACTTTCCGGATCCTGACGGAGCCGCCTGACGGGCCCACCGCGTCCCGCAGTCCCTTCAATGCGTCGTCCTTATTCTCGAACACGCGCTTTGCGCGGTCTGAGCCTTCCTTCTCAAGCCGCCACTTCTCGGTCTCTGTGTCGCGGTGAAGGGTATATTTGTCGATCGGCACTTTTAGCTCCTGTGCAAGCAGTCTTAGTTTGTTCCTCTCAGATGGGCTGCAATGGTGCGGCTTCAAGGGTGTTCGTCGAACAAGGGTCAATGTAGGGTTGCCGGTCGAAACCAGCCTAACCTAGCCCCCCGCTGGGTCGTTTTGCTTTGATTGTGCGCCTACTTGGTGACCGTTTTCCGGCACCCGGAGAAGGTCCGGTCTTGCCGCTTCGAGACGCCTTCATAGACGTGGCATCTGTTTCAGCGAGAGGGCCAACGAACTCTGACCGTCACGGTCTGCCCGACGAAGTTTGCAAATGCTCCGTCCACCCGCATCCTGTACAGCGCAGCTGCCCTTACGGCAGCTTGCCCATACCGCCGGCCTGGGGGTGTTTCTGAAATCGCAATGCAGTCGGTCAGCGTGCCGTCGTCGGCCACCTGACACTGAACTATCGCGCCGCCCTCAATCGATCTGAACACGCCCTGCGGGCGGAGCCGTTCCAGATCGGAGGCGTTGGGCTGGTCGATCCACACCGCTTCAGGTGGCGCGACGACCGGAGGCGCTTCTACAGCGCCAACGTCAGGCAAAGTCGTCACAGCCCCGAGTGACGGCGTCTCCACGGTCACGCCGAGGGCATCCAGTGTCGGAAGGTCCAAATAGCCGGTTTGCGACAGACCTTGGCTAGATTGGAAGCGACGGAGTGCGTTGCGCGTGTTCTCGCCCATCAGGCCATCCACGCCGCCTGGGTCATATCCCCGTACAGTGAGAGCGGTCTGTACCCTGCTTACGATCTGACGGATCTCAGCCTGACTGAAGGCTCGCCCGCCGATCTGCTCAGAGGGTGTCGAATAGGCTGACGAAACGAATGGCCGGGTCGTTGTGCTGGGCGGAGTGTAGATTGGTGCCGGGGCGCTTGGACGAGGAGTGGGCCTGCGCGGAGCAGGCGGCGGCGTATAGCTCGGCGTCCGGTAACCTCCGCTGCTTGATCGGTGAGAACTGTGAGACCGGTGAGAACTATGGCTTCGGTGGCTGCGATGACCAGCAAGTTCGAGCAGTCGTTTTGTTTGAGCGGGGTCACGCCAATAGGTGACTTCGCGTTTTGCGACCGCAGGCTCAAGCATTGGTTTGGCGTCCAACGCGGGCATTGCTAGTGCGGGATCTTGGGTCGCGAAGGGGCTGGCTACGCCGAGCAGGAGGCTAAGTTGATCAAGCCACTTCATGCAAAGGCTCCTGGAGTTTGACGGGGCTGACGGCGCGACTACGCCATGTCGGGCCAGCGGATGCGAAGAAGCCGCTGCAACTGGAGATCAGGTCACAGCCGGTGCATTCCGGCGCGAAGGTGTTCTTCCAGTCCGATATGGACTGGCGAGCGAATGGGCGTAGGCGATCCGGCAGGATGCAGAGCGGTAGGTTGTAGATCGACACTGCCAAGCCGCGGTTGGCTAGGTGAAAGACCGCGTCACTGAGCGGCTGGAGGTAATCGATGGGGTCGATCCACAACCGGTCTCTGTTCTGTTTTGTGAACCCCATCGGTTCCAGGCCCATGAGCGCGATATGCTCGACGAAGGGGAGGCGCCGGTAGATGAAAGAGGCGAGCTCCGGCAATCTGTCGATCGTCATGCGGTGCAGCACCACGCGAAGCTCAACGCGGCCGTCGAGACGACCGATTTCGTGCAGACCTTGAAGGGTTTCGACGAAGGCATTCTCGGCATCGACGACCTCGTCGTGCGCGGCGGCCACGTCTCCATAAAGCGGTACTGCCCAGATCACATCGTCGGGCGCTATGGCGACGAGAGCTTCGGCGAGCGCGGGGTCCGAGAACAGTCGCCCGTTCGTTAGGATGTGCAGCGTGGTGTCTGGCAACTCGACGCGGCAGGACTCAATCAGTCGCCTCAAATCGTGACCTAGGAGGGTGGGTTCCCCACCGCTCATGCCAAGTTGGACCTCGCCCTTGTCGATGAGGGGGATCAGGCGAAGTAGCTCGTCCACCCGCCAACTATCGTCGTCGTCGCGCGGCGGCTGGGAGCACATAAGGCATCGGCTGTTGCACCGCTCCGTGACGAAGAGGGTGTTGGCCTCAGATCCCCTGCGGAAGAGAACCGAAATCTGGCTCGATCCCTCTCGAAGGCGAATGACGTCGCCCGGCTGAACCACCTCGGGCATGCGGAGGCTGCTTACAGACAATCGCCCTGGTTCTTGGAGTAGATGCCCTACGCTGCCAGCGTAGCGGTCATCCTCAGCGTTCCAAAGCAGGACATCCTGCGGCGGCAGTCCTGATGTCACAGCTTCCTCAGGCGTCAGGACCTTGAAGATGCCGACATCTCTGACGCCTTGAACCTGGCCATGGGTGTGAAGGGGTAGGCTCATCGGTCGATATGACCCGGTGCGACGATCTCATCGCGAGACTTCGAGAGCGCCCACGCCAGGAAAGTGGTCATCGTAGAAGCGTCTGCGTCCGCCAGTTTGTTGAACAGCAGCGAGAACATGAAAGTGTGTCGGATGCAGTGGTCGCTAGTCTCTCGATTACCAATCGGATCGCCCTGAGCGGCGGCGTGATAGACGGGATCAGCTCCACAGTAGGGGACGAAGGCGCAGGTCTCGCAACCCGGCAAAACCTCTGCGACGGAGCCCGACGCGAGCCAGCGCATGGCCGGCGAACTCATGAGAGTCTCGAAGGTGTCGGTGACCCGACCAAGAGCAAAGCGATCGTCGCCGGTCTCGGCAGCCATGCGCGCTTCGTCTGCCGGATAGACCTGGCCGTCGTAGTTATAGACGAGGACGCCGAGGCCGGCGCCTGCGGGCGAGCGCAGGTCGAGGTATCCCGAATGGAAGGGCGTCAGCATGTGGCGCAGCAGGATCGAAGCGTAAGTTTCTTCGAACTGCTCCCCCGCCGCGTTCAGCGCCAGGATGTATTCGAGCGCCTCGACATAGAACGCGAGGAAGTCACTCGTATCATAGCCGACCTTCTTTCGCGTTTTCAGGGCGAAACCGTAGGGGCTGATCGGGCGAAGGAAGATCGAGGGGAAGCCGAGGTCCCGGTAGTGATCGATCAGCTTGCGCGGATCGGTCATTGAACGACGTGTGAGGGTCGGCAGGGCGCTGATGCCGTCGTCCCCAAGGATGGCCCGAGCTCGTCCGAGCGCGGCGATTGTGCGTTCCCAACTGTCTCGCGTCGGATTGGGGCGATGGGCATCGTGCCATTCCGCCGGCCCATCGATTGATGTGGATAGGCGGATGGAGTGGTCTCGGCAGAAGATCAAATCGTCTTCTGTCAGATGGTGCAGGGTCGATACCATTGCGAAAGTCAGGCGACGTCCGGCGTCCATGTTCCTGGCTTCAGCCCGTTCCACTATTCGGCGAACTAGGTCGAACCTCAGCGCCGGCTCGCCACCCTGGAACTCAATAGTGAGGTCGTTGGATGGGGATTGGAAGACCAGATCCACTGCGGCGTCCGCATCAGCCTGTCTCATGTCGAAGCCGGTCGCGCCGACAGCAGCGCGGGAGACTTGGCAGTAGTGGCAGCTATGATCGCAACGCAGCGTCACAACAAAGATGTGAAGTGAGGGCCCTTCTAGCGCAAAGGCTTTTCGTGTCGCGTACGCTGCATGTTCAAGGTCAGACCAATGCTCTTTCGGAGACGAATCCAGCAGAGCCCGTGCTTCAAGGTCAACGTGCTTAGGATGGCTGGCAAAAATTCGGTCAGCCAGCAGATCGGAGTGATCTGCAGCGCATAGGATCGCGTAGTCGCCAAAATCATTGGAAACCAGAACGCGGCGCCCATCCGCATCCAAAGTAGTCGATCGTCTCATAAGCCCCCTCAAGCTCTGGTTGTCTAATGCGCGCGCTGTTTCCGCTTTGCAATCACCAACTCGCGTTATGTGATGAGGGGTTGTTCGAAAGCTTGGTGACCCGGCGGGCTGGATAGGTGGTGCCGCCGAAGCGAGCGGTATCCACTTCGCTAACTTCGGCCGCACCTATCGGCTGACCAAATGCCGGCCAGCCTAGCGGGCTCCGAACGGGGTCGCCGTCATCCCCGCCACCGTCCTTGATCCGCCCCACACGGCGGCTTCTCCGACGGTCCCGGCGCTTATTGGGTCCCGGTCCCCATCCGCACTTTGATCAGGCAGCTTGGGCGGTCTGATCTAGCGAGGCGGCCGACACGACCGATCGAAATGTCTGCAGCATCTCTGTGTGTGCCTCAGCCAGGTAGCTCTCAATCGTGGGCCGCGAGAGCAATCGCTCTAGGAAACCTGCGGCGATCACGAGCACGAGCGTATCATCGCCATATGAGGCTTCGAGCTCGTGGTAGTCCTGCGATCCCGCGTCCAACTCCCGTTGCAGCTTTTCGATCTGCTCGGGATTCAAGCCGGCGATGGTCTTTGCCTCTGGCTTCACGAGGTCCGCCGGCCTCGTGGTGATAAGCAGGGCCCTGGCGTAGCTGGCGCTGTAGTTGTTGGCCGACACCATCAGTTCGGCCACTTCCAACTGCCGAATGGGCCTCATTTTTCGCAGCTTCTGGAAGGCCTGAATGCCGACAGGCTTGTCCTTCAAGAGCTCGGCGACATCCTCGTGAATGCCATTCAAGAGCTGACGTCGCTGCCTGATCGCGCCGATATCGACGTTGAGCGCACGGGCCAGTTTCTCTTCGGAAACACCGCGCTCAATCGCCCGCACGATCATGTAGTGCTCCTGGATCGTCGCCAGCCTGTTCACGCGCTTATTGTAGGTGAAGCTCTCATCGTCCGATGACACGACGCATCGCGCTGTCTCGACACCCAGCTCTTTCAAGATGCTGAGTCTGACGTGGCCATCCAACAGAGGATGGGCGTTTCCTGATCGGACCTGGGCCACGACAAGCGGCTCGACCAGGCCGACCTCCGCCACCGAGGCGGCGATCCGCTTGTACTTGGCGGAATCGATGACGGCGGCAGACAGCATCTTCGAAGGAAGGATCTGATCGAGGGGGAGAAGACGCACCCGCTGCTCGAAGGCAATTTTGACCGCGACCATCACCCTCGCTCCTGGCTGAGCCGCGCCGCCAAGGCCGAGGGGAGAGTATGAATGCCTTCAACCCTCATTAGCAGTTGAAACCGTTCCTCGCTGAGCAAGTGCTTGAGAGCGTTGATGACAAACACCAGTCGCGAGCGAGTGAGGGAGGCCCGACGGGCGAAGGATTGGCGCCGGTCGGTCTCGCGTTGAAGAGAACGGATCAGCGTGTCGGCTGTGACCGGCTTCTGGTTCCTGTGGACGGCGCGACGATTGTGGATGCCTTTGCCGCTGGTGTTGCGCTGCTCGATGATCTGCCGGATCGCGAGGATCTGGTTGCCGGGGATGGCCTTTTCTTCATACGCCTGCGCGAGAGCGCGCTGAACGTCGCCGTCCTTCGCTCGAGCAATTTCCATGGCGATGGTATGCGGGATGACCCCACGCTCGACGGCGGAGATCAGCTTCTCTTCACCGTTCTCCAGCAGGTAACATATGGCGCTCACGTACTCGGGGCTGAAATCGACTTTGGCGGCGATCTCATTGATCGAGTAGCCACGCTCACGCAGGGCGCCAATGGCGCGAACTAACTCCAGGGGTGTGTGCTGGCGACGGGCGAGGTTTTCGACCAAGCTCATAACGTAGCAATCGTCCTCAGACGCCTCAATGACGACGGCGGGGATCTGCTCCTGTCCAAGAGCGATGAAGGCTTCCAGACGGCCTTGGCCGCACACCAAATCGTAGCGCGAGCGGCCCGGTCGCTGGCTGACGGTGATCGGCTTTTTCAGCCCGAGCCGTTCGATGCTGGTGACCAGTTCCTGAAACACGCGCTTGTTGCGTGCGCGTGGGTTCAGAACGGTGATGCCGTTCACAGGGATCATGCGGATTTCTGGAGCGTCGATCATGCAGCGGCTAGCTCCGTACGCTTGGCGAGGTCGTAGAAGGCCTCGAGGGTGTCGAACCGAAAGGTGTCCAGCAGGATGCCGTTGTCCGGCGCCAGGCGAAGGCTCGGGTCGGAGCCGTACTCAATCCAGGGCAGGAGGTAGTAGTCGCGAACCTCGACGTTTCCTGGCTCCAAGCGGACTGCGATCGTGATGTCTGGCCGCAGGCCCTGATCGATCCGGATCTTCCACCGCAAGCCGCCTGCCGACGTTTCCAGGCATCGGGCGATAACGACGGATGCAGTGAACTCTTCGTTGATGGTGACTAGGCCATCGTCTGCCGAGACAGCCTGACCACCCGCATCGACAAGGCCCGCGAGAACTGAGCTCATGACGTCCGGATGCATCGCGCGGATCGCCCGGTTCGCCTCGATGTAGCGGTAGTCCCGCGCAGGGGAGTAGCCGATCAGCTGATAGGCGTGGAGCAAGCTCCCGAACCGGTGGCGGTAGATGGAACTCGACGGCATGTCGTCGAACTCGTCAATGACGACGCCGGACAACGCCCCTCTGCGTTCCAGCAGCTGTGTCAGCTTGGCCAACAGCTCCTCATTGGTGAAGCGGGCGCACCGAGCCTGGATGATCCGCTGAGCTGCGTCGAAGAAGTCGGGATCTACAATGCCTTCGAACGCTCCATCTTTGCGAACCCACATGTCCGGCGCGTTCGTCACCCGCTTTGCCTTCAGTTTGAAGGACGAACGGTTGAAGATGTTGTTGCCGATGTACTTCTCGTTGGTGAGCACCTGATGCACCGTCGCGCGGGTCCACGGCTGGCCCAAATCCGTCACCAGACCCTCGGCGTTCAATTGGGCCGCAATCTCTGTCTCGGAGCGCTGCTGCAGCACGAAAAGCCGATAGAGCCGGCGGACGACGTCCACTTCTTCGGGCGGACCGGGGGTGAGGATGACGCGGTCGGTCTGGAAGCTCTTATGTTCACCTCGCGAAAGGATGGCTTTCGGCTTGCCGTGCTCATCAACGAGCTGGCGGCGGAGGCCGTAGCCAGCCGGACCGCCCTGTCGATAGCCCAAGGTGATCAGCCGGCACTGACCAGCGAAGACCTTGGCGGAAAGCTCGCGGCTGTACTCACCAGCCATCGCGCGCTTCATGCTTTTGATGACCGTGGCGCTGAGGCTGCCGTCGTTCTCGAACTGTTCTGCGCAGTAGTGGACCGCCAACCCCGCCTCGCGGCAGATGAACTCGTAATAGGCGCTCTCGTCTGAGTCTTGGAACCGACCCCAGCGGCTGACGTCGTAAACCAGGATGGCGTTGAAATCGGTGAGACCGTTTCGGACGTCGGCGATCAGCTTCTGTAGTCCGGCTCGCCCATCCATCCGCAGGCCGCTTTTGCCAGCGTCCTCATAGGTCCTGACGATCTCGAACCCGCGCCGGGCCGCATAGGCAGCAATGGCCTCGGCCTGGTTCTCAGTTGAGTACTTCTGATGTTCCGTGGACATGCGCACATATTGCGCCGCGCGCAGCACGCGTTTGGGATCGCCTTCGTGCTGAACGCGGTCTCGGTCCATATCGCACGCACAAGCTCTCCGCCTTAACGAGGCGGTCAAAGAAGGGGCGTAGTCACAGCGGCGGTGAAAGTCTTTTCCGAATTTGGACCGAAAACTTCGGTCCAAAACCGGAAAACAATTTCCGGTTTGTGAGGTGTATGATGGACGCCTTCCCGAAGCTCATCGCTGATGCCCTGCGCGCGGAGTGGGGATCAACGCTCTCGTCGCGAAAGATCGTCAGCCGAATAACGAACGCGAATGAGCGAGCCGTGAAGAACTGGTTCGAGGCGCGAAATGGGCCGAGTGGCGAAAACCTTGTCGAGCTCATGAAGCATTCTGACGCAGTCTTCGACACGATGCTCGTTGCGTCGGAGCGGCAGGGGCGGCTCCGCGAGATCAAGCTCCAAGCGATGGAGCGGCCGCTGCGTGAGCTCTTGGGTCTTATCGAAGCTGGACGCCGCGGCGTGGATTTCGCCCAGTAAGTTGGGCGCATGCGTCCCCTTTTGACGTACCGGCGTGGAACATGTCTTCGTCAAATGATGTTGACATTGTCCCTCATCTGAGGGAGCTTCGATTTTGAAGAGCGGTGGACCATGATCGTGAACTTAGCCGCGCCAGCCTATCGGCGCCTTCAGCCCCAAGAGCCCCAGACATTCTCGCAGGAGAATGATCGCGCCCGTTTGACCCCTGCTGCGATGGCTGCGTTTCGTAATCTCGTCCGAGTCTGGCAACTGACGGGAGCCGAAGCGGCCGCCCTTCTAGCGGTATCTCCAAGTACATGGGACCGGATGAAAAAGCCGGAATGGAAAGGCGAGCTTAATCAAGACCAGCTCACCCGCGTGTCGGCACTGATCGGTACGGTCAAAGGGCTGCGCCTTTTGTTCGCCGACAGGCTGGCGGACGAGTGGCCGAAGCTAAAAAACAAAGGAAGTCTGTTCGACGGAGAGACGCCGGTGGACACTATGATCGAGGGTGGAATACCTCGGATGCTTGACGTTCGCCGACACGTCGACGCTCTGCGAGGCGGCCTGTAATATGATCGACGGTCTTCCTGTATCGCGAGGGGCTTTCGAACGGACCGTACGGTTAGTTTCAACCGCTCGTCTGCGCCCCCCGGTGCTGGAAGACATCGTCTCTGCGGATCTGCTGAGCGATCTGTATGAGATTGAAGGTGCCACTAGCGGACGGCTCAACGGCCAGTGGAGAGGAACGCACGGGATCGAGCAGACTGAGTTCGTCTACGACGTTCCCCACGCCCACTTCATCAATGCGAGCTTCGCCTATGCAAAACCGGCGAAGCCGAACAGGTTCAATGACGGAAATCGGGGCGCTTGGTATGCAGCGCTGTCCGTTCACACATGCATAGAGGAAGTGAAGTTCCATATCGTTGAAGAGCTGAGGAATATCGGTCGCTTCCACACCCGGGTCGAATACGCCGAAATGCACGCCAGTTTTGCGGGATCATATCTCGACCTCACGGCGGCCAACGACCACGAGTGCCTGAACCCGTCCGCAGAAATCGGTTATCCGGTAGGGAATGCCATTGCGGAGGCAGCTCGATCTCGCGGCATCAACCTCATCAAGTATCCGTCCGTCCGCCATGAAGGCGGAGTCTGCTTTGCTGCTCTATCGCCACACGTGGTGCAATCAGTGGCGCCTGGTGACGTTTGGGAAATGGTTTGGATGGGCGACCCGGAGCCGGCCGTCGCCAAAACGACTGCAGCGGCAGCGTAGCGCAAGACGCTAGCCAGTATGGCTCATCGCAGCCGGATGTAGCGCAGCAGCTTTCACTGATCGTTCAGCGCTGAAACGAGACTGAGCAGGTCTTAAGTGGTTTCGGCTCAATTTGAGCAGCTCTTAAGTGGTCGGCCTAATTGGTCAGATTTCTAGAGCCCAACGATTGCGGGGTCTGAGTGAGCAGGTCTTAAGTGGTCCCGACAGTTTTGTCGAGACCACTTAGAACTCGCTCAAAACACACCGAGGCTGCCTGAATTTGCGATTGGATCGCTAAGTTTTTGCGGGTCGCCCGGGAGCCATTTCCCGAAGTTGCCCAATCCCGAGCTGGAGAGTGTGATCAGCCGCAGCGATCGTTTCGGGTCGATAAGCGACATTTAAGCGCGTCACCCGTCATTGGAGAAAGCGCATCTCCCGGATATAGCGCTAAACCAACAGGCGGCGGAGAGCCGCAAGCGTCGGGAGAAAACACATGAAGCTGCACGTCTGTCTATCCGCTCTGTTGGCGGTGATGGCCTCGGGCCAAGGCGTTCAGGCGGCCACGCCTGACGCCTATCGCGATCTGAACCACAACGGTCGTCGCGACGTGTACGAGGATGCAGGCCAATCGATCGACGCGCGCGTCGATGATCTGGTGCGCCAGATGACGCTGGAAGAAAAAGTGGGCGCCATGATGCATGGCAGCCTGCCTGCGGGCGACGAACTGGGGCACGGCGGCGCGATCTATGACCTGAACCGGGTCGGGGTCATGATCGGCGAACGCCATCTGAACAGCTTCATCACCCGTCTGGTCGTGGCGCCGCGTCGGTTGGCCGAGCAGAACAATGAAGTCCAGAGGCTGGCCGAACAGACCCGCCTGGGAATCCCGGTCACGATCAGCACGGACCCCCGCAATCACTTCCAGGCGGTGCTGGGCGCCAGCACCGCCGGCGGTGGATTTTCGCTGTGGCCTGAAACCCTGGGCCTGGCCGCCACGGGCGACGCCGACCTGGTTCGCCGCTTCGGGGAGGTGGCGCGCCGTGAATACCGGGCCGTGGGCATCCAGATGGCGCTGTCGCCCCAGGCCGACCTGGCCAGCGAGCCGCGCTGGCCGCGCGTGACGGCGACCTTTGGATCAGACCCCGCCGATGTGTCGCGGATGGTCCAGGCCTATGTGGAAGGTTTCCAGGGCGGGACGGACGGCGTGCGGCCGGACGGCGTCGCGACCGTCGTCAAACACTGGGTCGGATACGGGGCCGAGCCCGAGGGGTTTGATGGGCATAATATCTATGGGCGGGCGGCGCGGCTGGACAACGCCAGCTTCGCCGAACATGTCGCCGCCTTCGACGGAGCCTTTGCGGCGGGTGTGGCCGGCGTCATGCCGACCTATCCGATCCTTGAAGGCGTCAGCCTGGACGGCGCCCCGCTTGAGCCGGTCGCGGCCGGGTTCAACAGGCAACTTCTGACCGACCTCTTGCGGGACAAGAAGGGATTCAAGGGGCTGGTCCTGTCGGACTGGGCGATCACCAACAACTGCGACGCGGCCTGCCGTGCGCCGACCGCCGATCATCCGCAGACTGCCAAGGACATCGGCATGCCCTGGGGCGTCGAGGGGCTGACCCAGCCGGAGCGGTTCGCCAAGGGCGTGACCGCAGGGATCGATCAGTTCGGCGGGGTCAATGACGGCGCGATGCTGTTGCAGGCCGTTCGCGACGGCCAGGTTCCGGCGGCGCGCCTCGACGAGGCGGTGCGGCGCATCATGACGCTGAAGTTCCAGCTCGGTCTGTTCGACAATCCCTATGTCGATCCGGATGTCGCGGAACGGGTCGTCGGCGATCCCCAATCTCGGGCCCAGGCCGACCTGGCCCAGCGCCGGGCGCAGGTCGTCCTGGAAGACGGCGGTCGGCCGCTGACGGCCGAGGGCGTCAAGACGGTGTGGCTCTATAATGTCGATCCGGAAGAAGCCCGTCGCCGCGGCTGGGCCGTGGCGTCCGACCCGGCGCAAGCCGATCTGGCCCTGGTGCGGGTGAACGCTCCCTTCGAACGGCTTCATCCCCATCATTTCTTCGGCGCGCGCCAGAACGAGGGCCGTCTCGATTTCCGTGATGGGGATGCGGACTATGAGGCAGTCAAACAGGCACGGGCCGCGCGGCGCAGCGTGGTCGCCGTCAATCTGGATCGTCCCGCCATCCTGACCAACATCCGTGACAAGACCGACGTGCTGATCGCCACCTTCGGCGCCAGCGATGCGGCGGTCCTCGATGTGGCGACGGGCCAGGCCAGGGGCGAGGGCCGTCTCCCGTTCGAACTGCCCTCCAGCATGGCGGCGGTCGAGGCCCAGGATCCGGCCCGGCCGGACGACAGCGCCGCGCCCCTGTATCCGCGTGGATACGGACGGGGCGCCCCCCGGAACTAGGGCACTGGGGCGATGCCGGTCGAGCCGCGCTCGATCAGCTGATGCTCGACCATATGGGTGACGACAGGGCGGGGCGCATCGGGGTTTCGGATCGCCTCAATTATGAGCCTGACGGCCTGGCCGGCGATTTCCGCCACGGGCTGGCGCACCGTGGTCAGCTTGGGCTCGACCCGAATGGCCAAGGGGCTGTCGTCAAACCCGGCGATGGAGACGTCGTCGGGCACGACCAGGCCCAGCTTCTGAGCGACCGCGATCGCCGCCGCCGCCATGTCGTCGTTGCACGAGAGGACGGCGGTGGGGCGTGGCGTGAGGCGCATCAGGCGGTTCATGGCGACCAGTCCTGAATCGAAGGTCAGATCGCCGTCTACGACGAGTTCAGGATCGAAAACCAGGGCGGCGTCCTGCAACGCCTCTCGATAGCCCGCGAACCGCGTGGTCGTACTGAGGTGATTCGGCGCGCCCTTGATGAAGCCGATCCGTCGGTGGCCCAGGGCGATGAGGCGTCTGGTCATCGCCCGGGCGGCGCCCCGGTCGTCGATGCGCACGCTGGACAGTCGCGGCAGATTGTCGCCTGTGGACACGCCCATCAGGGCGATGCCTTCGAATTCCGCCAGATCGTCGGCGGTCAGGGTCTCGCAGAAGGGCGGGGCGACGAGAACGCCCTGGGCGCCGCTCCGGACCAGTTGGCGCAGGACGTTCATCGGCGACTGGTCGCCTTCGAAATCCCACCGGCCGACCAGCATCTGCGCGCCCATTCGCGAGGTGGTGTCCACGGCGCCGATCACCATGGCGCTGAGATAGTCGTTCTCGGTATTGCGGAAATGCACGCCGACCCGCTCGGGCGCCGCGCTGGCCAGGCTGCGCGCGGCGATATTCGGGACATAGTGGAGGGCTTCGACCGCCTGCATGACCGCAGCGCGGGTGGCGTCGGTCACCAACTTCTTGCCGGTCAGGACATTGGACACCGTCATGACCGAGACGCCGGCCTGGGCGGCGACCTCCTGCATGGTGACCGCGCGGGTCGATTTCCTCTGCGCTCGCGCCAAGACTCGCCTCTTGTGATTGCCGGTCTGACGTGAGGCCTGGCGGCGCAACCGTCAATGGCGCAGACCCCGAGTGCGTTTGACAACCTTCTCCGCTCATGCATTTTAGCGATAAACCGACATCAGATCGGCTTGGAGGTTTCCGTGATTCAAACGCATCGTTCCGGCTCTATGCGCGACGGCTCCGTCGCCGTTTCGGCCGCGCTGGACGGCTCGTCGCTTCGACCCCTGTTGCCTTGGGCTCTGCTGTTTCAGGCCCCGGCGTCAGCCCAGTAGGTCCGCATGACGTCCAGACAGAAATCAAGGCGTTCGGCGGCAGACCGTTTCGCCGGCATGCGCCGGATCGAGGGCGGCCGGTTCAGCATGGGCTGCGACAGCTTCTATGCGGATGAGACCCCCGTTCGCCCGGTAAAGGTCGATGGGTTCTGGATCGACGAGACGCCGGTGTGCAATCGCGACTTCGCCGCCTTTGTCGCGGACACGGGCTACGTCACCCTGGCCGAGATCGCGCCTGATCCGCGCGACTATCCGGGCATGGATCCGGCCCTGGCCCAGCCGGGATCCCTGGTGTTCACGCCGCCGCCCGGGCCTGTTCGACTGGACGACCCCATGCAGTGGTGGGCCTTCAAGCTGGGCGCGGACTGGCGCCATCCCGCCGGGCCGGAAAGTTCGATCGAGGGTCGCGAGGGTCATCCTGTGGTCCACGTCGCCTTTCCCGACGCCAAGGCCTATGCGGTCTGGGCCGGCAAGAGCCTGCCCAGCGAAGCGGAATGGGAATATGCGGCGCGCGGCGGGCTGGACGGCGCCGACTACGCCTGGGGCGACGAACTGGCGCCGCAGGGCGTTCGCCTGGCGAAATACTGGGACGGCGAATTCCCGCACGCCAACCACGCCCCCGAGGGGCTGAAGACGACGGCGCCCGTCCGCAGCTATCCGGCCAACGGCTACGGTCTCTACGACATGATCGGCAATGTCTGGGAGTGGACGGCTGACTGGTATTCCGCCAGCGCCGCAGCCTCGGCCGCCAAGTCTCCGTGCTGCGCCCCCCTCAATCCCCGCGGGCCGCGCCAGGAGTCCAGCTATGACCCGGACGCGCCGGGGCGTCCAATCGGGCGCAAGGTGCTGAAGGGCGGATCGCACCTCTGCGCCGACAGCTACTGCCGACGCTATCGGCCCGGCGCACGCCATCCACAGCCCATAGATTCCGCCACCACACATATCGGCTTTCGCTGCGTCATCCGCGCAGTCTGACACCCTGATCCCAACCTGGAGCGCTTGCGCATGAGACCGACCCTGAAAAGCTTCCGCGCGATCCTGCTCGCCGCATCCTGTTTCGTGGCCCAGCCGGCGCTTGCCCAGACGACTGTGGCCCAGACGACTGCGGCCCATACGACTGCCGCCTCGGCTTCCGCCGCCGCCCCAGCGCGCCAGGCCCAGCCGATGAACATGATCTTCGTGCTGGTGGACGACCTGCGCTTCGACGCCATGGGCTTCCTGACGCCGGGGCTGAACACGCCCAACATCGACTTCATGGCCAAGAACGGGACCTATTTCCCGAACGCCGTGGTGACGTCCTCGCTATGCTCGCCCAGCCGGGCGACCATTCTGACCGGCCAGTCGCCTCGCAATCACCGTGTGATCGACAACAACAACTCGTCGGAGGAGGGGCTGGTCTTCTTCCCGAGCTATCTGCAACAGGCCGGCTATCAGACGGGCTTCTTCGGCAAATGGCATATGGGCAGCGACACCGACGCGCCGCGCCCGGGCTTTGACCGTTGGGTCAGTTTCAAGGGGCAGGGCTTCTACTTCCCCGAAGACCGGATGAGCCCCGCCCAACTGGCTGCGGGTCAGCGGCAGATGCTGAATGTGGATGGCGTGCCGACCAAGCAGCGCACCTATATCACCGACGATCTGACGGACTATGCGATGGACTGGCTGGAGCATGGGCGTGATCCGGCCAAGCCCTTCTTCCTGTATCTGTCGCACAAGGCCGTCCATTCCGACGCCATGCCTCCGGCGCGCTATGCTGACCAGTACAGCGATCTGGAAATCACCCTGCCGGCGTCGATGGCGAACACGCCGGAGAACAATCGCGGCAAACCCGTCTGGGTGCAGAACCAGCGCAACAGCTGGCACGGGGCGGACTTCCCCTATCATACGAACCGGGATCTTCGTGAGCAGGTGCGCGACATCTACCGCACCCTGACCCCGGTGGACGACAGCCTGGGCCGCCTTCTCCAGTATCTGCGAGACAACGGCCTGGAACAGAACACCATGGTCGTCTTCTACAGCGACAACGGCTTCATGTTCGGCGAACACGGCCTGATCGACAAGCGCAACGCCTACCAGCCTTCGGTCCGGGTGCCGATGGTCGTCTATGCGCCCGGTCATGTTCAGGCTGGCGTGGTCAATCCCGCCGTGGTGCGCAATCTGGATCTGGCCCCGACCTTCCTTGACGCAGCCGGGGTCGCCGAGCCGGCTCAGATGGAGGGCAAGAGCTTCCTGCCGCTGGCCGAGGGCGAGGTGACGCCCAAGGCCTGGGACACCAATGACTTCGTCTACGAATACTACTGGGAGTGGACCTTCCCGCAGACGCCGACCACCTTTTCCATCACGCGGAACGGGGTGAAGTACATCCAGTATCACGGCGTCTGGGACATCGAGGAGGTGTACGATCTGTCCACTGACCCGGACGAGATGAACAACCTCGTCAAAGACCCGGCCTACGCCGAGCGAAAACGCGAACTGCGCCACGCCCTGCACGCCTCGCTGGCGACCCGCGGCGGCGACCATGTCATCCCCTATACGGAACGGACCAGCGCAGGCCTGGTCGACCGTGACGTCAATGGCGCTCGCGCCGCCGACTTCCCGGCCGAATGGTATGTCGCGCCCAACCGGCCCGGGCGGATGAACGGACTGTTCCCCGACACGCCGGCCAAGGCCGAAGCCGATGCGGCCGGCCGGGCCTATTTCCCCGCCCGACCGGCGGCGGAACCCGAGAAGAAATAAGACAAAAAGACCCGGCCTGCAGCGCAGGCCGGGTCTTTGCTTCAGTCTTGAAGGCCCGCCGTGCGTTCAGCGCGGCGGGCCTCATTATGTGCGGACGGACGTAGCGCGCCCGACGTCACCAGATATAGAGCAACTCAAGCTGGTAGGACTTCATGCCGTCCTCGCCGATGGCCTTGTATCCGTCGGAGGCCAGAAGCGGGCTGATCGAGCCCTTCACCGAGACATGTTTGTTCAAATTATAGTTGGCGGCGACGCCGGGCAGCAGGCCGATGAAGCGCGCATCGGTCTTGCGATTGTTCACGGCGGTCTGGTAGCCCAGCGAATAGCCGTCCTCGATGGAGTAGCGCCAGAAGGCGCGAAGGGATGCGCCCAACTCGAGCTTGTCGGTCGCATCGAAGGTGAAGCCTCCGCCCACGTCCACAAAGTTCGTGAAGCCGATGGAGCTGGCGAAGTTGGCGTGACGTTGAACGCTGTACAGTGGATCGAAGGTGTGGATGACATCCCCCTCGCGCGATCCGCCGGACGCGACGTTCGAGACCAGGTGGAGCGTCAGATTGCGCGGGGCGCTGGGCACCGGATAGCGGATGCTGTTCACCATGGCCCAGGCGTCGATCGTCTTGGGGCCCACATCCCCGGTCTGCTGGATCAGATTGGCGTCAATCTGCGCGCCATGGATGCTCCCATACAGTCGAACCCCGAAGGAGCTGATGTCCTGGACGCTTGTGGCTTTCAGCAACGCGCTCTCTTCGTCGCGATAGCCGACGTAATAGGCGTCGAAATTCAGCGAGACATGCTGACGGCGCGGCAGGGCGAAGGCGCCATAGGCGCCCCAGATCGCGGTGGTGTCGTCGACCGTGTCGTCGAAAGCGCCGCGTTCATGCACCAGAGGTCGATAGGCGAAGGCGTCGAACCTGAAAGCCTTGGCGGCGTAGTAGGCCCGCACGCCGTCGAAATTGCGCTCGATGTTGTGGATCGGCTGGGCCGAGATCAATTGGCCCGATCCCAGATGCGTCTGCTGTCGGCCGACCTTGACCCCGGCGCGCCCATTGTAAAGCGGCCGGCTGTACTCGACGAACGCCTGACCAAGCTCCAGGGCGTTCTGCTGCCGTCCAAAGACGGGGGATACATAGTTGTCGCCGGTCACCTGGCCGCTGACGATCTGTCCGAAGACACGCAGGCGTTCACCCAGGTGCAGGTCGGCGCCGTACTGGTGACGAAACTGGAAGGAAAGACTGGCCAGGGCAGGCGATGCGGTCCCGATCGACGGGCGGTTGAAGTTCTGCATCAGCATGCGTTCTTCGCCGCTGAAAGTGACCCAGATCTGTCCGTCGGCCGACAAGGGCACATGTTTCAGGCGCTCGTCCCAGGGCGCGTTCGCGGCGGCCGGTTTCGGAAAACTGTCGTTGGCCCGAAGAGTCTGGAAGCCGCCCGCCTTTTGGCCCTGGTGCAGCGACGGGGGCAGGGCCCGGGCCGGTGCTGCGGGGGCTGCAGCCGTCTGGGTTCCAGGGGCGGCGCCCGCCGATGCGGAAGGGGTGGTCGCCGAGGACGCGTCGGCCACCGCCTGCGCTTCGGCCTGGTCAAAGCCGATGGCCGAAAGACAGACGGCGGAGGCGAGGCCGCCCATACGCGACGCAGGGCTAAGCCGGCGCGGCGCGCGGCGCATTGCGGTGTTCTTCAAGTTTCCCTCCCGAGGGCAGCGTGGTTTATCGCTATAATTTAGCGGTAAACTAATCCGGGGCCGCGTGTTTAGTCAACGCGGTACGGCTCGCGTGAATCGGAGGCGTGTCGCACCTCTGACCAAGGCCTCAGCTGTGGTCCATCCTCGGCTTTGGCGGCGTGGACGGAGCCGACGCTTCGACCGAAGGCGGACCAGACGTCAGTTAGCCGAGCCAGCGTGCCCCCGCATGATCAGCGCCGCTGACTTTGATGTGGGGCGAGGGCCATCACGATTGATCTTGGCTAGGGGACGAACGCGAGGCGCTCAGCGTGCGTGCAATGGCGGCTTTAGCTTGGGACAGGTTCTTGGCGATCGGCCGTCGTTCAAGCATGGCGGACTTTCTCCGCGACAGGCTAAGGTTGGCCCGACAGTTTTTGTCATCCGGGCCCGCAGACGCTCGCGCACGCCGTGTCCGACGGACGACAGGATCGATAGCGCACCGTCTTGCGGTCGGCCTTCATGATCAAACAGGCCTGCCGCTCGCTGATCCCGAACACCGTCCGGATCCTCGCGACGCCTTCGCGCATCGCGACGTCCCCTACCATTTTTTGAAAGCAGGTCGTTCAGCGCCGCCTTGTCCAGCATCGTGTCCGTCAGCAACCGCTTCAGTCTGTCCCCCCTTCCAAGGACCGGACTCTAGCGCCGCGTGGAGGAAATTCTCACGGGCACGTCAACGTCGCCGTAGGGGCTCCGCCCGGATCATGGCGTCGGGCCAGAAGATCCGCACTCCGTCCGACCTATCGACCGGCGCGAGCCAAGAGTTCGATTAGCTCGCCGGCCTTGGCCTTTCGATCCTCAGGATCGTCACCTGTCATGGCTCCCATGACGCAGTGGTCGAGGTGGTCCCTCAACACTTCCGTCTCCACGCGAAGGAGCGCTGCGCGGACGGCCCGCAACTGGGTGAGCAGGTCGATGCAGTAGCGGTCCTCGTCGACCATGCGGGCGATGCCCCGCACCTGGCCTTCGATCCGGCTCAGCCGGTTAAGGATTTTGGGCTTCGTATCGATTTGCATGCGGCTTCGCTCCAGAGTGTCTGTATACCCCATGCGGGTATCTTGCTCCATACCCCCTACAGGTATATTCGAGGCGCTTGGATCAGCCGGAGAGCGTCATGTCCACTCATCCTCACGGTCGCGCCGCAGGTCGCTCCTGCTGCTCGGCGGAACCCTCCGCGGGATCGGTCGCGCTAAAGGATCCGGTCTGCGGGATGTCGGTTGATGCAAAGACGACCGCTCACCGGGCCAGCCATGACGAGCAGGACTATTTCTTCTGCTCGGCAGGGTGCCGAACCCGATTCGTGGCGGATCCACAGCGCTATCTGAAGCCTGCTTCGGAGCCCGCCCCCGCCATTCCGGGCGTGATCTACACCTGCCCCATGCATCCGGAAATCCGGCAGGAGGGTCCGGGGTCCTGCCCGATCTGCGGCATGGCGCTCGAGCCTGAAACCGTCGCCGCCGAAGCGCCGCCCAATCACGAACTGATCGACTTCACCCGCCGCTTCTGGATCGGTCTGATTCTGACCCTGCCGGTCTTCGCGCTGGAGATGGGCGCCCATCTGACGAACCTGCACATGCTCATCCCCGGCCGGCTGTCGAACGGGATCCAATTCGTTCTGGCCACGCCGGTCGTCCTGTGGTGCGGCCTGCCCTTCTTCCAGCGCGGCTGGACCTCGCTGCGCACGCGCCGGCTGAACATGTTCACCCTGATCTCGATGGGGGTCGGGGTCGCATGGCTTTACAGCATCGTGGCCGTCGTAGCGCCATGGCTGTTCCCGCCCGCCTTCCTCAAGGCCGACGGGAGCGCGCCGGTGTATTTCGAGGCGGCGGCGGTCATCACGGTGCTGGTCCTCGTCGGACAGATCCTGGAACTTCGCGCCCGCGAGCAGACGTCGGGGGCGATCCGGGCCTTGCTGGATCTCACGCCCAAGACCGCGCGAAGGGTCCGGGCGGACGGCGTTGACGAGGATGTCTCGCTCGACCTGATCACTGTCGGCGACTCCCTGCGGGTCCGCCCCGGTGAGAAAGTCCCGGTGGACGGCGAAATCCTGGATGGCCGTATCGCCGTCGACGAGTCGATGGTGACCGGCGAGTCCATGCCGGTGACCAAGGAGGTCGGCGACCGGGTCGTCGCCGGCGCCCTGAACAAGACCGGATCCTTCATCATGCGCGCCGACAAGGTCGGGGCCGACACCCTGCTGGCGCAAATCGTCCAGATGGTCGCTCAGGCCCAACGCAGCCGCGCGCCGATCCAGCGGCTGGCCGACACGGTATCTGGATGGTTCGTTCCGACGGTGATCACAATCGCCCTGCTGGCCGCCGCCGTCTGGGGGCTGGTCGGGCCGGAGCCCCGGCTGTCCTATGCCCTGGTCGCCGCTGTCTCGGTCCTGATCATCGCCTGTCCCTGTGCGCTCGGTCTCGCGACCCCCATCTCGATTATGGTAGGGGTCGGACGAGGCGCGCGCGCCGGGGTCCTGATCAAGAACGCTGAAGCGCTGGAGCGCTTCGAAAGGGTCGACACCCTGATCCTCGACAAGACCGGCACCCTGACCGAGGGACGCCCGTCCGTGACAGCGATGGTGATCGCCAAAGGCTTCGACGAAACAGACGTGCTGCGTCTTTCGGCCAGTCTGGAGCGCGGAAGCGAGCACCCCTTGGCGGATGCGATCGTCCAGGCCGCCAAGGACCGCCATCTGCCCCTGTCGGAAGCCGTGGACTTCGACAGTCCGGTGGGACGCGGCGTGCGCGGTGTTGTCGAGGGACGCCAGGTGGCCCTGGGCAACACCCGGTATCTCGGTGAGCTTTCGATCGACGTCTCCACGCTGGAGCCGAAGGCGGACGCACTCCGGAACGACGGCGCCACGGCCATTTTCGTGGCCATCGACGGCAAGGCCGCCGGGGTCCTCGGCATCGCCGACCCGGTCAAGGCCACCACGTCGGCCGCGATCCTCGCGCTGAAGGCGGCCGGTCTGAGACTGGTCATGATGACCGGGGACAACCGAACCACGGCCGAAGCCGTGGCGCGACGCCTCGGGATCGACGAGGTCCATGCCGAGGTCCTGCCGCAGGACAAGGCGTCGGTGGTTCAGCAGCTTCGCTCACAGGGCCGCATCGTCGCCATGGCCGGAGATGGGGTCAACGACGCCCCGGCTCTCGCAGCCGCCGATGTCGGCGTCGCCATGGGCGCGGGCTCGGATGTGGCGATCGAGAGCGCGGGCGTAACCCTGTTGAGCGGCGATCTGCAAGGCATAGTCCGGGCGCGGCGTCTGTCGCGAGCGGTCATGGGGAACATCCGGCAAAACCTGATCTTCGCCTTCGGTTACAATGCGCTCGGCATCCCGGTCGCGGCCGGCCTGCTGTATCCCGTCTTCGGCTGGCTGCTCTCGCCCGCTCTTGCAGCGCTCGCCATGGCGCTCTCTTCGGTCAGCGTCATCGGCAATGCGCTGAGGCTGCGCGCGGTGAAGCTCTAGGCGGCCTGAGAATTCAGAAAGCATTAACCAAGCCTCGACAGGAATCCGCGACGCAGCCTAGATTCCCCCTGTAGCTGATTTGGTCGGGAGAGCGCCTTGCGGGGCATGGAGCGGCGGCAAGACAAGCGAGGCCGACGCGCCACCGACAGGGCCCCCAGCGCCCCGGCCTGGATGCGCATCGGCGTGCTGGTCCTCGCCCTCGGCTCCACCGGATACGTGCTGTTGATGTCGCGAGACGCGACACGCCCTGCCCGCGAAGCCCATCGCCTCCAGAACGAGAACCTGTCGTTGAGCGCCCAGCTCGCCGCCAGCCGGACCGCCGCCCTGATGCAGGCCGCCCAGACCGGGATCGACGTCGGGACAGCCGCACTGCTGGACGACGCGCTCCCGATGGCCGCCGTCGAGCGGGCGCGCGGCGTCGCGCCGAACGCGGGCTTTTCGGTGATCGGCGCCGACGGCGCGATCCTGGCCAGCCAGGGGCCGGTGCAGTCGCCCGGCGTCCTCGCCCTGACGGGGCCGCAAGCCGGGGGGCGGCGGCTTGAGGCGCGCATTCTCCCGTCCCTGCCCGCCTCTGGCGCGGTCCGGATCGTGTCGAAGACGGGGGTCGTCCTGGCCTCGCCGAACGCCGCCGAGGTCGGCCGGTCCGCAACGCCGCTGATCGGCGTCCAGGCCGGCGACCTGGCGTCCCTGACCACGCCCGTCGCCACCCCGGGGGGCAGGGCGTCGGTCGTGGCGGCGCCGATCACGCCCGACGGTCCCTATGTGGTCGCCTTGCAGAGCGGACCGCCCGCGGGTGCGGCGGGTCTGCTGGGCGAGGCCTGGGTTCTGGCGGCCCCCGTGCTGCTGGGCCTCGGCGTCCTGGCGCTGTTCCTGTTCCAGGGCCTGCGTCGTGCGCGCGCCAGCCGGGAATGGGCCTCGTCGGAAAAACGCTTCCGCATCGCGGTGGAGGCGGCGCGCTGCGGCGTATGGGAATGGGATCTGGACGGCGCCGAAGTGACCCTGTCGGACTATATGGCGACCTTGCTGGGCTTCGAAACCGGCGGCGTCGTGCCGGCTGAAGCCGTGATGGCCCGCATCCACCCGCGCTACCGTGACGAGGTGCAGCATGCATTGCGCCAGGCCACGGCCTATGGCGCCTTCGAGGTCACCTTCCCCGTCCCGGGCGACGGCGGCCGGACCCGCTGGATCGATGCGCGCGGCCAGGCGCGAGGGGCGCGGGGCGAGGCCGGCTTCTCCGCCATCCTGGGCGTCGCCCTGGACATCACCGAGGCCCGCCGGGCCAAGGCCGCCGCCCAGTCCGCCGAAAGCCGTCTGCGCGACGGGGTGGAGAGCATCTCGGACGCCTTCGTCCTGTTTGATCGCCAAGGCCGCCTCATCCTCTGGAACCAGGCGTTCGAGGACGCTTTCGACTTCCAGTCCGGCGTCGTGCGGCGCGGCGCGGCGAAGGAGGAATTGAACCGCATCGCCGCCCTGGCCATCAAGGCCGAACATGCGCCGACGGACGGCCGGGCGGGCCTTCGCGAGGTCGAACTGCACGACGGCCGCTGGCTGCAGTTGTCCGAACGCTTCACCTCGGAGGGCGGCTCGGTGGTCACCGCCGCCGACATCACCGCCATCAAGCGCGAAGAGACCGAACGCCGCCGCGCCGTCGAGGACCTGAGCCGCACCGTGGCCCAGCTCGAAGCCAGCCAGCAGATGCTGTCGCAACTGGCCCGGAAATACGAGATCGCCATGACGCGGGCCGAGGCCGCAAACCAGGCCAAGTCCGAATTCCTGGCCAATATGAGCCACGAACTGCGCACCCCGCTGAACGCCATCAACGGCTTCTCGGAGATCATGGCCGCCGAGCTGTTCGGCCCCATAGGCGAGAAGTACAAGGGCTACGCTGGCGACATCCTGAAGTCGGGCCAGCATCTGCTCAGCCTGATCAACGACATCCTGGACATGGCCAAGATCGAGGCCGGCAAGATGACCCTGCACTACGAGCCCGTCTCGCTGCGGGACGTGTGCGAGGACGCCGCCCGGCTGATGCGCGGCAAGGTTCTGGAGTCCGGCCTGACCCTGGAGATCGAAGCGGGCGACCTGCCGGACATCGAGGCGGACCACCGCGGCGTGAAACAGGTGATGCTGAACCTGATCTCCAACGCCGTTAAGTTCACGCCCGAAGGCGGGACCGTCACCCTGTCTCTGACGCCGTTCAAGGGGGCGGCCGGCGAGGATCGCGTCCGGGTCGCCTGCGCCGACACCGGCATCGGCATCGCGCCTGAACATATGGTCCGTCTGGCGCGGCCCTTCGAACAGGTCGAAGGCCAGCATTCCAAGACCACCCAGGGCACCGGCCTGGGCTTGGCCCTGACCAAGTCGCTGATCGAGATGCATGGCGGCCGGCTGAACATAGAAAGCGAGCCCGGGGTGGGCACGGTGGTCAGTTTCGATCTGCCGACGCGACGTCCCGTCCAGACCGTCCAGCCCATGAAGGCCGCCTTCGCCGCCTGAGCCGCCTGAGCCGCCTGAGCCGCCGACAGCGCGCGATCAGAGTTCGAGCCGGTATCCCACGCTCGGCTCCGTAACGACCAGGGCCGGTTCGGCGGGGTCGGCCTCCAGCTTGTGGCGCAGTTGGCCGATCACGACGCGCAGATACTGGACATCGGCGGCGTGGCCCGCGCCCCAGACGGTCTTCAGCAAATCGGCGTGGCCCAGCACCTTGCCGGCGTTGCGGGCCAGACAGGCCAGGACTTCGTATTCCTTGGGGCGCAGCTTCACCCGCTCGCCGGCGCGGGTGACGATGCGACGATCCAGGTCGATGACCACCTCTCCGACCGTGACCACGCCGCCCGCCACCGGCGCCAAGCCCCCCTGGCGCAGCCCGGCCCGGATGCGCGCCAGCAGTTCGCCGACCCCGAACGGCTTTTCGACATAGTCGTTGGCGCCCAGGTCCAGGGCCGCGATCTTCTCGGCCTCGCGATCGCGGGCCGACAGGATGATGATCGGCCCCTGGTAGAATTCCCGCGCCCGTCTCAGCACGTCCTTGCCGTCCATGTCGGGCAGGCCCAGGTCCAGCACCACGGCGTCGGGGCTCCACAATGCGATGGCGCGCAGGCCTTCCTGACCACTGTCGGCGCGGCGGGGTTCGTAGCCGGCGGCGTCCAGGGCGGGCGACAGGAAGCGGTGGATCTGGGGCTCGTCGTCGATGACGAGGACCTGGGGGCGGACGGCAGGCATCACAGCAGATCCGGATGGGTGGCGATGGATTTGGGCAGGCTGATCAGGATGCGCGTGCCCCGCTTGCCGCCGTCGGGTCCGTCCTGGATCGGGCTGGCGGCGGCGATGCGGCCGCGCATGGCCTCGACGAAGCCCTTGGCGATAGCCAGACCCAGGCCGGCCCCCTGGACTCTGTCGGGGGCGCGGTCGGTCGAATCCTCCATGCGGCGGAACTTGTCGAACACCCGTTCCAGCTCGGCCGTGGGTATGCCGCGCCCCTCGTCCTCGATGGAGATGACGACGGAGCCCCGGTCCTCATAGGCCGCCAGTTCGATGGTCGTCCCGTCGGGACTATAGGCGATGGCGTTTTCAAGAATATTGACCACCGCCTGTTCCAGCAGACCGGGGTCGGCTTCCACCATGCTGAGCTGGGGCGGGAAGTCGCGGGTGATCCGACGTCGCCCCAGGCGGCGCGACACCCGGTCGGCGGCGGCGTTCAGGGCGTCGCGCACATCGGTCCAGTCGGTGCGGACGTTCAGCCCGCCGCCCTCCAGCCGGGTCATGTCCAGCAGGTCGCCGACATAGCGCGACAGGCGTTCAGCCTCCTCGCGGATGCTGAGCAGCAGGTCGTCGCGGACCTCGGGCTTCAGGGTCGCCCCATAGTCGATCAGGGTGGTGGCCGAGCCCAGCACGGTCGACAGGGGCGTGCGCAGATCGTGGCTGACCGAGTTCATCAGGGCGGCGCGGAACCGGTCGGCGCGACGCAGGGTCTCGCTCTCCAGCGCCTGTCCGGCCAGATCGGCCCGCTCCAGCGCCACGGCGCCCTGATCCAGCAGGGCCAGGGCCAGCCGCTCCTCGTCCGAGCCCGCCGCCACGGCCGAGGCGTCGATCCCCGCCACGCCGGCGCGACCGCGCACGCCTTGCAGGGGCTGAAACCGCCAGCGGGTCTGCGGCAGGGTGCCGGTGCCGTGACCCGTGACCTCGCCGTGGGTCCAGGCCCAGCGGGCCGCGGCCATGGCGTCGGCGCCCAGGACCACGCCCTCGGGGCTGGCGGCCGTCAGGACGATGTCGTCGCCGTCCGGCAGCAAGACCACCGCCCCGGCCCCGGCGGCGGCCGAGGCCTGTTCGGCCAGGCTTCGGGCGGTCGTCGCACGATCCTGGGCCGCCGACAGGGTCTGGCTGGCGGCCAGCAGGGCAGAGACGGCGGCGGCGCGACGCTGGGCCGCGCGGGCCTGTTCGCGCACCCGCCCGGCCAGGGCGCCCGTGCCCAGGGCGACGGCCCAGAACAGCAAAAGTGTGAGGAAGTCCGTCGGCGAACCGATCAGGAAACTGTAGCGCGGCTGAAGGAACAGGAAGTTGTAGGTCAGGAAGGCCAGGGTCGCCGCTACGAGAGCGGGCCGCAGCCCGTTCAGCACCCCCGCCGCCACAACGGCGGCCAGATAGATGACGCCCAGATCGACCCGCTCGAACCGCGTGTCCAGCAACAGGGCGACGCCGGTCGCGGCCCCGACGAAACCCGCGCCGGCGGAATAGGGACGCCAGTCCAGACCAGGCCGGAGACCGGACCTGATCGTCGGCTCGGGCGCCGACCCATCGCCTTCGGTCACGACATGGACGGCCACGCCCTGGGCCTTGCGCAGCAGTTCGATGGCCAGCGCCCGGCCGGTCCATTCGGCGAGGCGGCCGCCCCGCGTCTTGCCGATGACGATCTGGGTGACGTTGTTGCGGTGGGCGTGATCCAGGACGGTGCGCACGACGTCGTCGCCGCTCAGCGTCACCGGTCGGCCGCCCAGTTGCTCGGCCAGTTTGAAGGCTTCGGACAGACGGCCGGTTGATCGCGCGTCGGAGCGCGAGCCCGACGGCCGCTCGACGTGGGCCACCGACCAGGGGGCGTCCATCATCATGTCCGACATGCGCCGTCCGGTGCGCACCAGAGACGCGCTCATGGCGTCGCCCCCGACCAGGACCAGGATCCGTTCACCCGCCGCCCACGGCCCCGACACGCCGCGCTCGCGCAGATGCGACAGCAGCTGATCGTCCACCGTCTGGGCCGCGCGGCGCAGGGCCAGTTCGCGCAGGGCCGTCAGGTTCTCCAGCTTGAAGAAGTTCTCGGACGCCACCCGCGCCGTTTCGGGCACATAGACCTTGCCCTCGGCCAGTCGGGCGCGAAGATCCTCGGGCGTGATGTCCACCACCTCGATATCGTCGGCCTCGGTCAGAAGGCTGTCGGGCACCGTCTCGCGCTGACGCACGCCGGTGATGCGCAGGATGACGTCGGACAGGCTCTCCAGATGCTGGATGTTCAGCGTCGTCCAGACGTCGATCCCGGCGTCGCGCAACTCCTCCACATCCTGCCAGCGTTTGGGGTGGCGCGAGCCGGGGACGTTGGAATGGGCGTATTCGTCAACCAGCAGCAGGCCGGGACGACGCGCCAGCGCCCCATCCAGATCGAACTCCATCAGCGCGCGTCCCCGATGGTCGATCGGGGCGCGGGGCATGACGTCCAGGCCGCGCAGCAGGCTCATCGTCTCCTTGCGGCCGTGGGTCTCGACCACCCCCACGACGACATCCATGCCCTCGGCCTTTCGACGGCGGGCCGCGCGCAACATCTCATAGGTCTTGCCCACGCCGGGCGACATGCCCAGAAACACCTTCAGCCGCCCGCGCTTGCGGCGCGGAACGGCTGAAGTCGCGGGCGTTTCGGCCTCGGTCTCGGGCAATCAGCCCTCCGCGCCGAAACGGGCGTCCAGGGCGCGGTTGGTCAGCAGGACATTGACGCGCGGCTGGCCGACGAAGCCCAGCAGAGCCCCCTTGGTCTGGCCGTCGATGATGGTCTGGACCTGCTGCACGGGAACGCCTCTGGCGCGGGCGATCCGCGCGGCCTGAAGCCGAGCGTAGGCCGGGGACACGTCCGGGTCGAGGCCCGAGGCGGAGGTCGTCACCGCATCGGCGGGGATGCCCCCCGCGCCGTCGTCGGCGCGGATGGCCTGGGCGCTTTCGGCGACGCGGGCCGCCAGATCCGGGTTCAACGGCCCCATGTTGGAGCCCGACGAGACGGCGGCGTCATAGCCGTCGCCCGCCGCCGAGGGACGCGGGTGCAGATAGGTCTCGCCCGCGAAGGCCTGGCCGATCAGGGCCGAGCCAACGACCCGGCCGCCGGCGTCGCGCACCAGACTGCCGCTGGCCTGGCGGGGGAAGACGCTATGGGCGATCCCGGTGACGGCCAGCGGATAGGCCAGCCCCAGCAGGAGGGTGAACAGGGCCATCATCGCGATGGCCGGACGGAACGAATGGACCATGATCGTCGCCTCAGAAGCTGGTTTTCGACGCGGCCGCAGCGCGCATCTTGTTGAGACGATTGTGCATCGGAATATCCCTGGAAACGCGCATCAGGCCAGGCCCAGCGCGGAAATGATGAGGTCGATCAGCTTGATGCCCACGAACGGGGCGATCAGGCCGCCGAGGCCGTAGATCAGCAGGTTGCGACCCAGGAGAGCGCTGGCGCCGATGGCCCGGTATTTGACGCCCTTCAGCGCCAGCGGGATCAGGGCGACGATGACCAGGGCGTTGAAGATCACCGCCGACAGGATGGCGCTCTCGGGACTGTGCAGACGCATCACGTTCAGCGCGCCCAGCGCCGGCAGCGAGACCACGAACATCGCCGGGATGATGGCGAAATACTTGGCCACGTCGTTGGCGACCGAGAAGGTTGTCAGGGCGCCGCGCGTGATCAGCAATTGCTTGCCGACCTCGACGATCTCGATGACCTTGGTCGGGTCGCTGTCCAGATCGACCATATTGCCGGCCTCGCGGGCGGCCTGGGCGCCGGTCTGCATGGCCACGCCGACGTCGGCCTGAGCCAGGGCGGGGGCGTCATTGGCGCCGTCGCCGCACATGGCGACCAGACGCCCCTTGGCCTGTTCGGCCTTGATGAGCCGCATCTTGTCCTCGGGCGTGGCCTCGGCGAGATAGTCGTCCACCCCGGCCTCCGAGGCGATGGCGGCGGCCGTCACCGGATTGTCGCCGGTGATCATGACGGTGCGCAGGCCCATGCGGCGCAGGTCGGCGAAGCGCGCCTTCACGCCCGGCTTGACCACGTCCTTCAGGTGGATGACGCCCACCAGGACGCCGTTCTGGGTGACGGCCAGGGGCGTGCCGCCCGAGCGGGCGATCCGGTCCACGGCCTGACGGAACTCGGCCGGAGCCGCACCGTCGGACAGACCCAGATCCCTCAGCACCGCATCGACCGCGCCCTTGCGCCAACTGTCCTTGCCGACGTCCAGGCCCGACTGGCGGGTCACGGCGGTGAAGGGGATGGCGACGGCGCCGGCTGGCTGTTCGACCGAAATCCCGGCGTTGCGGCCCAGTTCGACAATCGAGCGGCCCTCGGGCGTCTCGTCGGCCAGGGACGCCATGACGGCGGCGGCCAGGGCGGCTTCCGGACGCACGCCCGGAACCGGGATGACCTCGGTCGCCATGCGGTTGCCGAAGGTGATGGTGCCGGTCTTGTCGAGCAACAGGGTGTCGACGTCGCCGGCCGCCTCCACCGCACGGCCCGAGGTGGCCAGCACATTGACCTTCAGCAACCGGTCCATGCCGGCGATGCCGACCGCGGACAGCAGGCCCCCGATCGTGGTCGGGATCAGGGTGATGAACAGGGCGCCCAGCACCATCGGATCGATGTTCACGCCCGAATAGGCGCCCAGACCGACCAGGGTCACGACCGCGATCAGAAAGATCAGGGTCAGGCCGGCCAGCAGCACGGCCAGGGCCAGTTCGTTCGGCGTCTTACGACGGTCCGCGCCCTCGACCATGGCGATCATGCGGTCCAGGAAGGTCGAGCCCGGCTTGGCGGTGATGCGCACCTTGATCCAGTCGGACACCACGGTAGTGCCGCCGGTCACGGCCGACCGGTCGCCGCCGCTTTCGCGTATCACCGGGGCGCTCTCGCCGGTGATGGCGGCCTCGTTGACCGAAGCTACGCCCTCGATGATCTCTCCGTCCGAAGCGATCACGTCGCCGGCCTCGACCAGGATGATCGACCCGACCTCCAGATCCGACGCGCTGGTCGGGACCACCATGCCGGTATCGGGGCCGGTCTCGGGATCGACGATCAGCTTGGCCTTGGTCGTGACGCGGGTGGCGCGCAGACTGTCGGCCGCCGCCTTGCCCCGGCCTTCGGCGACGCTTTCGGCGATATTGGCGAACAGGACCGTGGCCCACAGCCACAGGGCCAGTTGCACCGCAAAGCCCGCCGACTGGCCGGCCATGACCGCCGCGACCGCCGACACCGTGGCCAGCAGGGCCACGATCCAGGTGGTGAAGATGACCGGGTTCCTGACCAGCTTGGCCGGGTTCAGCTTGAGGAAGGCTTCGCCGACGGCGCGACCGATCATCGCCCCGGAGAGACCGCCCGCGATGGGGGTCGAACGACCGCCTTCGCCGGCCTCCCCCCCGCGTGGATCCAATGTGATTTGTGTCATGTCAGGATGTCCGGAGGATCAGGCGCCGGCGACCGCCGCGAGCACCTGGAAGTGCTCGACGATCGGTCCCAGGGCGAGGGCGGGCAGGAACTGCAAACCGCCGAGGATGAGGATCACGCCGATCAGCAGGCCGATGAACAGGCCGTTGTCGGTGGGCAGGGTGCCGGTGGACGCCGCCAGCTTGGGCTTGACCACCAGGCTGCCGGCGATGGCCAGGACGGCGACGGCCGGAACGAACCGCCCGAACAACATGCCCAGGCCCAGGGTCGTGTTCCACCAGGGGGCGTTTGCGGTCAGACCCGCGAAGGCCGAGCCGTTGTTCGCCGCCGCCGAGGTGTAGGCGTACAGGATCTCGGACAGACCGTGCGGCCCGTCGTTCAGCAACCCTTCCAGCGCTGTGGGGAACACCGCGCTGACGGCCGAGAAGCCCAGGATGGCCAGCGGCAGCACCAGCACCGCGATCATGGCGAACTGAATCTCGCGCGCTTCGATCTTCTTGCCCAGATACTCCGGGGTCCGCCCGACCATCAGGCCGGCGACGAAGACCGACAGCAGGGCCATCACCACCATGATGGCTATGCCCGAACCGATGCCGCCCGGCAGGATCTCGCCCAGTTGCATCAGGAACATCTGCAAGGCCCCGCCCAGCGGCATATAGCTGGCGTGCATCGAGTTGACCGAACCGTTCGAGGCGCCGGTCGTCACGACCGACCAGACGGTCGACGCCGGCGCGCCGAAGCGGACCTCCTTGCCCTCCATGTTGGCCGCCGCATCGACGTGGGCGGCGACCAGGGCCGGGGCCGGCTGGGTCTCGATCACATACATGGCCGCGCTGGAGACGCTCAGGATGATCAATGCCGACGCGACCAGGGCGCGGATGTCGCGCCCCGCCATGGCCGAACGGCCGAAGGCGAAGAAGGCCGCCCAGCCCATGAGGTTGATCGCCACGGCGGTGATCAGATTGGTCAGGGGCGAAGGGTTCTCGAACGGATGGGCGCCGTTGACGTTGAAGACGCCGCCGCCGTTGATGCCTAACTGCTTGATGGCCACCTGGCTGGCGGCCGGGAACAGCGGCAGGGTCTGGGAGCCGCCCTCGACCGTCGTCGCATGGACGCTGGCGGCCAGGCTCTGAACGACGCCCAGGCCGGACAGCACCACGGCCAGCACGAAGGCGGCCGGCAGCAGCACATAGAGGGTGGTGCGGGTCAGGTCGGCCCAGAAATTGCCGACGCCCTCGCCCCGATTGGCGACGAAGGCGCGCGCCAGGGCGGCGGCGATGGTCGCCCCGGTCGCGGCCGAGACGAAGTTCTGAACCGTCAGACCCACCATCTGGGTGAAGGTCGACAAGGTCGTCTCGCCGCCATAGCTCTGCCAGTTGGTGTTGGTGACGAAGCTGACGGCGGTGTTGAAGGCCAGGTGCGGCGACACGCCGGCGAAGCCCTGCGGGTTCATCGGCAGCACGCCTTGCAGACGCAGGATGGCGTACAGCAGGACAAAGCCCGCCGCATTGAAGGCCAGCAGGGCGCCGGCATAGCCCAGCCAGCCCTGGCTGCGCTTCGGATCGACTCCGGCCGCCCGATAGAAGACGGCCTCGACCGGCTTCAGCACCGGATCCAGCCAGGTCCGCTCGCCGTTCCAGACGCGTGACATGTAGACGCCGATGGGCCAGCCGAGCAGAACGGCCAGCCCAAGGGTCAGGGCGATCTCGCCCCATCCTTGAATGTTCATGATTTCAGTCCCGGTTCTTCAGAACCGCTCGGGCCGCAGCAGAGCCGCGACCATGTAGACGGCGACGACGACCGCCCCCGCACCCCAGAGCATGGCGATCATCGTCACACCCGTCTCAACGCTGCGGCCAGCGCGGCGAAGGCGATGAACGCCCCGGCCCCGACCGCCAGAAAAATCACGTCGGCCATGCCGGCCTCCTCAGCTCAAATCAGAGCCGGCAAGGACCACGGCGGGGCGTAAAGACGCGATGTGAATCCCGACGTTCGGCGTAATGAAATCATAATGCGAAAGGGAAGACGGTCGGCCTCACCACCGCAAGCAGCGCCGTTCATGAGCCGAAAGGCGATTGCGGGGCAGGAGTGGGAGCCAATCGAAACATCGACGCATTGGCCGCCTGTCCTGAACTCAGCCTTGTGCGTTCGCCGCTGATCGATCGCTTTCGATCAGCCGGTCACGCACATCGGCGGGGGCGGCTTCGGCCCAGCTAAGGAGCTTGTCGAGAACCGGGCAGAGGGACTGTCCCCATTCGGTCAGATGATATTCCACCTTGGGCGGGACCTGGGGGTGGACGATGCGGGCCACGACTCCATCGGCTTCAAGCTGTCGAAGCTGCTGGATCAACATCTTCTGCGACACGCCGGGAATAGCTTTTTCGAGTTCGGAGAACCGCCGCACGTTCGACCCGAACAGCTGGAACAGGATCACCAGCTTCCAGCGTCCTTCGAGGACACGGATGACATTCTGCGCGCTCGAGGCCGCAGTCTGGGGGGTGTAGTCGAAGGGCTTACCTTCGGGTGCGTACCTAACTTTTTCGTCGGTTCTTGCCATTGTGGGAGCGTACTTGCAGTTTGGATGGAACGCAAGAATCCGAACGGGAGACCCAATGATCGCCGACCTTCCCAAACCCATCGCTGACTATGTCGCGGCCAATGCGCGCCTCGACCTTGCCGGCATGCTGCAGCCCTTTGCGCCTGACGCTGTCGTGAAGGACGACGGCGGGCGCCATCAGGGCCATGCGGCGCTCCGACGGTGGATGCTCGAGGCCACGATCGCGAGCAAGGCGATCTTCACGCCGGATACGGTGCGCCACGAGGGGGACCAGGTCGTCCTGGAGGGACCCACGGCCGGCGACTTCAAGGGCAGCCCCCTTCGGTTCACGCTTCGCTTCACTCTGGGCGACGACGCCATCCGCGCGCTCGAGATCTCGCTGTGACGATGCGCCCCGATCCCACAGAGTTCGAAGGTCGACGGATTCTCGTCACCGCCGGCACCAAGGGCGCCGGCCGCGCGACCGTCCAGCGTTTTCTCGCCGGCGGCGCCCGGGTGATCACAGCCGCGCGGGCGGCCCCCGAGACCTCGACCGGCGCTGAGTTCGTCCAGGCCGATCTCATGACGCTGGAAGGGTGCGAGGCCTTGGCCCAGGCCGCGATGGACCGGTTTGGCGGCGTTGATGTTCTGGTGCATGTCGTCGGCGGCTCGTCGGCGCCGGCTGGAGGCTTCGCCGCCCTGACCGACGCGCATTGGCGCACCGAACTTGATCTGAACCTGATGCCTGCGGTTCGCCTGGATCGCCTGCTGGCGCCGCAGATGATCGGGCGGGGATCCGGCGCCATCATCCACGTCTCGTCTATCCAGCGGACATTGCCTTTACCGGAATCCACCACCGCCTACGCCGCCGCCAAAGCGGCCCTGTCCACCTACAGCAAGGCCCTGTCCAAGGAACTGGGGCCCAGGGGCGTGCGGGTCAATGTGGTGTCGCCCGGCTGGATATCCACGGAAGCCTCGGACGCCTTGCTGGAACGGATCACCGCAGGCTCGGGCGGGACGTTGGAAGATGCGCGGCAAAGCGTCCTGAACGCGCTCGGCGGGATCCCCCTGGGGCGGGCGGCGAAACCGGAGGAGGTCGCCGAGTTGATCGCATTCCTCGCCTCCGACCGCGCCGCAGCCATTCACGGCGGCGAGTATGTGATCGATGGGGGCACGATTCCTACCGTCTAGGCGGAGATGAGGATCGAGGGACGATGGGGCGCCGCGCGCCGGAAACGGTTGCCGGCGCCCGGCCTCTTCTTCGAGCGGGCTCAGGTCTTCGACGCCGATACGTCGCCAGAGAACATGGCTCTGGATATTCTGCCGCTGTCGCCACGGGAAGCCGGGCTCTGCGGCGTCGGCGTGTCGCCGTAAGATGAGACGCCGCTCCCGCCTTTCGCGGGCGCGGCCCGGCGCGTCGTATCAGGACAGCGTCCAGGCCCCTCTGTCGAAGCGAACCGACACGCCGTGCAGCCGCCCCAGCGCCTTGGCGAAGGCCGCCGTGTCGCCGGCCTCGAAGACCCCGTCGATCTCCAGAGCGTTCAGCGACGGGTTCAGGATGCGCAGCGGCGCGTTGCTGTATCGGTTCATCTCGACGACCGCCGCACGCAGCGACGTGCGGTCGAAGCTGATGCGGCCCTGGCGCCAGTCGTCGATACGGCCGCCCTGTGCGGCGGAGACCGGGCCGGGGTCTCCGGCCGATGACAGACGTACGGCCTGTCCGGCGCGAAGGTGAAGGCGCGCTTGCGAAGGCTCCGCCGCCGGTCCCACAGCCACGCCGCCCTGCAGCAGATCGACGTCGGTGAAGGTCGCATGGCGGTACACGTTGAACCGCGTGCCGGTGACGCGGATGCGCGCCGCGTGGCTGAGGACGTCGAAGGGGGCGTCATCCTGATGCGCCACCGCGAAGAAGGCTTCTCCCGATTCCAGCACGACCTCGCGCTCACGCCCGGCGAACCGCGCCGATATGCGGCTGGCCGTGTTCAGAGTGACCTGGGAGCCGTCTGGCAAGGCGATCGTGCGGCGCTCGCCGACCTCGGTCTCGTAGATCACGGGTTGTTGGCGCCAGAGGAAGACGCCGCCCAGGGCCACGCCGGCGGCCAGGGTTCCGCCCGCGATCCAGGCGCGGCGGTTCACGACACGGCCTGTCGCCGCCCGGCCGTCGTCCGCAACGAAATCGGCGGCTTCCATCTGGCCCAGCGCGTCCCAGACCGCCTGGATCTCGCTCGACCCGGCGTCCGAGGCGCGCCCGCCCTGCTCTTCGCGCAGGCGTTCAGCCACGAAGGCCTCGGCTTCGGCGTCACGCACAGGGGGGCGAAATGGAATTACTGTTCGAACCATCCGCAATCCTTAAGCTTGTGCCGGCAACGGGCAAGTGCGTCGGCCAGCAGGCGCTGGGTCGTCCGCAGCGGGATGCGCTGGCGTTCGGCGATCTCGACCAGGGTCAGACCCTCTACACGATGCATCATCAGCACCATCCGCTGATCGCGCGTCAGCGAAGCGATGGCGCGGCGCAGCAGGTCGGCGTTCTGCTGCCAGCGCACCTCGTCGAAAGGGGAAGGGGCGTCGTGGGCCAGATCGTCAGACACCTCGACATGGCGGTCGCCGCCGCGTCCGAGCCGTCGCCGACGCAGGTCGCGCGCCACGCTGTCGGCGGTCTTGAAGACATAGGTGGCGTTGAAATCGGGCGGAGGAACCCGGCCCGCCAGCCGCGTGAGCCGCAGATAGATGTCCTGCAAGGCGTCCTCGACATCGGCGGGCGCGAGGAAGCGACGCAGGTACAGACGCAGTCGCGCGTCAAACCGCTGCATCAGCTCGGCCATGATCGCGACCGCCGGATCGGCGGGCTTTCGTGAAGCTGTCATCGATGGGGCGACGCCGTCAAACATCCGAACTCGCTAGCCTGTACCTCAAGAGACGCAGCGCCGTCGACAGGCCGCCAAATCCGTGGGCCGCGAATGTCATCAATTCATTGCAGCCGCCCCATAGAAGCCTCGCAGTCGCGGGGTTCATCACGGATCGTCCCACATGGGCTGTGGCGGACGTCACGCTTTCCTACGGTCTGTCGGCGGAGCGGTTCTGGCTGTCGCGATCCTGCCGTCGTCGGTGTCGGCGGCCGGGCGGGCTCCGGTCTTCGATGTTCCCGCCCAGCCGCTGGCTGCGGCGTTGCGGGCCCTGGCGCGCCAGGGACGCGTCCAGATCCTGTTTCCGGCGGAACGGCTTGAGGGGCGACGGAGCCGCGCCGTCGTCGGGCGGTTCGAGACGGCGCGCGCTTTCGACCTGGCCTTGGCCGACGCGGGTTTTGCGGCGCGTCGGGTGGACAGCCGAACCTTCGTCATCGTCGCCCGGCCCCGGTTGTCGCCGCCGCCCCCGATAGAGGCTCCGACTGCGGACCTGGAGCCCATACAGGTGTGGGGGCGCCGTCCGGAGCCCGGCGAGATCGCCCGTCGCCTGGCGACTGATCTGGATGCGCCGACGTCGGTGCGCAGCCTTTCGCGCGAGGACATGGAGCGCGGCGGGGCGCAGAACCTGTCGGAAGCCCTGGGCGACCTGCCGGGCATGACGGTGATCAACACCGGGCGGTCCTTTATCGGCGGCATCGACTCGGCCTCGCGCGGCGAGGGTTTGTACGCCGCCTATCGCGGCCTGAACGCCGAATACAATCTCAGCATGATCAACGGCGTGTCGGTGGCCCAGGGTCTGCCCTATTCGCGCGGGGTCCAACTGAACCTGCTGCCGCCGGACGCCTTCCAGACCGTGGTGGTGCACAAGACCGGGCGCGCGGATCTGGACGGTGATTTCATTGGCGCCGCCCTGGACTTCCAGACGCCCGGACCGACGGATCTGTCGCGATCGCCCTGGACCGCCGTCACCGTCGGCGGTCGGGTCGAGACGCGGGCGCGGGACTATGGCGAATCCGGTCTGGGCGAGACGATCCGGGTCGAACACGGCCGCCGTTTCGGCGCCGCAGGACAGTTCGGCCTCTATCTGGCCGCCGCCCACGAAGACCGCAGCTTCGTCAATTCGGAACTGGCCGGGGTGATGGCGGCCCAGAACGACCGGGGCTGGGCCTATGGGGTTTCAGGCTCTGCGGCCGGCGGGGCGCCCGACGCCGAAAATCCGCAGGAGGGGCTGGTTCAGACAAGCCTGAACGTGGGCGTCTCCAGCGGGCGCAGTCGCCTGCAGAACTACGCCCTGGCGCTGGATTGGCGCGCGGCTCCCGGTCTGGACCTGCGGCTGAACGCCACCCACGCCCAGGCCCGCACCGAGCAGAATTCCACCTTTAGCCAGGTCGTCAGCGGGGCCCAGTCCTGGATCGACGACGGATCGGGCGTCTATCGCCTGTCGGTCCGGGATCTGTCGACGCGGGTCTGGTACGAGACCAATCCGGACAATGTCTCCCTGTCGACGCTCAGTCTGAAGGCCGATGCGGTCTCCGGCCGCTGGCGATTGACGCCCTATCTGTTCGCCAGCCGCGGCGAGAGCGCCCGCCCCGACCATCTGGAGGCCTCGGCATGGATCAACCAGAACGATGGGTACAACGTTGGGCAGACCCCGCGCGCCTTCGGCGGGGTGACGGTGCAGTATCGCGACGGCCTGCCGGTGCCCCAGTGGCCGCAGAGCGTGTTCGACGATCTGAACCAGGCGGGATCGGTGCTGGTGGCGCGTCGCGCCGGCCAGCGCACCGAACAGTTCAGCGAACAGATGCGATACGGCGGCGGCTTCGACCTGAGCTTCACGCCGATGCAGGGGCCGTGGCGCAACCTTCGGATCGGCGCCAAACTGGGGCGGAGCGACCGGGACCTGACGGACCGGAACTGGACCAACGCCTTCTTCGGCGACATCTATCAGACCGCCGGTCTGACCTGGGAGGCGCTGGGGATCGCCAAGGGGACCTACGCCGAGGTCTTTCCCGGCCTCTACGACTGGTCGATCCCCCGGATCGATCACGACCGGCTCGAGGCCCTGTTCGAGGCCAACCGCACGACCGAGAGTTTCGACACTTGCGGCGCCCTGTACGTCAACAACCTCAACTGCAACAGCCAGTCGGGGCGCGAGATCGTTCAGGCCGTCTACGTCATGGCCACGCATGCGACCGGAGCCTGGGAGACGCAGTTCGGCCTGCGCCAAGAAAGGGCACGCATCGTCAACCGGTTCTGGGTTCTGCCCGATGCGAGCGAGGGCGAAACGCCCGGCGACTGGGCCGCCAACCGCAGCCGCTACGACATGCTTCTGCCCAGTCTGAACCTGTCCTACCGCCCCAATGATCGGGGCGTCTGGCGGGCGGCCGCCTGGCGGTCGTACAGCCGCCCCGCCTTCATGCAATTGGGCGGCGGCGTCAGGACCGAGACCCTGGACGGGGTGACGACCGTGACGCGGGGAAATCCGGACCTGAAGAGCGCCGACGCCTGGAACCTGGACCTGTCGCATCAGACCTGGCTGCCGGGCGGCGGGGCGCTCAGCCTGTCCGCCTACGCCAAACAGATCGATCACTATCTGTACGAAAGCGGCTCCAGCCTGGACGTCGGCGTGGTTCCTGATGAGGCCGCCGTCCGAGTGGTCATGCCCCGTAACGGCGGGCGCGGCGACACACGCGGCCTGGAAATGGAGTGGTTTCAGCCGCTCGGCGACCCGTTCGACCTGGGCGGTCAGGCCAGCCTGGACCTCAATCTCAGCAGGCAGTGGTCCCGTGTCGATCTGGGGCAGATTCTGGGGCGGTCCCAGCCGATGCTGAACGCCCCCGAATGGTTGGGCAATGCGGAACTGGCCTACGCCCAGGGGCGCGCCGCCGCCTATCTGAGCTTGAACTACACCGGCGCCTATCTGTCGGCCTATGACGTCCTGAAGGCAGAGGGCGACTGGGACAATCTGTGGGTCCGGTCCGTGGCGCGGCTGGATGCGCGCGCCCGGTGGCGGTTCGACGAGCGGACGCGGCTGGACGTGATCGTCACCAACCTCACCGGGGCGTACAGCTATTGGGCCCATGTCGGACGTGACGGCGCCGCCCTGTCGGACGTGGTGGATTCCGGTCGGCGCGTCGTCGTCAGTCTGCGCAGCGTGTTCTAGAAGCCGGCGGCCCGCAGGGCGCGCTCGACCCCGGCGTCGCCCTCGACATCCGACAGGGCCTTGATCCGGTCCGCGCCCAGGGTTTCCAGCATCGGATTGCGCAGGCGCGTCCGGTAAGCGGGACCGTCGGCGGCCGGATAGCCGAAGCGGGGCGCCAGCCGCGCCAGGGCGGCGTCGGCGGCATGGACCGCCGCCTCGGCATGAACCCAGTTGTCGTCGGCGGCGTTGCTGATCAGGCATTCGCGGGTCGGGACGGCAGGGACGGTCCAGGCGGTGCGCGAAATGATCGCCGCCGCTCGCAGCCAGTTCTGCACCGTCCGTTGGTCATCGCCGATCGGTGCGGCATGGGCGCAGGCCTGGGCCAGAATCTCCGCTTCGGGCAGGCCGCGCGCCATCGCCTCGGCCAGACCCAGCACATGATGGGCGCCGGCCCCGGCGATCGGTCGTTCCGGCGGCAGGCTTCCGTCATCGTTCCACACCAGGACCAGGGCCTTGGCCCAATCGTGCCACAGGACGGCGGCGATCACCGCGTCGCGATCCACCGGCAGGCCGTCCTCGGCCTCATACAGATCGGCCAGGGCCAGGCCCAGGCGCAGGTTGAAGACTTCGTGATCGACTAGTCCGCCGGGCCAGTCGTGATGAGAGCCGGCGTTTCCGCCCGGCGCCGATTCCAAAGGCTGGGGCAGGGCGGGACAGGCCGCGCCGTCCGCCAGCGGCGGAAAGACCGTCAGGCGCTGAACCTCAGCCTGCACCCCATCGGCGGACGCGGGCATCAATCCGTCCGCCCGAAGCGCAGCCAAGATCACGTCTTCGTCGGCCGCCGTCAGACCCGCCCGGTGGCGGACGCAGGGCCGGGACTGCAGCCCCGCCAAAGTCTCTTCGCGCAGATGCGCATCGCTCAGTCCGCCCGCCGCCGCCCGCAATTCGTCCAGGGCCGCGAGGGTGCGCGGCGTCTGGGCGGCGGCGCTTTCGGCCCCGATCAGGACGATGAGCAGGGCGGCGGCGAGCGGGCGGATCATGAAAATCTCAAGGAAAGAAGGCCCGGCGCGCTGGGGAAAACGCGCCGGGCCCCCGAGCCGACGTCAGAAGTCGTACTTCAGCGTCAGCAGGGTGGTGCGGCCGGAGTTGACCACGTCCGAAAGCGCCAGGCTGTTCCGCCCGACGTGAGCCCAGTAGCTGTAGTCTTCGAACAGGTTGGACACCGACAGGTCCAGCATCACCCCGTTGTCGAAGGCATAGCCGGCGTGCAGGTCGGTCCGGCGGATCGGCCGGGTCCAGTAGTCCAGGCCGGCGACGCGATTGTAGGCCGTGACCGTCTCGCCCGAGTAGTTCCAGTTCAGGTCGAGCGTCAGGTTGCGCCAGGCGTAGTTCAGCTTGACGTTGGCCAGTTCGTCCGGCGCGTTCTGCATCCGGTGCTTCTCGCCGCCGCCGATGTCCACCTCGGTCCACTGACGGGTGTAGTTGACCCCGGCGCCGAGGCCCGAAAGCCAGCCGGGCAACATGTCGAAGGCCTGGTACAGCTGGATCTCGACGCCCTTGACGTAGCCGTCGCCGCCGTTGGTCGGCGAGACGATGGTCACGCGATCAAAGGTCTCGCCGTTGTATTCGGTCCCGCCTCCGTTCGGGCCTTCGTTCACAGTGGTCGAGCCGTTGTCATACATGTAGTCCGACAACTGCTTGTAGTAGCCGCCGACCATGGCGTAGCCGCCGAAGGCGTTGCTCCACTCGGCGGAGGTGTCGAAGTTCCAGGACTTCAGCGTCTTCAGATCGGGATTGCCGCGCGTGACGGTGATGGAGTTGTCGCCCCGTTCAGTCGTCTCCGATCCGCCCAGTTGAACCAGGGCCGGGCGCATGTAGGCGCGGGTGATCGAGGCCCGGTACACGGCGTCGCCGGTGGGACGATAGTTGACGAACAGGCTTGGCAGCCACTCATTGTATTCGGTCGAGTTGGACTCAAACCGCTTCGCCTTGTCGTCGTTGTTCCAGTAGGTGTTCTCGATCTGGCTGTGCTCGTAACGGAGGCCCGGAATGACCTCGACCGCGCCCATATCCCAGTTGCCGGTCACATAGGCGGCGGCGACATTTTCGTCGCCTTTCAGCGTGTTGCAGTTCAGGTAGCAGAGGTCGGCCGCGGCGGCCTCGGCGTCGAAATACTGGTTGAACAGTTCGACCAGACGGTCGTGGTTCACCTTCGGCGCCCGGATGCCGTAGAGACCCGGATAGGCCGAGTCGAAATAGCCTTCGACCAGACCCAGTTCATCCCAGGTCACGCCGGCGCGGCCCAGCAGGTTGGCGAAATGATCGTTGGTCCAGTCGTGGCTGCTGACCCGGCGGTGACTCTCGACGTACTTCACCCCGGTCTTGACGTAGGACAGGGCGCCGCCGTCGAAATCGTACTGGGCGTCGAAACGGGCGCCGACCTTCTGCTGGTTCGAGAACTGCTCGGTGCGTTGGCCAGCCCGACGGGCCAGAAGGGCGGAGCCGGAGTTGTTGACCAGGTTCTGCTGCGCCGGGGTCAGCAGCGGGATCGGATAGCCGTCGGCGTCATAGCCGGCGAACAGGCCGCTGTAGGGCAGGATCGTGCCGGTGTTGTACTTGTCCGACTGGTTGTTGCGGATCGAGGCTTCGATATGGTCCGGCCGGTCATTGCCGCCATAGGAGTAGAAGATCGACGGCGACAGGGTCCAGGCGCCATGACGCTTCACGGCCCCGAAGGTCAGGGTGCTCAGGTCCGCGTCCTCGGGATTGGTCGTGTACCACATGCGCACTGACGAGTTGGTCAGGTTCAGGTCGTACAGGCCGGTCGCCGCGTTGGAGACGCGGGCGCGGTTCTGGATCAGCTGGTTCAGGGTCGAATTCTGCTGGGTCTCGGCGAAGGCGTAGGAGCCGCGCAGATAGACGTCCAGGCTGTCGTCGGCGCGCCAGTCCAGCGAGAAGTTTCCGCCGAAACGCTCGGTGTAACCGGTCGAGACGCCGACGTTCAGGCCGGTCAGGGCCAGGTTGGCTTCCTGGTCCATGCCCTCCGGATTGACGCCTGCGGCCGAATCCGTCGCCGAATGCAGATAGGCCCAACCGCCGTCGTTCTGGGCCGCCATCAGACCCGCGATCATGGAGTTGGCGAAGTTGCGCTTGTCGTAAAAGGCGCTGACATACAGGCCGAACTGGTCGCCCTGGCCGAAGCGGCGGGCGATCTCGCCGCTGACGCCGCCGCCCAGACCGTCTTCGTCATAATCGCGGGCGCGGCTCTCGACTCGGCCGGAGACCGACAGGGACGCATAGTCGTCGGCCATGCTGAAGGCCGAAGGCGTGACGAAGTTGATCGTGCCGCCGATCGCGTCGCCGTCCATATCGGCGGTCGAGTTCTTGTTGACCACGATGGTCTTCAGACCCGACGGCGGCAGCAGCGACAGCTGCACCTGGCGCGAATAGGGCATGCCCTGGGCCGCGTTGACGCCGTTGATCAGGGCCAGGGTGAACTCGGAGTTCATGCCGCGGACGCCGACGAACATGCCTTCGCCGCGCGAGGCGCCGTCGACGCCGCCGAAGAAGGAGTTGCCGGTGTTCTGGACGCTGACGCCCGGCAGCAGGGCCAGGGCCTCGGCGACGTTGTGAACCGCCGTATGTTCCAGGTCTTCGGCCGACATCACGCTGACGGCGTTGTCGCTGCGCATCTGGGTGCGCATGGCGTCGTTGCGCGTGCCGACGACGACGATTTCGCCGACCTCGGCGGTTTCGCTCGTGGCGGCTGTCCGGTCCTGAGCGGCGGCCTGCGCCGCTGCGACCATGGAGAATAGCGCCATCGATGACGCGAGAAGTCTTGTTTTGAATGAAAGATTTTTCATCGACCGCAGTCCCTGAACCGGAGCTGAGATATGCCCCCAAGCTGAGAGACGCGGTCGGCCGCACGACGCGCCGAAACTTTATGAATGCTTCACAATGAACACGCCCAGGCTGATCTTGGCGGCGGCGGTTCGTTGCAACCCGGTCGTGGGGGCGCGCCACTGCGTGCAGTGACGACGGCGAAAACGGGGGCCGGGTGTCAGGGCGTCGTCAGTTTCGACCTGCAGATTTCCGTCCGAACGGAGATCCGCCATGTCAGCCCACCCCACGCCTTCGATAAGAACCGTAAAAGTCTGGGATCCGGGCGTGCGCCTGTTCCATTGGACGCTGGTCGCCTCGGTCGCCTTGGCCTTCCTGTCCTCGGAAGAGGACAGCGCGCTGTCCGCCTGGCATGTTCCGGCAGGATGGGTGGCAGCTGTCCTGATCGCTTTCAGACTGGTATGGGGAGCTGTCGGCGGCGAACATGCGCGGTTCTCGAACCTGATCCGGCCGTCCAGGATGGCGGGGCACGTCAAGGGTCTGTTTGCAGGCCGGGTCCATGCGTCCATGGGCCATAATCCGCTGGGCGGGATCGCGGTCCTGGGGTTGCTGGCCCTGACGGCCGCGACCGTCTTCACCGGGGCGACGGGCGGCGAGGATACGCATGAGGTCATCGGCTACGTCTTGCTGGCGATGATCGCCCTGCACGTCGTGGCGGTGGTCGTAATGTCGATCCTGTCGCGTGACAATCTGATCCGCGCGATGGTCACCGGCCGAAAGACGACTGTCCATTTCCCCGACGCCCAGGACGCCGCGCCGCCCGCCCGCGTGGCTGTGCCCCTGGCGGTTCTGGTCGTCGCGGGGTCCGCCTATGCCGCCACCCGGATGGACCCGGGCGCCTTTACGCCGGGCGCGCGCGTTGAAGCGGGTGAAACGGGAGAGGCCGATCAGAAGCGTGAAAGGGGCGAGGGCGACGGGGCGGGGGAAGCGGACGAGGACTGAGGACGTCCCGCCCGCGCCCTCCTGTTTTTCAGACCACAGTTCCGAACAGGTGGCCGATCCCTGCGGTCACCGCCATGGCCAGGGCGCCCCAGAAGGTGACGCGCATGACCGCCTTGCCGACGCCCGCGCCCCCGGCCTGGGCGCCGAGCCCCCCCAGCAGCGCCAGGCCGATCAGGGCGGAGCCGGACACCAGGGCGACCAGCAGAGAACGGGGCGAGACCAGCACGACCGCGAGCGGCAGAATGGCGCCGAGCGAGAAGGTGGCCGCCGAGGTCAGGGCCGCCTGGATCGGACGGGCGGTGGTTTGTTCCGAAATGCCCAGCTCGTCCCTGGCGTGGGCGCCCAGGGCGTCGTGAGCCATCAGCTGCCGGGCGACCTCCAGCGACACCGCCTCATCGACGCCCCGGCTGCGATAGATGCCGGCCAGTTCGCGGGTTTCGGCCTCCGGGTCCGCCGCCAGTTCGGCTGTTTCACGCGCCAGATCGGCGTTCTCGGTGTCGGACTGGGAGCTGACGGAGACATATTCGCCGGCCGCCATGGACATGGCGCCGGCGACCAGGCCGGCGACGCCGGCGACCAGGATTCCGGTCTTGCCGGTCTGTGCGGCGGCCACGCCGACGATCAGGCTGGCGGTCGAGACCAGGCCGTCATTGGCGCCCAGCACGGCGGCGCGCAGCCAGCCGATGCGCGCGACCAGATGGCGTTCGGCGTGGCGTTCAAGTCTGCTCATGGTCGGTTCCTGTCTGCAGAAGGAAAGGCGAGGATCAGCTCAGCCTGGTTCGGCCGCGTCGCGATACGGCCACCATGGGCCGCCATTATGCGTGCGACAATGGCCAGTCCCAGTCCCGCGCCGCTGGGGCTGGCGTGATCGCCCCGGCGATATCTCTGGCTCAGCGCGGCGAGCCGTTCCGGCGCGAGCCCGGACCCGCCGTCGATCACCGCAAGCCGTGCGCCGGGACCCGCCGTCACCGTGACCACGCCCCCGGGCGGGGTGACCCGCAACCCGTTCTCGACCAGATTCCGCAGCGCGGCGGCGACTGCCTCGCGACGGCCCTCGACGACTGCGGCGTCATTGATCTCCAAGGCCAGGGCCTTGTCTTCGTCGATGGCTAGCGCGGCGTATTGCGAGACGACTTCCGTCGCGATCTCGCTCAGATCGACCGCCGCCGCCGCCGCCGGCGCGGCCGCCTGGGCATCCAGTTGCGCCAGGATCAGCAGCTGATCGACCAGGCGAGACAGGGCCGAAACATCCCGCTTCAGTCTCTGCCCGTCCGGGGAATCCAGTCTGTCGAGTTCCAGGGCCAGAACCGCCAGCGGCGTCCTCAGTTCATGGGCGACGTCGGCGGCGAAGGCCTCCTGGCGCGTCGCCGCCTCGTCGAGCCGCGCCAGCAGGCCGTTGACCGCGTCCGCGAACCCGGTGGCTTCGGCCGGAAAGTCGTGAGCCTCGACCCGAAACCCCTTGTCCGCCGCCTGGGCGGCCTCGATGCGTTCTCCCGCCAAGGCGAGGGGACGCAGAGACGAACGGATCACCCACAGGGTCGCCAGGCCCATGGGGACGATCAGCACCAGCAGGGGCGTCACGACGTGATCAGCCACCTCGTTTGCAATGCCGACGAACCGGATTTCGTCGCGCCGGGCGCGGGAAGACAGGCCGTATTCCAACCCGACGAACAGCAACAGGACGCAGCCCCCGATCAGGCTCATCAGGGCGAAGCCGAGCGTCAATCGCTGAAAAATGGACGGCGGCCGGCTCAAGCGACGGCGTCCCGCATCAGATAGCCCAGGCCCCGGACCGTATGCAGCACCCCGGTGCAGCCGGCGTCGTCCAGCTTGCGCCGCAACCGCGAGACGGCCATCTCGACGGCGTTGGGCGTGACCGGTTCGTTGAAAGCATACAGCGACTCTTCCAGGGAGCCCCGTGTGACGACCGAACCCGCCCGACGCATCAGGGTCTCCAGCAGATCGCCCTCGCGGCGCGACAGGTCGATGGGGACGTCGCCATGCGCCGCCTGGCGAGCGGCGACATCGAACCGCAGCCCGCCCACTTGAAGAACCGGCGCCATGCGACGGCCCGGCCGACGCAGGATCGCCCGGCACCGCGCCGACAGCTCCGCTGCGTCGAAAGGCTTGACCAGATAGTCGTCCGCCCCGGCGTCCAGGCCGGTGACCCGATCCTCCAGCCCGCCGCGCGCGGTCAGGACCAGGATCGGCGTCAGGTCGGCGGCCCGCCGAAGCGCCCGCACCCAGTCCAGGCCGTCGCCGTCCGGCAGGCCCAGGTCGAGCAGGATGAGATCATAGGCGGCGCTGGCGACCGCGTCCGTCGCGCCTGCGATGTCCCGGCGCCAGTCCACCACGAAGCCGTCGCGGGACAGACCTTCCCTCAGCAGGTCGCCCAGCCGCGCTGTGTCTTCAACGAGAAGGAGACGCATGATCGACATCCGTTCCACCGGCGATCCGCATCCTGCCGACAGTCATCGACATGACCGGATTTTTCCGCCGACGCCAGCGCTCAACGCAGGTGGCCGGCGCCTGCAAGGTCGCCGGGAGCCATGAAGGGAGCAGGATCTTCTTCATGGGCGCTCCGGGAAGGGGGTGGCACGGGCCGGGCGCAGGCGCGCGGCGGCGTCAGACTGGCCATCGAACCTGACATCAACCTGACGCCCTTTACAGCCGGGCGACCGAGGGGGCGGGTCGTCGCGCCCCCTCCATCACCCCTTTCTTCAGGCGCGGATCTCGGTCGCGTGGGCGGGGTAGGGGGCGGCGAGGCCATGATCGATGACTTCGCCGTTCAGCGAGCTGGCGAAGCCGTGGTTGACGTCGCGATGGTGGGCCTCATCGGCTCGGACGACAAGCACGACGTCGCGCAGCGTCGCGTCAGGCGCCATCTTCCAATAGTGTTTGGCGATCTCAGGGGCCGGGACGTTGGGCGAGCGGCCCTCGTCGATCTCCTTGAGATAGAGGGTGTAGCTGATTACGGCCTCTTCCTCGAAATAGCCGACGACCCGGTGGGCGGTGCGGGCCGACACGAGATAGAGCAGGAAGAAGCCCACATAGAAGACGGCCTGGGCGATCTGGATCACCAGCCGCTCGAAATAGGTCGGCTTGGCCACCTCGATGAAGGTCATCAGGTGCATGCGCTCGTTTTCGGCTTCTTCCATCAGGGTGCGGATCCAGCCGTCGTCGTCCTTCATCCGGCGCAGGCAGGTCAGGTGCTGGATCGTCGCCCCGACCATGCCGGGCACGGCCGCGACCGTCTCCAGCACGATGGCGCGGTGGCCGTAGCGTTTGGCGAAGAAGGTGTCGGCGGAGAAGCGCAGCAGCTTGGTGAAGCCCAGGGCGAACCTGTCGGAGAAACCGTGCGGTTCATGATGGACGTCCGGCGCCGCCAGCCGTTCTTCCGCCAGGCCCTGGCGGTCTGGGGATAGGATCTTGTTGACCATGAGATGTCCTTTCAGGACGTGTGAAGGGGGGGAGGCGCGCAGACGATCGACACCCGCACGCCGGGTTCGGCGTCCGTGATGACGATGACCGCGCCGAGTTGTTGAGCCAGGGCCCGGATGATGCCGGCGCCCAGGCCGGGCTTGGCGATCGAAGGGTCCGGCGGCAGGCCGACGCCGTCGTCGCGGACCGTCAGGGTCCAGCCCTCGCCCTGCGAGCGATAATCCAGGGTGATCCGCCCTGGCCGCTGCTTGGGGAAGGCGTGTTTGATCGCATTGATCAGGAGTTCGGTGACGATCAGCCCCAGGCTGACGGCCTTGCCGGATGAAACGAGGGTGTCGTCGATCGTGGCCGACAGCGTCAGCCGGTCATGGTCGCGGATCATCGAGTCGCCGATGCTGCGGCACAGGTCGGTCAGATAATCCCGCAGATCGACGTCGCCCAGTTCGGCGCCCGAGAGCTGACGCTGGACGGCGGCGACAGACATGATCCGCTGATGGGCGTCGCGCAGATAGTCCCGGCTCTCGTCGGAACTGAGCTTGCGCACCCCCTGAAGCAGTATGCTGGCGATGATCTGCAGGCTGTTGGCGATCCGGTGGCGCATTTCCTCGATCAGGACCGCCTTGTCCCGGATCAGGTCGTCCTTCTGCTGCGCACGGTCGCGTTGTTCCGTGACGTCCTGGATGGACAGAAGCAATCGAACGCCCTGTCCGTCTCCGTAAACCAGGCGCTGGGCGTTCAGGACCAGACGTCGGGATCCTGAAGGCGACGCCAGATCCATCTCGTAGGCCGGGATCGCGGCCTGCCCATAGGCTGTGGCCTTGAGCAGGGCCCAGAGCGAGGGCGTGTTCCACTCGCCGCCGCCCAGATCGGCCATCTTCACGCCGGCGACCCGGTCGGTTCCGATGTCGAAGGTTTCGAGGAAGCTCTGGCTGGCGGCCACGACGGACAGGTCGCCGTCCAGCAACAACACCGGCGCGACCGACGCGGAGATGAGCGAAAGCGCCAGGTTCAGCGCGATGTCCGAAGATGTGGCGAGCGGGGTCGTCGACATGGAGGCCCTCTCCAAAGGGGGCCTAGCGCCGGTCCGACCCAGCGGGTCCGATCTCTTGGCTGCATTTGCATACTAGGCCGGCTCGACGCCGTCCACCTTGATCCAGATCACCGACGTCGTCCGCAGAACAGGCTTTAGTGGCGCATACACCCAAGGAGCCTCCCCATGCCGAAGTCCGCCTTCAAGACCCTGAGCGAGGACCTTCAGGCCCTCGCCGACGAAGCCAGCGATCACCTCAAGGACGCAGCCCTGAAGACCGGCGCGGACGCGACCGAGGCCGTGACCCGATCGACGCACGCCGTCGCCCGGGCGGCCGCCCGTCTGCGCGAGGAAGCCGAAGCGGCGGCCGAAATGAGCCGTGACAAGATTGTCGATACTGTCGAGGCGCATCCCGCCGCCGCCAGCGTCATCGTCAGCATGGTCACCAGCGCGGTCGTCGCCCTGGCGGCGACCTTCGCCCTGATTCGGCTTTCGCAGTCCTGAGCCCCGGCGCCATCGGCCGCTCCAGGATTGGTCCGTCGCTGGTCAGGCTCTAGCCTGGAATCGACGGGGTTTCGATGAGGGCGGACAGGGCGACCGGCTTGACCTTCAGGTCCGCCACCTGCGTGAACGCCAGCGACGTCGTCCCGAAATATTCCGCCTGATTGGTCGCGCACCAGTCGGTCGTGACGATACGCGCCGTGGCCCCCTGTGAACCGGCGGCGACCGCCCCGTACAGGAAGTCGCCGGTGCGCTGCTCCAGCGGGATGGGGCGGTCCTGGTTGGCGCGGGCCATGAAGCCGGCCAACTGGCCGCGCGACACCTCGGCCGTCATCAGCCGGCCGTCGAACCGGACGATGGAATCGAACATGTATCGGGTGATCGGCCCCGCCGGCGCGCCCGTGCCCAGGGTGGTGTGGCCGATGAAGCCGGCGTCGGCGTCGGCCGCCTGGGCGAAACCGGCGGCGATGCGGCGGCCGGTGTCGCCCAGCGACAGGGCCTCGACCCCTTGTCCCAGAACGGCCCGGTCCTCGTCCGTCAGGGTCTCCGCCAGGGTCGCGTCGATCAGGGCCTGCAGCCGGGACGACGACGGGGCGTCGGCGGCGATGGGATGGGACGCGACGCTGACCGATCCGTCCGCATGGAAGTCCGCCGCCGTATAGGCGTTGGTCCAGGAGCCGGTGTGGGCGTAGGCGCTGCGTCCCTGGCGATGCTGGAACAGCAGATGGTCGTGCCCGCCGATCATCAGGGATCCGTCCGGCAGCAGGGGCAGGATGCTGCGGTCGGCGACGACTCCGGCGTGGCTCAGCACCAGCACCGGATCGGCGCCGCGCGTCAGATCGGCCAGACGGGCGTTCGCCCATTCGGCAGGCGCTGGAATGGACAACTGGTCGCGCGACGCCTTGGGATAGGTGTTCAGCGCATTGGTCGCCAGGCCGACGATCCGCAGCGTGCGGCTCCCGAACGGCGCCGTCGCCGTCGGGGGGGCATAGCCGGCGCCGGTCCGCGCATCGACGATGTTGCTGACCACGATCACGCCCAGGCCGCGCAACCGGCCGACGACCTCGGCCAGGTCCGGCGTCAGGTCGTTGTCATGATTGCCCAGATTGACCACGGTCGGCGCGATCCGGACCGCCTCGGCCAGAAAGGCCCAGTCGACGGCGCCGCCCGACCGCACGGACACGACGTTGCCGTGTTCGAAGATGTCGCCGTCGATGGCGATCACATGCGGAACCGGCTGGGACCGGACCTCGGCCTCGAACGCGGCCAGAAGTCGGGCGGTCCGTTCATAGGCGGAGTGCATGTCCGCTATGGCCAGCACCCGACCGACGACGGGGCTTCGTGTCGCGGCCGACAGACTGGGCGCCAGGCTGGACGTCAGGGCCGCCGCTCCAGCGAGGTGAAGCAGCCGGCGACGGGAGGGCGTGACGAAGGACATGGGGGGATACTAACGGTGTCGATACGGTTGCGGAACCGAGTCACGCACGCCTTCATTTTCGCACCGACCGCCAAGCTTCACAATGGCGAGTTCGGCCAGATGCGTCGTTCGGGACACGATTGTCACGCTCCTGTGTCCGCGTCGTCAAAGGTTCAAGATTCAGGCGCAGGTCTCGACTGGCGCCGCGCCTTCGGAGGCCTTAGGGGCTCGCGCGACAGCTTCCTCCCCATGTCGCCAAGGATAACGCGCATGCTTCGCCAAGCCCTCCTCGCCGCCACCGTCAGCGGCCTCGCCCTGCTGACCGCAGGCGGCGCCTTCGCCCAAACGGCTGACGCCGCCGCTGAAGCGACCGGCGTCGACGACATCATCGTCACCGCCCAGCGCCGCAGCGAGAACATCCGCGACGTGCCCTTCGCCGTCACGGCCCTGACGCCCCAGACCCTGCAGGACATTTCGGCCGGCGGCGCCGACATCCTGTCGCTGTCGGGTCGCGTGCCCAGCCTTCAGGTCGAAAGCTCGAACGGCCGTTACGCCCCGCGCTTCTATATCCGCGGCCTGGGCAACGTGGACTTCGACTTCACCGCCTCGCAGCCGGTCTCGGTGGTGCTGGACGATGTGGTGCTGGAAAGCGTCTATCTGAAGGGCTTCCCCCTGTTCGACGTGCAGCAGCTGGAAGTGCTGCGCGGCCCCCAGGGCACCCTGTTCGGTCGCAACACCCCGGCGGGCGTGATCAAGATCGACACCGTCAAGCCGTCGGACGAGTTCACCGGCTTCGGTTCGCTGACCTACGGCAACCTGGGTTCGACCCGCACCGAGGCGGCCGTCACCCTGCCGGCCTCCGAGACCCTGCAGGTGCGCGGCGCCTTCCTGTGGAACCACCGCGACGACTGGGTCAACAACGCCTACAACCCGTCCTTCGCCGATGCGAACGGTGACGACCTGGGCGGGTTCGACGACGTCGCCGCCCGCGTCCACGTCGCCTGGCAGCCCACCGACCGCCTGTCGACCCTGCTGACCCTGCAGGCCCGCGATTATGACGGCACGGGCACGATGAACCGCGCCAACGCCCTGACCAAGGGCTCGAACGAACTGAACGGCAACTTCGACCGCGACACCGTCTATTACGACGGCGGCCGCAACAACTTCCAGAAGCAGAAGACCACTTCCGAGTCGCTGCAGGTCGCCTATGACTTCGGTCCCGCCACCCTGACCGGCATCGTCGGCGCCTATCAGGGTTCGTCCCAGGGCGACGGCGACATCGACGGCGGCGTGGCCAGCGCCGCGGCGACGGCCTCCTACAAGACGCCGTTCAATTCCGAGACCGGCACCCTGTCCAGCGACCTGCGCCAGAACACCTATGAACTGCGCCTCTCCTCGAACGGCGACGGCCGCCTCGGCTGGCAGGTCGGCGCCTTCTACTGGGATGAGCGCATCAACCTGGTCTCGGGCACCTTCAACGGCGTCGGCGGTCTTCAACCGACCAAGGTCACCGACATCACCCAGAAGTCCGACTCCTGGTCGGTGTTCGGTCAGGCGCACTATCAGGTGACCGAGGCCCTGAAGGTGACGGGCGGCCTGCGCTACACCGACGACAGCCGCGATTATCAGGGCCGGATCGTCACCGGCGCGGGCGCGGGCGGCACCGGCGCCGTTTCGGTCGGCGACGAGCAGGTCAGCTGGGACGTCAGCGCCCTGTACGACGTCAATGACAGCCTCAACCTGTTCGCCCGCGTGGCCAAGGGTTATCGCGGCCCGTCGATCCAGGGCCGCAACCTGCCGGTCCTGACCACGGCCGAGTCCGAGACGGTCATGTCCTATGAGACGGGCCTGAAGGCCCGCCTGTGGGAAGGTCGCGCCCGCTTCAACGCCACGGCCTACTATTACGAAGTCAGCGACATGCAGTTCACCGCCATCGGCGGCGCGGACAACTCCAACCGCCTGATCAACGCCGACAAGGGTGAAGGCTACGGTCTGGAGCTGGACGGCGACATCGATCTGGGCGCGGGCTTCAGCCTGTCGGCCGGCGCCGCCTGGAACCACACCGAGATCAAGGACAGCAACCTGCTGGTCGCCATCTGCGGCTCGAACTGCACCGTCACCGACCCCATCGTCACCGTGGGCACGACCCGTCGCGCCAATGTCGACGGCAACCCCTTCCCGCAGGCGCCGGAATACACCGCCAACCTGACGCTGAACTATGTCCTGCCTCTGGGCGACGACACCGAGTTCTTCGCCTCGACCGACTGGGCCATGCAGAAGGACTTCAACCTGTTCCTGTATGAATCGGTCGAGTTCAAGGTGGACACCAACTTCGAAGGCGGCCTGCGCGCCGGCTGGCGTGATCTGAACAAGGGGCTGGAAGCGGCCGCCTATGTTCGCAACATCACCGACGAAGAGAATGTCATCGGCGCCATCGACTTCAACAACCTGACCGCCTTCGTCAACGAACCCCGCACCTACGGCGTTCAACTGACCAAGCGCTTCTAAGAAGATGACGGGCCGCCGGCGTTCTCGCCGGCGGCCTGTTCTTCTGCTCCCCGGTCGCACCTGATCGGATGAACCAAAGACCGGGCCGCGTGTTGGGTTCGACGTCGCCGTATCGTGGCGACGCCGCAGGAAACCCTCACATGCCCGCTGTCGCCGCCTTCCGTGAGAGGTTGAATCCGTTCCGCGGAATTCTGATGGCCTTTCCCATCGCCCTGTTCAGTTCCGCCCTGATCAGCGACATCGCCTATCTGAAGACGGCCCAGATGCAGTGGTCGAACTTCTCGGCCTGGCTGATCGTCGGGGCCCTGGTGTTCGGCGGCCTGGCCGGCCTGTGGGCTCTCATCGACCTGGCCCTGTCCTGGCGCACCCCGGCGCGACGGGCCGCCGTGATCCATCTGGCCGCCCTGGCCCTGGCCTGGGTCTTGGGCCTGATCAACGCCTTCAAGCACAGCCAGGACGCCTGGAGCTCCGTCGGCGCCTTCGGCCTGACCCTGTCGATCCTGTCGACCGTCCTGATCCTGATCGCCGGCTGGCTGGCCTATTCCAACTCGACCGTGCGGGAGATCGCGTGATGATCAACAAGCTCCTTTGCACGACCGCCGTCGTCCTGGCCCTGGCCGGGTGCAGCCGCAGCGACCCCAACCTGAACCAGACCGGCGCCAATCCCGACCTTCCCGGCCTGAACCAGACTCTGGTGCCGCCGATGAAGATCGCCACGCCGATCGGCTGGGACGGCGAAACGCCCACCGTGCCGGACGGCTTCGTCGTCACCCCGATGGCCACCGATCTGCAGATCCCGCGTCAGATCCTGGTGCTGCCCAACGGCGACATCCTGATCGCCGAGGGCTCGGGCGGCCACGCCCCCAAGCTGCGGCCCAAGGACATCATCGCCGGTGTCATCAAGGCCAAGGGCAAGACGTCCGTTAAGGGCGGCAACCGCATCACCCTGTTGCGCGACGCCAACGGCGACGGTCAGCCCGAGGTGCGCACCACCTTCATCGATAATCTGGACGCGCCCTACGGCATGGCCTTTGTGGACGGCGCCCTCTATGTCGCCGAACAGGGCGCCCTGGTGCGGTTCGACTATCAGCCGGGCCAGACGCGGATCACCGCGTCGCGCCAGGAAGTGACCAAGCTGCCGTCGGCGATCAACCACCACTGGACCAAGTCGCTGACCGCCAGCGCGGACGGCCAGACCCTGTATGTCGGCATCGGCTCGAACAGCAATATCGGCGAGCGCGGCCTGGCCGTGGAACAGGACCGCGCCGTCGTCTGGGCCATCGACCGCCAGACCGGCGCGCACCGCACCTTCGCCACCGGCATTCGCAATCCGACCGCCCTGGCCATCGAACCGACCACCAGCGCCCTGTGGGCCGTCGTCAACGAACGCGACGAACTGGGGCCGCAACTGGTGCCCGACTATCTGACCTCGGTCCGCGAAGGGGCCTTCTACGGATGGCCCTACAGCTACTGGGGCCAGAACATCGATCCGCGCGTCCGTCCGCAAAACCCGGATCTGGTCCAGAGCGCCATCGCCCCGGACTATGCGCTGGGCTCGCACGTCGCCGCCCTGGGGCTCAGCTTCGCGACGGCCGGCGGCTTCGGCGGCGGCTTCAGCCAGGGCGCCTTCATCGGCGAACACGGCAGTTGGAACCGTCAGGACCTGTCGGGCTACAAGGTCGCCTGGGTGCCCTTCTCAGGCGGTCGTCCCGCCGGTCCGCCGGTCGATTTCGTCACCGGCTTCATCAAGGACGGCGAGGCGCGCGGTCGCCCGGTCGGCGTGACCTTCGACGCCCAGCGGCGCATCCTGCTGGTCGCGGACGACCTGTCCAACACAGTCTGGCGGATCGCGCCGCGTCGCTGATCGGGTGTCGAACGAGGGCGGCATGGCGAACGGACTGGATGCCTATAAGGCCAAGCGGGACTTCACCCGCACGCCGGAACCCGCGGGCGCCGCCAAGGCGGCGCGCAAGGGCCGGCTGACCTATCTGATCCAGCGGCACGCCGCGACACGGCTGCACTACGACTTCCGCATCGAGCATGACGGAGTGCTGAAGTCGTGGGCCGTGACAAAGGCCCCGTCGCGCGATCCGGCCGTCAAGCGCCTGGCGGTCGAGGTCGAGGATCATCCGCTCGACTATGGAAGCTTCGAGGGGACCATTCCGTCCGGCAACTATGGCGCGGGCACGGTCCAGCTGTGGGACCGGGGCGAGTGGGAGCCGCAGGAGCCGGATGTCGAGGCGGCGCTGAAGCGCGGCTCTCTGAAGATGACCCTGCACGGCGAACGTCTGAGGGGCGGCTGGGCCCTGGTGCGGCTGAAGTCGGATCGCGGCAAGCCGTCCAAACGCAACAACTGGCTGCTGATCAAGGAGAAGGACGAGGCGGCCGTGCCGGGCGAGGGCGACGCCAATATGGAGATCGACGCCTCCATCGTCACGGGCCGCAGCCTGGCGGAGATATCCGAGGGGAAGAAGGAATGGACCGCCTCTCGTCCCGTCGTGCGCAAGGGACCGGCCAAACCCAAGGCCAGGGCGAGCGAGGCGACGCTGTCGAAACCGCCGGCCTTCGTCCCGATCCAGCTGTGCAAGGTCGCCGACCATCCGCCGGGCGGCGCCGGCTGGGTGCATGAGATCAAGTTCGACGGCTACCGCATCCAGGTGGCGACCGGGGGCGGGGAGGCGCGGCTCTACACCCGTCGCGGCCACGACTGGACCGACCGTTTTCCGGAACTGGCGGCGGATGCGGCGACCTGGCCCGACGGGGTGATTGACGGTGAACTGTGCGCCCTGAGCGAGGATCACACCCCCGACTTCTCCGCCCTTCAGGCGGCCATATCGGACGGCAAGACCGCCGGCCTGGTCTATTTCGCCTTCGACCTGCTGCGCGAGGGTGAGGACGATCTGCGGGACCTGCCCCTGTCGCACCGCAAGGCGCGGCTTCAGGCTCACATCGACCGGGTTCCGGCCAAGGCGCGCAAACGGCTGCGCTATGTCGATCACTTCGCCTCGACCGGGCAGGCGGTGCTGGACAGCGCCTGCCGCATGGACCTGGAAGGCGTGATCTCCAAGAAGCTGGACGCCCCCTATCGGGCGGGTCGATCCTCGACCTGGGTCAAGTCCAAATGCCGGGGCCGCGACGAGGTGGTGATCGGCGGTTGGTCGTCCGAAGGCGGGACGCGCTTCCGTTCCCTGCTGGTCGGCGTGGCCGAGGACGACGGGCTGCGCTACCTCGGCCGGGTCGGCACGGGCTACGCCGCCCCCTTGCTGAAGACCCTGCTGCCGGCCCTGAAGGATGCGGCGGCCGACGTCTCTCCCTTCATCGGCAAGGGGGCGCCGCGCGGCGGCAAGGAGATTCACTGGGTCCGGCCGATCCTGGTCGCCGAACTGGAACACGGCGGGATGACGGAGGGCGGTTCGCTGCGCCATGCGGCGTTCAAGGGGCTGCGCGAGGACAAGTCGGCGCGTGATGTCACGGACGATCCGCAACCGCCTGCGCCCGCCAATCCGGCCGGTCGCAAGAAGACCGGCTCAGGCAGCGCCTCGGGCAAGGTGGTCGTCGCCGGCGTCACCCTGTCCCATCCCGACAAGATCCTGTGGCCGGCGCACGAGGGTCGCCCCGCCATCACCAAGGGGGATTTGGCGCGCTACTACGAGGCGGCGGCGGAGCGGATACTGCCCCATGTCGCGGACCGGCCGGTCTCCATCATCCGGGCGCCGGACGGGATCGAGGGCGAGACCTTCTTCCAGCGTCACGCCATGGCGGGGTCCAATCCGCGCCTCAAGCTGATCGATGTGAAGGCGCGCCATCCCTATGTGGCCGTGACCGATGTCGGCGGCCTGGTCGCCGTGGCCCAGTCGGGCGGACTGGAACTGCACCCCTGGGGCTGTCGACCGGGCGATCCCGAGACGCCGGAGCAGGTCACCTTCGACCTCGATCCCGACGAGGGTCTGGATTTCGCGGCGGTCATCGCCGCCGCCAAGACGGTCAAGGCCCAGCTGGAAAAACGAGGCCTGCATGCCTTCGTCAAGACGACGGGGGGCAAGGGGCTGCATGTCGTCGTGCCGATCCGTTCCGACGGCCGCAGCCGCATCGAATGGGACCAGTGCAAGGCCTTCGCCAAGGCGATCGCGGAAGAGGTGCGCCGCGCCGAGCCCGACCGGTTCACCACCACCCTGGCCAAGAAGGCGCGGGGCGGGAAGATCTTCATCGACTATTTGCGCAACGGCCGCATGGCCACGGCGGTGGCCCCCTGGTCCGTGCGCGCCCGGCCCGGCGCGGGGATCGCCTTTCCCCTGTCCTGGGGCCAGGTCCGGGCGGGGCTGGACCCCAAGGCCTTCACCCTGCACGACGCGCCCGCCCTGCTGAAGAAGCCCGACCCGTGGAAGGATTTCCGCGCCGGCGAGGTCAGCCTGCGCCCGGTGCTGAAGGCGATGGGGCTGTAGGCGGCCCCGTCAGGCGGCCTTCTTGCGCGAGGCCGGCTTCTTCTTCGCCGGCGCCTTGGCGGTCTTCTTCGCCGCCGGCTTGGTCCCACCCGCCGCGCCCTTCAGGCTGTTGCGCAGGGCCTCCATCAGATCGATCACATTGGTGTCGTCGGGTTCGGGCGCCTCGATCACGTCCTTGCCGCCCTTCTGCTTGGCCTGGATCATCTCGCGCAGGGCGTCGTCGTAGCGGTCCTTGAAGGTGGTCGGATCGAAGTCGGTCTGTTTCTGGGCGATGATCCGGCTGGCGATATCGACCATGTCCTTGTCGGGCTTCACCGCCGGGATGTCGTCGAAATAGTCGTCGGCGTCGCGCACCTCGTCATGCGCCCGCAGCGAATAGGCCACCAGCCCCTTGCCCCGCACCTCAAGCGCCAGCTGGCGCTCACGACCCCGCAGAACCAGGGTTCCGATGGCGATCTTGCCCGCGGCCTTCATGGCGTCGCGGATGACGGCGAAGGCCTCGGCCCCGACGCCCTTCTCGGGCACCACATAGAAGGGATCGTCCCAGTACAGACGATCGATCTCGTCCTCGTCCACGAAGCTGTCGATGCAGATGGTTCGGGTCGTCTCCAGCTTGACCTTGTCGAAGTCGGCGTCGTCGAACAGGACATATTCGTCCTTGGACACCTCATAGCCCTTGACCAGGTCCGAGCGTTCGATGGGGCCGGTGTCCGGGTCGGTGGCGACCATGCGGATGCGGTTGTTGGTGTCCGGATTGATCAGGTGGAAACTGACATGGGCGCTGGATGAGGTGGCGGTGTAGAGGGCGACCGGGCAGGTCACCAGCGACAGTTTCAGATGTCCCTGCCAGGTGGGGCGTGCGGCCATGGTCGTCTCCCTGCGTCGTTTCGTTGGGCCTAACGCCGCACGGTCGCTACAGTTTCCCGGCCAGGGCGGCCCGGACGCGATCTTGCTAGGGGGCGGACCAGCCCTGGACCCTGACGACGGCCGTGCGGGGGTTCGCGTCGAAACGAAAATAGGCCTTGGCCTCGCCGTGGCCGGGCACATAGTCCAACGTCGCCGTGGCGGTCTGATCGCCCAGCACCGCCTCGATTTTCACGGCTGCGGCGGTCTCGTTTCCGTCGTTCGTCACCTGGACCATGGCGACATGGCCCGCCGCCGTGGCCTCGATCTCGACGATGCGAGCCCTGAGCATGGGCGGCGCGCTGGGCTGCAAACCCTCCCAGACCATGACGCTGATGGCCGCAACCGTCACGGCTCCGCCCAGGGCGGCCATGCTCCACTGCAACACGGGTCGCTTCGGGTGGGTCGAATTCGCGTTCATGGCTCAGACCAACAGGCGGGCCGCAGCCGCGCCGATGGAGGCTGGAAAGCCCAGGACGATCATGATGTGCAGAACCCCGCCGAGCGCGTGTCCGTCCGTTCGGCCAAAGACGAACAGGACAAACAGACTGACCCCCAGGGCGACGGCGTAGCCGGGCAGGGTGAAATACAGGAAGGCCTCGACGGGGCGATCCGCTTCTTCCTGTCCCGCGAAACCGGCCTTGAAGACGATCAGGTGCAGCAGCAGGACGGACAGGGCGATCAGGCCCAGCGCATGGACGGTGGTGGTCTTGTAGGCGATCAGGATCATCTCTTCGGTCGGCGCGACATTGAGGGCGAAGAACAGGGCCCCTGCCGCCATCAGGAACAGTTCGCCGACATAGGAGGCCTGCGCCTCCTTCGTATCGCCCTTTCCGTCGCCGCTGAGTTGCTTGCGGGCCAGGAGGGCGCCCATGGCGCCCGGCAGGGCCTGGAGCGTGACCATGCCCAGGGCTTCGCGCGGCGATGCCTTCCAGTCCGCCACGCCGAACAGGATCAAAAGCACCGAGGCGGTGATGAACCCGACCGCCAGGGCGACGGCCGTGTCCAGCAGGTCGTTGCGCAGCCCCCGCCGGTCTGAAAAACCTGCGTAGTGGGCCAGGCCGTAAAGCAGCGGCAGTCCGGCGCCGACGAACAGCAGCAGTCGCCACCGGTCCATCGCTGTCCCCGCCTCCCACATCTCCATCGTCATCAGCAGGGGAATGCTGAACACGAGGGCCCCGGCGAACGCCCGTCCGAGGTCCCGGAGGTAGTGGCGCTCGAGACCGGGAGTGATGAGGGCGGCGAGGATCATCGGACGGTCAGCGCAGGGTCCGGACGGCGAGCCTGCCCTGGCGGTGGTTGGGGATGACCACGGCGCGGCCGTCGACATGCCGGATCGAAAGATCGACCAGGGCGTCGCCGACCTTCAACCCGGTGATCTTCAACCGCTCAAGCCCGGTGGGCAGGAAGGGGTCCGCAATGTCTATGGTTCCGGTCCAGGCGTCGATGGACAGGCCCAGCGAGGCCTGCAGCATCAGGAAGACCGACCCCGCCGCCCAGGCCTGGGGCAGGCAGGCGACCGGATAGGCGATAGGCGGTTCGCCCGGCTCGCGCGGGAAGCCGCAGAACAGTTCCGGCAGGCGCAGATGGAAATGGGCGGCGGCGGCGTAGATTTCGGCCAGGATCTGGGCGACCGCCTCGCGCTCTCCGTAATTGGCCATGCCGGCGGCGGCCATGGCGGTGTCGTGCGGCCAGACCGAACCGTTGTGATAGCTCATCGGATTGAACCGGGCCTGGCCCAGCTCCAGGGTGCGGATGCCCCAGCCGGTGCGGAACTCGGCCGACAACAGGCGTTTCGTCACCCGTCGCGCCCGCTCGACCGACGGCAGGCCGGTGAACAACAGATGGCCGGCGTTCGAGGCGATGGCGCGGCACTGTTCCCCGTCGCCGTCCAGGGCGACGGCGTAGAAGCCCTCGTCCTCCATCCAGTACTTGTCCTCGACCAGGGCGCGGACCTGTTCGGCCCGGTCACGCCATCCGGGCGCGCGATCGTCGCCCAGCCGTTCGCCCAGATCGCCCAGCGCGCGCCAGGCGGCGAAGGCGTAACCCTGGACCTCCAGCAGGGCGATGGGGCCCTTGGGGAAACGGCCGTCGGCGTGGAAGATGGCGTCCTCGGAATCCTTCCAGCCCTGGTTCGACAGGCCGGTCTCGGCCCCGCGCTGATAGTCGATCAGCCCGTCGTCATTGCTGTCGCCAGAGTCGCGCATCCAGTCGGCGGCGGCGATCAGGTTCGGCCACAGCGCGCGGATCAGATTCAGGTCGCCAGTGCGGCTGGCGTAGGCGCCGGCCAGGGCGATGAACAGGCAGGTCGTATCGACGCCGCCGTAATAGAGGCCGAACGGCACCTCGTGCAGGGCGCTCATCTCGCCGCCGCGCGTCTCGTGCATGATCTTGCCGGGCTGGCTGTCCTGGAACAGCGAGGTCTCGGTCGCCTGGCGCGAGGCCAGATAGGTCAGGACGCCCTTGGCCAGGGACGGGTCCAGCCACAGCATCTGCCAGGCGGCGATGATGCCGTCGCGACCGAACGGGGTCGAGAACCAGGGCGTGCCCGCATAGGGATAGGGGCCGGTCGGCAGGTCGGTGGTCAACAGGGCCATGTCCGCGCGCGACTGGTCCAGCCAGTCATTGAACCGCGGGCTGCGCGGCCCCCGCACCGAGGCGCCGCGCCGACGTTTGGCGCGCATGCCCAGACGGGCCTGGACGGCGTTCTCGCGCCAGCGCCGCGCGTCCGGGGTCTCGCAGGAATCGACGCCGCATTCGATGAACAGGTCCATGGACCGGCCCTTGGGCAGACTGAACATGAACTCGGCGCGCTGGTGGGTCAGGCGGGCCGGCGGCTCGGAAAAGGCCAGGCAGCTGGAGCGTTCGACCTTGTCCAGGCCGACATAGCGGAAGGTGACGCGACGGCCGTCGGTGGTCGGCGTGTGGACGGTCCCGCGTTTGGCCCGGTGCGTGCCGCGCACCTGGAAGATGTCGTGGAAATCCGCGCCGAAGTCGAAGGCCAGCGGCAGCAGGATGTCTTCGATCCCGTGATTGACCATCCGGATGCGTTCGAACATTCGCCGCCCCCACAGGAAGCGGCGCCGTTCGATGTGCAGCACCCCGGCCGGCGCCGAACGCCCGCCCATCGGGGGCAGGGGACGGTTGGTGGTGTGGCAGGAGAAGAAGACATTGTCCTGACTGACGCCGGACGACAGTCGCGACGGCTTCAGCAGCCCCACCGTCATGGTCCAGCGCGACAGGACGCGGGTGTCTCCTGCGAACAGGCCGTCGGCGCCGCCCCTCATGTCGCCCCACCCGTCGGCGACCAGGAAGGTGTCGCCTTCCTTGAGCGCCATCAACTGTTCGAGACCGGAAGCCTCGACGGAATCGCCCGCCGTCAGCTGGGTGGTGTAGGCGTCGTCCATACAGTCTCTTCCCCGTCGGTCGTGAGGCTTGTTCCGAACCTATCCCACCCGAATGCGGCCTTGAGGAGCCGCTTGCAGGATCAAATGGCGCAGACGGCGGAGGGTTCACCTCCGCCGCCCTGTTTCCTCGGAAATCAGTGGAGCGCTTTCAGGCGAGGGCGGCGAAGCTGCGATCTTCTCCAAGCGGCCGCAGCGGCTTCATCGCGTCGTTGGAGGCGGCCTCGGCGAAGGGACGGCGCGCCAGGAGGTCGCCGTAGACGTCCAGATAGCGGCGCGCCATGGCCGTGGCCGAGAAGCGCAGGTCGAACCGCGCCCGCACGGTTTCGCGGTCCAGCAGATGCGCCCGGCCGGCGACGGCGACGGCCTGTTCCAGGGTGCCCACCAGGAAGCCGGTCGCCCCGTCCTCGATGATCTCGGGCGTCGAGCCGCAGCGGAAGGCGACGACAGGCGTACCGCAGGCCATGGCCTCGATCATCACCAGGCCGAAGGGTTCGGGCCAGTCGATGGGGAACAGCAAAGCGTCGGCCCCGCCCAGGAAGGCGGACTTCTGATGGTCGCCGATCTCGCCGATGAATTCGATCAGGGGATTGCCCTCGATCAGCGGGCGGATGGTCTCTTCCCAATACCGTTTGTCGGCGGCGTCCACCTTGGCGGCCATCTTCAGGCGTTTGCCCAGTCGGGTCGCGATCTCGATGGCGCGATCCGGCCGCTTCTCGGGCGAGATGCGGCCCAGGAAGGCCAGATAGCCCTCGGACTTCGGCGAGAACAGATACTGCTCGCCCGGCATGCCGTGGTGGACTGTGGCCGTCCAGTTGGCGAACTGGAGCGGTTTGCGCTGGTCGTCCGATATCGAAATCAGGCCGAACTCGTTCCACCGCGCATAGACGCCGGGCAGATCCTTCATGTCCAGACGCCCGTGCAGGGTGGTCACGGTCTTGTCTGCATAGGGCCGGAACAGCGGAAAATGGATCATGTCGGTGTGGAAGTGGATGACGTCGAACTCGTCCACCCGGTCCAGCACTTCGCCCAGCATGGACAGGTGGGCGGCGAGGTCGGATTTCAGGGGCGCGGGGTCCAGGCGGATGGCCTGGTCGCGCACCGGCACCAGTCGCGCCTTGGTCTGGGCGTCGGCGCTGGCGAACAGGGTGACGTCGTGGCCCAGGTCCATCAGCGCGTCGGTCAGATGCGCCACGACGCGCTCGGTTCCGCCGTAGAGCTTCGGAGGAACGGCCTCGTAAAGCGGGGTGACCTGCGCGATCTTCATGATGTTTGCTCCGACCCGTTCAGCCGGGCCGAACACATCAATGTTCCGAGAAGGTTCCAGTTCCTTTCCTGGATGGAAATTCTTTAGAGGTTCCGGTGGCTTATGATCAGGAGGCGGCCCTGGTTATGTACGAATTCGCTCAGTTGCGCCGCCTGTCCGCACGGCCATCGGATCCAATCCCCATCTGCGGGTTTCGTCACCGGCAGCGCGCCTTTATAGCGGGGGCGCGACGGCCTTTCGTGTCGCTGACGGGGGCTCTGCGAAGCGTCCCCCTCGGCGATGAACCGGAAAGCGGCTCGCGTGTTGATTACGCCGCCCCCCAAGGTCGGGAGGCAGGAAAGGTATGCGATTGACTGGATCAGGATCCGACGGCGTGCATCGCCCTGATCGGGGCCCTGATCGGGTCAGCCTGGACGCCGAGCGGATCGAGGCGGAGGTACTGGGGCTCGACGACAGCTCCGACCCCTTCGTCAATGCGGTCCGCGCGACCCGCATGCCCATGGTCATCACCAATCCGCGCCGGCCCGACAATCCGGTCGTGTTTGCGAACGAGGCCTTCTGCCGCCTGACCGGCTACGCCCGCGAGGAGATCCTCGGACGCAACTGCCGCTTCCTGCAGGGGCCGGAGACCGATCCCGAAGCGGTCAGCCGCATTCGCGCCGCCGTCGATGCGGTCCGGCCGATCGAGATCGACATCCGCAATCACCGCAAGGACGGCGCGCCGTTCTGGAATCGCCTCCTTATGGCGCCGGTGTTCGACGGGAACGGCGTGCTGGCCTATTTCTTCGCCAGCCAGGTCGATGTCACGATCGAACGCGAGCGGCTCGCAGGACTTCAGACGGACAAGGCCGCGCTGAAGGCCGAACTGGATGCGCGTGAGCGCGTGGATTACGAACGCGACCGGGAACTGGATCTGGCCATGCGGGCCGGCGGGCTGGGAGCCTGGAGCGTCGATGTCCGAACCCGGACCCTTATGGCCTCCGACGCCTACAAGACCCTGATGGGCTGGCCTGTCGAGACGCCCTTCACCTACGAAGATCGCCAGAAGATGATCCATCCCGACGACCGGGAGGCGGTGCGCGCGCAGAGCGATGCGACGATCCAGGACGGCGCGGACTATCATATCACCCACCGCGTCATCACGCCCCTGGGCGGCGTGCGCTGGATGGAGGCCCGGGGGATACTGGTGTCGGACGCCGAGGGCGCTCCGCTGCGCATCTCGGGGGTCACGACCGACATCACCGATCGGGTGCGGTCCGAACGCCTGAGTTCGGCCATGGTGGAACTGTCGGACGTCCTGCGCGATCTCGAGGATCCCGAGGACATCACCTATGCCGCCGCCGAGATTCTGGGCCGGACGCTCGAGGTCAGCCGCGCCGGCTTCGGCATTGTGGACCAGGACGGGGAAACCATCACCATAAGCCGCGACTGGAACGCGCCGGGCGTCGAGACCATCGCGGGCGTCCTGAACTTCCGGGACTATGGTTCCTACGTCGAGGATCTGAAGCGGGGCGACACCGTCGCCTTCGCCGACGCGCGCGAGGATCCGCGCACACGCGAGACTGCGGCCGTGCTGGAAACCATCGCCGCCCGCGCCGTTATCAACATGCCCCTGACGGAACAGGGAGGCATGGTCGCCCTGGCCTATCTGAACCACGCCTCCGTGCGCGCCTGGCAGGAGGACGAGATCCGGTTCCTCCGGGACGTCGGCGAACGCACCCTGGCGGCGCGGGAGCGTCGTCGGGCCGAGCGGCATCTGGCCAGGCTGGCGGCGTCGCTGGAGCGGACGGTGGAGCAGCGCACCGCCGAACTGATGGCCAGCGAGGCCGCGCTTCGCCAGTCGCAGAAGATGGAGGCCGTCGGCCAGCTGACCGGCGGCATAGCCCACGACTTCAACAACCTGCTGACCGGCGTCAGCGGCAGTCTGGAGATCGTCGCCAAGCGTCTGGCCGAGGGGCGCGGCTCCGAGGTGGGACGGTTCATCGCGGCGGCCCAGGCGGCCGCCCAGCGGGCGACAGCCCTGACCCATCGTCTCCTGGCCTTTTCACGGCGTCAGACGCTGGAGCCCAAGGCCACGGACGTCGAGAGCCTGGCGCGCGGCATGGAGGATCTGATCCGACAGACCATGGGCCCGGCCATTCGGCTGGAAACCCGATATCAGGCTGGGACATGGCCGGTGCTGGTCGATCCGGGACAGCTGGAGAATGCGCTTCTCAACCTGTGCATCAACGCCCGCGACGCCATGCCCGACGGAGGGCGGCTGACCATCGAGACGGACAATTTCGTGCTGGATCGCGCAGAGGCTCCGGACTTCGGCCTGCCCAGCGGAGACTATGTCCGCCTCAGCGTCACCGATACCGGCGTCGGCATGAACGAGGAGGTCATCGCCCGGGCCTTCGATCCCTTCTTCACCACCAAGCCGATCGGTCAGGGCACGGGCCTGGGGCTGTCGATGATCTATGGCTTCGTCCAGCAGTCCGGCGGCCAGGTCCGGATTCGGTCCGCGCCGGGGCAGGGCGCCGCCATCGGCCTCTATCTGCCGCGCCACCATGGCCAGGTCGAGCTCGGTCAGACGGTCGACGAACCCGCGCCGTCGGGCGCGCCGCGACGGCGCTACACCGTGCTGATCGTCGATGACGAGGCCACGATCCGCATGCTGGTGTCGGAAGGCCTGTCCGAACTCGGCTATGATTTCATCGAAGCCGAGGACGCGCGGGCGGGACTGGCGGTCCTGGGTTCGGGGCGGGTGATCGATCTCCTGATCACCGACGTCGGCTTGCCGGGCGGGATGAACGGCCGCCAGCTCGCGGACGCCGCGCGGGCGCGGCAGCCGGGGCTCAAGGTGTTGTTCATCACCGGCTATGCCGAGACGTCGGTCCTCAGCGGAGGCGATCTGGAGGCCGGCATGCGGATCCTGACCAAGCCGTTCGAACTGAAGCAACTGGCGCAGCGCGTGGAGACGATCCTCTCGGAGGACTGACCCGCGCGGGACGCGGCATGGTCCCCTGCGTCAGAATTCTTCCCATTCGTTCGCCGGGGCCGAAGTCGCCAGGGCGGCTGAACCGACCTGACGGAAGGCGCGTGCCGGGGCGCGGGGTGCGGGACGTTCCACCCGGCTTTCCGTCTGCTCCGTTCTCCGGCCGCCGTCCTGCGTGACCCGGAACCGGGTGACCAGAGACGCCAGCCTTTGCCCTTCCTGGGTCAGATTATGACTGGCGGCCGTCGACTCCTCGACCATGGCCGCGTTCTGTTGCGTGACCTGGTCCATCTGATTCACCGCCGTATTGACCTGGTGAAGGGCGGTCGACTGCTCCTGGGTGGAGGCCGTGATCTCGACCATCAGTTGGTCGATCTCCATCACGCGGCTGACGATGGAAGACAGGGCGTCGCCCGTCTCGCCGACCAGATCGACCCCGGACTTCACCTGGACCGAGGAGGCGGTGATCAGGGACTTGATCTCCTTGGCCGCGTCCGCAGAACGCTGGGCCAAGGCGCGCACTTCCGAAGCGACGACCGCAAAGCCACGACCGGCCTCCCCGGCGCGGGCGGCCTCGACGCCGGCGTTCAGGGCCAGAAGATTGGTCTGGAAGGCGATCTCGTCGATCACGCCGATGATCAGGCTGATCTTTTCGGCGGAGGTTTCGATCGCGCTCATGGCTTTGACGGCGCGTTCGACGATGTCCTTCGACTTTTCCGCGGCGACCCGCGAGGTCTCGACGACGGTCGCCGCCTGGGTCGCGCCCTCGGCGGTCTTCTTCACCGTGGCGGTTATCTGATCCAGGGCGGCGGCGGTTTCTTCCAGAGTGGCCGCCTGCTGCTCGGTGCGGCGAGACAGGTCGTCGGCGGCCTCGCTGATCTCTCCGGCGCCGGCCTGCATGGCTTCGGTATTGCCGGAAATTTCCGCCATGGCTGCGTCCAGTTGCGTCATGGCCGTATTGAAGTCGGCCTTCAGCCGGGCGTAGCTGCCGGGGAAATCCGCATGGATGCGTGTCGTCAGATCCCCCTCGGCCAGGGCGGTCAGGGCCTCGGCGGTGGCCTGAACGACCCGGATCTGTTCGGCCTCGGCCAGGGCGCGTTTCTCGTCCGCCTCCCGCCGTCCGTCCTCGGCGGCCTCGAGGTAAAGCGAGATGACGAAATCCATGTCCAGCAGGGCCGCCTTGACCACGCTGGCCAGGGCGGCGCCCAGGGCGTCGCCTTTGTCCTTGCGGCCGAATAGGCTGCGCTTGCCGGCGTCCGCCTTGACGATGGCCTTGATCAGCCCCTCCAGCACCAGGGCGTAGCCGCCGATGTACCAGCGCGGCTCCAGGCCGATCCGGGCGTGGGTCCGGCCGATTCGTCGGACGCCCTCGACATAGTCAGGGGTGAAGTCCCCCGATGCGATCAGGGACCAGTGTTTTGCCTGGGCGCTCTTGGCCCCGGAGATATGGGTCTCGCTGTTGAAGAAATGCGCGACATCGGGCGTCGCGCGCACCTGATCGTAGAAGGCGTCGAGGGTCTGGGACAGGGCGGCCTCAACGACCGGACGCGTGTCGGCCAAAGCGGCGCGCGCCTCATCATCCAGCTTCAGGAACGCAAGCCGTTCCTGAAGATCCATATTTTCCGACATCTTGGTACTCCAGACCTGGGAGCACAGTCTTGCATTAACCCTAAGCCATGGTTGAACATTGTTGGGGGTTGGAACAGTTCCGCGCTGCAACAACAACCCCTGCGGGACGCTCAGGCAGCCTTTGATTTTGCGGATCGGGCGAGGGTTTCAGCTATGACTTCGAGAAGCGGGTTTACGACCCGCAGGGCTTCGGCGGCCTGGGGCGTGAGGGCTTCGGCGAGCCGGCCGTAATCCGCCCGCCGACGGTCCAGTCGTCGGCCGCCCGCCGCCGTGAGCGCCAGCATTGTCACGCGCCGATCGGTCGGGTGCGGCCTCCGGCTGACCAGATCGCCTTTGACGAGTGTGTCGACCAGGCGCGAGACCGTGCCCGCCGGCAGGCTGACCGAATCGGCCAGAGCGCATTGCCGCAAACCTCGACGTCCGGCGGCCTCGACGATCTGCAGCGCCTGAACAGCCGGTCCGGCCAAGTCGTCGTCGCTCAGAAGACGATCAAGCATCTGGTCCATCTGCTGGATCCGGGCGTCCAGACCGATCAGTGCGACTGCGTTCTCATCGACCGTAGTCAAACGTTCCGCTGTGATGATTCCACGATGGCCCATGGATCTGTTCTAATCCTGCTGATCCAACTTTCAATAGGACTGAAAGTCCCTATTGCGGCGCACGCTCTGAGATTGAATGGCGCTCCCACGAATACCGAAGATTTCTGAAAATCTGAGCGTCGGATCGTCGTGCGATCGAGCCTTGCACGGGGTTTGATACGATCAACCGCGATGTCGATTGGCCTCTAGACTGTCGCATCCGTATTCATCCGCGTTGACGAACTGAGCGCGGACTCTGTCCCAGTCGTCAGTTTCGGCGACGCCCGGGTTCAACTTGGGGCGTTTGCGCGCCCCGGACGCGCCGCCTTGCGTGGAAAGGTCGTGGACATTGGCGTTCAGTGTGAACGCGAAGCCCGCGCCCCCAAGCGCGCTCGGGACAAGTTCTATGACGCCGCCATGCGCCTCTACGATCGTGCGGCAGATCGAGAGGCCCAGTCCCATTCCGCCCGACTTGCTGCTGACGAGGGGGTCGAAAAGCTTGCCGGCCATGTCCGCCGGCACGCCGGGACCGTTGTCGCTGACGAGAATCTGATAGCCCTGCGACGTCTGCCGTCCTGAGATCTCCACCCTGCGCGGGACGCCGTTCGGGGGCGCCTCCATGGCGTTTCGGGCCAGATTGAGGATGACTTGCTGAAGCTGAACGCGGTCGCAGTAGGTATAGGCGGCCGGGTCGATCCGGCTGGAGACTTCCGCCTTCGTTTCGCGGGCATGGCTGACGAGAATGGGCATGATCTCTTCGATCACCTCGGCGACCCGCTCGCGCGCCTGATAGCGCTTCTCGTGGATCATCAACGCGCGAAGACGCAGGATGATGTCGGCCGCGCGTTTCACCTGGGCTCGCGCCGCCGCCATGAGTTCGGGGGCGTTCGCCGTGTTCGGACCCGGCTTTTTCACGGCCGTCTCTGCGGCGGCCAGATAGTTGATGGCCGCAGACAGGGGCTGATTGACCTCGTGCGCCACCATGGAGGCCATTTCCCCCAACGAACTCAGTCGCCAGTTGTGAATGATCTGGAGCCTCACTTCCAGAAGTGCGGTTTCCGCCGTGACGGCGGTGGTCATGTCCTGAATGAAGAGAGTCACGAACTTGCCGTTGCGGGCGGAGAACCGCGCGGCCTGGACGTCGACGAAGGCGTGAACGCCGTCATGCCGCCGCGCCCGCCACAGAGGATCCTCCCCGGCGTTTCGGGCGCGCGCATTGAGGTCTTCGACCCATGTCGGGGACTGCAGAGCCGCCCTGTCGAAACCCTCGATCAGATCGCTGATGGCGGCCGCGTTCGGCGGGGACAGAGGGCGGCCGAAAAACCGATCCGCCGTCGCGTTGGCGCAACAGACGAAACCCGCCTCGTCCAACGCGATGATCGCCATGGGCGCATCCGACAATATGCTCTCAGCAAAGGCCTCCACTGGTCGTCTCCCACCCCGTTCGCCGTTGACGCCTCGCCTCTGTGGGGAGTTTCACGTCTCTTGTGGCGAATTTGACATAATTAAGTCTACTCAAATTGACCGGGGAAAGCAAAAATAAGACCTTAGTATTAGCCTGGGCTGATGACTTGACAGTCAATAGCACTGCGACGGGCGTGGTTGTTATTATGTACAACCTGATTTCGATTATTAATGACTGTGTCCGGATTCGAACATTTCGGGTCCCGCAGCGGTGAGGCTGGGGTGGCGCCGTCAAGGGCTTTCATTTCGTCTTTGGGGCTGCAAGAGGCCGATCCTGCCTGCTATGACGGGGGCAATAGCAATAAGCACATAGGGAATCTCAGGTATGGTGCGCGACATTCGCCACTTCATCGACGGCGTGGCCTTCGATGGGGCCTCCGGCCGTTTCGGCGACGTCTTCGACCCCAATACGGGTCAGGTTCAGGCCCGCGTCCAACTGGCCACGACGGCCGAGGTCGATCGCGCCGTCCAGGCCGCTCAGAACGCCTTCGACGGCTGGGCCAGCACCAATCCCCAGCGCCGCGCCCGCGTCATGTTCGACTTCAAACGCCTGGTCGAGGCGCGGATGGACGAACTGGCCGAACTGCTCAGCAGCGAGCACGGCAAGGTCATCGCCGACTCCAGGGGCGACATCCAGCGCGGGCTGGAGGTGATCGAGTTCGCCTGCGGCATCCCCCACGCGCTGAAGGGCGAATACACCCAAGGCGCCGGCCCCGGCATCGACGTCTATTCGATGCGCCAGCCGCTGGGCGTGGTGGCGGGCATCACGCCGTTCAACTTCCCCGGCATGATCCCGATGTGGATGTTCGGCGTGGCCATCGCGGTCGGCAACACCTTCGTGCTGAAGCCGTCGGAACGGGATCCGTCCCTGCCGGTGCGTCTGGCCGAACTGATGCTGGAGGCCGGGGCGCCCAATGGGGTGCTGAACGTGGTGCATGGCGACAAGACGGCGGTCGACGCCATCCTGACCCATCCGCTGGTCCACGCCATCAGCTTCGTCGGCTCGTCCGACATCGCCCACTATGTCTATCAGACCGGCGCCGCCAACCATAAGCGGGTCCAGGCCATGGGCGGGGCCAAGAACCACGGCATCGTCCTGCCCGACGCCGACATGGCCCAGGTGGTCAAGGACCTGACCGGCGCCGCCTTCGGCTCGGCCGGAGAACGGTGCATGGCCCTGCCGGTGGTCGTGCCGGTCGGCAAGAAGACCGCCGACGAACTGCGCGAGCGACTGGTCGCCGAAATCCCCAGCCTGAAGGTCGGCGTCTCCACCGATAGCGAGGCCCACTACGGTCCCGTCGTCACCCAGACCCACAAGGACCGCGTTCTGGGCTGGATCGAAAAAGGCGTGCAGGAAGGCGCCGAACTGGTCGTCGATGGCCGCGACTTCAGCCTGCAGGGGCACGAGAAGGGCTATTTCATCGGCCCGTCGCTGTTCGACCACGTGACGGCGGACATGTCGGCCTATCGCGAGGAAATCTTCGGCCCGGTGCTTCAGATCGTCCGCGCCGAGACCTTCGAGGAGGCGCTGGCCCTGCCGTCGAACCACCAGTACGGCAACGGCGTCGCCATCTTCACCCAGAACGGCCGTGCGGCCCGCGACTTCGCCGCCCGGGTCAACGTCGGCATGGTCGGCATCAATGTGCCGATCCCGGTGCCGGTCGCCTATCACACCTTCGGCGGCTGGAAGCGCTCGGCCTTCGGCGACATCAACCAGCACGGCATGGAGGGCGTCCGCTTCTGGACCAAGACCAAGACCGTGACGGCGCGGTGGCCGGATTCGGCGCTGGAGCATTCGGACAGTTCGTTCGTCATCCCGACGATGCGCTGACCTCAACTGCCGTCACCCTCGGGCTTGACCCGAGGGTCGGATTGTCCGCGGCTTGTGCGATGACGCGGACGCACAGACGCCTCCGCCTCCGATCCTCGGGTCAAGCCCGAGGATGACGGGGAGGGGCGGGGAGTGACAAGATATGGACTTCGCCCTTACCGACGACCAGCGCGCCATTCAGGACGCGGCGCGCGCCTTCGCCGACGCCGAGCTGGCGCCCCACTCCGCCCGCTGGGACGAGGAGAAGCACTTCCCCGTCGATGTGATGAAACAGGCGGCCGAGATGGGCTTCTGCGGCATCTATACCGGAGAGGAACACGGCGGCATGGCGCTGGGCCGGGTCGAGGCGGCCGTGATCTTCGAGGAGCTGTCGCGCGGCGACGTGGCGACGGCGGCCTTCATCTCGATCCACAATATGGCGACCTGGATGATCGACCGGTTCGGATCGGACGCTCTGCGCGCCCGGTTCGTGCCCGATCTGGTCGGCATGGAGAAGATCGCCAGCTACTGCCTGACCGAGCCGGGCTCCGGCTCCGACGCGGCGGCGCTGCGGACCACGGCGGTGCGCGACGGCGACCACTATGTGCTGAACGGCTCCAAGGCCTTCATTTCCGGTGCGGGGACGAGCGACCTCTATGTCGTCATGGTCCGCACGGGCGGGGAGGGGGCAAAGGGAGTTTCCGCCCTTGTCGTCGAGGCCGGGACGCCCGGCCTGTCCTTCGGCGCCCAGGAGAGGAAGATGGGCTGGAACGCCCAGCCGACCGCCATCGTCCAGTTCGACGACTGCCGCGTGCCGGCCGCCAATCTGCTGGGCGAAGAGGGGGCGGGCTTCCGCTATGCGATGGCAGGCCTGGACGGCGGGCGGCTGAACATCGCCGCCTGTTCTCTGGGCGGCGCGCGTCTGGCGCTGGAAACGGCCCAGGATTACGTCGCCACCCGCAAACAGTTCGGTCGTCCGATCGGCGAGTTCCAGGCGCTCCAGTTCCGCCTGGCCGACATGGCGACCGATCTGGAGGCGGCGCGCCTGATGGTGCTGCGCGGGGCCTGGGCCATCGACACCGACCATCCGGAAAAGACGAAGTGGTGCGCTATGGCCAAGCGGCTGGCCACCGACGCCTGTTTCCAGATCGCCGACGAGGCGCTGCAGTTGCACGGCGGCTACGGCTATCTGAAGGACTATCCGCTGGAACGGATCGTGCGCGACCTGCGGGTCCACCGCATCCTGGAGGGGACCAACGAGATCATGCGGGTGATCATCGCGCGGGAGATGGCGCGGGGATGATGGCGGTCGGCGCCGCGATCTGTTATTCTGACCAGAATTCTGATCAGGATTTCGGCCATGCGTTCCATCGGAGTTCTCGAAGCCAAGACGTCGCTGTCGTCCTTGCTGGACGAGGTCCAGACCTCGGGCGAGACCATCGTCATCACCCGGCACGGGCGACCGGTGGCGCGTCTGACGCCCGAGCCGCGTCGTCGCCGACTGTCCGGCGCCGAACTGGCCGCACGGTCTCAGGCCTTTATGGCCGGGCAGGCGGCGGATGCCGATTGGGCGCGAATGAGCTGGGACGAGCTGAAGGCGATTGCGCGCGATGAAGACCCTGGTCGTTGACGCCTCGGCGGCGGCGTCCTGGCTGCTGGCCAGCCAATCCACGGCTCCCGCGCGTCGTCTGTTGGCGGCGCTCGACGACTATGAACTGATCGCGCCCGATGTCTTCCAGTGGGAGGTGGCCAATCTATTGGTGCGCCAGGCGCGACGCGACGCGGGGTTCGACCTGTCTGAAGCTTTTGTGCGGCTGGACGAGTACGAGATCGGTCTGGCGCCGGCCCTGTCCGCTCGCGAGGTGGGTCGGATCGCCCTTCTGGCCCAGGGGCGGGGTTTGAGCCTGTTCGACGCGGCCTATCTGTGGCTGACGCTCGAAAGGGACGCCGGCCTGGCGTCGCGCGACGCCGATCTGCTGAAGGCTGCAGCAGCCGCCGGGCAGGATGTTGTTGATCTCAGGGAGAAGGACCTTTCATGACCGAACCCGAAATCATCGCCCGCGTCGAAAACGGCGTCGGCCGTATCAGCCTGAACCGGCCCAAGGCGATACACGCCCTGAACCGGGCGATGTGCGAGGCGATGACCGAGGCCCTGCTGGCCTGGCGTGAGGACGCTGCGGTGCAGTCGGTGCTGATCGACCATGCGGGCGAGCGCGGCTTCTGCGCCGGGGGCGACATCCGCATGATCGCCGAGAGCGGGGCGGGCGACGCGTCCGAGGCCAAGGCCTTCTTCCTGGCCGAATACCGGCTGAACCATCTGATGTTCGACTATTCCAAGCCGATCACGGCCATCGTGGACGGGATCGTCATGGGCGGCGGCGTCGGGATTTCGGAGCCGGCCCCCATCCGCATCGCCACCGAGCGGACGACCTACGCCATGCCGGAGACGGGCATCGGCCTGTTCCCCGACGTCGGCGGCGGCTGGTTCCTGCCGCGCCTGCCGGGCCAGACCGGCGTCTGGCTGGCGCTGACGGGCGCGCGGCTGAAGGCGGCCGCCACGATCGAACTGGGCATCCACACCCACTATGTCCCGTCCGAAAGCCTGGAGGCGCTGAAGTCTGAAATCCTCGACGGGGGCGAACCGATTGAGGTGGCAGGCCGGTACGACTTCAGGATTCCGCCTGGGTTGGAAGACCGCCGGGAGGCCATCGACCGGCTGTTCGCCTTCGATACGGTCGAGGAAATCTTCTCGGCGCTGGACGCCGAAGGCTCCGACTGGGCGTCGGCCCAGCTGGCGATCCTGAAGACCAAGTCGCCGCAATCGCTGAAGGTCACCTTGCGCCAGCTGCGGACCGGGGCGACGCTCGCCAGCTTCGCCGAGAACATGGCGATGGAATACGCCCTGGGCGGGCGGGTGGTGCGGACCCACGACTTCCAGGAAGGCGTGCGGGCCGTCATCGTGGACAAGGACAATGCGCCGAAATGGTCCCCGGCGGACCTGTCGGGCGTTACGGAGGCGACGCTGGACGCGCTGTTCGCGCCGCTGCCGGACAATGAACAATGGACGCCGCTGCCCTGACAGCGACGCTGACACTGGGAGAGAGACCATGACCAAGATCGCCTTCATCGGCCTGGGCAATATGGGGGGCGGCATGGCCGCCAATCAGGCCAAGGCCGGCCACGCGGTCGCCGCCTTCGATCTGAGCGCCGCAGCGCTGGAGCGGGCGTCGGCGGCGGGCTGCGCGCCTGCGGCCTCGGTCGCCGAGGCGGTGCGCGACGCCGAGGTGGTGATCACCATGCTGCCCGCCGGCCCCCATGTGCATAAGGTCTATGCCGAGCAGATCATCGGCGCGGCGCCGTCCAACGCCCTGCTGCTGGACTGTTCGACCATCGACGTGGAGACGGCGCGCAAGGTGGCGGGGCTGGCGCGGGACGCCGGCTACGCCTTTGCCGACGCACCGGTCTCGGGCGGGACGGCGGCGGCCGATGCCGGAACCCTGGCCTTCATGGTCGGTTGCGACGAAGGCGACTTCGCCCGTGTCGAGGCCGCGCTGGAACCCATGAGCCGCATCACCATCCGGGCCGGCGACCACGGGGCGGGACAGGCGGCCAAGATCTGCAACAACATGCTGCTGGGCGTCTCCATGCTGGGCACGTGCGAGGCGATCGCCCTGGCTGAGAAACTGGGTCTGGAGCCGGAGCGTTTCTTCGAGATCGCGTCCAAATCCTCGGGCCAGTGCTGGAGCGTGACCAGCTATTACCCCTGGCCTGGCCCGGTGCCGACTGCGCCGTCGAACCGCGACTATCAGGGCGGCTTCGCCGCGGCCATGATGCTGAAGGATCTGAAACTGGCCCAGGAGGCGGCGGCCAAATCGGGCGCCTCCACCCCTCTGGGCGCCCAGGCCGAGGCGATGTACGCGCTGTTCGACGGTCTGGGCCACGGGGGGCGGGACTTTTCCGCCATGCTCCAGATGCTACGCGGACGGCTGGCGGATCTGGACGCCGGATGATCCGACGCCGCCCCGAGATCGTAAGCCATGGTCTCAAGGGGCGGACTTCCTCTATGAGACGCCTCTTCCCCTCCGCACTGGACCGTCCCGCCTCATGATCGCATCGCCGCCCCGGATCGGAGGTCTGGACGTCCAGAGCTGGGGCGATCCCCAGGATCCGGTCGTCCTGCTGATCGGCGCGCCCCAGGGCCTGTCGCCTGATTGGCGGCGGTGGGTGCGGGCCCTGGTCGAGGCCGGGCGGCACGTCCTGCTGGCCGACGCTCTGGAGGCGGGCGACGAAGCGGCCGGCCTGCGCCGCCTGCTGACCGACATCTCGTCGCGGCCCGCCATCCTGTGTTCGGCCCAGACCCTGGCCGCCGTCGTCCCGGCCCTGGTCGTCACCGGCCCGGCCCTGGCCAGTTGCCTGATCGTGGCGGGCGAGGCGCCGGTCGAGGCGACCGCGCCGCTGGACGGCCTGCCGATCCTGACGCTGGATCCCGACGCCCCCGCCGATCCGGGCGAGACGGCCGACGCCGTCATCCTGGCCTTCCTGGAACGCCAGGCCCCGCGCGAGGCCCTGTATTACCAGGCCGGTTCCGATCCCCGCACCCTGCGCGACGCCCTGGGCTGTTTCGCCACCGGGGTGACGGTGGTGACGACCCTGGACGAGGCGGGGCAGCCGGTGGGCCTGACGGCCAACTCCTTCTCCTCGGTGTCGCTCGATCCGCCGCTGATCCTGTTCTGCCTGGCCCGCAGTTCGTCCAATCTGGAGCGGTTCCAGCGCGCGGCGCATTTCGCCATCAATGTGCTGCACATCGGCCAGCAGCCGATGTCGGGCGCCTTCGCCCGGTCCTCGGCCGAACGGTTCGACGGCGTGGCCTGGGAGACCTGGGACACCGGCGCGCCCATCCTGTCCGGCTCGCTGGCCAGTTTCGAATGCGCGACCCATCAGGTGGTCGAGGCCGGGGACCATCTGGTCTTCATCGGCCGGGTCACGCGCGCCCGGTTCGAGCCGCGCCGCGACCCGCTGCTCTATTTCCGAGGCCGCTACCGTCGACTTCACTTCGCCTGATTGCAGCAGGGCGCCCGGTTCACATCGGGCGGTCAGATCGCTATCTCAGGGCCCAAAGCAAGAGGAAACCCGCCATGTCCGCCGATCCCGTCGTCATCGTCTCCTACGCCCGCACGCCGATGGGCGGTTTCCAGGGCGCGCTGTCCGACGCCAAGTCCACCGACCTGGGCGCGACGGCGGTGAAGGCGGCGCTCGAGCGAGCCGGCCTGGACCCCAACAAGGTCGAACAGATCATCATGGGCTGCGTCCTGCCCGCCGGCCTGGGCCAGGCGCCGGCGCGTCAGGCCGGGATGGGCGCGGGCCTGCCGATCTCGACCGAGGCGACCACGATCAACAAGATGTGCGGCTCGGGCATGCAGGCCGCGATGATGGCGCATGACGCCCTGCTGGCCGGTTCGGCCGAGGTGATCGTGGCGGGCGGCATGGAGTCCATGACCAATGCGCCCTATCTGATGCAGAAGCACCGGGGCGGCGCCCGGATCGGCCACGACGTCATCTCCGACAGCATGTATCTGGACGGTCTGGAAGACGCCTATGAGCCCGGCAAATTGATGGGGCAGTTCGCCGAGGACACGGCCAAGGCCTATCAGTTCACCCGCGAGCAGCAGGACGCCTATGCGACCGAAAGCGCCGGTCGCGCCAAACGCGCCCAGGACAGCGGCGCCTTCGACGCCGAGATCACGCCGGTCGAGGTCAAGACCCGCAAGGGCGTGGTTGTGGTCGATCGCGACGAACAGCCGACCAAGTCCGACCCGTCCAAGATCCCCAATCTGAAGCCCGCCTTCGGCAAGGACGGCACCATCACCGCCGCCTCGGCCGCCTCGATCTCGGACGGCGCCGCCGCCTTGGTCATGATGCGCCAATCGACGGCCCAGGCCCTGGGCCTGACCCCGGTCGCCCGCGTCGTCGCCCAGGCCGCCCACGCCCATGAGCCCAGCCTGTTCACCACCGCGCCGGTCTTCGCCCTGAAGAAGGCCCTGGCCAGGGCGGGCTGGACCGCCGACGACGTCGATCTGTGGGAGGTCAACGAGGCCTTCGCCATCGTGCCGATGATCGCCATGCAGGAGCTGGGCGTCCCCCATGACAAGATCAACGTCAACGGCGGCGCCTGCGCCCTGGGACACCCGCTGGGCGCCTCGGGCGCGCGTGTGCTGACCACCCTGCTGTCCGCGCTCAAGGCGCGCGGCAAGACCAGGGGCATGGCCGCCCTGTGCATCGGCGGTGGCGAGGCCACCGCCATGGGCGTCGAACTGATCTGAGGCGAAACCTGTTTTTCGATCTCGGTCACGCGCGTCAGAAGTCATCGACGTGGACGGACGACGACAGCGACAGCCGCCGTCACTCCACGCTCGGCTGCCCTATCCTGAGCCTATGCCGCGAGCCTGACCGCAGCAGGCCGACCCGCCGCGCGACTTGAAAGTTGCGCGGCTCCGCCTGTTCAGCGTTCCGCCAGGCTGGCGTCCGCACCCGGCATGACGCCGCTCGCCCGGGCCGGCGCCGCTTCCAGAATTTCCGTCACAGGTTGAAGCGTGTCGCGGGCCTGGCGCGCCAGGGCCAGAACGGCGGGCGGCGCGTCGTCGGGGCTCTCGGCCACGAGGTCCATCAGGCTTTCAGCCAACTGCATCAGACGCGGCGCGGCGGCGATCAGCCGGGACTGGAATTCAATGCGCTGGGGGTCGCGGTCATATTCCGCGCCGGGCACGCGCCAGCCGCCCCAGTCGGCCGTGTCAGTGACGACGACGGGATAGGTGCCGGGCTGGGGGTGGTGCAGGCAGTCCTCTTCCGCCTGCCACTTGTTGCGGGCCCGCAGCACGCGCCAGTCGCCGACCTCGGCCCCGGCGGCGTCCGCGGCGGCCATCATCAGTTCGGCGGCGGCGAACTCACGTCCCAGGCCGACGTCGTAGGTGACGCGCACCGGCTCGTCGAAACCCTTGGCCCAGACCGGCTGAACCTTCTCGATGGTGGCCCAGGCGCCCACGCACTCGACCCAGACTTTCTGACCCTTCTGGAACTGCGCGCGCGCCATTCTGATCTCCCACCGTTCAGGGTGCAGAATGGCAGGCGCCGGTTAGCGCGTGGTGAGGGGGGAGGGTTAACGCGAGATGCTCTCCAGCGTCTCGCCGGCGTATTTCTCCTTCACCCGGGTCGACAGGTCGCCCAGCGAGATGACCCCGACGATGCGGCCATGCTTGTCCACCACCGGGGCGCGGCGAATCTGGCGCGACCCCATCAGATCCAGCACGGATTTCAGGTCGTCGGTGTCCAGCACCGTCTGCGGGTCGCGGGTGATGTATTCGACCACGGGCGCGGACGGGGCGGCGCCGGCCGCCAGGGCGCGCACGACGATGTCGCGGTCGGTGATGGCGCCGATCAACTGGTCGCCGTCCGCCACGGGCACGAAGCCGAAATCCCCCTTGGCCATCCGGGCGGCGACCTCCTGAAGCGTGTCGCCGGGGCGGGCGAGGTGGACATCCTTGGTCATGACGTCGCGGATCTTCATGGCGGTCTCCTGGGGTGTAGCGTCACCGTGAAAACCCGCCGCGCACGGCGGGGTTCCGCCGCCGTGCGCCCGCTTGGCGCCGCTCGGCCTTAAGGCGCGCGACGTTCAGGCAGGTCCCTGGCCGCGCGCACCAACTGGACGAACTCGGCCCGGTCGCCCCAGGGATCCTCGCCGCGCGCGCCCTGGGCCTGGGCCAGCACCTGATCCCAGCCGTAGTCGGCGCTCATCCACGGGTCGTTGCGGAGCTTCTGGCCGAACGCGGCGACGGCCAGGGCCCAGCGCGTGGCCTCGGGCGGCTGGGCGCCGGCGGCGCGGCTGGTCAGAGGCTGCTGGATCAGGTCCGACCGGCTGCCGCCCGGCTGTTTGTAGCGGACCTGAATGAAGCCGATCTCACCGTTCGGATCGCCGCCGCCCACGCCGATCCGGTTGTCCGGATAGCGGCGCTCGGGAACCTGGGTCGGTCCGCCGACCGGGGTGATCTCGTACAGGGCCGTGACGCTGGCGCCCGATCCGACCTCGCCCGCGTCGATGCGGTCGTTGGCGAAGTCCGCCTCGTTCAGCAGCCGGGTCTCATAGCCGATCAACCGCCATTCGGCGACGCGGGCGGGATTGAACTCGACCTGGATCTTGACGTCGTCGGCGATGGGGAAGGCGCCCTTGTCGAACATCGGGCCGAACAGGCGCCGCGCGTCGCGCAGGTCGCCCACATAGGCCGCCACGCCGTTGCCCGCCTGGGCGATGGTCTGCATCCGGGCGTCCTGGTAGTTGCCGCGTCCGAAGCCATAGACCGACAGATAGACGCCGGTTCCGCGCTTTTCGGCGACATAGTCTTCCAGCCGCTTGTTGTCGGTGACGCCGACGTTGAAGTCGCCGTCGGTGAACATCAGGATGCGGTTGACCTTGTCACGGGCGAAACTGGCCTGGGCCTGGTCATAGGCGTTGGTCATGCCGGTCGCGCCGGCCGTGCCGCCCGAGGCGCGAAGGCTGGCGACGGCGCAGCGCATTTTCAGCTTCTGGTCGCCGGGCGTGGGCTGCAGGGTCGTGCCCGCACCCTCGGCGTAATAGGTGACCGACAGGGTGTCCTGTGGCCGCAACCGGTCGATGGCCAGGTTCATCGCCTGTTTGGCCAGGTCCAGCTTGTCCGGGCTGCGCATCGAGCCCGAGACATCGACCAGGAAGGTCAGGTTCAGCGGCCGCTGCTCGCCCTGCGGGAGCTCATAACCCTGCAAGCCGATGTGGACGATCTGGCGGCCCCCCCTTTCGGTTCGGGGCGCCCAGGGCGAGGCGACGACGGCCGTGGTGATCGCAAACGGGCGGGCCAGGGACGTCGGGCGGGCGTAGCCATAGTCGAAGGCGTTGATCAGCTCCTCGACCCGCACCGCGTCCGCCGGAGGGCTGCGGCCCTCGTCGATGAAGCGGCGAACATTGGAATAGGCGGCTGTGTCCACGTCGATCGAGAAGGTGGAGACCGGCTGGTCCGCCGTCCGCTTGACCGGATTGGGCGTGGCGTCGGGATAGGTTTCGGTGTCGGACGGGGCCGGGGCGCCGGGCATGATGCGCGACCCGGTGACGACCACGGCGTTGAGCGGAGCCTGCCCCGGTGCGGCGGCGACCACCGCCGGACGCATGGGTGCTGGCGGGGCCGGGGGCGGCGGTGGAGGAGGAGGTGGCGGTGGCGGAGGCACGCCCTCGATGCGGCTCTGCGTCGGGGCCGGGATCGGCGTCGGCCGGACGGGGCTGGTCAGATGTTGCATCGGTTCGCCCGGCGGGGACAGGACGAAGCCCAAGGGCGCACAGGCGGCCGGCGTGGCCTCGCCGTCCAATGACGGGCGTTGGGGCTGGGCCAGGGCGAAGGTGGGAACCGCGAAGGGCGGCGCCGCGACGGACAGGCCCAGGGTGGCGGCGACGGCGATCCTGACGAGACGCGGCATGGCTTCCTCCGGTTGTTCTGGGCGCTACTCCGCTTGTCGCCTGAGGCGAAACTGTGGCGCCGCATTTTGACGGCGTCCGAAAATCGCCAGAACGGGCGCGGCTTCCGTGTCAGATCGCAAATCAGACAGGAGTTGCTCATGATGGATCAGACACGTCTCGCTCAGGCCTTCCGGGAACGGCACCGTTCAGGCGGATTGATCTTGCCGAACTGCTGGGACGCAGCCAGCGCGCGCATCTTCCAGGCCGCCGGATTTGACGCGGTCGCAACGACCAGCGCGGGGGTCGCCTGGTCGCGGGGCGTTCGTGACGGCGAGGGGCTGGGGCGCGAGGATATGATGCGGGAGGTCGCCGCCATCGCCCGCGCCACAACTCTACCGTTCAACGCCGATGTCGAGGCCGGCTACGGTCCGAGCCAGGCGGATGCGGCGGAGACGGCCCGCGCGACCTGGGCGGCCGGAGCGGTGGGACTCAATTTCGAAGACGTCGACTACGCCGCCCCCCGCGTCTTGATGACGATCCCGGATCAGCAAGCGCGGATCGCGGCCATCCGCGCCGCAACGCCTGAAGTGGTGATCAACGCTCGCACGGACGTCTTCCTGTTGGGGCTTGGCGACAGCGAGGCAGAGCGGATCGATATGGCGGTCGAACGGGGACGAGCCTGGCTGGCGGCGGGAGCGGACGTGGTCTTTCTGCCCGGCGCAATCGACCCCGTCGTCGTGGCCCGTCTAGCGCAAGGCATCGGCGGGCCGATCAGTCTGATGGCGGGGCCTGACGCGCCCCCGGCCTCGATCCTCTTCGCGGCGGGGGCCTGCCGGATCAGCACAGGCCCCTATCCGATGCTTGCGGTTCTGGAACGACTGAAGACCTTGGCCGATGGGCTCGCAAAGGATTGGAAGGTCATGTCGCCGGCGGGCGACGGTCTGGCGAGTATCGGCGCCGTCTTCGGCTGATCGGGCTCGCAAAATCTGCCCAGCTTCCCCACTATCAGCTTTCACCAACAGGGGATGTGATGGCCGAGGCGACGACGGGACTGGATCTGGGCGCGGCTGCGGCCCTGCTAGCGGCGGGCGTCATCGCCGTGCCGGTGTTCAAGCGCGTCGGTCTGGGCTCGGTGCTCGGCTATCTGGCGGCAGGTCTGGCCATCGGGCCGTTCGGCCTGAAACTGTTTCAGGAGCCCGAGACCATTCTTCATGTCGCCGAGTTCGGCGTGGTCATCTTCCTGTTCATCATCGGGCTGGAGATGCGGCCCAAACGGCTGTGGGGGCTGAGGAAAGAGATCTTCGGCCTGGGCGCGGCCCAGGTGCTGTTCTGCGGCCTGATCCTGACCCTGACCGCTATGCTGGCCGGCTTTTCGGCGCCGGTCGCCTTTGTCGGGGCCATGGGCTTCGTCCTGTCGTCCACCGCCGTCATCATGCAGATGCTGGAGGAGCGGGGCGAGATCGCGGGCGGGCCCGGACAGCGGTCCGTCTCCATCCTGCTGCTGGAAGACCTGGCCATCGTGCCGTTGCTGGCCATCGTCGCCGTCCTGGCCTCGGTGCTGGGCGTTGCGAACGAACAGGCGCCGCCGTTGTGGCAGACCATCGGCTTCGCGGTGGCGGCGGTCGGCGGCGTGCTGCTGGCGGGCAAATATCTGGTCAATCCGATCTTCCGCCTGCTGGCCCGTTACGGCGGTCGCGAGGTGATGACGGCGGCGGCCCTGCTGGTCGTGGTCGGCGCCGCCTGGGCCATGTCGCTGGGCGGACTGTCCATGGCCATGGGCGCCTTCCTGGCAGGCGTCCTCCTGTCCGAATCCACCTTCCGCCACCAGCTGGAAGCCGATGTGGAGCCCTTCCGCGCCATTCTGCTGGGTCTGTTCTTCCTCAGCGTCGGCATGTCCCTGGATCTGTCGGTGGTGGTCGCCGACTGGCGTCTGGTGGTCGGCGGCGTGATCGCCTTCATGGCGGTCAAGGCGCTGGGCATCTATGCCGTCGCCCGCCTGTTCAAGGCCTCGCACCACGAGGCGGTCGAGCGGGCGGCCCTGTTCGCCCAAGGCGGCGAGTTCGCCTTCGTCCTGTATGGCGCGGCGGTGACGGCGGGTCTGTTCGACGCCCAGATCGGCGCCATGCTGTCGGCCATCGTCATCCTGTCCATGGCCCTGACGCCGCTGACCAGTCTGCTGACCCAGCGCCTGCTGCCCAAGCCGACCCTGTCGGCCGAGGACGCCGAGGGGGTGGACTTCGCCAAGGACCTGCGCGGCCAGGTTCTGATCATCGGCTTCGGCCGTTTCGCCCAGGTCGTGTCACAGCCCTTGCTGGCGCGGGATGTGGACGTCTCGATCATCGAGAACGACGTCGAGATGATCCAGGCCGCCTCGCAGTTCGGGTTCAAGGTCTATTATGGCGACGGCGCCCAGCTGCACACGCTGCGGGCCTCGGGTGCGGACGAGGCCGAGATCGTCCTGGTCTGCGTCGACAAGCCCGAGGTCGCCGATCGCATCGTCGAACTGGTCAAGTCCGAGTTCCCGACGACCAAGATCATGGCCCGCGCCTTCGACCGGGGCCATTCCATGCGGCTGATCCAGGCCGGGGTCGACTATCAGATCCGCGAGACCTTCGAGTCCGCATTGAAGTTCGGCGAGCGCGCCTTGATCGAACTGGGCATGGACGAGGGCCAGGCGGCCGAGGCCATCGGCGACGTCCGCCGCCGCGACGAGGCGCGTCTGGACCTGCAGCTGACCGGCGGAATCAAGGCCGGGCGCCAACTGATGCGCGGCAATATGCCGACGCCGCAACCCGCTCCCTATGTGAAGCCGCGTCGCGAAGGCCGACTGCTGAATGAGGACGAGGCGGGTCCGGCCGCACCGGACACACGGCGCGAACCCGCCGAGACCTGACGCCCTATTGGGCGCCGGCCTCCTGTTGTCGCGCGCCGATCAACTCGGCCCGGGCCCGCAGGCCGGCGTCCTGGGACACGGCGGTGGCGACGGCGTTGAAACGGTCCACCGCCACGCCGGACCCCTCGACCGCCGCCGTCAGCTGGGCGCTCTGTTCCGGGGTGGCCTGGCCGTTCTGGACATTGGCGGTGACGGCGCGAATCTTGGTCATGGCTTCAACGAACTGGCGCAGTTCCGCGTCGCTGACGCCGGCCGCGACCGATCCGGGAGCAGGCTTCGGCGCCTTCATGGCGTTGATGCGGGCGTTGATCACCGGGCTTTCGGCGGCGGCGTTGGAGATGGCGTTGAAGCGCACGACCTCGAGGCCGGACTCCTGAACTGCAGCCGCCATTTCGGCCTGTTGTTCGGGCGTCGGCTGGGCGCCGTTCAGGGTGTCGCTGACCGCGCGGACGCGGGTGATGGCGACATCGTACTTGCGCAATTCGTCGTCGGTGAAGTCGGCTGCGCCCGGGGCAGGCGCCGCGGTCGGGGCGGTCTGGCCCGAGGCTTCATAAGGGGTTTGGGCGTGTGCGCCGGCGGCGGTCAGCAGAGCGGCGGCGGAAGCAAAAAGAGCGAGGCGGGGCGCGCGCATGGTGCGTGGTCCTTTCGATCTGGCGTCCACTTATGCCGTGCAAGGACGGCGACGACGCAATCACGTCATCGCTCCCCGATGGCTGTGGCGCCTGTAAGGATAAAGGAGCGGGGAGCCCGCTTAATCTAGGCGTTCGCGGCGTGATCGCCACCCCGGCGGGCTGGAGAGCCGATCAAGGATACGTTAGACGGGCGTGATCTCACTGAGGTTTGTCCGTCATGAAACGTCTCGTCATCGCCGCCCTGGCCCTCGTCGCCGTCGCCACTCCCGCCGTGGTCGACGCCTGGGGCAACACCGGCCACCGGCTGATCGGGATCGCCGCAATGCGCGCCCTGCCGGCCGACATGCCGGGCTTTCTGAAGACGCCCGGCGCCATCGCCGACGTCGGCGAGCTGGCGCGCGAACCCGACCGCTGGAAGGGCGCGGGCCAGCCTCACGACCGCGAACGCGACACCGCCCATTTCATCGACCTGGACGACGCCGGCCACGTTTTCGACCGGCGCGGCATGCCCCTGGCCGAGCTGCCCCGTCTGAAGTCGGAATACGACGCCGCCCTGACCAAGGCCGGCCTGGACGTCGATGACGCCGGCTATCTGCCCTACGCCATGATCGACGCCTGGCAGAATCTGGGCCGCGATTTCGCCTACTGGCGCGTGCTGAACGCCGCCGAAAGACGTGAGACCAATATGGAGCGCCAGGCCTGGTACCGGGCCGACCGCCTGCGCCGCGAGGCCCTGATCCTGCGCGACATCGGGGTCATGGGCCATTATGTCGGCGACGGGTCGCAACCCCATCATACGACGATCCACTACAACGGCTGGGGCGAGTTCCCGAACCCCGAAGGCTTCACCAATTCGCGCCAGACCCACGCCCTGTTCGAAGGCGCCTTCACCAACCGCGTCGCCCGCCTGGACGCGGTCGAGGCCGCCATGCCGGCCGCCGATCTGGACGGTTTCGACGTCAAGGCGCGCACCGTCTCCTATCTGACCACCACCCTGGGCACGGTCATCCCCTTCTACCGGCTGGAGAAAGCCGGGGCTTTCCGCGACAGTGATCCGCGCGGCGCCGCCTTCGTCAATGAGCGTCTGGCGGCGGGCGCGGCCGAGCTGCGGGACTTCATCGCCTCCGCCTGGACCGCCTCGGGCAGCGCCTCCATCGGCTGGCCCGCCGTCAAGGTGGCCGAGGTCGAGGCTGGAACCGTTGATCCCTGGATCGCCATGGTTGGTGAAGACTGATGTCCGACGCACGCCAAGTCCGCCTCGCGCAAGGCGCGACCCTCGAGCGCCAAGGGCGCATCCCCGAGGCCGTGGTCCTCTATCAATCCGTCGTGGCCGAGCGACCGGAACTGGGCGACGTCTGGTACGATCTCGGGCGGCTTCTGCGGCGCATGCGCCGCCTCGACGACGCCCTGGCCGCCTATGATCAGGCCCTGGCCCAGGGCGCGCGCGATCCGCAGGAAATCCATCTGAACCGCGCCGTGATCCTCGCCGAGGATCTGAACCGGCCCGACGCGGCCGAAGCCGAACTGAAGACGGCGCTCGAACTGGCGCCTGCCTATGCGCCCGCCTGGCTCAACCTGGGCAATCTGCATGAGGACGCCGGGCGACGCGACGAGGCGCGGCAGGCCTATGAGTCCGTCCTGGCCATAGATCCCGGCCATGGAACCGCCCTGGCGCGGCTGGCGGGCTTGCAGACGGCGACGACGCCGGACGATCCCCTGATCGGTCGGCTGCGATCCGCCCTGGCCGCCACCCCGGAAGGGCTGGAACAGGCGGACCTGGGTTTCGCACTGGGACGAATCCTGGATGTGGCGGGCGACTACGACGCCGCCTTCGACGCTATGTCGCCGCCAACCAGGCGAGCGCGGCCCTGGCTCGGGCCAAGGGCGTCATCTATGATCCCGCCAAGGCCGAGGCCTTTGTCGATCGTCTGATCGCCGCGACGCCGGCGCCGGTGACTGGGCTGGACGACGACGATCCCTCGGCCGCGCCGATCTTCATCTGCGGCATGTTCCGCTCCGGTTCGACCCTGGTCGAGCGCATCCTGGGCGGACACAGCGGCGTGCGCGCCGGTGGAGAGCTGGACCTGCTGCCGACCCTGGCCGCCAACGTCTTCAATCCCTTCCCCGAGGCCCTGGGCGTGTTTGACGACGCCAGCCGGCGCAAGATCCGCGACGTCTATCTGAACGCCGTGCGCGAGCGCGTGCCCGGCGTCGGCGTCGTCACGGACAAGCGGCCGGACAACATCCTCTACATCGGCCTGGCCAAGACCCTGTTCCCCAAGGCCCGGATCATCCACACCGTGCGCAATCCGATCGACAACGCCTTGTCGGTCTTCTTCCTGCACCTGTCCTACGACATGGCCTATGCGCTGAACCTGGAGCACGCCGCCCATTGGACGGCCCAGGAACGACGGCTGGCGGCGCACTGGAAGTCGGTCTGGCCGGACGACGTGCACGAGGTCGACTATGACGACCTGGTGGCGCGGGGCGAGCCGGCCGTGCGCGATCTGGTGGCGGCCTGCGGCCTGGCGTGGGAGCCGTCGGTGATGGACTTCCATCAGCGCCAGGGGCCGGTCCGCACCGCCAGCGTCTGGCAGGTGCGCGAGCCCCTGTACGCCCGTGCCTCAGGGCGGTGGAAGAACTATGCGCCGCGCCTGGACGATCTGCGCGCCGCTCTGGCCCGTTACGGTCTGGACGAGTAGGGAGGCGGCCATGTCCGCTTCTTCCGAATTCGCCCCCCCCGACCTTACGCCCCCCGCCGTCATCCTCGACAAGTCCCAGATGGCCGAGAATATCGGCGCCGTGGCGCGGGTGATGGCGAACTTCGGCCTGACGGACCTGCGTCTGGTGACGCCGCGCGACGGCTGGCCCCAGGAGCGGGCCTGGGCCACGGCCTCGGGCGCCGACTGGGTGCTGGAGGGCGTGCGGGTGTTCGACAGCGTCGCCGAGGCGGTGGCCGACCTGAACACCGTCTTCGCCACTACCGCGCGCCCGCGCGAGACGCGCCAGCCGGTCCGCACCCCGCGCGAGGCCGGCCGCATCCTGTATGACGACACGGCCTCGGGCCTGAAGACCGGCCTGTTGTTCGGCGGCGAGCGGGCGGGGCTGGAGACGACCGACATCGCCCTGTGCGCCGGCATCGTCACCATTCCCATCGACCCGAAACACCATTCGCTGAACCTGGCCCAGGCGGTGGCGATCAACGCCTATGAGTGGCGGACCCTGATCCTGGACGCCCCGCCGCCGCGCTTCCGCGACAGTGAGCCGCCGGCGTCGAACGACCTGCTGGTCGGCATGTACGAACATCTGGAGGCGGAGCTGGAGCTCGGCGGCTTCTTCTATCCTCCCGAGAAGAAGCGTTCGATGAGCCAGAACCTGCGGGTCATGCTGGGCCGCGCCGCCTTTTCCGAACAGGAGGTCGCCACCATGCGCGGCGCCATCCACGCCCTGGCCAAGGGACGGGGGCGTGTGCTGGCCAAGCTGGCGGCCGAGCGGGCGGCGAAGGGGAATACGAGCGAATAAGGAGTCGCTCCTTCTCCCCGTCATCCTCGGGTTAAGCCCGAGGATGACGCAAGAGGTCGTCACCCCGCCCCCAGCAGATCCGACCAGCGCCAGCTGCCCTTGCCCAGGGCGATGCGCGCGCCGTCGGCGCCGTCCTCAAGCTTCAGCACGGCCAGGCCTGTCATCCGCTGGGTCCTGCACTCGGCCGGGGCGAAGGCGACCTCCAGGGCGATGGCCTGGCGCACCCCGGCCAGACCCTTGCCGGACTGGTTGCGGCTTTGCAGCCAGTCGCCGTTCCAGACCAGGATGGCCCGGCCCGAGGCGTTCATCTCCTCGCTGGCGGCGATGACGGCGCGGCGCACGGCGGCGTCGTCACGCACGGCGTCCTGAACCCAGCGGACCATGTCGCAAGTCCCGCCGCCCGAGCCTGATCCGGCGCCGGATCCGCCCGTCCCGCCGGCTCCGCCCACGCCGTTTCCAGCGCCGCCGCCCGGACCCGATCCAACCGTGGCGGCGCCGGCCAACTGAGCCGCGCCCAGCAGGGGCAGGGGCGGTCCCGGCGGCGCGGGGGCGGCGGGCAGGGGCTCGACATCCGGCGGCGGCTTGGCGACGACTTTTCGGGGACGCGCTGCGGCCACGGCGGGCGGTCGAAGCTGGGGCGCGGGTTTGGGCGGCGCCGGGGTCTGAGCCGCTGCGGCCGGCGCGTCGGGCGTCGGCGCCGGATCGGGCGCGGGGATGGGGGTGGGCGGAGGCGGCGGCTCGACCAATTCGACCATCACCGGCGCCGCTTCATGGGGCGTCGCGAGCGGTTCCGGCCGCGCGGCTGTCATGACCAGCACCAGGGCCGCATGGCCAGCGACGACGCAGGCGGTCGCCAGGGGCCAGCGCCGGGTCCGGTCGGGCCGCGCGGCGCTCAATCGCCGATCCGTGATGTGTCGAAGATGATCGGTCGCATGGTCATCCGTCACCAATCCCTGTAAAAAATCACGACGCCCTGTTGAAAACATTCGGTCGCGGCAGGAAGGTGGCGTGGTTGCGAATACAACCGCCCGCTGTTCAAGATCAGCGATAGATCAGTTCATCCGCCACAGGGCGTAGCCTGTTGGCGGGCTAACGTGCCAGCTCGCGCTCCGGTTCCGATCTGACGCAATAATCATGCGAATTCGTTACGGATTATATGGCTAAGCTGACATTTTCCGGCCCAAAGCACGTCATTACTCCGCCTTGTCGCCTACGCCATTTTCATCTGGCGCATGAACTGGGTGTGGCGCCCCCGGCAAGAAGGAGACAGAACTTGAGCAGATCGAAACTCAGGACGGCGGTCGTCGGCGGCGCCCTCATCGCCCTCGGCTTTGCGGCCAGCGGCTGCGCCAGCCATCGTTTCGTGCGTGATCAGGTCGAGGTGGTGGACACCCGCGTCACCGGGGTCGAAGGCACTGCGGGCCAGGCCCTGCAACGCGCCAACGACGCCCACAAACTGGCCGAGGGCAAGTTCCTCTATCAGGTCGTCCTGTCGGACGATTCCGTGAAGTTCCCGACCGACGCCTCGGCCCTGTCGCCTGAGGCCGAGCAGCGCCTGGCCCAGTTCGCCCAACGCCTGCGCGACGAGAACAAGAACGTCTATCTGGAAATCCAGGGCTATACCGACGCCACCGGCCCGGTCGAACACAACAACCAGCTGGGCGAGCAGCGCGCCGAGGCCGTGCGTCGCTTCCTGAACCGCCAGGGCGTCGCCTTGAACCGGATGTCGACCATCTCCTACGGTCCGGAAGAGCCGGTCGCCTCCAACGACACCCCCGAGGGCCGGTCGCAGAACCGCCGCGTGACCATCGTGGTCCTCGCCTAAGCGCTTTCAGCCCTCAAGGCCTGAACGGCGGCCGCATCGCAGCGGCCGCCGTTTTCGCATCTACAGGGCGTCGAAGAAGGCGGGCAGGACTTGCGTCGCGGGGCCATAGACGCCTTCGTCGAACAGGTGCACCCCTTGCGTCGGCGCCAGGTTGATCTCGACCGTCCGCGCCCCCGCGTATCGCGCCGACTGCACGAACCCCGCCGCCGGATAGACCGCCCCCGAGGTGCCGATGGAGACGAACAGGTCACAGGTCTCCAGCGCCGTCTCGATCCGCTCCATGGCTAACGGCATCTCCCCGAACCAGACGATGTGCGGCCGCATCCGCCCCTGCGGATGATGCGGCGAGGCTTCGTCGGCCGCTATGTCGCCGGCCCAGTCCATCACCACCCCCGACCGGGTGCAGCGGGCCTTCAGCAGTTCGCCGTGCATATGGATCAGTTCGAACCCGGCGCCCGGCGGGGCCTCGGCGTGCGCCCGGTCGTGCAGATCATCCACGTTCTGCGTCACCAGCAGGAAATCCCCCTCCCACCGCGCCGCCAGCTCGGCCAGGGCGCGATGGGCGGCGTTCGGCTGAACCTGCGCCAACTGCCGCCGCCGCTGGTTATAGAAGTCCTGCACCAGGGCGGGATCCGCCGCATAGCCCTCCGGCGTCGCCACAGCCTCGACCCTGTGGCCGCACCACAGACCATCCTCGGCTCGAAATGTGGGCACGCCGCTTTCGGCCGATATGCCGGCGCCGGTCAGGACGACGAGGTTCATGATGCGATTGTTTGCCTGACCTGCGGCTCGGTCAGCAAGCGCCAAAATTCGCCAGAAAGGCGGCGTAGTCGGGCCGGCCAAGAATCCATCGGCGCGCGATGTTGTTCCAGCCGTTCCGGGTCCTCTGTCGGCGCAGGGACCCCCGCAGCTGGATCAGACGATCGTTGCGCGTGGACGATGCAGGCCCGTGATGTGTCAAGCCGCCAGGCTGGCGCGCAGATGGTCGATCATCAGCCGCACCTTGGGGGGGACATGGCGGCGGTGCGGATGGACGGCCCAGACGCCTTCATCGGGCGGACGGTGCTCGGTCAGCAGGGCGGTCAGGACGCCGGCGCGTAGCGGCTCGGTGACATAGAAGTCCGGCAGTTGGCACAGGCCCAGCCCCTGGATCGCAGCATCCAGCACGGCGGCGCCCGAGTTGCAGCGCCATCGGCCCTGGGGACGGAAACTGGTTTCGCGCCCCGCCTCGCTGAAGCGCCAGTGTTCCGATGATCCGGTCAGCAGATCGTGGGCCGGCAGTTCGGACAGGTCCCGCGGCGCGCCCCGCCGGGCCAGATAGGCAGGCGCGGCGCACAGGATCAGTCGCCGTGACGCCAGTCGTCGGGCGATCAGTCGCGAGTCCGTCAGATGCCCGAACCGGATCGCCAGATCATAGCCGTCGCCGACAAGGTCGCGCAGCCGATTATCCAGGTCCAGCTCGATCGACAGCTCGGCATGATCGCGGGCGAAGCGGTTGACCGCCGGGGCCACGAAGCGCTCGCCATAGGAGACCGAACAGGTCATCCGCAGCAGGCCGCGCGGGGCGCTGTCATCCGGCTGAACGGCCGCCAGGGCCTCGTCCCTTTCGTCGATCAGCCGGCGACAACGCGCCAGGAAATCGCGGCCTGCATCAGTCAGTTCGACCCGGCGGGTCGTGCGGTTCAGCAGCCGGGTCTGCAGTCGGTCCTCCAATCGCGCGATCTCTCGGCTGACCGCAGAGGTGGAAAGGCCCAGCCGCTTCGCCGCCGTCGAGAAACTGGCCTGTTCAGCCACCGCCGTGAATTCGTCGATCCCGTCCCAACGACTGCTCATACGGAAGGTCCAACACGATTGTCCCTGCCTGGCAATAATGTTTTGCGTTTATCGCCGTTTCATCGATGCCGGGAGCGGCCTAGAACAGGATCACATCATCCAGCCTGTTCCTCATGTAGCAAGCCGCGCGCGGCGAGCGGTAGGGACGTCCGAAGGACCAAAATTATGAAAACCCGCGCCGCCGTCGCCTTTGAGGCCAAACGTCCGCTCGAGATCGTCGAGGTCGATCTGGAGGGGCCGCGCGCCGGCGAGGTGCTGATCGAGATCAAGGCCACCGGCATCTGCCACACCGACGCCTATACGCTGGACGGCCTGGACTCCGAGGGCATCTTCCCCAGCATTCTTGGCCACGAGGGCGCGGGCGTGGTGGTCGAGGTGGGGCCGGGCGTGGCCTCGGTCGCCGTCGGCGACCACGTGATCCCGCTGTACACGCCCGAGTGCCGCCAGTGTAAGTCGTGCCTGTCGCGCAAGACCAACCTGTGCACCTCGATCCGCGCCACCCAGGGCAAGGGGCTGATGCCCGACGGCACGTCGCGCTTCAGCTACAAGGGCCAGGCCATCGCCCACTACATGGGCTGCTCGACCTTCTCGAACTTCACCGTCCTGCCCGAGATCGCGGTGGCGAAGATCCGCAAGGACGCGCCGTTCGACAAGGCCTGCTACGTCGGCTGCGGCGTGACCACCGGCGTCGGGGCCGTGGTCAACACGGCCAAGGTCGAGCCAGGCGCCAACGCCGTGGTCTTCGGCCTGGGCGGCATCGGCCTGAACGTCATCCAGGGGCTGAAGATGGTCGGGGCCGACATGATCGTCGGCGTCGATCTGAACCCCGACAAGGAAGAGTGGGGCCGTCGCTTCGGCATGACCCATTTCGTCAATCCGAAGGACGTGCCGGACGTGGTGGCCCATCTGGTCGAACTGACCGGCGGCGGCGCCGACTACACCTTCGACTGCACCGGCAACACGGTGGTCATGCGCCAGGCGCTTGAGGCCTGTCACCGCGGCTGGGGCGAGAGTATCGTCATCGGCGTGGCCGAGGCGGGCAAGGAGATCGCCACCCGCCCGTTCCAGCTGGTCACGGGCCGGGTGTGGCGCGGCTCGGCCTTCGGCGGCGCGCGCGGCCGCACCGACACGCCGAAGATCGTCGACTGGTACATGGACGGCAAGATCGAGATCGACCCGATGATCACCCACACCTTCCCGCTGGAAGAGATCAACAAAGCCTTCGACCTGATGCACGCCGGAGAGAGCATCCGGTCTGTGGTGGTCTTCTAGTTCAAGGGAGAGAGACGCATGTTCACCCACGTCACCGTCGGCGCCAACGATATCGAGGCGTCGCGCCGCTTCTATGACGCCGCTCTCGGCGCTCTCGGCATCGACTCCGCTCAGGGGCCGGATCCCAAGGGCCGCTACTGGTGGCGCACGGCGCACGGCGCCTTCGCCGTGGGCAAGCCGATCGACGGCGAGCCGGCCTGTCACGCCAACGGCGGCACCATCGGTTTTGCGGCCAAGGACACGGCCATGGTCGACGCCTTCCACGCGGCAGGCGTCGAGGCCGGCGGAGCCACGATCGAAGATCCGCCCGGCCTGCGCCAGGGCGCGTTCGGGAAACTGTATCTCGCCTATCTGCGCGATCCCTCGGGCAACAAGATCTGCGCCATGCACCGGGTCGTCGACTGATGCAGACCACCAAGACCCACATCGTCCACGGCGGAACCCTGCGCTATCTGAAGCACGACAGCGCCGTGACCGGCACACCGATGACCCTGTCGGTCTTCACGCCGGGCGGGCAGGGGCCGTTCCCGGTGCTGATCTGGCTGTCGGGCCTGACCTGCACCGAGGACAATTTCACCACCAAGGCCGGCGCCTATCGCGCCGCCGCTGAACACGGCGTCATCATCGTCGCGCCCGACACCTCGCCGCGCGGCGAGGGTGTGGCCGATGATCCGGCCTATGACCTGGGCCAGGGCGCGGGCTTCTATGTCGATGCGACCCAGACGCCCTGGGCTCCGCACTTCCGCATGGAGTCCTATGTCACGGACGAACTGATCGCCCTGATAGACGCCCAGTTCCCGACCACGGGCGCGCGGTCGATCAGCGGCCATTCCATGGGCGGCCACGGCGCCCTGACCCTGGCGCTGCGCCATCCCGACCTGTTCCGCTCGGTCTCGGCCTTTGCCCCCATCTGTTCGCCGACCCGCTGCCCCTGGGGCGAAAAGGCTTTCACCGCCTATCTGGGCGAGGACCGGGCCGAATGGGACCGCCACGACGCCGCCAGACTGATCGAGGCCGGCGCCGCCAAGTCTGTCTATGACGACATCCTGATCGACCAGGGCGACGCCGACAGCTTCCTGACCGACCAGCTCAAGCCCGAACTGCTCCAGGCCGCCGCCGACGCCGCCGGTCAGAAGGTCACCATCCGGCTGCAGCCCGGCTACGACCACTCCTACTTCTTCATGACCAGCTTCATCGCCGACCACATCGCCTTCCACGCTGAACGGCTGAAGGCCTGAGGATGATGCGCCTCGGCTCGGGCCTGATGCTGGGGCTGCTCGTGGCCTTAAACGCCTCTTTGGCCGCAGCGCAGGAACAGGCGGGCGATCTCGACTGGCGTCCGCAGGTCGCCGTTCCAGCCTATACGGCTGATGGACCCCTGATCCGTGTCGATCAGGGGCATGGAAGCCTTCAGACTATCGACGGCCGATATGCCGGGTTTGCCGCCCTCATGCGGGCCGACGGCTATGGGGTTGACGCGGGGCGCGGGCGACTGGATGCGCCGGGCGCGCTGGATGGGGTCGCGGTGCTGGTGATCGCCAACGCCGCCAGCCCCGAGAACGGCTCTCGCGTTTCGGCCTTTGACGAGGCCGAGATCGAGGCCATGGCGCGGTGGGTCGCACTTGGCGGTTCCCTGCTGCTTGCCGTCGATCACGCGCCGCATGGAACGGCGGCCGAAGCGCTGGGCGCTCGGTTCGGCGTGACGATGGGCAAGGGTTACGCCTTTCAATCTGTTCGCAACGACGTCACGGCCAATCTGGTCTTTCCGCGACAGGCGCTGGGGGATCACCCGATCATCGCCGGTCGTGGGGGCGGCGAGGGCGTGCAGATCGTCAAGACCTTCACCGGCCAGTCCCTCAAGGGACCCGACGGATCGACCGTGTTGCTGGCGATGAGCGACGACGCGTTCGAAGCGCCGGATCTCGCCACCCTTCAGGCCATTCGGCAGCGCCTGCGCGCGGGCGAGGATGTGGAAGTCGTGACGGCGGAGCTGGCGCGGCCCGCCCTGCCGGCCCAGGGGCTTGCCTTCCCGTTCGGCGCGGGCAGGGTCGTGGTGCTGGGTGAAGCCGGCATGCTGACCGCGCAGATCGTGCGTTTCCCCGACCAGCCGGACCGCACACCCTATCGTTTCGGCCTGAACACCGAGGGGCATGACGACCGGCTGTTCGCACTGAACCTGATGCACTGGCTGTCGCGTCTCATCCCCTGATGCTAGAGGGGCGCGATGAGCGCCACCGATCCCTATGAGCCGATGTTTTCCGCCCTGTGCCGCGAGGTGGGCTACTGTCTGCACGAGAAGGGACAAAAGCGCGTGATCGCCGCCCTGCCGAACGGGCTGGACGCCGCCGTGCGCGCCGTCTTCGCCGCCGAGGGCGTTGACGAGCCCAATGCGCCGGGCGACGTCAAGCGCGCCGTGCGCGAATGCCTGAAGGCGAACTTGCCCGTCGGCTGACTTTATCCCTTACGGCGTCGGCACGATCTCGGTCGTTGTTCCTGACGGCGTCGTGACGGTGCGGGTGGTGACGGGCTCCTTGCCTGTTTCCTCTACGGTCGTGGTCGTTGAGGACCGAACTGTGTGAGTGATCGTGCAGGTCTTGCCGCCATAGTTGTCGACGCCGACTGCGGGTTCCTGGGTGCAGGTCGGCGTCTGGTTGGCCAGATCGGTCGCGGCCTGATCCAGCGCCCGCAAACTGGTGCAACCGCTTCCCGAAACGGCCAGCGCCGTCAGGGCGATGAATCTGATGCGCGACATGACAGCCTCCGATTGACGTATGGACAATCGTTCGTCTTGTCAGGCAATGCAAATGGCCAAGCTGAACAAAAACTGGATTAATTCGCTTGGGTCAGACGCCACAGCCCCTAAATGGGGTTAAGAACAACCGTCTTCAGGAGACAGACATGGCCTTCACCTTGCCCCCGCTGCCCTACGCCTATGACGCGCTGGAGCCGGCCATCGACAAGGAGACGATGACCTTCCACCACGACAAGCACCACCAGACCTATGTCGACAACCTGAACAAGGCCATCGATGCGGCTGCGGATTTGCAGGGCAAGTCGCTGGAAGAAATCTTCACCAGCATTTCGACCGCCCCCAAGGCCGTGCGCAACAACGGCGGCGGTCACTGGAACCACAGCCTGTTCTGGGAACTGCTGGCCCCCGCCGATCAGACCGGCGAACCCTCGGCCGAGCTGAAGGCCGCCATCGACAGCGACCTGGGCGGCATGGACAAGTTCAAGGAAGACTTCAACGCCGCCGGCGCCGCCCAGTTCGGTTCGGGCTGGGCCTGGCTGATCGTCCAGAACGGCAAGCTGAAGATCACCTCCACGCCCAACCAGGACAATCCGCTGATGGATGTCGTGGAAGAGCGCGGCGAGGTCGTCCTGGGCGCCGACGTCTGGGAACACGCCTATTATCTGAAATACCAGAACCGCCGCGCCGACTACCTGAAGTCCTTCTGGTCGGTGGTGAACTGGAACAAGGTCAACGAACTGTACGCCGCCGCCGTCTAAGCCTGGCCTAAGCGACAAGACGACGCCCGCCGGAACCTCCGGCGGGCGTTTTCGATTCAGCCTGCACACAGGAGTGAAACGATGCGGATTCTTATGGCGACGGCGGCCGTGACGGCCCTGACCCTGGCGGCCTGCTCCCCGGCGGCGAACGATCAGAAATCCGGCGAGCCTGCGCCGCCGAATCCGACCCAGACGGTCGCCGCCCCGGCGGAGAAGCCTGTCTATCGGTTCAAGATCGGCGCCCTGGACGCTATCGCCCTGTTCGACGGCCAGAACCCCGTGCCGAACAACAACAAGGTCTTCGGCGTGGGCCTGACGCCCCAGGCGGTCGCCGCCCCCCTGACCGCCGCCGGACAACCGGCCGACCCCATCATGCTGGAGATTCATCCGCTGCTGGTGCGGAACGGCGCCCGGACCATGCTGTTCGACGCCGGTCTGGGCGCGGGCAAGGGTCAGTTGATGCAGAGCCTGCAGACCGCCGGCGTCGATCCGGCCAGCATCACCGACGTGATGATCTCGCACGGCCACCCCGACCATGTGGGCGGTCTGGTCGCCGACGGCGCCCCGGCCTTCCCCAACGCCGCGATCCGGATGTCGGAGGCGGAATGGGCGTTGATCCGCGCCAATCCGGAAATGGCGGACCTGGTCCGCGTGATCGCGCCCAAGGTCCAGGCCTTCCGTCCAGATGAAGAGGTCGCGCCGGGCGTGGAGGCCCAGGACACGGCCGGGCATACGCCGGGCCATGTCGCCTATCTGATCACCGACGGCCAGAACCAGCTGTTGTACACGGGCGACCTGATGCACCACTGGGTCCTGTCGGTCGAACATCCGGACTGGACCGTCGGCTATGACGACGATGCGACGGCGGGCAAGAAGGCGCGTCTGGATGAAATCACGGCCCTGCGGGCGTCGGGCGCACACATCTACGCCTATCACTTCCCCTTCCCTGGCCTGGGGAAGATCCAGACCCGGGAGGGCCGGGCGATGTTCATCAGCGAGGCGCAGCCGGCCGCCTGATCGTGGCCTGGCGTCGGGGGCTCAGCTCAGCGACGCCAGGCGCGCGCGTTCCGTCATGCGTTCGGCATGATGCTGCCGCAGGGTGCGTCGCTGACGCAGCAACTCGTGGATCCCATCGGCGAGATCCAGCAACTGGCTGTCGGACAGCGGTTCGACCAGGTCGATCAGCTTTTGCTTCAGCCTGTCAAAGGCCTCGTCGGTCAGGCCGGTCGTCGTTGTCGCATGCGCCATTTCGCCCTCCGCGAGGGGATCAGGAGATGTGCCTCCGACGACAAAAAGATCGGCCGAGGTCGTGGGGTTCCTGTCCATCGTGCTTAACGCTCACCACGGCTTGACTCCGGGGACCTGTGTGGCGATAAGCGCCGCCTTCCACGTTTCCGGTTCGCCGGAAGCGGGATTGATGACGGAAGATGCGTGGACCGCCGTTGAGATCGCATTCCCAATCGAGGGGATGCCGGGCCGTATCGTCGAAAAGAGAATAGAATGTCCAAGCGCCACAGCGCCAAATACAAGATCGACCGGGCCATGGGTGAGAACCTGTGGGGCCGCGCCAAGTCGCCGGTCAACAAGCGTTCTTACGGTCCCGGTCAGCACGGTCAGCGTCGCAAGTCGAAGGTTTCGGATTTCGGTCTGCAACTGAAGGCCAAGCAGAAGCTGAAGGGCTATTACGGCAACATCACCGAGAAGCAGTTCGCCAAGACCTATGACGAGGCGGCTCGCCGCAAGGGCAACACCTCGGAAAACCTGATCGGCCTGCTGGAATCGCGTCTGGACGCCATCGTCTACCGCGCCAAGTTCGTCCCCACCGTCTGGGCCGCCCGCCAGTTCGTCAGCCACGGCCACGTCCTGGTCAACGGCAAGAAGGTCGACATCTCTTCCTACCGCGTGAAGCCGGAAGACGTCGTCACGGTGAAGGAAAAGTCGCGCAACATGGCGCTGGTCATCGAAGCCCAGCAGTCGTCGGAACGTGACGTGCCGGATTATCTGGAACTGTCCGACCGTTCGTTCTCGGTCCGTTACGTCCGCGTGCCGGAACTGACGGACGTGCCGTATCCGGTGAAGATGGAACCGAACCTGGTCGTCGAATACTACGCTTCGTAATCGAAGCCTTCTCTGGCGCGGCGATCGTCCCTCGGGCGACCTGAGCGGCAGCAGAAAATTGAGTTGGAAGGGCCCCGGATCCGTCCGGGGCCCTTCGTTTATCGGCCTGTTCCCTTCCGGGGCGAACAGGCGCATTCTCGGGCTGTTCAGGGTTCGACGGAGCAGGGGAGGCCGCCTAAGCGATGCGCGCCGTCTTCAAATCTATGGCGTTTATCGCCGCTGTGTCGGGCGTATCCGCCTGCGCGGGGGTGGATGCGCCCAGTGTTTCGACCGTGGGCATGCCCGGCGCGCTTGAACCGATCCACGCCGCCGCCTTCACCAAGGACGCGGCCGTCTTCTGGGTCAGTTCCAACGGCTGCACCCGCAAGGAAGACCTGATCCCCATCGTCAGCATCAAGGGCGCCGATGCGGTCATCACCCTGCGCCGCCTCGATGAGGACACCTGCAAGGAGCCCCTGGTCGACGGGGTCGAGCTGAAGTGGTCGTTCGAGGAACTGGGCCTGGCGCCCGGCTCGCCCGTCAGCGTCAACAACCCCTATCAGTTGCCCCAGACCTGAGCCGCGCTTACCGGCCGTAACCCGGCCAGTGCGCCTTGCCCGCCCGCTCATATTGGGGCGGCAGACCCTCGCCCTGGCCCAGGGCCACGGCGGCGTGGTGGGGCCAGTTGGGGTCGTCCAGTGCTGCGCGGGCGATGGCGATGATGTCGGCCTGGCCCGAGGCGACGATGTCCTCGGCCTGTTGCGGATCGAAGATCATGCCCACCGCCATGACGGCGGCGTCCGGCACGGCCTGTTTGACCGCCTCGGCGAAGCGGACCTGATAGCCGGGCTCGGCGCCCGGAATGTCGGCGCGGGCGACATTGCCGCCCGAGGTCAGGTGCAGATAGTCGTAGCCCATCTCATGCAGGGCGCGACCGAAGGCGATCACCTCGTCCAGGGCCACGCCGCCCTCGATCCAGTCGGACCCGTTGAAACGCACACCCAGGGCCTTGGTCCTGGGCCAGGCTTCGCGCAGAGCCTGGGCCACCCGTAGCGGAAAGCGCATCCGCGCCTCGGCTGAGCCGCCGTACTGGTCCGCGCGGTGGTTCGACAGGGGCGACAGGAATTCGGTGAGCAGATAGCCGTGGGCGGCGTGCAGTTCGACCAGGTCGAACCCGGCGCGGTCGGCGCGGCGAGCCGCGTCCTCAAAGCCGGCGACCACCCGGTCCATGTCGGCCTCGGTCATTTCGGCGGGGGTGTGCCAGTCGTCGCGGAAGGGCAGGGCCGAGGGGCCATAGGTCCGCCAGGCGCCCGCGTCCGGGCCCAGGGCGCGGCCGCCCTTCCACGGCGCCGAGGTCGAGGCCTTGCGGCCGGCGTGGCCCAGCTGAACCCCGATGGGGGTGTGGGAATAGGTTCGGATGCCGCGCAGGATCTCGGCGAAGGCGGCCTCCTGTTCGTCGTTCCACAGGCCGGTGTCGTCGGGCGTGATCCGGCCGGCGGCCTCCACCCCGGTGGCCTCGATGATGACCAGGCCCGCGCCAGACACCGCCAGACGGCCGATATGCTGGACGTGCCAGGGCTGGGGCACGCCGTCGATCGCGGAATACTGACACATCGGCGCGATGACGATGCGGTTCTTCAGCGTCAGGGGGCCGATGCTGCGCGGCGAAAAGAGCTGGCTCATGGGGGCGTCCGGGGAGGGGAGAGGGACGGTAGCTATGCCGGTTGCAGTCGCGATCAAGGCCCGACCTTTCCGATTGTTCACCTGGCTTGCCGAAAATTCACGTGCCTGGCGCGTCGACGCGCGCCACAAAAGCGTCAAGCTCATTAGGGGATCACACCAATGCTTCGTCTCGCTCTCGCCATCGCCATCGCCGCCCCGCTGCTGTCGGGCTGTATCATCGTCTCGACCGAAAAGCCGACCACGCGGGTCATCACCGCCCCGGCGGCGGACCAATGATGCGCGGCCTGCTGAAGGGTCTGGCGGTCGCAGCGTGCGTCGCGCCGCTGCTGTCGGCCTGCGTCATCTATGACAGCGATGCGGGCGAGAACGTCTCGGTCAACGTGACCCGCAACGACGCCCCGCCGGCCGAAGCCATTCGCGAGGCGCGCTTTGCGGACGGCGCCCTGGTCGTCCGGGTCGATTCCAACGGCTGCACCCAGGCTTCGGACTTCGAAGTGTCCGTGGCCGAGAATTCGCCGACCGAGATCACCCTGCGTCGCACCAAGCCGGACCTGTGCAAGGCCCTGCTGCCCGACGGCGTGGAACTGCGCTGGACCTACGCCGACCTGGGCCTGGAGCCCGGCGCGCCGGCGCGGATCCTCAATCCGCTGAAGTAGTCTCGAACACCTTCAGCATCGACGACGGTATGCGCTGCGGCCTCAGGGTCGCAGCGTCCACCAGACACCATTCCGAGACGCCCTGGGCGCAGACCCGGCCCTCGGCGTCCTCGATGCGGACATAGCGGTTGAAGCGTGGTCCCTGCGGGTCGCCCACCCAGGTCCGGGCCACAATCCCGGTCGCGCCGGGCGCGATGGCGCGCAGATAGTCGATCTCGTGCCGCAGGGCGACCCAGGAGCATCGCGCCCGGGTCTCCGCGTCGAAGCGGGCGTTCCAATGGGCCGTGCCGACGTCCTGAAGCCAGCCGACATAGACGACATTATTGACGTGGCCGTTGGCGTCGATGTGTTCGGGGCGGACCTCCAGCGGCACGACGAAGACCTCGCGATCCTCGCGCGGCGTCAGGACCGGGCGAGCCATCAGGCTTCGCCGAGCGGCACGCCCTTCTCGGCCATCAGGGCCTGAAGTTCGCCGGCCTGGAACATTTCGCGGATGATGTCCGACCCGCCGACGAATTCGCCCTTCACATACAGCTGGGGAATGGTGGGCCAGTCGGTGAAGCTCTTGACGCCCTCGCGCAGGGCTTCGTCCTGCAGCACGTCGACGCCGACGAAGGACGCCCCGACATGGTCCAGGATCTGGACGGCCAGCGAGGAGAAGCCGCAGCGGGGCTGGTCCGGCGTGCCCTTCATGAACAGCACGACGTCATGCTGGGCGACAGTGTCGCCGATGAAGGCGTGGACGGGATCGGCGGCAGGAACGGTGTCGGTCACGGGAGAGGGCCTTTCGTGAAGGTCGTCAGCTAGGGAGAGGCGACGGCCGGGTCAAGGCGTGGTCGCGTCTATGCTTCGAGATCAGGCCGCAGCCGAGGCCGTGACCCGGCCCATTTCGATCTGGGCCGCCAGGCCCGGGGGCAGGTCGCGTTCCGGCGTCGAGGCCAGCATGCTCAGCCGTTCCACGTCATTGGCGCGTATGATGACGCTGGAGATGGTCGGATCGGTCAGGACATAGCTGAGGCAGATCGCCTCGGCCGGCCAGTTGGGCGTGCGATACAGGAAGCCGAAGGCGTCGCTTTGCCGCGATTGGGGCGGGCGTTTGGGCGCGCCGCCCAGGCCGAAGAAGCCCTTTTTCGCAACAGGCTCGGTTCCACGCGGTTTGGCGCGGCGGTCCGTGAAATAGTCGTAGGCGAAGACCGACATGTCCTGTTCGCGGGCGGCGCGGACACGATTGCGCAGCCTCCAGTCGGCGTTGATGTCGAACGGGGTCACCAGGGCGTCGAAGGCGCCGGTGGAGACATAGGTGTCCATGACCTCGCCGCCGCCCGCCACGCCCAGCAGCTTGATGCGCCCGGTGGCGCGCAGGGCCTTGAGCGCGTTCAGCGACGACTGCGGCAGCTCGTGTTCGCCCGGCTCGTGCAGCACCGCGACATCGATCCAGCCCAGGCCCGAGAAATGCAGCACCCGGTCGATGGCGCCGGTCATGCCTTCGGCCGAGAAATCGCGCGCCGCCTCGCGGCCTGCGCCGACGCCCAGGGTCAGGCTGACACAGACCAGCTTGCGATCCACATGGGCCAGGGCTTCGCCCAGCACCTCGGCCGCAACCGGATCGGCGGTCTCGAGCCGATAGGAATTCACCCCGGCTTCCAGGGCGGAATAAAGCAGGTTCAGCGCGCCCTCACGACCGCGCGCCAGATTGTCCAGCCCGAAGCTGAGGGTCAGGTTGGAAATGGCGGCGCCGGACACGCCGAAGGGGCGATAGCGCATGGGATCAAGCCTCCTTGGGCGGGGCGGCGGTTTCGAGCGCCAGGGCGTGCAGTTCGCCGCCCATCTGTCCCTTCAGCGCGGCATAGACCAACTGGTGCTGGCGCACGCGCGGCATGCCGGCGAAGGCGCTGGAGACGATGCGGGCGCGATAGTGGTCGCCGTCTCCGGCCAGGTCGTCGATGGCGATCTCGGCGTCGGGAAAGGCCTCGACCAGATGCTGGCGCAGGGTTTCGACGGACATGGGCATGGGCGGGGCTCTTGGATCGTTCTCCTTCAGCATGCCCGATAAACCTTAATGCCGGGCTACGCCTGTTTCGGCCGTTCAAAGAGCTGAACCGTACTGTCCTTGTAGGTCGTCGTCGCATAGGGGCGGTAGCCGACCCGTTCCGCCAGCCGAACGGAGGCGAGGTTCTCCGGCGCGATCATGCAGACAGTGCGTGCGGCCGGCAGGCGGACGTCCGCCCAGTCCAGAACCGCTTGCACGGCTTCAGAAGCGAAGCCCTGGCCTTGGAAGGCCGGCGAAAGGCCCCAGCCCAGTTCGGGGTCGGTCAGAGGCGGATCGATCAATCGTCGGTGATCCAGTATCGAGACGCTGCCCAGATAGGAGCCGTTGTCCGCCAGGCGGACGGTCCAGGCGCCGTAGCCGGCGACGCTCCACTGTCCCAGGTCGCGTAGCAGCCGAAACCAGACCTCCTCGCTCGTCAGGGGCCGACCCGTGATGTGTCGGGTGAATTCTTCGTCGGCCCAAAGCGCGATCAGGGAGCTTAGGTCGTTCACCTCGACCGGTGTCAGAACCAGCCTCTCAGTCTTGAGAATCTCAGCGTTCACATCAGGCCCAGTTGCTTGAAGCTGGCCACCCCGTCGCGGCCGACGACCAGATGGTCGTGAACCTCGACGTTAAGGGCTCGGCCGGCCTGCACAACCTGTTTCGTGATCTCGATGTCGGCGCGGCTGGGGGTGGGGTCGCCGGACGGATGGTTGTGGACCAGGATCAGGGCGCTGGCCGACAGCTCCAAGGCGCGCCGCACGACTTCGCGGGGATAGACGGGGGCGTGATCGACCGTGCCGCGGTTCTGCACCTCGTCCAGGATCAGCTGGTTCTTCTTGTCCAGATACAGCACCCGGAACTGTTCGCGCGGCTCATGTTGCAGGGCCACGCGGACATAGGCCAGCAAAGCGCTCCAAGACGAGATGACCGGCCGTTTCGCCGTCGGCTCGCGCGCGATCCTGCGAGTCACGTCGAAGATCAGCTGCAGGTCCAGCGCGACCGCCCGCGTCGCCTTGCCGGGCACATAGGCCAGGGTCCGCGCCACCTGGTCCTCGACGGCCTCGTGACTGGCGGCGCCTATGCCCTCCAGCCCGCCGAACCGGGCCAGCAGATCCTTGGCCAGCGGCTTGACGTCCTTGTAGGGGATGGAGCGGAACAGCAGCAGTTCCAGCAGCTCATAGTCGGGCAGGGCGCCCAACCCGCCCTTGGCGGCCCGTTCGCGCAGCCGGTCGCGATGGCCGCTGTGACGCGGCTTCGGTTTGGGTTCGGGTGTCAGGTCGTCCAGCATGTCCCCTGCCTCTCCTGCCGCAACCTGTGCGGAAGACGAGGGGGGATCAAGGGTTCAGTTGGGGCGGAACAGTCCGGCCGGGCTGACGGTGAAGATTTCCAGCCCGTCTTCCGTCACCCCGATGGTGTGTTCGCACTGGGCCGACAGGGACTTGTCGCGCGTCACGGCGGTCCAGCCGTCGGACAGGACCTTCACATGGGGCTTGCCCAGGTTCACCATCGGCTCGACGGTGAAGAACATGCCGGGCTTCAGCACGGCGCCCTCGCCCTTGCGGCCGTAGTGCAGGACATTGGGGCTGTCGTGGAAGACCCGGCCGATGCCGTGGCCGCAGAAGTCGCGCACCACGCTCATGCGCTGGGCCTCGACGAATTTCTGGATGGCGAAACCGATGTCGCCGAAGGTGTTTCCCGGCTTGACCTGTTCCAGGCCCAGGTCCAGCGACTGATAGGTCACGTCGATCAATTTCTTGGCGCGGGCGTTGATCTCGCCGACCGCATACATGCGGCTTGAGTCGCCGTGCCAGCCGTCGACGATGACCGTGTGGTCGATGTTGACGATGTCGCCGTCCTTCAGGACCCGGTCGCCGGGAATGCCGTGGCAGACGACGTGGTTGATCGAGGTGCAGACGGTCTTCTCGTAACCCTTGTAGCCCAGGCACGCCGGCAGGCCGCCGTGGTCCAGAGTGAACTCGCGGATCAGGTCGTCGATCGTGCTGGTCAGCACGCCCGGCTGAACATGGGGGGTGATCATGTCCAGCGCCTCGGCGACCAGACGGCCGGCCTTGCGCATCCCCTCGAAGTCCTCCGCCTGGTGAATGCGGATGGCGCTGGTGCGGACCAGGGCGTCGGTTTCGAGATCGGGCGTTTCGTACATGGTTCAATCAGCAGCGGCGGGTATTTTCAGATGACCATCCTATCATGGATACGCAAGGCGATTGTGCGGCGGTCAAGGATTCCTTACCCGACGTCATGCCAGACTGTGTGTTGCACGACACTGTCGCCTGACGGAATGAACCTGCCGCCGCGTAACCTCTCGCCGGTGTGATCGTGTGCGATTTTTCCGACACAGTTTCGCCCGTTTCCCGGCCGAGACCCGCCACGCATGCAACGTTTTCCTGACGAAAGCGCTGCCGTGCACAACCCTCCCCGATACCCACCGCCGCGTTTGATGGCGGGGGCAACACTATAGGAATGGCTTAATGACTCCCAGGAATCTCGCTCGTATGGGCGGCATCGCCCTGACCACCGTCCTGCTGGCCGGCGTCGCCGCGCCTGCCATGGCCGGTTCGTTCTACGTGCAGGAACAATCGACCCGCGGCCAGGGCCGCGCCAACTCGGGCGAAGGCGCCGACAAGGGCGTGCAGTCGCTGTGGTGGAACCCCGCCGCGATCGCCGGAACCCAGCGCCAGGTCTACACCGGCATGCACGGCCTGATCCTGGACTCAGACGTCAACGATCGCGGCTCCAGCCTGACCTACAACGTCCCCACCCCGGCCATCGCCAGCCGGACTGCGCCGGTCAACGGCGATCCGCACGTCCATAACGTGGTCGAAAGCGGCATCATCCCGAACTTCGCCGTCTCCATGCCGATCGGCGAGCGCTTCAACGTCGGCATGGCCGTCCAGGCGCCGTTCAACTTCACCACCAAGTACGAGCCGACCGATTTCGCCCGCTACGACGCCCTGACGTCGGAACTGCGCTCGGCCAACGTCAGCCTGGTGGCCGCCATGACGGTCACGGACTGGCTGGATATCGGCGCCGGCTTTGACGCCCAATACGCCAAGGCGACCCTGAGCTCGGCCCTGCCGAACGTGGCCATCCCCGGCGTCTTTGCTCCGACCTATGCCGTCTCGCCCAGCACCGACGGCCGCAACCAGCTTGAAGGAGACGGCTGGGATTACGGCTGGAACGCCGGCGCCCAGATGCATTTCGGCAAGCTGGACCTGGGTCTGTCCTATCGCTCCAAGATCGAGCACGAGCTGGAAGGCACCGTGAACCTCTCGGGCCTGACCGGCGTTCTGGCGGCCGCCAACGTCTCGGCTGACGGCGTCGCCAGCTTCACCACCCCCTGGTACGCCACCGTCTCGGCCCGTTACGCCGTCAATGACCGCCTGACGCTGAACGCCCAGGTCAACCAGATCGGCTGGAGCGAGTTCGACGCCATCCGCGTGACCTATGGAACGTCCGGTTCCTCGACCATCGTTCAGGACTATGACGACGTCACCTCCGGCGCGATCGGCTTCGACTACAAGATCGATCCGACCATGACGGTCCGCGCCGGCCTGGGCTACGACCCGACCCCGACGCCGGACGATCACCGCACCGCCCGTATCCCGGACGGCGACCGGTTCCTCTACACCGCCGGTCTGTCGAAGAGCGTGGGCTCCATGACCTTCGACGGCGCCGTGACCTATATCGACATTGATACGGCCACGATCAACGACACCCGCGACGTGTATGGCAACGGCCTGGTCGTCTCCACCCTGCGCGGCGAGGCCAAGGGCCACGGCGTCGGCTTCTCGATGGGCGCGACCTGGAACTTCTAAGGTCCACAGCCATCGGCTGAAACAAGAACGGCGGCTCCTGCAAAGGAGCCGCCGTTTTTTGTCGTCGATTTCCGGTCCGCCACCCTCGGGGCAAGCCCGAGGGTGGCGAGCGGGGATCAGGCCTTGGCCGCGCCGCCGTAGCCCTTGCCGCCGTTCGACGGACGGCGACGGGGACGGCGCTTCATTTCGCCTTCCGCAGGCTTGGCGTTGTCGTTGATCGAGGGCACGCGCTCACCGGCCAGGGGGTTGTAGGCGCGCTCGGGACGCGGAGCGGCCGGAGTCTCGCCGGGACGGGCGCGGCGCTGGCGATGCGGCTGGCCGCCGCCTTCCGGACGGACGCCGTCGCGGTGCGGCACGCGGCTGCGCCCACGACCACCCCGGCCGCCTTCATTGCGCTCGCCGCCCTCGCGTTCCGGCATGGTCGCCTTCTTGCCGACGCCGGTCGCCATGATGGTGGCGTCCAGCTGGCCCAGGGCCTTGTCGTTGCGGCGGTCGATGGCCGGGATCTTCTGGCGCGTGACCTTCTCGATATCCTTCAGCAGCTTCATCTCGTCGCCGGCGACGAAGCTGATGGCGGTGCCGTCGGCGCCCGCGCGGGCCGTCCGGCCGATGCGGTGCACATAGGCCTCCGGCACATGGGGCAGTTCGAAGTTCACGACGTGCGAGACGCCGTCTACGTCGATGCCGCGCGCGGCGATGTCGGTGGCGACCAGGACGCGCAGCTTGCCCTTCTTGAAGGCGTCCAGCGTGCGTTCACGCTGGGGCTGGGACTTGTTGCCGTGGATGGCGCCGGCCTCGACCCCGCCCGCTTCCAGATAGGCCGCGACCTTGTCGGCGCCGTGCTTGGTCTTGGTGAAGACCAGGCAGCGCGTGTACTCGGGATCGCTGAACATTTCGGTCAGCAGGGCGCGCTTGCGGCCCTGTTCGACGTGGACGACCGACTGGCTGATGCGCTGGACGGTGGTGGATTGCGGCGTGACCTGGACCTTGACCGGGTCCTTCAGCAGCTCGCCCGCCAGCTTGCCGATCTCGGTCGGCATGGTCGCCGAGAAGAACAGGTTCTGGCGCTTGGCCGGGATGCGGCTGACGATCTGGCGGATCGGCTTGATGAAGCCCAGGTCCAGCATCTGGTCGGCTTCGTCCAGGACGAGGATCTCGGTCGAGGACAGGTCCAGGTTCTTCTGCTGGATGTGGTCCAGCAGACGGCCGGGCGCCGCGACCAGGATGTCCAGACCCTGTTGCAGGGCCCGCTCCTGGGCGCCGTATTTCACGCCGCCGAAGATGACCGCGACCCGGAAGCCCAGGTGGGCGCCGTAAGCCTTGAAGCTGTCGCCGATCTGGGTGGCCAGTTCACGCGTGGGCGACAGGACCAGCACGCGCGTCGTGCGCGGCTTGGGGGCGATGCGGTTCTCGGCCAGGCGATGCAGGATCGGCAGGGCGAAGGCGGCGGTCTTGCCGGTGCCCGTCTGGGCGATGCCCAGCAGGTCCTTGCCCTGCATGACGTCGGGGATGGCCTTTTCCTGGATCGGGGTCGGCTTGGTGTAGCCTTCCGACGCCAGCGCCTGAAGAAGGGCCTTGTTCAGGCCCATGGATTCGAATGTGGTGCTCACAGCAGTGTCTTTCGCGTGCGGCAGGGCGCTTTCAGCCATGGCATGACGCCTTAGGGCCGCGCACCGCCAGTCCCGGCCGGGCTTCGGAATGAAGCCTGCGGGGTGGATCGGGCGCCGCCCCGCGTGTCCGGGCAGCGAATGAACTTGAGGGGCCGGCGGCTTCTACAGACAGGTCCGAGATGGACTTACACGCGCTGGAGACGCCGGAGATCGCGATTGTGCGACGCAGCGCAAATGGAGGTTCGCGGACATAAAGTCAAGCCTCAAGCCCTTCAGCCCGCCAGGGCGGCGGCCACGAGCGTCCTGGCCTCGGCCTGGACCTGGGCCAGGTGATCCGCTCCCAGGAAGGACTCTGCGTAGATCTTGTAGACGTCCTCGGTGCCCGACGGGCGGGCGGCGAACCAGGCGTCGGCGGTCACGACCTTGAGCCCGCCGATGGCCTCGCCATTGCCGGGGGCCTTGGTCAGGATGTCGGTGATCGGCTGACCGGCCAGGGTGGTGGCGGCGACGTCGGCGGAGCTCAAGGCGGCCAGACGCGCCTTCTGCGTCCGATCGGCGGGGGCGTCGATCCGGGCATAGGCGGGAGCGCCGTATTGTTCGGTCAGGCCGGCATAGAGCTGGCTGGCGCTCTGACCCGTGCGGGCCTGGATCTCGGCCGCCAGCAGACACAGCAGCAGGCCGTCCTTGTCTGTGGACCAGGCCGTGCCGTCGCGCCGCAGGAAGGTGGCCCCGGCCGATTCCTCGCCGCCGAAGCCGACGGTTCCGTCCAGCAGGCCCGGCACGAAATGCTTGAACCCGACCGGAACCTCCAGCAGGCGGCGGCCCATGCCGGCGACGACGCGGTCGATCATCGATGACGAGACCAGGGTCTTGCCCACCGCCACGTCCGGGCCCCAGCCGGGACGGTTGACGAACAGATAGGCGACGGCCGCCGCCAGGAAATGATTGGGGTTCATCAGGCCGCCGTCGGGCGTGACGATGCCGTGGCGGTCCGCGTCGGCGTCATTGCCGAAGGCCAGATCATAGGCCGATCCGCCCTGCATCATCCGGATCAGATTGGCCATGGCGCTGGGCGACGAACAGTCCATGCGGATCTTGCCGTCGGCGTCCAGCGGCATGAAGGCCCAGCGCGGATCGACGACGTCATTGACCACGGTCAGGTTCAGCCGGTGCCGGTCGGCGATCTCGCCCCAATAGGCCACGGCCGCTCCGCCCAGCGGATCGGCCCCCATGCGGACCCCGGCGTCGCGGATGGCGTCCAGGTCCAGCACGCTGGGCAGGTCGTCGATATAGGCGCCCAGGAAGTCGAACCGGCCCGCCGTGGCGTAAGCCCTGTCGAACGGGACGCGCTTCACCTCGGCCAGGCCGCCCTCGATCAGCTGATTGGCGCGGGCGGCGATGGCGCCGGTGGCGTCGCTCCCGGCCGGACCGCCGGAGGGGGGATTGTATTTGATGCCGCCGTCGCGGGGCGGATTGTGCGACGGGGTGATCAGGATCCCGTCGGCCTGGCGCGTATTGGCGCGGTTGTAGGCCAGGATGGCGTGGGACACGGCCGGGGTCGGGGTGAAGCCGTCACGGGCGTCGATCAGCACCTCGACGCCATTGCCGACCAGCACCTCCAGCGTCGTGCGCCAGGCGGGTTCGGACAGGCCGTGGGTGTCGCGCCCAACGAACAGCGGGCCGTCGATCCCCTGCGCCGCGCGATATTCGGCGACCGCCTGGGCGATGGCCAGGATGTGGCTCTCGGTAAAGGCGCCGTCCAGAGCCGAGCCCCGGTGTCCCGAGGTGCCGAACACCACCCGCTGGGCCGGGTCGGCCATGTCGGGCCGGCCGGATCCATAGGCGCCGATCAGGGCGTCGAGGTCGATCAGGTCTTCCGGTAGGGCCTGGCGGCCGGCGCGAGCGTGCATGGGAATGTATCCGTCGGTCTGTGCGTCGCGGGGGCGCGCGAGGCGGTGTTAGGGGCGCGGGACCACACCCGCAACCCGCAGAATCCATCACCGAAACCCTTGTTCAGGCGCCGCTGAAGGTGTCGCAGACGGCCGGGTCGCCCGACTGATAGCCGCGTTGCAGCCACTCGACCCGCTGGGCTGCGGAGCCGTGGGTGAAGCTCTCTGGCGAAACGCGCCCGCCGCCCCGGCGTTGCAGGGTGTCGTCGCCGATAGCCTGGGCGGTCTTCATGCCTTCCTCGATGTCGCCGGGCTCCAGGGCGACCTGGCCGTTCGAGACGGCCGAGGCGTTTCTGGCCCAGACGCCGGCGTAGCAATCGGCCTGAAGCTCCAGCGCGACGGAATACTGGTTGGCTTCGGCTTCCCCTTGCGCGCGCTGCTGGGCCTGACGGACCTGGGCCGAGGTTCCGGTCAGGGTCTGGACGTGGTGGCCGAACTCGTGGGCGATGACATAGGCGCGGGCGAAGTCGGCGCCCGAGGCGCCCAGTTGCGTCTCCATCTCCTGCCAGAAGCCCAGGTCCAGATAGACGGTCCTGTCGGTCGGGCAATAGAAGGGGCCCATGGCCGATTGGCCATAGCCGCAGCCGGTCGATGTGCCCTGTTCGTAGATGACCACCTTGGGCGGTTCGTAGCCGTTCAGCTTCTGGGTCCAGACGTCGTTGATATTGCCCCCGACGACATCGACGAACCGACCGGCCTGATCTTCAGGCGTCCCGACCTGACCCTGCTGCTGCTCGGCGCCGACGCCGCCGAACTGGCTGGCCAACTGGGTTGTGGTCGCCGGATCTATGCCGAACACGAGATAGCCGATGATCGCCAGGACCCCGACGCCGATCCCGCCGCCCGCCAGCGCCCCGCCGCCGAGACCGCGCCGATCCTCGACCCCGCCGCCGCCTGTCCGTCCGCCCTGCCAGCGCATGCCCGTTCCCTCCGCCTGATCCGTCTTGAAGCTAGGCCGGAACGCGGAGGAAAGGGAAGGGATGCGTCAGTTCGGCCGATCCAGCCAGTCGTCGATCTGGGTCACGCCCTGGCGGGTCTGTTGGCGACGAGCGGCGGCGCCTTCGCGCAGGCCGCGCTCCTGGGCGACGTCATACAGGGGGCGGGTGGGGACGGCCGGCGACACGGTCGGTTCGCGCGCGGCCTCGATCTGCATCAGTCGCTGACGGGTTTCGATCTGCTGCTGTCGGGCCAGGGCGGCGTTGGCCTCGGATTGTCGCCGCAGCCGGTCGTTTTCATAGCGATGCTGGTCGGCGATCGCCGCAGGACCGCCGCCGGGATAGGCGCCGTGGGGCGCGGCGTAAGGTGGGACATAGGGCGGGGTTTGCGCCACGGCGCTGGAGGCCATGGCGGCGATCACTACGGAAAAGGTCGCGATCGGTCTCATGTCCTTGAAGATGGGCGGCGACGGCGCGAGGGGCAAGCGCGGCCGCGCCGTGACCTCAGGGCATGGCCCAGACGGAGGACCGCTTGATTTCCAGGTCCTCCAGCTCTCTGGTCGTGGGCACGCTGTATTCGGCCAGGAAATCCAGGCCCGAGCGGGGAAAATAGGTGCGGCCGGGATCGCCGATCAGGACACGGGTTCCGGCGGCGCGAGCCTGGCCCAGCCAGGCCAGCACGGCCTCGGTCATCGGCTTTTCGTAGCAGATGTCGCCGGCGCAGATGACGTCCACGGCCGGCGGCGGGGCGTCCAGCAGATTGAGCGGTGTGAAGCCTAGGGCCACGCCGTTGGCCTGGGCGTTGGCGGCGACGGCGGCCTGGCAGAAGGGATCGATGTCGGCGCACAGGACCGAGGCGGCGCCCGCCCGCATAGCCGCCACCCCGACCAGGCCCGAACCGGTCGCGAAGTCCAGCACCCGCTTGCCGGCGACCTCTTGCGGGTGATCCAGCAGATAGCGGCTCAGCGCCTGGCCGCCGGCCCAGGCGAAGGCCCAGAAGGGCGGCGGCAGGCCCAGTTCGCCCAGTTCCTCTTCCGTCATGCGCCAGATCGGCGTGATCTCGTCCGCCAGCCACAGCGAGATTTCCGGCGCATGGGGCACGGGCTGGAGACGTGTGTTGGCGTGGATGAAGGCGGCCGGATCGGGGATGGTCATGCCCGGCGACGCGTCGCGGTCTTCAGCACGTCGGCATACCCGGGCGCGACCTCCATGCCGGCGGCCTGGGGACGGGTGTGGACGGCGCGGTGCAGGGCCGGCAGCTTCCAGCACGGCACATGCATGAACAGGTGATGTTCTGCGTGGAAATTGACCCAGTAGGGGGCGATGAAGGCGCGCTCCCACCAGGCGGCGCGGGTGGTTCGGGCGGCGCGGAAGGCGTCGGCGGCCGAGCCGTCGACGCAGGCGTGTTCGGCGATGTTTCTCAGCCGCGTCACCATCGGGAACCAGGTCGCCATCGGCAGCAGCCACAAGGCGAAGAAGGCCCACCAGACCCCCGCCGCGACGAAGCCCGCCAGCAGGAGGGCGTTGAAGGCGAGGAAGGGCAGGACCGAGCGGCCGGTGACGACGGCCTCATATTGGTGGGCGCTATCGCGCATTGTTTGTGCGCCATCGCCCTTCGGGCTGCCTGAGCGCCTTTGGGCCAGCGGCAGCAGCACCCGCTGCTTGAAGAAGGTCTGGCCGGTCAGGTCGCGGATCAGCTTGCGCCGCAGGGAGGCGGGCGAGACGGGAAAGGGCGCCGACAGCATCAGGTCGGGATCCTCCGGCTGCTGGGCGAAGCGGTGGTGGGCCAGGTGATAGGGGCGATAGGCGGTCAGGCTGGCGCCGATCGGCACGGCGCAAAGCCAGTGGCCGAGGAAATCGTTCAGCCGCAGGTTCCGGGACAGGCCGCCGTGCGCCGCCTCGTGCATCAGGATCGCCAGGCCCAGCTGGCGCGTGCCGATCACCATGACGCACAGCGGGATCAGCCAGGGGATCAGCACCCCCGCGACGACCGCAATCGCGATCACGGCCCAGCAGTGGGCGACCAGCAGCGGCCCGACCCATGCCGAGCGGGCCTGGAACGGAGCCCATTCCTCGGGCGTGAACAGGGCGGATGCGGCTAAGCGCGGGGCGGCGGGCATGGCGGCAGTCTAGTCCCTAAGGCGGGTCTGGACAAAGCAATGCGATGATGTGTGGTGTTCCTTACAAAAAGTCAGGTTGACATGACATTTGACCGATGTAAGGTTGGCCTTACACAAGGAGGCGGACATGCTGTCTTTCGGAAAATCGACCACCCCGGCGCACCGGCGATACGTCATTCGCACCATGGCCTTCACCATTCCCTATGTGGCCATTTGCGTGGCCATGATGACGACCGACGCCTTCGACGAAGTGATGGGAAAGCCGGCGGCCTGGGGGCTGGCGGCGGCGGTCTCGGGACCGGTGATCGGCCAGATCTGGGCCGTCTTGTCCTTGATGCGCGAAAGCGACGAGTTCGTCCGCAGCCTTACGGCTAAACAGTTCATCGTCGCTTCGGGACTGGCCATGGCGGTCGCCACCTTCTGGGGCTTCGGCGAGAGCTTCGCAGGCGCGCCCCATATCGAGACCTGGCTGATCGTACCCCTGTTCTGGGGCATGTACGGAATCAGCGCGCCCTTCATCCGGACCAGCCGATGAAGAACCGGCTGAAACTGCTGCGCGTCGAGCGCGGCTGGACCCAGGAGCAACTGGGCCAGGCGCTGGGCGTGTCGCGACAGGCGGTGATCGCCCTGGAGACCGAGCGGCACGATCCCTCGCTGGACCTGGCCTACCGCATCGCTGCGGCCTTCGACCGACCGGTCGAGGAAATCTTCGAGAACCCGCACGCCTGACGGCGGCGGACCAAACCTAAAACCCAAGGGAGACATCCGATGTTCAACGCCTTCTTCAAGGCGCGCCCGCGCCTGCGCGCCGCACTGTTCGGTCTGGCGGTCTGCACCCCGTCGCTGATGGTCGGCGTCACCGCCGCCTTCGCCCAGCCAGGCGCCCAGGCGTCCGCCTTCGTCTCGGACCGCCTGTCCGTGGAGGTGGTGGGGGCGGGCCCCGATGTGATCCTGATCCCCGGCTTCGGCTGTTCGCGGGAAGTGTGGCGGACCACGGCGGATCGGCTGAAGGCGACGCACCGGGTCCATCTCGTGCAGCTGGCGGGCTTCGCCGGCGAGGCCTGGAGTCATGGCGACGGCCCCTTCGTCCAGCCGGTGGTCGAGGAACTGGACCGCTACATCCGCAGTCAAGGGTTGGAGCGGCCGGCGGTGATCGGTCATTCGATGGGCGCCCTGGCGGGACTGGTGCTGGCCCAGCAGCATCCTGAGGCTGTCGGCCGGTTGATGAGCGTGGACAGCCTGCCCTTCTTCGGCGCGCTGCGGGGGCCGCAGGTGACGGTCGAGGCCATGAGACCGGCGGCGGAACAGACGGCGCAGACCCTTCTGGCCCTCTCGGACGAATCCTTCCGCGCCGCCCAGGTCGGCAGCGCCCAGGGCATGACGCGGGACGCGGCATTGCGGGTCAGGCTGGTCGACTGGACGACCGGGTCGGACCGCAAGGCCATGGCGGCGGCCATGCGGGACGTCCTGCTGACGGATGCGCGGCCAGGTCTTGCGAACCTGAGCGTGCCGGTGACCGCCCTCTACGCCTCGGATGCCGACGGCGGGGCGCCCGCCGCCCAGGCGGATCAGGCCTGGGGTCACGAATATGCGACCCTGCCCGGCGTCAAGCTGATCCGGGTCGACGGCAGCCGGCATTTCATCATGGCCGACCAGCCTCAGCGGTTCGCCGAACTGGTGGATCAGTTCCTGGCCGACTGATCAGCCGTTCTTCGGCGTCACGTCCCCCGCCTTGACCGGCGCGCCGGCGAACTCGTCGGCGTAGGCGGGGTTCAGCAGGGAGCGGAAGACCGACTGGGGCAGGGCGATCTGGTAGGGGCCGTCCGAATAGGGGCCGATCTGATAGGCGCCCAGCAGGAAGGTGATCCCGCCCGCCTTGCCCGGCGTCGTGCCCGGCGTCAGGACGAAGGGGGTGGCGACGGCCTTGGGGCAGGTCCACATCTTGCCGCCCAGGGTCGCGGTCTCCGACCCCGGCGAGCGGGCCTGTTTGGCGGCGTTGGCGGCGTCGCACAGGGCCTTGTCCAGGCCCGCCAGATCGGCGCCCGGGCGGAACAGGTCGGCGAAGCCCAGCCGCTTCTTCATCGCCTTGTCCCACAGCACGGCCGAGAAACTGGTGTTGGGATGGGCGCCGCCGGTGAACTCGAAATCGGTGCGGGCCAGGCTGAACAGCTTGCCGGTCTCGGCGCCGGGTTCGAAGGCGATGGTCTTCTCATAGCCGCCGGGGCCGCCGCCGGCCTCGGACAGGTCGGCCTGGGCGCCTTCGGAGAACTGGCGCAGGTCGCGCACGGCGGCGGCGTAGAGGGGGGCGTGCAGGTCGGGCTTGGATTTGACCGCGTCCGGCAGGGTCAGTTTGACCGTGGCGTACTGGGTCTTGGAATCGAAGCCCATCGGGGCGCCGGCGGCGGCGGGACTGACCGGGGCGGCGGCGGTCGGGGTCGGCGCGGAGGCGTCAGCCTTGTCCTCGCGCCTCTGGCAGGCGGCCAAGGTGGCGGCGACGGCGGCGGACAGCAGCAGGATGCGAACGGTGGAGGTCATGGGGGGCTCCTTCACAGGCCGAGGGATCCGAGGGCGAGGGCGGCGAGCAGGATGAAGCCCGCCTCTCGGTTGGACTTGAACAGTTTCAGCGCCAGGGCGCCGTCGGTGCGGTCGAGGCGGAGGACCTGGCGGGTCAGATGGGCCGCGTAGAGGGCCAGGCCCAGCCAGAACAGCGGGCCGAGACCCGCGGCGAGGCCGGCCGAGGCGGCCATGACTAGGCTGATCACATAGAAAACGGCGACGCCGGGGCGGACGGCCGAGGCCAGGCGCCGGGCGGAGGATTTGACGCCGACCATGGCGTCGTCCTCGATGTCCTGAAGGGCGTAGATGGTGTCGTAGCCCAGGGTCCAGAAGACGCCGCCGAGGTAGAGGAGGACGGCGGGGACATAGGCCTGCCAGACCAGGGCGACGGCGTGGCCGCTGTCGCTGGGGGCGGACCAGAGGAAGGGGCGGAACTCGCCGGCGATCTCTGCGGGCAGCAGAAGGGCGGCGGCGGCCAAGGGGAGGGCGGCGGCGAAGCCCATCAGGGCGCCCCAGTTGAAGGTCAAGCCCAGCCAGGCCTGGGGCCACCAGGTGATCCGCTTCATGAAGGGATAGGCGGCGACCAGGGCCAGGGAGCCGACGCCGAGGGCAATGGCGACGACGGGCAGGGTCAGCAGGATCAGCAGGCTGATCAGGCTGCAGCCGATCACGAAGGCCCAGGCCTGTTTGACGCTGATCAGGCCGGCGGGGATGGGGCGTAGGGCGGTGCGGGCGACCTGGGCGTCGAAGTCGCGATCGACGATGTCGTTGAAGGCGCAACCGGCGGCGCGCATCAGACAGGCGCCGATGCCGAAACCGACGAACAGCCACAGGTCATAGAGGCCGGGCGCCTGCCGATACTGGGCCAGGGCCAGGACGATCCCCTGCCAGCCGGGCAGGAGCAGCAGCCAGATGCCGATGGGCCGGTCGAACCGGCCCAGCTTCAGCCAGGGCTTCAGCCGCTGCGGCGCATGGCGATCCACCCAGTTGGCGCCGGCGTCGGGAAGAGGGGCGGAGGTCATGGGCATGGCTTAGCGGGAATGAAGGGCAGGGTGAAGGCGTGACGAAACGCTCCGTCCGTTCGGCGGAGTTTGGAGGCCCTTTGGAAGCGGAGGGCTGGGCGGGGCGCCGGGCCTTCGCCCGGAGTTTGATCTAGAAATACCGTTTCGACGAAGGTTTGACGCCCCGCGCGGTTGGTTGGCCTGCAAGCTCGGGGCGCCGAGCGGTGGCGGTCTTATCGCCTAACCCCATAAGCCTGCGACGGGTCGGCAGGGTCTGCGAAACCCCGTCCCGAGTGCGGCCGAGTATCCCCCTCGACCCTCCGGCGGCGTTTTGAGGCGCCGCCGGCGCGGAGGAGTTGCACCCCCGCTCCCGTTCCATCCGCTCTCGCCGCCGCAAGGTCGCAGGCCTTACGAGCCCTCCAAGCGACGAGACCGGGGAGGATTATAGGGGACGGGGAAACCCCGGCGGGGAAGTCGGGGCGAGAATCTGGCAAGCTGTTGGAATTGCTGGAGTGAGGCCAGCGTCATTGTGACAGTTGGACCCGTTCGGGCCCCCTCCGTCTCGCCGGCTTCGCCGGCGATCCACCTCCCCCAGAGGGGGAGGATTTCGGTGCTCGCATTCCTCCCCCCTTGGGGGAGGTGGATCGCCGGCGAAGCCGGCGAGACGGAGGGGGCCTGTAAGGTTCAGCCCCGCACCACGTTCATGCAGTCGCGGCCCCTCCCCCGCAAGCGAGGGAGGGGCTGGTCCTTTCAGTTCTGATAGACGTCGCCGGAGCCGGCGATTTCGCTGGTCAGCTTGGCGGGGCGGGTCGCCAGGCTGACGTCGCCGGAGCCCGCGATGCTGACCTGGACGTCGCCGGTGGGGGCGATGTCGGCGTCGCCGGAGCCGGCGATGTCGACCTTGGCGTCCTTGGCGTCCAGAGCTCGAAGATCGGCGTCGCCCGAGCCGGCGATGTCGAGGTCCAGGGCGTCGGTGCGGCCCGAGGCGGTGACATCGGCCGAACCCGAGATCGACAGGGCCATCGAGGGCTGGTCATAGCCGCTGATGTCCAGGTCGCCCGAGCCGTTGGAGGCGAAGCGGCGGACATTGGGCGCCGTGACGACGACGCGCAGCTCGTCGCGGTCCGACCGGGCGGAGAAGTTTCCGCCGTCCCAGCCGAACACGATCCGTGTGTCGCCGTCGCCCAGGGACAGGCGGCCATCCGTCAGGGTGACGCGGTCGGTCAGCCTCTTGGGGCCAGTGATGACCACGGTGTTGGCCGGGCCCTGGACGTATTCGACGTCGATGCTGGAATCGATGGTCAGGGCCTCGCCGCCGGTCCAGGTCAGGGTGCGGGTTGTGAAGGGGCCGAGATCGTCGGTCCCGCCGCTCTTGATCCGTTCGAAGCGGATCGACTCGCCGTCCCGGTCCTTGATGGTCCAGGCCCAGCCGTGGCGTTGCAGGTCGTGGCCGCCGAGGGCGATGGCCCCGCCCAGGGTGACCATGCAGAGCACCAGGGCGGCGCCGGCGATGATGAACAGTGTGCGGATCATAGCGAGCCTCCCGTGCTCGTAGCGTCAGACTGGGCGTCGGATTGGGGTTCAAGCGCCGGCTTGAGCAGCCGGTAGTGCAGGCGGGCGAACCAGACGATCCCGTTGACCAGCCAGATGGTGACGATGGTCAGAAGGGCGCCGATGAAGACGGCCCCGGCCATCAGGCCCAGACCCATCAGGACCGCCGCGAACGGGCCGCCGGGGAAGCCGGCGAAGGGGCCGGCCACCATGACGCCGCCGCCCGAGATGAACAGGGCGATGGCGGCGATGAAGAAGCCGAAGAGGGTCCCGACCACGCCCATCAGAATGGGCAGGAGGATCAGGATGTCGACTGCCCCCAGGCCCAGGACGGCGAAGACGGCGGCCGCGGCGGCGGAGGGGTTCTTCTCCTGGCGCCAGCGCTGGATCCCGGCCTCGGCCTTCAGTTCGCGGGCCAGCCGGCCCGGATCGCCCAGGGCGGCGGCCACCTCGGCCTCGGTGCGGCCGGCGGCCAGACCGTCGGCGAAATGGGTCTCATAGTCGGCGACGATGTCGGTCGCCGTGGCGGTCGGAAGGCCGACCAGGCCGCTTCTGAGACGGGCGATGAACTCCGCGCGCGTCATTGTTCCGTTTCCTCCGGTTGAGCCTCGGCCGCCTGGGGCGCCGAAGCCTGGATCGTGTTCGCGTCGCTCGCCAGGACGGCGTCGACGGCTTGGGTGAAGGCCGACCATTCGGCGGTCTGGGCGGCGAGGGCCGTCCGTCCGGCGTCGGTCAGACGATAGTATTTGCGGGACGGGCCGGACGAGGATTCGACCAGATAGGTCTCGACCTGTCCGTCCGACTGCATCCGCCGCATCAGGGGGTAGATGGTGCCTTCCCCCATATCGATCGCGTCCGACAGGCGGCTGGCGATCTCGTAGGCGTAGCTGTCGGCCCGGTTCAGAAGCGCCAGGACGCAAAGCCCCAGAACCCCCTTCTTCAGCTGTATCTCGATGGTTTCGGTCACCTCGATGTCTCCTTTGATGGAGATTGAGTACGACAAGGTACCTTGCGACGCAAGGTACCTGTTTAAACATGACGAAGGTTTAATCCAACGGGGTTCGATGAGGGGGCGGACGGGTTTGGGGCGAGTTTGCGGCGGATGGAGCGGGGATCGCTTGGCAAGCGAAGGGCGATCCGATAGGGACTCAAGGAAGTGACGGGTGGAGAACATGCCCGCGCGAAGACTTGAGATTCGTTCTCAAGTCTCTGCTGAAAAACGATATTGTGGGGACTTCGTATGGGAATGGGGACGCGAGCCCTGGGAAGAGCGAAGGCAGGAGCGACGGCGGCGACGACAGCCGTCGGGATCGCACTGTTCTCCGCCGCGCCGACGTGGGCGCAGGATCTGATGGGCCAGCCGACGCCGGGCGGCATCGATCTTCAGCCGGCCGCCGCGCCGCTGAAGCACGACGCCATCTGGTTCCATGACATCGTCCTGATGCCCGTCATCACCGGCATCACCCTGCTGGTGCTGGGCCTGCTGGCCTGGATCGTGTTCCGCTACAACAAGAGATCCAATCCGACGCCCGCGCGCTGGAGCCACAACACCACGGTCGAGATCATCTGGACCGTTCTGCCGGTGGTGATCCTGGTGGGGATTTCGCTGTTCTCCTTCCGCCTGCTGTTCGCCTATCACGACATGCCGGAACCGGATCTGACGGTGAAGGTGACGGGCAACCAGTGGAACTGGGCCTATGAATATCCCGACCAGGGCGTGGCCGAGTACATCTCCAACATGGTGCCGGAAGGCGAACTGGCCGAGCGCGGCCTGTCGCACGCCGTCTATCGCCTGGCGGCGGACGAGCCGATGGTGGTGCCGGTCGGCAAGACGGTGCGTCTGCTGATCACGGCGTCCGACGTCATCCACGCCGTGGCCCTGCCGGCCTTCGGCCTGAAGACCGACGCCGTGCCCGGCCGGGTCAACGAGACCTGGTTCAAGGCCGAGCGCACCGGCGTCTTCTACGGCCAGTGCTCGGAACTGTGCGGTGTCGATCACGCCTTCATGCCGATCCAGATCAATGTCGTGACCCAGGCCGAGTTCGAACGCTGGATCGCCTCCAAGGGCGGCTCCATGACGCCGAAGACGGCCGAGGCCGCGCCGGGCGGAACCGCCGCTCAGGTCGAGGCCGGCACGACCGGCGCCCCCGTGGTCGGTACGGCGACGACCGGCCCCGAAGCCGGCGCCCAGACCGGCATACCCACCGCCCAGACGGCGACGACGCCGACCGCGCCGACCGTTCAACCCGCTCCCGCCGCGGCCTCCGCCGCGCCGGCCGCCCAGTAAGAGGCGAGCAGTTCCATGGCTGACGCAACCGTTTCGACCCGCGACGTCCTTCCCGCCCACGACGCTCACCACCACGACGATCACAAGGTGGGCTTCTTCACGCGCTGGTTCCTGTCCACCAATCACAAGGACATCGGCACCCTGTATCTGATGTTCGCCATCATGGCGGGCATCGTGGGCGGGGCGCTGTCGGGCCTGATCCGCTGGGAGCTGGCCGAGCCGGGAATCCAGATCTTCAAGGAAGGCTCGTCGATCCAGCTTCTGGGTCTCGTGGAGCAGTCCAAGCACGGCTATAATGCGGTGGTCACCGCCCACGCCCTGATCATGATCTTCTTCATGGTCATGCCCGCCATGATCGGCGGCTTCGGCAACTGGTTCGTGCCGATCATGATCGGGGCGCCGGACATGGCCTTCCCGCGCATGAACAACATCTCCTTCTGGCTGCTGGTCGCCGCCTGGTGCCTGTTGATCCTGTCGATGTTCGTCGACGGCGGGCCGGGCAAGGGCTTCGGCGGGGGCTGGACGGCCTATCCGCCCCTGTCGACGGTGGGCCACGTCGGCCCGGCCTTCGACCTGGCCATCTTCGCCCTGCACGTCGCGGGCGCCAGCTCCATCCTGGGCGCGATCAACTTCATCACCACCATCCTGAACATGCGCGCGCCGGGCATGACCCTGCACCGGATGCCGCTGTTCGCCTGGTCGGTGCTGATCACCGCCTTCCTGCTGCTGCTGTCGCTGCCCGTCCTGGCCGGCGCCATCACCATGCTGCTGACCGACCGCAACTTCGGCACCCACTTCTTCGACCCGGCCGGCGGCGGCGACCCGATCATGTACCAGCACCTGTTCTGGTTCTTCGGCCACCCGGAGGTCTACATCCTGATCCTGCCGGGCTTCGGCATCATCAGCCACATCGTCTCGACCTTCAGCCGCAAGCCGGTGTTCGGATACCTGGCCATGGCCTACGCCATGGTGGCCATCGGCTTCGTCGGCTTCGTGGTCTGGGCGCACCACATGTACACGGTCGGAATGAGCGTGAACCTGCGCGCCTATTTCATCGCCGCGACCATGATCATCGCCGTGCCGACCGGGGTGAAGATCTTCAGCTGGATCGCCACCATGTGGGGCGGGTCCATCAGCTTCAAGACGCCCATGCTGTGGGCCATCGGCTTCATCTTCCTGTTCACCGTCGGCGGGGTGACCGGCGTGGTCCTGTCGAACGCCGGCATCGATTACAGCCTGCACGACACCTATTACGTGGTGGCCCACTTCCACTATGTCCTGTCGCTGGGCGCCGTCTTCGCCATCTTCGCGGGCTTCTACTACTGGTTCGAGAAGATGTTCGGGGTGAAGTACAACGAGTTCCTGGGCGCGACCCATTTCTGGATCATGTTCGTGGGCGTGAACCTGGTGTTCTTCCCGCAGCATTTCCTGGGCCTGCAGGGGATGCCGCGCCGCTATATCGACTACCCGGACGCCTTCACCCTGTGGAACCAGATCTCGTCGATCGGTTACGCGATCACGGCCGTGGGGGTGCTGGTCTTCCTGGTCATGCTGGCCGAGGCCGCCATTCGCCGCCGGCCGGGCGTCGCCAATCCGTGGGGCGAGGGCGCCACGACCCTGGAATGGACCCTGTCCTCGCCGCCGCCGACCCACCAGTTCAACGAACTGCCGGTGGTCAAGGGCGACGAGCACTGATCCCGGGCTGACATCCCGAACGGCGGGCCGCTCTTTCCACGGAAGGGGCGGCCTTCTGCTTTGGGGTATGCTATGCGGCCCTCACCCATGACACCCGAACCCATGACCCAGGACGTCCAGACCCGCCCCGCGATTTCGACCGCCCAGCCGGAAGACTTCTTCCAGCTGCTGAAGCCGCGCGTCATGTCGGTGGTGGTCTTCACCGCCGCGACCGGACTGGTGATGGCGCCGGGATCGATGAATCCGCTGGTCGCCGCCATCGCCATCCTGTGCATCGCCGTGGGCGCAGGCGCGGCCGGGTCGCTGAACATGGCGCTGGAAGGCGAGACCGACGCCCTGATGCGGCGCACGCGCGGCCGGCCGGTGGCGGCGGGGCGGGTGCGCAAGAATGACGCCATGGCCTATGGCGTCATCCTCAGCCTGTTCTCGGTCATGCTGCTGGGGATGAACACCAACTGGTTCGCGGCCGGGCTGCTGGCCCTGACCATCGTCTATTACGCCGGCTTCTACACCCTGTTGCTGAAGCGCAGGACGCCGCAGAACATTGTCATCGGCGGGGCGGCGGGCGCCTTTCCGCCGGTGATCGGCTGGGCGGCGGCGACGGGCCAGGCGCCTTGGCAGGCCTGGCTGCTGTTCCTGATCATCTTCCTGTGGACCCCGCCGCACTCCTGGGCCTTGGCCCTGTATTCGGCCGGCGACTACGCCAAGGCGGGCATACCGATGATGCCGGTGGCGCGGGGGGCCAGGTCCACCCGGCTGCAGATCCTGATCTATTCGCTGGTCTTCGTGGCCTCGGCCGTGGCCCCGGCCCTGGTGGGCATGGGCGGGATGATCTACGCGGTGGTGTCGGTCGCCGGCGGCCTGGGCTTCCTGGGCCTGGCCTGGCGGCTGTACCGCTCGCGCGCCGGCGACGAGCCGGACAAGGCCGACACCGTGGGACGCGAGGCCGCATTGTATGATGTGAAGGTCCAGGCCAAACCGGCGCGTGACCTGTTCGCCTTTTCGATCCTGTATCTGGTCGCCCTGTTCTCGGCCTTCCTGGTCGAGGCGGTGGCGGGCCTGGGAGCCTGAACCATGCGTCTGACGCCCGAGGAACTGCGCGCCCGCAAGCGCCGCAACGTCTGGATCGCGACGGCCCTGGTGGCCTTCATCGTCCTGGTCTTCACCACCACGGTCCTGCGCCTGCAACAGAACCAGGCGGCTGAGCGCGCCCTGTTGCAAGAGGCGACGGGGGCGCCGCGATGAACAATCCCGGCCGCAAGAACCTGATCGCCATCGTCTGCGTCCTGGGCGTGATGGGGATGACGGGCGCGGCCTTCGCGGCTGTGCCCCTGTACCGGATGTTCTGCCAGGTCACGGGCTTCGACGGCACGGTGCGCCGGGCCGACAAGGCGCCGGACACGGTGCTGGACCAGACGGTGCTGGTGCGATTCGACACAAACGTGCGCGGCCTGCCCATGACCTTCCGCGCCGAACAGACGACCCAGAGGGTGCGGATCGGCGAGACGGGCCTGGCCTATTTCGACGTCACCAACACCTCGGACCAGCCGATCCAGGTGCGGGCCGGGTACAATGTCGTGCCGGAATACACCGGCCCCTATTTCCAGAAGCTGCAATGCTTCTGCTTCTCGGATCAGACCCTGGCGGCGGGCGAGACGCGCCAATTCCCGGTCCAGTATTTCATCGCCCCCGAACTGGCCACGGATCGCGAAGCCAGGGGCGCGCGCGAGATCACCCTGAGCTACACCTTCTATCCGTCGGTCGATGCGCCGACGGGGCCGAACGCCTGATTTCGTGGCCCGACCGGGTGTGGACTTTCCGGGCGTCGGCTGCGGGCTGGTGATCCAGCGCGCCGACGGGCGGGTGCTGCTGTGCAAGCGGCTGAAGGCCCCTGAGGCGGGACACTGGAACATCGTCGGCGGCAAGGTCGATCACATGGAAATCTCCGCCGAGGCCGCGCGTCGCGAGGCCGAAGAGGAGAGCGGCCTGACGATCGGCGCGGTCGAGTTCCTGTGCGTGTCGGAAGAAATCATCGCGGCGGACCGCCAGCACTGGGTGTCGCTGATCTATCTGGCGCGCGACTTCACCGGCGAGCCGTGGCTGACCGAGCCGGACAAGCTGTCGGAGATCGGCTGGTTCGATCCGACCGATCCGCCGCAACCCTTGTCGGTGTTCTCGAAGACGGCCTTTGAGGCCCTGAAGGCGCGGGTGTAGCGCCGCAACCCCGTCACCCTCGGGCTCGTCCCGAGGGTCCACGCCTAATGCGATTACAAGCTGTGGAGTTTAGACACCGGACCCTCGCCCGACCTGAGGTGCGGCGGACAGGTGGACCCTCGGGACGAGCCCGAGGGTGACGCGTTTGGGGGCGGCCTGGAGATCGCGGCGGAAACACGGCGGCGCACTGGCGCGACGCAAAAGCGGCGGTTATAGCTGGGGGATAAGGCGAGTTCATCGCCAGCCCAATATAGAGATGAAACGCATGGCCGACGCGCACGCCGCTCCGCACCACGACTATCACCTCGTGCCGCCCAGTCCGTGGCCGCTGCTGTCGTCCATTGCGGCGACCATCATGTTCATCGGCGCCGTGATCTGGATGAAGGGGCTGGCGCCGGCCGAGAACGGGCCGATCGCCGCCAACTTCCTGGCCGAAGGCAAGCCGGGCGTCTTCTTCGCCGGTCTGGCGGGGGTTCTGCTCTCGGCCATCGGCTGGTGGTCGGACGTGATCAAGGAATCCAAGGCGGGCGACCATACGCCGGTCGTCTCGATCGGCCTGCGCTACGGCATGATCCTGTTCATCGCGTCGGAGGTGATGTTCTTCGTCGCCTTCTTCTGGATGTTCTTCGACATGGCCCTGTTCCATGAATCGCGGGCCCTGACGCCGGAAGTCGGGACCTGGGCGGACACGGCCAAGGCCTGGTCGACCTGGCCGCCCAAGGGGGTCGAGGTTCTGTCGCCCTGGCAGCTGCCGCTGCTGAACACCGTGACCCTGCTGCTGAGCGGCTGCACCGTCACCTGGGCCCACCACGCGATCCAGGTCGGCGACCGCAAGGGCGCCAAGATCGCCCTGATCATCACCGTGGCCCTGGGCGTCTTCTTCACCAGCGTTCAGGCCTATGAATACCAGCACATCCTGCACGAGCACCTGTTCTTCAATGAGGAAGCCGCCAACTCGGGCCTGTATGGGTCGATCTTCTTCATGGCGACCGGTTTCCACGGCTTCCACGTCCTGATCGGCACCATCTTCCTGGCGGTCTGCCTGATCCGCCTACTGGCCGGCGACTTCACCCCGCAGAAGCATTTCGGCTTCGAGGCGGCGGCCTGGTACTGGCATTTCGTGGACGTGGTCTGGCTGTTCCTGTTCGCCTTCGTCTACGTCGTCTTCGGTTGATCCCGGACACCACCGACAAGATCGCGGCGGCGGGGGACGAGGGATCGTCTCCCGCCGTCGCCGTTTCCGCCGTGCGGGCGGGACTGAAGGGGCGGTGCCCGCGCTGCGGCCAGGGGCGTCTGTTCGCCGGCTTCCTGAAGGTGCGGGCGGGATGCGAGGCCTGCGGGCTGGATTTCTCGACCATCCAGACCGGCGACGGGCCGGCCAGTTTCATCATGCAGATCGCGGGCTTTCTGGTCGGGTTTTCGGCCCTGGCGGTGGAGATCAAATTCCATCCGCCCATGTGGCTGCACCTGATCGTCTGGCTGCCGCTGGTCGCAGCCCTGTCGCTGGCGCTGATGCGGCCGGGGCGCGGGCTGATGATCGGCTTGCAGTACAGGAACCAAAGCGCCCCCTCCACCGCTGCGCGGTCCCCCTCCCCCGATCCGCTTCGCTCCACGGGGGAGGATATATGAGGCGGTTTCCCTGGATATTGACGCTGCTGACGGTCGCGGCCCTGGTCCTGCTGATCGGGTTGGGCCTGTGGCAGGTCGAGCGGCTGAAGTGGAAAGAGGGGCTGATCGCGGCGTCCGAGGCGGCGGCGGCCAAGCCGCCCGCGCCGCTGGATCAGGTGCTGGCGGCCGATCCGGACGGGGGCGATCTGGAGTTCCGCAAGGCGTTGATCGTCTGTCCGGGTCTGGCGACCGCGCCCTATGTCGAACTGCAGTCCATCCATGACGGCGTGGCGGGGGTGCGGCTGATCTCGGCCTGCCGGCCCGTCGATGCGGATTTCAGCCTGCTGATCGACCGGGGCTTCGTCGCCGACGAGATTTCAGGCCGGCCGCGCGTGGCGGAGTCCACCCTGCCGCTGGTGCTGATCGGCGAGTTCCGCCGCTTCGATCCGCCGGGCGGCATGACGCCGTCCCCGACGAACGGCCGCTTCTATGGCCGCGACACGGCGGCCATGGCCAGGGCCCTGAAGGTCCAGGGCCCGGTGCGGCCCGAGGCGGTGTTCGCCGTCAGCCCGACCAATCCCGAGTTCGGCGCCCTGAAGCCGTCCGCCCCGCCGGCGGCCTTTTCCAACAATCATTTCGGTTACGCCCTGACCTGGTTCGGGCTGGCGATTGTGCTGGCGGGCTTCTATGTGGCCCTGCTTCGAAGACGCCTGAAGAAAGACACCCCCTGACCGCCACCCTGCACACCCTGTCCAACGGCGTCCGCGTCATCTGCGACCCCATGCCCGGCCTGAAGACCCTGGCCGTCGTCGTCACCGTCAAGGGCGGGGCGCGGTGGGAGCCGCAGGATCGCTCAGGCTGGTCGCACCTGCTGGAGCATCTGGTGTTCAAGGGCGCCGGCGACATGGCCGCGCGCGAGATCGTCGAGCGGATCGAGGCCGAGGGCGGCACGATCAACGCCTCCACCGGCTATGAGCGGACCAGTTTCGAGGTGCGGGGGCTGGAAGGCACCCTGGCGCTGAACATGCAGGTGCTGTCGGACCTGGTGTTCCGGCCTGCCCTCGACCCCGCCGAGATCGAGCGCGAAAAGGACGTGGTGGCCCAGGAGATCGCCGAGGCCTTCGACACCCCCGACGACCATGTGTTCGAGATGGTCCAGACGCGCGCCTTCACCGGCCAGCCGCTGGGCCGGCCGATCCTGGGCTCGGTCGACAGCCTGAAGCCGGCGGACAAGGCCAGCGTCGAGGCCTGGCGCGCGCGGCTGTATTCGCCCGACCGGATGGTGGTGTCGGCGTCCGGCGCGGTGGAGGAGGGCGAACTGCTGGCCCTGGCCGAGCGCTGGTTCGGCGACGCGGTCGCGACCCCGGTTCCGGCCCCGGCGCCGGCGGCCTTCGTCGGCGGGCATGCGACCCTGACGCGCAAGATCGAACAGGCCAATCTGGTGTTCCAGCTGCCGGCCCTGTCGGCGACCGATCCGGCTCTGTCGTCGATGCGGCTGTTCGGCGAGATCCTGGGCGGGGGCATGGCCTCGCGCCTGTTCCAGAGCGCGCGCGAGGAGCGGGGCCTGGCCTACGCCATCGACGCCTATCAGGAGCCTTACGAGGACACCGGGGTGCTGGGCATCTATGCGGGCGCGGCGGCGGATCGGGCGAAGGAGCTGGCCCAGGTGGCGGCGGGCGAGGTGCGGGCCCTGGCCGAGACCGGGCCGACCGAAAAGGAGCTGTCGCGGGCCAAGGCGGTGATGAAGGCCGGTCTGTGGATGTCGGACGAGAACCCGATGAGCCGGGCGGGACGCAACGCGGCCCAGACCCTGATCTTCGGCGCGCCCCGGTCCAGCCTCTCCATGACCGAACAGCTGGAGGCCCAGACGGTCGAGGCCGTGCGGGCGGTCGGCGGTCGGATGCTGGCGGGGGGGCAGGCGGCCAGCGCCGTCCTGGGGCCGAAGTCGGCGGCGCCGGCGGGGGAGGCGTTCGCGGCGGCCCTGTTCGGGGGGTAGGGAACATCCACCCTCGGCATCTGTTATGCTGACGCTTGAACCATCCAAACCCGGAGCCGCCCCATGTCCGTCCGTGTCGCCCTGATCGTCGGCAGCCTGCGCGAGGGCTCCTATTCCCGCGCCATCGGGCTCGAGATGAAGGCCTTGGCCGCGCCCGAGCTGGAGCTGGACCTGATCGAGATCGGCGACCTGCCGCTGTATAATCCCGACCTGGATACGGAGACGCCGCCGGCGGCCTGGTCGCGGTTCCGAGAGGAGTTGGCGACGACCCAGGCCGTGCTGTTCGTGACGCCGGAATACAATCGCTCCGTCCCCGGCGCCCTGAAGAACGCCCTGGACGTCGGCTCGCGCCCCTACGGCCAAAGCGTCTGGGCGGCCAAGCCCGCCGCCATCGTCAGCGTCTCGCCCGGCGCCCTGGCCGCCTTCGGCGCCAACCATCACCTGCGCCAGCCCCTGGTCTTCCTGAACATGCCCACCATGCAGCAGCCGGAAGCCTATATCGGCAATGTCGCCGGTCTGCTGAACGAAGAGGATGGGACGCTGAAGAACGAGGGGACGCGGGAGTTCCTGAAGGGGTTCCTCGATGCGTTCGCGGGGTGGATCGAGACGACGAAGGGGTGAGGCTGTCGCCAGTAAAACCATGCGGAGCGAATGCTCGACATGGTTGATAGAGCGTGTAGCATCCGTTGTCGGAGGCGATTCATGCAAAAGTGGCTCACGATCCTTAGCGGCGTTGTCCTCGCTTCATGTGGCGATGGCTCATACTCATCCGCTGCAGAAGATACGTCGTCGGAATTTGTCCAAAGCACCTCAAGCACTGGCATGCCAACTGCGACCCGCTCTATGGACTTTGAATCGTGCCTCACTGCGATTCGCAGCATGGCGGACGATCTTGCGATCGCGCCGGTGAACATCGTCGAAAGCAACGAACTAAGAATTGTCCGCTTCAATACGAGCGACGGATCAGTGCTTGTGACCTGCTCGCGACCGGACCGAAAAATGATTGTCGTGCAAAGCCCGCATCAAGGATAGCTCGGCCATCTTTCCGGTTACATTGCGACGCCCCAATTGAAAACGGCGGCTCCTTTCGGAGCCGCCGTCGCCATATCAGCCGTGAAGCTGAAATCAGCCGATGGTTTGCAGCTGGCCAGCGGATTCCTTGCCCGAACGCTTGTCGCGTTCCAGCTCGTAGGAAACCTTCTGGTTTTCATCCAGGCCGCGCAGGCCAGCGCCTTCAACGGCGGAGATGTGGACGAAGACGTCCTTGCCGCCGTCGTCGGGTTGGATGAAGCCGTAACCCTTGGTCGGGTTGAACCATTTGACAGTGCCGGTAGCCATTTTGAGACCTCCGTTAGAAGTTGACCGAGGGAACGTCCCTTCGGCCTGTCGGGTCTGAATGGGAGCGGCCTTGACTCGTGCGTTCGCAGAGAGAGTGGGCGTTACGCAGAGAGATCGACGAAGTCTATGTACTCAGGTCTTCGTGACAAATGCAAGCGCGGCCGCAACAAGGATTTTACAGTCGGTGGAACGGTCCAGCTTGGAGCGCGTTAGATTGGTACACGCAAAGGCTCTACCATGAACCGCATCCACGTTGTGGAGCGCGCCTACCAGCTCGCCCGCACTCCTGACTGTCTGAACACCGGCGACGTCGTCAAGGCCCTGTCTGCCGAAGGCTATTCCGGCGCCGAGATGTCCCATTTCCAGGGCAGCTCGATCCGCGCCGATCTGAACCGCATCTGCAAGATCCCGGTCGAGACCGAGGTCGCCTGATCAAACCTGGCCGACGCCGTGATCGTCGGTCCGAGTGTAACGCCTCGGAAACAAAACTCCGTCGCGGATCAGATTCGCGTGCATCTGTCGCCAAGCGGGCGGCGGCGCGCTAGGTTGTGTTTCGATGGCCCTCCTGGACTGGATGAGCGATGTAGCCGGACCCGTGGTCCGGGGCGACGGCGTGCTGTTGAGGCCGCCGCGGGCGTCCGATTATGCAGCCTGGTCCGCCCTGCGCGACGGGTCGCGCGACTATCTTCAACCGTGGGAGCCGGCCTGGCCGGACGACGATCTGAGCAAGGGCGCGTTCCGGCGTCGGCTGTCGATCTATGCGCGGGAGATGGAGCTGGGCAACGCCTGGCCGTTTTTCGTCTTCGTCGACGGCGGCAAGACCCTGGTCGGCGCCGTCACCCTGTCGAACGTGCGCCGCGGCGTCGCCGAGACCGGCACCCTGGGCTACTGGATCGGCCAGCCCTACGCCGGGCGCGGCTATGCGACGGCGGCGATGCGGGCGGTGGTCGGCTACGCCTTCGACCGGCTGAAACTGCACCGGCTGGAGGCGGCCTGCCTGCCGACCAACCAGGCCTCGCGCCGGGTGCTTGAGAAATCGGGCTTCCAGAACGAGGGTCTGGCGCGGGCTTATTTGAAAATTAACGGCGAGTGGGCAGATCATCTGCTGTTCGGCCTCGTCGAGGACGAGATCGATCGCGGCGGCCGGACGCCGTCTTGAGAGGGCGACAGCTTTGACCGCGCGACCCCGATCCCTGGCCTGGGACGCCACGAGCGCCATCGAGGCGCTGGCGGCCGCCGACACGGCCCTGTGGGTCTGGACGCCGTCGCAGGATCAACTGCGGTTCACCGGCGCGACGCGCGTCCTGGGCCTGGGGCCGCTGGCGCCGGAATGTTCGGGCGCCGGCTTCGTCGCCTCGACCCTGCCGCAGGACCGGTCGCTGGCCGAGAAGATGCTGAAGCCCCAGGACGAAGGGACCGAGGTCGCCGTGCGCCTGCGCATGCGCGGATCCGACACCTGCATGTGGCGCGGGGTCTGGCTGGAGGACGGGCTGCGCGCCGCCGGGGTGGTGGCGCTGGAGACCAAGTTCGCCGGGTCGGACCGGGATGCGCTGACCGGCCTGCTGGATCGCCGGGCCTTCATCACGCGGGTCGGCGAGGTCCTGACCCAGGCCGGCGAATACGAGATCGTGGTCGGCGACGTCGACCGTCTGAGGCGGCTGAACGAGGCCCTGGGCCACGAACGGACGGATCTGGTGCTGTCGGCCCTGGGGTCGCGCCTGGCGGCCGCCTTCTCCAAGGAGGCCTCGCCTGCGCGGATCGGCGAGGACGAGTTCGCCGTCATCGTGCAGAAGACCGCCTCACACGCCAGCTTTCGCCTGCGCGAGGCGCTGGAGCAGCCGCTGCGGGTCGCGGGCTTCGACATCTATCCGACCGTCTCCATCGGGGCCGTGGTGGTCGAGGGCGGGCCGGACGCGCCGGACGCCTCCGAGCTGCTGCGCCGGGTCGAACTGGCGGTCGAATCGGCCAAGGGCGCCGGGCGCGGCGGATCGGCCGCCTATGGCCGGGCGCTGGAGAGCGACAGCCTGAGCCGTCTGGCGCTGGAGGCGGATCTGAGGAACGCCTTCGTGCGCGGCGAGATCGTGCCCTTCTTCCAGCCCATCGTGAACCTGAAGACCGGGGCGGTGGCGGGCTTCGAGGCCCTGGCGCGCTGGCGTCACCCCAAACGCGGCCTGGTCCCGCCGGACGAATTCCTGGGCCTGACCGCCGACCTGGGCATGATGAACGACCTGGGCCTGCTGATGATGACCCAGTCGGCGCGGCAACTGGCCGAATGGATCCAGCGCCACCCCCTGGCCGGCAAGCTGTTCTGCAGCGTCAACCTGTCGGTCGGCGAGATCGAGCGGCCGCACCTGTGCGAGGACGTGGCCCGGATCATCAAGGAAAGCGGCCTGCCCAAGGGGGCGCTGAAGCTGGAAGTGACCGAGGGCGACATCATGCGCGACACCGCGCACGCCGCCGAGGTGCTGCAGTCGCTGAAGGACGTCGGGGCGTCGCTGGCGCTGGACGACTTCGGCACCGGCTTCTCGTCGCTGTCGTATCTGGCGCGCCTGCCGTTCGATACGCTGAAGATCGACCGCTATTTCGTCCTGACGATGAACAAGGACGAGGGCTCGGCCAAGATCGTCAAGTCGGTGGTCAATCTGGGCCGCGACCTGTCGCTGGAAGTCGTCGCCGAAGGGGTGGAGAACGCCGAACTGGCCGCCCTGCTGCTGGAGGCCCAGTGCCACTACGGCCAGGGCTTCGGCTATGCGCCGGCGCTCCCGGCGCAGGAGGCGGAGGTCTATCTGGCCGAGAGCCTGGCGGACGGCACGGCGCCGCTGAAGCAGCGGTCGGCGTAGATTTCACTTTCCAAGTTTCGCACGCCTAGGCCTTGTGCCTAGGATGGCGGCTCGGGGAGGGGATCGTGACCGACGCCAGACTGGAGATCGCCGCCGGCTTCGCCACTGCGCAGGGGCCGAAGGCGGACAATCAGGATTTCGGCGGGGTGCATCTGGGCACCCCGGCCGAGCAGCGCGAGCATGGGGTCGTGGCGGTCATCGCCGACGGGGTGTCGGGCTCGAAGGCCGGGCGGATGGCGGCCGAGCTGACGACGCGCAGCTTCATCGACGGCTATCTGGACCAGAACCCGCTGAACGGCATCGCCGCCAACGGGATCAAGGCGCTGCGGGGTTTCAACCGCTGGCTCCATGCGCGGGGCAAGATCGATCCGGCCATGGAGGCGGCGGCGACCACCTTCACCGCCCTGATCCTGCGCGGACGGGAGGCGGTGGCGCTGCATGTGGGGGACAGCCGGGCGTATCATTTTCGCGACGGGGTGCTGACGCGCCTGACCGAGGATCACACCCGGGCGCAGCAGGGGCTGAGCCATGTGCTGTACCGCGCCGTCGGGATCGAGGCGGACGTCAAGCTGGACGTGCGTCATGTCGGCCTGGCGCCGCATGACCGGCTGCTGCTGACCACGGACGGGGTTCACGGGGTGCTGACGGACGAGGCGCTGGCGCGGCTGCTGGCGCGGCGCGGATCGCCCGACGCCGACGCCCAGGCCATTCTGGCCGAGGTGGCCGAGGCGGGCGCGCGCGACAACGCGACCGTCCTGGTCATCGACGTCATGGGGATCGGGGCGCCCGACTGGGAGGCGATCACCGCCGAGGCCGAGGGGCTGGCCATCCTGCCGCCGCCGAAACAGGGCGAGACGGTGGACGGGTTCCATCTGGAGCGGCTGGTGGCGGACGGCCGCTACACCCGGCTGTTCCTTGCGCGGTCCGGCGACGCCCGGTCCGGCGACGAGAGGGTCGTCCTGAAGTTTCCCAAGCCTGCGGCGGTGTCGGAGCGGGGGGCGCGGACCGCCTTCCTGCGCGAGGCCTTTATCGGGCGGCGGATCGACAGCCCTTTCGTCGGCAAGGTGCTGAGCCTGGATGCGGGGCGCCAGAGCCGGCTCTATATCGTCCAGCCCTTCTATCCGGGCCAGACCCTGCATGCGCGGCTGGCCGAGGACGGGCCGTTCGAGATCGCCGAAGGGATCGGCGTGGCCCTGAAGCTGGCGCGGGGCGTGGCGGCCCTGCACCGGGCGGGGGTGACGCACCGCGACATCAAGCCGGACAATGTGATCCTGGAGACGAACGGCGGGCTGAAGCTGGTCGATCTGGGCGTGGCGCGGCTCAAGCGGGCCGAGGAGTTCGCCGAGGCCGAGGCGCCCGGCACCCCCGGCTACAAGGCGCCCGAAATGTACGACGGCGAGAGCGGGAGCGCCGCCACCGATCAGTTCGCCCTGGGCGTGACCCTGTACCGGCTGTTCACCGGCGCCTATCCGTGGGGCGAGGTCGATCCGTCGGACGCGCCGCGCTTCGACCGCGCGCCCGTATCGCTCGGACGACGCCGGCCCGACATGCCCGCCTGGCTGGAGGCCGCCGTCATGCGCGCCGTTTCCGTCGATCCGGATGAACGGTTCGAGGACGTGGAGGAGCTGATCCATGTGCTGGAGACGGGCAGCGCCGCCGCCGCGCCCGCGCCCCGCCCCCTGTCGCTGATCGAGCGCGATCCGGTGCGGTTCTGGCAGGGGCTGTGTCTGGTCCTGGTCGTGCTGCTGATGGTGTCGCTGGCGACGCGATAGGCGCGGCTATGACACGCCGTTCGGCAATATCGCCGTCGGGTCAGGATTCCGGTCGGGTCAGGACTCAGGCGGCCTCGGCCAGCGGCGGCAGCACATTGTTCAGGTCCAGCAGGCTGATCATCTCGCCGTCGACGGCGAATATGCCGGCGATCACGCCGGGGCCGCCGTCGTCGCCCATGTCAGGCGTCTGTTGGCGCATCCCGTCGTCCAGTTCGACGATGTCCGACACCGCCTCGACCAGAAGACCGACCGTGCGCGAGCCGCATTTCACCACCATGATGGCGTGACGGGCCGAGGGTTCCTTGGTCGGCAGGCCGAGGCGCGCCGCCAGGTCGATGATGGGCAGGACGACGCCGCGAAGATTCACGACGCCCTTCATGTAGTCAGGCGCACGGGGCAGGGGCGTGGTGGGCGTCCAGCCGCGGATTTCCAGCACCGAGGTGATGTCGATGCAGAAGGCTTGCTCGCCGACGCGGAAGCCGACCAGTTCGCGACGATCACCCTTGGAAATCAGCATCACAAATTCCTCCCGACCCAGGCCAAACCGATTGGCTGATCCCGAGGCAGACCCCAGTCTCGCGCACCAGCCTAGCGATTTCGTTAATGCGGACGGAGTTTCGGATGGCGCGGCCGAAGCCGGGTTCAGGCCCGCCCGCCCTGGCTGGAAAGCCGGCCCGCATCGACGCCCATGCGGGCCAGGGCGCGGGTCCATTTGGACTCGTGGTCGCCGTCGAAAATCAGATCCAGGTCGGCGTCGGCGGTCAGCCAGACGTTTTCGGCCAGTTCGTCCTCCAACTGGCCCTCGCCCCAGCCGGCGTAGCCGAGCAGCAGGGCCGACCGGCGCGGGCCGGCCACGGCGTCGGTCATGGCGGCCAGGGCCTCGCGCGTTCCGGTCATGGCCAGGCCGTCGCCGAAGGGCAGGGTGTCGTCGCCCGTGCTCCAGTCGTCGGTGTGCAGCACGAAGCCCCGTTCACGTTCGACAGGCCCGCCCATCAGGACGACCCGACCGACCGAATCCTCCGGCGCCGGCGCGTCCAGCTTGTCCAGAACAGTCTTCAGATCGACGCCGGGCGCCGGGCGGTCGATCCGCAGTCCCATGGCGTGATCCGGCCCGTGCGCGCAGATCAGGATGACGGCGTGTTCGAACCGGGGGTCGCCGATGCCGGGCATGGCGACCAGGAGACGGCCCGTCAGGGATGAGGCGTCGGTCATGATGATCCTATCATCGGGCGTGAAACGGGCGGGCGCAAGGCGTTGCCGCTTGCGATGACGGCGGCGACGTCTATCTGTCGCGGGCGCACCCATCCAACCCGCGCGGAGAGAGCCCCATGACCATCCAGATCGGCGACCGGATTCCGAACGCGAGCTTCGCCCGGGCGACGGCCGAAGGCCCCAAACCCGTCAATACGGCCGACATCTTCGCCGGCAAGACCGTGGCCCTGTTCGCCGTGCCGGGCGCCTTCACCCCGACCTGCTCGGCCCGCCACCTGCCGGGCTTCAAGGACAATCTGGAGGCCATCAAGGGCAAGGGCGTGGACGTGGTCGCCTGCATCTCGGTCAACGACGCCTTCGTCATGAAGGCCTGGGCCGAAAGCCAGGGCATCGACGACGAGTCCATCGTCATGCTGGCCGACGGCAACGGCGACCTGACCCGCGAACTGGGTCTGGTGCTGGACGGCTCGGGCTTCGGCCTGGGTCAGCGGTCGCAGCGCTATTCCATGCTGGTCAAGGACGGCACGGTCACCCAGCTGAACATCGAACAGGGCGGCGAGTTCAAGGTGTCTTCGGCCGAGCACCTGCTGGCGCAGCTCTGATAGGGGTTGGTCCAGGCTGCCGCTTCGCGACTTGAGCTTCGTGACTTGAGTTCTGGACCGATCATGAGCACCGACGTCTTCAGTCCTGAACAGCGCAGCGCGGTGATGCGGCGCGTGAAGGGGCGGGACACGTCGCCGGAACTGGCCGTGCGCAGGATCCTGCGCGCGGCCGGGATCGGGTATCGGCTGGGCGGCCAGGGCCTGGCCGGTCGGCCGGATGTGACGATGAAGGGGCGCAAGGTCGCCGTCTTCGTCCACGGCTGTTTCTGGCATGGGCACGACTGCGCGCGGGGGGCGCGCAAGCCCAAGGCCAACGCCGAATACTGGAGCGCCAAGATCGACCGCAACCGCGCCCGCGACGCGCGGGTGACGGCCCAATTGCGGGATGACGGCTGGCGGGTTCTGACGGTGTGGGAGTGCGACCTGCGCACGCCGGGCTTCGCCGAACGGCTGGTCGCGGATGTCCGGGATCAGGCGGCGGCGATCTCGGCCGCCTGAGCGGAGTCGTCCAGCACATGCTGCAGCGCGCCCAGCAAGGCCGGGGGCGTCAGGGGTTTCGACACGAAATAGGCCATGCCTGCGGCCTGACAGGCGGCGACGTCTTCGGGGGCGGTGTCGGCGGTGACGGCGACGACGGGCGTCCGGGCGTTGGGGCCGCCCTCGGCGCGCAGGCGGCGGGTGGTCTCGCGCCCATCCAGCTCCGGCATACGGACATCCATGAAGATGACGTCGAAGACCGTCTCGGCGCAGCGCTCCAACGCGATCATGCCGTCGGCGGCCGTGACGATGTCGCAGCCGAGAGGCTGCAGGATCAGTTGGACGGCGCGACGGTTGATGTCGTGGTCGTCGACCACCAGCAGGCGCAGCGGACGGTCGTCGTCGGTCTGGTCGGCGGTTTCGGCCGTCGGGGAGACGTCGGCGTCCCGTGGGACGGCCGGCGACGTTCCGGCGTCCAGCCCCGCGGCCAGCGGCCGGGCCGCCAGGGCCAGGGCGATGTCCAGACGGCTGTCGTCGCCGGGAACCAGGATCGGCGCGGCGTTCTCGCCGAAGGGCAGGCTCAGGGAGACGGTGAAGCTGGCGCCCTGGCCCGGCGCGCTGCGCGCCGTCAGGCGGCCGCCCATCAACTCGACCAGGTCGCGGCTGATCGCCAGACCCAGGCCCGAACCGCCGTACCGGGCGCTGACTCCTTCGGCCGTCTGGTCGAACGGGTTGAACAGCCGCGCCAGCTGATCGCCGGTCATGCCGGGGCCGGTGTCCTGAACCTCAAGCAGAACACAATAACCGGAGGGCTCTTCGGCCCAGGCGTCCAGGCGCAGGGTGATCCGGCCCTGGGGCGTGAACTTCACCGCATTGGACATCAGGTTGTTCATCACCTGACGGATCCGCATGGCGTCGCCCTTGACGCTGCGGGGCATGCGCGCGGCGCCCTCGACGCGCAGCTTCAGGCCCTTGGCCTCGATCGGTCCGCGCCACAGGCGCAAGGTCTGGGCCAGCGTGGCGCGCAGGTCGAAGTCGACGGCCTCGACCGTCATCCGGCCGGCGCCGATCTTGGAGTGATCCAGCAGGTCGTCCAGCAGGGCCTTCATCATCAGCCCGGCGTCGGTGATCAGATGGGCGTTTGACCGCGAGTTCGCGTCCAGCGCCTGAAGCTCTGCGGCGCCGGTCAGTATGGCGCCGATCGGGGTGCGCAGATCGTGACCGATGGCGGCGAGGAAGGCGGTGTGGGCGACCAGGCTCTCTTCGGCCTTCACGCGCAGGCGCTCGGCCTCGGCGTGGGCGCGCATCTGGTTCTCGGTCGCCTCGCTCATCTTCTGCCAGCTGATGATGGTGAAGAAGATGACCAGGACCACGGCTGCGGCGGCCGTCATCACCAGGGGCGGCGGCGCCCCGAACCAGGCGGCCAGGAAGGGAACCGCCAGCAGATACAGCATCGGCGGCGTCAGGGAGGAGACCAGTATCGATTTCGAGCGCGGCGAATTGATCATCGAGAAGAGCATCAGGGCCGGCAGCATCAGGGCCGCGCAGACCCCGCCCAGCGGACCGCCGATCAGCCACATCGGAATCGACAGACTGCCGAACAGCGAGGCGCTGGCGAACAGGCTCAGGCAGGCCGTCACCCGGCCCCACAGGGGGATCTTCCCGTCGCCGTCACGATTCACGCGCGCGAAGGCGAGCAGTTCCAGACCCTGCATCAGGCCATAGGCCGCGAACCAGGCCAGGCAGATCCGCCAGCCGATCATGGGCGTCACGACAAGGGCGACGGCGGCCCCCAGTCCCAAACGCTGCAGCAGATTGCTGCGGCGATGGCGGGCGGCCACTGTCCAGCCGCTTGCGGCGGTGTCGACTGCGGTCGTCTTGGACATCCAGCTTCCCGGCAATACGAACCGTGGTCGTTCGCTTGGCGGTACTAGACGCAGATCGAGGCTAACGCTCTGTCAACGCGAGGCCCCGATAGCGGCCGAAATTGAGGAAAAACCATCGGCGCGCAGTCGCGCCGCCAGATCACGCTTGATGCGGGTGATCAAACCGGGCCCGTCGTAGATCAAGGCGGAATAGACCTGAACAGCGCTGGCCCCCAGACGGATGCGGGCATAGGCCTCGGCCCCGCTGTCGATCCCGCCGACCGCGATCAGGGGCAGGCGCCCCTGGGCCGCTTCGGCGGCGGCGCGCAGAGCCTTTTCCGCGAACGGGCGGATCGGGGCGCCCGACAGGCCGCCCGTCTCATGCGCATCGGGGGATCGCAAGGTCTCGGGCCGTTCCAGGGTGGTGTTGGAGACGATCAGGCCGTCGATCCGGTGCGCCAGCGAGGCCTCGACGATCATGCCGATCTCGTCGGCGATCAGGTCGGGCGCGATCTTCAGGAAGACCGGCACGCGGGCGGCGGGGTCGGCGGGGCGGGCGGCGTCGATCCGGCCCAGCAGATCGTCCAGCTGTTCACGCCCTTGCAGGGCGCGCAGACCGGGCGTGTTGGGCGAGGAGATGTTGACGGTGAAATAGGAGGCGCGGCCGGCCAGCCGCTGCAGGCCTGCGACATAGTCGGCGGCCTTGTCTTCCGTATCCTTGTTGGCGCCCAGGTTGGCGCCGACGACCACGTCCGTGGGGCGGCGATCCAGACGGGCGGCGAAGGCCTCCAGGCCTTCATTGTTGAAGCCCATCCGGTTGATGATCGCCCGGTCCTCGGTCAGGCGGAACAGGCGGGGCTTGAGATTGCCGGGCTGCGGGCGGGGCGTGACCGAGCCGCATTCGACGAAACCGAAGCCCAGCCGCGACAGGCCGCGCAGGGCCTCGCCGTTCTTGTCCAGGCCGGCGGCCAGGCCGACGGGATTGGGCAGGGCGAGCCCCGCCAGCGTCGTATGCAGGATCGGATCGTCGGCCGCCGGGGCGGGAAGGGGGGCGAGGGCCAGGCCCTTGATCGCCACCTGGTGGGCGGTCTCGGGATCGAGGCGGCGAAGGGCGGCGGCGCCCCAGTCGGCCAGCAGGCTCATGCCGGATCCTCGAACAGCATGGCTCCGTCCTCGGCGACCGAGAGGGCGCGCACGGCGGTGACGGCGGCGACGGGCAGGGGCGCGTACAGATGCGGGAACAGGTCGCCGCCGCGCGACGGCTCCCACACCAGATCCGCGCCGAACCGCGCCAGATCGACCGTCAGCAGCATCAGATCGTCGCGGCCCGCGTAATGGCGGCGCGCGGTCTCGACCAGTTGCTCGCCGGTGGACATGTGGATGTAGCCGTCCGCCAGATCGACGGCGGAGCCTTCGTAACGGCCCTCGGCCACGGCGGCGCGCCATTCCTCGGCGGCGAGGATCTTGTAGGCGGTCCCGGTCATGCGACCCCCAGGTCGCGCGGAGTCAGGAAGCCTTCGAAGACGCAGCGCCCCGCGACATCGACGGTGAACAGGGCGGCGGCGGCGGTCGGGAAACCCCCGGCCAGACGGTCCAGAATGGCCGGCGAGGCCGCGCTTTCGGACAGGTATTCGGTGGCCAGCACATGGACGCCGGGATTATGGGCCAGCAGCATCAGGCAGCCGGCCTCGTCCTCGCAGGACTCGACGAAGCGACGCAGCACGTCGGACGGCGCATTGTACAGGCGCGGTTCGTGGCGGACTTCGACGTCGCCGAAGGCGTCATGCATCTGGTCCCAGGTCTGGCGCGTACGGACGGCGGACGAGACCAGGGCCAGGTCGGGCTTCAAACCGCGCTCGGCCAGGGTCTGGCCCATCCGCACGGCCTCCTTGCGTCCGGTGTTGGACAGGGGGCGGGCTTCGTCGCCGCCGGACGGGCTGGAGGCCTCCGCCTGGGCGTGCCGCATGAGGATCAGTCGATGCATGAGGCTCGCCATAAGGCCGTTCGCGTCCGACGAACAGATGGGACGATCTCAACTCCCTGTCAGGGGTGCGGACGGGGCGTCGGGGAGGAGGTCGAGGCGGCGGGCTGGGGCGTCAGCGCCGGCCGGGCCGGAACGCGCTGGGCCAGGCCGCTGGGACGGATGCGCGCATAGGCCTGTCGCGACGCCTCCAGCAGGATCACGCCCGCGGTGTTCGGCGCGATGCGCCGCCCGACCTGTTCGAAACCGTCGGCCAGGGGCAGCAGCGGCGTCCAGGGCGGGACATACAGGGTCTGGGACCAGGCCGCCGGCTCCAGCCCCGCCTCGCGCACCAGCCGCTCCAGCTGGCCCCGGGTGAAGGGGCGGCCGTGGCCGAAGGGGGTGTTCTCGGCCCGCGCCCACAGGCCGCCGCGCGCCGCCGCCGCCAGGATGATGCGCCCGGTGGGGGCCAGGGCGCGCACCGCCTCCAGCAGCAGGGCGGCGGGATCGTCGGCCTCTTCCAGGGCGTGGACCAGCAGGATGCGGTCGAACGACCCGGCGGCGAAGGGCAGGCGGCGGTCGTCGACCAGAAGGGTGCGGTTGCGCCCCACGCTGGGCCAGTGTTCGACGCCCTGGCCGCTCGGCATGGCGGCGACCACGCGGCGGGCGCCGACGAAGGCGTCCAGCCAGGGCGTGGCGTAGCCGACGCCCAGAACGTCGCAGTCGGGGGCCTCGCCCCAGGCGTCGTCCAGGCGCCGGGCCAGCAGGCGGCGCACCAGGGCCCCGGTCGGCTCGCCGTAGAAGGTTCGAAGCTCGTCGATGCTGCGCCGCATGGGGTCCACCATAGGCCCGCCGGAGCCGTCCTGCTAGAATGACGTCATGACCCTGGATGTTCACCTGTTTCCGTGCCGCAGCGACAATTACGGCTTCCTGATCCGCGATACGGCGACCGGCGTGGTCGCGGCGGTGGACACGCCGGATGCGGAGCGAATCCTGCAAGAGTTGGAGGCCCTGGGCTGGGGGCGGCTGGACCTGATCCTGAACACCCACTGGCACCCGGATCACACCGAGGGCAACGAACGGCTGAAGGCCGAGACGGGCTGCGAGATCGTGGGGCCGGAGGAGGTGCGCCGCGTCGCGCCGCTGGACCGGGTGGTCGCGGACGGCGACGTGGTGATGGTCGGCGAGACGCGGTTCGAGGTCACGGCCACGCCCGGCCATACGCTGGGCCATGTGGTCTTCCGCTCGGTCGAGAACCAACTGGCCTTCGTCGGCGACACCCTGTTCGCCCTGGGCTGCGGCCGGTTGTTCGAGGGGACGCCGGAGCAGATGTGGGCCAGTCTTCAGGCCCTGGCCGCCTGGCCCGAGGCGACCGTGATCTGGTGCGCCCACGAATATACGGCCTCGAACGCGCGTTTCACCCTGACCCTGGACGACCGGCCCGAGACCCGGGCCCATGCCGAGGCGATCTTTGCGGCGCGGGCGCGGGGCGAGCCCACCGTGCCGACGACGATCGGGACGGAGCGGCGGTTCAATCCGTTCCTGACGGCGGTCGATGCGGCCCAGTTCGCCGCGCGGCGGGCCGCAAAGGACGGCTTCAGCGGCTGAGGACGTCGTCCGCGACCACGCGGACGATCAGGGCCGAGGACGGCCGGCCGGCCACGCCGGCGCGCGGCATGATCACGATGCGCAGGACGCCGCGTGAGAAGGTCGCCTGGGGGCCCCGGCCCTGATCGACGATCTCGATGCGGCGGATCTTGTCCGCCTCGCGGCGCAGGGCCGGTGATCGGGCCATGCGGGCGATGGCGTCCACGGCGGTCGACAGGGCGTCGGCGGCCACGGCTTCCGAGCCGGGCTGAATGTCCACGTCCACGACCACCAGTCGGCCCAGGGCGCGGCTGGCCCGGTCGCTCTGGCGGATGATGTAGTTCCACAGCTGGACGGCCGTCAGGGCCGGGGCCAGCAGGGGCGCGGCCTCGCCCGACGGCGAGACGGGCGAGCCCTGGGGCGCCGTGGTGGTGTACAGGGTCATGCCGCCGTCGGCCGTGACGCGCAGCACCTGGTCGCCGTTGTCGTTGCGATAGACGATGTCGCCGCGCGGGGCGGGGGCGGGACGCAGCACCCAGATCTCGGTCGAACGGTCGAACCGCAGCAGGGGGCGCGACCCGGTCACGTCCAGCACGAACCCCTGTCCCGTGCCGGCCACATAGCGGGCCGAGGGCGGCAGGTTGCGGCGCGACTGGGCGTGGCAGTCTGAGGGCAGGACCGCAGGCGCAGCCACGGACAGACCCACGGTCACGACGGCCGCCAGGGCCATCGCGGTCACGCGAGGCGACTTTTTCGCCCAGTCCGTTTCCGTCAACTTCATGAGACTGTGGATGAAACCGTCACGCGGCGGATTTTGGGCGAAGCCGCTTCACCCGACCAGGTACTGACCGCCGTTCAGAGACAGGGTGCAGCCTGTGACATATCCAGCACGCTCGCCCACCAGCCAGGACACCATGTCGGCGATCTCCTCGCCCTTGCCCAGGCGGCCCACGGGGATCTGGGCCACGATGGATTCCAGCACCTTGGGGTCCATGGCGCCGACCATCTCGGTGTCGATATAGCCGGGGGCGATGCAGTTGACGGTCACGCCCTTGCGGGCGTTCTCCAGGGCCAGGGCCTTGGTGAAGCCGATCATCCCGGCCTTGGCGGCGGAATAGTTGGTCTGGCCCACCTGGCCCTTCTGGCCGTTGATCGAGGAGATGTTGACGATCCGGCCGTGGCCGCGGTCGCGCATGCCGTTGATGACCTGGCGGGTGGTGTTGAAGACGCTGTCCATGTTCACCCGGATCACGTCGGACCACTGGTCATGGCTCATCTTGTGGAAGAAGCCGTCGCGGGTGATGCCGGCGTTGTTGACCAGGATGTCGACCGGACCCAGCTCGGCTTCGACCTCCTGCACCGCGCGCGCGCAGTCTTCGAAGCTGCCGACATTGCCCTTCACTACGAAACAGCCGGTGGCCCTGGCCGTGGCCTGGGCGGCTTCGTCATTGCCGGAATAGCCGGCGGCGACGCGAACGCCGTCCTCGCTGAGGCGCTGGACGATCGCCCTGCCGATGCCTCGGGTGCCGCCGGTCACGAATGCCACACGCGCCATGATCGTTTCCTTGTCCCTTTGGTCCGTCTGCTGCGGACCGTGGTTAAAGGTGTAGCGACGCCTCGGCCGCAGGCAAGCCCGATTTCCGCGGGGGAAACCGGGCTTGATGTCGCACGGATCAGGCCGCCAGCTTTTCCATGTCGATGACGAAGCGGTAGCGGACGTCGGACTTCAGCATCCGCTCATAGGCTTCGTTGATCTGGTCGGGGGCGATGGTCTCGATGTCGCAGGCGATGCCGTGTTCGGCGCAGAAGTTCAGCATCTCCTGGGTTTCGGCGATGCCGCCGATCAGGGAGCCGGCGATGCGGCGACGACGCCACAGCAGGGGCACGGCGAACACCGGCAGGCCCTCGGTGGTCAGGCCCAGCATGACCATGGTCCCGTCACGCGCCAGCAGCTGGACCTGGCTGGAGATCTCGTGCGTGGCCGAGACGGTGTTGATGATCAGGTCGAAGCTCTCGGCCGCGGCCTTCATCGCCGCCTTGTCCGAGTTGATCAGGAAATGCTTGGCGCCCATCCGCTCGGCGTCGGCCTTCTTGCGGTCCGAGGTGGACAGGACCGTGACCTCGGCGCCCATGGCCGCCGCCAGCTTGACCGCCATATGGCCCAGACCGCCCAGGCCGATGACCGCGACCTTGGATCCCGGTCCGACGCCCCAGGTCTTCAGCGGCGAATAGGTGGTGACGCCGGCGCACAGCAGGGGGGCGGCGACGTCCAGCGGCAGGCTGTCGGGGATGGACAGGACGAAATGCTGATCGACGGTGATGTGGTCGGAATAGCCGCCCTGGGTGATGGTCTCGGCCGTGCCGCCCTTCCTGTCCTTGCCGCCGTAGGTGCCGGTGAACCCGGGCACGCAATACTGCTCCAGCCCTTCCTGGCACGACGAACATTCGCGGCAGCTGTCGACCATACAGCCGACGCCGACGCGGTCGCCTTCCTTGAAGCGGGTGACGTTCGAGCCGACGGCCGCCACCACGCCGGCGATCTCGTGACCGGGCACCAGCGGGTACTGGGCCTGGCCGGTCTCGCTGCGGGCCATGTGCAGGTCGGAATGGCAGATGCCGCAGTATTTGATGTCGATCAGTACGTCGTCGGGGCCGGGATCGCGCCGTTCGAAGCTGTAGGGGGTCAGGGGCTTGTCGGCGGCGGTCGCGGCGAAGGCGCGTGTGGCGATCGGCATGGGAGGTCCTTCAGGCTTTCGGGCAGGCGGTGGGGCGTGGGGGGCAGATGTGGCCCGGCGTGACCGGTCGCAAGGCGGCGCGCGTCATTTCAACTGGGCGATCAGCGCCTGGGCGGCCGCCGGGTTCCGCACCTTGGCCCCCGAGATGAAATAGGCGAAGACCTCGCCGCGTTCGGCCCAGGCCTTGGCTTGGTCGGCGACGGCGGACAGTTCGGCGGCGGTCATGCCGGTGGGCTCGTCCTCGCGGCTGGACATCAGCCGGGCATAGGTAAAGTCGGCGGTCGCCTCGTCGATCTGGGGCCAGGTCGGCTCCTCGTCATCGACGGCGTAGACGATGGCGACGCCGTATTTGCGGGCCAGGTCGTAGAACTGCTCGGTGGCGAAGCTCGGGTTGCGGACCTCCAGGGCGTGACGCAGGCGGATGCCGTCCTTCTCCGGGGGCAGTAGTTTCAGGAAGCCCTCGAAATCCTCGGGGTCGAACTTCTTCGTCCCCATGAACTGCCAGTTGATCGGGCCCAGCTTGTCGCCCAGTTCGGTCAGGCCCTGGGACAGGAATTTCTCGAAACTCTCGCCGCCGTCCGACAGGATCTTGCGATTGGTGCAGTAGCGGCTGGCCTTGACCGAGAAGACGAAACCGTCCGGCGTCTCGTCGCGCCATTTGCGCCAGGAGTCGGGTTTGAAGGTCGAATAATAGGTGCCGTTGATCTCGATGCTGGTCAGTTTCGACGCCGCGTATTCCAGCTCGCGCTTCTGCACCAGACCCTCGGGATAGAAGACCCCGCGCCAAGGTTCGAAGGTCCAGCCGCCGACGCCGATGTGGATGGGGTGGGTCATGGCCAGTCGCTTCCCAGAGGTGAGGCCGTCCAGTCCTCGCGTGCGCTGCGGATGCGGAGGACTGCGACGATGTCGTCGATGTGTTCGTAGATGATGACGTGAGCGCCATAGGGCTGAACCCTGACGGGCGGCTGGATATCCGTGTGCAACCGGCCCGTATCGGGGAACAGGAGCAACTGCTGCAACTGGTCTTCCAAGCCTGAAATATAGGTTTCGGTCTGGCGGGCGCCGAACATTTCCAGGCCCTGCCAGAAAATCAGGCGCAGATCCGCTTCGGCGTCTTCGCTCAGCCGCAGGCGGGTCACGCCGCGCCCTTGCGTCTTTCGAATTCGGCGCGGACTTCCTCGAAGATCTCACGTGGGGTCTTTTCGCTGATCCCGCCGGCGCGCGCCTCGTCCACCAATCGCTGCATATGGGCGATCTTCTCGGCCTTGACCTGTTCGCGGCGGATCAGGTCACGGACGACGTCCGAGGCGTTGGCGTAGCGGCCTGATTTGGCCTGTTCCTCGACCCAGGCCTTCATCGGGTCGGGCAGGGAGATGTTCATCGTCGCCATGGGGTCTGCTCCTGTCCGGTCAGAATGGGAGTTTGGCAATCTTTGTCAATTGTCGCAGGGGATTTCAGACGGTGCGGCGAAAAAACAGTGTCTGAATAGTCTGAATTGTCTGAAATCGGGGTGGGACGAAATTGCGCGGAGCCCTCGAACCCAGGGCGAGGCGCCAGAGTCTGCAACTGAATGAGCCTCCCTTCCAATGCCGACGACGGAAGTATAGGCCCGCAGGGAAGGGCGGGGGGTGGCGACGGGATTTTTCAGTCAGGCGGTTGTTTCGTCGACAGAATGTCTGCGGAATTAGGATAGGTGGCGCCTGCGCCGACCGTCCGCGCGCCGGCCCTTATGATCGGCGCGCCATGGTCACGGCGCCGATATGGCCGCCGATGGGGAGCAGACGGACCCTCAGACTCGCGTCGCCCTGGAACCCGCCGCGCGACCGACCCGTCAGGGTGAAGGTCATGCGCACGCCGCCCGAGGCCATGACGACGACCAGCTTGCCGTCCCTTATGCGGCAGTCCGCCGGATCCCCGTCGAGGACGCACGAAAGCCGGCCGCGCGGCTGGGGCGTGACCGTCAATGGGAAATCCAGCTGGTTTCCGCTCTTGGACTTGAAGGAGATGTTGAGGTCCTGCCGCTCGGCCGGCGTGATCTTCAGCATCCAGTCGCCGGCCACCTCGCCACCGGTGATGGGCGGCGCTGCCTGAGCCAGGGCCGTTCCGCAAAGGGCGCAGGCCGCCAGGCCGCCCGCCAGGAACGCTCGCCGCTTCGCCATGCCCGCCTCCGACCGTTCAGCCTGGAGTAGGGTAGGGCGATGATGCTGGATTGCCGCGTGAATTATTGGAAAGGTTGGGGATCAGCGGACTGTGCGGAGGTCTTAAAGGGGTGAAAGGGGTGAGAAGCGGACGACCATGGATTATGCAGCCCGTGTTTCTCCGACGTTCAAAAACGGCGTCACCGCCGCCATCGCGCGCTGGACGTATTCAGCCTTCTCGCCGACGGGCGCGACGTAGTGAATGGCTTCTTCTGCGTCACGCAGGGTCGCCAAGCGCGCAATCATCCAAGCGGCAAGGTATTGCGAGGCTAGGCAACCGCCGGCGGTTGCGACATTGCCGTGCGCGACGAACGGCGCATCAACGACATTTACGCCCGCCTCGATAACCCAAGGCTTGGTCGTCAGGTCGGTGCAGGCGGGCAGGTCGCCGATCAGCCCCAGCTTGGCCAGTAGAAGCGTGCCGGAGCACTGAGCGCCGATTAGCTGGCGCGACGGGTCCAGCGGGAGGCGCGACAGGAACGTGGGATCGGCGGCGTAATCGCGGGTCTTGATCCCGCTGCCAATCAGCACCGCGTCGGCGTCGGCCAAGAACTCCAGCGGCTTCTGGCGCTGAATCGTCACCCCGGCCATCGAGGTGACCTCCGGCGTGGGGCAGGTGATGTGGGCCGCCCAGCCCTGTGATTTCATCCGGTTTAAGATGCCTGCTGCGATGAAGGAATCCAGCTCGTTGAAACCATCAAGGGTTAGGACGGCGATCTGCATGACGGGCACGGCGCTAGGAGATGATGAGGAAGACGGCAGGGTCGCCGAGTTATAGGGCCGCCGCAAGAGCGGACATTCTGGTTGCCCGGTTCGGGTCGTCTTGCGAAATCGCCGCCGGTTCGCAAAGCAGACTTGGGAGCAGGGCTCTCACCCGCTGCTCCGGTTGTGACCGGTATGTTCGATTACACCATCCCAGGCCCAGGTTCAGCGAACCGAGACGCCTCGTCAACCGATGTGAGGCATGGCGTGGTCGGATGCTTCCCCACTCACTCCCCGTCCAGTTCCCCCCGCGCCGCGTCCGCCAGGGCGAAGAAGCGGTTGCGGATTTCGGCGGCGAAGGGGTTGTCGCGTTCGATGGCGCGGAAGACGGCGGGGCTGTCGTGGCGGACCATGTCGACGGCCTGCATCAGCCGGTCGAAACTGGTGGTGGTCATGCGGGTCGGCAGGGGCTCCATGGCCAGCAGCAGGCGGGCGATCAGATGGGTCAGGCCCTGGACCGTGGCGGCCTCGCGGTCGTGATCCTCGGGGCTGACCTGAAACACCTTCAGGGCCAGGGCGCGGCGGCAGAAGGCGGCGACGCGGCGGGCGTCGCGTTTGCCGCGCACCTCGCAGACGGCGAGGCGCAGGCCGGCGATGCCGGCCTTGCCGCTCTGGGGGCCGAACAGGGGGTGGGTGCCGACGATCCGCACGCCGGGGGGCAGGAGCTCGGCCATCAGCCGGGCGGGTTTGACCTTCACCGAGCCGACGTCGATCACCAGAGCGTCGGGGCGCAGGTGGGGGCGGATTTCGGTCAGGGTGGCGGCCAGGGCCTCGACCGGGACGGCCAGGATGATCGTGGGGCAGGCGGCGGCGGCAGCCAGGTCGGTCAGGGTGGCGTGGCCGTCTGCGTCCGTAGCGGCCGGGTCATGGGCGTGGATGTCGAACCAGGGCGACAGATGCCGCGCCGTCAGCCGCCCGAAGGCGCCGAAGCCGATCAGGCCGAGTTTTTCCTTCTCCCCCGTCATCCTCGGGCTTGACCCGAGGACCGGGCGCGGATCGGGCTGTGCGCCCGCCGCTGACGCAATGCGGCGGACCCTCCGGTCCTCGGGTCAAGCCCGAGGATGACGGGGGTGGGGGTGGAGCGGGTGACGGATTGTGTAGAGGCCGACCTCACAGCGTCTCCATGAACCGCACCGGCCGACCATGGGCCGCGCCGATCAGTTCGCCGTCCTGCATCACCACCCGGCCGCGCACGAGGGTGGCCATGGGCCAGCCGGTCGCCTCGAACCCGTCGAACGGGGTCCAGCCGCAGCGCGACGCCTGCTGGTCGTGGGTGATCACGCGCTTCGCCTTCAGGTCGACGATAGTCAGATCGGCGTCATAGCTGACGGCCATCCGCCCCTTGTTGGCCGTGCCGAACACCCGCTGGGCGCCGGCCGAGGTCAGGTCGATGAACCGCTCCAGGCTGAGCCGGCCCTGGGCCACATGGGTCAGCATCAGGGGCACCAGGGTCTGGACCCCCGGCATGCCCGACGGCGAGGCCGGATAGGGCTTGGCCTTCTCCTCCTTGGTGTGTGGCGCATGGTCGGACCCCAGAACGTCGGCGACGCCCTGCTGCATGCCCCACAGCCATAGGGCGTCCACATGCTCCTGCGACCGGATCGGCGGGTTCATCTGGGCGTAGGCGCCCAGCCGCTCATAGGCCTCGGGCGCGGCCAGGGTCAGGTGTTGCGGCGTGATCTCGACGGTGGCGACATCCTTGTGGAAGCGCAGGAACTCCATTTCATCTTTCGTCGTGACGTGCAGGACGTGGATGCGGGCGCCCGTCTCCTGGGCCAGGCCGACCAGGCGGCGCGTCGAGCGGATGGCGCTCTCGGCGTCGCGGACCTCGGGGTGGCTGGTCCAGTCGCCGGTGCGGGCCAGGCCGCGCCGCTCGACCAGCCGGTATTCGTCCTCGGAATGGAAGGTGGCGCGGCGGCGCACGTTCGACAGGACCTTGCGCACCCCCTCGTCGTCGGCGATCAGCAGGTCGCCGGTCGAGGCGCCCATGAAGACCTTGACCCCGCAGCAGCCGGGCAGCCGCTCCAACTCGCCCAGATAGTCGGCGTTCTCGTGGGTGCCGCCGACATAGAAGGCGTGGTCGGTCCACATCCGGTCCTTCGCCCTTGCCAGCTTGTCGGCCATGGTGTCCGGGTCGGTGGTGTTGGGATTGGTGTTCGGCATCTCGAACACGGCGACGACCCCGCCCAGGGCGGCGGCGCGTGACCCGGTCTCCAGGTCTTCCTTCCACTCCAGGCCGGGTTCGCGGAAATGGACCTGGGTGTCGATGACGCCGGGCAGGACCGTCAGGCCCGTGGCGTCGAAGGTCTCGCCGGCCGAGGCCTGGGACAGGTCGCCGATGAAGGCGATCTTGCCGTCGATCACCCCGACGTCGGCCCGGCCGCGCCCCGCGTGATTGGCCACCTCGCCGCCACGGACGATCAGGTCATAGGTCTGGGTCATGGGGGCGGCTCCTGAGGCTGGCTATGCGAGCTTCTAGCGGATGCGGCACGGGTCGCGAAACGGCTAAACCTCTCCCTCCCCGGACGGGGAGGGAGATTGTCGTCAGCCCCGTTCCTTCAACAGCCGAACCGACGCCTTCAGCACCCGTTCCCACGGCAGGTCCATCATGTGCTGGATCGCCTGGTTCAGCCGGGGATCCAGCGCCTTGAACTCCTCGAAGCTGCGGGGGCCGCGCACGGCGACGCCGTTCCAGGGGCCGCGCGTCGCCTCGTCGGAGGGGCCGAAGGCGGCCACGACGGGGACGCCCGAGGCGACGGCCAGATGGGTCCAGATCGAGTCCGCGCCGACGTAGAGGCTGGCCTTCGACAGGGCGGCGACGGTCTGGAGCCGGGTGAGTTTGCCCTGGAGTTCGATGACGCGGGCGCGGGGGACGGCGTAGCGGATGGTGTGGGCCGCCTCGCGGTCGATCTCCTCGCCGACGAGCATCAGCCGGCCGCCCGCCAGGGGGCCGTCGTCGGCCAGCAGCTTGGTCGCCACCTTGGCGTAGCGTTCGGCGGGCCAGCGGCGGCCCATCCATTCAACGCCGGGGCCGATCGCCAGGATGGGCCGATCCTTTTCAGAATTGGCGCCGCCGGATGCGGGGATCAGGGCCTCGACCTGGGCGCGCGTCTGATCCGAGACATGGAGGCGGGGGGCCGGAACCTCATGCGGCTCCAGCTTCAGCACCGCGGCCGCCGCCTGGACCGCGTGCAGGCCGGGCTGAGCGGTCTTGTCGCGCACCGCCCGTTTCACACGGCGCAGCTTGCCCGACAGGTCCGAGCCGCGCATGTCCACGATCAGGCCCCACTTGGTCCCGCGCACCTGGTTCCACAGGGCGATCCAGTCGAAACGGCCTTCGCGCTCCAGCACCAGGAGGCGTTCCAGGCGCGGGGTGTCGGCGAACAGGGGGGCGCTGGCGGCCGAGCCGACGACGGTGAAGCCGGCCTCCGGCAGGCTGTCGACCAGATGCGCCAGAACGCCCGAGGACAGCACGGCGTCCTCGGCGTCGGCCTCGGCGATATAGAGGATGGGGAAACGCCCGATCATCCGTGGACCTCATACAGGGATTCTGGCCGGGGTTCAGCGTCAAACGCCCGTATCCACAGGCTGGTTTCCCCTGAAGACGCGATGGGCTAGAGCCACGGCCATGAGCAAGACCCCGAATTCGGCCCCCGATCCCGCCGCCCAGGCCGCCCTGGAACGGTTCAAGGCCCAGCGCGTGACGGCCATCTACCGCCTCGATCTGATCGCTCAAGGCGCGACCATCGCCTATGAGGACGGGACGCCGGTGGACATGGCGTCGGAGAAGACGCGGCTGGAGGCCGTCGTCGCCGACATGGATCGTCGCATCGCCCGGCTGGAGCGGGCGGGCGAGTGAGCCTGCCGCTGCTGCCCGACCGGACCTGCGGGGCTTGCGTCGAATGCTGTCGCGCCATTCCGCTGGACCTGCCCGAACTGGCCAAGCCGACCGGCGAGCTGTGCGCCTATTGCGTCGAGGCCGCCGGCTGTTCGGTTCATGAGATCCGGCCCCAGACCTGCCGGGTCTGGTTCTGCCTGTGGCGGGTGGTCGAGCTGTCGGACGACTGGCGGCCGGACCGCAGCGGGGTGATCGTGCGCCCCGACGGAATCGAGGACGGGGTCATCACCCTGTATGTCATCCGGCCGTCTGACTTCCTGGCCTCGCCGGACTTCTTCGCCACAGTGGCCGGCTGGATCGCCGAAGGGGTCGAGGTGGCGCTGAGCATTCCCGGCCCGGTCGGGACCTACCCCGCCCGCGCCGTCGTCACCGACTGGCTGCGGCCGGCGGTGGAGGCGGGCGATCCCGCCGCCTTCCTGGGGCGGGTGCTGCGGTCGCTGGACAAGCTGGCGGAGCATGATTTCCAGCCGGACGGGGTCGTGGCGCGCTACGCCGTGGCCTGAGCTGACGGCTTTGGGACGCGCGGCGCATACGGGGTTTCCGCAGGTTCGACTTAGCCGGTTCTTAACAGCGTTCCGTCAGTGATCGTCCTACAATAACCGTCGTCCAGAAAGGGCACCGCAGCTATGCACGAATGGGACGCCCTGCGTCGCCCGATATGGTTGTTCGATCCGGTCAGCCGGCGCGGCGTCTACGCCAATCCGGCGGCGCTGGAGCTATGGGAGGCGGACAGTCTGGAGGCCCTGCTGGCCCGTGGCTTCGGCCAGTTGTCGCCGGCGGCCGTGGCGCGCGTCGAACGGCTGGCGCGCGAGACCGCCGACGGGTCGGTCGTCTGCGACCAGTGGACCTTCTACCCCAACGGCCACCCGGTGACGGTGGCGGCGGTGATCTCGACCTATCTTCTGGAAGACGGGACGCCGGTGCTGCTGGTCGAGGCTTCGCCCATCGCGGCGGACGGCGACGAGAACCGCGCGGCCGAGGCCCTGCGCCATACCTCGACCCTGATCAGCCTGTTCGATCCCGAGGGGCGGCCGATCTTCTCCAATCCGGCGGCCTTCGCCGCCTACGGCACGGCGACCGACGGGTTCGAGGCGCGGTTCGCCGAGCCGGAGCGCGCGCCGCCGCTGCTGGCCGCCGCCCTGGCCGGAAACGCCGTCACCGACGTCTGCCAGGTCGTCACGCGTGACGGGCTGCGCTGGCATCAGCTCGACGTGCGGCCGGTCACGGATCCGGCGACCGGCCAGATGAGCGTGCTGCTGGACGAACGCGACGTGACCGCGCGGGTCCAGGCCCAGAACGCCCGCGCGGCGGCCGAGCAGAAGGCCGCCATGGCCGAGGCGCGCCAGGCCTTCCTGACCGAAATGTCGCACGAGCTGCGCACGCCGCTGAATACGGTGATCGGCTTCTCGGACCTGTTGGCGACGTCCAGTCTGAATGTCGAACAGGCCGACCATGTGGGGCGGATCAACAACGCCGGTCAGCGCCTGCTGTCGGTCGTCAACGAGATGATCGACCAGTCGGGCAGGGACGCCTCGGAAGGCGACGCCGCGCCCGCAGCGACCGGTCTGACCGTCGTCGAGTCAGAGGTCGGGGCGAAGGCTCCGGCCGAGTTTCCGGCCGAGGTTTCTGGGGCCTTCGAAGCCATCGAGACGGAAGGGTCGGGGCGGACGCCCAGGATCCTGTATGTCGATGATCACGACTGCAACCGGGCCCTGGTGGTCGCGGTGCTGGAGGTCCAGGGCATCGCCTGCGCCACGGCCGAGGACGGCGCCCAGGGGCTGGAAGCCGCCCGCACCGGCGACTGGGACCTGATCCTGATGGATATCCAGATGCCGGTCATGGACGGGGTCGCCGCCACCCGCGCCATCCGCGCCCTGCCGGGCCATCGCGGCGCCACCCCCATCGTGGCCCTGACCGCCAACACCCTGGCGGAACAGAAGGCCGAGTATTTCGCCGCCGGCATGGACGATTGCATGGCCAAGCCGATCAACATCGTCGAGCTGACCCACATGGTCCTGAGCTGGACCAGCAGCGACTGGCGCCGAAGCGGGCCGCCGCTGATCGCCGCCGTCGCCTGAAGGGGGCGCGCCGCGAGGCGCGCTTGTTTTTCAGGCGGTCTTCAGGCCGGCAGGACGGACTGGATGCCCGCCAGCAGACTGGCGGCGGTGATGGGCTTGGGCACATGGATGTCGGCGCCGGCCTGGATCGCCTGCTCGCGGTGCTGGGCCATGGCGTTGGCGCTCAGCATGATGATCGGCGTGTGGATGTTGGCGGCGCGCGTCGCTTCCAGTTCGCGGATCGTGCGGGTCGCCGTCAGCCCGTCCATGCCGGGCATCTGCATGTCCATCAGGATCACGTCGAAGCTGCCGGCCTGGAAGGCGGCGACGGCCTGGGCGCCGTCCTCGACCGTGATCAGTTCGACGGGGTGTCCGGCCAGGATCAGCTGAACCACGCGCTGGTTGGTCGGATGATCTTCCGCCAGCAGGACCCGGATCGTGTGCATCGGCGCCGGGACCTCGGCCGCCCGGGCGCGTTCGCCGGCGACATAGTCGGACAGGGAGGTGCTGCGGGCCAAGGGAATCTCGATCCTGAAGCGGCTGCCCTGTCCGGGCGTCGATTCGGCCGTGATCCGTCCCCCCATCATCTCCACCAGGGCGCGGCAGATCGACAGGCCCAGGCCCGTGCCGCCGAAGCGCCGGGTGATGGTGGCGTCGGCCTGGCTGAAGCGGTCGAACAGGCGGGGGGCGTGTTCGGCGTTGAAGCCGACGCCGGTGTCCTGGATATCCACGATCAGATGGGTCAGGCTGTCGTGGTCTTCGTCCAGGGCGATGCGGACGGAGACGCCGCCCTGGTGGGTGAATTTCACTGCGTTGGACAGGAGGTTGCCGATCACCTGGCGGATGCGGGTGCTGTCGCCGACGAAGACGCCGCGCGCCTCATCGTCGCGGATGACGTCGAATCTCAGGCCCTTTTCGTCGGCGCGGACACGCATGACGTCCAGCGGCGCGTCCAGGGCCTCGTCGAGGTCGAAGGGGCGGGTCTCCAGCGTCAGCTCGCCCGCCTCGATCTTGGAGACGTCGAGGATGTCGGACACCAGCCGTTCCAGGGTGACGCCGGACGCCCGGATCAGATTGACCATCTCGGTCTGGGCGGGATCCAGGGCGGTGCGGGACAGCGCATCGACGATGCCGATCACCCCGTTCAGGGGGGTTCGCACCTCGTGGCTCATATTGGCCAGGAAGTCGGACTTGGCGCGGCTGGCGGCCTCGGCGGCGGCCTTGGCCTCGATCAGGGCCTTTTCGGCGGCGACCTTGGCCGTCACGTCGCGCGCGACCGCATAGATTCGGTCGCCGAACCTCTGGGCGCGCCATTCCAGGGTGACGTAGTGGCCGTCCCTGTGCCGATAGCGATTGGTCTGACCCAGAACCGGGTCGCCGGGGCGGCGGTTCGTGACCTCCAGGATGGCCGTCTGTGTGGCGGGCTGGTCGTCGGGATGCACGAGACTGGGCAGAAGCTGACCGACCAGTTCATCGGGCCGATACCCCAGGACCGAGAACCAGGAGGCGCTGGCCTTGACCACCGGCCCGTCCAGTTCACGCACGACCAGAAGATCCAGCGACACGTCGAAGAAGGTGTCCAGATCCACGTCGGTCGGCGGTGGGCGCAGCGCCTCGGCGGGCGAACGGATCATTGCAGCAATTCCTCGCGAAGTGAATCAGCCACTACGCCAGATCGGTTAAGGCCGCATTTGCGCGCACGAGGTCGTTTCCACTGGGCTCATATGTCGCGTCGGTCTGGGTGAGGTCATGATCGCCGCACGGCTTGTCTTCGCCGCCCTCCGAACCGTCCCTGCGGCCTCGCTCAAAGATCGGCTTGAGAAGGGACAATGGGGCCGGTCCAGCGCGACGAGCCGCAGGTTTCAGTAGGCGAAGTCGGCGTAGATCCGTTTCACGTCGCCCTGCCAGACGCCGTGATACAGGTCCAGCAGGCGTTCGGCCGGAGTGATCCCGCTGTCGGCGATGTCTTCCAGTTCCGACAGATAGCCGCGCTCGTCCACCATGCCGCCCGAGAAGCGGGCGCGGTTCTTCAGGCCCTGTTTGGCGATATTGACCAGATCGACGGCGATGTCGCGCACGCTGCGGCCCGCCACCTCGGCCTTCAGGCCCAGACGGGTCACGTCGCGGCGCAGGCGCTCGTGGTCGGCGATGTCCCAGTCCTTGACCAGATCCCAGGCGGCGGCCAGCGACGGGGCGTCGTACAGGACCCCGGCCCACAGGGCGGGCAGGGCGCAGATCCGGCTCCACGGGCCGCCGTCGGCGCCGCGCATCTCCAGATAGGCCTTCAGCCGCACCTCGGGGAAGAGGGTGGTCAGATGGTCGTTCCAGTCCTTGATCGTCGGATATTCGCCCGGCAGGGCGGGCAGTCTGCCGGCCTGGAAATCGCGGAACGACTGGCCCGAGGCGTCGACATATTTGCCGTCGCGCTTGGCGAAATACATCGGGGTGTCCAGCGCATAGTCGGCATAGCGTTCGAAGCCGAACCCATCCTCGAACACAAAGCCCAGCATTCCGGTGCGGTCGGCGTCGGTGTCGGTCCAGACATTGGCCCGGGCCGACAGGAAGCCGTTCGGCCGACCCTCGGTGAAGGGCGAACAGGCGAACAGGGCGGTGGCGATCGGCTGCAGCGCCAGCGAGGTGCGGAACTTGGCCACCATGTCGGCTTCGGAATCGAAGTCCAGGTTGGCCTGGATGGTGCAGGTGCGCAGCATCATGTCCAGGCCCAGGGTGCCGACCTTGGGCATATAGGCGCGCATGATGTCGTAGCGGCCCTTGGGCATGACCGGCACCTGTTCGCGCGTCCACAGCGGGTCGAAGCCGGCGCCCAGGAAGCCGACGCCCAGCTGGTCGGCCACTTGCTTGACCTCCATCAGGTGCTGGCCGGTCTCGTTGCAGATGTCGTGGATGGTCTTCAGCGGGGCGCCGGACAGTTCGAACTGGCCGCCGGGCTCCAGGCTGACAGAGGCGATGAAGCCTTCGTCGTTGCGGCGCTCCAGCCCGATCAGGACGCCGTTCTCCTCGACCCGCGACCAGCCGAACCGCTGCAGGCCTTCCAGCATGGCCTTGATGCCGCTCGGCCCGTCGTAGGCGGGGCGGGCCAGGGTGGTCTTGTCGAAGCCGAACTTCTCGTGCTCGGCGCCGATCCGCCACTGGTCCTTGGGCTTGGCGCCCTTGGACATGGCTTCGATGAGGACGTCCCGGCTCAGCGGCGCGTTGTCGGTCATGCGTCAGATCCCCTCCGGCGCATCTGTGAGCGACCGTGTGTCGCGGCTAGATGGGCGAGGTTTGGGTCCGGCTCAAGGGGGCAGGAAATAGCGGAGTGAAAATCAACGCTCCCAATCGCCCACGGCCGCCTGCCACAAGGTCATGGCGGCGATGGCGGCGGTGTCGGCGCGCAGGATGCGCGGACCCAGAGAAACGGCGGTGGTGAACGGCAGGGACCGCAGGCGTTCGCCTTCTTCGGGCGAGAAACCGCCCTCGGGGCCGATCAGGATGGACCATTTTGGTTGACCTTCTCCCTCCCCGTCCGGGGAGGGGGGCGAAGGCGCAGCCGAAGCCGGGTGGGCAGGGCCAGGCAGGGCGTCCGGTTGCTCGGCCCGCCCCACCCCGTCGTCGCTGCGCGCCAACGCCCCTCCCCTGAGGGGGGAGGGAGAATAGGGTGCGAGCGCCCGCATCGCCGGCGCCCCTCCTGTCTCGTCGCAGAACATCAGCCGGCGTCCCGCCTCCCACTCGTCCAGCAGGGCGTCCAGTTTCACCGGATCATCGACCGGGGGCACGTCCAGCCGCCCGGTCTGTTCGGCGGCCTCTTCGGCGATGGCGTCCAGCCGGTCCAGGCGGATGCGGTCGGCGTTGGTCCGTTTGGTCAGGACCAGCCGCACCCTGCGCGCGCCCAACTCTGCGGCCTTCTCGACGATGGTCTCGACCCGGGCCTTCTTCACCACGGCGACGATCAGCTCCAGATCGGGGCCATAGGTCTGGGGCCGCGCCTGTTCCTCGGCGCGCAGGATGACGCCTTTCTTCAGGACTTCGGCGACGGTGCAGCGCCATTCGCCATCGCGGCCGTTGAACACCAGCAGTTCGTCCCCGACCTTCAGCCGCATGACCTGGGTCAGATAGCGCGACTGGTCGAGCGTGGGGGCGACGGCGGCGGCGGCGGCGAGGGGGGAAGGGACGTGAAGACGGATCATGTCCGCCTTCCTATCTCCGTCCCTTCCATCCGTCATCCTCAGGCTTGACCGAGGATGACGGAGGGGGCGATCAGAGGGTGCGCGCGATCAGCAGCTTCATGATCTCGTTCGTGCCGCCGTAGATCCGTTGCACCCGCGCGTCCTTGTACAGCTGGGCGATGGCGTATTCGTTCATGTAGCCATAGCCGCCGTGCAGTTGCAGCATCTCGTCGATGGTCTCGCCCTGGATGTCCGTGACCCAGTATTTGGCCATGGAGGCCGTGGCGGCGTCGAGCTGGCCCTTGAGGTGCAGGCCGATACAGTGGTCGACGAAGACCTTGGCGACCGTGAGTTTCGTCTTCACCTCGGCCAGTTTGAACTGGGTGTTCTGGAAGTCGATGACCCGCTTGCCGAAGGCCTTGCGTTCCTTGACGTAGGCGAGGGTCGCCTCCAGCCCGCGCTCGGCGGCGGCGACGCCCTGGACGGCGATGTTCAGACGTTCCTGGGGCAGTTGCTGCATCAGCTGGACGAAGCCCTGGCCCTCGGCGCCGCCGATGATGTTGTCGCCGGGGACCTTCACGTCGTTGAAGAACAGCTCGGAGGTGTCGTTCCCCTCCATGCCGATCTTGTGCAGGTTCCGGCCGCGTTCGAAGCCTTCGGCGCCGTCCGTTTCGACCACGATCAGGGAGGTGCCCTTGGCGCCCTCGGCCGGGTCGGTCTTGGCGACCACGATGATGAAGTTGGCCAGTTGGCCGTTGGTGATGAAGGTCTTGGAGCCGTTGACGACATAGCCGTTGCCGGACTTGACCGCCGTGGTCTTGACCCCTTGCAGGTCGGAGCCCGCGCCCGGTTCGGTCATGGCGATGGCGCCGACCAGTTCGCCGGACTGGAGCCGGGGCAGCCAGCGCGCCTTCTGCTCCTCGGTGCCATAGTGCCAGATGTAGGGGGCGACGATGGCGTTGTGCAGGCTGATGCCGAAATGGTCCGCGCCCTTCCAGCCCAGCTGGCGCATCAGCACCACCTCGTGCCGATAGTCGCCGCCCATGCCGCCGTCTTCTTCCGGCATGGACAGGCCCAGCAGGCCGTCGGCGCCGGCCTGGCTCCACAGGTCGCGCGGCACGGACGAGTTGGCGATCCAGGACTGGACCTTTTCCGGCGGCGCGTGCTCGTCGATCCATTTGCCGACGCTGTCGGAGAAGAGGACAATCTCCTCTTCACGCATGAAATCGGGGTCGGGGCTGTTGAGGATGTTCATGAGCGTTTCCTGGACGTCTCCCTCCCCGTCCGGGGAGGGGGGCCGCGAAGCGGCCGGGTGGGGACGGCAGGGTGAGCGGGCTCGGTCTTTGTGTCGCCGAGCCCTCCCCACCCGGTCGTCGCTGCGCGTCGACCGCCCTCCCCCGAGGGGGAGGGAGAGGTTAGCGCCGGCTCAGAACGCTTCGGCCGGCATGGCCATCAGCACGTCCGCGCCGGTCTTCAGCTTGGCCAGATGGGCGCCGGCGTCGGGCAGGATGCGCTCGACGAAGTAGCGGCCGGTCTGGAGCTTGGTGGCGTAGTAGGGGTCGGTCGAGCCGGCCTCGACCTGGGCCTGGGCGACCTTGGCCATCTGGGCCCACATATAGGCCAGCGCCGTCAGGCCGAAGACGTTCAGATAGTCGGTCGAGGCGGCGCCGGCGTTGTCCGGGTTGGCCATGCCGTTCTGCATCAGCCACATGGTGCCTTCCTGCAGCTTCTTCTTGGCGTCGGCCAGGCCGTCGACGAAGGGCTTGATCGCCTCGTTCGCGCCGTTTTCGGCCACGAAGGCGTCGATCTCGCCGAACCAGGTCATGATGGCGCGGCCGCCGTGGGCCGGCAGCTTGCGGCCGACCAGGTCCAGCGCCTGGATGCCGTTCGTGCCCTCGTAGATCATGGTGATGCGGGCATCACGCAGATACTGGCTGGCCGGGAAGTGTTCGGTATAGCCCGAACCGCCGTGAACCTGCATGGCCAGCGAGGCGACGTGGAAGCCCTTGTCGGTCAGATAGGCCTTCAGCACGGGCGTCAGCAGGCCCATGTAGTCCTTGGCCTTGGTTGCGACGGCCTCGTCTTCCGACTTCTCCAGATCGGCGTGCAGGGCGGTCCACAGGATGAAGGCCTGGCCGCCTTCGACGAAGGCGCGGGCCTCCAGCAGCATGCGGCGCACGTCGGGGTGGACGATGATCGGATCGGCCGGGCCTTCGGGGTTCTTGGGTCCGGTCAGGCTGCGGCCCTGCAGGCGGTCCTTGGCGAACTCGGCGGCGGCCTGATAGGCGGCGGTGCCGATGGCCAGGCCCTGCAGGCCGGTGCCCAGGCGGGCCTCGTTCATCACCACGAACATATTGTTCATGCCGCGGCCTTCCTCGCCCAGCAGCCAGCCCTTGGCGCCGTCATACTGCATGACGCAGGTGGCGTTGCCGTGGATGCCCATCTTGTGCTCGAGGCCGGCGCATTCGAGGGTGTTGCGCTCGCCCAGCGAGCCGTCCTCGTTGACCAGATATTTGGGCACGACGAACAGGGACAGGCCCTTGATGCCCGGAACCGCGCCTTCGATGCGGGCCAGGACGGTGTGGATGATATTGTCCGAGAAGTCGTGTTCGCCGGCCGAGATCCAGATCTTCTGGCCGGTGATCGAATAGGAGCCGTCGCCGTTCGGCACGGCCTTGGTGCGGACCATGCCCAGGTCCGTGCCGCACTGGGGCTCGGTCAGGTTCATGGTGCCGGACCATTCGCCCGAGACCATCTTGGGCAGGTATTTGGCCTTGATCTCGTCCGAGGCGCTGGCGTGGATGCCGGCATAGGCGGACGACGTCAGGCCCGGATACATGGAGAAGGCCGCCGAGGCGCCGGCGGTCATCTGACCGAAGGCCGAGGCGACGATGCTGGGCATGCCCTGGCCGCCGTAGGCCGGATCGGCGGCCAGCGCCATCCAGCCGGCTTCAGACATGGCCTTGTAGGCTTCCTTCCAGCCCTTGGGACCGGTGACGACGCCGCCCTCGGACCAGTGGCAGCCTTCCTTGTCGCCCGGATTGTTGATCGGGGCGATGACCTCGTCGGCGAACTTGCCGCCTTCTTCCAGAATCTGGCCGACCAGGTCCGAAGACACGTCCTGGAAGCCGGGCTGGTTGGTGTAGCGGTCGATCTCCAGCACTTCATTCAGGATGAAGGTGAAATCGCGGACGGGCGACTTGTAGGCCATGGGTCAGGCTCTCGCTTTGAAGGGGTGATGGTCGTGGTTGAGGCGTGCGCGCAGCAGCTTCTCATAGTCTTCGGCACCGGGCAGCAGGTCCGGCCGGTGTTCGCCCAGCTTGGACTCCATCCAGGCGCAGGCGTCTTCCGCCGTCTGGATGGCGCCTTCGATGTCTTCCAACTGCTGCTTCAGGGCGGCGATCTGGGCGCGGTGGCGTCTCAGGGCCACCGCCATCTGGTGGACGTTGTGATCCTTGCGGTCATACAGGTCCAGCATCTCCTGGATTTCCTGCAGGGTGAAGCCGATGCGGCGGCCTCTCAGGATCAGTTTCAGCCGCGCGCGGTCGCGGGAATCATAGACGCGCGTCTGCCCCTTGCGGGCCGGCGTCAGCAGACCCTTGTCCTCGTAGAATCTGAGGGCGCGGGCCGTGGCGTCGAACTCGCGGCACAGCTGGCGAATGGAATAGGTGCGGTGATCGTCGGCGGTGGCCATGCGGGCACCATAACTTTACGTGCGCGTAAAGGAAAGGCTTTACGTGCGCGTAAGGGTAAGCTTTCGCCGAGATGGACGGCAGGCAAAGAAAAGCCCGGAGCCAGGGGGGAGAAGGCTCCGGGCGCGACACACCGGGACAGGAGGGGGAGAGGGTCCCGGCGATCGATCTTCAGGGGCGGGTCAGGCCGTGCGGCGACCCAGCAGAACCGGGATGGTGAAGCCCAGCAGAATGAGGTTGACCACGGCCAGGCCGATGTCCTGGCTGAGGGCGTGGATGATCAGCATGGTCGATTCCAGCACGATCAGGCCGGCGGCCGAGGTCAGCAGCAGGGGGCGGCCGACGCGCCAGGAGATCAGCGGGGCCAGAACGCCCAGCGCCAGCACCAGCTCGACCACGCCCATGCCGCGCACCATGTTCTCGGGCGCGACGGCGGGCCAGCCCATCAGGGTGATGAGGTTGGTCATCGGCTCCGTCAGCTTGGCGTAGCCGGCGGCGATGAAGAACATCGCGATCCAGCCCTGCAGCGTCCACAGGGTGATGTTCTTGTAGGCGGCGCGGCTGCGGGCCTGGGCGACGGGCAGATGGGTTGTGGTCATCGGGAGGGGCCTGATTGGTAACAGTTGCGATATCGGATTGAGCGGCTCCGTTCGCAAGGGGGTATCTAGAGGCCCTTTCATCATTTGTCATCACGCGATGACATCAATTGATGACATCAGTTGATGACTTTGTGTTTCAGGGGCGGCGCGAGTGGCCCGATTCGCACCGACCCTGCAACGGGTTCTGACGATATTTCAGCCGATCAGGGTTCTTCCGATTGGGGCCCCGGCGTCTGGACGATCAGGTCGCCGGGCTGGCAGTCCAGTTCGCGACACAGGGCGTCCAGGGTGGAAAAGCGGACGGCGCGGGCCTTGCCGGTCTTCAGGATCGACAGATTGGCCAGGGTGACGCCGACGCGGTCGGACAGTTCGGTCAGGGACATGCGGCGTTCGAGCAGCAGCCGGTCCAGCTGGATCATGATCATGGCGCGTCTCTCAGACCGTGGTCAGTTGTTCGTCGCGCATGGCCGCGCCCTGGCGGAACACCTCGGCCAGGATGAAGACCACCAGGATGCCCAGCCAGGATCCGAGGTCGAAGTCATAGTCCGAGGCCGACTGGCCGATGGCCTGGGGTGCGACGATGGACAGCATCAGGGAGGTCAGCTGAATACCCAGCAGGCCAAACCCGACGGCCTGGAGCCGTTTGACATTGGCGAACTCGAAGGCGTCGCCCTGGTTCACCGAAAGCAGGATGCGGCGCAGCCGATTGATGACCCACCAAGTCAGGCCGCAGGCCAGGAAGCCCCCCAGCAGGGTCAGGCGACCGGTCAGCTCGTAGTTTCCGTCAGGATCCGCCGCCCCGTCGCGCAGCGGCTCCATCCAGTCGACGCCGATGATCATGCTGGCGACTAGGAGGACGCCCACGGCGACGGCTCCGATCGTGACGAAGACGTTGAAGAAGCCCAACAGCCAACGCAGTGCGCTGGCGGCCGAATATTTGCCCACGAGTTTCATCCGATAGCCCTCCATTGGGGTCGCCCTCCGCGACGCCTTCGTGACTATCGATATGGATTTATCGATAAACGGGCAAGAGCATTATCGATAAACGAGATGAAGCTTTCGTAAGGTTCGGCTCAGGCGGTGAACCCCCAGGCCGTGCGGGCGGCCTCCAGCCGGGCCAGCTTGGCGTAGAAGGGCGCCCAGTCGTCGGCGGCGTCGATGGCGGCCCAGATCGCCTCGACCTCGTCGATCAGCATCTCCTCCGGCTCGCGGGCGGCGAACATGGGATGCTCCAGCCGTTCGATCCGGTCGGGCTCATGTTCCATCAGGGCGAAGCGGAAAACGTCGAAGGCCTCGCCCTGGTACAGTCTGGCGCGCGGCCCCGACAGGGCGCGGGCCGAGGAGGCGAAGCCGCCGAACCAGTCGAAGAACAGAGGCTCCCACCGCAGGGCCTCGCCGCCTTCGCGCAACAGGGCCAGGGTCGCATCGACCAGCCGCTGGTCAGCCGCCTCGCCCAGGCTGAGCACGCCCAGCCGCATCAGGAAGGCGGCGCGCAGTTCGCGGATATAGGCCGGGCCGAAGCTGTTCAGGGCGTCGGTCAGGGGCTCGGCCCCGGCGACCAGTTTCAGACAGCCGGCCAGTTGCGTCAGGTTCCAGAACACCGCCTCGGGCTGGCGCGCGAAGGCGTAGAGGCCGGTCTGGTCGAAATAGGCGGCGGTGAAGGCCGGGTCGTATTCGGGCAGGAAGCGCCAGGGGCCATAGTCGAAACTCTCGCCCGTGACGTTCAGATTGTCGGTGTTCAGCACGCCATGGACGAAGCCGGCCGCGATCCAGCGGGCGGTCAGTCGGGCCGAGGCCTCGACGACGGCGCGCAGCAGGCCGGGCGCGTCCCCGGCGGCGACCGTCGGGTGATAAAGAGTGCGGACGTGTTCGATCAGGGTCTCGATCTGATCGGCGCGACCCAGATAGGCGGCGCGCTGGAAGGTTCCGAAGCGGATATGGGAGTGTGACAGGCGCACCAGGACAGCCGAACGAGTCGGCGACGGCTCGTCCCCCCGCTCCAGCGCCTCGCCGGTCTCGATCAGGGAGAAGGCCCGGCTGGTGGGGACGCCCTGGGCCTCCAGCATCGACGCGGCCAGCACCTCGCGCACCCCGCCCTTCAGCGTCAGCCGCCCGTCGCCGCCGCGCGACCAGGGCGTCGTGCCCGAACCCTTGGTGCCTAAATCAAGCAACCGGCCGGAGGCGTCGCGCATCTGCGCGGCCAGAAAACCCCGCCCGTCGCCCAGGTCCGGATTGTATTGGCGGAACTGGTGCCCGTGATAGCGCATGGCGAGAGGGCCGGGCTGACCGGGCAGGGGCGCGAACCGGCCGAAGGCGGCGATCCATTCGGCGTCGTCCAGCCCCTCCAGCCCCACATCCGCGGCGGCGCGGTCGTTGCGGAACCGCAGCACGGCCTGGGGAAAATCGGCCGCCTGGACGGCGTCGGCGAAATCGGGGCCCAGATCGAAGACGCGCGCTTCGGGGCGATAGGCGGGGGAGGGGGGCATGGGGGCTAGGTGCGACCGCCGCATCTGTTTCGCAAGTCGCCTATGGTGACGGTTTCGGTTGAACCTCTGGGCCCATGCCGTATTCTTGTCGGCAGACATCAGGCTGCGCTTGCGGCCAGGCTGGCGCCGTCTTCACACGATGAAGCGGCGAACCCGGTCCGACGCCCGTCGATAACCTGGCGTCACGACAGCTCATCCTTTCGATCGGAGGCCGCCGTGGCGCGCAAACTGACTCTCGACTTCCTCAAGACCGAGGCCGCGTCCGGCTCGGCCCTGGCCCTGGCGGCCATCGCGGCGGTGCTGGTGGCCAACTCGCCCTGGTCGGCGGACTATTTCACCTGGCTGAAGAGCTATCATGTGCTTCAGATCGGTCCGATCCGGCTGGAGGAATCGATCTCCGACTGGATCAAGGAAGGCCTGATGGCGATCTTCTTCCTCGTCGTGGGGCTGGAGATCAAATACGAGATCGTGCGCGGGGAGCTGAGCGACCCGCGCAAGCTGGCGACGCCGGTGCTGGCGGCCCTGGGCGGCATGGCCGGGCCGGCCGCCGTCTATCTGCTGCTGTCGGCGACGATGGGGGCGCCCCATGCGGGCTGGCCCATTCCGCTGGCCACCGACATCGCCTTCGCCCTGGCCATCTTCGGCTTCGTCGGCAAGGGCCTGCCGTCGTCGCTGCGGGTCTTCCTGCTGACCCTGGCCATCGTCGACGACCTGGGGGCCATCGCCCTGATCGCGGTCCTGTTCAGCGAGGGGGCCAACTGGGCGCCGCTGTTCTGGGCCCTGGGCCTGATCGCCGTGGGCGGCCTGGTGGCGCACCGGATCCGGATCCCGACGCCCTTCTGGGTGCTGGGCTTTGCGGCGGTCTGGTATCTGACGGTCCTGTCGGGGCTGAGCACCTCTCTGACCGCCGTGGCCTTCGCCATGATCGTGCCGATCGCGGCGCGCAAGGAGGATCACCAGAGCCCGCTGAAGGAGGCGATGCACGACCTGCATCCGTGGAACGCCTTCCTGGTCCTGCCGCTGTTCGCCTTCGCCAAGGCGGGAGTGTCCTTCGCCGGTCTGACGATGGATCAGGCCCTCGCGCCCCTGGTCGTCGCCATCGCCCTGGGCCTGTTCTTCGGCAAGCAGATCGGCGTGCTGGGCATGGCCTGGCTGGCCTCGGCCCTGAGGATCGGTGCCCGGCCGACCGACGCCACCTGGCTGCAGGTCTATGGGGTGTCGCTGCTGTGCGGCGTGGGCTTCACCATGAGCCTGTTCATCGGCGTCCTGGCATTCCCCGGCGCGGTCGATTCGCCCGAACAGGTCGAGGTCAAGCTGGGCGTCATCGGCGGCTCGATCCTGTCGGCCGTGGCGGCGGCTGTCGTTCTGGGTCTGGCGGGCCGGACCCGGTCGAAGGTCAGGGGCGAATAGCCCCCGATTTCGCCGCGAAAGCCGCGACTGCGGTGCAAAAACTGACCTAGCGTAAGCGTTTTCTGTCTCTTCCTTGTCACAGGAAGGTCGAACTGCGGCGAAAAATCGTCGCGGGTAACAACGCTCGCTTGTAGCTCACGCCCAAGCGGGCTTAGCCTCTGCGGTACTGAACGCGTCTCCACGCAGAGGCGCGTCGATTGGGAACTAGGAAACGCTGCGGTCTCGCTCCGCGTGACCGGGCTTCAGAGCCGGGAGGACGCTTTCATGCGCCACACTAACCGCTATCTCCGGACCACCGTGTCCGCCGCCGTCGTCGGCGCCGCCGTGTTCGGCTTCGCTGGGATCGCCGCCGCCCAGGAGGCGCCCGCCAGCGTGGACGACATCATCGTCACCGCCCAGAAGCGCGAACAGAGCCTGCAGGACGTGCCGATCGTGGTCACGACCCTGTCGCAGGAAGTGCTGGACGGCGCCGGGGTGCAGGACATCAAGGATCTGCAGATCCTGACGCCGGGCATGACCGTCACCTCGACCCAGTCGGAAGCCTCGACCACGGTCCGTATCCGCGGCGCCGGCACCGTCGGCGACAACCCCGGTCTGGAATCCTCGGTCGGCGTCGTGATCGACGGCGTCTATCGCTCGCGCAACTCGGTCGGCTTCGGCGACCTGGGCGAACTGAGCCGCATCGAGGTGCTGAAGGGGCCGCAGGGCACCCTGTTCGGCAAGAACACCTCGGCCGGGGTCATCAACATCATCACCGAACGCCCGTCGTTCGACCCGTCGGTTTCGGCCGAACTGACCGCCGGCAACTACGGCGCCATGGGCGGCTCGGTCTCGGCGACCGGCCCGCTCAGCGACATCATCGCCGGCCGCATCTTCGTGGCGCACCGCGAGCGCGACGGCTTCTATGACGTCAACGTCGGCGACGGCCCGCGCACCCTGACCGAGGACAACACCCAGGACTACTGGACCGGTCGCGGCCAGCTGCTGATCCTGCCCAGCGACGAGGTGTCGATCCGCCTGATCGCCGACTACACCAAGCGCGACGAATTCTGCTGCTCGGCGGTTCAGACCCGCGTCGGCCCGACCCAGGCCTTCATCGCCGCCCTGGCCGCGCCGAACGGCCCCGGCCAGCGGCCGCCCGTCGCCGGCTTCGGCACGGTGCCCTTCAGCCGCACCGCCTATTCGAACCGCGAGACGCCTCAAGAGATCGAGGACATGGGCCTGTCGGCGGAAGCCACCATCGACCTGCCCAGCCTGAACGCCACCCTGACGTCGCAGACCTCGTGGCGCGACTGGTCGTTCCAGCAGGGGATGGACCTGGACTATACGGGCGCCGACATCCTTCACCGCGAGAATGACGGGTCCAACGGCTACGGCGTCGACAACCTGACCCAGGAATTCCGTCTGGCCGGCGCGACGGACAAGTTCGACTGGCTGGTCGGCCTGTTCGCCACCAAGGAAGGCGTCTATCGCGACGACTCCTATTCCTACGGCGCGGACTACAACGGCTTCGCCTCCTTCCTGCTGACGGCGACCCTGCCGGCCGCCGTGGGGGGACCGAGCCCCAGCCGCCTGGGCTGTTTCACCAATCCGCAGGGCTTCCTGGTCACCGCCGCCGCGCCGAACACCCCGCTCTGCGTCGTCGGCGCCGTGGCGCCCAGCGCCGCCGCCCCGACCTTCGCGGCGGGCAAGGCCTATGAGGACCACTATTCCCAGCGGTCGGAATCGGTGGCCCTGTTCACCAACAACACCTGGCGGGTGACCGAGGCCTTCGACCTGAACCTGGGCCTGCGCTACACCTATGACAGCAAGCGTCTGCTGGGGGTTCAGGACAATCTGGGAAGCAATGGCGCGGCCTGCGGCGGCGCCCTGGCGAACCAGAATCCGGCCAACCGCGCGCCGTCGGCCATCCCCGGCACCGTCAATGTGGGGACCCCGGCCGCGGCTGTGGGCCTGCTGTGCCTGCCCTGGTCGAACCCGCTCTATGACAATCGCCGGATCCAGGAGAAGTTCAGCGACACCGACATCAGCGGCACGTTCAAGGGCTCCTACCGGTTCAACGACGCCGTCATGGCCTACGCCTCCTATGCGCGGGGCTACAAGGGCGCGGGCTACAACATGGACCGGGTGCAGACGGGGGTGACGCCGGACGCCTCGCTGTTCTTCGACGCCGAGACGGTGGACAGCTACGAGCTGGGGGTGAAGACGACCCTGTTCAACCGCTCGATGCTGCTGAACCTCACCTACTTCGATCAGAAGTTCGAGAACTTCCAGCTCAACACCTTCCTGGGCACCGCCTTCGTGGTGGAATCCATCCCGGAACTGACCTCGCGCGGCGTCGACGCCGACATGGTCTGGTTCACCCCGGTCGAGGGCCTGATGTTCCAGGGCGGCGTCACCTATACGGACGCCAAGTACAACGACTTCACCGCCGCCGACCTGTCGAACCCGGCGCGCTTCCCCGCCCTGTCCCTGCTGCCGGGCGCCCGCGCCTCGTTCGCTCCGGAATGGTCGCTGACCGGCGCCCTGGCCTTCGACCGCTCGCTGGGCGGCGGCCTGCGCGGCGGCTTCAACCTGTCGGCTAAATATTCGACCGACTACAACACCGGTTCGGACCTGCTGCCTTACAAGGACCAGGAGGCCTTCACCGTCGTCAACGGCCGCATCACCATCGGGTCGGAAGACGAACGCTGGACCATCGACGTCTGGGGCCAGAACCTGCTGCAGGAAGAATACACCCAGGTCGGCTTCGCCGCTCCGCTGCAGGGCACGGCCTTCACCAACACCACCACGCCCCAGGCGAACGGCACCTACTATAATATCGCCACCGACACGGCGACCTACAACGCCTACCTGGGCGCCCCGCGCACCTGGGGCGTGACGCTGAAGGTCAAATACTGATCGTCCAGCCGCCCGGGCCGTAAGGCTCAAAGGGGGGAACGACGAAGGGCCGACCGGGAAACCGGTCGGCCCTTTTTCTTGGGCCTTTCATACGATCGTAGAGGTTTGTTGGCTCTCTAACGGGAGTTGTCTGCGGTCCTTGGGAGGCCTGAAGTCGTGACCAGATCTGCACCGCCTTATGCGAGCTCGCGTGGCCTGGAGCGGGTTCGATGAGGGCGAAATCCGACCAGGGCGAAGGTCGAACCGGTCCATCAACGGGATTGCCGCGCCGGGCGGTGCTGGCCGGTCTGGGCGGAAGCCTGGCAGGCTGCCTCGATCAGGACAGGCCCCCGTCGGGCAATCAGCTGGGATCGCGTTTCCGTCTAACGCTGGAGGTTCTGATCGACGGTCGGCCGATCCGTGGCAGTTCGATCCGTCAGTTCAAGTATTTCAACGACCCCGGTTGGTTCCCCTCGGACGGCGCCGGTCAGTCGTCCTGGCAAGGCGACGCCACGCCGCTGGCGCTCCCGGGCGGCGCCTATCTGTTCGCCATGCTCGAGGGCTATGTGATCGTGGATGGCCATCGTCGGCGTTCCTATGGCCCGTGGACGGCCTACGGTGTGGTGCTGGGCCGCCTCGGTAAACGGGTCGTGACCCAGAGCGACTATGAAGCCCTGTCGGCGGGCGAGCGGCAGAACGTCGTCAGCCCCGCCCAGGCGCGGGCGCTCGTCGGTACGGCGCCCATCGTCCTCGCGCTGGACGAACTACCGATCCTCGCTCTGTTCCGGACGCCTAGTGTCCCGGGCAGCGGATTGATCCTCCTGCCCGAGGATTTGCCGAAGCAATTCCCCAGTCTGACCTGGGGGCGATGCACGGTGCAGGTCACCGACGAACCGCTCGACATCGGGCAGGTCGAGAAGATCATGCCGTGGACGAGCCAGAGGGGCCGGGGCGCCTATTCGCCCGACGGCATCGGATTCGTAGCGCAAGAATTTTCGAGGAATTGGTAGAGGGGCTACACGTTCCGCTCAGTCTGTTCCGGTCCGGATCAACGCGGGAAACTTGCCGCTTAAGCCCTTTTTAAAGCCGTCACCCTCGGGCTTGTCCCGAGGGCCCACTTTTCCGCCTCGCCCACGTGTGAGGGGGCGAGGCCGTAGATGCATCTCAAGTCCGCATCTGAAGCCGCCGTGGGCCCTCGGGACAAGCCCGAGGGTGACGGAGGTGGTGACGGAGGCGGGGGTGACGGAGGTGCGGTGAGCGGAAGCCGCTACTCCACCAACGGCGCCTGCCGCGGTTTCGCCAGTTCCCGCTGTCCCGCCGTCGAGCGGCGCAGGATGCGCCGCGCCCACTGGGCCACGTCATCGACGATGGTGAAGATGGCGGGGATGTAGAGCAGGGACAGGAAGGTCGAGGAGATCAGTCCCCCCAGCACGGCGATGGCCATCGGCGAGCGGAACTGGACGTCGGCCCCGATGCCCATGGCGATCGGCACCATGCCCGCGCCCATGGCGAAGGTGGTCATCAGGATGGGGCGGGCGCGCTTGTGCGCGGCGTCCATGATGGCCTCACGGCGCGGCATCCCGTCCTTCTCGGCCATGATGACATAGTCGACCAGCAGGATGGAGTTCTTGGCCGCGATCCCCATCAGCATCAGCACCCCGATCAGGGCCGACATGGAGAAGTTGGCGCCGCCGATGGCCAGGGCGATGAAGGCGCCGCCGATGGCCAGGGGCAGGGCCGCCATGATGGTGATCGGATAGGCGAAGCTTTTGAACAGCAGGGTCAGCACCGCATACATCAGCAGAATGCCCGAGGCGAAGGCGATGCCGAAGCCGGTCAGCATCTCCTGGATGAACTCCTCGTCGCCGGCCGGCACCTGGCGCACGCCGGCGGGCAGCTTCTGGACCGAGGCCAGGCGGTTGACCGCCACGCTCGCCGCGCCGGTGGTGATGCCGTCCAGTTCGGCGCTGATCGAGGCGATACGCGACCGGTCCTGACGGGTGACGGTGGCCGGACCGGCGCCGAACTGGATGTCGGCGACGGCGCTCAGCGGCACCGAAGCCCCGCCCGTCGCCGGCACACGCAGGTTCTCCAGCACGCTCAGGTCCTCGCGCGCCGCTTCGGTCAGCTGCAGCCGGATCGGGATCTGGCGGTCGCCCAGGTTATATTTGGGCAGGTTCTGATCGACGTCGCCGATGGTGGCGACCCGCACCGCCTGGGAGATGGCGCCGGCCGACACGCCCGCCAGGGCGGCCTCGTCCGGACGCGGCGTGACCAGGATTTCGGGACGCGCGATGGCGGCCGAGTTGACGACATTGGCCAGACCCGACACGCCGCGCATTTCTTCCTCCACCTTGCGCGCCGCGGCGTTCAGGGCGACGGGATCGTCGCTCAGGATCGAGAAGGTGTAGGTGGTGCCGTCGCCGGGGCCGCCGCCCTGCTGGCTGATGCCGGCGCGGATGCGGGCGCCGGGGATCTGTTTCATCTCGTCGACCATGACCCGCGCGAAGGCCTGCTGGCTCAGCTCGCGGTCGCCCTTGGGCACCATGTCGGCGTAGATATTGGCCTGGGTCACGTCCTGGCCGCCGACGGCGGCATAGACCGAGGTGACCTCGGGGCGGGCCTCCAGCTTGCGGGTGATCTGCTGCACCACGGCGTCGGTCTGGCGCAGGGTCGAACCCGGCGGCAGTTCCACCTGGAAGGCCGCGCGCGCCGTGTCGCCGGGCGACATGAACTCGAACGACATCTTGGCCACGATCGAGGTCGCGATCGACCCGACCAGGAACAGGATGCCGATGATGAAGACCTTCCAGCGGTTGCCCAGGCACCAGTGCAGGGCCTTCAGATAGCCGCCCATCCAGAACGGGTCGCGATCCTCGTGGTGGGAGTGTTTCAGGATGAAGGCCGCCATCAACGGCGTCAGGGTCCGCGCCACCAGCAGCGAGAAGGCCACGGAGACACAGGCCGCAAGCGCGAAGGCCTTGAAGAACTGGCCGATGATGCCGGGCATGAAGCCGACCGGCGCGAAGACGGCGATGATGGTGGCGGTGGTGGCCACGACCGCCAGACCGATCTCGTCCGCCGCCTCCAGCGAGGCGTCATAGGGCGGTTTGCCGTCGCGCATGTGGCGGACGATGTTCTCGATCTCCACGATGGCGTCGTCGACCAGAATGCCGATGGTCAGGGACAGGGCCAGCAGGGTGACGACGTTCAGCGACTGGTCCAGCGGGCCCAGGATGGCGAAGGTCGGGATCAGCGACATCGGCATGGCCGTCGCCGCGATCAGGGTGGCGCGCCAGTCGCGCAGGAAGATGAAGACGATGATGACGGCCAGGACGGCGCCCAGCAGCAGGGCCTCCAGCGAGGCCAGATAGCTCTCTTCGATCTCTTCGACGCTGGCCGTGACCTGGCTGATGGTCAGCTCGGGATGGGCCTCGTCGATCTTCTTGACCTCTTCGCGGACCTTTTCGGCGACCTTGACCTCGGACGCGGTGCGCGAGCGCAGGAAGTTGAAGGTGACGGCCTCCTGGCCGTTGTAGCGGGCCAGGCGGCGCGGTTCGCTCCACTTGTCCTCGACCGTGCCCAGATTATCCAGGCGCACGGTCTTGCCCTCGCCCAGCGGCACCAGGGTCTCGCGCAACTGCGCCACCGAGGTGGCGGCGCCCAGGGTGCGGACGGCGCGCTCGGACCCGGCGATGGTGACGCGGCCGCCGGGCAGGTTGTTGTTGACGTTGGTCAGGGCCTGGCTGACCTCGGCCGCCGTGACGCCGTAGGCGGCCAGCCGCTGCGGATCCAGCTCGACCCGCATTTCGCGGTCCACGCCGCCCGAGCGGTTGACCTGGCCCACGCCGCCCAGGGCCAGCAGGGCGCGGCTCATCTCGTTGTCGATGAACCAGCTGATCTGTTCCGGCGTCATGGTCGGCGAGCGGACCACATAGGTGATCAGGGCGTCGCCGGTGATGTCGATGCGCTGGACCCCCGGCTCCTGCATGTCCTGGGGCAGGCTGGCGCGCAGTCCGGTCATGGCGTTGCGCACGTCGTTGGTGGCCCGGTCGGTGTCCGTGCCCAGTTCGAACTCGATCACCGTCGTCGAGACGCCGTCGCTGATGTTCGAGGTGATGTGGCGCACGCCCGACAGGCCGGCCAGCGAGTCCTCGATCAGCCGCGTGACCTGGACCTCCATTTCCGCCGGGGCGGATCCGGGGCGGGCGGCGGTGACATTGACCAGCGGGAAGTCGATGTCGGGGTTGGAGTTGATCCGCATCCCCATGAAGCCGACCACGCCGCCGAGGGTCAGCAGCAGGAACAGCAGGATGATCGGAATCGGGTTCTTGATCGCCCAGGACGAGATCTGGTTCATGGGTCGGTCCTACTTGGCCGCAGGCTGGGCGGCGGCGGCGGCGGGGACAGCAGAACGGGCGCCGCCGGGGGCCTGGGCGACGTTGACGCGGTCGCCCTCGTTCAGGAAGCCCGCGCCGCTGACGATGACCTGGGCGCCGACATTGACGCCGGTGACGGCCGTCTGGGTGTCGGTCCGCGACAGGATGACGACCGGCTGGAAGTGAACCCGGCCGTCGGCGACCAGGGTGAAGACCCCCGGCTTGTTGTCGCGATACAGGACCGCGCCGGTGGGTACGGTGGTGGCCGGCTGGTCGCCGACGTCGATGTCGGCGCGGGCGAACATGCCCGGCCGCAGCTGGGCGCCGGGCGACAGCGAGATGCGGGCCAGGCCCAGGCGGGTGCTGGCGTTGACCTCGGGCGTGACGATCCGGACCGTGCCCGCGGTGGTTCCCGCCTCGCTGGAGGTCACGGTCGCCGACTGGCCGGCGCGAACCTGGGCCAGCTCGGTCTCGGGCACCTGGGCGTCCAGCTCCAGCCGGCCGTCGCGGACCATGCGGAACAGTTCGGTCCCGGCCGAGATGATCTGGCCCTTGGTCACGCTGCGGCTGATGATCAGGCCGGCGACGGGGGCGCGGATGGTGGCCTGGGCCAGATGGGTCTGGGTCTGGGCCAGGGTGGCGCGGGCGGCGGCCAGATTGGCGTTCGACGCCCGCTGGTTGGCCAGGGCAGTGTCCAGCGAGGCCTGAGACAGGAAGCCGCGCGCCTTCAGCTGCTGCGCCCGCTCCAGCGCCGCGTCGTCGCGCGCCACATTGGCCTCGCCCAACTGCACCTGGGCCTGCTGCTGGCGCAGCTGGGCGCGCAGCAGGACGTCGTTCATCTGCACCAGGGGCTGGCCCTGACGGACATAGGAGCCCTCATCCACATAGACGGCGACGGCGGTCAGGCCGCCGGTCTCGGCCGCGACCGGCACTTCCTCCCAGGCCGAGACGCTGCCCGAGGCGGTGACGGTGCGGCGCAGATTGGTCAGGGTCACGGTGGCGGCGGTGACGGTCTGGCGCGAGCCGCCGGCGGCCTTCTCCTCGGTCTTCTCATCGCCATGTCCGCCGCAACTGGCCAGCAGGAAGGCCGACAGGGCCATGGCGCCGAGGTTGAGAGCGTTTCGGGTCGTCTTGGACACGGGGAGTTCCTCGGTTGCAGGCCCCGGCTCGCGCCGGTTATCGGGAGGCGCGACCCATACCGCGTCCGCGAGCCGTTCTCAAACGCGGATACATATTGTTGCAAAGCCTTAATCTAGCACGGCCAGCGGGCGCGGATCGCCGCGCCCGCTGGTCCCGGACCTCTACGCGTGATAGGGCCGCGCGGATGACGACTCCCCCTATCTCGAACATTCGGAACTTCAGCGTGGTCGCGCACATCGACCACGGCAAATCCACCCTGTCCGACCGACTGATCCAGTTCACCGGCGGCCTGACCGCGCGCGAGATGTCCGAGCAGGTGCTCGACAATATGGATATCGAGAAGGAGCGGGGGATTACGATCAAGGCGCAGACGGTGCGCCTGAACTACCGCGCCAAGGACGGGCAGGACTATGTCCTGAACCTGATGGACACGCCGGGGCACGTGGACTTCGCCTATGAGGTGTCGCGCAGCCTGGCGGCGTGCGAGGGCTCGCTGCTGGTCGTGGATGCGTCGCAGGGAGTCGAGGCGCAGACGCTGGCGAACGTCTATCAGGCCATTGATAACAACCACGAGATCGTCCCCGTCCTGAACAAGGTCGATCTGCCGGCCGCCGAGCCCGAGCGGGTCCGCGCCCAGATCGAGGACGTCATCGGCATCGACGCCTCCGAGGCCGTGCTGTGCAGCGCCAAGTCCGGCATCGGCATCGAGGACGTCCTCGAGGCCATCGTCACCAAGCTCCCGGCCCCCAAGGGCGACCCCGACGCCCCGCTGAAGGCCATGCTGGTCGACGCCTGGTACGACCCCTATCTGGGCGTCGTCGTCCTGGTCCGCGTCTTCGACGGCGTGCTGAAGACCGGCATGCGGGTCAAGATGATGCGCAACGGCTCGACCCACCTGATCGACCGCGTCGGCGTCTTCCTGCCCAAGAACACCCCGGTGGACCAGCTCGGCCCCGGCGAGGTCGGCTTCATCACCGCCCAGATCAAGGAAGTCGCCCACGCCGCCGTCGGCGACACCATCACCGACGAGAAGAAGCCGACCGCCGAACCGCTGAAGGGGTTCAAGGAGGTCCAGTCGGTGGTCTTCTGCGGCCTGTTCCCGGTCGACGCCGCTGATTTCGAGGACCTGCGCGCCGCCATCGGCAAGCTGCGGCTGAATGATGCGTCATTCACCTACGAGATGGAATCCAGCGCCGCCCTGGGCTTCGGCTTCCGCTGCGGCTTCCTGGGCCTGCTGCACCTCGAGATCATCCAGGAACGGCTCAGCCGCGAGTTCAACCTTGACCTGATCGCGACCGCCCCGTCGGTGGTCTACAAGATCGGCCTTCGCGACGGCTCCGAGATCGACCTGCACAACCCGGCCGACCTGCCCGACGTGATGCAGATCGAGACCATTTCCGAGCCCTGGATCAAGGCCACCATCCTGACGCCCGACGAATACCTCGGCAGCGTCATCAAACTGTGCCAGGACCGCCGCGGCCAGCAGATCGAACTGTCCTACGTCGGCGCCCGCGCCATGGTGGTCTACGAACTGCCGCTGAACGAGGTGGTGTTCGACTTCTACGACCGTCTGAAGTCGATCTCGAAGGGCTACGCCTCGTTCGACTACGAGATCACCGAATACAAGGTCGGCGACCTGGTGAAGATGAACATCCTGGTCAACGCCGAACCGGTGGACGCCCTGTCCATGCTGGTCCACCGCGCCCGCGCCGAGACGCGCGGCCGGGGCATGGTCGAGAAGATGAAGGAACTGATCCCGCCCCACCTGTTCGTCATCCCGATCCAGGCGGCCATCGGCGGCAAGATCATCGCGCGGGAAACGGTGCGCGCGCTCCGCAAGGACGTGACCTCGAAATGCTACGGCGGCGACGCCACGCGCAAGAAGAAGCTGCTGGAGAAGCAGAAGGCCGGCAAGAAGAAGATGCGTCAGTTCGGCAAGGTCGAAATCCCGCAGGAAGCCTTCATCGCCGCCCTGAAGATGGACGAGGACTAAAAGACCTTCCCCCGCTTGCGGGGGAAGTGTCAGGTCGTGGCGCGTAGCGACACGCCTGACGATGGGGGGAGTTTTGCTTCTTTAAGAAGACTTCCCTCTCCGACCCTGGTTCGGCTGCGCCGAACGCCGGGCCACCTCTCCCGCAAGCGGGAGAGGGTCTTTCCAGCCCTGCCGTTCCCACCCGGTCTCGCCTCCGGCTCGACCCCCCTTCCCGGAACGGGGAGGGAGAGGAATTAGGAGCGCTGGCGGGTTTGAACTGACATATCGACTTGTGTGATTTCAGGCGCTTAACCCCGAATATCGCCGACTTTCCAGCCAGGGTTTCTCCATGGCCCATACTGGCGGCATGGAAAGACGCAAATACAAGATTCAACCCGCCGAAGTCTGGGACAAGGTGCGCCAGGACTATCTGGCCGGCCTGGGCGCCGAAGAGGTCGCGGCCAAATATGACGTGACCGCCCACGCCCTGCGCGCCCGCGCCACGCGCGACGGCTGGTCCCGCTATCTGCACGCTCCGGCCGAGCCGGTCGATCCGCCGCCCCCGCCGCCGAGCCTGTTCGACGTATCATCCGACGATGCGGCCGGCGGGGACCCGGCCGTCCTGGCCGAGGCCGCCGCCCAGGCCTCGGGCCGGGCCATGCGCGCCGGCCGGCTGTTGGAGGCGCGCGCCCTGGCGGGGCTGGCCGCCACCTATCGCAAGCTGGAGGCGCGGGGCGAGACGGCGCACGGGGCCATGACGGTCGAGAATGCGCCGCTGCAACTGGTGTACGACATACTGATGAACCCTCTGGCGGCGAGCGACCGATTGGCCATCCGCCCCGGCGCCGCCGACACCCATCTGGCGCTGAAAGAAGCCTACTGGACCCAGCAGCAGACCCTGGGTGAGAAGAACCAGGAGTTTCGGCACGCCCAGCTGCACCGGCGCGCGGCGCTGGACCGTCGGGTCGCCGCCCTGGAGGACCAGCTGAAGGCGGCCGGGATGGAGCCGGTCGCCGAGACGGAAAGCGCCCGACGCATCCGCACCGGGGTCGATATGGTCATCGACTGCTGCGGCAAGGTCATGTCCGCGAAGGACTGGGACAAGACGCTGGACGGGTTGTGAGCGGCGTCTTCCTTCTCCCCCTGCGGGAGAAGGTGGCCCGCAGGGCCGGATGAGGGGTCGGTTCGGCCTGAACCGTCAGGGCCGGTGAAACCCCTCATCCGTCAGCCTTCGGCTGCCACCTTCTCCCGCAAGGGGAGAAGGAAGGTTTAGTCGCGCGTCAGGCCTTCCTCCGTCGCCGCCACAATGGCCGACAGCACCTCTTCCCGCTGGTTCCCGATCATCCCATTCGCAAACCGCAGCACCCGGAACCCCTGTTCGCGCAGCCAGGCGTCCCGCTCGGCGTCCTCGATCCGGTCGTCATGCTGCGGCCCGTCCGCCTCGACGATCAGCCGATGCCTCAGACAGACGAAGTCGACGATATAGCGCCCGATCACCATCTGCCGCCGAAACTTCAGCCCCGCCAGCCGCCGATCCCGCAACAGCCCCCACAGCCGCCGCTCATAATGGACGGGCTCGCGGCGCATCTGTTTGGCGCGGGATTGCAGCCAGTCGTTCATATTAAGATTGTGCGGAACGCTCGTCAAGATTGCAACTCCTTCCTTCTCCCCCTGCGGGAGAAGGTGGCCGAGCGCAGCGAGGTCGGATGAGGGGTCAGAAGGACGCCCGCCACGCCTCCGGCGTCAGCACCACTGCTGTTTCCAACGGCGGCGCGAGGACGAAGAATTCCGGCCGGACGGGCAAGCTATGCACCCGGTAAAGCCGCCACGCGTCAGGCCGCTCCTGCGCCACCTCGCATTCCGTTCGCGTGAGGAAGAAGTCCGTCGATGGGCCGCCACGCGTGGCCTTCACCTCGATCAGTCGCTCACGACCATCCATGGGGTCGAAGCTGCGGATGTCGTATCCGGCCCCGTCTCCGCGTTCCTGCGACGTCCATTCAACCTTCGTCGCTAGATCCGCCCGGTCATGAGCGATCAGACGGGCGCGTTCGTGATGGAAGATGCGCTCTTCGCCTAACAAGCCAAGCTGCCGGTTCCGCTGATCGCGAGCCGCCGGATCGAATTTCCGAACCAGTCGCGACAGACCCGCGGGTCGTCGGGGCCTATCCGCGCCAAGGGGAGGGGCCGAGGTCATCAGCAGGGGCGCAGGCTCAAACGTGGTCGAGGGCTCCGACACTCCGCTTCCATACGTCGGCTGTTCGGTCGCTTGGGCCCGCAGGGAGTCGCGCAATGGCATCCCGATGTCCCAAGCGGCTGGATTCTGGTCGAGATGGCGTTCTAGTGCGGAGAAGATGGCCTCTTGGTAGTTCGGCCGACTACCGAAACCATTCAGCTTGGGCATGCCCAGTTCGGTCAGGACGGCGGAGATGTTTCCGTACTTCTGACCGACCGAGCCGACGGTTCGGCCGATCTGCTGTGACAAGGCCTTGGCATGGTGCAACTTGACCAGCGGACGACCAGAGACGGCGTCGTCGAGCATGGCGAAATAGTCGGCGACGATGAGGTCTAACTCCTCCTCATCCCAGTCGCGGCCATATTTGCCCTGATCGACCAACCCATTCTCCCCGCCAACCTTAGGTTAGTATGACGGCGACGGTCTTTACCAGGGCGCTAATCGCCCTTCCTTCTCCCCTTGCGGGAGAAGGTGGCCCGCAGGGCCGGATGAGGGGTCGGTTTGGCGTGGATCGTCAGGGCCGGTGTAACCCCTCATCCGACCTCGCTGCGCTCGGCCACCTTCTCCCGCAAGGGGAGAAGGGACCAGAACGGTGATGAAGGCCCAGGGCATGACCTGCACCACAGGGGCGCTAAAATGGCGATCAAGGTCGGCCAACTGACAACGTCCTCACTTTGGAGGCGTCAACCTTAGGCCTTTAGCACATAGCGATCCTCAGACGGCTGCACGCAACCTATCGGCTGTATCGTAGCCCCTGGCGGTCACTTCGAAGACCTCGCCTTTGACCCCTCTAGCTATCAGGAAGCCCTGATCTACCAGTTCCTCGATAGCATATTCCCATCTCGCATTCGATCGACGGTCACGAGGGTCTCCAAATGACTTCCCATTTGCTTGGACATAGCGACCGCCCAGTGTTGCCAGACGCATGATCATCCCATCATTGCCTGCTGTCGCTTCTAAAAGAAGCTCCTTGGCTTCGGCTGACATGAGCGATTCCGGTGCCTGGGCGGGAGGAGGTATTGCAGCGCTCTCTACTCCCTTAGCATCGGTGCTAGTTTGGGTGGATAAGAGTTCGACCAGGTAGGGATTTTTCCGAAGCTGGATTTGAAGTTGCCGTACGAACTTGTCTCTAAAATCTGAGTAGTTCGAATATGTTTCGATAATGCCTTTGGCTTTGCACCAATCCCGAAACTCACTTAAAGCAGCGTATTGAGTAGGATCTAAACTCTCAGGGGCTACGGGCGCAGAGGAAAAATACACCATGGCAGGCTTGCCGGCATCTAGGTGCTTCTGAATTTCTTCGACCGTGCCGCTGGCTGAGTCGCCAGTCGGAGTGCCGAGGCGAGTCCAAAAAATTCCGACTAAAAGATCGCAGTCTGCGAGCACGCGATCGTTTATGAGTTCTTGAGCGCGACCTCCTAGATCTGGTGCGGAATGAGTTTCCCAACCTACAGGCATTAAAGCGGTCTGTGTCGATAACGAATGTATATAGTTCCATTCGTGCATTGCATCTCTAGCTATGCTTCGCTCTTCTAGTACATCGCCCGGAGAAGCGAGCATTATTGGAATCATCGTTGCAGTGTAAGCCATCCAACCGCGCCTCAAAGCTCTCTAATTGAGCGTGTGCCCAAAGCACGTAAAGGATGTCTTTAGCCGCCGGAAGTCAACTAGCTGAGCTGCCTCGGTAATAGCCATTTAGCTTTGTCGCTGCACAACCTTAGCGATCCTCCCCTACAGCCGCCCCTTCCTAAACGCCTCCGCCTTCTCCGCCGCCGCTTCCGCGCGCCACTTCTTCGGCGCCGACCGGTCCACCTCTTCGCCCGCCCCCGTCAGGGCCTCGTTGGCGAATTCCAGGTCCAGCAGCTTCATGCGCTTGATCTCGTCGCGCAGGCGGCCGGCTTCCTCGAACTCCAGGTTGGAGGCGGCTTCGCGCATGCGGCCTTCCAGGTCCTTGAGGGCGGCCTGGAAGTTTGAGCCGACGAAGGGTTTGGAGGCTTCGGCGACGCCGGGGCGGGTCAGGCGGTCCATCTCGCGGGACTCATAGGGGCTGTCCATCAGCTCCTTGATGTCGCGCTTGACGCTTTCGGGCGTGATGCCGTGTTCGGTATTATAGGCCATCTGGCGTTCGCGGCGGCGGTCGGTCTCGGCGATGGCGCGCTCCATACTGCCGGTCATGCGGTCGGCGTACAGGATGACGCGGCCGTCGATGTTGCGCGCGGCGCGGCCGATGGTCTGGATCAATGAGGTCTCGGAGCGCAGGAAGCCCTCCTTGTCCGCGTCCAGGATGGCGACCAGGCCGCACTCGGGGATGTCCAGCCCCTCGCGCAGCAGGTTGATGCCGATCAGACAGTCGAAGGATCCCAGACGCAGGTCGCGCAGGATCTCGATCCGCTCAAGCGTGTCGACGTCGGAGTGCATGTAGCGGACGCGGATCCCCTGTTCATGCATATATTCGGTCAGGTCCTCGGCCATCTTCTTGGTCAGGGTGGTGACCAGGGAACGGTAGCCGGCGCGGGTGGTGGCCTTGACCTCGTCGATGACGTCGTCGACCTGGTTGCGGGTCTGGCCCGAGACCGGGCGGATCTCGACGGGCGGGTCGATCAGGCCGGTGGGGCGGATGACCTGTTCGACGAAGACGCCGCCGGCCTGGTCCATCTCCCAGGCGCCGGGGGTGGCGCTGACGTGGACGGTCTGGGGGCGCATGGCCTCCCATTCCTCGAACTTCAGCGGGCGGTTGTCGATGCAGGAGGGCAGGCGGAAGCCGTATTCCGCCAGGGTGGATTTGCGGCGGTAGTCGCCGCGGAACATGCCGTTGATCTGGCCGATGGTGACGTGGCTCTCGTCCACGAACAGCAGGGCGTTGTCGGGGATATATTCGAAGAAGGTGGGCGGGGGCTCGCCGGGGGCGCGGCCGGTCAGCCAGCGGGAGTAGTTCTCGATGCCGGCGCAGCTGCCGGTGGCCTCCATCATCTCCAGGTCGAAACGGGTGCGTTGTTCCAGGCGCTGGGCCTCGAGCAGTTTGCCGTTCTCGATCATCCAGTCCAGCGTCTCCTTCAGCTCGGCCTTGATGCCCTGGGTGGCCTGGTTCAGCGTCGGGCGCGGGGTCACATAGTGGCTGGCGGCGTAGACGGTGATCTCGGTCAGGTCGGCGGTCTTCTTGCCGGTCAGGGGGTCGAACTCCTGGATCGCCTCCAGCTCGTCGCCGAACAGGCTGATGCGCCAGGCGCGGTCCTCGAGGTGGACCGGGAAGATTTCGATGACGTCGCCGCGTTTGCGGAACATGCCGCGGTCGAAGTTCAGGTCGTTGCGCTTGTACTGCAGCGCGATCAGATCGGCCCGCAGCTTCGCCTCGTCGATCTGGTCCCCCACCTTCAGGGTGAAGGTCATGGCCGTATAGGTCTCGACCGACCCGATGCCGTAGATGCAGGAGACGGAGGCCACGACGATCACATCCTCCCGCTCCAGGATCGCCCGCGTCGCCGAATGCCGCATCCGGTCGATCTGCTCGTTTATGGACGAGTCCTTCTCGATATATGTATCAGTTCTTGGTACATATGCTTCAGGCTGGTAGTAGTCGTAGTAGCTGACGAAATATTCGACGGCGTTGTCCGGGAAGAATGACTTGAATTCGGAGTAGAGCTGGGCCGCCAGGGTCTTGTTGGGGGCCAGGATCAGGGCCGGGCGCTGGGTCTGTTCGATGACCTTGGCCATGGTGAAGGTCTTGCCCGAGCCGGTGACGCCCAGCAGCACCTGGTCGCGGTCGCCCGCCTCGGCCTGGGCCACCAGTTCGGCGATGGCGGCGGGCTGGTCGCCGGCGGGGGTGTATTGGGTCTCGAGCCGGAAGCGGCCGCCCTTCTTCTTGCCCTCGTGCGAGGGGCGGTGGGGCACCCAGTCGGCGGGGGCGGCGACGGGCTCCTCCGGCGTCAGGCGCGGGCCGGTGACCGGGGCGAACATCGGCATTTTCCCGGTGTCGCGCTTGAAGGCGGCGGCGGCCTCGCGCACGCCGGGGTCGGGCGTGTGCACGGGCTTGGCGGGCTTGGCGGCGGCGGGCTTCGGCGTCGAAGAACGGTTCATGAACAGAACTTAGTGCGCAGGAAGCGGCGGCGCCAGAGAGGGGGCTTGCGGCGGTGAACGGCCGGTTCAAGGCCTAAAAATGGCGACAAAGCGGCGTGATGTGGAAGTAAAATGCTTCAATACGCCGCAACATGTGACCTATCGCGCCCAATTCCTCCATTTTTCGTACAATTATGCGACTTTTTGGTTGCGGTGTGTAAAACGTATGCCTAACAAGGTCGTATAACGGATGTATTTAACATACCATCGGTATATATCCGCGATATCTAGCTGTTTCCCTAAGTATTGTTCAATACTGTTTGTGAATGAGGCGTATGCGTACTCGTAAAAATTACCTTCTGTCGTCGACTGTGGTCGGCGGAATTGTGGCGGCTTCGCTGTCCATGCTTTCAGCGCCTGTCGCGATGGCTCAAGACGCCACCGTTACTCAGGCCGATGAGTCCGCAAGCGTCGAAGACATCGTCGTCATCGGCTCCCGTATTCGCCGTGACAACTATAACGCCCCCTCGCCGACCCAGGTCGTGACGCGCGAAGAGGCGACCCTGCAGGGCTTCGCCTCGACCACGGAGGCGCTGCAGAGCACGGCCGTCACCGGCGGCACCTCGCAGATCAACAACTCGTACGGCGGCTACGTCACCAACGGCGGCCCCGGCGCCAACACCATCGGCCTGCGCGGCATGAGCCCGAGCCGCACCCTGGTGCTGCTGAACGGCCGTCGCGTTTCGCCGGCCGGTTCGCGCGGTTCGGTCGGCGCGGCCGACCTGAACGTGCTGCCGACCGCCATCATCGACCGCGTCGAAGTGCTGCGTGACGGCGCCTCGTCGGTCTATGGTTCGGACGCCGTCGCCGGCGTGGTCAACATCCAGACCCGCAACAACTTCGAAGGCGTCACCTTTGAAGGCCAGCGCAACGAGCCGTTGGAAGCCAATGGCGCGGGCGGTTCGACCCGTCTGTCGCTGACGGCGGGCGTCCGTGCCGACCGCTGGCGCGCCGCCGGTTCGGTCGAACGCTACGAGCGTGACGAACTGACCCTGCGCGACCGCGAGTTCACGCGCTGCCAGACCGACGGCTTCCGCAACGGCCAGGACTATATCGACCCGCTGACCGGCCAGTCGAAATGCTATCCGATCACCACGACCGGCTCGAACGGCGTGACGATCAACACCGTCGCCCTGGGCGTGGAGGGTCCGCCCAGCGCCAGCGGCGCCCGGACGTTCATCGGCACGGCGGGCGTCGGCGCGCCCGGTTCCGTCGGGACGGTGTTCAATCGCTGGCGTCCGAACGCGGGCGTCGCCGGCGGCGTGCCCGGGTTTGAAGGCGTGGGCGGCCCCGGCAACGACCTCAACGTCCGCGACACCTTCGAAGACCGGATGCTGAACGAGTCGCTGATCTCGCCGGTGGACATCACCACCCTGTACGGCGAAGTCGGCTATGACCTTCACGCCCTGGGGAACGCCGAGGTCTATGGCGAAGCCCTGTTCAACCAGCGCAAGTCTTCGCAGACCGGCTATCGCCAGCTCTCGCTGGACTACGCCAAGGGCAGCCCGCTGATCCCGGACAGCCTGGCGTTCAGCACGATCTCGGGCGATCAGGGCCTGAACAAGGGCCAGGATGTCGGCGCCCGCGCCTTCATCGGCTTCGGCAACGACCATTCCGAACAGGAAGTGGACTTCGGCCGCTATGTCGCCGGCATCAAGGGCGACCTGTTCCTGCCGGAATGGCGCTATGACGCCTACGTCAGCTATTCGCGGTCCAAGTCGACCTACACCAGCGAACAGTTCCTGACCGATCGCATGATCGAGTCGCTGGACGTGGTGGAAACGGCGCCCGGCCAGTTCCAGTGCGCCGAACTGGCTTCGAACCCCGGCTGCGTCGCCGCACCCGCCCTGAACGCGCAGACCATCCGTGGCGCCTTGCCGCAGGACTGGGTCGACTATGTCTTCCGTCCGGTGACCGGCACGACCGAGTTCACCGAAAAAGTGGTTAGCATCGGCATCGACGGCCCGCTGTTCAGCCTGCCTGCCGGCCGCGTCATGGGCTTCTTCGGCGCCGAATGGCGTGAGTCCGAAATCGACGACACGCCGGGCCTGGATAGCCAGCTGGGCAACACCTACAACTTCTCGACCTCGGCCATCACGCGCGGCTCGGATTCGGTGAAGGAAGTGTTCGGCGAAATCGAAGCGCCGATCCTGGTCGACCTGCCGGGCGTCCGCGAGCTGACCCTGAACGGGTCGTTCCGCTACACCGACTATGACTCGTACGGCGACGACACGACCTACAAGGTCGGTCTGGTCTATCGTCCGATCGACTGGGTCACGGTTCGCGGCACCTACGGCACCTCGTACCGCGCCCCGGCGCTGTTCGAACAGTTCGTCGGCGCCACCACCGGCTTCCTGTCGAACACCAACGACCGCTGCAACAACTACGGCGCGCCGGGCGTGAACCCGAACCGCGTCGCCAACTGCACGGCCGAAGGCCTGGCGGGCGACTTCCAGTCGACCAACAGCGTCACGGTGATCACCGCAGGCGGCGCAGACGCCGGCCTGGCGGCCGAAACCTCGACCAACATGACCGTCGGCCTGGTCGTCCAGCCGCCGCTGCCCTCGGGCTGGGGCGATCTGGCCTTCGCCGTCGATTATTACGAGATCGAGGTCGAGAACGGCGTGTCGCGCACCGGTGCAGCCCAGATCCTGACCCGCTGCTATGACTCCAACCCGGCCGACTTCGCGGCCGACGCCGGCTTCTGCCGACTGGTCACGCGCGATGCGGTGGACAACAGCCTCACGGTCCGCGACAGCTACGTCAACCTGGCGACGGACAATGTGAAAGGCCTGGATTACACGGTCCGTTATCGCAAGGACGTCGGCCCCGGCACGGCGTTGTTCAACCTGGCGATCACCCAGTACACGGAAATCTCGAACAAGCTGTTCGCCGAAGATCCGCTGGAAGACTACACCGGCATGATCGACAATCCGGAGTTCACCGGAACGGCCGACGTCTCCTACGCCTGGGACAAGTGGCGCGTGCGCTACGGTGTCGAATGGATCCAGGGCACCGACAGCTACGCCTACTACGGGGAAGATCCGGCTACGTCGGACTACGACCTCGCGACCGATGACTACTGGCTGCACAACACTTCGGTCCAGTATGCGTCCGATGGTTGGACCGCCACGCTCGGCGTTCGCAACCTGTTCAACGACAACCCGCCGACCATCTCGTCGGGCGTGTACAACCGGGTCGGCAACGCCCCGCTGTACTCGGGCTATGACTACCTGGGCCGCACGGCCTTCGTGAACCTGACCAAGTCCTTCTAGGGATCGCGGTCGATTCGAAATGAAGAGGGCGGCGGGCTTCGGTCCGCCGCCTTTTTCTTTGTCACTCGACTAAGTTGATAGCGGAACAATCAAAAGGCGCAAACTTGTCACCAAATTGATACGCAGGCGCCAAATATATGTCTGTTTTGCTGAAATGAGGTGGCGTCGCCTCGCTCTCATGTGCATTGCGGCGACTATTAGTCGCTCAATTCGGGGAGTTATGCATGCGAGTGAATTTGGACGCTGGACGGACTTTGCGTGGGGCCCTTCTGGCCGGAACAGTGCTGGCCGGAGTGATGGGGAGTGTCGGCGCCGCCGCCGCGCAGGAGGCCGAAGGCTCGCAGGCTGCCGAAGTTGGGGAGATCGTCGTCACCGGGTCGCGCATCCGCCGCGACGCCACCACCGCCGCGACGCCCCTGATCCAGATCGGCCAGGAAGAGGTTTTGCAATCGGGTGAATCTAACGTCATCGACTTCCTCGCCGACATTCCCGCGCTTTCATTCTCTCAAGTGCCGGAAGACACTACAGGATCGAACCTGAACGATGGCGGCCTGTCGCTGCTGAACCTGCGCGGCTTGGGCTCGGCTCGTACGCTGGTCCTGGTCGATGGCCGTCGCCATGTCGGGTCCTCGCCCGGTTCTCTGGCCGTCGATGTCGATACGATTCCGCGTCTTTTGATCGAGAACGTCGAAGTGATCACCGGCGGTGCTGCGGCCGTTTACGGTGCAGACGCCGTGTCGGGCGTGGTCAACTTCACGCTGCGCAAGGATTTCGACGGGCTCGAGGTCGATGCATCGCTGGCCGAGGTCAACCAAGACGGACAGATGAGCGAGCGGCTCTCCGCCCTGTGGGGGGGCAAGTTCCTGGAAGATCGTCTGAACGTCTATGTCTCTGGCGAGTATCAGCGCAGCGACGAGGTATTGGACCGCGATGTCGACTGGCGTCGGGAGGGCTGGGGTTTCATCAGCAACGACGCAGACCCGTCCTCAGCGTCCAGCGACGGCGTCATCGATCTGATCCTGGTCAACAACCTGCGCACCTATATTCGCGGCACAGACCGAGGCGGGATCACGATTCTGTCCACCGGCGTGCAACGTAGCCCCGCCAGCGATCCGGACGTGCCGTTCGCGACCTGCTCGGCCACCTCGTTCTCGGCGAACTGCTTCTCGGTCGCGCCGACCAACAATCCGAACAACAGCTATCTGTATACCGACGCCGGCGCCTCGCAGGCTGTGGTGTTCGGCCCGATTCGCCAGCAGACGGGTCTGTCGCGCACCGTCAGCAACGGGGGGCTGGGTCAGAACCCCAATACCGAGCAGGGCCAGAACAGCCGCCTTCCGGAATCGGAGAACTACCGCTTCCAGACCGGCTTCAACTTCAAGCTGACCGATTCCATCGAGGCCTTCGGAGAGGCCAAGTACGTCAAGGAAGAAACCTATGACGCCGGTCAGCGGGTATTCCACGACTTCAACATCCGCCAGTTCGCGCCGGGCACGGTCGGGGCGATCACGGCGACGTCGGCGTTCGAGATCGGGCTGGACAACGCCTATCTGGCGGAAGATGTGCGCCTGGCGATCACGAATAACCGCCGGCAAGTCTATAACTCGGCCGGGGTTCTGACCGGAACGGTCGCCGACCCGCGCGCCCAGCACAAGCTGTATGGCCCATCCCGGACTCAGGAAAACACCCGCGAACTGCAGCGTTATGTGCTGGGTCTGCGGGGCGATGCGCCGGACTTCGGCTTCGTGCGCAATATTCGGTGGGAAGCGGCCTATACCTATGGCCAGATGGACAATGAAAACGTCGAACTGGGCGTGGATATCGTTCGTTATCAGGCGGCCGCTGACGCGGTGGTTGACACCGCTGGCATCGTCAACGGCCGTGCGGGCGAGGTGGTCTGCCGCGTGCAACTGCTGAACGCCCAAGGCGTCGCCGTGCCGAACGCAAGCCTCACCAGCGGCGGCGTCACCACGACCTATTCGCGCCAGGGCGACGTCATCAGCGACTGCACCCCTGTGCGGGTGTTCGGCGCCGGCGGCTTCTCGCAAGAGGCGCTGGATTATATTCAGGCTTCGATCAAGGTCGAAGATCAGAACAAGCAGCACGATTTCGTCGCCTTTACCGGCGGCGATCTGTGGGACTTCTGGGGCGCCGGTCCGATCGGTGCGGTCGTCGGTTACGAGTACCGCAAGGAGATCACCAGCGGCATCGGGCGTGATCGGGACCGCGCAGGGCGTCTGCTGTTCCTGAACAGCGGCGCGGATTTCAAGGAAGCGTCGTATGACACCAACGAGATGTTCGCCGAGCTTCAGGTCCCGATCATGCGCGACACCTGGTTGGGCCGGTCTATGGACATCAACGGGGCTTACCGCTTCTCCGACTATTCCAACGTCGGCGAACAGGAGACGTATAGCCTGGGCGTAACCTATCGTCCGTTCGACCAACTGCTGCTGCGCGCCACCAAATCGACCGCGATCCGCGTGCCGAACCTCAGCGAGACCAACGAGCCGCTGGGGCAGACCTTCGCCAACGGCTTCTCGGATCCTTGCAGTGCGACCGTCATCAACAATCTGGCTGACCGCTCGATCGCGGCCAACCGGATCGCCAACTGCGGCGCGCTTGCCTCGGCTGCCGGTCTGGATCTGAACTTCGCCGACCTGGGCGCGACGAACGCCTATCTGCCGAACTACGGCAGCGGTTCGGTGCCCGGCCTGGCGGGCGGTAACCAATTCCTGCAGCCCGAGACTTCGGAAAGCTTCAGCTACGGCTTCGCCTGGACGCCGGACTACCTGCTGCCGAACCTCGCGATCACGATGGATTACTACGATATCGAGATCAACGACGCCATCGACTCGGTGAGCGCTCAGGCGGCCGCAAACCAGTGCGTCAGCGGCGATCAGGTCAATACTCTGGCCTGCTTGACCCAGACGCGGGACGCAACCAGCTTCCAGGTGACCAGCTTCATCCAGGGCTCGCTCAACTATGCGGCGTTGACGGCTAAGGGCGTCGATTTCTCGGCCCGATGGGGCGGCGATCTGTTCCGCTTCGGCGGGCGTGGATGGGGCTCGTTCCGTCACGCCATCCGCGGCAACTGGCTGATCGAACAGGTCGATTACGTGAACATCGACGATCCGGCGGACGGTACGGATTATCAGGACACCGTCGGTTCGCCGCGCGTGCGCTTCTTGTCCACCCTGACCTGGTCGCCGACGGACACCCTGTCGTTCAGCTGGGACTGGGACTGGCAGGCCAGCCAAGAAATCGAGGACATCGACAATATCCTGGCCAATCCGGACCGCTACGAGAGCCTGAAGTACATCGAGACGGGCGATTTCAGCCAACACGATTTCTCGGTGCGTTGGGATGTGCGGGACGACGTCACCCTGCGTGCAGGCGTGGTCAACGCCTTCGACGCGGAGCCGGCGCGCTGGCTCGGTAATACGACGGCGGATAACTTCGATCTGTTCGGCCGACGCTTCTTCATCAGCGCAAACTTCCGCAGCTTCTAAGCGGATCGACGCATCGTCGGCATTGGGGCGCGGAGGGGAAACCCTCCGCGCCCTTCTTCATGCGGAAACCATCGCTCGCTTGACTCTCTCGCACAGTATGTCTCATGCACTGTGCGTCACACACTATGCGACGTCGTGGATCGGGAGCGCGGGTTTGAGCCAGGATGAGGAACTGCTGTTCGAGAGTCTGCGGCTGGAGCTGCGGCGGGGGTCGTTGATCCTGGCCGTGCTGGCGAGCTTGCGGCGCGAGCAATACGGCTATTCGCTGCGGGTCGCCCTGGGCGAGGTCGGGGTCGAGATGGAGGAGAGCACCCTGTATCCGCTGCTGCGCCGGCTGGAGAGCCAGGGGCTGCTGGACAGCGAGTGGCGCGAGGAGGAGCGGCGCAAGAAGCGGTTCTACCGCCTGTCGCCGCGCGGGGAGGCCATGCTGGCGCGGCTGGCGGCCGAATGGCGGGGCCTGTCGGCCTCGCTGGAGAAGATGCTGTGAACATCGGGAAAGAGGGAGAGCGTGGGATGGACCTGGTTGAATCCTATCTGAAGGCCGTGGCGGCCCAGTTGCCGAAGGCGACGCGCGACGACATCGTCGCCGAGCTGCGCGACGAGATCATGGGCCGGCTCGAGGCGCTGGAGGACCGGCTGGGCCGGGCGCCGAGCGACGACGAGGTCGAGGCCCTGCTGCGCGAGGTCGGCCATCCGCTGACGGTGGCGGCGCGTTATCGGTCGGGGCCGCAGGCGCTGATCGGGCCGGAGCTGTATCCGTGGTGGCTGTTCGCGGTGAAGACGGCGCTGCTGGTGATGGCGTGCGTCACCCTGATCGGACTGGCGGCGCGGGTGCTGGCCGGCGACATCTACGCGGGTCAGGCCATAGGCCAGGCCTTCGCCAGCCTGTTCAGCGGGGCGGTGTCGGTGATCGGGGTCGTGACCCTGATCGGCTTCGTGCTGGAGCGGCAGGAGAAGAAGCCCGACTTCATCGCCAGATGGCGGGTCAAGGATCTGGGCCTGTTCGAACTGGGCGGCGATATCGACGCCGAGACCTGGGGCCAGAGGCTGGCGCGCGGCGGGGCGACGCTGCGTGAAGGCGCGGCCGCCAAGTCGGGGCCGGCGGTGCGCAAGAGCGCCGAGATGTCGCCGGCCGCGCGGGCGGTGTCCAGCGCCATCGCCTGGGGCGTGCTGCTGCTGTGGTGGACCGGCCTGTTGCCGATGGCCTCGATCCGGCCGGAGGAACTGGCCGGGGTGGTGGACGGCGTCGACTACGGCCGGATCCTGGTCCAGGTCGTCGATGCGGCCTACTGGCCCGTGACCCTGTTCGTCGTGGCGCGGATCCTGTTCGACCTGACGCGGGCGGCGTCGGGGGGGAATGTGCGGCTGACGGCCCTGGGCGACATGGCTTTCGGCGCCGCAGCGGCCTGGGGCGTGGCGTGGCTGTGGTTCTGGTCGCCACTGACGCCGGTGATCTGGGTCGGGACGGTGACGGAGTTCGCCGAACGGGCGCGGGCGCTGTTCCATCCCACGGCGGACGACGCGGGCGGTCTGGCGGCGATCCTGATGATCATCGTGGTCTGGGCCTTCCTGGCCGAGATCTGGCGGATCCTGCGGGCGGCGGGGCGACTGGTCGTCGGCCGGTAAGGGACGCCGGCGCGGATGTGTTGAACCTCCGGCCGTTTCCGCCGTTGCTGTCCGTCGGCGGCGCTGGGCGGCCGGGGGCGAGAGCAACTGAGTGACACTACAACAGGGTTTGGCCTTCGGCCTGGTCGGCCTGACGGTGGCGGCCTTCATCTGGGGCCGGTTCCGTTATGACCTGGTCGCGGTGGCGGCCCTGGTGGCGGGTCTGGCCATCGGGGTGATCCCGGCCGAGGCGGCGTTCGAGGGCTTTTCCAACGATGTGACGGTGATCATCGCCTGCGCCCTGGTGGTGTCGGCGGCCTTCGCCAAGTCGGGCATCGTCGAACTGGCCCTGAAGCGGATCCTGCCGCACCTGAAGACCGAACGCAGCCAGGTGCCGGTGCTGACGGCGGCCGTGACCCTGTTGTCGATGGTGACCAAGAACGTCGGCGCCCTGGCCATCATGATGCCGGTCGCGCTGCAGGTCAGCCGGCGCACGGGGACCAAACAGTCGCGGCTGCTGATGCCCATGGCGTTTGGGGCCATGGCGGGGGGGATGGTGACCCTGGTCGGGACCGCGCCCAACATCCTGGTGGCCGAGGTGCGTCAGGACATGGTCGGGGCGCCGTTCCAGATGTTCGACTATGCGCCGGTGGGCCTGATCCTGACGGGGGCCGCCCTGGTGTTCCTGACGTTCGGCTATCGGCTGCTGCCCAAGGACCGGACGGGGACCATAGGTCTGTCGGCGGCCCTGTCGGCCAACGCCTATCTGACCGAGGCGCGCGTGCCCGACGACTGGACGCTGGCGACCAAGCCCATCAGCGCCCTGAAGGCCATGGCGCCGGACGAGATCCAGGTGATGGCCCTGATCCGCGACGGCAAGCGCAAGGCCCGGCCGCGCGGCAACACCTTGATCCGGGCCGGCGACACCCTGCTGATCAAGGGCGACCAGGAGGCGCTGGAGGAATTCATCGTCGCCACCAAGCTGAAACTGGTGCGCGGCGACCGGCCGGTGCTGCTGGAAGAGGCCAAGGACGAGGTCCATCTGGTCGAGGCGGTGATCGGGGCGGACTCGTCCCTGACCGGACAGTCGGTGCGGTCGCTGGACCTGTACGGCCAGTACGGGCTGAACCTGCTGGGGGTGTCGCGCAGCGGCTATGAGCTGACGCAGCATCTGCGGACGGCCAAGCTGCAGGCGGGGGATGTGCTGTTGCTGCAGGGGTCCGAGGCCGGCCTGCCGGGGCGGCTGGCGACCCTGGGTCTTTTGCCCCTGGCGGAAAGGGACATGCGGCTGGGCGGCCAGCGGCGGAAGTTCCTGCCCGCCGTGGTTCTGGCTGTCGCCATGGTGATGGTGGGGTTCGGCCTGATCCCCGTGGCCATCGCCTTCTTCGGCGCGGCGGTGGTGATCGTGGCCCTGGGCGGGTTGAAGATGCGCGAGGCCTACGCCGCGCTGGACGGGCCGCTGCTGGTGCTGATCGCCGCCCTGATTCCGGTGTCGGACGCGATCCAGCAGACGGGCGGGGCGGATCTGATCGCCGGGGGGCTGAAGTCGATCTTCCAGGGCATACCGCCCGTGGTGGCGGTGGCCGGCATGATGTTCGCGGCCATGGCGGTGACGCCCTTCCTGAACAATGCGGCGACGGTTCTGGTGGTGGCGCCCATCGCCGCGACCCTGGCCCAGCAACTGGGCTATCGGCCCGACCCCTTCCTGATGGCGGTGGCGGTGGGGGCGGCGTGCGACTTCCTGACCCCCATCGGGCACCAGTGCAATACGCTGGTCATGGGGCCGGGCGGGTACAGGTTCTCGGACTATCCCAAGTTGGGGGCGCCGCTGAGTCTGCTGGTCCTGGTGATCGGGCCGCCGGCGATCCTGTTGTTCTGGCCTATGTGATCGGGCCCATGTGATCAGACCCATGTGATCAGGCCCGGCCCCGGCGCATCCGGGGCCGGGTCGGGCGTCAGCGTGTGCGGGCGGCGGGCGCGGCGTCGCACGTCAGGCGGCCGTTGTCGTTGCGGACCTGGGCGCCGCGGCAGGCGCGGACGCTGAGGGTCGAGGCCACCGACTGGCCGTCCTTGGCGATGCAGCGTGCGCGCAGCCGATCCCCGTTCAGCGAGATGTTGCGGCAGGTCTCGCGATAGCTGCCGACCGGCAGGGCGCGGCCGGAAACGGCCGGCTGGGGATCGGGACGAGTCTGGGCGACAGCGACGGCGCCCACGTCGAACAGGGCGGCGGCCGCCCCGACCGAGGCGCCGATCGAGACGAGTTTGGAAACAGACAGACGAACCAAGGCGTAACTCCCATTTTTCTATTTGCGCCTCTGCGGGCGAAAAACGAGGTTATGCGCGTCTGAGCCTGTGTCCAGTCCTGATCGCGATCAGGCGTCTGGGACTTCACCAGCGCGGCGAGACGTGGGCCGGTCCCTTGAACACCGCATTGGCGAACAGGGGCTTCAGGCCTTCCAGATAGCCGCGCACCGTCGGATCCTGGGTGAAGGCGATCATCTGGCCGGAGCCCAGGGTCTCGACCATGACCACGGGCTTGTAGCCCAGCTGGGCCTGGTTCTCGGCCCACAGCTGGCCCGAGGCCAGCAGCCGGTCCGAGCCTTCGAACCGCACGGCGTTGGTCCCTTCGCCACGCTTCAGGGGGGCGTAGATGTCGGCCCCACGCACCAGGACGTTCAGCGTTTCGGGAAGGCCGGCGCCGATCCAGTGGTCGGGATCGACATGGGCGCGGGCCAGGACGCCGGCGACCGAGTCGGGGCCGTGGTCGCTGTGGGCCAGCAGGGCGGCGTAGTCGGTCTGGTTGGCGATCCGGGCGGGGGCGGCGGGCTTGTCCTCGTCCTTGTCCAAGGCGCCGTCCTCGCGGCGCGAGGCCAGCATGTCGCTGTCGGCGTCGGCCAGCAGGCGGGTGGCGGTTCCCAGGCTGATCAAGGTGCCGCCGCGCGAGACCCACTCGTGCAGAGCCTTGACCCCGGCCTCGCCCAGGACGGAGGCGTAGTCGCGACCCTCGGGCAGGATCAGGACCTGATAATGGGCCAGGTCGGCCTCGCCCAAGCTGGCGGTGCGGATGACGGTGACGGGATAGCCCAGGTCGCGTTCCAGCAGCCAGCGGGTCGCGCCGGCGGCGTCGGGGGCGGTCGGACTGTCCCAGGCCAGGGCGATGCGGGGCGCGCGGAGACGCACCACGTCGCTGGAGCCGAAACCGGCGCCGCGCTCGACCCAGGACTCGTCTACGCCCACGACTTCGGCGCCCGTGTCGGCGGCGAGGCGGTTCAGGGTGGCGATCAGGTCGGCGGGCGCGCCCGCCTTCGGCAGGATCAGGGTTCCGGCGGGCCAGTCGCGGCCGTTCTGGGTGAAGGGCTGGTCGGCCGAACTGACCGTCAGTCCGGCCTGAAGGGCGGCGGCCAGGAAGCGGGGCTGGGCCGAGCCGGGCGCGACCAGGAAGCCGTAGCGGGCCTCTGCGTTCCGGACGGCGGCGGGCGTGACCAGTTCGGGGCCGCGCGCCTCGACGGCGACGCTCGGCGCGCTGTCGCAGCGGGTCGCATCGACGCCGAACATCAAGGGCAGGGACCAGGCTGTGACGTCATAGATCTCGTCGCCCAGGCCGCGGGCGCGACGGCGCTCCTGTTCGGCCAGGAAGTCGGGCGGGACAGGCACGTCGCGGGTCAGCAGCACCTCGGCCATCCGGCGCTGGGGCTGGGCCAGGTTGATCACATAGTCGCCCGCGCGGTGTTGGCCGGCGCAGGCGAAGGCCTGGCGCGCGACTCCGACCTCGATGCCCGAACGAACCAGCAGGCCCGCCAGACGGTCCGCCGCCGCCGGATCCGACGCACGCGACAGGACATAGGCGCCCCGTCCCGCCACGCCGTCGCGGTGATAGGCGTAGAAGTCGTTCAACAGCCGGTCGTGATTGCGCGAGGCTGTCTCGATGGTGGCCAGGGTGGCGGTCAGGTGGGCGCGCACGGTGTCGGCGTAGGTGAAGACCTCGCCCGAGCTGCGGCGGGCGGCCAGGCCCCGGGCCGACCCGACCTCGTAGGTCATGGAGACGGCGCCCAGATAACCCGGCCAGCCGTCGCCATAGCCGGGATAGAAGGCGTCGAAGACCTTGCGGTTGAAATAGGCCAGACCCGCCGCATCGAACCGGGCGCCGGTGTTGCGGCCGAACAGGGCGCGGTTCTCCAGGGTGCGCGGCCAGATCCACGGGTTCAGCGGCTCGGCCTCGGGCGGGAAGAAGAAGGTCTCGTCCGAGCCCATCTCGTGGCTGTCGACGACCACCTGGGGCCGCCAGTCGCGGACCAGGGCGGCGTGACCCTGGGTTTCGGGCTGGGTCTGGATGAACCAGTCGCGGTTCAGGTCGAACAGATAATGGTTGTAGCGGCCGCTGGGCCAGGGCTCGTCCCGCTCGGCCGAGGCGGGGTCGGGATTGGGCAGGGAGCCGCGACCGGAGGCGAAGCTGTTGAGGAAACGCTCGCGCCCGTCCGGGTTCTGGGTCGGGACGAAGACGACGACGGTGTTGGCCAGCCAGGCCTGGGCGGTCGGGTCGGTCAGCAGGCGACGGGCGGCCTGCATGGCGGCGTCGGCGGGGCTGATCTCATTGCCGTGGACCGAATAGGCCATCCAGACCAGGACCGGCTGATCCGCGATCAGGGCGGCGGCCTGCTGGGGCGAGGTGCGGCGCGGATCGGCCAGGGCGCGGGCGTCGGCCTTGATCTGGTCCAGCCGGGCGATGTTGGCGGGCGAGCCGACGGCGGCCCAGAACAGGGGGCGGCCCTCCCAGGTCGTCGCATAGTCGCCTATCGCCACCCTGTCCGGAGCGGCGGCGCGCAGGGCCTCGAAATAGCGACGGACGTCGGCGGCGCGGGTGATCTCCTGACCGCTGTCATAGCCCAGGGTCTGGCGGACGGTGGGGATGTCGGCGGCGGTCTGACGCGCCGAGACGGGCTGGACCGCGAGCAAGGCGGCGGCGCAGGCGCCGGCCAGGCTGAAGGCGAGCGGACGCACGGAACGACGATGACTGGACATGAAATGAACCCCCGGGAGGCGGACACCTTAGTTGGGGCACGGAAAAAGAAAACGGTCTTGACGTGTAACCTATAGGTGATATGTCACCTCAAGGTTACGTCAGGAGGGCGACATGAGCAACAGCGACGATCAAGCGATCCAGCGCGTGAAACTGGAAAGAAGACGGTGCTGGTGGACGGCGCTCGCCCTGGCCGTCGTCGGCGCCGTAGCCATGGTCGGCGGCGCGGGGTTCGCGATGGTCTCCGGCGCAGAGGGCGACCAGGCGACGGCGGCCGGTGTGGCGACAGGGATCGGATTTGCTCTGACGCTCATCGGGGCGATCTGGGCGTGGAGCGCGCGTCCGGGCCAGTCGATCATCGTGGCGGCGAGCGGCGAAGGGGCGCGGCGTGACAAGTTGGAGCGGGCGCGCACCCAACAGCTGGTGATGCTGCCCGTGGTGCTGCTTCTCTTCATGGCTCAGGCGCATCGGGCGATGGAGCGGATCCTGGGTGGAGACCATAATCTGGGCGCCTATGTGCAGGTTCTTCTGCCGGTTCTTTACGGCTGGCTGATCCCGCTTATCGTCATGGGCTGGGACGCACACACACGCAAAAACCGCCGGTTCCTGGAAGACGAGCTGACCCAGCTCATGCGGGCCAGATCGATGATCCTGGCCTTCGTCGTGCTGATGACGGGCCTGACCGTGGCGCTGGGCCTGGGGCTGTGGCGTCCCCAGTACGGGATCATGGCCTTGCCCTATGTCCTGGCCTTGGGCGGGGCGTCGGCGGGGCTGCGATTCGCCTGGCTGGATCGGGAGGCCGGGCGCGATGGGTGATCCAAGGCTGGGTTCGCGGCTGAAGGAACTGCGCACGGCGGCTGGGTTCACGCAGCAGGGGCTGGCCGACAAGGCTGGCGTGTCGCGCAAGACGATCAACACGGTGGAGAACGGGGTCTTCATCCCCTCGACCATTGTGGCCCTGGATCTGGCGCGGGCGCTGAACACGACGGTCGAGGCGATCTTCTATCTGAAGGACTGAGCATCCATGTCCGAAAACCGCGAGACATCGCCGGGCTGAGCCGCCATCCTGCGGGTCATGGAACAGTCGTTGGATCAGGAGGCCTGCTGGCGGGCCTTGGGGGCGCGGGACGCCCGGTTCGACGGGCGGTTCTTCACGGGCGTGACCTCGACGGGGATCTACTGCCGGCCGGTCTGCCCGGCGCGGACGCCCCGGCGCGAGAATGTGGTGTTTCATCCCACGGCGGCGTCGGCGGAGGCGGCGGGGTTTCGCGCCTGTCTGCGGTGTCGGCCCGAGACGGCGCCTGAGATGGGGGCGTGGCGGGGGACGTCGAACACCGTCAGCCGGGCCCTGGCCCTGATCGAGGCGGGGGCGCTGGACGGGGGCGATGCAGACGCCCTGGCGGCGCGGCTGGGGGTGGGCGAGCGGCATCTGCGGCGGCTGTTCCGCCAGCACCTGGGCGCGGCGCCGGTCAGCGTGGCCCAGACGCGGCGCGTGCTGCTGGCCAAACAGCTGATCCACGAGACCGACCTGTCGATGGCCGAGGTGGCGATGGCGTCGGGCTTCGGCAGCGTGCGGCGGTTCAACGAGACCTTTCAGGCCCTGTATGGCCGTCCGCCGTCGGAACTGCGGCGGCGCAAGGCGGAAGGCGAGGGCGGAGGCCCGGTGAAGCTGGGCCTGGCCTATCGCCCGCCCTATGACTGGAGCGCGATGATGTCGGCCCTGGCGGCGCGGGCCGTCCCGGACGAGGCGGTGGCCGACGGGGTCTGGCGGCGCAGGCTGCGGACGGCGACGGACGGGACGGACGGCGAGGTCTCCGTGCGGTTGGGGTCTGAGGGCAAGGCGGCGGTCGAGGCGCGGGTGGACGAGCTCAAGGCTCTGCCCGGCGTGCTGGCGCGGGTGCGGCGGGTGTTCGACCTGGCCGCCGATCCCGAGGCGATCCGGCGCGATCTGTCGGCGGATCCGGACCTGCGAGCGGCGCTTGAGGCCTGGCCGGGACTGAGGCCGGCGGGCGACTGGATCGACGCCGGAGAGGATGCGCCCAGCGACCGGCTTGCGACCGTGGATGCGGCCCTGGCGGCGCGGGCCGAAGCCTGGCGCCCCTGGCGCGCCTATGGCGCCCTGTACTGGAACCGTGTGACGGAGACGGCCGATGCCTAGACAATCAACGCCGATGACCCTGACCCTGGATCGGATCGCCTCGCCGGTGGGCGAGGTGCTGGTGGCGACCGACGCCGAGGGGGCGGTGCGGGCGCTGGATTTCCATGATTACGAAGACCGGATGCGCCGGCTGCTGCACCGCCACTACGGCCCGGTCGAACTGGTCGAGGGGCGGGCGCCGGAGGCGGTGCGTCGGGCGGTCGAAGCCTATTTCGGCGGTGATCTGACGGCGTTCGACGCGGTGGTGGTCAAAACCGGCGGGACTGTGTTCCAGCAGGCGGTGTGGGCCGCGCTGCGGGCCATTCCGGCGGGCGAGACGCGCAGCTATGGGCAGCTGGCGGCGGCGATCGGGTCGCCCAGGGCGGTGCGGGCGGTGGGTCTGGCCAACGGCTCCAACCCGGTGGGGGTGATCGTGCCCTGCCATCGGGTGATCGGGGCGAACGGGACCCTGACCGGCTATGCGGGCGGGCTGGAGCGGAAGCGCTGGCTGCTGGCGCACGAGGCCGGCGGCCGGCTGCTCTGATCGGCGAGGCAACGGCATCGGTCCCCGACCGTTACCCAAGTCCACAGACCGAAAGAGTATCGACGATGAAACTATCCAATGGCGCCCTGGTGGCGGTGGTCGACGGCGAGAAGCTGGTCCTGTTCAAGAACACGAACGCCCAGGAAATCCGGCTGTCGCCGCTGGAGATTCCGGCGATGGAGGATCGGGTTTCCGGCTCGTCCGGCCGCCGTTCCAGCGAGGCCAACCCGGACAACGACACCCAGGCCGAGGACGGTTTCGCCATGGGCGTGGCCGAGGTGCTGAACAAATGGTCGGTCACGAACAAGATCGACGAACTGCTGGTGATCGCGGCGCCCAAGACTCTGGGGGAGTTGCGCAAGCACTGGCACAAGGATCTGGAATCCAAGCTGGCCGGCGAGATCGCCAAGGACCTGACCGGCCACTCCAGCGACCAGATCGCGGCGGCGATCGAAAAGGCCTGAGCTGAATCAGGGCGGGTTTGAGGGCGGCGGCCGGAGACGGCCGCCGCCCTTGGCGTGTCTAGACGCCGTCCAGGAACAGGCGGCAGGCGGGGTTGGCGGTTTCGTCGACATAGGGGTAGCCCAGGTCGGCGAGGGCGGCGAACAGTTGGGCCTGTTCTTCGGGGGGGACGCTGACGCCCGCCAGCACCCGGCCGACGTCGTCGCCGTGGTTGCGGTAGTGGAACAGGGTCAGGGCCCAGGCGGGCTGGAGGCTGTTGAGAAAGCGCAGGAAGGCGCCCGGCCGTTCGGGGAACTGGAAGCGCAGGATGCGTTCGTGGGGCAGGCCGACGGTGCGGCCGCCGACCATGTAGCGGACGTGCAGCTTGGCCGTCTCGTTGTCGCTCATGTCCTCGACGGCGTAGCCGCCGGAGCGGAGGGTCGCGATCAGGTCGTCACGCTCGTGCGGGCCGTTGCGCAGGGCGACGCCGACGAAGATCTGGGCGTGGCCGTCGCCGGACCAGCGATAGTTGAATTCAGTGACCGAGCGGCCGTCGAGACTGTCGAGGAAGCGGCGGTAGTCGTCGCGGTCGTCCTTCATCGCCACGGCCAGCAGGGCCTCGGCGCCCTCGCCGATCTCGGCCCGTTCGGCGACGTGACGCAGACGGTCGAAGTTCAGATTGGCGCCCGAGTTGATGGCGATCAGCGTGCCCGCGCCGGGGTGGGCGGCCGCCCAGGCCTTGAGGCCCGCAAGCGCCACGGCGCCCGAGGGTTCGGCGATGGCCCGGCTGTCGTCGAAGATGTCCTTGATGGCGGCGCAGATGGCGTCGGTGTCCACCAGGACGATCTCGTCCAGCAGGTCCTTGCACAGGCGGAAGGTCTCGGTCCCCGCGCGGCGCACGGCGACCCCGTCGGCGAACAGGCCGACCTCGTTCAGGGTCACGACCTCGCCGGCGTCGATGGCGGCCTTCATGGTGGGGGCGTCGACCGGCTCCACGCCGATGACGCGGGTGTCGGGGCGCAGGAATTTGATGATGGACGCGACGCCGGCGGCCAGGCCGCCGCCGCCGATGGGCACGAAGACGGCCTCGATGGGGTCGGCGTGCTGGCGGGCGATCTCAAGCCCCACCGTCCCCTGGCCGGCGATGACCTCGGGATCGTCGAAGGGGTGGATGAAGGCGGCGCCGGTCTGGCTCTCCAGATGGCGGGCGTGGGCGTAGGCCTCGTCGAAACTGTCGCCGTGCAGGACCACTCCGCCGCCCAGGGCGCGGACGGCGGCGACCTTGATGCCGGGGGTGGTGGTGGGCATGACGATGACAGCGGGGATGTTGCGGCGGGCCGCGGCCAGGGCCACGCCCTGGGCGTGATTGCCGGCCGAGGCGCAGATCACGCCCCTGGACAGTTCGGCCTGCGACAGGCCGGCGATCTTGTTGTAGGCGCCGCGAATCTTGAACGAAAACACCGGCTGCAGGTCTTCGCGCTTCAGCAGCACGGGCCGGTCCAGCCGCGCCGACAGGCGGCGCAGCGGATCAAGCGGGGTCTCCTCCGCCACGTCATAGACGCGGGCGGTGAGGATGCGGCGGATGGTGTCTTGCATCAAAATGTCGGTCGAGGCGTGGGTGAGGAAATGAAGTCGCCGTTCGTCTAGGCGATTTTGCCCCATTTGTGAAAGGTTCGTGCGCTCAAGACGGCGAGTCTCCCGTGCTTGGCGGGGACGCGATGATTTCTCTTGCGCGCGGCCTCCATCGGCCTACATTGGATGTGCTTATGCTAACTTTGAGCATAAGGGTCTAGGGAGACGGTCATGGCGGACGGCGCCTTTGGTCTGACGAAGGAACTGGAGCGGGAGACCGCCGGGGTGTGGGCGAAGGTCAAGGACCATGTCACGCCGCTGGAGTGGCCCGAACAGGCGCGGCTGATCAGCGAGATCAACCGGCTGAAGCGCGAGCGCGACGCCGTGATCCTGGCCCACAACTATATGACGCCCGAGATCTTCCACGGGGTCGGCGACTATGTCGGCGACAGCCTGGGCCTGGCCAAGGAGGCCGCGCGGTCGGATGCGAAGGTGATCGTCCAGGCGGGCGTGCACTTCATGGCCGAGACCTCGAAGATCCTGAGCCCGGAAAAGACGGTGCTGATCCCCGATCTTCGGGCGGGCTGTTCGCTGGCGTCGTCGATCACGGGGGCGGACGTGCGGCTGATCAAGCAACGCTATCCGGGCCTGCCGGTCGTGACCTATGTGAACACCACAGCCGATGTGAAGGCCGAGACCGACATCTGCTGCACCAGCGCCAACGCCGTGCAGGTGGTGGAATGGGCGGCCAAGGAATGGGGCGTGGATCGGGTCATCCTGATCCCCGACGAATATCTGGCGCGCAACGTCGCGGCCCAGACGACGGTCGGGATCATCGCCTGGAAGGGCCGCTGCGAGGTGCATGAACGGTTCACGGTGGACGACATCGCCGAGATGCGCGCCGCCTATCCGGGCGCGGAAATCCTGGCCCACCCGGAATGCCCGGAAGACGTGCTGGCGGCGGCGGACTTCGCCGGTTCGACGGCGGCCATGACCGACTATGTCGAGGCGCGTCGGCCGAAGCAGGTGGTGATGATCACCGAATGCTCGATGGCCTCGAACGTCGCCGGCGACGTGCCGGGGGTGCAGTTCATCGGGCCGTGCAACCTGTGCCCGCACATGAAGCGGATCACGCTGCAGAACATCCGCGACTGCCTGCTGCACATGCAGTTCGAGGTGACGGTTCCGGCCGACATGATCGAACGCGGACGGCTGGCGGTGCAGCGGATGATCGACCTGCCGCCGCCCGCCGTTCCGGCGCGCTATGACCTGGTCAAGGCGCGGCATCACGTCGATGTGGAGCTGATCTGAGCGAGACGCGGCGATCGGTCCCGTGGTCGGGACCGATTGCTGCGCCCATCTGGACGCCATGAGCAATATCGACACCCCGAACCGCACGCCTGATCGCATCCCCGGCCCCTGGGATCCCAAGCCCGAGGACCCGGCCGTGCGCGCCGCCCCCGCAGCCCCGGCCGAGATTCCGGTCGAGAAGGATCAGAGCCTGGTCTGGGCCCTGCTGTCCACGGCCCTGATGGGCGGCTTCCTGTGGTGGATCACCGGCAGCGCCATTGTGGCGGGCGCCGTGCTGATCGGCCTGTTCGTCCATGAGGCGGGGCACGCCCTGGCGATGAACCGGATGGGGATGGGGCCGGCGCGAATCTACATTATTCCGTTCCTGGGCGGGCTGGCCAAGGCGCGGCGGGAGCCGAAAAGCGAATGGGACGGGGTGCTGGTTTCGCTGGCGGGCCCGGCGTTCGGTCTGTTGGCCATGATCCCGTTTGTCGGGGTGTGGCTGGCGACCGGGCAGGGCGAATGGCTGATGGGCGCCTTCTTCATCGCCATGCTGAACCTGGTGAACCTGGTCCCGGCGCCGCCGCTGGACGGATCGAGAGCCCTGGGGCCGGTGCTGACGCGGGTGCATCCGCGGCTGGAGCAGATCGTGCTGCTGGTCATCGGCGTGGCCGTGGTCTGGTGGGGACTGTCCACCGGGCGATTCATCCTGGCCGCCTTCCTGGCCCTGTCGGTCTTCGCCCACTTGAAGCGCGGCGTCTGGCGCGCGGCCTGGGGCACGCTGAGCTGGCCCGAGGCGGGCAAGAGCCTGGTCCTGTACCTGCTGACCCTGGCCGTCTGCGCGGCGGCGGCCCTGGGCGCATTGCTGCCCATGGTCGGGGGCTATCCGGCCGGGGCGGTGAGCCTGGGCCTGAACTCTCTTGGAGTGCGCTGATGAACCGAACGCGACATGACGGGCCCTTGGTCGTCGGCGCCGGTCTGGCGGGCCTGTCGGCCGCGCTGGACGCGGCGCGGGCGGGGGCTGAGGTTCTGGTGCTGACGCCGGAGCCCTTGCTGAACGCCTGTTCGTCCGCCTGGGCGCAGGGCGGGATGGCGGCGGCCCTGACGGCTGTGGATTCGCCGGAACTGCACGCGAAGGACACCGAGGCGGCGGGCGCGGGTCTGGTCGAGCCGATGGCGACGCGGGCCCTGACCGATGCCGGGCGCGAGACGGTGGAATGGCTGGCGGCCCTGGGCGCGCCGTTCGACCGGGATGCGGACGGCGGCTTCGTGGTCAGTCTGGAGGCCGCCCATTCGGTGGCGCGGGTGGCGCGGGTCGGCGGCGACGGGGCCGGGCGGGCCATCCTGTCGGCCGTGGTCGCGGCCGTGCGGGCGGAAAAGCGGATCACGGTCTGGGAAGACGCGCGGCTGAAGGCCCTGTTGCTGGACGCCGACGGCCGGGTGGTCGGGGCGGTGGCGGCGCGCGGGCCGGGCGGGCGTCTGGTCGAGATCACGGCGACGGCGGTGGTTCTGGCTACAGGCGGGGCGGGCGGTCTGTTCGCGGCCACCACGACGCCGGCGGCCCTGAAGGGCGAAGGCCTGGCGCTGGCGGCGCGGGCGGGGGCGGAGATCCTGGATCCCGAGTTCGTGCAGTTTCACCCCACCGCCATCGACGTGGGGCTGGATCCTGCGCCCCTGGCGACCGAAGCCTTGCGCGGCGAGGGTGCGCGGCTGATCGACGGCGAGGGGCGGTTCCTGCTGGGCGAGGCTCCGGACGCGGACCTGAAGGCGCGCGACGTGGTGGCGCGGGCGGTCCATGCCGCGCGGATGGAGGGGCGGGGCGCCTATCTGGATGCGCGCACTGCCATCGGCGAGGCCTTCCCGCACGAGTTTCCGGCCGTGTTCGCCGCCTGTATGCGCAGCGGGCTGGACCCGCGCCTCAGCCCGATCCCGGTGATGGCGGCCTGCCATTATCATATGGGCGGGATCGCCGCCGATGCGGACGGGCGCACCACGGTCGCGGGCCTGTATGCGGTCGGGGAATGCGCCGCGACGGGCGTGCATGGGGCGAACCGGCTGGCGTCCAACTCCCTGCTGGAGGCGGCGACCTTCGGGCGGCGCGCGGGACGGGCGGCGGCGCTGGAGACCGGCGGCGGACGGCCATTGCCGGTCGAGGTCACGCCGGATCTGCCCGAGGCGGCCATGTCCGAACTGAGAACCGCGATGACGGCTCATGCGGGGGTGGTGCGGAATGAAGCGGGCCTGTCGGGCCTGATCGCCCTGATCGGCCGGCTGGAGGCGCAGCATGGCCGGGGCGCCGTTCTGGAGGCGGCGCGTCTGGTCGTGCAGGCGGCGCTGGATCGGCGTGAGAGCCGGGGCGGGCACTATCGCTCGGATTATCCGCAGACGGCGGCTGTGGCGGACCATACGCGGGTGCGGAATGTGCGCCCGGCGATGCGTCCGGCCGTGCTGGAGCCCGCCGCGTGAGCCGGTCCTTGCCGGATGTGCTGATCGAGCCGGTCGTGCGGATGGCCCTGGCCGAGGATCTGGGACGGGCGGGCGATGTGACGGCCATGGCCTGTATTCCCGCAGACGCCCGGATGAAGGCAGGATTCGTGGCGCGCAAGCCCGGCGTCCTGGCGGGTATCGACTGTGTGCGGCTGGCGGTGCTGGCCATGGATCCGCAGGCGTCGGTCGATCTGCGGCTCGAGGACGGCGACGCCTTCGAGGCCGGGGCGGTGCTGGCGGTGGTCGAAGCCGAGGCGCGGGCCTTTCTGTCGGCCGAGCGGACGGCGCTGAACCTGGTCGGGCGGTTGTCGGGCGTGGCGACCCTGACGCGGGCCTATGTTCAGGCGGTCGCCGGGACCAAGGCGCGGATCGCGGATACGCGCAAGACCACGCCCGGCCTGCGGGCGCTTGAGAAACATGCGGTGGCGTGCGGCGGGGGGATCAACCATCGCTTCGGCCTGGATGACGCCATTCTGATCAAGGACAACCATGTGGCCGTGTGCGGCGGGGTGGCCGAGGCGGTCCGTCGGGCCAGGGCCTTTGCGCCCCATCTGATGAAGGTCGAGGTCGAGGTGGACGGACTGGATCAGCTGGAGGCGGTGCTGGGCCTGATCGCCGAGGGAGCGGCGCCGGACGTGGTCATGCTGGACAACTTCAGCCTGGACGACCTGAGGACCGCCGTGGCGCGGGTCGCGGGGCGGCTGACGCTGGAAGCCTCGGGCGGGGTCGATCTGACGACCGTGCGGGGCATCGCCGAGACCGGGGTGGACGTGATCTCGGTCGGGGCCCTGACCCATTCCGCGCCCGTGCTGGACATAGGTCTGGACGCGCTTTGAGCCTTTAGAGCGGGAGCGGTCTCTCGAAGCCGCTCCCGTCCATGGATCAGACCGGGTTGGAGACGTCCGTGGCCTCGACCTTTGCGGCGGTCTTGGCCGACGTGACCGCAGGGCGGCTCGTGCGGGCGGCGGCGGTCTGGGCGGCCGGCTGGGGCGACGGCTGGGCGCGCGAGGCGGCTTCCGGTTGCGGCTGGGCTTGCGGGCGCGGCTGAGCGGCGGGGGCTGCCGGTTCCGGCGCGGACAGGCCTTCCTGGGCCAGGACCAGGGAATAGGCCACGGCCTGTCCGGCCTGGCGGGCGGCCTCGACCGGATCGAGCCCGGCCTGGATCAGACGGGGCTGGTCGCCCGCGGTCGAGGGACGCGCCGCGTAGGTGAAGGCCCCGCTGGCGCCCGAACGTCCGCCGAAGCGATAGAAGAGGTGGCTGCCGACCTGATTCACCCGGATCAGCGAGTTGCGCCAGACCGGCGAGACGCCGGTGGTGTGGAAATGGGTGGCGTTGCCGACGGCCGAATAGACCGATCCCGACAGGGCGCCCGAGGCGATGCTCTTGGCGCGGTTCCAGGCCCCCGAGTTGACGCGACCGCGCATCGCGCCGTTGCAGGTGAACGAGAACTGGCAGCCGGTGCGGCGCGCGGCGCCCTGATAGACGACGCCGCAGATGGTCTTGGGGAAGGCGGGGTGGCGGACGCGGTTCAGGACCACCTGGGCCACGGCCTTCATGCCGTCGCGGCCTTCGCCGCGGGCTTCGTAATAGACGACCTGGGTCAGGCAATCGAGATCGCGGCTGGCGTCCAGGGCGTTGGCCATGCGGAACGGCCGGGCGCCGACCGGCGTGGTCAGATTGGCGCGACGCAGGTTCGGATCGCGGTTGTCGTTCAACTGGTCGAGGCGGGCGGCCAGGAGTTCCGCCTGGCGGTCGCGCTGGGCGGCGCCCGCGCTGGTATAGGGATCGTGTCGGCGTGCGATCGAGAGCGCGCTGGCGTCCAGGCCCCCGGCGGCGGCCGAGAGCGCTTCTTCGGTGAAGCCGGCGGCGGTGGCGCCGTGAATCCGTTCGGCCTGGGCGCGCAGCGTATTCGCCTGCGCCAGGGTTCCGCCCAGATAGGCGCCGCCGATCGCCAGTCCCACCAGACCGCCAAAGGCCGCTGCAGCCGTCATGGGCTTGATCTTCGCCACACGATCGGCGCGCGACGCGGCGCGCGTCTGAGAGGAATGCGACAACGAGTTAGTCCTGTTCAGCAGGGCGAGAAACGCTGCCCCCGGGGTAGTCTCGCCTGCTGGGCGACTCTGACGGTCGCGTTCCAACTGCGGTCAACGCACGGCTCATGCTGCCCGGCGTCGAGGACGGGCCTATATAGCGAAGTTTGTGACCTGAATGTGGCTGATTCGCAAGCCTGCGGTTAAGGCGTCGAAACGATTAGGTATTTTCACTGTATCGCACGGGGGGAATGACAATCCGGGCCGGAATGTGACAGTCGTGACGACGAATACTGTATTGTATTGCAGTAGGTCTTCATTCGCAAATGTGACAGCCTGCGATATCAGCTAAAGCGCCTGCCGGGTTCTGTTCATTTTGCGATCATGGGCCGTATTCGCGACTTGACGCCAGGGAGGGAACCTGTGCGTTGCGGTCGCGTTGAAGCGTGACCTTTGGAGAGAAGCCCCATGTCGAGACCCCTTGTGATGGCGGCTGTCGCCGCCGCGACCCTGGCCCTGGCCGCCTGCGGAACCACGATCGAACAGAAGGCGGCGAGCGGCGCGGTGGCCGGGGCTGTCGTCGGCGGACCGGTCGGCGCGGCTGTCGGCGGCGCCGCCGGGGCCGTCGTCGGCCAGGCCCAGAAACCCAACTAGAACGCGTCGCGCCCTTGTTTCGGCAGGGGCGCGACCTATCTGCATCACTGGACGGGCGATGCGCGGCATATGCGCGTCAAATCGTGCGTCCGTCCGATTTCGCTGCGGTGAACCTTGCTTTTGGCGCGCGTATCGGCTTTGTGCGGCCCGCTTCTGGCCGTGCGTTTTTTCGTCGCCGCCTGATCCCCGATAGCCGCCCCTGGCTGTTCACAAGGAACCCTGACGCTTTCGCATGAAAGATCTGAAGACCGGATTTTCCGACCGCATTACCGCCCAGCAGGAGGCCAAAAAGGCCCTGCTCGCCAAATTCAAGCCGAAGGCCGCCGCCCCCGACCCTGAATTCGAACGCCTGGCTGAAAAGCGCGCCGCCGAAAAGGAGGCCCTGCGCCAGCAGCACGAGCTGGCCAAGGCCGAGCAGCGCCGTGAAAAGGCCGAGAAGGACGCCGCCCGCATGGCCGCCGATCTCGAAGCCCAGGAAGCTCTCGAGGCGGAGAAGCGCGCCGACCGCAAGGCGCGCAAGCAACTGACCAAGGAAGAGCAGAAGGCCAAGCGCGACGCCCGCTACGCCGCCCGCAAGGCGCGTCGCTAAGTCGCTCAAGGCCCTGCACTGAAGGATCGACGCGTCGCGGGTTTCTGCGGCGCGTTTTTCTTTGGCCGCCCTATTGGGCGGACGGACCTATTCAGCAGGAAGGCTGGCGCGGCCGTCGATGATGCTGCGCAACTGTTCCGTCGAATAGGGTTTGCGCAGGAAGGGCCAGGGGGTGTCGGCCAGCACCTGGTCCACGTCGTCGCCGACATAGCCCGAGGTCAGGGCGATGCGCATGTCCGGCCAGTCTCGGGCCGCCTGCCGGGCCAGATCGACGCCGCTCATGCCGCCCGGCATGACGATGTCGGTCAGCATGATGTCGAAGCGCGCCGCCTGTAGCGCCTTGAGCGCGTCGGGACCGCTTTCGGCCAGCACCACTTCGAGACCGAAACTCTCCAGAAGATCCAGAGCCACGGCCGCCACGCTGGCGTCGTCCTCGACCAGGAGCATGCGGCCGCCCTTGGCGAAGGCGACGTCCGCGCTGACGGGAACGGGGGCGGGGGCCGCGGTCTCCTGGGGCTGGAGGGGCGGCAGATAGAGACGGATTTCGGACCCGCGCCCGACCGTGGAGGCGATATGGACCCCGCCGCCCGACTGGCGTGCGAAGCCATAGACCTGGCTGAGCCCCAGTCCCGTGCCCTTGCCGACGGGCTTGGTCGTGAAGAAGGGTTCGAAGACGCGGTCGATGACCTCGGCCGGCATGCCGGATCCGTTGTCCGACACCGACACGCAGACATAGTCGCCCGGCGCCAGTTCGGCGACCTGACCGGGTTCGACCGAACAGGTCATCGTCTGGACGGTGATCCTCGCTCCCTCGCGGACCTGCGCGGCCGGGGGCGCGCCCATTGGGGCGCCGTCGCGCATAGGGCCGCCGGTGACGTCGCCCAGGGCGTCGCGGGCGTTGACGATCAGATTCAGCAGGGCGGCCTCGAACTGGGCCGGGTCCACGTTCGCGCGGACGCCCCCGCGCTTCAGCTTGACCTTGAAGTCGACTGCCTCGCCGACGGCGCGACGCAGCAGGGGCTCGCCCTCGCGGATCAGGCCGTTCAGGTCGATGGCTTCGGGGCGCAGGGCCTGGCGGCGCGAGAAGGCCAGCAACTGGTGGGTCAGGCTCTCGCCGCGCCGAGCGGCGGCCAGGGCGGCCTCGCCCAGCTTCTTCTTCTTGGCCGGGTCGTCCGAGCGCAGGATGATGTCCAGGGCCCCGATGACGACCGTCAGCAGATTGTTGAAGTCGTGGGCCACGCCTCCGGTCAGCCGGCCCACGGCCTCCATCCGCTGGGCATGCATCAGGTGGGCCTCGGCGGCGGCCTTTTCCGTCAGGGCCTCGGCCACCCGGTCCTCGAGCAGCTCATTGATGCGTTTCAGGTCGTCCTCGGCCCGTTTGGCGTCGGTGACGTCCAGGCTGGCGCCGACATAGCCCTGGAAGACGCCCGAGGCGTCGAAGCGCGGCACGCCCTCGGTGCGGATCCATCGCAGGCCCAGGGTGGGATGATTGACCCGGCTGAGCGCCTCGAACCGGTCCCGGGCCTGGAAGGCGCGGGCGAAGGCGGCGTCGAACACCGTTTCGTCGTCAGGATGGATCAGGCGCCGCCAGGCGTCGGCCAACTGCCGATTGGAGCGGATGCCGCAGAAGATGCGATAGCGCTTGTTGCCGAAGATGATCGACGGCGTGGCGTCCGTCATCCAGATCAGGGCCGGGGCGCTGTCGGCGACGGTGCGGAAGCGGACTTCCGATTCAGTCAGCCGCGCCTGGGCCTCGCGCATGTCGGTGACGTCGAAGGCGACGCCGACGAAACCGACCACCGCCTGTCCCGTCAGGCGGGGACGCGAAAAGGACTTGAGCCAGCGCCATTCGCCGTCATGGCGACGATAGCGGGCCTCCATGGAAAAGGGCTGGCCGGTCGCCTCGCCGTTGGCCGATTCCTGGACGATGCGGGCGACGTCGTCGGGATGGAGGGACGAACGCCAGTCTGCGGCCCGCGCCGATTCATAGTCGGCGCCGAAGAAGTCGACATAGGCCTGGTTGACGAAGGAGCGCTGGCGATCCTGATCCGTGACCCAGATCAGCACCGGCGCCGTATCGGCGATGGCCCGGAACCGTTCCTCGCTCTCGCGGGTCTGGGTCTCGGCGCGGGCGCGCTCGACCTCGGTCCAGGTGCGGGCGGCGACTTCCTCCAGAAGGCGCGCCTCGGCCTCGGTCCATCGACGGGGGCCAGAGGCGTGGGCGAACAGGAAGGCGCGCAGACGGCCTGCGCGGATCAGGGGCGCGCGGATCAGGGCCCGAGTGCCGATGGCGTCGAAGGCGCCCGCGACGTCGGCGGTGCGCGGATCCTCGTACACGTCGTCGATCCGGACGGTGCGGCCCTGGGCCAGGTCGGCGATCAGGCCCTCGCCAAAGGCGTCAAGGCTGATGCTGTCCCGAACGGCCCCGTCGTCGGCGGTCCACTGGCTGGTCACTGAGATGAGGCCGCTGTCGGGATCGATCTCGCCATAGCCGACGCGGTCGGCTGCGATCAGGCGTCCGATCGACGCCTCGACCTCGCGCATGATGAGACCCGGGTCGGACAGGTCGCGCAGCCGGTCGCTGAGGGCCAGCAGGAAAGCCTGCTGCCGTTGCGCGCGGGCGGCGGTTTCGAGCGCCTCCCGGTTCTCGGTGGTGTCGAAGGAGATGCCGGCGTAGCCGAGAAAGACCCCGGCCTTGTCAAAGCGCGGCTCCACGGCGACGCGCATCCAGCGCCACGCCCCGTCGTGACGCCGGAACCGAGCCTCGAACCCATAGGGGCGAAGATCAGGCCGGGCGCCGGCCTGGGCGGCCTCGACCTGCGGCTGATCATCGGGATGGATGGTCTGTTTCCAGCCGTGGCCGCTCAGGGAGGCGGCCGTGCCGCCGTAGAAGTCGGTCAGGGCGATATTGGCGAACTCGACCGCCCCATCGACATCCGTCAGCCAGATGGGCGAGGGGGCCGTGTCCGCCAGAAGACGGAACCGGGTTTCGCTGTCGCGCAGGGCGGCCTCGGCGGCGCGGGCCTCGGTGACGTCGATGTTGACCCCGATCATGCCCATGAAGCGGCCGTCGGCGTTCAGGCGGGGCCGGGCCTCGCTGCGCAGGACGCGCCATTCGCCGTCGTGGCGACGGTGACGCCCCTCGACGACATAGGCGACATGGTCCCGATCAGCCTGACGGCAGACGGACAGCACATGGTCCCGGTCGTCGGGGTGAAGGAAGGCGTCGGCGTCGAAATCGCTGGGATCGTCCAGCCCGCCCCAGAACAGGCGCTGGTCGTTGTTCAGATGGATGATGCGGCCGGTCTCGTCGGTCATCCAGAGCATGACGGGGGCCAGTTCGCTGACGATCTGCAACCGTCCTTCGGTCTCGTCGATGCGCGCGTTGGACAGGGACAGCGCCGAGACGACCGCGTCCAGCTGCGCCAGCGCGCCGCGCAGGCAGGCGCCCAGCCAGGCGCAGAACAGGCCGACCACGATGAAGTTGAAGGTCGCCACGACGCTGAGACCGGGGGGCATCCCCGGCTTCGAGCCGCTGCTGACGATCACCAGGGACCAGCCCCCGATCAGGCATGCCGCCAGCGCCGTGGCGCCCGAAAGCCGGCCCCCCGCCAGGGCCGCCAGGATGACGCCCGGCAGAAGGATCATGAAGCCGGTGATTTCGCCGTAGAAGGCCGCTCCGGCTGCGCGCAGCAACAGGGCGGCGCCGGCCCCGATCAGTCCGATGAAAATCCGGGTCCAGACCGAACCCGGCTTGAGCCGCGCAAGCGCCAGCAGACCTCCGTCGGCGTCCCGAAGTCGCTTGAAGACCACGCCTGGGTCCATGCTTCGCCCGCTCCCGACGCGTCGTTCTAAAGTGACGCTTGTCCATGCAACGCTCGCTCGCGCTTCGCGTTCCTGACAGCCATATTCGACCGGACCCGTTCCGGCGTAAAGTTAATCAACCCATGGAGCGCAACATGACTGACACGATCGACACCGGCCTGTCCCAGACCGAGCGTGGCGACGTCGCCCAACAGCTGACACGCGTTCTCGCCGACGCCTACGCCGTCTATCTGAAGACCCACGGCTATCACTGGAACGTGCGGGGGCCGGAGTTCTTCGCCCTGCACAATCTGCTGGAGCAGCAGTATCGCGACCAGTGGGAGGCGCTGGACGACATCGCCGAACGCATCCGGGCGCTGGGCGAGTTCGCGCCTCAGGGCTATGGCACCTTCGCCAATCTGACCAGCATCCGCGACGGCGACCCGGAAAAGGACGCGCCCGAGATGCTGCGCGAGCTGATGCGCGACCACGAGACCCTGATCGCCACCATGCGGGCGGCTCTGGACGTGGCCGACGGCGATGGAGACGACGTGACCGTCGATCTGCTGACCCAGCGCCTGGGCTCGCACGAAAAGTTCGCCTGGATGCTGCGCTCCACGCTCGGCGGCCGATAACATCGGTCTGCGGGCGCCCGAAAACGGCCCCGAAGTCCGCGCATAGGGCTGACGACGACGACGCTCCGGCTCCCGGAGCGTCGTCTCCTTCCTGGATTTGAATGACATTGGCCCACTGGAAGATGATCTGGACGGCGCTGAAGCGCTCGGCGGCGGCTCTGCCCGCGGCCGGCGCGGTGCTGGGCGTCGCCATGGCCGCCGGGTCCAGCGTGCGTCCCGACGCCGACCGCACGGCCGAGGCCGTGGCCCGGATCACCGGCGGGGACATGAGCGCTCAGGGGCTGGACGCCGTGAAAGGGCGACTGACGCCTTCGCAACTGGCCCTGGCGCAGCGTCATGACCCCAGCCTGCTGCAGCCGGCGGCCTATTCCACCGACGGGGCGATCCTGGCGACCGGCGCCCTGCGTCCCGCCCGGTCCTTCGTCTTCAAAGGCAGCGCCGAGGATCGGCGCCGCGCCCTGCGATGCCTGACCCAGGCCGTCTATTTCGAAGCGGCGCTGGAGCCGGGCGCCGGTCAGGCCGGCGTGGCCCAGGTGGTGCTGAACCGGGTGCGCGATCCCAACTACGCCAACACCATTTGCGGCGTCGTATTCGAGGGCGCCGAGCGGACCACGGGCTGTCAGTTCAGCTTCACCTGCGACGGATCCCTGTCCCAGGCGCCGGTCGCCTGGGCCTGGGAGCGGGCGCGCAAGGTGGCGGAGAAGGCGCTGAACGGCGCGGTCGCCCAGCAGGTCGGGACCGCCACCCATTACCACGCCGACTATGTGAACCCCTGGTGGTCGCCGTCGGTGGCCCGGGTCAACAAGATCGGCGTGCATGTCTTCTATCGCTGGAAGGGCCTGTACGGCGAAACCGCCGCCTTCCGCACCGTCTACAAGGGCCATGAGCCGGTGATCGACGAGGCGCGGTTCTCGCGGCCGCGGCCGGGCGTCCAGCCCGGTCAGGCGACCGGGGGCGCCGATCCGGACACTGTGGCGGCGCCGGGCGGGGATGCGCCGATCAAGACCGTCGAGATCAACGGCCAGCAACGCGTCGTCGGCGTGGTCAGTCTGGGCGGCCGTCGCCTGCCGACCCAGGAGGAAGTCGTCGCCATAAACGCCCGGCTGCGCACGCTGGAACAGCCCGCTGCAGCCGTCGCGGTCGCGCCCGAAGGCGTGGCGGACATGCCGGTCGAGGAAGTCGGCCGACCGGCGTCCTGAAACGAGCCGACCCGCGCTTTGCAACGCTTCGCGTGGGCAGAGCATTCACATGATCGGCCGGAACGACCGGCCCAGCGAGGACGCCTGCTTGACCCACGCCGATAAAGACAGTCCGCGGTGGGACGAGTCCAAGCGCCTGGCGATCCTTCGGGACTACGGGGTCCTGGACACCGACCGGGAGGCCGCCTTCGACGACATCGTCGCCCTGATCGCGCGGATCTGCGAGGCGCCCATCGCCGTGGTCAATCTGATCGATGCAGACCGCCAGTGGTTCAAGGCCGAGGCAGGTCTGGGCGTGCGAGAGACGCCTCTGGCCACCTCCTTCTGCGCCCATACGCTGTTGCAGGCGGACGGAATGGTGGTGCGCGACGCGTCCCTGGACCCGCGCTTCGCCGCCAATCCCCTGGTGACGGGCGAACCCCATTTGCGTTTCTACGCCGGGCGGCTGTTGAAGACGCAGGACGGCGTGCCGCTGGGCGCCCTGTGCGTGCTCGACACCAAGGCGCGTCCCGAGGGACTGACCGATCTGCAGCAGATGGCGCTGCAGACCCTGGCCGATCAGGTCATGTCCCAGCTGGAGCTGCGCCGCGTTCTGCGCCAGCGCGAGGAAAGCGAGGACACCACCCGCCGGGCGTTGCAGGCGTCGAACTATGTCGGCGCATGGGACTGGGACATCGTGGCGGACCGGGTCGTCGCCGACGAACGGTTCGCGGCCATGTACGGCGTCGATCCCGTCGTGGCCCGCGCGGGCGCGCCGATCGCCGACTTCACCCGATCCGTGGATCCCCAGGACGAAGCGCGGGTCCAGGCGGAGATTCAGGCCGCCATGTCGGGGGAAGGTCGTTTCCATAGCGAGTACCGGGTGCGCGACGCCCAGGGCCAGGCGCGCTGGATCGTGGCCCGCGGCCAGGTCTATTTCGATCCGACCGGCGCGCCCGTGCGGTTTTCGGGCGTCGTCGTGGATATCACCGACCGGAAACAGGCGGACGCCGAGTTGGAGGCCATCGCCGCGCGGCTCAGCGCCAGCGAGGCCCAGTTTCGGGTCCTGGCGGACGCCATGCCGCAGATGGTGTGGTCGACGCGACCGGACGGCTTCCACGATTACTACAATGCGCGCTGGTACGAGTTCACCGGCGTGCCCGCCGGATCGACCGACGGCGAGGGCTGGACCGACATGTTCCATCCCGAGGACCAGCCCAGAGCGATGGAGCGCTGGAGGCGATGCCTGGCGACCGGCGAACCCTATGAGATCGAATACCGGCTGAAACACCATTCCGGCGTCTATCGCTGGACCCTGGGGCGGGCGGCGGCCGTGCGGAACCCGGACGGCGAAATCAGCCGCTGGTTCGGCACCTGCACCGACATCGATGAGCTGAAGCGGCTGGAGCAGGGCCGCGAACTGATCAGCCAGGAGCTGAGCCACCGCATCAAGAACATCTTCGCCGTCATCACGGCCCTGGTGGCCCTGTCGGCGCGGCAGTACCCGGAGGCGCGGGCGTTCGCCGCCTCCTTGCGGACGCGAATCACGGCCCTGGCGCGCGCCCACGAGTTCGTGCGGCCGCACACCGAGACGTCGCAGCCGACGGTCGGCGCCAATACGCTGCACGCCTTCCTGTCCGACCTGTTCCAGGCCTATGCCGATGACGCAGGCGCGGCCCGGGTCCATCTCGCGGGCGACGACGCGGTTTTCGACGATCAGGCGGCGACGTCGGTGGCCCTGCTGTTCCATGAACTGGCGACCAACGCCGCCAAGTACGGGGCCCTGTCCCGGACCGGGGGGCGGGTGGATCTGGCGACGCGGCGGGAAGAGGACCGGTTCATCCTGACCTGGATCGAAACCGGCGGCCCCCCTGTTTCAGAGGCGCCGACACGAACGGGCTTCGGATCGTCCCTGGCATCGCTGTCCGTCGAAGGCCAGCTGGGCGGGCGGCTGGTTCGGGATTGGCGTCCCGAAGGCCTTCGAATCCTGGTGGATTTGCCGGCCACGGCGCTTTCCCGTCGCAGGGCGGCCGAAAAGGCGCATTAGATCGCCTTGGCCTGAAACCGATCCCTTCCATCTGCGTTGTGTTCGTTCCCGCACACAAGTTCAGTATCCATGACCGCGCGTATCCTCATCATCGAAGACGAAGCCCTGGTCGCCATGGAACTGCGCTTCGTCCTGGAGGATCTGGGTCATGAGGTCGTCGGCGTGGCCACGACGGCGAAGGGCGCGCGCGACATGGCGCGAGAGATCGATGTGGATCTGGCCCTCGTCGATATCCACCTCTCCGACGGACCCACCGGCATCAGTCTGGGTCGGGAACTGGGTCAGGACATGGGCGTGACCGTCCTGTTCATGACGGCCAATCCCGGCATGGTGCGCGACGGCGTGGCCGGCGCCATCGGCGTCCTGTCGAAGCCGACCGACGAGCGATGCGTCCAGAAGGCGATCGACTACGCCCTTCGCTGCAGACACGGCGAGCCGGTGGAATACGCGCCGCCGGGCCTGCAACTGTTCGCCTGACGTCCTCCCGGTCCCTGAGGTTTCAGGCGGCCGGGCGGCAGGCGTTCACCAGACCCCGATCTTTTCCGCTTCCTTGTGGCTGATCGGATTGTGAGCCTTGGCGTGGTCTTCCTCGGCTAGGAAACGGCTGACCTCCAGCGCGGCCATACAGCCCATGCCGGCGGCGGTGACAGCCTGGCGATAGATGTCGTCGGTCACATCGCCCGCAGCCCAGACGCCCTCGATGGCCGTCGCGGCCGTGCCCGGCTTGACCCGCAGATAGCCGCCCGAGTTGGTTTCGAGCTGGCCCTTGAACAGTTCCGACGACGGGGCGTGGCCGATGGCGATGAACACGCCGTCCGCCGGGATTTCCTGCGTCGAGCCGTCCTGGACGTTCTTCAGCCGCACGCCGGTGACGTTCTTGGCCATGCCGTCGACGACGCCGACGATCTCCTCGATCGCCGAGTTCCAGATCACCTCGACCTTTGGATTGGCGAACAGGCGGTCCTGCAGGATCTTCTCGGCGCGGAACTCCTCACGGCGGTGGACCACCGTGACCTTGGCGGCGAAATTGGTCAGGAACAGCGCCTCTTCCACGGCGGTGTTGCCGCCGCCGACGACCACGACTTCCTTGCCGCGGTAGAAGAAGCCGTCGCAGGTGGCGCAGGCCGAGACGCCGAAGCCCTGGTAGGCGGCCTCGGACTCCAGGCCCAGCCATTTGGCCTGGGCGCCGGTGGAGATGATGACCGTCTCGGCCAGGATCTCCTCGCCGCCGTCCAGCTTCAGCCGGAACGGGCGTTGCGACAGGTCGGCGGAGACGACGATGTCGTGGATGACTTCCGTGCCGACGTGCAGGGCCTGAGCCTGCATCTGCTCCATCAGCCAGGGGCCCTGGATGGTCTCGGCGAAGCCGGGATAGTTCTCGACATCGGTGGTGATGGTCAGCTGGCCGCCGGGCTGGATGCCGGCGATGACGACGGGGTTCAGCGAGGCGCGGGCGGCGTAGATGGCGGCGGTCCAGCCGGCGGGGCCGGAACCGATGATGGCGACGCGGACGGTACGAGCTTGGGTCATGACGCCTATTTAGGCGCTGATTCCCGTTTGCGCGATGCTAGTCTCGCCTCGGGTGCAAAGGGAGGCGGGGATGAGCGACAACAAGGCGGCTGTCTTTCCGGTCGGCATAGGCGTGGGGATAGCGATCGGGGTCGCACTGGGCCTGGCCCTGGACAATCTGGCTCTCGGGATCGCTCTGGGCGTCGCCATCGGCGCTGGACTGGGCGCAGCCTCCAGCACGAAAGCCAAATCCAAGAAGGGCGACGGGTCGGACGGCGGCGGGACGGTGACCCCGGCCGGCGACACGCATCGTCACGGAGCCAAGGACAGTAGCTCCGACGGCGGCTCCGACGGTGGTGGGGATGGCGGAGGCGGGGGCGACTGAATCCCTCCTTTCGTCATCCTCCGGCGAGCGTAGCGAGACCGGGGGACCCAGCGGCGCGCGTGAGCGCGAACCTGTCGCGGACCAGGTCTTCCCGCATCTTGCCGCGGAAAGATTTCGCCTTCGGCGCCGCTGGGTCCCCCGGTCTGCGCCGCGAAGACGCGGCTTGCCGGAGGATGACGAAGGTGAAGGGTGCGATTTACCGTGTCCCCATCGCTTCCAGCACAGCCCGCGCCGCGCGCTCGGTTTCGGCCAGGGGGTCGTAGGTCCAGCCGTCCAGTGTCCCGTCGAACGGACGGGTGGCGCCGCGTTCGGCCAGGTCGTCGTGCAGCCGGGCGAACTTGTCGCCGGACTTCAGCGGGATCATGGGCAGGACGTGGACGGGCTTTCCGGTCGAGGCGGCCTCGGCGGCCATATTGGCGCTGTCCTCGGTGACCAGGATATGGTCGGCGTAGTGCAGGAAGCCGAACAGGGGGTTGTCGCCGGTCCCGTCCCAGATCCAGCCCGGTAGGTCGGACAGGCGCGCGGTCATGACGGCCCTGGCGGCCTCGGGCGTGCGGCGCGAGAAGGTCAGCATCAGCGATCCCCCGGATGCGCGGACGGCGTCCGCGATCTGGTCGGCCAGGTCCGCCGCATGGGCCTCGGTCAGGTCGAAGGCCTTGGATATGCCGCCGATCAGCACCGCGACACGGGGATGGGGCAGGGGGGCGATCCGGTCGGCGAAGGCGGGCGCGGCCTGGGCGATCCGCGCGGGCGTGATGCGGTGGGGCGAGCCGGTGATCTCGAAGATATTGTCGCCCGACAGGCCGTCGTGTGCGGGGGCGACGATCATGTCGTAGCTGGTGTTCGACCAGCGCGGGTCCTGGGTCTGGACCACGAAGGTGCGGCCCTGGCTCCAGGCCTTGACGCGGGTCGAGAGCGGCAGGGTGGCGCGGCCGGTGGCGATCCACAGATCGGGCCAGGGCGCCGTCAGCGGGTCGGACGTCGGCGCCAGCATGGCCGGGGTCTTGAAGGCCGACGGCAAGCGGTCGAACAGGGGGCGCCAGCGGATGTGTTTGACGGCGATCTCGGCCGGGGTCAGGCGTTCCACCGCCTCGGCGAGGCCCAGGGCCTGGTTCTCGATCCCGGCGCGGCCGTCCGAGACGACCCAGATGGTCAGGGCGCGGGAAGACGAGGGGGCGGTCACGCGTCGATCGACGCCGGCCTGACCCATGTCATGGCCTCGAGCTTGTTTCCGTCAGGGTCGCGCAGGAAGGCGGCATAATAGCCCGGCGCGTAGTCGGGCCGGAACCCGGGGGCGCCGTCATCGCGGCCGCCTGCCGCCAGGCCCTGGGCGTGGAAACGATCAACGGCGTCCCGATCAGATGCGGCGAAACAGACATGCACGCCATTGCCTGCCGAGCATGGCTGGCGGTCATGGGGGATGGAGGCCCAGAATTCGGGAAAGGCGCGGCCATAGGCCATGCCCATGACATGGTCCATGACCCTGCCGATCCCCAACGCGCCGAGCGCGGCGTCATAGAAGGCGCCCGCCTTCTCCAGATCGGAGACGCCCACAGAAACATGCGACACCAGAGGCTGGTGTGTTTCTGCGGCGTCGGTCACGATCTTACTTCCACTCGACCTTGAGGATTTCGTAGGCCTTGACGCCGCCGGGGGTGTTGACCTCGACCACGTCGCCGACCTCCTTGGAGATCATGGCGCGCGCGATGGGCGAGGCGATCGAGACCTTGCCCTTTTTCACGTCGGCTTCGTGTTCGCCGACGATCTGGTACCGGGCCTCGTCCTCGGTGTCCTCGTCGACCACGGTGACCGTGGCGCCGAATTTGACCTGACTGCCCGACAGTTTCGACACGTCAATGACCTGGGCGCGGCTGATCTTGTCCTCGATCTCGGCGATCTGGCCTTCGATCCAGCCCTGACGCTCCTTGGCGGCATGGTATTCGGCGTTTTCGGACAGGTCGCCATGCTCGCGGGCCTCAGAGATGGCCGCAATGACGCTCGGCCTTTCGACCGACTTCAATTGCTTCAGTTGATCGTCGAGGACACGGTAGCCCTCGGCCGTCATCGGCACTTTTTCCATTGGTGTCGTGATTTTTCTGGTTCGCCCGGAGACTGGAAAGACGCGGAGTAGGCACACAAAAGGCCGCGGGGCGGGCGCGGCCGGGCATCAATATTAGGGTTTCTCGTTCAGGATTTCAAGAGCGAGCCCCGTTATCGATGGAGGCGTCAGGCGCGGGCAGGCGGTTCGGACTTGTCGTCGCGGTGCACGACGCCCTTGATCAGGCTGTAGGCCAGCCAAGCGACCGCCGCGAGACCGGCCAGCATGAAGAGGCCGGACACGAGGGCGGCGCCGGCGGCCATGAAGGCCAGAACGAAGGCTACCGCCGCCGTCAGGCCCGCTACGATCTGAATGGTTCGAAACTGCATGGGCTCTTAACGCCCGTGACGTCGCCGGGTTGCGTCCGAGCCGTGTCTTCGCCTCAGGCGTAGCTGTAGGCCCCGCCCCGTTCCAGTGCGCGGCGATAGGCCGGGCGGGCGTGGATCTTGTCGAGGAAGGCCCTCAGTCGGGGTTTGGTCGCCGGGTCGAAGGCCCGGTCGGCGCCGGCCTCCACCGGGAAGCTCATCATGATGTCGGCGGCGGTGAACTGGTCGCCTGCGAACCACTCCGACCGTCCCAGTTCGTCCTCCCAGAAGCCGACGTGGGCCCGCAGCTGCGGATCGACGAAACCGGTCAGGGCCTTGGCGGCTATGCTCTTGACCAAGGGTCTGACGAGGCCGGGCGCGCGCCGCGGCAGCATGGAGAACACCAGCTTCAGCAGCAGGGGCGGCATGGCGGAACCCTCGGCGTAGTGGAGCCAATAGGTGAAGCGTCGGGCGTCCTCGGAACCGGCGGCCGGGCGCAGGCGGCCCTCGCCATAGGTGTCCAGCAGATACTCGACCACGGCGCCGGTCTCGGCGACCGTGACGCCGCCGTCCTCGATCACGGGCGACTTGCCGAGCGGATGGATGGCCAGCAGTTCCGGGGGCGCAAGCCGGCTGGTCGCGTCCCGTTCGTAACGGACCACCTCATAGTCCAGGCCCAGTTCTTCCAGCAGCCACAGCACGCGCTGAGAACGGCTGTCGTTCAGATGATGGACTTTGATCATGGAGGCTCCGTTCAAACGGGTTCGACTATCCCCATCGTGAGGCCGGAAGTCGAGGCCTATCGCGGGGAGCGGCCGCTCCAGCGCGGACGGGGGCCGGGGCGGACCTTGGGGCGGGCGCCCTCGCGTCGGTTGCGCCAGACCTCATAGGCCAGGGTGGCCAGGGCCAGCTTGCCGGCGTGACGCCCGGCGACGCGGCGGCCGCCCCGGGACAGCAGCAGGCCGCCGAGCAGGGGAACGAGTTTGTGCAGACGGGACATGGAATCTCCTTCGTCGGCTCAACGCCTCGGCCGGCGGCGCGTTTCGACCTGCGACGACATGAACTGAAGGCCGATCACAGAAGGTTTGGCGCGCGCGACGGCGAAAGCGATGCTAGCCGTGCGTCATGAACAGATCTCGCGTCGCCGCCTTCTTCACCTCGCTGAGCTTTTTCGTCATCGCGGCCCTGGCCGCCGGCGTCGTCGTCGGCGCCCTGGCGCAGGAGACTGACGCCCCCTGGCTGACCGGCGCGCTGGGCGTGGTCGAGAGCCTGGGCCAGGTGTGGTTGAACGCCCTGCGGATGACCGTCATCCCCCTGGTGTTCAGCCTGCTGGTGACGGGCATCGTCTCCATCGCCGACGCGGCGGCGACGGGGCGGATCGCGGTGCGGTCGCTGACGGTGTTCGGCCTGCTGCTGGTCGGGGCGACGGTCTATGCGATCCTGGCGGGCCTGGGGCTGCTGGCGCTGTGGCCCATTGATCCGGAGGCGGGGCGGGCCCTGTTGGCCGGGGTTCCGGCGGATTCGCTGGCGACGGTGGGCGAGGCGGCGCGGACGGACGGCCTGCGCGCCTTCCTGGCCAGTCTGGCGCCGGCCAATCTGATCAAGGCGGCGGCGGACGACGGGGTGCTGGCCGTGGTGGTCTTCGCCCTGGCCTTCGGCTTCGCCGCGACCCGGATCAAGGCCGACCTGCGCCGACCCCTGGCCGGCTTCTTCGAGGCGGTGGCCGAGACCCTGGTGGTGATCGTCCACTGGGTGCTGCTGGCCGCGCCGTTCGGGGTGTTCGCCCTGGCGCTGGGCGTGGGCCTGAGAGCGGGCCTGGGGGTGGCGGGCACCCTGGCCCATTATGTCGCCATCGTCTGCCTGAGCCAGATCGGCCTGATCCTGCTCATCTATGTCGTGGCGACGGTCTGGGGGCGGATCTCGCTGGGCCGGTTCGCGCGCGCCGTGGCCCCGGCCCAGGTGGTGGCGGTCTCGACCCAGTCGTCGCTGGCCAGCCTGCCGGTGATGATCGAGCGGGCGCGCGACTGGCTGGGCGTGCCCCAGACCTCGGCGGGCCTGGTCCTGCCGCTGGCGGTGGCGGTGTTCCGCATCACCAGCCCGGTCGCCAATCTGGCGGTCTGTCTGTATGTCGCCCAGCTGAACGGGGTGGAGCTGAGCCTGGCCGCCCTGGTCGCAGGCGGGCTGACGGCCATAGCCGTGTCCATCGCCTCGGTCGGCCTGCCGGGCCAGGTCAGCTTCTTCGCCAGCGTCGGCCCCATCTGCCTGGCCATGGGCCTGCCGCTGGGGGTGCTGCCCCTGCTGCTGGCGGTCGAAGTCATCCCCGACATCTTCCGCACCGTCGGCAACGTCACCGGCGATCTGGCGGCGACGCGGATCGTGGCGGGGGAGGACGGGGAAGAAGCGGCGGCCGAAGCCGCCTAGTTGACCTCTAGTTCGTGCGGGGCATCAGCCCCTCGGCCGCCGCGACCGAGGCCTCGACGCCCAGGGTGACGGCCGGTTCCGGCGTGATCTTGAACAGGGGGGAGTGGTGGCCGGCGGCCTGTTCCAGCTCGGCCTCGGGCGTGCCGCCGACGCTGAAATAGACGCCCTTCACCCCGGTCTCGGGCTGGACGAAATAGGCGAAGTCCTCGGCCCCCATGCCGCCGCGCGGGGTGTCGCGCAGCACGTCAGGGCCGAAGGTCGAGGCGAAGATGTCGCGCACCCGCTGGGCGGTCTCGCGATCGTTGATGGTCGCCGGCGTGGTCTCGGTCGCCGAGCGGGTCACGACGGGCAGTCGGTCCTCGGGCACGTTCAGGGCCAGGGCCGTGTTGCGGGCCACCCGGTCGATGCCGTCCAGCAGGGTCGTGCGAACCTCGGGGCTGTCGGCGCGGACGGTCAGTTGCAGATCCACCTGTTCGGGAATGATATTGTGCTTGATCCCGCCGTGGATCGAACCGACGGTGACCACCGCCCCCTCCAGCGGATTGACCTCGCGGCTGCGCAGGGTCTGGAGCGAGACCACGATCTGGGACGCGACCAGGACGGGATCGACCCCCAGGTGCGGATAGGCGCCGTGGGTGCCTACGCCGCGCACCGCAATGTCGACGCTGTCCGAACTGGACGAGGTGATGTCCAGCGGGGCCTCGATCTTGCCGGTCGGGGTGTCGGCCGAGACGTGGAAGGCCAGGGCGTAGTCCGGCTTGGGGAAACGGGAATAGAGGCCGTCCTGCATCATGGCGCGGGCGCCGAAGATCCGTTCTTCCGCCGGCTGGCCGATCAGGACCAGGGTGCCGGACCAGTTGGCCTTGCGCGCCGCCATCTGACGCGCCGTGCCGACCAGGGCGGTGATGTGCACATCATGGCCGCAGGCGTGCATGACGGGCTTTTCGACCCCGTCGGCGTCCAGCTGGCGCGCCGTCGAGGCGTTGGCCAGGCCCGAGCGTTCCTGCAAGGGCAGACCATCCATGTCGGCGCGGATCATGACGGTGGGCCCGTCGCCGTTCTTCAGCACGGCGACCACGCCCGTGCCGCCGACGCCGGTCGTGACCTGATAGCCGAGCGCCGTCAGCTCGCGCGCCAGCCGCGCCGAGGTCTGGACCTCCTGCCCCGACAGTTCGGGATTGCGGTGGAACCAGTCGAACAGGGTCGCGAGATTGGCGTCATAATCCGCCTTCACCGCCGCCTTCAGACCGGCGTCCTGCGCCAGGACGGGCGTCCCGGCCGCCAGGGCCAGAGCCAGAGCGGCCGTCGTCAATATCGCGCGTTTCATCCGTGATCCCCTTGTTCCCTAAGGCCACCTTAGAGGATGGCGTCTGATCGGCAAGAAGGCGTCATTGGGGGTGAAGGCCGGTTCCTCCCCAAGAGATCATACTCTAGGGTGTGGCGCGGACACGGGGCGCATCATTGGATATCGACACCTTCATTGAGCGTTGGAGCGCCGCGCGGGGCGGGGCCGAGCGCGCCAACTATCAGATGTTCCTGACGGAACTGTGCGAAGCCCTGGATCTTCCGCGTCCCGATCCGGCCAGCGACGACACCCGCACCAACGACTATGTGTTCGAGCGAGGCGTGAAGCGGCGCGAGTCGGAGGGGCTAGCCTCGACCCTGCGGATCGACCTGTACAAGCGCGGCTGCTTCATCCTGGAGGCCAAACAGTCGCGGGCGGCGCATCGCGACGATGGCCAGGGCGCGCTGTTCAAGGCGGACGAAACCGCCTCAACCGCCGCGTCCCAGGGCAAGTGGGACGTGCTGATGCGCAACGCCCGGCGTCAGGCCGAGGACTATGTCTTCCGCCTGCCGGCCGACCACGCCGCCCCGCCCTTCATCATCGTCTGCGACGTCGGCTATGTGTTCGAGGTCTATGCCGACTTCTCGGGCAGCGGCCGGGCCTATTCGCACTTCCCCGACCGCAAGGGCTTCCGGGTCCGGCTGGAGGATCTGCGCGACGAGAAGATCGTCAAACGGCTGAAGGCGATCTGGACCGAGCCGCTTTCGCTGGACCCGACCCGCGAGTCGGCCCGCGTCACCCGCCAGATCGCCGAGCGGCTGGCCGAGGTGTCGAAACGGCTGGAGAAGAAGCATCCGGCGGAAGAGGTCGCCCATTTCCTGATGCGGTGCATCTTCACCATGTTCGCCGAGGATGTGGACCTGTTGCCGCGCGGGCGGTTCACCGCCCTGCTGAAGGACCAGCTGGACCATCCCGAGAGCTTCGCGCCGATGCTCCAGGCCCTGTGGAAGAGCATGGACGCGCCGGATTACGAGAGCCGGTTCTATGCCGGCTTCGGCCTGCACCTGAGACATTTCAACGGCAGCCTGTTCAAGAACGCCAAGGCCTTCCCCCTGGGACGCGAGGAGATCGGGGAACTGCTGGCCGCCTCAAGCCACGACTGGCGCTATGTGGAGCCGGCCATCTTCGGCACCCTGGTCGAACAGGCGCTGGAGCCGGGCGAGCGACGCAAGCTGGGCGCCCACTACACCCCGCGATCCTATGTCGAGCGGCTGGTCGAGGTGACGGTGATGGAGCCGTTGCGCGGCGACTGGAACGCCGCCCTGGTCAAGGCCGGGGATGCGCGCGAACGGGGCGAGCACAGGGAGGCGGTGGCGGCCGTCCGCGCCTTCCACCATCAGCTCTGCATGACCCGCGTGCTGGACCCCGCCTGCGGCACCGGCAACTTCCTGTATGTCTCGCTGGAGCTGATGAAGCGGCTGGAGGGCGAGGTGCTGGAGGCCCTGGCCGAACTGGGCGAGACCGAGGGCATCGGCTTCGAGACCGTCGATCCGCACCAGTTTCTGGGCATCGAACTGAACGTCCGCGCCGCCGCCATCGCCGAACTGGTGCTGTGGATCGGCTATCTGCAACAGCATTACCGCAACAGCGTCGAACACCCCGCCGAACCGATCCTGAAGGCCTTCGGCAATATCCAGCAGAAGGACGCGGTCCTGACCTGGGACGGCTATCCCGAACATCAGTTCGAGATGAGGGACGGGGTTGCGGTTCAGGTCTATCCGAACGCGCGACGGCCGGACTGGCCGGCGGCGGAGTTCATCGTGGGGAATCCGCCGTTCTTGGGCAAGGGAGCGGCGATGCGCGGCCCGCTTGGTGATGCTTACGTGGCGGCGCTGTCAGGTGCCAACCCATTGATGAACGAGAGTGCGGACTTCGTTCTTTACTGGTGGGACCGGGCTGCTGAATTGCTAGCCCGTAAGAAGAGTACAACGCGACGAATGGGTTTCGTGACTACCAATTCGATTGGTCAGTTTTTCAATAGGCGGATAATCGAGCGCCACCTCGGCGGCAAAACACCTTTGAGCCTGATCTACGCTATTCCTGATCATCCGTGGACCAAAGCCACAAGGGACGCGGCAGCAGTTAGAATTTCTATGACGGTCGCATCGCTCGGCTCGACCCAAGGCCGCGTCGAAGAGGTCATCCTTGAGCAAGGACTCGACACGGACGAACCTCGTATCGAGTTTTTGGAACGCGTCGGAACGATCAATGCCGACCTTTCGGTCGGCTCCAACATCAGCGCAACTTCTGCTTTGATGGCGAACAAGAGCATGGCGTCGATGGGACCGGCTCTTGGCTCTCGGGGGTTCCTGTTCACGCCTAAGGAGATTGATCATCTTTGGGAACTGATGAATTCATTTGAACGTCAATCTCTCGTTCCGCTCAGAAACGGCGATGATCTTCTCTATGGACCTCGAGAGGTCTTCGTATCCGACCTCCGATCGGTCAACAGCGAGGCGGCTCTGCGAATGAAAGCGCCGCAGATCTTTCAGGTCTTAAAGGAGCGCGTCTATCCGAAACGAGCCACGGATCGGGACCCAAAACTGAGAGAATTTTGGTGGAAGTTCCGGCGCTCCAATGAAGACTACTTCGCGCTTAAACAGGGCTTGCCGCGATACGTGGCCACTGTGGAGACGGCGAAGCACCGCTTATTCTTCTTCGTAGACGCCTCGATATTGATCGAGCACGGGACGATAGCTTTCGGGATGTCTGACGCCGCCAATCTCGCGATGCTGTCGGCGAGACATCACATTGTTTGGTCTCTCGCGTCTGGAGGAACACTGGAAGATAGACCGCGCTACAATAAGGTCCGGTGCTTCGACCCATTCCCCTTCCCCGAACCCACCGACGCCATCCGCACCACCCTCCGCGACCTTGGCGAGGAACTCGACGCCACGCGCAAGACGGTGCAGGCCGAGCATCCGGACCTGACCCTGACCGGCCTCTATAATGTGCTGGAGAAGATCCGCGCCGGGACGCCGCTGGACGCCAAGGATCAGGACGTCAAGGAACGCGGCCGGGTGCTGATCCTGAAGGATCTGCACGACCAGATCGACCGGGCGACTGCCGACGCCTATGGCTGGCCCCACGACCTGAGCGACGAGCAGATTCTGGAACGGCTGGTCGCCCTGAACGCCGAACGGGCGGCGGAAGAGGCGGCGGGCCATGTGCGCTGGCTGCGGCCCGACTATCAGATTCCGCGCTTCGCCAAGGGCGCCGCCGCCAAGTCCGGCCAACTGGACCTGGGCGAGACGGTCGTCGCCATCGACAAGAGCCTGCCGGTCTTTCCCAAGGACAAGGGCGAACAGGTCATGGCCATTCGCGCCGTTCTGGTTGCATCCGGCCGTCCGATGGACGCGGCCGCCGTGTCGCGCGCCTTCAAGGGCGGCGGCAAGAAGATCGAACAGCGGGTGGTCCAGGCGCTCAACACCCTGGTCCGCTACGCCGAGATCAGCGCCCTGCCGGGTGGAACCTACGCCGCGCGCCGCGCGGCCTGACGGTCGGTCATAGGGCGAAGTGGAGGGGCGTCTGCACGCCCCTCCGGTCCGTGATCAGGCGTAATCCTGGATCGGTCGGACATCCAGGTCGCCGGCCTTGATGGCGCCGATGGCCTGGGCCGCCGCGAGGGCGCCGGCGGTGGTGGTGTAGTAGGGGATCTTCATCATCAGGGCGGTGCGGCGCAGGCTGAAGCTGTCCTGCAGCGACTGCTTGCCTGAGGTGGTGTTGAAGACCAGGTGGACCTCGCCGTTCTTCATGGCGTCCACGATGTGCGGGCGGCCTTCCAGCACCTTCTTGACCAGGCCGACCTCGATCCCCTGGGTGGCCAGATAGTCGCGGGTGCCGCTGGTGGCGATGATGGAGAAGCCTTCGGACAGCAGGGTCTTCACCGCATCGACGATGAAGGGCTTGTCGTCCTCCTTGACCGAGACGAAGGCGCAGCCGGCGGTGGGCAGGGTGGTGCCGCCGCCGATCTGGGACTTGGCGAAGGCGCGGGCGAAGGCGGGGGCCATGTCGGCCTCGCCCTCACGCTTCCAGTCCAGGCCCATGACCTCGCCGGTCGAGCGCATTTCCGGGCCCAGGATGGTGTCCACCCCGGCGAAGCGGGCGAAGGGGAAGACGGCTTCCTTGACCGCGATATGGTCATAGGGCTTGTCGGTCAGGCCGAAGGATTTCAGCGGCACCCCGGCCATGACCTTGGCGGCGATGGAGGCGATCGGCTGGCCGATGGTCTTGGCCACGAAGGGCGCCGTGCGGGAGGCGCGCGGGTTCACCTCCAGCACGAAGATGCGCGGGTTCTCGCTGTGCGGCTCCTCGATGGCGAACTGGACGTTCATCAGGCCGCGCACCTTCAGGGCCTTGGCCATTTCGGTGGTCTGGCGCTTCAGCTCGGCCACCGTCTCGGCCGACAGGGACCAGGGCGGCATGGAGCAGGCGCTGTCGCCCGAGTGGACGCCGGCTTCCTCGATATGTTCCAGCACGCCGGCGACGAAGACCGTCTCGTCGTCGCACAGGGCGTCGACGTCCACCTCGGTGGCGCGGTTCAGATAGTGGTCGATCAGGACGGGGTCCGAGCCCGAGACGCGCATGGCCTCATGGACATAGCGGTCCAGCTGCTCGCGGTCGTGAACGATCATCATGCCGCGACCGCCCAGGACGTAGGAGGGGCGTAGGACGACGGGATAGCCGACCTCTTCCGCCTTTTGCGCGGCCTCTTCGGCGCTGCGGGCCAGGCCGTTGGGCGGCTGTTTCAGGCCGATGGCCTCCAGCATCTGCTGGAAGCGCTCGCGGTCCTCGGCCAGGTCGATGGAGTCGACGCTGGTGCCCAGGACAGGGATGTTGTCCTCCTGCAGCGCGTGGGCCAGCTTCAGCGGGGTCTGGCCGCCGAACTGGACGACGCAGCCGATGAGGTCGCCGTTCGAACGTTCGACCTCGATCAGCTCCAGCACGTCCTCGGCCGTCAGGGGCTCGAAATACAGGCGGTCGGAGGTGTCGTAGTCGGTCGAGACGGTCTCGGGGTTGCAGTTGACCATGATCGACTCGACGCCGATGTCGTCGAAGGCGAAGGCCGCGTGGCAGCAGCAGTAGTCGAACTCGATCCCCTGGCCGATCCGGTTCGGACCGCCGCCCAGGATGATGGCCTTCTTCTTGTTCGTCGGCTGGGACTCGCACTCGGGGATCTGGCCCAGGGCGCCGGTCTCATAGGTCGAATACATATAGGCGGTGGCGCTGGCGAACTCGGCCGCGCAGGTGTCGATCCGCTTGAACACCGGGCGGACGTTCAGGCCGCGACGGGCCAGGCGCACGGCCTTTTCGGTCGCGCCGGTCAGCTGGGCCAGACGGGCGTCGGAGAAGCCCTTGGCCTTCAGGCGACGGAACTCGGTCGGGTCGGTCGGCAGGCCCTTGACCCGGACATGGCCTTCCTCGCGCACGATGTCGGCGATCTGGCGCAGGAACCAGGGCTCATAGGAACAGGCGGCGTTGACCTCTTCCACCGTCAGGCCGTGGCGGAAGGCCTGGGCGATGACGCGGATGCGGTCGGGCGTCGGGATGCCCAGGGCGCGGACAACGGCGGCGCGGGCGGCGCCGGCGTCCTCGACGTCGGCGACGCCTTCGATCTCGATCTCGTCGAAGCCGGACAGGCCGGTCTCAAGCCCGCGAAGGGCCTTCTGCATCGATTCCTGGAAGGTGCGGCCGATGGCCATGACCTCGCCCACCGACTTCATCGAGGTGCCCAGCAGGGGCTCCGAACCGGGGTATTTCTCGAAGGCGAAGCGCGGGATCTTGGTGACGACATAGTCGATCGACGGCTCAAAGCTCGCCGGCGTGACCTGGGTGATGTCGTTCTGCAGTTCGTCCAGGGTGTAGCCGACGGCCAGACGCGCGGCGACCTTGGCGATGGGGAAGCCGGTGGCCTTGGACGCCAGGGCGGACGAACGCGACACGCGCGGGTTCATCTCGATCACCACCATCCGGCCGTCGGCGGGATTGATGGCCCACTGGACGTTCGATCCGCCGGTCTCGACGCCGATCTCGCGCAGGACGTTGATCGAGCCGGTCCGCATCCGCTGATATTCCTTGTCGGTCAGCGTAAGCGCAGGGGCGACGGTGATGGAGTCGCCCGTGTGGACGCCCATCGGGTCGATGTTCTCGATCGAGCAGATGATGATGCAGTTGTCCGCCGTGTCGCGGACGACCTCCATCTCGTATTCCTTCCAGCCCAGCACCGATTCCTCGATCAGCACCTCGGTGGTCGGCGACAGGTCGAGGCCGCGCAGCACGATCTCCTCGAACTCCTCGCGGTTGAAGGCGATGCCGCCGCCGGTGCCGGCCAGGGTGAAGGAGGGACGGATGACGGCGGGCAGGCCGACGTACTCCAGCCCCTCCAGCGCCTCTTCCATCGAGTGGGCGGCCTTGGAGCGGGGGCTCTCCAGGCCCAGCTTGTCCATGGCGTCACGGAATTTCTGGCGATCCTCGGCCTTGTCGATGACCTCGGCCTTCGCGCCGATCATCTCGACGCCGTATTTCTTCAGCGCGCCCGAGGCGTCCAGGGCCAGGGCGGTGTTCAGCGCGGTCTGGCCGCCCATGGTGGGCAGAAGGGCGTCGGGGCGTTCCTTGGCGATGATCTTCTCGACCATCTCGGGCGTGATCGGCTCGATATAGGTGGCGTCGGCCACCTCGGGGTCCGTCATGATGGTGGCGGGGTTCGAGTTGACCAGGATGACCCGGTACCCCTCGGCCTTCAGCGCCTTGCACGCCTGGACGCCGGAATAGTCGAACTCGCACGCCTGACCGATGACGATCGGGCCGGCGCCGATGATGAGGATGGATTTGATGTCTGTGCGCTTGGGCATCGCCAGCTCTTCTTCTTATTGAACGCTAATGGGTCACGACCGCGCATTCCCAGCCGTCGTACTCCAGCTGGAAGGCCGCGGCCCAGGTCTGCATCATGGACGAGACGGGAGCGAAACTCTCCGCGTCCACGGCCATGGTGGTCTCGAGAATCGTCATGTCGCCGTCGCCGCGCGCGATGAAGCCGGCGCGCCGCGCCACCTCGCACAGGTCGCCATGGGCGTCTTCGTCGCCGAGGAAGAAGAACAGCGTGTGGCGCGGAGTCACGCCGCTGTCGCCCTGTTCGGCCAGCGCCGCGCGCACCATGGCGTCGCGTTCGTCATGACTGATGTCCGAGGCGTCCAAGGGGCGACGTCTTCCTTCGTAGTTTGCGCGCGCGTAGCCGCCGCAGGGCGTCGCCATGCGGAGCTCGCGTCGGGTTGTCGGTTAAGCGGCCCGTTTAGAGAGGGAGGGGCGGGGGGGCAAGAGCTTTCGGGCTCTCAAATCAGGTCAAAAAAGTGATGCGAGTTTGCCACATCGTTGCGACAAGGTGTCGACTTTGCGTCATTGAGGTGGCCTGCGGTTCGAAATTCACATTTAGTAGGCAGTTCATTTAGAGCTGAACTGGGGAATTCCATGACTCGTCGGGTGGGACTTTTGAATGCTTCTGCCTTGGTTGGCGGCGCGTTCGCTACTCTGATGGCCGCCGCGCCGGCAATGGCACAGGAAACTCAGCCTACGGCTGCGGAGACTGAGGCCACGTCCGAAGTAGAGGAAATTGTAGTCACTGGTTCGCGCATCCCGAGGAACGAATACACGAGCGCTTCGCCCGTGCAGGTGCTGACCGCGCAGAACGCCCAAGCGCGTGGTCTCAGCGACACGGCGCAATTGCTGCAGCAATCGACCCTGGCCGCCGGCTCGCCCCAAGTCACCTCGACGATCTCCAGCTCTTTCGTTACCGACGGAGGACCGGGCGCGGCGACGGTTTCGCTGCGTGGCCTAGGCGCCAACCGCACCTTGGTTCTGCTGAACGGTCGTCGCGCCGGTCCGGCCGGCACACGTGGCGGCGTTTCGGCGTTCGACCTGAACGTCCTGCCGCAATCGGCCCTGTCGCGTGTCGATATCCTGAAGGACGGCGCCTCGTCGATCTACGGGTCTGACGCCGTAGCCGGTGTGGTGAATCTGATTACCGGCGTCGAGCAGGACGGCGGCGAGTTGACCGCCTATTATACCGCGCCCTTCGAAGGCGGTGGCGAGCAGATGAACTTCTCCGGCACCTTCGGCAAGACGTTCGAACGCGGCAGCTTCAGCATATCTGGCGACTACTACAAGCAGTTCGAGCAACTGCAGGGTGATCGCGACTACACCAGTTGCGCCGCACAGTATGTCTTTGACGCTCAAGGCAATCGTGCGGACCGGATCGATCCGCGTACCGGCAAGCCCGCGTGCCTAGACCTGTTGTGGGGCCATGTCTGGGCCTATGACAACACCTTCGCCTCGTTGCCGGGCCGTTTCCAGTATGATTATGACGGCGACCTGGGCAACTACATCCCGACCGTGCCGGGCAGCCTGGCCGGTCAGGTGCCGGTCCCGCCTCCAGGCTTCTATCTGGTCGGCTATGACGGCCCCAGCACGGCGGTCATGAACGGCAACCACCCGTTTGACGACGAACAGACCCTGATCCCCGAGGTTGAGCGTTACACGGTCTTCGCCGAGGGCAAATACCAGCTGACCGAGCACGCCGAGGCCTATGCCGAAGTCCTACTGAACCGCCGCAAATCCTCGACCAAGGGCTACCGCCAGTTCTGGAACTACGCCTACGCCGGCGACTGGTCTTACGGCGCTGGGTACGGCTATGAAAGCTGGGGCGGCGACTATCTGCTCAGCCCCACGCCGATCACGAACCACAACTCGGCCAGCCAGCAGGTCGATTACGCCCGCGTCGTCGGTGGCGTCCGGGGCGACTTCGTCGATCCGGGCAGCTTCCTGAACGACTGGAAGTGGGACGTCTTCTTCCAATACAGCCGTTCGGACGGCGACTATACCGCCGACGTCATCCTGAAGGACGCCGTCGACAGCCAGAGCTACCGCACCGATTCCTGCGCCGGCGAGATTATGGCGGTCAGCGGTCGGACCTGCATCGACATCAACTGGGCCGATCCGGACTTCCTGGCCGGTAATCTGACTGATGAACAGCGCGCCTTCCTGTTCGACGTGGACAAGGGCAACACTGTCTATGAACAGGCCTATATTGAAGGCTTCATGGGTGGCGAGCTGTTCGACCTGCCAGCCGGCCCGATCGGGGCGGCCCTCGGCTTCCATGTTCGTCACGACGAAATCAACGACGTCCCGGGCGAAATCACGCGCAGCGCCAACGCCTGGGGTTCGTCCAGCGCCGGCATCACCCAGGGCTCCGAGCGCACGGCCGAAATCTTCACCGAACTGTCGATCCCGGTTCTGAAGGATATGCCGTTCGCCTATGGCCTGGACCTGAGCCTGTCCGGCCGGGTGACCAACACCAAGACGTCGGGCAGCGCATCGACCTACAAGGTCGGCGTGAACTGGGAGTTCTTGCCGGACGTTCGCATGCGCGCCACCACGGGCACGTCGTTCCGAGCCCCGGCTCTGTTCGAACTGTATCTGGCCGACCAGAGCAGCTTCGCCAGCCAGCGCACGGTGGATCCCTGCATCAACTGGCAGCAGAACCTGACTGACGGCACCATCAGCCAACGCCTGGCCGACAACTGCGCAAATCCGAACGGACCGGGCGGCGGCGTGCCCGGGACCCACAACGGGGCCGGCAGTTCGGCGACGCTGTTCGAGGGCGGCGGATTGGGACAACTTGAGCCGGAAACGTCCACGGCCCATGTTATAGGTTTGGTCTGGACGCCGAAGTTCATCAACTTCAGCGCTGCGGTCGATTATTTCGAGATCGAGATCGAGGACCAGGTCACCAGCCTGGGCTCGAGAACCGTCTCGGCCTGCTACCTCTCGGACAATTTCCCGACCGACCCGGTCTGCAGCCAGTTCGTCCGTAACGAGGGAACGCACCGGATCGACACCATCTCCGGCAAGTTCATCAACATCGCCGAACAGACCAACCGGGGCATCGATTTCACAGCGCGTTACGCCCACGACCTGCCTTGGGGCGACCGGTTCTCGATCGACGGCCAGGCGACCTGGCAGTTGGAATCGCGAGAAGCCCTGTTCGCCGACAATATCGTCGACACCCTCGGCGAAGTCGGTAATCCGCAGTTCGTGGGCAATCTGAACCTGCAGTACGAACGAGGCCCCTGGACCGGCGTTTGGGCCGTCCAGATGATTGGGCACCAAGGCAACTACGCCTCTTATGGCAGCGACACCGCCACGGTCGGCGGACAGGAAGTCTATCTGAAGCTTGATGCGCCCTTCACGGCCTTCCACAGCTTCTCTGTTCGTTATGATGCCGAAAGCTGGTCGATCCTGGCAGGTGTAGCCAATCTGTTCGACGAACTGCCGCCGCAACTGACTACCCTGAACCTAGGCGAATTCAGCACCGTCGGCACCTCGGCCTTCACCTCGCAATATACCGAAGGCATGTACGGCCGCCGCGGCTTTGTCCGCATCAGCAAGTCGTTCTGATCGACAAACGGGCTATATGGTCTTGACGGGGCGGCGGGTTCTCCAACCTGCCGCCTCTTTTGTCTTGCGGAGAGTGTGAAATATGGCGGTCATCCTGGGCATGAAGGATACGCTGGACGAGGATGTGGCGCGCTTTGATCCCGCGCCACTGTCGACGCCCCTCTTCCTGAACAGCATTCCCAAGGGCGGCACTCACCTTATTCGCAACATCCTGCGGATGTTCGTGCCGGTGGGGCAGCACTATGGGCGCGAGTTCGTGCAGATTCCCAACCTGGCCCAGCATCGTCATCTGTTCGATCCGGCTCGGCCGATGATGAGTTGCGGCCATCTGCTGTTCAGCGATTCCGGCGTCCACGCCCTGGGCGCCGCGAGACATATCGTCCTGGCGCGCGATCCGCACAGTTGGGTGCTGGCGCGGGCGCGCTTTTATCTGTCCGACGAATTTCAGCAGGTCAATCTGGCGCATCTGAAGAGCGGCGCCATACCGGCCGACGAACTGATCAATATGATGATCTTCGGCATTCACGAGCGGACGCCGACGCTGGAAGACATGTACACCCATAATGTCGTCGCCTGGATGGGCACACGGGCGGTCCTCTACCGGTACGAAGACATCGTCGCTGCTGTGGAAGATCTGAACAGCAAGGCTTCGGAGGTCTTCTTCCTACGTTTGCTGGCGGATTGCGGCCTCGAGGCCGTGCCCGCCGATTGGCGCGAGCGGGTCAGGGTCGGCGCAGACAAACGACAGAGCCGAACGGCGCGCCAGAACCTGAATGTGTCCAGCGCGGTCGTCCTGCCCGACGAGATCTCAGAGGCGCAGAAGAAGCTGATCGAATTTCACGCTCCGGGCTTGCGCGCTCTCTTGGGCTACGCCTGAGGCGTCACGCCTCTATCGCCGCGATCCAGTCCGGCAGTTCGTCGATCCGGGCGAGCGAGACATAGCGCGGCTCGTTCACCGGGGCGTCGGCCAGTTCGTGGGCCCAGGTGACGTGGTAGGGGATGTGGACGCCGAAGGCGCCGGCGGCGATGGCGGGCAGGACGTCGGACTTCATCGAATTGCCGGCCATGACGGCCTCGGCCGCGCCGGTGCCGTGGCGGGCGAAGACGCGGTCGTAGGTGGCGCGGTCCTTTTCCGAGACGATCTCGACCGCCGCGAACCGGTCGCCCAGGCCCGACGCCGCCAGTTTGCGCTCCTGGTCCAGCAGGTCGCCCTTGGTGATCAGGACCAGGCGGTAGTGTTCGGACAGTTCGGTGACGACCTCGTCCACGCCGGGCAGGGTCTCGACCGGATGGGCCAGCATCTCGCGGCCGGCGGCCAGGATCTCGCGCACGACTTCGGGCGGGGCGCCGCCGTCGCACAGCTCCATCGCCGTCTCGATCATCGACAGGGTGAAGCCCTTAACGCCATAGCCGTAGAGGCGCAGGTTGCGCTGTTCGGTCTCGGCCAGGCGCGCCTCGATGGTCGCGGCGTCGCCGTGATCGTCCAGCAGATCGACGAACCGCGCATGGGTCAGGCGGAAGATCGTCTCGTTGTGCCAGAGGGTGTCGTCGGCATCGAGACCGACCGTGGTGATGTTCATGCCGCGCCCCTATCATGGGACGAAACGCGAGGGGAGACGGGATGAACGGATCGGCGGTGGTGATCGGGGCGACGGGCGGCCTCGGCCGGGCCCTGGTCGATCGCCTGATCGTGGAGGGCAAGCACCAGACCGTCTGGGCGATTTCGCGAACCGGGAAAGAGGTCGCGGGCGCACAGGCCCTGGCGGCCGACCTGGAGGACGAGGCCAGTCTGGCGGAGACGGCGCGGCGAATCGGCCAGTGCGCGGCGCCGACGCTGATCGTGCTGGCGACGGGCGTGCTGCATGACGGGTTCCAGCCCGAGCGGAGCCTGCGGCAGCTTGAGGCGGATCACATGCTGAGGGACTATCGCGTCAACGCCGTGGGGCCGGCGCTGGCGGCGAAACACCTGCTGCCGCTGACGCCGCGCGACCGGCGGGCGGTGTTCGCGGCCCTGTCGGCGCGGGTGGGGTCGATCGGCGACAACCGGTTGGGCGGATGGCACAGCTATCGGGCGTCCAAGGCGGCGCTGAACATGATCCTGCGCAATCTGGCGATCGAGATGGCGCGCAGTCATCCGCTGGCCGTGATCGCGGGCCTGCATCCCGGCACGGTGGATACGGGCCTGAGCGCGCCGTTCCAGAAGGGGGTGGCGGAGGGGCGGCTGTTCACGCCCGACTATTCCGCCGAGCGGCTGCTGGCGGTCATGGCGGCGCTGACGCCGGCCGACAGCGGCGGGGTGTTCGGCTGGGACGGGGCGCGTATCCCCGAATAACGCATATTCGTGACTTGAGGACGGGACCGGTCTTGCGTCACATGGCCGGCATGTCCGTCAAAGGTTCCGCCCGGCTTTTCAGCCTCTTGTTGCTCAGCTTGCCGCTTTGCGGCGGGCCGGCGGCCCTGGCCTACGCCGAGACCCCGGCGGCGGCGGTCGTGGCCGCGCCCAGCCGCGAGCGGGCGCGGATGAACCAGCGGGTGTTCGACACGGTCTGGAGCGAGGTGCGGCGCGGCTATTACGATCCTGATCTGCATGGAGTGGACTGGGGCGCGGCGCGCGACCGGTTCCGGCCCCAGGCCCTGGCGGCGGCCGACGACCGGGCGCTGTACCGGGTCGTCAATACGATGCTGGACCTGCTGGACGACGGCCATGCCGGCGCCAGCCCGCCGGCCGCCGTGCGCCGCCAGGACGCCCAGTATGCGCGCCGGGCCGTCATGGGCATGACCCTGATGCGGGGCGAGGATCCCGATCTGTGGACGGTGGAGCGGGTGCGCGACGGCTCTCCGGCCCAGGCGGCGGGGGTGCAGCTGGGCTGGACCCTGGACAGCGTCGATGGTCGGCCGTGGGGACCGGACGTGGAGGTGCAGGAGGGGACGCCGGTCCATCTGGTCCTGACGGACGAGACCGGGGCGCGCCGCGACACCATCCTGACCCCGCAGCTGATGGACGGGCCGCAGCCGTTCACGGCCGACAAGTCCCGGCCGGGGGTTCTGGTGCTGACGGTGGAGCAGTTCGATGCGGGGCTGGGGCGCTGGCTGGGCGGCGAGCTGGACGGTCTGCCGTCGGATGTGGACGTGATCCTGGACCTGAGAGCCAATCCCGGCGGCCGGCTGTGGGAGGCCGAGTCGGTGTTGACCTGTTTCCTGCCCCGCGACCAGGTCTGGGCGACCCGGACCGGGCGGAACGGGCGGCCCGTGATCCTGCGGGCCTCAGGCGACTGCGGCGACCGCAGCGCGCCGGTGGCCAATCCGGTCGCGGTCCTTGTGGACCGGGGCAGCCGCAGCGCGGCCGAACTGACGCCCGCCGCCCTGCAGGAGGCCGGGCGGGGCATAGTGGTGGGCGAGAAGACCATCGGCTCGGTCCTGATCGCCCAGGAGACGGACCTGCCGGACGGGGGCAAGCTGACGCTGAGCCGGGCGAACTTCGTCACGGCGGGCGGGGTGCGGCTGGAGAAACGCGGCGTCACCCCGGACATCGCGGCGCCCCGCACCGTGAGCCAGCGCCGCGCGGGCGAGGACCCGACGCTGGAGGCGGCCATCGCCGCGCTCCAGGCGCAGGGAGCGGACCGGGTCCGGTCGGCCGACCAGCCCGCCGGCCTTTAGATCAGCAGCATTTGAAGGCGCCCGAGCCGCCGAAGCGACGCTGTTCGTGCAGGCGGAAGAAGGCGATCTTGTCCAGCGGGGGCTGGTCGGGATGGGTCGTGGCCGCGTGGCGGACATAGGCGTCGTAGTCGGGCTGGCCGATCATGGCCCCCGCCGTCCGCTTGACGCCGCGACCCCACCGCAAGGCGGTGTCGCGGCACAGGCAGAGCAGGTCGTCCGGCGTGGCGGCGGGAGCCGGCCCGGACTGGAGCCCGGACTTAGGCACGGGCGATATCCGCCGCGTCGTCGGACGCCGTCAGCTCGTGCGCCTCGGGATATTCGCGCACGGTCGGCCGGTTGCTGCGATAGGCCTTTAGGCAGGCCAGGACGCCGTAGACCACCATGGTCACGACCACGAACAGGAAGGCCGCCGTCAGCGTCGAGTTGACGTAGTCGTTGACGATGATGCGGTGCATGTCGCCCACGGTCTTGGCCGGGGCGATCAGTTCGCCGGCGCCCAGAGCCTCCTGGTACTTGCGGGCGTGGGCCAGGAAGCCGATGCGGACCTCGGGATGAAACAGCTTCTGCAGGCCCGCCGTCAGGGTGCAGATCAGCAGCCAGGTCGCCGGGACGACCATGACCCAGGCGAACTTCTCGCGCTTCATCTTGAACAGGACGACCGTGCCCAGGATCAGGGCGATGGCGGCCAGCATCTGGTTGGCGATGCCGAACAGGGGCCACAGGCTGTTGATGCCGCCCAGGGGATCGACCACGCCGGTGTAGAGGAAATAGCCCCACAGGCCGACCGTCAGGGCGGTGGCGACGACATTGGCGCCCCAGGACTTGGTCTCGCGCATCTTCGGCACGGCCACGCCCAGCAGATCCTGGATCATGAAGCGGCAGACGCGGGTGCCGGCGTCGACCGTCGTCAGGATGAACAGGGCCTCGAACAGGATGGCGAAATGATACCAGAAGGCCATCATGGCCTTGCCGCCGATCACGCCCGACAGGATGTGCGCCATGCCCACGGCCAGGGTCGGGGCGCCGCCCGCGCGCGACAGGATCGAGTGCTCGCCCACGTCGCGGGCCAGTTGCTCCAGCTCGCCGGGGGTGATGTGGAAGCCCCACTGGGCCACGGCGGCGGCGGCCGAGACCGCGTCATTGCCGATGATGGCGACCGGGCTGTTCATGGCGAAATAGACGGCCGGGTCCAGGACTGTGGCGGCGATCAGGGCCATGACGGCGACGAAACTTTCGCACAGCATGGCGCCATAGCCGATCAGCGGAATCTGGCTCTCGTTCTCCAGCAGCTTGGGCGTGGTGCCCGAGGAGATCAGGGCGTGGAAGCCTGACACCGCGCCACAGGCGATGGTGATGAACAGGAAGGGGAACAGGGCGCCGGCGAAGACCGGGCCGGTGCCGTCGATGAAGGGGGTGACGGCGGGCATCTGCAGATGCGGACGGACGATCAGTATGCCGATGGCCAGGGCGACGATGGCCCCGATCTTCAGGAAGGTCGACAGATAGTCGCGCGGCGCCAGCAGCAGCCAGACCGGAATGACCGAGGCGATGAAGCCGTAGACCATCATCAGTATGGCCAGGGTCGGGCCCGTCAGGGTGAAGGCCGGGCCCCAGAACGGGTCGGCCGCCACATGGCCGCCGCCGATGATGGCGAGGATCAGCAGGACGACGCCGATGATCGAGACCTCGCCAACGCGGCCGGGCCGCAGATAGCGGGTGTACAGGCCCATGAAGATGGCGATCGGGATGGTGGCGGCGACGGTGAAGGTTCCCCACGGGCTTTCGGCCAGGGCCTTGACCACGACCAGGGCCAGGACGGCCAGGATGATGACCATGATCATCAGGACGCCGACCTGGGCGATGATGCCGGGGATATTGCCCATTTCGGTGCGGATCATGTCGCCCAGCGACTTGCCGTCGCGCCGGGTGGACATGAACAGGACCATCATGTCCTGCACCGCGCCGGCCAGCACCGCGCCGACCAGGATCCACAGCACGCCGGGCAGATAGCCCATCTGGGCGGCCAGCACCGGTCCGACCAGCGGCCCCGCGCCGGCGATGGCGGCGAAGTGGTGGCCGAACAGGACGTTCCTGGGCGTCGGCACATAGTCGAGGCCGTCGTCGCGACGGACGGCGGGTGTCGGGCGCGAGGGCTGCAGCTGCATGACCTTGTTGGCCAGGAAGCGGCTGTAGAAGCGATAGGCGATGGCGTAGGTGCAGACCGCCGCCACCACCATCCAGACCGCGCTGATGCTCTCCCCTTGGTGCAGGGCGATGACGCCGAGGGAGACGGCCCCCAGAATGGCGATGACGCCGAAGATGATAGGGGTGCTGAGTTTGCCCACGAAAATACTCCTGCCTGACCGCCTGGCGGTCACTCAACGCCTGTTTGCACGACAAGCTTCCGCAAGGCCAATCGACTAAAGTCGTAGGCGGCCGAGCGGCGGCCGTTTCAGACCCTGTGCCCGAAAAACAGGGTCTGAATAGTCTGAATAGTCTGAAATCGACCGAACCGCGTTCGCCGTCATGCCCGTTCTCCCGCGCGACGCCTATCACGTCCCGACGTCGGAATTGGACGCAGACACCCCCGTGCATTCCGCCCGATCCCTTGCTAAGCGCATTGGATGATCGCTCGCCTTCGCCCCGTCCCGTTCGACCTCGGTCCCGTCCATTTCGTCGGCGTCGGCGGCATAGGCATGAGCGGCATCGCCGAGATCATGCTGAAGATCGGCTATTCGGTTCAGGGCTCGGACGCCAAGGCCAGCGCCAACACCGAACGGCTGGAGAAGCTGGGCGCGCGGATCTTCATCGGTCACGACGCCGCTCACGTCAGCGAGGGCGTGTCGGCGGTGGTCTATTCGACGGCGGTCAAGGCCGACAATCCGGAGATGAAGGCCGCCCGCGAGCGCCGCATCCCCCTGGTGCGCCGGGCCGAGATGCTGGCCGAACTGATGCGTCTGCAATTCTCGATCGCGGTCGGGGGCACCCACGGCAAGACCACGACGACCTCGATGGTCGCGGCCCTGCTGGATGCGGCCGGTCTGGACCCGACGGTGGTCAACGGCGGCATCATCAACGCCTATGGCACCAACGCCAAGGTCGGCGACGGCGACTGGATCGTGGTCGAGGCGGACGAGAGCGACGGCAGCTTCCTGCGACTGAAATCGACGGTCGCCATTGTGACCAATATCGACCCCGAACATCTGGACCATTACGGCGACTTCGACGCGGTGCGGAAGGCCTTCGTCGATTTCGTCGAGAACATCCCCTTCTATGGTTTCGCCGCCGTCTGCCTGGACCACCCCGAGGTGCAGAAACTGGTCGCCTCCATCGATAACCGGCGGCTTGTGACTTACGGGATCAATCCCCAGGCCATGGTGCGGGCCGACAACTGCCAGATGGGGCCGGACGGCGCCCGCTTCGACGTCGTGATCCAGAACGGCGAGACCTACCGGATCGAGAACCTGCACCTGCCGATGGCCGGCTGGCACAATGTCTCCAACGCCCTGGCCGCCATCGCCGTGGCGCGCGAGCTGGACGTGTCCGACGAGGCGATCCGCGAGGGTCTGGCCGGCTTCGGCGGGGTCAAGCGCCGCTTCACCACCACCGGCGTCGTCAACGGCGTGCGAATCGTCGACGACTATGGCCACCATCCGGTCGAGATCGTCGCCGTGCTGAAGGCCGCGCGCCAGGTGACCGAGGGGCGGGTCATCGCCGTGGTCCAGCCGCACCGCTACACCCGGCTGCGCGACTTGATGAACGAGTTCTCGACCGCCTTTTCCGACGCAGACAGCGTGATCGTCGCCGACGTCTATCCGGCCGGGGAGCCGCCGATCGAAGGGGTGGACAAGCACGCCCTGACCGACGGCATCCGCCGCTATGGCCACCGCCATGTCCAGGCGCTGGAGAACGCCGCCGTCCTGCCGCGCCTGATCAAGGAAGAGGCCCGGCCGGGCGATGTGGTCGTGCTGCTGGGCGCCGGCGACATCACCAGCTGGGCCTATGGCCTGCCGGCGCAGCTGGAGGCGTTGGGGTGAAGTCCAAAACGCCGCCAGCCTATTGGCTTTTGATCGAACCCTACTGGGAGAAGATCAGCATCTACGATGGCCCCGAGCAATTTCTTCGAGAATTCCAGACGGCGCCTCTTACTGTCCGGAATCTGTTCGCATCGCACTGGTTGCAAAGCGAGGTGCTGAACGGCGGCTTTGGCCAGTTCTTCGACAACAGCACAGGCGTTCTTGCGCCCGAGGCCGCTGACGGGTTTCTCGCCATTGGAATGCCTGAGGCATCCAAATTCATTCGTCATGTAATGAGCGGGTTTGGTGAGATCTATCCTCGAGACAGGGACCAACGGTTCGAATTCCTGGAGGATTTTTACGACAATGCGGAAAGTGCTGGGAAGGAATACGCGGCAAATCCTCTGAGCAGCTACTTGGACGAGGATTTTTTCGAGCTTGTCGAGTCTGAGAACGGCGGATTCTGGGTTTCGGCAAATCGTTACGCGGAGCGAAGTGAATAATGACTTGGCGTGACAAACTTCCCACCGTGCGCGGCAAGCTGCTGCGGGACGAACCCTTGGCGCCTTTCACCTGGTTCCGGGTGGGCGGGACGGCCGAGGCGCTGTTCATTCCGGCGGACGCCGAGGACCTGGCTGACTTCCTGAAGGCGTTGGATGAAGCCGTACCCGTGACTGTGCTGGGCGTCGGCTCGAACGTCATTGTCCGCGACGGCGGGGTCGAGGGGGTGGTCATCCGCCTGGCCGGACGGCCCTGGGCGCAGGTGACGACGGACGGCGACGCCATCACGGCCGGCACCGGGGTGCTGGACTCCATGGTGGCCAAGGCCTCGGCCAAGGCGGGGATCGCCGGGCTGGAATTCTATGCCGGGATTCCGGGTACGGTCGGCGGGGCGCTGACCATGAACGCGGGTTGCTACGGCGCGGAGACCAAGGATGTGCTGGTCTCGGCCTGGGGGCTGAACCGCAAGGGCGAGCGGGTCGATTACGCCCTGGCCGACTTCGGCTATACCTATCGCCATTCCGAAGCGCCGGCCGACATCATCTGGGTCGAGGCCGTCTATCGCGGAACGCCGGACGAACCTGCGGCCGTCCAGGCCCGGATCGACGAAATCACAAGCCGCCGCGAAACCACCCAGCCGATCCGCGAAAAGACGGGCGGTTCGACCTTCAAGAATCCGCCCGGCCATTCGTCGTGGAAACTGGTCGACGAGGCCGGCTGGCGCGGCAAGCTGCACGCCGAGACCGGGGGAGGGGCCATGTTCAGCGACCTCCACTCCAACTTCATGATCAACCCCGGCGAGGCCACCGCCGCCGACATCGAAGGCCTGGGCGAGGCGGTGCGCGCCGACGTTCTTGCGAAGACCGGCGTTCAGCTGGACTGGGAGATCAAGCGGATCGGCCGGCCTCTGTCGTAAATCTGAGATTGATTGACGGGGCGACTTAGCGTTAGCGGAACGGGACTCGGGGGAGAACCGCAGATGAAACGCTTAATCGCCGCCGTGGGCGTCTTGGCCGCCGTGGCCGGTCCGGCTCAGGCTCAACTCGTCACGCGCGCGCCCGTCGGCGCGGCCGTCGGCAGCGAAGGGCCCCGTGTCGACATCACGCGATCCAGCGCCGGTTACGCCTATTTCAACCGCGCGGGCGCGGACATCGACCAGCACGACGCCGCCGTCCGCGCCTGTGTGGTCGAGGCGCGGCGGATGCGCCAGCCTGACGACAACGGAGCGGCGGGCGCTGCGGCGGCTGGGGGCCTGTTGGGCGCCCTAGTCGTCGGCGTCATCCAGGGCGCCGTCAACGGCATGCAGGAACGGCGGGGCGTCGCCGCCAATCTGGAAAACTGCATGGTCGTCAACGGCTGGCGCGTCGTGCGGCTGGAAGAGGCAGACGGCAAGACCCTGGCGGACTTGGAGCAGCCGGCCCTGCGCGCCGCACTGGCGACCCGCGTCGGCGCCGATCAGCCCGCAGGCGAGGTGGTTCGGGTCTACGACAATGACGCCGCACGCGGCACGACGGTGGTGATCGGTCGTTCGGGCGACCTCGACAAGCCGTCCCTCAGCCTCCAGTCCCTGGCGCCGGACACGACCGAGCCCGCTGCCGCGCGGAAGGGCCCCGAGGCGCCGCGCAGCGCCCGCCCCCCGCGCGCCCTGAAGCCCGAGGATGTCGCCCTGACCGAGGGGAGCGCCCTTGTGACCGTTCGGTTGACCGGAATGGCGGAGCAGGGCGGACGCACCCTGTTCTTCACCCGCGCGGGGCCGCGACCCGACGTCTATGGCTGGGAGGCCGACGGCCGGCCGGCGCTGTTCGCCGTCGCCTTGCCGACCCGTGGCGCGGTGCGCGGCGACCGCACGCGCGCCGTGACCCAGACCTTCTCCGTGCCGCCCGGCCGCTGGCGGCTCAGCGCCCTGAATGTCGGACAGTACATCACCCACTTCTGCCTCGGCGCCACCGGCTTCGACGTCAGGGACGGTGAGGCGGTCTACGCCGGCGCCTTTGACCTGTCGGGCGAGCGGCTGGCGCCGGACATGCGCGTGCCGGACGACCTGCTGGCGCCGTCGGCGCCCGCCGCCACGGCCGGAGTGCGCCATAGGGCGGCCGAATGGTCCTATGGCGACCGGGAACAGTGCCAGGGCGCCTATCTCTACGCCCTGGACGTGACTCCCGCCCCAGCGTCGCCTGCGCCTTCGGTCACGGTCGAAGCGACGCCGGTCGTCGTGGTGGAAACATCCCCAGCCGAGGCTTCGCAATGATGTCCGAGCCCGTTTGGTTGACGCGCTGTTAAGAACCTGCGCGGCATCCAGACAGCTCTGGAGCCGCCGATGACCCGCGCAATCAAAGACCTTCATGTCGCCGTCCTGATGGGCGGTCTTTCCGCCGAGCGGGAGGTGTCGCTGACCTCCGGCGAGCAGTGCGCGCAGGCGCTGGAGCGGCAGGGCGTGCGCGTCAGCCGGGTGGACGCCGGGCGCGACCTGGCCAACGTCCTGTCGGGTTTGATCAAGCCGGACGTGGTGCTGAACTGCCTGCACGGGGCCTGGGGCGAGGACGGCTGCGTCCAGGGGGTGCTGGAGACCCTGCGGATCCCCTATACCCATTCAGGCGTGCTCGCGTCGGCCCTGGCCATGGACAAGGATAAGTCCAAGGCGGTGTTGAAGGCGGCGGGCGTCAAGGTGCCCGGCGGCGGCTTGTACGACCGGCATGAGGTGGCGTCGCGCCACGTGATCGAGCCCCCCTATGTGGTCAAGCCGAACGCCGAAGGCTCGTCCGTCGGGGTTTATCTGGTGAGCGAGGGGGCCAATCGGCCGGTCGCCGAGGTGGGCGAGCCCGGCTGGGCCTATGGCGAACAGGTGATGGTCGAACCCTATATCGCCGGCAAGGAGCTGGCCGTCGCCGTGATCGGCTATGCGGCCGGGCCGCGCGCCCTGACCGTGACCGACATCACCCCGACCAAGGGCTTCTATGACTACGAAGCCAAATATGCGCCCGGCGGTTCGGTCCACGTCCTGCCCGCCGTCCTGCCGCCCGCCGTGTTCGAGGCGGCCCTGCGTCAGGCGGAGGCGGCGCACGTCGCCATGGGTTGCCGAGGCGTGTCCAGAAGCGACTTCCGTTATGACGATGTTAAGGACGATCTGGTTCTGTTGGAGGTCAACACTCAGCCGGGCATGACGCCGACCTCGCTCGCTCCCGAGCAGGCCGCCCATACCGGAATGAGCTACGAAGACCTGGTACGGTGGATGGTGGAGGACGCCTCATGCCCGCGGTAGTTCGCGGCGGTCGGCGACAGAGTTCGGGTTCCTCGCGTGGCGTCGCCTCCAAGAAGGGCGGGCGGCCACGCGGCGGCGCGCCCAAGCCCGCGTCCGCCATCCCCGGCAAGATGGCCGCCATCGGCCGTATCGATGTTTCACCCCGCACCGTCATGATCGCCCTGGGCGCCAGCGCCCTGCTGGTGATCGGGGTTCTGGCGACCGGCGCCCGCGCCGAACGGATCGGCCAGTCGGTCTCCCACGGGATCGACGGTCTGACCACCGGCATGGGGCTGACGCTGAAGCGGGTTCATATCACCGGCGCCTCGGCCGAGGCCGAACCGGCCATCCAGCAGGCGCTGGGCCTGTATTCGGGCCAGCCGATCACCAGTCTGGACCTGAACGCCATCCGCGAACGCGTGCAGGGCGTCGGCTGGGTGCGGGAGGCGCGCGTGGTGCGCCTGCTGCCCGACACCCTGATCGTCGAGATCAAGGAACACGACCGCCTGGCCGTCTGGCAGGACGCCGGCCAGATCAAGGTCATCGACGCCCAGGGCCAGGTGATCCAGGGCGCCGACGCGCGCCGCTATCCGACCCTGCCCCTGGTCGTCGGCAAGGGCGCCGACCTGGCCGCCGGCGAGGTCCTGCCTCTGCTGGCCCAGCGCCCGCGCCTGATGAGCCGGGTGGACGCCCTGGTGCGAGTGGACGAACGCCGTTGGGACCTGCGCCTGAAAGATGGCAGCCTGATCCAGCTGCCCGCCGTCGAACAGGAGGCGGCCCTGATCCGTCTCGACGCGCTGGATCAGCGCGAACGCCTGCTCGACCTGGGCTTCGCCCGGGTCGATCTCAGAACGCCGGACGAGGTCGCCGTGCGACCCGCCGCCGACGCTTAAAGGACCAGTACGACATGTCGGGCAAGCAGCGCGGATCGGCGAATGACCAGGGCCGGGGCATGGACCCCCGCGCCGGCCGCGCGCCCGTGATCGCTGCGCTGGACATCGGCCAGTCCAAGGTCTCGTGCTTCATCATGAAGCCGGACGGCGTGCGTCACGCCGACCGCACCATCCGCGTCGCCGGCGCCAGCCATGTCCAGTCCAAGGGCGTCAAGGGCGGCGCCATCATCAATATGGACGAGGCCGCCCAGGCCATCGGCCACGCCGTCGAACGCGCTGAGCGTGCGGCCCAGAGCCCGGTCTCCGGCGTCGTCGTCACCACCGCCATCGGCCAGATGGCCAGCCACCGGGTCCAGGCCCGGGTGTCCCTGGGCGCCAATCCGGTCGGGGACGCCGATCTGGCGCGCGCCATCGGCATGGCCCTGGCCCAGATCCGCCTGCCCAACCGCCGCCCGATCCACGTCCTGCCCATCGCCTGGTCGGTGGACGGGGCGCGCGGCGTCCATGATCCGCGTTCGATGCGCGGGGGCTCGCTGGGGCTGGACCTGCTGGTCGTCTCCATGGCCGAGAACGTCTTCACGACCCTGAGCCACTGCCTCGAGCTGGCGCACCTGGACCTGCAGGGCGTGGCCGCCGCGCCCGTCGTCTCGTCCCTGGCTGCGCTGGAAGAGGACGAGATGGACCTGGGCGCCGTTTGCATCGACATGGGCGGCGGCTCGACCAGCGCCGCCGTCTGGGGCGGCCGGTCCCTGCTGCACATCGAAAGCCTGAACGTCGGCGGCGACCATGTCACCTCGGACATCGCGCGCGGCCTGTCGACCTCCAAGGCCGGCGCCGAACGGCTGAAGACCCTGCACGGCTCGGCCATGGCCAGCGCCAACGAGGACCGCGAAATGCTGGAGGCCCCGCCGCGCGGCGAGGACGCCTCGGCCGGCCCGGTCATCGTCCCGCGCGCCATGCTGAAGACCGTGATCGCCCCGCGCGTGGAAGAGACGCTGGAACTGTTGCGCGACCGGCTGAAGAACGCCGGCGTGGGCCTGGAGCCCGGCGCAGGCCTGGTCCTGACCGGCGGGGCCAGCCAGCTGAACGGCGTGCGCGAACTGGCGGTGCGGGTGTTCGACCGCCCGGTCCGCCTGGGCAAGCCCCAACGCGCGCCCCATTTGGCCGACGCCGCCTCCGGTCCGGCCTTCTGCGCCACCGCCGGAGTCCTGCTGCGCGCCGCCTACGGCCCGCGCGAGGCCGTGTCGGCCAGGAAGCTGATGGCGCGGCAGATCACGGCGGCGGACGCGCCTAAAATCCATCGCGGAAATGTGGTGGGGCGTGTCGCGGGATGGTTGCGGGACAACCTCTAGCGCTTTCAGGCCATATTTGACGATTGTTGTGCGTCGATGTGGTCGTGCAACAGGCTGTTGCGTACGGATAGTGCGGGTGTGCGATTTGATCGAACGTCTCTCATTGACTGTCGATCTGATAAAAAAATAGCAAAAACAAACGCTTGTGGTGGGCTGGGGAAATTTCTCGAGCCGCTATCCGTTCGCAGACACCGCTGTCGTCCCAATATGAAACTGTTGCCGGTCTGTAACAGTCTCGACGCATGCTGGCCGGATTTCGGTCACAAAGCTTGTCGTTCGGTAGGAATCGACTAGACCTGAAACTCAAGCGCACATCCGGGAGTGGGGTGTGGATTGCTGCTTGCTACATCCATTGGGGCCACAAAATGCATTTGAAACGACAATATCTGTTTGGGACGACGATCCTCGCCGGCGTGCTCGCCGTTGCAGCGCCTTCGTTCGCCCAGTCCGACTCGGGTAACGCTACCGAGGTCGGTGAGATCGTTGTGACGGGCTCGCGCATCGTCCGACCGAACCAAGACTCCCCCACTCAGGTGCAGGTCGTTTCGGCCGAGGCCATCGCCAACACGGGTGAAGTGAACCTGGGCGAAATCCTTCGCACCCTGCCGGCTGCCGGCGTTTCGTCGCTGACGCCGACCAATTCCAACTTCTTCACGCAGGGCAACGGCGTCGCCACCGTCAACCTTCGCAACCTCGGTGAAGACCGCACCCTCGTTCTGGTGAACGGCCGTCGTTTCGTCGCCGGTCTGCCGGGCACGCAAATCGTTGACTTCAACAGCCTGCCGACCGAGTTCATCGACCGCGTCGACGTCGTCACCGGCGGCGCCTCGTCGATCTACGGTTCTGACGCCCTGGCTGGCGTGGTGAACATCATCACCGACAAGGACTACGAAGGCTTCCAGCTCTTCGGTCAATACGGCATCACGGATCGTGGCGACCGCGAAAACTACAAGGTCGGCACCAAGTTCGGATCGAACTTCGCTGACGACCGGGGCAACTTCGTCGGCACCCTGTCCTATCAGGACAACAAGGCTGTCTACGCCCGCGACCGCGCCGATCGCGGCATGGATCGTGACGGCCTGGGCGGTCTGAACTTCGCTGACGGCACCTTCGGCGAAACCCGCTATTTCTACGGCTCGAGCTTCATTCCCCGCGGCGTGGCGATCGTCCCCGGCATCGGCCTGAACAACTCGAACCGCGTCTATGAGCCGACGACCGGCGCCCAACGCCCGTATGCTGCGGCCACGGACGGCTTCAACCGTCAAGCCAGCCGTCAGCTGTATGTCCCGAACTCGGCCCTTCAGTTCTCGGGGCAGGCGCTTTATGACTTCAACGACAACAACCGCTTCTTCTTCGAAGGTTCGTACTACCGCGGTCAAACCAAGAGCGACATCGAGGCGAGCCCCGTCAGCGGCGCGGACATCTTCCGCGATGCGCAAGATGTGGGGTTGAATCCGCAGTGCTCGGCGACGGGCTGCCTGTACGGCATTCCGCTGGTCAGTGCGATCGTTCCTGAATCCATTCGTCAGGCCGTCCGTGATCGCACGCCCGGTCTGACCGATGCTCAACGGGTCGTCGGGTTCCAACGTCGTATGACTGAGTTCGGCAACCGACAGAACGAAGCTACGCGGGACCTCTTCCGGGTCGTCGCCGGCTTGAATGGCGAACTGCCGGGTTCAATGAACCTCAAGTATGAGGTCAGCGCCAACTGGGGCCGCAGCTCGGAACAGCAATTGACGCAGGGCGGCATCCTCAAGGATCGCCTGATCAACACGCTTGATGTCGTCGATACCGGCGGCGGCGTGTTGGCTTGCCGGAACATTGCAGAGCGAGCACGGGGTTGTACGCCGTTCCGCATCTTTGAAGAAGGCGGCGCGTCGCAAGGCGTCCTGGACTACATCGCGGTTCAGAACTCGTTCGATTCGTTTGTCGATCAAAAGGTGCTGAACGGTTTCCTGAGCGGCGATCTGTTTGAGTTGCCAGCCGGCTCGATCCAGTTCGTCGTGGGTTCTGAATATCGTCGTGAAGAGTCGCGCAACACACCCGACGCAACCCTTCAGCAAGGCTTGGCCAGCGGCAACATCGCCCCTGAAACCATGGGTGACTTCAAGGTCATCGAAGGTTTCGCCGAGCTGCGTATCCCGCTGCTGCGCGACCTGCCCTTCGCTCATCAGTTGGACCTGAACCTGTCGGGCCGTCTGTCGGACTACTCCACCGTCGGCAACACCGAAGCCTGGGCTGCTTCGCTTGAATATATGCCTACGGACTGGCTGAAAGTGCGTTCGCAGTATTCGGTCGCCGTTCGGGCGCCGAACATCAGCGAACTGTTCTCGGGGCGTTCGCAAACCTTCCCGACCAACCTTGATCCCTGCCGTGGTCTGACGACTTCGGGTGGTCAAGCCGCGTTCACCAACACTCGTGTGGACATCGCAAACCCGGGCAACGTCGCCGCCAGCGGCGTCAATGCAACGACGATCGGAAGCGACACGGCGCGGGCCTGCTTGGCCGATCCCACCCTGGCGGCGCGTGTCGCTCGCGACGGCGTGTTCGCTCAGACGCAAGCCGAGGCACAAGGCACGGGGGGCTTCAACAGCGGCAACCCGAACCTGAGCCAGGAGAAGAGCACCAGCATCACCGGCGGCATTCTGTTCAATGCTGATTGGTACGACTGGCTGTCGCCCTTCTCGATCTCGGTGGACTACTTCAACATCGAAATCGACGACATCATCGCCAACCTGGCGCGCGGCACGAGCTTGAACGAGTGCTACGCCAACAGCGGCGGCGTCTATAATGCGTCGAGCCCCTTCTGCCAGTCGATCATTCGTTATGCGAGCGGTACGGCGCAGGTCGGCGCGATGCGTGAGCTGAACTCCCAGACCCAGAACCTGGGAAGCTTCAAGACCAGCGGTATCGACGTTCAGGCCAGCTATACGTTTGATTTCGACAACTTCCCCGTCACCCGCAACTTCGGCGGCAACTGGGGCACGCTTGTCGCCAGCCTGACCTATCAGCACCTCGACGAATACAAGACGTCGCCGCTGCCGGGCGCTGCGCTGGTCGAGTCGGCAGGCACCACCGGCCTGTCCAAGAACAAGGCTCAACTGGACCTGCTGTATCGTCGTAATGCTCTGACGGTATCGTGGCAGACCCAGTTCGTCGGCGAGAGCTGCTACTTCTCGTTGGACGATTGCGCCGACGACGACATCAGCGGTTACATCGGCCTGACGACCTTCTCGGATCTGCAGGTTCGCTACGCCGTCACGCCGAAGGCCACGGTCTTCGCCGGCGTCGATAATATCTTCGACGAATATGTCTACATCGGCCAAGGCTACGGCCAACCGACCGGTTGGACGACTGAACCGGCTGTCTATGACGGTCTGGGACGTCGCTTCGTGATGGGAGCACGCGTCAGCTTCTAAGTCGTCGCTGTATTTGAAAGGTGGGCGGAAGGCGGAAACGTCTTCTGCCCATTTTCAATTCCGGACCGGCCAAACGTCATGACAATTCCGATGTCGGGACAATCTAGCAAATTTCGACGAATCGACGGTCAAGCTTTTGGTTTGTGCTGTTCTTCTGGCCGACTCACATTATCGCCGTAACCTTCTCTTAACCCTCATGGGTGCAATCCTTAACACGCTCATAACCAATGTGATTCGGCGGGGCGGTCGCATCGGTTTGAAGGGGTCCAGGGTCGGAAGGTCGGAAAAGAAATGTCGCTCTCATTGGTCAAGCCGCAACACACTGAACTGAAGCCCCGTATCGTCGTGTTCGGCGTCGGCGGCGCCGGCGGCAACGCCGTGAACAACATGATCGACGCCGGCCTCGAAGGGGTCGAGTTCGTCGTGGCCAACACTGACGCCCAGCACCTCAGCTTCGCCAAGACGGATCGCCGCATCCAGCTGGGCGAAACCATCACCCAGGGCCTGGGCGCCGGCGCACACCCCGAAGTCGGCATGAACGCCGCCGAGGAATCCGCCGACGAGATCCATCAGCACCTCGAAGGCGCGCACATGGTGTTCATCACCTGCGGCATGGGCGGCGGCACCGGCACCGGCGCGGCCCCCGTCATCGCCAAATGCGCGCGTGATCGCGGCATCCTGACCGTCGGCGTCGTGACCAAGCCCTTCACCTTCGAAGGGCGCCACCGGATGCGCCTGGCCGATGCCGGCGTCGCCGAGCTGCAACGCTATGTCGACACCCTGATCGTCATTCCGAACCAGAACCTGTTCCGCGTCGCCAACGAACGCACCACCTTCGCCGACGCCTTCGGCATGGCCGACCAGGTGCTGCACTCGGGCGTGCGGTCGATCACCGACCTGATGATCCTGCCCGGCCTGATCAACCTGGACTTCGCCGACGTGCGCGCCGTCATGTCCGAAATGGGCAAGGCGATGATGGGCACGGGCGAGGCCTCGGGCGATGACCGCGCCCTGCTGGCCGCCCAGAACGCCATCGCCAACCCGCTGCTGGACGAGACCTCGCTGAAGGGCGCCAAGGCCGTCCTGGTGAACATCACCGGCGGTCTGGACATGACCCTGCTGGAAGTCGACGAGGCCGCCAACGCCATTTCGGCCGAGGTGGACGGCGACGCCAACATCATCTTCGGCGCCGCCTTCGATCCGGCGCTGGACGGCAAGATCCGCGTCTCGGTGGTCGCCACCGGCATGGACGAGAGCGGCGTGCAACGCGCCGAACCCTCGGCCCCGGCCGCGCCCTCCCAGACTGCGCCCCTGGCGGATCACGGCGCGCGCCGTTCCGCCGGCGGCCTGTACGGAACCCAGGCCTCGCGTGCGCCCGAGCCCGCCCGCGAACCCTACCGGGAGCCGGTCCGCGCCGAACGCGCGCCGGAACCGCGTCCCGAGCCCCGGATTGAGGCCGCCCCCGTCGTCCCCAGCTTTCAATCCCCTCCCGCGCCGGAGCCCCGGCCCGAGCCGGTGATCCGCGTCGCGGAACCGACCCCGCGCGCCCTGGACCCGATCGTCGATCCGTGGGTCGAGGAGTACGAAACCACCCGCGCGCCGGCCACGCAGTCGAGCCGCGCGCCCGAGCCCCAGGGCGACCTGTACGCCGCCCGTTCGCCCGAGCCGGCCGTCGATGACTATGACGACCGTGACCACCGCCGCAGCGGCTGGAGCCTGTTCGGTCGCGGCAAGCGCGCCCAGCCGCAGCCCGAGCCGACCTACAGCCCCCGTCCGACCTCGCAGATGCGGTCGGCGGCCCAGCCGCAGGCCCAGGCCGAGCCCGAGACGGGCCATGCGGACGACGACCTGGAGATTCCTTCTTTTCTCCGCCGTCTCGCAAACTGACCGACTGAAATTCTGAAAGCCGCGCCCCGAAGCCACTGGCTTCGGGGCGTTTTCAATTGCGACGGTCCCATAACGAAACAATCCGAAACCCGACTTTCATTTCGCACTTGCGGGGGCAGGGCTAGATCACTCGAGGGGCGTAATCCGCACTTAGAGGCGGGACCCAATCAGATTGAAGCGAGTTTGAGTTTGTCGGTCAGAAACGACCATCACGAGCGCACCATCGTCGCGCCGGCCATCATCGCCGGCGTCGGGGTGCACACCGGCCGCCGGGTGCGGCTGGCGGTTCGTCCTGCGCCTGCGGGGGCGGGGATCGTCTTCGTGCGCACCGACGTGACCGACCGCGACAACCGCATCCCCGTCTCGGGCGAGGCCGTTGTCGACGCCCGCCTGAACACCATGATCGAGAACGCCGCCGGCGTGCGGCTGTCGACCATCGAACACCTGATGGCGGCTTTCTGCGCTCTGGGCGTTTCGAACGCCGTGGTCGAGGTGGACGGGCCGGAGCTGCCGATCCTGGACGGGTCGGCGCTGGAGTTCGTGCAGTTGCTGGACCGGGCGGGCTTCCGTCCCCAGGCGCAGCCGCAGCGCTATATCGAGATCCTGGAGACGGTTCACGTCACCGAAGGCGACAAGCACGCGGCCCTGTTGCCGTGCGACCGCTATGAAATGCGGTTCGAGATCGACTTCCCTTCGGCGGTGATCGGCAACCAGATCATCGATTTCGTCGTGGACGAGCCGACCTTCCGCAAGGAAATCATGGCCTGCCGCACCTTCGGCTTCGCCCATGAGGTCGAGGCCCTGCGTCAGGCGGGTCTGGCCCGCGGCGGCTCGCTGGAGAACGCCGTGGTCATCGACGGCGACGACATCCTGAACCCCGGCGGCCTGCGGATGGAACGCGAGTTCGTGCGCCACAAGGCGCTGGACGCGATCGGCGACCTGTATGTCCTGGGCGCGCCCCTGCTGGGCCGTTACGAAGGCTACAAGGCCGGGCACGCGGTCAACAACAAGCTGGTCCGTGCGCTGCTGGCTGCGCCCCATGCGTGGCGCGAGGTCACACGCGTGCCGGAGATGGCGCAGGCGGGCTGACAAGCGCATCAGCCTTTCCCTCCCCAGCGGGGGAGGGGGGCGAAGGCGCAGCCGAAGCCGGGTGGGACGGGCAGGGCGCCGGTCCACTGATTTATCTTTTCGGAAATAGTGCGTCCCTGCCGGGCCGCCCCCACCCCGTCGCTGCGCGACGCCCCTCCCCGGACGGGGAGGGAGAATTATCGTGCGCGCGCCTAAACCCCGATCACGCTGATCAATCGGCCGAAGTCCGGTTCGCCCTGCTGGAACGCCCGGCGGTTGGAGTAGAAGCGCGCCGCGTCGGCGCAGGTGTCGTGGCCGGTCCAGACGGCCTGGCCGACGCCGGCCTGTTGCAGGCGCCACAGGACGAAGCCGGGCAGGTCGAACCGGCGTTTGTCGTCGGTCTCGCCCGGATGGAAGAAGCGCTCGCTGCCCGGGTCGTGGTGGGCGAAACGGTCCTGGAAGTCGAGGCCGACCTCATAGCTGGCGGGGGCGATGCAGGGGCCGACGACGGCGCGGATGTGACGGGGATCGGCGCCCAGGGCCTGCATGGCCGCGACAGCGGAATGGACCACTCCGCCCAGGGCGCCCTTCCAGCCGGCGTGGACGGCGGCGACGATCCGCGTCTCGGGATCGGCCAGCAGAATCGGCGCGCAGTCGGCGGTCAGGACCGAGCACAACAGGTCGGGTTCCGCGGTGACGACGGCGTCGCCCTCGGGCCGGTCGCCCTGCCAGGGACCGTCGGCGACGCGGGCGACGGCGGAATGGATCTGGTAGCAGCCGTTCAGATGATCGACGTCGGCGCCGAAATGGGCGGCGACGCGACGGCGGTTCTCGGCCACGGATGCGGGATCATCCTTCGAACCGACGCCGGCGTTCAGGCCTTCATAGACGCCGGTGGAGACGCCGCCGGCGCGGGTGAAGAAGCCGTGGTCGAACCCGGCGGCGGTCAGCAGCGGATGGGTGATGGGGGCCAGGTCGCTCACAGGTCCCACCCCGGCACGATCAGCGCGCGGGGGGAGAAGATCGCGGCGGCCTTGAACAGGCTTCCCATCTGGTCCTCGGCGGTCAGGCGATGCAGTTGGCGGTCGATCACGGGGGCGGCGTCGGGCCGTCCCGCCTTCAACCGTTCAGCGCGCGCTTCGATCCCCAGCCGTCTCAGGAACTCGCCCTGGGTCAGGCAACCGGTGACATCGGCGCCGGCGCGGACGGCGGCTTCCAGCACGCGCGGAAAGTCGGCCCACTGGGTCAGGTCGGCCTCGCCGGGGCTGTCCAGCGGATCGACCTTCTGGTGGCGGCGCAGGGCCTGGAGGGTGTCGCCGGCCTCGGGCCGGGCGCGGCCGTAGTCGATGAGCAGGGCGGCGCCCGAGGCGGCCTTCAGCAGCCCGGCCAGGTCGCGGCCAAAGATCGCCTGCTGTTCCGAAATCTCGAACACCTCGCCGGGCTCGATGTCGAAGGCGGGTTTTTCGAACCCGCCCGAAATCGCGGTCAGGCCGAAGATCAGGTCATTGTCGTCTGTGACGCCGATGCGGCGCTCGGCCCAGCCGCCATCGGTGCGGACGAACTGGCGTGCGGGCAGACAGTCCAGAACCTCGTTGGCGATCAGGATGACCGGGGCGTCGGTCTCGATCCGCGTCAGGTCGCGCACCCAGCGCGGCGACAGGTCGGCGCCGGCCAGGGCCTTGGCCTGAAGGTCCCGCAACGGAGCGCTGGGCTCGATCAGGATCAGGTCGCAGGCTTCGAGGAAGCCGGGGACCAGGCGGGCGGCGCGCAAGGCGTCGCTCATCAGGGTTCCGTCGCCGGGGCCGACCTCGACCAGGCGGAACCGTTCGGGCGCGCCCAGCCGGTTCCAGGTCTCGACCGCCCACAGGCCGATCAGTTCGCCGAACATCTGGCTGACCAGGGGCGCGGTGATGAAGTCGCCGCCTTCCCCCAGAGCAGGGCGCGAGGCGTAATAGCCGCCCTTGGGATCATGCAGGCAGCGGGTGACATAGTCGGCGACCGTCATCGGCCCCGTCAGAGCGATCTCGCGCGCCAGACGGGTTTTCAGGGTTTCGGCGTCGCTCATGCCTGGACGGGCGGCCGGTTCCAGGCGCGCCAGATCAACCAGCCGCCGACCAGGATCATCGGGATGGACAGCATCATTCCCATGGTCAGGCCCAGCGGGAAGTCGGGCATGCCGAAGTCGGGCTCGCGCACATTCTCCAGCGCGGCGCGGCAGACGCCGTAGCCGACCAGGAACAGGCCGGTGATATAGCCCGGCTTCTTCAGCAGATCGAACTTCCAGATGCCCAGCGACAGGATGGACAGAAGCACGATCCCCTCCAGTCCCGCCTCATAAAACTGGCTGGGGTGGCGAGGCGCGTCGCCGGCGGGGCAGAAGCCGTACATCTGCTGGATACGGGCGTTGCAGAAGCGGACGGCCCAGGGAACGGTCGTCTCGCGACCCCACAGCTCGCCGTTGATGAAGTTGGCCAGGCGGCCGAACATCAGGCCTATGGGCACGACCGGGGCGATGACGTCGCCGAGGCGCAGCATGTCGATCTTCTGGGCGCGGGCGTAGAGGAAGATGGCCAAGCAGACGCCCAGGAAGCCGCCGTGGAAGCTCATGCCGCCGGTCCAGAGCTGGAACAGTTCGAACCGCTCGCCCAGGGTCTGACCCGTGAACAGCTGGACGTACATGATCGGCTTGTAGAACAGGGCGTAGCCCAGGCGGCCGCCCAGGATGATGCCCAGCACGATCCACAGGACCAGGTCGTCCAGCTGGGTGGTGTTGATCGGCGGCTTGCCCGGCGCCCACAGGCGTTCGGTCTTGACCAGACGGGCGGCGTACCACCAGCCCAGGACGATGCCGGCGACATAGGCCAGGGCGTACCAGCGGATCGGAAGCGGTCCGAGATGGATCAGGACCGGATCGAATTCGGGAAAGGGCAAGGGGCGTTCCTGTGCAAGCCTGTCTCAGAAGGGCGGTTTAGCAAGCGTCGCCGGCTGCGTCGCCTGTGAAGAAAGATCACGACGCCTTGATGGCGTCCGCGAAGCAGCAGAAAGAAAGGTTTCATTCACCATAGTCGGTGAAGCTTCGTTAACGACGTTGAAGTCGGAGACCGCCATGCAGACCCGCAATCCCATCCTGGACGAGTTCGCCAAACTGACCACCGGCGCCATGGGCCTGGCCCAGGCGGCGGGAGAAGAGGCCAAGACCGCCTGGCGCGCCCAGACCGACCGGATCGTCGCCGAGATGGACCTGGTCCGCCGCGACGAATTCGATGTGCTGAAGGACGAGATCGCCGCCCTGCGGGCCGAGATCGCCGAACTGAAGGCGGCCCAGAAACCTGCCAGCAAGCCCGCCGCCAAGGCTTCCGGCAAGCTCGCGACGGGAACGTCCACAGATGGAACTCAACCCGGGGACGCAGCCGGTTGAGCCGAATCCGCGAACAGGCTTACCACTCTGTTAACGGCCGCGATTCTCGCGGACGCAGCGCGAATCGAGAGACTTGATGGACATCGCCCGGCCCGAGGAAATGGACACGCCCTTCGACCCGCTTGAGGTCGTCGAGCATGTCCTCACGGCCGAGAACCTCCCGTTCGACCGCACCGACGACGGCGACCTGGCCTTCGCCCTGGCAGGGGACTGGAAGGATTACGAGCTGTGGTTCGCCTGGCGGCCTGAGGGGGATTGTCTTCAGCTGTGCTGCGCCCTGGATCTGCGTGTGGCCAAGAGCCGCAAGACGGCCGCCTATGAACTGGTCGGCCTGATCAACCAACGCACCTGGATGGGGCATTTCGAGGTCTGGGCCGAGGACGGGGAGATCGTCTTCCGTCATTCGCTGGCCTTGCCGATGGGCGAGCGCCCGACCCTGGCCCAGGCGGCCTCGATGATCGATGCGGCCATTGAGGCGGCGGATCGCTATTACCCCGCGTTCGACTTCATGGTGCGCGGGAACAAGAAACCGCAGGAGGCCATCGACGCCTGCCTGTTCGAGACCGTCGGCAACGCCTGATGGCGGGGTCCGTCCGGTCCGGGGGACCTGTCGTCCTGGTCGGCTGCGGCCGGCTGGGCTCGGCCATTCTGGAAGGCTGGCTGCTGACGGAGACGGTCGCGCCGGCCGATCTCATCATTCTCAGTCCGTCGGAAAAACCCGCCGCCGAAGCGGCGCGGGCCAAGGGCGCGCGGATCAATCCGCCGCTTGAGGCCCTGACCGAGGCGGGTGTGATCGTGCTGGCGGTCAAGCCGGCGATCTGGCGCGAGGTGGTGACGCCCCTGGCGCCCTTCCTGAACGACCAGGCCGTGATCCTGTCGGTCATGGCGGGAGTGACGGCGCCCACCCTGGCCGAGGGGATCGGCGGCTGGCCCATCGTGCGCGTCATGCCGACGACCGGGGTGTCGCGCGGGCGCGGCGTGGCCTCGATCTGGTCGGCGGATGATCGCGCCCAGGCCCTGGGACGGGCCTTGTTCGAGCCGATGGCTGAGACGGTCGTTCTGGCGGACGAGGCCCTGATGGATGCGGCCACGGCGGTGGCCGGATCGGGCGCGGCCTATTTCTACGCCTTTACCGAAGCCCTGGCCCGAGCGGGTCAGGCCAGCGGCCTGGACGCGGCGACCGCCGACGTCCTGGCGCGAGCGACCCTGCGGTCGGCGGCGGATTCGATGGGCGACGATGATCTGGAGGCCCTGATCGGCCGCATCGCCTCGCCCGGCGGCTCGACCCGCGCCGGGCTGGACGCCCTGGCGAAGGACGGCCGCCTGACGCGGATGCTGGACGAGACGGTCGCGGCGGCCGTGCGGCGAAACCGCGAGATGGGCTGAAACCCGGCGCCTCTCTTCCGTCGCGAAACGGGAGAGAGGCCTGCGGGATCAGAAGCGGCCCTGTTCGATCTGGTCGCCCAGACGTCCGAAGGCGCGGTCCGCGTCATGCCAGACGCCGTAGCCCCAGACGTCGCGGATGTTCGGCGAGAAGTAGGAGAAGTCCACTGGCCGGGACTGGCCGTTGGCAGTGACGATCTCGCCCTTGATCGCCGCGCCGCCGATGGACACGCTGCGGATCGGGTCCAGGCCCGGCGTCTGGCGGATCTGTTCGAAGGTGGGGCGGTTCGGCTTCAGGTCGACCAGGACCAGATTGGCGGTGGCGCCGGGATAGCGGTGCTCCAGCGCCTGACCGACTTCAGCCTTCAATTCGTCGATCTGTTCGTTGACTTCACGTTCGCCGAGTTTCTCGATCTGACGTTGCAGTTCGGGGCCGACGGTGACGTTGACTGTGGGGGTTTGCGCCTGGGCCATGGCGGCGACGGCGAGCGCCGCGGCCAGAGGGGCGAAGAAGGCGAGTTTACGCATCGTGTTTTGTCTCCATGCCCTGTCGGCATGAAGATGATCCTTCCTGCACGGTTCCGCTAGACGCCGGACATCCAAATCTCGCTCCGACCGCCCGTTTCAGCGCCCTGGTCCAAAAAATACGCCGTCAGGCGGCGGGAACGACGGTCGCCTGGCCCGGCACGCGGATGATCGCCTTCAGCCCGCCCAGGTCGCTGCGCTCCAGGGTGACGTCGCCGCCGTGGCCGCGCGCCACGTCGCGGGCGATGGCCAGGCCCAGGCCGACGCCCTTGCGGTTCTGGTTGCGGGACTCGTCCAGACGGGAGAAGGGGCGGAAGGCCTCGTCATACAGATCTTCGGGAATGCCGGGGCCGTCGTCCTCGACGGCGATCTCCAGCCCGCCCGAGGCCAGCGACCGCGCCGACAGACGCACATGCTCGCCGTGAGAGGCGGCGTTGCCGGCCAGGTTGACTAGGGCGCGCTTGAAGGCGAGCGGGCGAAGCGAGGCGGTCAGGCCCTGGGCGACCGAAAGTTCGACCTCGGCCCCGGCGCGCCTGGCGTCTTCGCCCGCCGCCTTCAGCAGGTCGAGGATCGACACCGGTTGGGGCGGTTCGCCGGCCTCGCCGCGGGCGAAGTCCAGATATTCGTCGATCATATGCTCCATCTCGTCCAGGTCGCCGCGCATGGCGGCCTGACGCTTGAACGGCGGGGCCAGGGCCAGTTCCAGCCGGAGCCGGGTCAGGGGGGTGCGCAGGTCGTGGCTGACCGAGGCGAGCAGGGCGGTGCGCTGGTCGATGTGGCGCTGGATCCGGTCGCGCATGGCCAGGAAGGCCACGGCGGCGGCGCGAACCTCGCGGGCGCCGTGCGGCTTGAACCGGGGCACTGTCTCGCCCCGGCCGAAGGCCTCGGCGGCGTCGGCCAGGCGTTCGATGGCGCGGACCTGATTGCGGATGAACAGGATCGCCACCCCCATCAGCAGGACGGTGGCGATGGTCAGCCACAGCACGAAGATGTGGGCCTGGGTGGCCACGGCGCGCTCGCGCGGGGCGATGATGCGCAGCACGCCCTGCGGCTCCTGCACCTGGATGTCGACATAGGCGGGGTAGCGGGTGGTGTCGAACCAGTAGGGGCGGTCCAGTCGGGCCGCCAGCGCCTTGTCCAGCACGCGGTCCACCACCCCGATGGGGCCGCGCCTCTGTTCCGTCGGCAGGGTCCGGCCCTCCTGCAGCGCGATCGACAGGGACATGGATCGCTCGGCCCGATCGGCCAGTCGCTCCAGATTGCGTTGGCTGGGGTCGTCCTCATAGCTCTCAACGGCCCAGGCGATATCGCCGGCCAGGCCCTCGGACAGGCGCGCCGTCACGGTCTGCCAGTGGGCGTCGAAGAAGATCCAGGTCACCACCACCTGCATGACCAGCACCGGCAGGACGATGATCAGCAGCGACCGCCCCCAGAGCGAGGTCGGCAGGCGCCGCTTCAGAAAGCGCGGCCACAGATAGGCGGGCAGCAGCCGCATGGTGTTCGTCGCCGGCTCAGTCGGGCGCGAGCATATAGCCCACGCCGCGCACGGTCTGGAGATAGCGCGGATTCTTGGGGTCGGCTTCCAGCTTGCGCCGCAAGCGGGTGACCTGAACATCGACGGCTCGGCCGGTGATGTCGGCCGTGTCGGGCGACAGGCTCATGCGTTCGACCGGGGCGTGGGCGTGAAGCGCCAGGGTCTTCAGCAACTGGGCCTCGGCCTCGGTCAGGCGTTGGGGCGCGCCGTCGCGGATCAGCTCCAGCCGCTCCATGTCGAACACGGCCGTGCCCAGCTTGATCTCGCGTGGGCCGATGGGCTTGCCGCCCGTGCGGCGCAGGATGGCCTCGATCCGCAGCACGAGTTCGCGCGGTTCGAACGGCTTGGACATATAGTCGTCGGCGCCCCGCGACAGCCCCTCGATCCGATCCTCGGGATCGCCGCGCGCGGTCAGCAGCAGGACCGGCGTCTTCGAGGTCTCGGCCTTGGCGCGAACCCAGGAGGTCAGGTCCAGGCCGCTTTCGCCCGGCATCATGACGTCCAGCACGACCAGGTCGAACTCGATCAGCTCCATCATCCGCTTGGCCGCCGCCGCGTGGGCGGCGCCGGTGACGCGGTAACCCTCGCGCGACAGATACTCCTTCAGCAGTTCGCGGATGCGGTCGTCGTCGTCGACGATCAGCAGATGGCGACCCACGCCCGGCCCGGCGATGGGACCCGAGCGGCCATATGCGCGCGTTTCGGCCATGCTCATCCGCGATTCTCCCGATCCCGGCCGTTGACCTGAGCGATTCGGGGAGCTCTAACAGACAGACTTCTGCAGGAGACGTGTTTCAATGGCCTTCGTTCCTTTCGACGATCGTGATGGATGGATCTGGTTTGACGGCGATTTCGTGCCCTGGCGGGAAACGAAGACGCATATTCTGACCCATGCCCTCCACTATGGCTCGTCGGTATTCGAGGGTGAGCGTATGTACGGCGGCGAAATCTTCAAGCTGACGCCGCATTCGGAGCGCCTGAAGCGGTCCGCGAACCTGCTCGATTTCGAGATACCTTACAGCGTCGCTGAAATCGACGCCATCTGTAACGAAACCTGCGCCAAAAACGGCTTGCAGGACTGCTACGTGCGCCCGGTCGCCTATCTCGGCCCGGAACAGACCAGTGTTTCGGCCCTGAACAACAAGGTCCATCTGGCGGTGGCCGTCTGGGACTGGCCCAGCTATTTCGACCCCGAGGTCAAGGCGCGAGGCCTGCGTCTGGAATGGTCCAAGTGGCGCCGCCCCGATCCGAGGACGGCGCCGACGACCGCCAAGGCGGCCGGCCTGTACATGATCTGCACCATGTCCAAGAATACGGCCGAGCGGAACGGCTTCGCCGACGCCCTGATGCTGGACTGGCGCGGCTATGTGGCCGAAGCCACCGGCGCCAACGTCTTCTTCGTCAAGGACGGCGTGCTGCACACGCCCAAGGTCGAGCACATCCTGGACGGCATCACCCGCCAGACGGTGATCGAGATCGCCCAGGCCAAGGGGATCGAGGTCGTGGTGCGCGACATCCTGCCGGAAGAACTGTCGGACTTCTCGGAGTGCTTCCTGACCGGCACCGCCGTCGAGGTGACGCCGGTGGCCGAGGTGGGCGACTATCGCTTCACGCCGGGCGCCCTGTCGCTGGACCTGATGGAGACCTACGGCCGGCTGGTGCGCCGCCAGGCCTGAGGCGGCGTCACCAACGCAGGGCGAAGCGGCCGACGGCGGCGCCGATCAGGCCGGCGGCCGCGACCCCCAGCGTATACCAGGTGGCGACGAAGGCGGCGGTCGCCTCGCCACAGTGCAGCAGACCATAGGCGGTGGCGGCGATGCCGCCCGTCGCCAGACCCAGCGCCAGACCGGCCGTCGTCGGCCGTGTCGGCGCCAGCCGTCGCGCCGACAGGAAGACCAGCGGCGCGGCGAAGGCCGAGACCAGCACGATGTTGCGGCCGCAGATGTCCCAGGTCTGGCCCAGCCAGCCGGCCATCCGTTGGCCCGGCGGCGTTAGAACCGTCTCGATCCCGCCCCAAGCCACGGCGATCCCGACCACAGCCAGCAGGGCGAACAGGGCCGGCCGCGGGTCCAGGCCGGGCCGTCCCAGCCGCGTCGCCAGCCAGATCGCCGTCTGGGCCAGGGCGGCCGTATAGATCGCCTTCAACCAAGGCGTGGGCGCCTGCAGCGCCTGGGTCAGGTCGGACCGCGCCCCCAGCAACAAGATGACCGCCACCGCAGCCGCGCCGCCGGCCCAGGCCAGCAGCGCCGGGTCCAGTCGGGCGGGGCGCACGGGCTCTATACCGGCGGCCAGGGCGTCGATCAGGTCTTCAGTCTTCATTTGGGTTCACGCTGGCGACCAGCGTCTTCATGGAGCGGTGGACGCTGACCTTGGCTGCGCCCTCGGTAAAGCCGTTGCGCTGAGCCGCTTCGGCCAGGCTGAACCCGCCGATCCGCACATCCTCGATGAGGCGGCGCTGGCGCAGCGGCAGGATGGACAGGACCTTCTTCAGATCCCGGCGGACGACGCCGTCCTCGACCGTGTGATCTGCCAGCAGGACCGACGCCTCCTCCAGCGGCACGTCGTGACGGCGGCCCTGGCGGCGGAAATGATCGATCAGCTTGTAACGCGCGATCGCATAGGCCCAGGCCGTGAAGGGCAGCGACCGGTCATAGGTCGCGCGCTTGGCGTGAATGGCGATCAGGCAGTCCTGCACGAGATCCTCCGCATCGGCTTCGCAGCCGGTCAGGCGACGTTTGAAGAAGGGGGTCAGGGCGCCGCGCATTTCGGTCAGCAGGGCGCGCCAGGCCGCGGGGTCGCCGTCGAGACCCCGCAACATCAGACGTTTGAGCTCGGCTTCCTTGTCGACCACGCAGCATCCCATTCGCGCCGGACGGGGCGAAGGTTACACGCCCGGCGGCGGACGACGACGAAATATTTCTCGTAACCTTCGCCGCGCCGGGACCGAAACCTCTGCTGTCAGGCCGCTCCGCCCCGGACGGCTGTCACACAGGAAATCGTCCCATGAATATCTCCGCCAAGATCCTGGTCGGCGCCGGCGCCTTGCTGGCCCTGGGCGCCAACGCCGCCGCCGCGCAGAACCGGCCCACGGCCCAGCAGGAAAACGCCATGGAGAAATGCTATGGCGTGGCCAAGGCCGGCCAGAACGACTGCGCCGCCGGGCCCGGCACCACCTGCGCCGGCACCTCGGTGCGCGACTATCAGGGCAATGCCTGGAAACTGGTCGCCAAGGGCACCTGCGCCTCGATCCAGACGCCCAAGGGCAACGGTTCGCTGACCCCGATCGCGAACCGCTGATGTCCGCCGCTCCGACCGCCGGACTGGGCCTGAAGCCCCAGCACTATTCGGAGGCCGCGGCCTGCCCGGCGGCCGGAGCCCAGCGCGGCCTGTGGTTCGAGGTTCATCCCGAGAACTACATGGTCGCGGGCGGCCCCCGCCTGTGCTGGCTGGAGACGGTGCGCGCCGTTCGCCCGCTGTCGCTGCACGGGGTAGGCCTGTCCCTGGCTGGAGATGAACGCCCGGACCGCGACCATCTGGCCCGTTTCCGCGCCCTGATCGACCGGTTCGAGCCCTTTGTGGTGTCCGAACACCTGGCCTGGTCGCGGCGGGGCGGCGTCTATCATCCCGATCTCCTGCCCGTCCCGCGCAGCCGCGAGATGCTGAACCTGGTGTGCGACCATGTCGACGAGGTGCAGCGCGTCCTGGGGCGGCGGCTGCTGATCGAGAACCCGTCCGCCTATCTGGCCCTGGCCGGTCATGAGTGGGACGAGGTCGAGTTTCTGGTCGAGATCGCGCGGCGGACCGGCTGCGGCCTGCTGATCGACGTCAACAATGTCCATGTAAGCGCCTCGAACATGGGCTTCTCCGCCGAGGCCTGGCTGGACGCCGTACCCGGCGAGCTGGTGGGCGAAATCCATCTCGCGGGCCATCGCCCCGATCCCGTCTGGGGCGAGGCCCTGCTGATCGACAGCCACGACGCCCCCGTGTCCGAGATCGTCTGGGCGCTCAATGACCGTCTGATCGCGCGCATCGGTCCCCGGCCGACCCTGGTGGAGCGTGACGGCGATGTTCCCGAATTCCCGGTCCTTCTGGCCGAACAGGCGCGCGCCGCCGCAGCGATGACCGCCGTGGAAGCCGTGGCGTGACCGGGTTTCACGCCGCTTTCGACAGGGCGTTGACCGGCGACCTGGACGCCCTGTGGCCGCACCTGGAGCCGGGCGACCGGACGCTGGGGGCGCTGTCCGTCTATCGCAACACGACGATCAAGGCGCGGATCGACGCCCTGGAGGCCAATTATCCCACCGTGTTGCAGATGGTCGGCGAGGACTGGTTCCGCGCCGCCGCCGCCGCCTGCGTCGCAGAACAACCGGGCGATACGCCGGTCCTGGCTGACTACGGCGCAGGCTTTCCCGACTGGCTGGCCCGCTTCGAGCCGGCGCGGGACATGACCTATCTGGCGCCCTGCGCCCGGCTGGACCGGGCCTGGACCCAGGCCCATCTCGCGGAGGATGCGACGCCGTTAAAGGCGCAGGAGGCCGCCGCGCTCGGACCCGCCCTGGCGGGGGCGACGGCGGCTCTGCACCCATCGGTCCGGCTGTTCTGGTTCGAGTGGACGGCGCCCTCGCTCTGGCTCGCGCATCGCTATCCGTCCCCTGACGCGTCTCTTGAATGGCGGGCCGAGGCTGAAGGCCTGCTGGTGCACCGCTCGGGCGCCGAGGTGCAGGCGCGGCGGTTGAGTCGCGCGGAATGGGTCTTTCTGGACGCCTGCCGCCTCAGCCGGCCGTTCGGCGTCGCTGCGGCTGCGGCCCAGGCCGCCTCGCCCGGCCTGGATCTGTCCGCTGTTTTCGCCGCCCTCATCGCGCTCGGCGTCTTCACTTCACCCTCAATCCCGAAGGACCGATCATGAACCGCATCGCGGATATTCACCGAGGCATCACCGCCGCCGTACCCGAGGCCGGTCTCGCCCTGTTGCTGCGCGTGGGCGTCGCCACGCCCTTCTTCCTGTCGGGGCGGACCAAGGTCGAGGGGCTGCTGACGATCACGCCCTCGACGCGCTACCTGTTCGCCGAGGAATACCGCCTGCCCCTGCTGCCCGCTGACCTGGCGGCGCATCTGGCGACCTATTCGGAACATCTGCTGCCGATCCTGCTGGTGCTGGGTCTGGCGACGCGGCCGGCGGCGGCGGGCCTGCTGTTCATGACCCTGGTGATCCAGGTCTTTGTCGAGCCGGGCGGGTGGCCTGTCCACCTGCTTTGGGCCGGACCGCTATCCTATCTGATCGCGCGGGGACCGGGCGCGATCAGTCTGGACCGTGTGCTGAAGATCGACTGATACGCGCACGCCCCTTGTCAGCCGCGTCACTTTGTCCTTGAAGCGGATGAAGCCGGCGCGGGCCGGTCAGGGATCCATCTTTCATGTTCAGCCTTCTGAACCTCCAGAGCCTGTTCGGCCTGGTCGTCATCATCACCCTGTGCTGGGCGATTTCAGAGAACCGCCGTGTCTTTCCCTGGAAGCTGGCCCTGGGCGCCGTGGCGGTTCAGGCCGGGCTGGTGCTGGCGCTGTTCGGCATTCCGGGGTCGCGCACGGTGCTGGCGGCGGTGACGGGCGCCATCGACGGGCTGGCGGTTGCGACGGCCCAGGGGACGCGGTTCGTGTTCGGCTATCTGGCCGGCGGGGACCAGCCCTATGCGGTTCAGAACGAGGGGGCGCTGTTCACCTTCGCCTTCAACGTCCTGCCGCTGATCATGGTGATCTCGGCCCTGTCGGCCCTGTTGTGGCACTGGAAGATCCTGAAGTGGCTGATCCGCGGCTTCGGCCTGCTGTTCCAGCGCACCATGGGCCTGGGCGGCGCCTCGGCCCTGGCGGTGGCGGCCAACATCTTCCTGGGCACGATCGAGAGCCCCATCGTCATCAAGGCCTATCTGGACAAGCTGAGCCGGTCCGAGATCTTCCTGATGATGACCGTGGGCCTGGCGACCGTGGCCGGTTCGACCATGGTCGCCTACGCCAGCATCCTGTCCCAGACCCTGCCCAACGCCGCCGGCCACGTCCTGGTCGCCTCCATCGTTTCGGCCCCGGCCGGGGTGCTGCTGGCGCGGATCATCGTGCCCGAGCCGGACAAGGAAGCCATCCAGTCGATCAGCTATGACTCGGCGCTGAAGTACGACAGCAGCATCGACGCCATCTCCAAGGGCACCTCGGACGGCCTGATGGTGGTGCTGAACATCTCGGCGGTGCTGATCGTCTTCGTGGCCCTGGTGGCTCTGGTCAACATCATGCTGGGCGGCTTCGTCGTCTTCGGCGAGCCGCTGACGGTCGAACGGATCCTGGGCGTCCTGTTCACTCCCTTCGCCTGGCTGATCGGGATCGAGGCGCGCGAGGCGGCCCTGGGCGGCTGGCTGCTGGGCGTCAAACTGACCCTGACCGAGTTCGTGGCCTTCATCAATCTGGGCAAGCTGCCGGCCGAGGCGATGAGCGAGCGGACGCGGATGCTGATGACCTACGCCCTGTGCGGCTTCGCCAATATCGGCTCGGTCGGCATCACCGTAACCGGTCTGTCGGTGCTGATGCCTGAACGCCGGCACGAGGTGCTGAGCCTGATCTGGAAGGCCCTGTTCGCCGGCTTCATGGCCACCCTGATGAGCGCGGCCGTCGTCGGCGCCTTGCCAGCGGCTGTGTTTGGGCAGTAGGTTTTTCAAAAGAACGGAGGCGCCCGATGAAGCTCTACACCTCGCACCGCGCGCCCAATCCGCGCCGGGTCCGCTGGGTCATGGCCGAGAAGGGCGTCGAGGACGTCGAACTGGTCGAGATCGACATTCTGACGGGTGATCACAAGAAGCCGGAATATCGCGACAAGGTCGGGGTGCCCCACCTGCCGGCTCTGGAGCTGGACGACGGCACGACCATTTCGGAATCCGTGGCCATCGGCCGCTACCTGGAGGCACTGTATCCGGAACCCAATCTGTTCGGTCGCGATGCGCGCGAACAGGCGGTGGTCGAGATGTGGACCCGCCGGTGCGAATTCTATCTGTCCAACCCGATCATGCTGAACGTGCGCCACTCGCATCCGGCCCTGGCGGCGCTGGAGGCGGTGCAGATTCCCCAGGTGGCCGACTACAACCGGCTGTCGGCCGAGCGGTTCATGAAGACCCTGGACCGGCATCTGGCCGAGCGGGAGTTCATCGCCCTGGACCGGTTCACCATCGCCGACATCGTCGCGGTGGTCGGCCTGGATTTCGCGCGGATGGTTCGCTATCGCCCCCCGGCCGAGTTCGAGAACCTGCACCGCTGGTTCGACGCCTGCCGAGACCGACCGGCGGCCAAGGCCGGGGTCTGAACGGCCTTGCGGTTGCTGACGCCGTCGGATCGTTGGCTGGCCCTGCTGCTGGCGGGGTTGGCGGGCTATGTGGACAGTCTGGGCTTTCTGCATCTGGGCGGCGTGTTCGTCTCCTTCATGAGCGGAAACTCCACCCGGTTCGCCGCCAGCGTGGCCGAGGGACAGTGGCCGGCGGCGGCGCATCTGGCCGCCATACTCGGCCTGTTCGTCCTGGGATCCTTCGCCGGCGCCCTGGTCGCGGGCGGCGAGGACGTACGCTCGCGTAGTCGGGTGCTGATGTTCGAGGCCTTGCTGCTGGCGCTGGCCGCCGCTGCGGCGGGCGCGGGGCTGACGCCTGCCGCCGTCGGCCTGATGGTCATGGCCATGGGCGCCGAGAACTCGGTCTTCCTGAGAAACGGAGAGGTCGGGGTCAGCTTGACCTATATGACCGGAACCCTGGTCAAGCTGGGGCAGGCCTTGGCCGGCGCTGTAAAGGGCGGAGACCGATACGCCTACAAGGCCTATCTGACCCTGTGGGCAGGGCTGAGCTTCGGGGCTGTGCTGGGCGCCCTGACCTTCGGCCGTCTGGGACTGGCGGCCCTCTGGCCCGCCGCCGGCTTCGCCGTGCTTATGGCCCTGATCGTGCGGCTCAACCGCGCGGCGTGAACTTGCGGATCACGCCCGAGAAGGTCATCAGCAGCCGTTCCCCCGTGTTGATCTGGCCGCGCACGAAGATCAGGCTCTTGCCCGCCTTGGTGACCTGGCCGGTCGCCTCGATCAGTTCGCCGACATAGGCGCCGTCGATGAAGGTGGAGTCCAGCTGGACCGTGACGCCCGAGGCGCCCTCCATCTCCTGATAGGCGATCTGGAACATGGCGATGTCGGCGAAGGTCATCAGGCATCCGCCATGCATCCGCCCGCCGGCGTTCATGTGCTTCTGCTCGGCGCGGAAGGCGCAGCGCATGTGACCGTCAGGATCGAGCTTGCCGTAGAAGGGCCCCACCACGACGTCGAAGGTGTCGTGGAGGTCATAGGTCTGCCAGCCGGCGAATTCGCCCTCGGTGACGGTGATTTTCTTCGGCATGACGACTCGGCCTTACTTCTGGTCTCGCTGTGCAGCATATAGGCGCAATGAGCGATCCGATCGAAACCGCAATCCTGAACAAAATCGCCGGGCTGGAGCCCGGCAAGAGCATCGAGCCGGCTGAAGTGGCCAAAGAGCTACAGCCGGAGCAGTGGCAGCGCATGCTGCCCAAGGTGCGCGCCCTCGCCCTGAGCCTGATGCGCCAGGGCAAGCTGACCATCACCAAGAAGGGCAAGCCGGTCGATCCGGACAATTTCCGAGGGGTGACGCGTCTGCGCCAGCCGACCGAGGAAGAGACGGCCCTGGCGCTGAGCCGCCGTCCGCCGGTCGTCGAGGATGATGACGACTGATCTCGATGCAGTCCTGAGCGACATCCGCGCCTGCCGCGCCTGTGCGGGCGTGCTGCCGCATACGCCGCGCCCGGTGGTGCGGGTCTTTCCCGAGACGCGGCTGCTGATCTGCGGCCAGGCGCCGGGGCGGCGGGTGCATGAAAGCGGCCTGCCGTTCAACGACCCGTCGGGCGACCGGCTGCGCGACTGGATGGGCGTGGACTATGACAGCTTCTACGCCGACCGCCGCATCGGCGTGGCGGCCCAGGCCTTCTGCTATCCGGGCACGGCCCCGAAAGGGGGCGACCATCCGCCGCCGAGCCGGTGCGCCGACCTGTGGCGGCCGCAGTTGCTGGACGCCCTGCCGCAGATGGAGCTGACCCTGCTGGTTGGCGGCTACGCCCAGGCCTGGGCGCTGAGCGAGCGGGCGAAGCGGAACATGACGGAGACCGTACGGGCCTGGCGAGACTATGCGCCGGACATTCTGGCCCTGCCGCATCCGTCCTGGCGCAATACGGCCTGGTTGAGGAAGAACCCCTGGTTCGAGGACGAGGTGGTTCCCTATCTGCGGGAACGGGTGCGTTCGATCCTGACGCCCCCCGCAAGGATGCGCGCATGAAAGCCGCCTTCCCCGCCGCCGCCATCGCTCTGACCTTGGGAGCGTCCGCCTGCGCCGCGCCCCACATCCAGCCGCCGCTGACGCCGCCGCCGGACTTCGCCGGCGCTCACGTCGAGGATCGCGCCCTGGTCATGTCGGACGGGGCGCGGCTGCCCTATCTGCGCTGGGGGCCGACCGATCGGGCGCCCTGGGCGGTGATCGTGGCCCTGCACGGCATGAACGACCACGACGCCAGCTTCCGTCTGGCCGGCCCGTGGTGGGCCGAGCAGGGGATCGAGACCTGGGCCTATGACCAGCGTGGCTTCGGCGCCGCGCCGGGGCGGGGCGTCTGGGCCGGGCAGGCGCGGATGACCGACGACCTGCGCGAGGTCACGGCCCTGGCCCGCGCCCGCTATCCCGACGCCGTCATCGCCGTGGTGGGCGAGAGCATGGGCGGATCGGTGGCGGCGGCCGCCTTCGGTTCAGACAATCCGCCGGACGCCGACCGGCTGGTGCTGCTGGCGCCGGGGGTCTGGGGGTGGTCGACCCAGGGGCCGCTGAACAGCGCGGCCCTGAACATCGCGGCGCGCGCGCTCGGCGATGTGGCGCTGGAGCCGCCCGAGTTCATCACCCGCGACATCCACGCCTCCAGCAATACGCTGGAGCTGATCCGCAACGGGCGTGATCCGATGAACATTCTCGCGACCCGGTTCGACACCGTCTACGGCCTGGTCGATCTGATGGAGACGGCGTCGCGCAGCCTGGGCCGCATCCGGGGCGACGCCGTGCTGATGTATGGCGCGCACGACGAGATCGTGAAGCGGGGGCCGATGCGTCTGGCCCTGGAGCGGGCGCTGGCTGACGGCGGCGCCCTGAAGACGGCCTGGTATCCGAACGGCTGGCATCTGCTGAATCGCGATCTGGACGCCGAGATCGTTTACCGGGACGTCGCCGCCTGGCTGAGGAATCCCGACGCGGCGTTGCCGTCGGGCGCGCCCGCGGTGCTGCCGGAGCTGGAGAAGCCGGCCGCTCCCGATGGCCGAGCGGCGAGCCGGCGGTGACCCCGTAAACGTCTCTTAACGTGACGTTTACCATCCAGGCGGCATTTTCTGCCTAGCGGGGCGTCAGTGTCTCCCGCGAGTTTGGGGCGGGAACGCGTGGGCGGCTTTACAGCGGCGTTGCAGAAGTTCGGGATCGGCCGTCTGGCGGCCGTCCTCGGCGTCGCCGCAGGCGTGACCGCCGTGCTGGTGGCCGTCATGCTGCGCATGGGTCAGGCGCCGGACGCCCTGCTGTATTCCAATCTGGATCTGCGCGAGGCCGGCGAGATCACCACGGCCCTGCAACAGGCCGGCATCAAATACACCTCGAAGGGCGACGGTTCGACCGTGATGGTGAACCGGGACGACGTCGGTACCGCGCGGATGCTGATTGCAGGAAAGGGCCTCGTGACCTCTGGGTCGGTCGGCTACGAAATCTTCGACAACCAGTCGGTGCTGGGCCAGACGGAGTTCCAGCAACAGCTGAACGAGCAGCGCGCCCTGCAGGGCGAACTGTCGCGCACCATCATGTCCATGCGCGGCATCACCGCCGCTCGCGTCCACATCACCATGCCGCGTCGCGAGATGTTCACCGCTGCGGCCGGAGATCCCACAGCGGCCGTTCTGGTCGGGCTGGGCGGTCGGGATCTGACGCCTGACCAGGTGCGGGCGATCCGCAACCTGGTGGCCTCGTCCGTGCCGAACCTGAAGCCTGACCGCGTCACCGTCGCCGATCAGAACAACCGCACCCTGGCGGCCGGGTCCGATGACGGAACCTTCTCGTCCGCCTCCGCCGCCGAGACCAAGGGCAATACCGAGGCCCAGCTGCAGTCGCGGATCAAGGATATCGTCGAAGGCGTGGTCGGCATCGGCGCCGCGCGCGTCCAGGTCACGGCCGACATCGATCAGAGCCGCTCCACTACCCAGGAGCAGAAGTTCGATCCCGACGGTCAGGTCGTGCGCTCGACCACCGCCAATGGCTCGCAATCCTCGGACACCACGGGCCAGAACGACGGCGGCGTGACGGCCGCCAACAACATCCCCGGCGGCGCGCCGCCTGCCACCACGCCGGCCGGCGCGACCAGTGCGGAAAACGCCGAGACGACAAATTACGAGATCTCGAACACCACCACCACGACGACCAAGGAGCCGGGCGAGGTCAAGAAACTCGCCGTCGCCGTCGCTGTCGATGGCAAGTGGACCCCGGCCGCAGACGGCAAGGGCGAGCCGACCTATGCGCCGAGAACCGCCGAGGAGATCGCCCAGATCAAGTCCCTGGTCGCCGCCGCCGCAGGCATCGACGAGGCGCGGGGCGACAAGATCGAGGTGATCAATGTCCGCTTCAACCACGACACCGGCATCGCCGGCGGTCTGGAAGGCAAGTCGTCGCTGCTGGACTTCTCCCGCACCGACGTGATGCGTCTGATCGAACTGGGCATCCTGGCCGTCGTGGCGTTGCTGCTGATCTTCTTCGTGCTGCGTCCGCTTTTGAAAACGGCGGGCGGCGCGGCGCCTGGGGCTGTGGCCGCAGCCCCCGCCGGCCTGCCCGTGGCCACGGTGACGACGACCGTCATCGGCGCCGACGGTCAGCCCCAGCTGGTGCAATTGCCGGCCCCGAACGAAATGGATCAGAAGATCGACATCGCCCGTATCGAGGGTCAGGTGAAGGCGTCTTCGGTCAAGAAGGTCGCGGATTTCGTCCAGGCGCACCCGGATGAGGCCGCCGGGATCCTGCGCAACTGGGTGGCCGAAGGCTGATGGCCAAGCTCGTGACCAAGAAGCTGTCGATCGACGATCCCAACAAGCTGACGGGGCCTGAAAAGGCGGCCGTCATCCTGCTGGCTCTGGGCGAGGAGCACACCGCCCTGTGGGAACGGCTGGACGACGAGGAGGTCAAGGAGATCTCCCAGGCCATGGCCACCCTGGGCAATGTCACCGCCGAGGCGGTCGAGGCCCTGATGATCGAATTCGTCTCGGGCCTGGCCGGCTCGGGCTCGGTCATGGGCAGTTATGAACAGACCCAGAGGTTGCTGGCCGCCTTCCTGCCCAAGGACCGCGTCGATGGCCTGATGGAGGAAATCCGGGGTCCGGCCGGCCGGACCATGTGGGACAAGCTGGGCAATGTGAACGAGGCGGTTCTCGCCAACTATCTGAAGAACGAATACCCGCAGACCGTCGCCGTCATCCTGTCCAAGGTGCGTTCGGACCACGCCGCCCGCGTGCTGACCGCACTGCCGGAAGATTTCGCCCTGGAATGCGTGCAGCGGATGCTGCGCATGGAGCCGGTGCAGCGCGAGATTCTGGACAAGATCGAGGCGACGCTGCGGACCGAATTCATGTCGAACCTGGCGCGCACCTCCAAGCGCGACAGCCACGAGATGATGGCCGACATCTTCAACAGTTTCGATCGCCAAACCGAGGCGCGCTTCATCGGCGCCCTGGAAGAACGCAGCCGCGAATCCGCCGAACGGATCCGCGCCCTGATGTTCGTGTTCGAGGATCTGTCCAAGCTGGACCCCGGCGGCGTGCAGACGCTGCTGCGGGCGGTGGACAAGGACTCCCTGGGCCTGGCCCTGAAGGGCGCCTCCGAGCCACTGCGCGAGATGTTCTTCTCCAACATGTCCGAACGGGCCTCCAAGATCATGCGCGAAGACATGGAATCCATGGGGCCGGTCCGGCTGAAGGACGTCGACACCGCTCAGATGGCCATGGTGCAGGTGGCCAAGGATCTGGCCGCCCGCGGCGAGATCATGCTGGCCGGCCAGGGCACCGACGACGAGTTGATCTACTGACATGAGCACTCCCTTCGCCTTCGATACCGAGTTCGACGCCGACGGTTCGGTGGTGCGCGAAAGCGCCTGGAAGCCGACCAAGCGCAGCTATCTGCCGGCCGAGGTGGACGCCCTGGTCGCCCATGCGCAGCTGGAGGCGCGCCAGCAGGCGCTGAACGAGATCGAGAACATCCGGGCCATGGCTCTGACCAATATCGCCCAGGGCGTGGCGGCGGCCTTGCCCTCGCTGAGGAACGTGGCCCAGACGCATCGTGAACAGTCGGCCGACCTGGCCCTGGCGGCCGCCCGGGCCATCGGCGGCGCGGCGCTGGAGCGTTTCCCCCAGGCCCCCTTGCGCGCCGCCCTTGAGGCGCTGGCCCAGGAGATCGACGCCTCGCCGCGTCTGGTCGTGCGCGCGGCCGGTCTGGACGACGAAGGCCGCGCCCAGATCGAGAGCGCCTGCGCCGACAGCGGTTTCACCGGCGTCGTCGCCTTCCGCGACGAGCCGGGCATGGGAGTTGCGGCCTTCCAGCTGGAATGGGCCGACGGCCGCGCCGACCACGATCCGGAAGGCTCGGCCACACGCGTGGCCGAAGCTCTGACCGCCGCCCTGGCCGCCGAGGCCGGGCACGCCGAACCCCCTATCAATACTGACCGGAGTGATTTCTGATGGCCTCCGACGATCTTTCGCTCGAGGAGTTCCCGGACTCCACCGCCCTGGCCGTGGTCGATGATCATGGCGACAAGACCGCCGCCGACCTGGCCACGGTCTTCGAGGTGCCGGTGAACATCTCGGCCGTGCTGGGCAAGTCGCACATGTCGGTGGCCCAGCTGCTGAAACTGAACAAGGGGTCGGTGCTGGAGCTGGACCGCAAGGTCGGCGAGGCCATCGACATCTTCGTCAACAACCGTCTGATCGCGCGTGGCGAGGTCGTCGTCGTCGACGACCGGCTGGGCGTGACCATGACGGAAATCATCAAGACCGAGGACTCGGGGGGCTGAAGCGACGCCGCGCAGGTTCTGCGCGGCTGAACAACGGCGACCCGGATGAAAGTTTAGAGGAGAAGAACAATGCGTCTTCTGGTGGTAGGCAGACTGAGCGGACAGCTCGCTTCGGCGGTGAAGATGGCCATGGCGCACGGCGCCAAGGTCAGCCACGTCGAGCGCGCGGATCAGGCGACCGAGCAGTTGCGACGAGGGCAGGGCGCCGACCTGCTGATGGTCGATTACCAGCTCGACATCGCGGCCCTGATCGCCGCGAACGAGGCCGAACGGATTACGGTGCCGGTGGTGGCCTTCGGCGTCGACGCCGATGCGCGTGAGGCTGCGGCGGCGATCAAGGCCGGGGCCAAGGAGTTCATCCCCCTGCCGCCCGACGCGGAACTGATCGCCGCCGTCCTGGCCGCTGTCGCCGACGACGAGAAGCCGATGATCTCGGCCGACCCGTCGATGAAGGCGGTGTTGCAACTGGCCGACCAGGTGGCGCGCTCGGAAGCCTCGATCCTGATCACCGGCGAAAGCGGCGTCGGCAAGGAGGTGATGGCGCGCTACATGCACGACAATTCGCGCCGGTCGGAACGTCCCTTCATCAGCGTCAACTGCGCCGCCATTCCCGACAATCTGCTGGAATCCGAACTGTTCGGGCACGAGAAGGGCGCCTTCACCGGCGCCGTCGCGCGCCGGATCGGCAAGTTCGAAGAGGCCGATGGCGGCACCCTGCTGCTGGACGAAATCAGCGAAATGGACGCCCGGCTGCAGGCCAAGCTGCTGCGCGCGATCCAGGAACGGGTCATCGACCGCGTCGGCGGCTCCAAGCCGGTGTCGGTCAATATCCGCATCATCGCCACGTCCAACCGCGACCTGGCCCGCGCCGTGTCGGAAGGCACGTTCCGCGAAGATCTGCTGTACCGGCTGAACGTCGTCAATCTGCGCCTGCCGGCCCTGCGGGAGCGGCCGGGCGACATCGGGGTTCTGGCCGAGCATTTCATCAAGAAATACGCCGCCGCCAACGGCGTGCCGGTTCGGCCGATCTCGGCGCGCGCACGCCAAGCCATCAGCGCCCACCGCTGGCCCGGCAACGTCCGTGAGCTGGAAAACGCCATGCACCGGGCGGTGCTGCTGGCGACCGGGCCGGAGATCGACATCGACGCCATCCGCCTGCCGGACGGTCAGCCCCTGACCCCGGCCTCGGGCATGATGGGCGCGGCCTCGACGGGTCAGGAAAACCCCTACGGCGGCGGCGTCGCGGCGCGGGCGGCCCAGGCGGCCGATGCGGTGACGCGCAGCTTCGTCGGTCAGACGGTGGCGGCGATGGAAAAGACCCTGATCCTGGACACCCTGACCCACTGCCTGGGCAACCGCACCCATGCGGCCAATATCCTGGGCATCTCGATCCGCACCCTGCGCAACAAGCTGAACGAATACGCCGACGAGGGCACGACCATCCCGGCGCCCCAGTCGGGCGTCTCCGCCTCGGGCTACGCAGCCTGAGCATGGGGCGCGGTGTGGACAGACGAAAGCTGATCGCCGGCGCCGGTGCGCTGGGCCTGGCCGCCTGCACGCCGCGCACACAGGACGAGATCCCGGCCGAAAAGGCGCCGGACTTCTTCCTGAGCGATCTTGAAGCGCGTCACGGCGGCCGGCTCGGCGTCGCGGCCCTGGACGTCGCCAGCGGCCGACGCGTGCTGTGGCGCGGCCAGGAGCGGTTCGCCTTCTGCTCGACGTTCAAGGCCTTTCTGGCCGCCGCCACCCTGGAGCGGGTGCAGCGCGACGAGGAGAGCCTGGATCGCGCCGTCGCCGTCACCCGCGCCGATATCGTCCCCCATGCGCCTGTGACCGAAAAGGCCGTGGGCCGTACGCTGACGATCCGCGAACTGATGCAGGCGACGGTGGAGGTCAGCGACAATCCGGCCGCCAACATCCTGATCCGCGAAATGGGCGGAATCGCCGTATGGCGTTCGTGGTGGCCGACCTTCGGCGACACCACCACCGTGATTTCGCGCCTGGAGCCGGACCTGAACACCGCCCTGCCCAACGACCCGCGCGACACCTGCCTGCCCGAGCAGACGTTGGCCAATATCCGCGAGATGGCCTTCAGCGAGCGGCTGACGCCGGAGAACGACGCCCTGCTGCACGGCTGGCTGACGGCCTCGCCAACCGGCCCGAACCGGATCAAGGCCGCTGCGCCCGAAGGCTGGACCGTGGCCCACAAGACCGGGACCGGCGCCAACGGCACGGCCAACGACATCGCCATGCTGACGCCGCTGAGCGGTTCGCCGGTCATCGTCGCCGCCTATTTCACCGGCGCGACCGAGGCGACCGACGATCAGCGCGACGCCGTGATCGCCGAGGCGACCCGCCGCGCCCTGAAGGCGCTGGGCCGTGACTGATACGCCCATGATGATGAAGGACGGCATGGCGCGCCCCACCGGGCGCGACGTCCTGGGCTGGGTCAACCGCGGCGAAGTGCTGATGGCCGTCGGCGTGATCGGCGTGATCATGCTGCTGATCCTGCCGGTCCCGAAGATGCTTCTGGACCTGCTGCTGGCGATCTCGCTGGTGTCCAGCGTGCTGATCCTGATGACGGCCGTGATGATGAAGCGGCCGCTGGACTTCGCCATCTTCCCGACGGTCCTGCTGGTCTCGACCCTGTTCCGGCTGGGCCTGAACCTGGCCTCCACACGCCTGATTCTGACCCACGGCCAGGAAGGCCACGACGCGGCGGGGCAGGTAATCAACGCCTTCGGCCAACTGATGATGGGCGGTAATTTCATCATCGGGGTGATCATCTTCGCCATCATCCTGGTGGTGAACTTCGTCGTCATCACCAAGGGCTCGACCCGGATCGCCGAAGTGTCGGCTCGCTTCACCCTGGACTCCATGCCCGGCAAGCAGATGGCGATCGACGCCGATCTGTCGTCGGGCCTGATCACCGAGGATCAGGCCAAGCTGCGCCGCAAGGAGCTGGAGCAGGAATCGACCTTCTTCGGCGCCATGGACGGCGCGTCCAAGTTCGTGCGCGGCGACGCCGTGGCCGGTCTGATCATCACCTTCATCAACGCCATCGGCGGCGTCCTGATCGGAACCCTGACACACAGCATGCCGGCGATGGAGGCCGCCAACACCTATGTGCAGCTGACCATCGGCGACGGTCTGGTGACGCAGGTGCCGGCCATCATCATCTCGATCGCCGCCGGCTTCCTGGTGTCCAAGGCGGGCGTCGAGGGTACGGCGGACAAGGCCATGGTGACCCAGCTGGCCACCAACCCGGTGTCGCTGGGCGTTGTGTCCGGCGCCGCCGGCCTGATCGGCCTGATCCCCGGCATGCCGCTGATCCCCTTCGCCGCCCTGGCCATCGGTTCGGGCTTCATGGCCTGGAAACTGGGACGCAGCCGGCTGAAGCCGCAGCCGACGGAGGCCGAGATCGCCGCCGCAGCGGCCAAGCCCAAGGAGGAGGTCGAAGAGCCGATCTCCAGCATCCTGACCATCGACGAGGTGAAGATCGAGCTGGGCTATTCGTTGCTCAGCCTGATCAATGATCTGGAGGGGCGTCGCCTGACCGACCAGATCAAGGCCCTGCGCCGGTCGCTGGCCCAGGAATACGGCTTCGTCATCCCGCAGGTGCGCATCCTCGACAATATGCGCCTGCCGACCCAGGGCTACGCCATCCGCATCAAGGAGATGGACGCCGGCGCAGGCGAAGTGCGTCTGGGCCATCTGATGGCGATGGACCCCGCCGGCCGCCAGGTGGAGCTGCCGGGCGAACACATGCGCGAACCCGCCTTCGGCCTGCCAGCCACCTGGATCAACGAGAACCTGCGCGAGGAAGCCACCTTCCACGGCTACACCCTGGTCGATCCCTCGACGGTGCTGACGACCCACCTGACGGAGATCCTGAAGGAAAACATGGCCGACCTGCTGTCCTACAGCGAGGTGCAGAAGCTGCTGAAGGAACTGGGGGTCGAGGAGAAGAAGCTGGTCGAGGAACTGATCCCCAGCGTCGTCACCGTCACCACCCTGCAGCGCGTGCTTCAGGCCCTGCTGCGCGAAAAGGTCTCGATCCGCGACCTGCCGGCGATCCTGGAGGGCCTGGCCGAGGCGGCGCCCCACAGCACGAGCGTCACCACCCTGGTCGAACACGTCCGCGCCCGCCTGGCCCGCCAGCTGTGCTGGCAGCACCAGGGCGGCGACGGCGCCCTGCCCATCGTCACCCTGTCGCCGGAATGGGAAAGCGCCTTCGCCGAGAGCCTGGTCGGCGGCGGCGAGGACAAGCAACTGGCCATGGCGCCGTCACGGCTTCAGGACTTCATCCGCTCCGTGCGCGAGACCTTCGAACGGATCGCCATGTCGGGCGAAAACCCCGTCCTGCTGACCGGCCCGCAGACCCGCCCCTATGTCCGCTCGATCATCGAGCGCTTCCGCGGGCAGACGGTGGTGATGAGTCAGAACGAGATCCACCCGCGCGCCAAGCTGCGCACCCTGGGGCAGGTTTAGACCAGACTGGATCGCGGCCTAGTTCGCCACCCTCCAGCCGCCGGCGGAGGCGTTGCGTGCGACGTCGTTGACGGGGCGGGCGACCAGACCCGACTGGGTGATCCAGACCTCGTAACGGGCGCCGTCGGCCATCGGCATATAGGCGGCCGAGCCGTACAGGGTGTCCGCAGCATCCACATAGCGCCGGTAGCGGCGGATGGCGTCCCAGGCCTCGACCTTGAAGGGGACGGCGCCGTTGCGGGCGTTGGCTTCGGCCGCCGCCAGGTCATAGGCGCTGCGTTCGCCGTGCAACTCCTGTTCGATGGCTCGATACCGGCCGGACAACCGGTCCAGCCGGTATTGCGCATCCAGCCCCAGAACATTGGCCCAAGGCTTCCACTTCAGGACCTGGGCCTCGATCCGCCAGTCGTCGCCGTGAACCGGATAGAGGGCGCCCGCAGCGGCGGCCTGGCCCTCGCGCGGGGGCTGGACCAGGTTGATCTCGTAATACTGCGGCCCGATCTGGCGCAGGGTCAGGGTGGCGACCGGACGCTCGTAGGTGAGGCGGGCGTAGGTCTGAATATTCATGCCGAACAGGGCGGCCAGGCAGGCGGCCCAGAGAATGGCCCCGCCGAAGACTGCACCCAGGCCCCCGCTCAGAGGCTTGCCGCCGAACAGAGCCCGCAAGCCCCGGATCAACAGAACCAGCCCGATCAGCGCCACCGCCGTCGGCAAAATCCACCACCACCCGATCATCGTCCCGTCCCCGATTAAGCCCCGCCCCCGCAAGGTCATGCCGGGCCATATTAACCACAAGCCGCGAAAAGCCCGCAGGTTTCGTGCAACAGGCGTTTGACGCACGCCCCGGCGCCGCTAATGCTCGTGGCATGACACCTCGACAAAGCCAGAACTGGTCGCGTTTCAGCACCTTCCTGCGGACGCCGTCGCTTGTGCGATCCGTCTCGGGTTTGCTGATCCTGGCCTTCGTCCTGCTGCTTACGGTGAATATCTCGACCTTCGTCATGATCCGGCGCACCGCGACGGTGAACGACACGATCGAACATGCACAGCAGATGCGGCGGGCGTCACGCACCGTCCTGATCTCCATGCTGGACGCCGAGACGGCGCAGCGCGGCTTTCTGCTGACCGGACGGAGCGACTTCCTTCAGCCCTTCGAGGCCGCAAGGGCGGAGCGGGAGCCGGCCCTCAGCTTTCTGGAGCAGGGCGTGGTCGGCGACCCTGTCCTGGAGGAGCCGGTGGCGCGCATACGACGCCTGGCGGACGCCAAGCTTCAAGAAATGGAGGGCACGCTGGCCCTGGCGCGCGCGGGTCGCATAGGGCAGGCGATCCAGTCCGTGCGCTCCGGCGAAGGCAAGCGCTACATGGACGAACTGCGCGTGGCCATCGACGACTTCGACGCCCTCAAGTCCGCCCGCATCGCCGACCGCACCCATGCATCCGAGCGATCCGCCTTCGTCACGGTATTGATGAACGCCATGACCGGCCTTCTGGTGCTGATTTTGGCCCTGCTGTCGGCCTGGATGGTGCGTCGCTACGTCGGCGAGATCCAGAGGGCGCGCGAGGAACTGGATGCGGTGAACGCCGGCCTGGAGGACACGGTCCGCGACCGCACCGCCGCCCTGACCCGCGCCAACGACGAGATCCAGCGGTTCGCCTATATCGTCAGCCACGATCTGCGCGCGCCCCTGGTCAATGTCATGGGTTACACCTCCGAACTGGAGCAGGCCGGCAAGGTGATCGATGCGGCGATCCGAGAGGCGGAGGCCGAAGGCCCTGTCAGCGCCGACGTCGTCACGGCCGTGCGCGAGGACATGCCGGAGGCCCTCGGCTTCATCCGGGCCTCCACGGAAAAGATGGACCGGCTGATCAACGCCATCCTGAAACTGTCGCGCGAGGGGCGGCGCAATCTGGCGCCGGAGCCGCTGGACATGACCGCTATGGCCCAGAACATCGCCGACAGCGTCCACCATCAGACCGAGGCCTCCGGCGCACGGATCGTCGTCGAAAGCCTGCCGCCGATCGAGAGCGACCGTCTGTCGATGGAACAGATCCTGGGCAATCTGATCGACAACGCCGTCAAATATCTGGACGCCGGCCGGCCGGGCGAGATCGTCGTCTCGGGAGAAGAGGTCCCCGGCGGCTGGATCGTCTATCGGGTCGCCGACAATGGACGCGGCGTCGCGCCCAGGGACCATGAACGAATCTTCGAACTGTTCCGTCGTTCGGGCAAGCAGGACCGCGCCGGGGAGGGACTGGGCCTGGCCTTCGTTCGCAACAGCGTGCGCAGGATCGGCGGGGTCATCGATCTGGAGTCCGAGCTTGGCAAGGGCTCGACTTTCCTTCTGAAATTCCCCAAACGACTGATCCTGTCGGAACCCGGAGGCGTGCTGTGACGCAACCCGTCAAAATCATCATGGTCGAAGACGACCACGGTCATGCCAAACTGATCGAGAAGAATATTCGCCGTGCGAATATCAGCAACGAGATCAAGCATTTCGACGAAGGCGGCGCGGCGCTCGACTATCTGTTCAGTGCGGAAATCCTGGCCAACGGCCCGCTGCTGATCCTGCTGGACCTGAACCTGCCGGATATGTCGGGCACCGACATTCTGGAGAAGGTGAAATCCGACGACCGACTGAAGCGCGCGCCCGTCGTGGTTCTGACGACCACGGACGACAAGGTCGAGATCCAGCGCTGCTACGATCTGGGCTGCAACGTCTACATCACCAAGCCGGTCGATTATGAATCCTTCGCCGGCGCGATCCGCCAACTGGGTCTGTTCCTGTCGGTGATGCAGGCCCCGGAGATCGAGTGACCGCAATCTCCGGCGCCATTCGACTGCTCTATATCGACGATGACCGCGGCCTGTCGCGGCTGGTCGAGAAGGAGTTGAGCCGCCACGGCTTCGCCGTGACCTGCGCGCCCGATGGTGACGCCGGGCTGGCGCTGCTTGCGGCCCATGAGTACGACGTCTGCGCCCTGGACCACTATATGCCCAGCCGCGACGGGCTGGACGTTCTGCCGGACATCCTGACCCTGAACGCGCCGCCTCCGGTCGTTTACGTGACCGGCGCCCAGGAGGGCCGGATCGCTGTGGCCGCCCTGCGTGCGGGCGCTGCGGATTATGTCATCAAGGACGTGTCGGAAGACTTCACCTCCCTGTTGCGGTCGGCCCTGGAAGACGCCGTGCTGCGTCGCCGGCTGCAGCGTGAGAACGACATCGCGCAGGAGGAAGTCCGTCTGGCCCGTGACCGGGCCGAGGCCATGTTGCGCGAGGTCAATCACCGGGTCGGCAATTCGCTGCAACTGGTGTCCAGCTTCATGTCCCTGCAGATGCGCCAGATCACCGACGAGGGCGCGCGCGAGGCCTTGCGGGAATGCCAGGCGCGGATCGAGGCCGTGGCCCACGTCCATCGCCGCCTCTACACCTCGGGCGACATGAGCCGGGTGGCCATGGACGAATATCTCGAAGGCCTGATGCACGAACTGTCCAAGTCCGTCGGTCCGGGCGAAGGCTCGCCGCGCCTGGTCGTGGACGCCGCGCCGATGTGGGTGACGACAGATCAGGCCGTGTCCCTGGGCGTCGTCGTCGCCGAACTGGTCACCAACGCCGTGAAATACGCCTATCTGCCGGGCCAGGGCGGCGAAATCCGCATCAAGCTGCAGCCCGAGGGCGAACATCGCGCCATATTGACGGTCGAGGACGACGGGCCGGGCCTGGGCGACGGCGCGCCCAAGGGCACGGGGCTGGGCGGCAAGATCATCTCGGCCATGGCCTCGGGACTGCGTTCGGCCGTCGAGTTCGACGCCGCCCACAAGGGCGTGCGCGCCCGGCTGGCCTTCGACCTCTAGGGTCAGTTTAGTCATGCTTCAGTTCGGCGTTCGCAATCCTGCAATCGACTACCGCCACCGGGCGACGGCGTTCGGCGTCGTCGAACGCGACGGCCTGATCGCCTGCGTGCGGGTCGAGCGGACGACCGGAGCCTATTTCGACCTGCCCGGCGGGGCCGTGGACGGGGACGAGAGCGAGGTTCAGGCCCTGGTGCGAGAATTCGTCGAGGAGACCGGCCTGGACGTCAAGCCGCTGAACCGCATCGCCGAGGCGGGCCAGTATCACCTGAAAAGCAATGGCGAGCCGTTGTGCAACATCGGCGGTTTCTGGACCGGCGTGGTCACGGGCGAAAATCCTGACGCCAAATGCGAGGACGATCACACCCTGGTCTGGCTGGACCCGACCGTCGCCCTGTCGCGCCTGCGGCATGACGCTCACGCCTGGGCGGTGGCGGTCTGGCTGCGTCGCGCAAGCTGAGCCTTACGGAACAAGCCCGACGGCTTTCCCGTTTCTTCTGTGAGTCGCGACGTCATGACGACGTCGCTCGAACAGGAGAATTAGCATGGCCGATCATGACCGTATCGAAGGCTCCGCCAAGAACATGGGCGGCAAGATCAAGGAAGGCGCGGGCAAGCTGACCGGCGATTCCAAGCTGCAGGCCGAAGGCAAGGCCGATCAGGTCGAGGGCAAGGTCCAGAACGCCGTCGGCGGCGTGAAGGACAGCTTGAAAGACGACAAGTAAGCCTTCCCCCGATCCGTAACCGCCCGAACGCCGTCCGCGAAAGCGGGCGGCGTTTCGGTTTGGGCGGACCCTGTTTTCAGTCGTCCTTGCCGCCCCAAAGACGTAGCGACAGACCCTTGTTTTTGGCCTCATCGACCGGCCGGCACTCGGAGCTGAAACCGCCTTCGACGGGACGGGGGCGACAATCCATTTCCTGCGGGGTGGACGACGCGGCGGGCGTCCGCGATTGCGGCCCGCATTGCAGGCCATAGGGCGATCCGCGCTCCGTCGCCTGCGTCATCTGGCAATCGCCCGCCATGCCGACGGGTCGCAGCGCATCCGGCAAATCCTCGCCCAGGGCCAAGGCGAGTTGTCCACGCACCTTGGCCTGACAGTCCTCCAGCGTCCTGGCGCCGCGCAGTTGGGGGCTGCAGCGCGCGCGCTCATAGCCGAAGGGATCCGCCAGGCCCCATTCCGGCACCGTATGTGAAGGCGCCGCGATCGGCGTTTCCGTCGCAGGTTCGGCGGCGGGCGCTTCCCACACGACGGAGGGGGCGGTCTGTTGCAGCAACAGCAGGGCGAAGGCGGCGGCGATCATCGGTCAGGCCCTTCGTAATGGGGCGCGTTCGCTTCGAACGCGAAATCTACCTTGTCAGGGCGCGCATCGCCTTGTCGAGGCCTTCCAGCGTCAGGGGGAACATCCGCTCGTCCATCACCTCGCGCAGCAGGCCGACCGAGGCGGTGTAGCTCCAGTATCGTTCCTGCACCGGGTTCAGCCAGATCGACTTCTCCCACTGCTGACGGGCGCGTTTCATCCAGACCGCGCCGGCCTCCTCGTTCCAGTGCTCGACCGAGCCGCCCGGCATGGTGATCTCATAGGGCGACATGGTCGCGTCGCCGACAAAGATGGCCCGCCAGTCCCCAGGATACTTGTGCAGCAGGTCCCAGGTCGGAATCCGCTCGGTGTGACGCCGCCGGTTGTCCTTCCAGACGCCTTCGTACAGGCAGTTGTGGAAGTAGAAGAACTCCAGGTTCTTGAACTCGGTCCGGGCCGCCGAGAACAGCTCCTCCACCAGCTTGATATGGCCGTCCATCGACCCGCCGATGTCGAGGAACAGCAGGACCTTGATCGTGTTGCGCCGCTCGGGCCGCATCTGGATGTCCAGCCAGCCCTGGCGCGCCGTGCCGTCGATGGTGCCGTCGATGTCCAGTTCTTCCGCCGCCCCCTCGCGCGCAAACCGGCGCAGGCGGCGCAAGGCCACCTTGATGTTGCGCGTGCCCAGCTCGACCGTGTCGTCCAGGTTCCGGAACTCGCGCTTCTCCCACACCTTGACCGCCCGGCCATGCTTGCCCGGCCCGCCGATCCGCACCCCCTCAGGATTATAGCCGCCGTGGCCAAAGGGGCTGGTCCCGCCCGTGCCGATCCATTTCGAGCCGCCGGAATGGCGTTCCTTCTGCTCTTCCAGCCGCTGCTTCAGCGTCTCCATCAGCTTGTCGAAGCCGCCCAGCGCCTCGATCTGCGCCTTCTCCTCGTCGGTCAGATATTTTTCGGTCAGCAGCCGCAGCCAGTCCTCGGGGATGTCGGTGGTCAGATCCTCGCCCGCGCCGACCGATTCCACGCCCTTGAACACCGTCCCGAACACCTGATCGAACCGGTCATAGTGTTTCTCGTCCTTGACCAGAACCGCGCGCGACAGGTGATAGAAGGCCTCGATCTCGCGCCCCGCCAGATCGCGATCCATGGCCTCCATCAGATGGAGCCATTCCTTCATCGACACCGGAACCTTGGCGTCGCGCAGGGCGGTGAAGAAGGGGAGGAGCATGGAAAGGATGTGAACCCGGATCAGCCGCGCCGCAAGATGAACTCGTGGTCGCGCCAGGCGCCGACCGGGTATTCGTATTCGCCCGCCTTCTCGAACCCATAGGCGGCGTACAGACGCTGGGCCTTTTCATTTCCGCTCCAGACGCCGATCCAAAGCGGCCCCTGGGTATGGGCCTCCATCCAGTCCAGCGACAGGGTCAGCAGTTTCGTGCCCAGGCCCAGGCCTTGCGCGGCCTTCGACACATAGAGGCGGCGCAACTCCATGTGCTCCGGGCGCGCCTCGGGGTGGGGCAGGCCGTTGGGACCCGCGTTGGCGAAGGCCAGCAGGGCGCCGTCCCGCTCGGCCACCCACCAGGCGCAGCCGGGTTCGGTCAGCTTCTTTCGCGTCGGCTCGGGGTCGAAACTGGCGTCCAGGAAGGCCTTCAGGTCCATCTCTGGATAGGGGATGGCGAATCCGGTCACGAAGGTGTCGATGAAGGTCCGGCGACCTAGGGCGCCCAGGGGTTCGGCGTCTTCGAGGCGGGCAGGGCGGATCAGAGTCTCGGTCATGATCCGGCTCTACAATGGGGCGAGACGCGCGTCACCGCCGACAGGCGGCGCGCAGACATGTTCGGGCAAGGTTGTGTCCGCGCTCGAGGGCGGTTACGACCTTGAAGGACTAGGCCGCTCCGCGGTCGCACACGTCGCCGCGCTCGGGGAGGAATAGGACGTCTAAAGCCTTGAAACTTAAGGGCCGTCCGATCGCCATGTCATCCCCCGCCCTGTCCCTCGATTCGACCGATCAGCCTGCGCCGCAGGCCGCAGGATCGACTGAGTCCGGCGCTGTAACGGCTCTGCGGCCGGGCGCCATCACCCTGACGCGCCACGGCGAGCCGGCCCTGTCGCGCAAATGCCTGATCACCGCGCGTCAGTACGGCGACTGGTGGGCCAAATACGAGATCGGCGGCCTGCTGGCCGGCCAGACTCCGCCGCCCGAACTGGTCGCCACCGCCCAGGGCGCCGGCGCCATCTACGCCTCGACCCGCCAGCGCGCCCAGGAGACCGCCGCCGCCGCCGCCGCCGGGCGTGAGGTCATGTCGGACGTCCTGTTCATCGAGGCGCCCCTGCCGCCGCCGCCAATTCCCGACTGGATCAAGCTGTCGCCGAAATGGTGGGGCGTGGTGTCGCGCTTCTGGTGGCACGCCTTCGACCACCACGGCGGCCAGGAAACCCGCGCCGAGGCCGAGGCCCGCGCCGAACAGGCGGCGCGCAAGCTGATCGCCCGCGCCGAAACCGGCCAGGACGTGCTGGTCTTCGCCCACGGCTATTTCAATCACATGGTCGGCGCCCGTCTGAAGGCCGACGGCTGGAAACTGGTGCATAATCAGGGCTTCAAATACTGGTCCCAGCGCCGCTACGAGAAGCGATAGCCGCATCCACCGTTGATGCAGGCTTCGACCCCCTCTAGGGTCCGCGCCATGACCGATACCGCCGCCGCCATCCCCGCCGACCTCAGCTTCGAAGACGCCCTGCAGCGCCTGGAGACCATCGTGTCACGCCTGGAATCAGGCCAGGCTCCGCTGGAGGAATCCATCGCCCTGTACGAAGAGGGCGCCAAGCTGAAGGCCCATTGCGAGGCCCGTCTGAAGGCGGCCCAGCTGCGCGTCGAGAAGATCGTCGTTGGACCGGACGGCCAGGCCAAGGGCGTCGAGGCGGCGTCGTTCGAATGACGCCGACCATCGCCTTCGACGACTTCATGAAGGTCGATATTCGCGTCGGCCGGATCGTCAAGGCCGAGCCGTTTCCTGAGGCGCGCAAGCCGGCGTTCAAGCTCCAGATCGATTTCGGCCCCGAGATCGGCGTCAAGAAATCCTCGGCCCAGATCACCCGCCACTACACGTTGGAAGAACTGGAAGGCCGCAAGGTCGCCGCCGTCGTCAACTTTCCGCCGCGCCAGATCGGGCCGGCGAAGTCCGAGGTTCTGACCCTCGGCTTTCCCGATGCGGACGGCGAGGTGGTGCTGGTCGGGGTGGACCGCGACCTGCCGCTGGGCGGGCGACTGTTTTGACCCCTATGCTCGCCGCCAATTCGCCCGAACAGGCCGTGATCGACCGGGTGGCCGAGGTCGCAGATCTGGTCACGGTCGCGCTGGACCAGTTGTTGCCGCGCGCCGACGGACCGGAAGCCCGCCTGACCGAGGCCATGCGTTACGCGGCCCTGGGCCCCGGCAAACGGCTGCGCCCCTTCTTCGCGCTTGAGGCCGCGCGCCTGTTCAATATCGACGAACGGTCGGTGCTGCGCGCCGCCTGCGCCCTGGAATGCGTCCACGCCTACAGCCTGGTGCACGACGACCTGCCGTGCATGGACGACGATGACATGCGGCGTGGGCGCCCAACGGTCCACCGCGCCTATGACGAGGCCACGGCGGTCCTGGCCGGCGACGCGCTTCAGACGGCGGCCTTCGACATCATCCTGCACGAAGACACCCACGAGGACGCGGTCGTGCGGTGCGAACTGGCGGCGCGGCTGTCGATGGCCTCGGGCGCGCGGGGCATGGCCGGCGGTCAGATGATCGACCTGCTGGGCGTGCGCGACGATCTGGGCGGCGTCGCCCGGATGCAGCGGCTGAAGACCGGCGCCCTGTTCGCCTACGCCTTCGAGATTCCGCTGATCATCGCCGAGGCCTCGGCCCAGCACCAGCACGCCCTGATCAGCTTCGCCCACGATGTCGGCCTGGCCTATCAGATCGTCGATGATCTTCTGGATGCGGAAGGTTCGGCCGAAGAAATGGGCAAGGCCGCCGGCGGCAAGGATGCGGCCTTGGGCAAGACCAATTTCGTCACCCTGCTGGGGCTCGAGGCGGCGCGACAGAGGGTCGCGCACCTGTCTGACCAGGCCAGGGCTCACCTGGAGCCGTTCGGGCACGAGGCGGAAATCCTCAAGGCGAGCGTGGACTTTGTGCTAAAGCGCCGGTCCTGATACGAAACATTGATCTCCCCCAGGGGTTGATTGATCAGACTTTCAAGGTTTTCCCGGCTGATGCCCGACACCCCGCTTCTCGACACCGTCAAGTTTCCCGCCGACATGCGGGGCTTCGACATCGCCCAGCTGAAACAGCTGGCGCAAGAAGTGCGGGCCGAGACCATCGACGCCGTCTCGGTCACGGGCGGCCACCTGGGCGCGGGCCTGGGCGTGGTCGAGTTGACTACGGCGCTTCACCATGTGTTCGAGACGCCCAAGGACATCCTGATCTGGGACGTCGGCCACCAGTGCTATCCCCACAAGATCCTGACCGGCCGTCGCGACCGCATCCGCACCCTGCGCCAGCCCGGCGGCCTGTCGGGCTTCACCAAGCGCAGCGAGAGCGAGTACGACCCCTTCGGTGCCGCCCACGCCTCGACCTCGATCAGCGCCGCCCTCGGCTTCGCCGCCGCACGCGACCAGAAGGGCGAGAAGAACAAGGTCGTGGCGGTCATCGGCGACGGCTCCATGTCGGCCGGCATGGCCTATGAGGCGATGAACAACGCCGCCGAGGCGACCAATGGTCAGCTGATGGTCATCCTGAACGACAACGACATGTCCATCGCCCCGCCGGTCGGGGGCATGAGCGCCTATCTGGCCGGTCTGGTGTCCGGCGGCGCCTATCAGAACGTCCGCCGCCTGGGCCGCTCGGTCGCCCAGCACCTGCCGCGCCCGTTCCGCAACGCGGCCAAGAAGGCCGAGGAATACGCCCGCGGCATGGTCACCGGCGGCACCCTGTTCGAGGAGCTGGGCTTCTACTACGTCGGCCCCATCGACGGGCACGACATGGAGAATCTGGTCCCGATCCTGAAGAAGGCGGCGGCCATCGAGGACCGGCCGGTGCTGGTCCATGTCGTGACGCAGAAGGGCAAGGGCTACGCCCCGGCCGAGAGCAGCGCCGACAAACTCCATGCGGTGGTCAAGTTCGACGTGGTCTCGGGCAAACAGGCCAAGTCCGTGTCGAACGCGCCCAGCTACACCAAGGTGTTCGGGACCGAGCTGATCAAGCACGCCGCCCTGGATCCCTCGATCGTGGCCATCACCGCCGCCATGCCCTCGGGCACGGGGCTTGACCTGTTCGGCCAGGCCTTCCCCGACCGCACCTATGACGTCGGCATCGCCGAACAGCACGCCGTCACCTTCGCCGCCGGCCTGGCCGCTGACGGGATGAAGCCGGTCTGCGCCATCTATTCCACCTTCCTTCAGCGCGGCTATGACCAGGTGGTCCATGACGTGGCCATCCAGTCGCTGCCGGTGCGGTTCGCCATGGACCGGGCCGGTCTGGTGGGCGCAGACGGCGCGACCCACGCCGGGTCGTTCGACATCGGCTTCATGGGCGCCTTGCCCGGCATGGTGCTGATGGCCGCCGCCGATGAGGCCGAACTGGCGGGCATGATCTCGACCAGCCTGGCCATCGACGACCGCCCCAGCGCCTTCCGCTATCCGCGCGGCGACGGCGTCGGGGTCGAGATCCCGGAACTGGCCGCCCCGTTCGAGATCGGCCGGGGCCGGATCGTGCGCGAGGGGACCTCGGTCGCCATCCTGTCCCTGGGCACCCGCTTGCAGGAATCGCTGAAGGCCGCCGATCTGCTGGCCGCCCGGGGCGTGTCCGCCACCGTCGCCGACGCCCGCTTCGCCAAGCCGCTGGACGCCGACCTGATCCTGCGCCTGGCGCGGGAGCACGAGGCCCTGATCACGGTGGAGGAGGGGGCCATGGGCGGCTTCGGCGCCTTCGTGCTGCAACTGCTCGCCGAGAAGGGCGCGCTGGATCGCGGTCTCAAGGTCCGCACCCTGAACCTGCCCGACGTCTTCCAGGACCAGGACGCCCCCGCCGCCATGTATGCTCTGGCGGGGCTCAACGCGGACCATATCGCCGCCGCCGCCTTGCGCGCGCTGGGCGTCGAGACGGCGCGGGCCGCCCGGGCCTGAGACCCGCAGCATGACCGCCGGCGTGTCTCCCCGGCCGGTCGGGTCGGCCTTCCTGATCGGTTACGCCGTCGCCTATATCGGCGCCTTCATCGGCGTGGCGCCCCTGCTTCAGGTGCTCGCGCCCCTCCACGCCGAGATGATCGACGGTCAGGCCAAGGGGCCGTTGCTCAGCCAGGCCCTGTTCTGGGGCTGTATGGCCGCCGGGCTCGGCAATATCATCGGCGGCGCCCTTAGCGACCGGACACGGTCGCGGCACGGCCGGCGGCGGCCGTGGATCGTGGTCGGCGCCGTTCTGACGGTCGGCAGTTACGCCGCCATCCAGCAGTCCTCGACCCCTCTGGGACTGATTTTGGGCCTGGTCTGTTTCCAGCTGACCTTCAACATCCTGCTGGCCCCGCTGATCGCCCTGTTCGCCGACCGGGTGCCCGAGAACCGGCGCAGCGCCATGTCGGCCGTGATGGGCATGGCCTATCCGCTGGCCGCCATGATCGGTTCGGTCGTGATGGCCTGGGGGCCGCAGGGCGAGGTGGCGCGCTTCGCGACCCTGGCCGCCGTGGTCCTGGCGGCGACCGTGCCCTTCGCCCTGCTGTCGCGCGAGGATCCGGCGCCCGCCGACCGGGTGCGGGCGCCCTTGTCAGGGTTTTCTCTGCCCAGCCTGCTGCACCCCTTCGCCGTTCGCGACTTCACCCTGGCCTGGACCTATCGGTTCCTGGTGGTGACCGGCTATTCGCTGGTGGCCTTCTATCTGCTCTTCTACATCGCCGACGCTATCGGCTTTCCGATCCTGTTTCCCGGCCGCTCGGCCGAGGCCGGCCATTCGCTGCTGACCGCCATCGCCGTCGTGGGGGTGGTCGGGGTCAGCACCGTCGTCGCCATGGGCGGCTCGCGCATCACGCGGCGCAAGCCGCTCGCCATCGCCGGCGGGGTGCTGCTGGCCATCGCGGCGGCTGTGCTGGCGACCACTCAGGACTGGACCACGGTGGTCGTCGCCTTCGCCCTCTATGGGGTGGGCCAGGGCTGCTATGGCGCGATCGACATCGCCCTGATGACCGATGTCCTGCCCTCGGTCGAGGACCGGGGCAAGGATCTGGGCCTGATCAATCTGGCCGTGACCCTGCCCCAGGCGATCGCGCCCCTGATCGCCCTGGTCCTGCTGGAGAACCTGGGTCTGGACTTCCGCAGCCTGTTCCTGGCCGCCGCCGCCTGTTTCGGCGGGGCGACCCTGGCGGTGGCCTCGATCAGGCGGGTTCGGTGACGTCTTCCAGCGGACCCAGACCGGTCGCGGTCTGAGCCAACCGATAGCGTTTCACCGTCTTGTTCTGATACGGCTTGGCCAGGATGGTCGAGACGGCGCGCAGTTCGCCCACCGCCTGATCCCGGTCCAGGGTCAGCAGGACATAGCCCTTGGACGCCTGGTCGCAGAACTTGACCTCGGGATTGGCGGCTTCCAGCGCCAGGCCCAGCGGCAGGCCGCCGACCATGTCGCCGGGCGACGGACTGGAGATGGCCGAGGTCCCGAACTCCACCGCGCGACGCTGGCCGCCGTTGTCATACAGTTCGTTGACCCAGAAGGCGTGGCTGTCGCCGGCCAGGACGATCGGCTCGACGCCCGCCTGTTTCATCGTCTCGTACAGACGCTCGCGACCGGCCGGATAACCGTCCCAGCTGTCCAGGTTGAACGGCAGGCCCAGCTTGAACAGCTGGATCGCGGCCTCGACCTGGGGCTGGATATCGGCCGGCAGGCTGGCGATCATCTGCGCCACCTGGGCGGGCGGCAGCATCTGTTCGATGTTCGGCCCCTTGACCCGCGCCATGACCACCTGGTTGCCCAGGATCTGCCACGGACGACCGGCGCCCTTGGACTGGCTCATGGCCTCGCCCAGCCAGCGGCGTTGACCCTCGCCCAGCAGGTCGCGCGACGGCTCCTGACGCTGGGCCTCGAAGGCGGCGATGTCCGGGCGGCCGTCGGCGGTCTTGGGGATGTTGGCGAAGTCCATCTGTTCGGCGCGGGCCGTCAGACGGGTTTCGACCATGTGCAGGCTGGCCAGATCGCCGAAGTGGAAGCTGCGGTTGATCGCTTCCTTCATGGCGCCGGCCTTGGCCTCGCGGATCGGCATCCATTCGTAATAGGCGCGAAGGGCCGCCGCCTTGCGCGTGGCGAAGTCGCCTTCGGTCGCCGGCTGATGGTTCTCGGCCCCCATCATCCAGACGTCGTTGGCGACCTCGTGGTCGTCCCAGACGCAGATGAAGGCGGCGCGGGCGTGGGCGGCCTGCAGATCGGGATCGGTCTTGTATTGGGCGTGGCGCGTCCGATAGTCGGCCAGGCTGATGATTTCGTGGGGCGGCAGGGGCGCCCGGTTCAGCGGCGCGCCCGTCGCCATGCCGTAGTCGCCCGGCGCCGCGCCGTATTCGTAGATGTAGTCGCCCAGGTGAACGACGGCGTCCAACCGGTCCAGCTGCGAGATGGCCTCATAGGCGTTGAACAGGCCGCCCGGATAGAGCTGGCAAGACACCACGGCCAGGTTGACCTGCGGCGTCGCGCCCTGGGGCAGGGTGCGGACCCGACCCGCCGGCGAGGTCACGCCATTGGCGATGAAGCGATAGAAATACTCCCGACCCGGCTCCAGGCCGCGACCGTTCAGGTCGTGCTTGACGGTGAAGTCGCGCTCGGCCCGGGCGGTCAGGTCGGTAAAGCGACGCACCATGTCGGTGAAGTCGGCGTCCCTGGCCACTTCAAGAACCACCGCAATCTCCCCGACCGACGGATCGGCCGGGGTGACGCGGGTCCAGAAGACCGCGGAATGCTGATCCGGATCGCCGCTGGCCACCCCGTGAAGGAAGGCGACCTGACCGGCATGGGCGGTCTGGGCGACGGCGGGCGTCGCCGCCCCCGCGCCGATCAGTCCCAGAAGGCTGCGGCGATCCAGATTCATCGTTCGATCCTCAGAGTTTCAGTTTGAACACCAGGCCGTACGCCGCCGGGCGACCGGCGATGAAGGTCGGCATGCCCAGGGCGTCGCCGGTGTTGCCGGCGTCCTTGATGTATTCCTCGTCGAGAATGTTCTCGCCGAAGGCTTCGACGCCCCAGTTGGTCGAGTCCGGGGTGTAGCGGATACGCAGGTTCAACAGACCGTAGGCGTCCTGATATTCGTCCTGGATCAGGTCGGCGACGAAGTTGGCCGTCTGCAGCGCCGGGATGTCGTTGTCGTCGCTGAAGAAGACCTTGGACTGCCAGGTGTAGGTCGGCTGGACCTCGATCTCGCCGCCGGTCACCGGCAGGCGCCAGGTCGCGCCGATCGAGGCGGCGTTGTCTGGCGACAGGCGGAACTGGTTGCCGTCGTAGATGCCGTTCTCGAAGCGCGAGTGGTTGTAGGCGTAGGTGGCGAACAGGTCGAGCATCGAGGCCACGGCGAAGTTGGCCTGGCCCTCGAAGCCGTAGGACTTGGCCTCGCCGGCGTTGGTGGTGATGAACTGCGTGCCTTGCTGGATCGTCGTCTGGAAGTTTTCGTAGTTGTACATGAAGACCGCGCCGTCCACGCGCAGGCGCCCGTCCAGCAGGGCCGATTTGGCGCCGATCTCGTAGCTGTCGACGGTTTCCGCATCGACCGGGCTGAAGCGCGCCGCGCCGCCGGGGGCGGACGGACCCGAGGCGCTGATCACTTCCGGACGACGGCCCCGTGCATAGTTGGCGTAGAGATTGGTGTCGTCGGTCAGTTCGTAGCGGGCCGTGACCCGCCAGGTGACGCCGTCGTCTTCCGAGTCATAGTAGGAGAAATCGCCGTTGTTGGCCGTCGGCTGCGATGTCAGGCCGAACAGCGGGAAGACGCTGGCGGGCAGGTTGGCGAAGGCCGGATTGGCCATGGCGGCCAGGAAGGCCGGCACCTGGGCCGCCGGGATCGCGCCGGCCTGGATCGCCAGCAGGGCGCCGAGGGCCGACCGGCTATCGACCGAGCTGGCATAGCCGGTGGTCTTGTCGTCGCGGGTGTAGCGGACGCCAGCCGACATTTCGAACTTGTCGGTGAAGGCGTAGGTGGCGTCGGCGAAGACGTCATAGGACGTCAGTTCCGAGCTGTTGGTCGAGGTCTCGATATGGTTCGAGTCGAGATTGGCGGTGATCGGAGCAGCGTAGGCGCCGGCGCCCAACGGCGTCAGCATAGATGTCAGCACGTTACGCGCCACCGTCGGATAGACCGACAGCGGCAGGGTGTTGTCGCCGACCGCCGTCGGCGATCCGTCCAGCAGCCCGGCCAGTTGTGCCAGAACCAGACGTTCGTCGAACTGGGCCGGGGCGCGCTGGTAGCCTTCCTCGTGGAACCAGCCGGCGCCGACGAAGCCCGTCAGGCGACCGCCGTTGTCGAAGCCCAGGCGCAGGTCCTGGCTCCATTGTTCGCCATGGGTCTCTTCCGCCGCCGTCAGGATGGGCAGGGAGACGCCGTCCGCGTCGAAGGTCTCGTAGTTGTCGAACTCGCGATAGGCGGTGGTCGAGTTCAGGGTCCAGGCCGAATTCAGATTGATCCGGGCCAGACCCGTCACGCCCCAGACTTCGCGGCTCAGGCCCAGCGTCTTGCCGCCGTCGAAATCGCCGCCCGGCGTCAGGGCCGCGCCCTCCCAGGGCTCCTTGCCGCCCAACACCGCGCCGGTGTTCGGATCGGCCGGTTCGTAGGCGATCGACTTGAACGAGGTGCCCGAGGCGTGGTCGTTCTGATAGTTGCCGATCACGTCGAACCGCATGGCGTCCGACGGCGCCCAGGCGCCCGACAGACGCACGGCCTTGGTCTCGATGGCGTTATAGTCTTCGCCGCCCAGCAGGTTCTCGACCGAACCGCCGCGCGTCTTCAGGCGGGTGGCGAGGCGCAGGCCTCCCGTCTCGCCGACGGGCAGGTTCAGCGCGCCCTCGACCATCCGATAGTCTTCGTTGCCGGCCTCGATATTGGCGTAGGCTTCGGTCTCACCCGGCTGAGCGCGGTTCTGGACCAGGTTGACGGCGCCGATCAGGGCGCCGCGGCCGTACAGGGTCGATTGCGGACCCTTGGCGATCTCGACGCGCTCCAGGTCGAACAGTTCGACATAGGAGCCGCGCGACTTGGAGATCGACACGCCGTCCTGGAACACCGAGACGCGGGGTTCGGCCGTGGCGGCGCCCGAGTCGGAGGTGATGCCGCGCATCACGAAACCGGGGTTGTTGGGCGACTGGTTCTGCACCAGGAAGCCGGGCACGAAGGCCGACAGCTGTTCGAACTCCTGAATGCCCAGGTCTTCCAGGAACTGGCCGGAATAGGCGGTCAGGGCGAACGGGACCTCAATGGTCTTCTGTGCGCGCAATTGGGCCGTGACGATGATCTCGTCCAGCGTCGCCGGCTCCGCCGACTGGGCCTGGGCCCCGTGCGCCGCCGCCATCACGCCGGTCAGCGCCGCGGCAGCCATAAGCCGCGTCTTGAATTCACTCGCCATCGTTTTTCCCCAAGCTTGGCCTGAACGGCGATCAGTAACCGGCGGTGATGTCGCCGAGGCGACACTGCGAACGCCGATGCATGACGTTGAGGCGGCGGATGAAAGACAATTAAGCCGTGTACGTTTCATTAACCGCCCAGGCCGCGACGACAGCGGCGTCGGGCGTTTGGCCGAGCGGGTCCGGACGACGGATCAGGTCGTCGGCGGCGCCGTGGAGCCTCTGGGGGCGAAGCCGAAATCGACCATGCTCTGCCGGGGCAGTTCGGCGTCGCCGGCCGTGGAGCGGATCAGCAGTTCGGCGGCGACCGCGCTCATTTCGGCGATAGGCTGAATGACGGCGGTCATGTCGGCGAACCGGGCCAGGGGCGTGTTGTCGAAGCTGATGACCGACAGGTCGGCAGGGACCGCCAGGCCGTTCCGTCTGGCCGTGCGCAGGGCCGCGTGGGCCATGCGGTCGTTGCTGGCCAGAACGGCGGTGGGCCGCGACGGCAGGGCCAGCAGGGTCTCCATGGCGGCGACGCCGGACTCGTAGGAAAAATCGCCGCGCGCGACCAGCGTCTCGTCCAGGCCGTGCGCCGAGGCCGACATGGCGCGGCGATACCCCTCCAGCCGCGCCCCGCTGACCGCATATTCCTCGCTGCCGGTTATGAAGCCGATGCGGACATGGCCCAGGCCCAGCAAATGGTCGGTCGCAAAGGCGGCCGCCTTGGCGTCGTCCATCGACACCGCGAATCCGTCCCCTTCTGCGATCGAGGCGATCCGGGCGAAGGGCAGGCCCAGCTGGCTCAGCAGGCCGGTGATGGCCGGGTTCTCAGAGTGGGGAGGGGTCAGGATGACGCCGTCGGGGTGCAGGGCGGCGATGGCCCCGCGCACCGCCGCATCGACGTGGTCCGAATGGGTGTCGACCAGTTCGAAGATCATCCGATAGCCGTGGGCCTCGCACTTCAGCATGCCGCCCATCAGCATCTGATCGACCCAGTCGGTGCCCTCGCCGGACTTCCAGCCCTCGATGGTCCGGTCTCGGTCGTTCAGCGCCATCAGCAGATAGGAGCGTGATCCCCCCATTCGCCGCGCCGCCAGACTGGGAACATAGCCCAGCTTGGCCACGGCGGCGCGTACACGCTCCTGCACAACCGGTCGAACATTCGGCTCGTTGTTGATGACCCGCGACACGGTCTGCAGCGAAACGCCCGCCTCGGCGGCGACGTGTTTGATGGTGACGGCGCGACGCAAACTCTGATCCCTTATCCCCTGCGCCATTGTGTCAGCCTTGGCCGCGCGAAGGCAAGCACGCCGGTATCAGGCCGGCACGGCCAATGGGGCGGGCAGGTCCACCGACGGGGCTGGACAATGGGTGTCGATGAAGGCCTGATGCGTCGGCAGGTCGGCGACGAAGGCGTTCAGAATATTGGCGGCGCGGTCCATCTCGTCGGTCAGGCCGGTGGAATCGATCCGGTCCACCAGCGGCGGATAGGACCGGGGCCTCACTCCCATGCCGTCCATCACCGCATACCAGCTGACATTGCGGAACAACGGGTCCAGCGCCTCGACAAGGCTGCCGTTGGCGCGGAAGACCTCCAGCTTGTGCTGCAGCCCTTCGGGCAGGACCATGTCGCGGCATTGCCGCCAGAAGGCCGTGTCGTCCCGCCGCGTCAGGGCGTAGTGCAGGATGATGAAATCGCGAATCTCCTCGTAATCCACCGTCATCCGCCGATTGTACTCGGCCGCCAGGTTCGGATCGCAGTCCAGGTCCGGCATCAGGCGGAACAGGAAGTCCATGCCGCGATAGATCAGGTGGATGGCCGTCGATTCCAGCGGTTCGATAAACCCGCTCGCCAGACCCAGCGACAGGACGTTCTTGTCCCAGATCTTCTCGCGCACTCCGGTCTTGAACGGCACCACCATCGGATTGACCACCGGCCGCCCTTCGACCTGCGCCAACAGGCGCGCCGTCGCCTCGTCGTCCGACATGTAGCGGCTGCAGAAGACATGGCCGTTGCCGGTGCGGTGCTGCAACGGGATGCGCCAGCGCCAGCCGCAGTCCTGAGCCTGAGCCAGGGTATAGGGTGTGGGCGGCCCCACATTCTCGGTCTGGACGGCGATGGCCCGATCGCACATCAGCCATTCGGACCAGTCCGTATAGCCGACGCCAAGGGTCTTGCCGATCAGCAGGGCGCGGAAGCCGGTGCAGTCGATGAAGAAGTCCGCCTCGACCGTCTGGCCCGATTTCAGCTTCAGCCCGCTGACGAAGCCGTCGGGCCGCGTCATCACATCCTCGACGATCCCCTCGGTGCGTTTGACGCCCCGCGCCTCGGCGAAGTCGCGCAGATAACGGGCCACCCGTTTCGCATCGACATGGACGGCGTAGGACGCGCCACCGATCGGGGTGCGCTGGGCCTTGAACGGCAGCATGAAACGCCCTTGGGACGCCATCCGGGCCGCAGCGGCGAAATCCATCAGCGGCCGGTCATAACCGTTCATCCGCGCCTTCAGCCAGACCGGATAGAAGTCGCTGATATCCACCGGAACCCCAACGGCGCCGAACGGGTGGAAATAGCTCTCGCCCTTCTGCGTCCAGTCCTCGAACTGGATGCCCAGCTTGAAACTGGCCTGGGTCTTCTGGATGAAGTCGCGCTCGTCGATGCCCAGCCGCTTCAGCATTTCCAGAAAGGGCGGCACGGTGGACTCGCCGACGCCGATCGTGCCGATGTCGTCGGACTCGACCAGTTCGATCTCGGCCATCCGCCCCTTGAAATGTTCGGCCATCAGGGCGGCGGCGACCCAGCCGGCGGTGCCCCCGCCGACAATGCAGATCTTCTTCAGGGGGCGGCGGGGCTGGTCCATGTCGGGTCTCATGCGGCGGAGGCGGCAGGGTCTAGCCCCGCCAGGAATTGGGCGTGTTCGGGGGTGCGGGCGACCAGATCGGCGATATTGGCGCGCATCTCGGCCAGGCTGCGCGCCAGATAGGCCGGGTCCATGGCGTCCACGGCGGGATCATGATGGTCGGGGTACAGGCCGAAGCCGTCATAGATGGCCAGCCAGCTGGCCGGGTGGAACATTTCCCACCGATAGCGGACGAACTGGCCCCGCGCGGTCCACAGGGCGATCTTGCGCTCCAGCGTCTCGGGGACCGGCATCTCGCGACAGTCGCGCCAGAAGTCCGTGTCGGTCCGCCGGTTCAGCTTGTAGTGCAGGATGATGAAGTCGCGGACCCGCTCCATCTCGCGCGCGGTCTGGTCGTTGAACTCGTCCAGGATCGGCTGGGCGAAGCGGCGGTCGGGGAACAGGGCTTTCAGCCGTTCGATCCCGGTCTCGATCAGGGCGATACTGGTGCTCTCCAGTGGCTCCAGGAAGCCGGACGACAGACCTATGGCGACGCAGTTCTTGGCCCACGCCTGCGATCGCCGACCGGGGCGGAAGGGAATGCGGCGCGGCTCCGTCAGCGGATCGCCCAGCAGGTGTGGCATAAGCTCGGCCAGGGCCTGATCGTCGCTCAGATGGGCGCTGGAGAAGACCAGTCCGTTGCCCGCCCGGTGTCGCAGCGGGATCCCCCACTGCCAGCCGGCCGATCGGGCGGTGACGCGGGTGAAGGGCGCCGGCGCGTCGCCGGGCCGGTTCTCGCTCTGCACCGCATAGGCGGCGTCGCACGGCAGCCAGCGGCCCCAGTCCTCGAACCCGACGCCCAGCGCCTCGCCGATCACCAGCCCCTTGAAGCCCGAGCAGTCGACGAAAAGATCGCCCTCGACCTCGCGTCCGTCGTCCAGGGTCAAGGCGCGCACGAAACCGTCCTCGGGCCGCAGCTCGACCGAGCGGATGCGGGCGTCGATCCGGGCGCAGCCCCCGGCCTCGGCATAGGCGCGCAGATGCTGGGCGAACAGGCCGGCGTCCAGATGAAGCGCCCAGTCGAACACCGACAACTGCGACGGCGGATGGGGCGAGGGCAGGGTGAACTTGCCGCCCGCGGCCAGCGCCGCCCCCAGCGAATAGGCCGCCAGCGGAGCGGCGTCGCCCGCGCGGCGCTGTTTCAGCCAGTAGTGATGAAAGCCGATCCCTTTGACGTCCTGTCCATACAGGCCGAAGGGATGGATGAAGTCCGAGCCCGGCCCGGACCAGTCCAGAAAACGAATACCCAGTTTGCAGGTCGCCTGGGTCGCGCGCATCACGTCGTCGTCGCGCAGCCCCAACTGGCCATAGAAGCGACGGATGGTGGGAATGGTCGCCTCGCCCACGCCGATCGTGCCGATGTCGGACGACTCGACCACGGTGATCTTCAGCGGCGCAGTGCGGAAATGCTGGACCAGGGCCGCAGCCGTCATCCAGCCGGCGGTGCCGCCGCCGACGATGACGACAGAACGGATGCGAGGATCGTCGATCTCATCCATGGACGAATACCAATACGCGAAAAAAGAGGCCGGCGACACGAATGTCGCCGGCCAGTCTGCTCAGGAAGAGATCAGAAGCGAGCGCGCACGCCGAGCATGTAACGGGGCTCGAACTGATTGCGGCTGTGGAACTGCTTCTGGCCGGGTTCGAACTCGAAGTAGTATTCCTCGATTTCACCGAAGACGTTCGAGCCGTTGGCGTAGACGGTCACCATGTCGTTGACGTCATAGGTGATGTTGGCGTCCACGTACTGCGACGTATCCTGGTAGATCGGGATTGCGCCAAAGGTGTTGGCCAGTCGCGGCGTGCGATAGTTCCACGCCACACGAACCTGCAGACGGTCGCCCTGGTACCAGACGGCGGCGTTCATCGAATGCTCGGAGTTGTCGGGGAAGGGCAGGTCCTCGCCCGACAGGTTCTGCGCGTTCTGTGAACTGTCCGAATAGGTATAGCTGCCGTCGAAGCCGAAATCGCTCCAGATCGGCGTGTCGATGAAGTCCGACAGGCCGATCTTGGCGCCCAGTTCGACGCCCTGCAGTTCGCCACCCTCGCCCTGGACTGGGCGATTGACGTCGACCATGCGGCGAATGATGCCGTCGCCGTCAGGATAGGAGCCGCTCAGGGGCACGGTTTCGCGCTTGACGAAGCTCTCGATGTTCAGGCGGAAAATGCCCGCATTGAACATGGTCGCCGGGCCGAAATAATACTCCAGCGCCAGATCGTAATTCGTCGAGCGCCAGGGATCGAGTTCGACCGTGCCGCCGATGGTCGCGCCGGTGACGCGTCGGATGCCGAGGGGCGGGGCGCTGGGATCGTCTGGCGTCGGACCCAGGGAGTCCACCGTCGAGATCGTCACGCCACCGCCGTAGTTGCCGAGATCCAGAGGGATCATCGTCTTGGCGTAGGACGCGCGAAGTTTCAGCTTGTCGGTGAAATCGTACCGGAAGTTCGCCGTCGGCAGCCAGTCCGTATAGCTTCGGCTCGAGATGGTGTCGCCGACGTCGTTGTTGGTGTCGCCATAGGCACGCGTATCACCCGTCAGATTTTGGCGAGCCCGCAGTTCCGTGCGCACCATCCGCACGCCCAGGTCTCCGGTCAGATTGCCGAAGCCCAGGGCGAAGTTGGTGTAGGCGCTGTCCTCGTACAGATCGACGTCATAAGTGTTGCCCGGAATGATGACCTCGTAGGCGTTGCCGAACACGCGCTCCTGGAAAGCGCGCACGTCGTCGAAGTCGCGCGGATCAGCCACCCACACGCCCGGCAGGCCTGAGGTGATCGAGCCGTAGTCGGACATGAAATAGGTGTTGTTGTTCTCGCGCAGCAAGGTCGGACGGTTGACCGTATAGCCTTGGAAGCAGGTCGGGGTGTTCGCGACGGTCCCAGCGGTGCAACTGTTTGGCGTCGCATCGACCGGAAGCGACGCGTTGAAGCCGGGGTTGGTGACGAACTCACCCGACTGGCACTGCGTGTTGTCCATCACGACGTCGATGGCTTTCCACTGGGCCGCGCAGCCCGCCTGGTTCCCTGCGCCTTGTCCGGCGTAGAAGTCGGAGAACAGGTGGAAGTTGCGGATTTCGACCTCTCGGCCGCTGTGCCGGACGCCGACGTCGATCTTGTTGACGAAGCCGAACAGCGGCGTGTCCTGGAACTCATAGCCGCCGTCGAAGCGCACCACGGTAAGGTCGGAGTTGTTGCGCTGGTTGCCTTCCGACGAATAGGCGCCGACCGTGTAGGAATCGAGATTGGACATGTAGTCGGTCAGCGGCACGGTCCCCAGACCGCCCGGCAGCGGCGTGTCGAAACCGCTCCAGGCCAGACTGGAGCCCGTCTGGCTGATGTGCAACTGCGGGTCCGCGCCATAGCCGAACGGGTTGGGCGAAATGTAACGTCCGCCCTGGCTGCCGACGACGCCGTTGGAATAGCGCGAGGCGGGATAAAGCGCCGCGATCGAGGCGGGATAGAAGGTGCCGCGCGTCCGGTCCGCGCCTTGGCGGAACAGGGTGAAGGTACGATCAGGACCGTATTCCCAGTTGGACAGATCGCCCTGGACCTGACCGTTCATACTCTCCAGGTTGGCTTCGGCCTTGATGGCCCTTGCGCTGAAGGTGAACGGGCCGCCCTTGTCGTAATCCAGCTCCAGATTGAAGTTCTTGGACTCGTTCTCGGTCGCCCGGTTCACGGTGAATGAGTTCATCCACCAGACGTCGAGGTCGTATTCGCTGACATTCAACCAGGGCAGACCATTGGGGCCGCCGTTCACGCCGGTCTCGACGAAGTCTGTCGGCGTCGTCCAACCCAGCCCGCTCCAGCGGTTCGAGATGTTCAGGCCGGCGGCGCGGTTGTATTCCTGCTGGTGGGTGTAGAAGACCTCGGCCGTCAGGCGGACGCCGTCCTCGATGTCGAACTGGAAGGCGCCGTTCAGGCTGTAGCGTTCGCGCTCAACGGCCCGGCTGAAGCTGTCGTAACCATGAGGCGAAATCCAGTTGGGATCGGTGGAATCAGGACCGCTCCAGTCGTTGTTGCCCAGAACGCTCTGGCTGATGCCCGAATAGTTATTGCCCAGGTTCGACTTGCTCATCACCCCCGAGATCATCACGCCCAGCCGGTCGCCGCGCCAGTTCAGCAGGCCGTTGACCAGATAGTCGTCTTCCGCCGTGCGTTCGCCGGTCTGATACTCGGCGGCGGTGAAGACGGTCGGGCCGTAGTCGAAGTCCATCGGGCGGCGCGTCCGCAGGTCGATGGTGCCGGAGATGCCGGAAAGGGCGTTCGACACGTCCTGCGACTTGAACACGACGATCGAGTTCATCAATTGCGACGGCACGTCGTTCAGGTTCGGCTGGGCCGTACCCAGGTTGCCGGGCGCCAGATATTGTTCACCGTTCAGCAGGGTGATCACCTGAGGCAGGCCGCGGATGTTGACGGTCGAACCCTCGCCCGCGGACCGCTGCACCTGGATGCCCGGAATACGCTGCAGGGCGTCGGCGACGGTGACGTCGGGCAGTTTGCCGATGTCTTCCGCCGAGATGGCGTCGACCAGAGCGGATTCGTTGCGCTTGATGTTGATGGCCTGGGCCTGCGACGCCCGGATGCCGGTGACGACGATTTCGCCGACCTCGGTCGGGTCTTGGGGCGCCGGGATCGGCGCCTGTTCCGGGGTCTGGGCATAGGCCGGCGCGACAAGCGCCGAACTCGCCATCAAGGCCGCCAGCATGGGCCTCTTGTGGATTCTCATCTCGTTTTCCCTCCTCATTGGCGCCGCGTTTTTGTTGTGCGGCATTGGCTCAAGGCTTGATGATCGACCCTGAAAGCGTGACGTTCGCGCTCAACCCCGCCTCGGCGGCGTCGCGGGCGACGGTGATGCGGTAATCGCCCGGCGCGATGCGCCAGCCGGGCAGTGCGGTGTCATATTCGGCCAGGATGCGCGGCTCGGCCTTCAGCACGATGCGACGCGTCTCGCCCGGCGACAGCGTCATCCGCGCAAAGGCGGCCAGACGCCTGGGCTGGTCGGCCGAGGCGACATACAGCTGGGCCACCTCGGCTCCCGCCCGGTCGCCACTGTTGGTCACATCGACGGCGACGCTCAGACCCTGGGTGTTCGAGACCGCCAGGTTGGAATAGGCGAAGCTTGTGTAGCTGAGGCCGTAGCCGAACGGGAACAGCGGCTTGCGCCCCTCGCGTTCGTACCAGCGATAGCCGACGTCCGACCCCTCGACATAATCGACGGCGAAGGGCTGCAGCACGGCCGCCTGCGGCGCCCCGGGGTTGGAGGCGGCGGCGGCGTCCACGGCCTTCATCTCGGCCAGGCCTGGCACGGTCGGGCGCGGCGCCTGATCGGCCGAGGCGGGGAAGGTGATCGGCAGGCGGCCGGACGGATTGACCTCGCCGAACAGGATGCGGGCGATGGCTTCGCCGCCGCGCTGGCCGGGGTACCAGGCCTGGATCACCGCCGGGGGCTTCTCCAGCCAAGGCATCAGCACCGGCCCGCCGGTCTCCAGCACCACCACCGTCCTGGCGTTGGCGGCGGCCACGGCCTCGATCAGCCCGTCCTGGTCGTCCGGCAGCGACAGGCTCTCGACGTCCTGGGCCTCTGTGGTCCACTGGGTGGCGAAGACGACGGCGATGTCCGCCGCGCGCGCCGCCGCAGCCGCCGCCGCAGGATCCCTGCCATCGACATAGGTCACGGTCGCGTCCGGCGTGACGGCGCGGATCGCGTTCAGCGGCGAGGACGCATGCCAGGTCATCCGCGCGAAAGACGCCGCAGCGCCTGAGGTCAGCGGAATCTCGACCGGCGCGCCGCCGACCGACCGCACCTGGGACGATCCTCCGCCCGACAGCACGCCGACATCGGCATGGCCGCCGATGAGCACGATCCGCTTCGCCGTCCTGGCCAGGGGCAGGACCCCGCCCTCGTTCTTCAGCAGCACGATCCCCGCCTCGGCCGCGCGCTGGGCGATCTCGGCGTTCCGGGCGTAGTCGATGGGCTGCGGGGTCGTGACCACCGGCGCGTCCAGCACCCCGGTCTCGATCAGGCCGACCAGCAGGCGACGCACCATGTCGTCCAGCCGCGCCTCGGGGATCCGCCCGGCGTCCAGGGCTTCACGGAAGGGGGCGTCGAAATACAGGGCCCGGTCCAGCTCCTGGCCCGAGGCCTGGTCCAGTCCCGCCAGGGCCGCCTTCTCGGTCGAATGGACCGCGCCCCAGTCGGACATGACCCAGCCGTCGTATTTCCAGTCGCGCTTCAGCACCTGGTTTAGCAGGAAGTCGTTCTCGCAGGCCCAGTCGCCATTGACCTTGTTGTAGGCGCACATGACCGAGCCGGGATTTCCCCGCTCGATGGCGATCTGGAAGGCCAGCAGGTCGCTTTCGCGCAGGGACGCCTCGTCCAGGCGCGCGTCCATGATCATTCGCCCGGTCTCTTGCGCGTTGAAGGCGAAATGCTTGATGGTCGAGACGATCTTGTTCGACTGGACGCCGCGGATATGGTCCCCGGCCATGACCCCGGCCAGCAGCGGATCCTCGCCCAGATATTCGAAATTCCGCCCGTTCCACGGGTCGCGCGTCAGGTTCACCCCGCCGGCCAGCAGGATGTTGAAGGTCTTGGCTCGCGCCTCGGACCCGATCATGGCCCCGCCGGCATAGGCGATCTCGGGATCGAAGGTGGCGGCCGTCGCCAGGCTGGAGGGCAGGGCGGTGGCGACGTCGCCCTTGCGCTGTTCGACCTGGTTGGCGACGCCCAGGCTGGCGTCGCTTTCGCGCAGGGTCGGTATGCCCAGGCGGGGTATGCCGGGGATATGGCCGGCCGAAGGAATCATGTCGGCGACGGGAGCGCCGGGCGTCTGCGCGGCCATCGGCGGGAAATAGCCGTGGATCAGCTGCAGCTTCTCGTCACGCGTCATCCGGGCCAGCAAGGCGTCGGCCCGGGCGGCGGCTTCGGTTGGGACGGGGGTGGCCGAGGCGGGTTCGCTCGAGACTGCCCGGCCGTCCGTCTGGGCGAAGACCGCGACAGGCGTCATGCCGATGGCCGTCGCCAGGGCGAGACGACTGATCAGCGACAACGAGAGGAAATTCATACCGGCTCCCAAACTCATCCAGGGACGGCGACGGCCGTCAGAACAGAAGTTGGGACGCGGCGCACACCATCGGGGATGACGGCGGGCAGCCGACATCGTTGCTCGCCGAGGCGAGCTTTTCGATCATGTTTGCGGATGGCGTTTGTCGCGCCGTGGTTCGCCGGCCCGAATGGCCGATGATCGTTCCGCTCCCTGCACGGAGGATCTTCGTCCTCTCGCAAGCAAAGGAAAGCACGGATTGAGAGCGTTCACAATACGAAATGGATGTAATGGAACGGCGTTATGCCTGATGGGCGGATCACAAGTCGTTTCAGTCAGAGGTCCAGTCAAACGCCGCAGCGCAAGTCCGCCCGGGCGCACCTAAGCGTAAAACCCAGGCGCGCACTGCGCCTGGGTTCGCCGGTCCGTCTGACGACATAGAGAAGCTTGGATGCAGGGCGGTTCGGGCTCAGATCACCCCGATCATCGAGGCCACCAGCGGGTGGCGCACGATGTCGCGTTCGGCGAGGCGCACCACGGCGATTTCGTCGATGGCCTCCAGACGGGCCGAAATATCGGCCAGGCCGGAAATGCCCGGCAGCAGGTCGGACTGCTGCGGGTCGCCCGTGACCACCATGGTCGAATGCCAGCCCAGCCGCGTCAGCAGCATCTTCAGCTGGACGTAGGTGCAGTTCTGGGCCTCGTCGACGACGATGAAGGCGTTGTTCAGGGTGCGGCCGCGCATATAGCCGATGGGCGCGATCTCGATCAGGCCCTCCGCCATCAGGGCCTTGACCCGCTTCATGCTCAGCCGGTCCGAAAGGGCGTCGTAAAGCGGGCGCAGATAGGGGGCCAGCTTGTCCTCCATGTCGCCGGGCAGGAAGCCGATCGACTCCCCGGCCTCGACGGCGGGGCGGCTCAGCACGATGCGGCCGACCTTGCCGGCCTCCAGCGCCTCGACCGCCTTGGCCACGGCCAGATAGGTCTTGCCCGTGCCTGCCGGGCCCAGCGCCATGACCAGATTATGCGCGTCGATGGCCGCCATCATTTCCGTCTGGCCCTCCGACTTCGGCTTCAGCGTCTTCAGATAGCCCTGCTCGCGGTCGTCGTTCGAGGAATGGGGCGACCATCCTGACCGTTCGTTATGGGGGGCGTGGAGCCGACGCACCTTCGACTCCTCCATGAACTCCCGCGAATCCAGGATTCCGTTTTCACGGGACTGACGCTTCATTGCCGCACGCTTTGTCATGGACGTCTCCAGGGCATGAAAAAAGGCGGACCCATACGGGTTCCGCCTTGGCTGGTCTTGGGGAGGAAAAGGCCGTGGCCCGTGTCGTGACGGCCGCCCGGATCGACAGCTTGGCCGTCAGAAACGGGACTGACCCGCCGCCCAACAACCGAACCCGGATCCCAACGCGCCACGCGAAGCCCCGACTAATGACCGGATCGGGCTTGATCCGGCTTCGGATCCGGGGCCGAAATGGCGACCCACGAATCGCATCAACACTCTGATGCTAACGTGGTTAGAAATCTGTTAAAGCCCTCGTTTTTAGAAGATTAGGCGGCGTTCTGATGACCATTTACACATTGGGCGACAGCAAACCGCAGTTTCCCGCGCCTGGCGAATACTGGGTCGCGCCGAGCGCATCGGTGATTGGGAACGTGATTCTGCACCCCAACGCCAGCGTCTGGTTCGGCGCGGTGCTGCGTGGCGACAACGAGCCGATCGTTGTGGGGCCCGACAGCAACATCCAGGACGGCAGCGTCCTGCACACCGACATGGGCTCGCCCCTGACCCTGGGCCGGGGCGTCACCGTCGGCCACCAGGCCATGCTGCATGGCTGCGAGGTCGGCGACTACAGCCTGATCGGCATCGGGGCGGTGGTGCTGAACGGGGTGAAGATCGGCCGCAACTGCATCATCGGCGCGAACGCCCTGCTGACCGAGGGCAAGATCATTCCCGACAACAGTCTGGTCGTGGGCCAGCCGGGCAAGGTGGTGCGAGAGCGCGATCCCGACCAGATCGCCGTCCTGCAGATGTCGGCCGAACATTACGTGCAGAACTGGAAACGGTTCGCGGCGGATCTGCGCGCCCTCTAGTCTCCGCTCAACCCGGCTAGCGCCGGGATGCGCGGGATCAGGAGGCTAGAATCCTTCGCGCCGCGTCGGCGTCCTTGTCGATCTGGGCCTTCAGGGCGCCCAGCCCGTCGAAGCTTTCCTCGCCGCGCAGCCAGGCGACCAGTTCCGTCTCGATGACCTGGCCGTACAGGTCGCTGTCGAAATCGAACAGCCAGACCTCGAGCAGCGGGGTCTCCAGCGCATACATGGGCCGCACGCCCAGGCTGGCGACGCCGTTGACGACCCGCCCGTCCGCCAGACGGCTGCGGGTCGCATAGACGCCGTAGGCGGGGCGCATGTAATCGCCCAGCGCGATGTTGGCGGTCGGCACGCCGATGGTGCGGCCGCGCTTGTCGCCGTGGATCACCTCGCCCTGAAGAGCAAAGGGGCGGCCCAGGATGGCGGCGGCCCGGTCCATGTCCCCGGCCTTCAGGGCTTCCCGCACGGCGCTGGATGACAGTTTCAGCCCGTCGGCGTCATCCAGCCGCTCGGCCACCGAAACCGTGAAGCCCAGCCGCTCGCCATAGGTCTTCAAGGCTTCGGGCGAGCCGGACCGCCCCTTGCCGAAGGTGAAGTCGAAGCCGACGGCGGCATGGCGCACGCCAAGCCCCCGCGCCAGCACCTTTTCGGCGAAGTCCGCATCGCTCATGCCCGCCATCTCGCCGTCGAACGGCAGCAGATACAGGATGTCGACCCCCAGGGGCGCCAGGGCCTGGGCCATCTGGTCCGCCGTCATCAGGCGAAAGGGCGCCGCCTCGGGTTGGAACCAACGGCGCGGATGGGGATCGAAACTGACCACGCCGAGCGGCGCGCCCAGCCGTTCGGCGGCGGCCTTTGCGCCCGCAATGACCGCCTGATGCCCCCGGTGCACGCCGTCGAAGGCGCCGACCGCGACCGCTGCGCCCCTCAGGGCGTTCGGCAGGTCGCGCCAGTCGCGGACGATCTGCATCAGCGCTGGGAGGGCTTGCGCCGGCGCGGAACGCGGACGACGGCGACGCCGTCCATGATCATGGTCTCGCCGACAAAGCCTTCGCAGCTCAGCTTGACCCGTGCGCTCTCGGCCTCGACCTCGATCACCGTAATCAGGATGCGGACGACGTCGTCGATCCGCACCGGCTGATGAAAGGCCAGGGTCTGGGAGATGTAGATCGACCCGGCGCCCGGCAGGATGGTGCCGACCACGGCCGATCCGAACGAGGCGCTCAGCAGGCCATGCGCGATCCGGCCGCGATAGGCGGTCTTGGACGCAAAGGCCTCGTCCAGGTGGACAGGGTTGAAGTCGTCGGACGCCTCGGCGAACAGCCGAATCCGGTCCTCCGTGGCGACCACGATTTTCTCGGCGGCCATGCCGACGTGAAGTTCGTCCAGGATGTAACCACCGGACGGATGCTGCTGTACCAATTCGACCATGCTGCAGGCTTTAGCTGCGGTGCGACAAAATGGCGAGCCTTACCAGGCGAGTTCGAGCGCGGCGTATCGCGCATATGTTGTTTCAGCCTTCAGCAGATCGCCGGCGCGGGCGGGATCCAGCGTCCCGTCCTGGCCCCGGGCCTGGTCGCCGTGGATGCCCTGGGCGATGAACAGGCAGTCCAGGGCCTGGGCGTTGGCCCCCATGATGTCGGTGACGACGCCGTCGCCGATGCACAGGACGCGCGACCGATCGACCGGTCGGCCCAGCAGCGTCTGCGCCTCCTTGATCGCCAGATCATAGATCGGGGCATAGGGCTTGCCCGCCATGACGACCCGGCCGCCCAGCGACTCGTACAGGTCGGCCAGCGCCCCGCCGCAGTAGATCAGCTTGTCGCCGCGCTGAACCACCCGATCGGGGTTGGCGCAGATCAGCTCCAGATCGCGCGCCGCGCCGACCGCGAACCGCTCGCGATAGTCCTCAGGCGTTTCGGTCGTGTCGTCCACGGGGCCGGTGACGGAGATGAAGGCGGCGTCCTCTGCGCCGGCGGCGCGGTCCAGCCCCAGCCCGGCGTAGAGGGGGGCGTCACGCTCTGGCCCGACGATCCAGGCCGGGCCAGGCGCCCGCTTGGCCAGTTCGGCGCGCGTGGCGTCCCCGGAGGTGACGAAGGCCTTCCAGGCCTCGCGCGGCACGCCCAGGCCGTCCAGCTGGGCGATTACGTCCGAGGCCGGCCGGGGCGAGTTGGAGATCAGCACCACATGCCCGCCCTCGCGGTTGAACCGCGTCAGAGCATCGCACGGGGTCGCCCAGCTTTCGCGCCCGTTGTGGATCACCCCCCAGACGTCGCAGAGCAGGATGTCATAATCGCCGGCGACGGCGCCGAGGTGGGGCAGGGCGTGGGGGAGGGTCATGGGCGTCTGAGTAGCCGCTCGGACGCCATGACGAAAGTCTCCTCCCCATCAAATGGGGAGGAGGCAGACAGGCCGGTTCAGCTGAACCGACGCCTTTGTTCGGCGCTGCGCAGGGTGGAGCGCAGGAAGTCGGCGGGGGGGTCGGTCTCGGCCAGCACCTGTTCCTTGATGGCGCGGGGTTCGCCGAACAGGTGGCCCTGGCCCATCGCGACGTCCAGCTCGAGGATGTCGACGACCTGACGCTCGTTCTCGACCTTTTCGGCGATGACCTCGACGCCGTAGCGGCGGGTCAGGGCGGCGAAGTCGGCGGCCTGGATGTCGGGCATGGAGCGCAGCGGCGCTCCGCCGTCGAGATCCAGAAGCTGTTCGATCAGCAGGTCGGCCGACACCTTGATGAACTTGACGTCCGCCCGCTGCAGGTCGGCGAAGTCGAGGTCCAGCGTCTGGACCTTGTCCAGCGAGAAGCGGAATCCCATGTCGGCCAGCCGCGCCATGTTGCGCGCCTCCACGGCGCCGCGCGCGTCGAAATTGGCCTGGCCCAGCTCGAAGATCAGGGCCTGGTTCAGATCGCGGTTCTCGCTGAGGAACTCCAGGAAACGCGGGAAGAAGGTCTCGTCGCCCAGCGAGGTCAGGGCCACGTTGCAGAAGACCCCGACCTTGCGGTCCTGGCGCGCCAGCCGGCGCACGATCTGGGCGCAGCGGAACAGCAGCAGATTGTCGATGGCGGGCACCAGGCCCTCGCCTTCGGCCAGCGACAGATATTCGGCCGGCATCATGACCCGGTCGGTCGCGTCGCGCAGGCGGGTGAAGCTCTCGTAAAAGATCGTGCGGCGCTGGGGCAGGGATACGACGGGCTGAAGATAGAGGTCCACCCGACCCTCGCTGAGCGCCTCGTGGATGGTGCGCAGCAGGACGTTCGACTGGGCCTGGCGCCGGCCTTCGAAGGTCTCGACCCCGATGCTGGGGGCGGCCGACAGCCGGTGGTCGATGCTCTCGCTCATCTGCTGGACCAGGGTCTCCAGCATTCGCACTTCGCCGGTCAGGGCGTCTGTGTCTGACAGGGCGCCGCTCTCGATGGCGTGGGCCAGTTCGGTCAGGGCGCCCTGGGTCGACTCCATCGCATCGGCCAGCAGGCGGTGGGCCTCGCGGACCTGGTCGATCTCCTTCTTCAGGGCGCGACGGGCGGCGACGCCCGTGACGATGCCATGGAAGGCACCCAGCAGACCCAGCGCCCCGAGCGCGCCCGCCACGCCCGCGCCGGCGCCCAGGCCCGCACGCCACAGGAAGGCCCCCACGGTCATGCCGAGGAACAGATAGGCGAAGTACAGAAAGCCCGTGGTCAGGTTACGCATCGGCTGGCGGTGGCCACTCCCGGATGGAATCGCCTGAGTATCAGGCTATCAATGTCGTTCGGCTAGAGCCGGGGCGCAAATAACCCGGCGGAACTCAAGGGAAACCCAATGGAACTGTTCGATCTCACCGGCAAGGTCGCCATCATCACCGGCTCGTCGCGCGGCATAGGCAAGGCGATCGCCGAGCGGCTGGCCGAACACGGGGCCAAGGTGGTCATCTCCTCGCGCAAGGCCGGGCCGTGCGACGAGGTCGCCGCCGAGATCAACGGCAAGTACGGCGAGGGGCGCGCCATCGCGGTTCCCGCCAATATCGCCTCCAAGGAGGATTTGCAGCGGCTGGTGGACGAGACGAACGCCGCCTTCGGTCAGATCGACATCCTGGTCTGCAACGCCGCGACCAATCCCTACGCCGGGCCGATGGGCGGGATCGCCGACGATCAGTTCGAGAAGATCCTGCAGAATAACGTCATCTCGAACCATTGGCTGATCCAGATGGTCGCGCCGCAGATGGTGGAGCGCAAGGACGGGGCGATCCTGGTGATCTCGTCCATCGGCGGCCTGCGCGGCAACGCCCTGATCGGCGCCTACAATATCTCCAAGGCGGCCGACATGCAACTGGTGCGGAACCTGGCGGTGGAGTGGGGCCCGTCGAACGTGCGGGTCAACTGTATCGCCCCGGGCCTGGTCCAGACCGATTTCGCCAAATATCTGTGGGAGAATCCCGAGCTGCTGAAGACGGTGACGGAGCCCGCGCCGCTGAAAAGGATCGGCCAGCCGGATGAAATCGCCGGCACGGCGGTCTATCTGTGCAGCCCCGCCTCGGCCTATGTGACGGGGCAGACCCTTGTGGTGGACGGTGGATTGACGATTGCCTGGTGAAAACACGCGAGAAGAGCCGAAGTTTGAGCGCGCCACAGAGGCGCGCTCAAACAGCCCGAGGGGCGGCAGCGCCACAAGCGTGCGGCAGGATCTGATCTGGCGCCTGCAGGCCGTCGCCTTCCAGGCGCTGTTTTCGTTCCTGCGCCTGCTCGGGGTCGAGCGCGCCTCGGGCCTGGGCGGCTGGCTGTTGCGGACGCTGGGACCGAAGACGGGCACCCAGAAGACGGTGATGCGCAATCTGCGGATCGCCTTCCCCGACATGACGGACGCCCGGCGCGAGGCCCTGGCGCTGGAACAGTGGGACCGGACGGGGCGGACCTTCGCCGAACTGGCGGTCATGGATCAGCTGACGCCCGAGGGCGGACGGGTCGAGGTGGTCGGGATGGAGCGGCTGCACGCCCTGCGTGACAGCGGCAAGGCGGCGGTGCTGATCTCGGGCCATCTGGCGAATTTCGAAGTCATGGCGGCGGTGATCATGGCCTCCGGCCTGCCGTGCCAGGTGACCTATCGGGCGGCGAACAATCCCTATGTGGACGCCCTGATCCGCCAGAGCCGCGAGCGCTACGGCATCCGCCTGTTCGCGCCCAAGGGCGACGGGACGCGCGAGCTGATGGCGGGGATGAAGCGGGGCGATTCCATCGCGCTTCTGGTCGATCAGAAATACAATCAGGGGCCGGAGGTCGAGTTCTTTGGTCAGCCGGTCAACGCCTCGCCGGGGGCGGCGCGACTGGCGCTGAAGTTCGGGGCGGTGATCCAGCCCCTGTCGGTGGTGCGTCTGCCTGGCGTCCGGTTCCGGGTGACGGCGCATGAGCCGATCATGATCCCCGAGACTGCGGACAAGGCGGCTGATGTGCTGGCGGGCGTCCAGGCGGTGAACCGCTTCGTCGAGGATCGGGTTCGCGAGGTTCCGGAGGACTGGTTCTGGGTTCACCGGCGCTGGCCGGACAGGGTCTATGCGGCCCTGGGCGATCGCCTGGAATCGGCCGCGCGGCGGAACGGCCCGGCATAGGCCTCGACGTCGCGACGTCGGCGGCAGGGACCGCAGTAGGCGCTCGTCTTGATGAAGGCGCGGGGCTTGAGGATGACCGCGTTTATCCGGTCGAGGATGGCCTTGGCGGTGATCGGCTTGACCAGGAATTCGGTGACGCCGGCGTCGCGGGCCGCATAGATGCGGCTCTTTTCGGCATGGCCGCTCATCATGATGATGGGCAGGTAGATGTTGGCGCTGTCCGGGCCGGTGCGGACCAGCCGCGTGAACTCGACGCCGTCCAGCGGGAACATGTTGTAATCGACGATGGCCAGATCGACGGGCTGGTGGCTGAGAATGTCCAGGGCCACGGCGCCGTCGGGCGCTTCGTGAACCTTGTGGATGCCGGCGGAATTCAGCACGGCCGAGGTGATGGCGCGCATATGCTGATTGTCGTCCACCAGCAGAACGGCCAGCGATTGAAGCGATGACATCGGAGCCCCCGAAGCGAGGCGGGGAAACTACGTGTTTATCCTTACTATCGCAAGCTGAGCCATAAAATCAGGCCAGACGCCGGGGCGCGCTGGCGCCGACCAGCAGGGACGGGTCCAGATTGCGGTCGCGCCATTTCAGGCGCCAGCACAGATGGGGGCCGGTGGCGCGGCCTGCCATGCCGACGCGGCCCAGGGCATCGCCGCGCCGGACGGGCTGGTTCGGGGTCACGTCCAGTTGCGACTGGTGCAGATAGGCGCTGATCAGGCCCTGGCCGTGGTCGATCAGGGTCAGGCCGCCCTCGAAATGCATGTTCGGGCGGGTGAAGACGATGCGGCCGTCGGCCGGGGCGCGGATCACGGTCCCGGCCGGGGCGGCCAGATCGACGCCGTAATGGGGCCGCGCCGGCGTGCCGTTCAGGATGCGCTGGGCGCCCCATTCGCTGGAGATGCGGTAGGTCTCGAGCGGCCAGATGAAGCCGTCGCGGAAGTCGTCGGCGTCGGCCCGGCTGGCGAAGGCCTCGGTCTTGAGGGCGACCTCCTGGCGGATGCGGTCCAGAAGCGCCGGATCGCTGGGTTCGACCGTGGCGGGGGGCAGGCCGTCCACGCGGGTCGAGGGGAAGGCGTAGGGCGCGACGTCCAGGACGCGGCGGGTGGATCGGGCGCCGGATCGGGCCTCGATCTCGGCCAGGGCGGGGGCGTCGCGGTCGAAGCCGACGATGAAGAGGCCGTCGGTCGAGGCGGTGGACAGGGCCTCGCCGTCCACGAGGATCAGGGCGCGCGGCTCGGTGCGGCCCAGGGCGTAGCCGCCCTGACGCCAGGCGCCGTTCAGGACCAGATCGACCGCGCCCTGAGCCGCGCCCTGGGGCAGGGCCGAGGCGCCCAGCATCCGCGGAGTCGCCAGGGCCGCGCCGAAGCCGAGCAGCAGCGGGCGGCGGCCGATCAAGGGGCGGTCATCCGGGCGATGAATTCGGCCGGGCCGAAATAGGCCTCCTGCCGGGTCGGGCTCCAGTAGCGCAGCACCTCCAGCGGGATCGGCTTTTCCGTGACGGCGCAGCGCACGAACCGTCCCGGCTTCAACACCGCGAATTCGCCGTCGCCATAGTGGAGGGCGGCCTGTGTCGTGTTCGTCGCGTCCATGGGGTCAGTTAACGATGATCGGGGTTCGAGGCCAAGGACAGTTTCACGCCGTCGCCGGGTTGGGGCCGGCCATTTCGGCCTTGTGATCGATGGCGGCCTGTTTGGCCTCGGGCGAACCCGAGACCGGCGGGCGGGGCCGGCCGCCCATCCGGTCGGTGAACAGGAAGACGAAGGGGTTCAGCGAGATCGACAGCAGGGCGGCGGCCAGGATCAGGTCGTGGGTCTCGCGGCTCATGGCCCCCAGGCTGACGCCCAGGGCGGCCAGGATGAAGGAGAACTCGCCGATCTGGGCCAGGGAGGCGGCGACGGTCAGGCCGGTGGAGCGGTCCAGCCTGAAGACGCGGGCGATGGCCAGGGCGGCCAGCGACTTGCCGATGATGACGATGCCGAGGACGCCCAGAACGGCCCAGGGCTGGCGCACCAGGATCATGGGGTCGAACAACATGCCGACCGAGACGAAGAACAGCACGGCGAAGGCGTCGCGCAGGGGCAGGGACCGTTCGGCGGCGTTGTGGCCCAGCGGCGAGGCGTTCATCACCAGGCCGGCCAGGAAGGCGCCGAGCGCGAACGAATGGAACAGATAATAGGCCAGCCAGGCGATGCCGAGGGCGATGGCCAGGACGCCCAGGGTGAAGAGCTCGCGCGACCGGGTGTGGGCGATGCGGACCAGCAGCCAGGGGATCAGTTTGCCGCCGACGACCAGCATGCCGGCGACGAACAGGCCGACCTTCAGCAGGGTCCAGCCGATGCCCATGCCCAGGGCGGCGAGGTCGGTCTGGGTTCCGGCGGGCACGATGATCATGGGCAGCATGACCAGGGCGATGACGATGACCATGTCCTCGACGATCAGCCAGCCCACGGCGATGCGGCCGACCTCGCCCTTGACCTGTTTGCGCTCTTCCAGGGCGCGCAGCAGGACCACGGTGGAGGCGACCGACAGGGCGAAGCCCATCAGCAGGGCCTCGACATCCCCCAGGCCCAGCACCACCCGGCCCAGGGCCCAGCCCAGGACGGTGGCGACGGCGATCTGGACCAGGGCGCCGGGCACGGCGACCTGGCGCACTTGCATCAGATCCCGGGGCGAGAAGTGCAGCCCGACCCCGAACATCAGCAGGATGACGCCGATCTCGGCCAGTTGCGGCGCCAGTTCGGTGTCGGCGACGAAACCGCCCGTATAGGGGCCGACGGCGACGCCCGCGACCAGATAGCCGACCAGGGGCGACAGCTTCAGCCGATTGGCCAACATGCCGAACACGAAGGCGAGGACGAATCCTCCGACCAGGGTGAGAATCAGGCTGTCGGCATGCGGCATCGAGGCTCCTGTCGCGGGCGAAGGGGTGATTTTTGGATAGGTTCAGGTGGGGCGCTTTGCCCCGTCTGACAAGATGACGCAGTGTCGCGTCGGGTCGAATTGGCGTCGTCTTCGCGCTTTCGTTGCGAAGTTTATGGAGGGCTGGGCGGGGCGCCGGGCCTTCGCCCGGAGTTTGATCTAGAAATACCGTTTCGAAGGTTTGACGCCCCCGCGCGGTTGGTTGGCCTGCAAGCTCGGGGCGCCGAGCGGTGGCGGTCTTATCGCCTAACCCCGTAAGCCTGCGACGGGTCGGCGGTCCCTGCGAAGAACCGTCCCGAGTGCGGCCGAGTATCCCCCTCGACCCTCCGACGGCGTTTTGAGACGCCGTCGGCGCGGAGGGATTGCACCCCGCTCCCGTTCCATCCGCTCCCGCCGCCGCAAGGTCGCAGGCCAAGCGAGCCCTCCAAGCGACGAGACCGGGAGTGATTATAGGGGGTGGGCGAACCCAGGCGGGGAAGTCGGGACGAGAATCTGACAAGCCGCTGGAATCGTTACGGCAGGACCAGCGTCATTGTGATAGTTGGACCCGTTCGGGCCCCCTCCGTCACGGCGCTCTGCGCCGCGCCACCTCCCCCAAGGGGGGAGGATCTCCGTCATCCCATTCCTCCCCCCTTGGGGGAGGTGGATCGCCGGCGAAGCCGGCGAGACGGAGGGGGCGCGGACCTAGAACCAGCCGCCGCGGCGCCAGCGGTCGTCGCCGCGGTAGCGGTCGTCGGGGATGTAGCGGCCGGCGCGGTCGTACCAGCCATAGCCCTGCTGGTAGCGGTCGTAGCCGTCGAGGACGTAGGCCTGGTCGAAATAGGGACCGTCTTCCGCCTCCCACCAGTCGCGGGGGTAGGGGGTCTGCTGGCAGTCGTACCCGCCGTCGTTGCCGTTCCAGGACGGGGCGTAGCGGTCGCGGTAGCGGTTCTCGAAGCGGGGGCGGCACAGATCGCGGGACCAGACGCTGTTGCCGCGCGCCTGGATGGTCGCGCGTTCCTCGGCGTAGATGGCGTCGCGGACCCCGGCGAAACTGTTGCCCGTGACCACGGCCCGGCCCGAGGCGGCCGCGACCCCGACCTGGTTCACGCGGACGCGGTTCTGATCGAACAGCAGCTCGCCGTTATAGAGGACCGCCCCCTTGTCGCCCTTGCAGATCCGGCTGTTGGAGACCGAGACCGAGGCGCCCTCGACCGCCACGCCCTCGACATAGCCGCAGATCTTGGCGTTGCTGACGGCCACCTGGCCGTAGTCGCGCGCGGCGCGGACGATCAGGCCGATGGCGCGGGGGCCGAAATTGTTCGGCTGTTCCGAGCCGATCAGGGTGACCGAGGTCAGGGTGGACGGGGCGCCTGATCCCGGCGTCAGGTCGACGCCCGACTGGGCCCCGGCGACGGCGGTCTCGTACAGGGTCACGGCGGCGCCGTCGGCGACGATGGCGGCCGAGACGGTGCGGGCGTCGATCAGGACGTCGCGCAGGTCCAGCAGGCCGCCGTCGACATAGAGGGCGGCCTCGTCGCCGACGTGGCGGAAGCCGACCCGGCTCATGACGATCTCGGCATTGTAGCCGACCACGCAGGCCGCATCGCCGCCGCGGGGCGAGGCGAAGACCAGGTCGCGGACCTCGACCCGGACGCCGGGCGCGACGGTCAGGCAGGGCAGGCCGTCCGGCGCCTGAAGGGTCGGCGTCGCCGCATCCCAGCGGCGCGGATCGAAGCCGCTGTCGCCGATGACGGTCATCGGCTTGTCGATGTTCAGCCAGCCGACGCAGGCGCCGGCCCGGGCGCGGATGATCAATGTGCCGCCGGGGCGCACGCGCTGGACCGCGCTTTCGATCGCGCCGGTACCGGGATTGCCGCCGCAATCGACCAGGACGACCTCTTCCTGGTGCGGCGGACGGGGCAGGGGGCGCCAGTCGGGGCCGCGATACCGGCCATAGTCATAGCGGCGATGGGCGCGCGGCCGGCTGCGGGTCGGCGGGTCCAGCAGGACGCCGAAGTTGGGCCGGGTCTGGGCCTCGACCTTGGCGGCGACTTGAGCCTGAACCGGGTCGGGCAGGGCCGCCAGGGTGGATAGGGCGAAGGCCGCGAGGAGCGAGACTTTCGCGAGCGAGCGGATGTTCATGCGACCAGACCCTCCCTGTTAACGGCGCTGTTGTTGGGCGCGGGACACCTGGGACAGCAGGGCCTGCAGGCGCGAGGCCGAGGGGCCGAAGCCCGACAGCGCGGATTCGATGCGGTAGGCGACGGCGTCGGCCTTGTCCTGGTCCGCCACACCGGCGACGCCGAGGGCGAAATAGGTGGACATGGCGAACTTGGCCTCGGGGCTACCCTGGCGGGCCGCCTCTTCGAACCACTTGAACGACCGGGCGTAGTCGGCGGGCAGGCCGATGCCCTCGGCGTACATGACCGCCAGCACCAGCTGGGCCTCGGACGAGCCGTTGACGGCGGCCAGCTGGATGGCGCGGACCCGTTCGACCGGGGACAGCCGGCTTTCGGTCGCATGGCCGATCATGGCCTCGAAGGCCTCGATCTGCTGACGGGACAGTTGCTCGGGCGCGGTGACGGCCTCGGGGGTCACGCCCAGATAGCGCAGGGCGCGGCCGACGTGGACGAAGGGTAGTTCGCCCTGCATCCGCGACAGGGCGTATTCATAGGCGTCGCCGCGCGGGCGGCTCTCGTCCGAGAAGGGCACGCCGGAAGCCGGGGCCTCCAGCGGATAGAATTCGAACGGCGGCGTCCACTGGCGCGCCTTGGCCTCGACGAAGCCGGCGTACTGGGCGCGGCCGGGCGAGGAACGTTCGAAATCCTTCATCAGCACATAGGCGCCGACGTCGCCGGTCTGGACCGCCAGATAGTTGTACAGATAGGCGTCGACGTCGTTGCGCTGGAACAGGTTGATCGCGGCCCAGTAGCCGCCGCGCGGACGCTTCTGGCCGAGGCCCTGGCCGTCGGCCGCGCGGCCCAGGGCCTCGCGCGCCTCGGGATTGTCCTCGGGCTCGCCGAACGGGCCGTACAGACCGTCATGCAGCCGGGCCAGGGTGCGATAGCCCTCGGCGTCCTGGGTCGAGAGGACGTAGATGACCCGGTCGCGCACCGCCTCCTGCTCCTCGCGGCTCATCCGCGACAGCTGGCGGTCCAGCACCTGATAGGCGCGGTGGCGTTCGAAGGCGCGGCAGTCGTCGTAGCGCGACAGCGGGCGCCAGCCGCCGCCGAACAGTCCGCCCCTGTTGCGTTCGACCCGGTTGATCGGGGCGTAGCCCTCGTCATTGGCCAGGGCCATGGCGTACCAGACCGCGCTTTCGATCGGGTCCTCGATATTCTTGTCGGTGGCGCGGACGGCGGCGTAGCGCGAACCCAGCTCCAGCTGGGCGAAGACGTCGCCGCGGAAGGCGGCGCGGCGCAGGGCCCGCAGACCGGCCTCCTGGGCGTTGAACTCGGACCCCGTCACCGAGGCGGGGCGGGGGCAGGAGAGGGTGGCGTCATTCTGGCCGCCCCGACGCCAGAAGCCCGGCCGGCCGTCGCCGCAACTGGCCAGGAGCAGAACGGCGATCAGAAGGACCACGATCGCCAGGGCGCCGCCGGCCAGGGGCGTGCGATGCCGCTGGAGACGGAAGGGGTCGTGCGCCGTTTTGTCGTGCTCCTTCATCAGTCGCTGTCGCCCCCGGTAATCCTGTGTACGCCATGACGCAGGACGACGCCCACGTGCGCCGACAGGTCCGATCGTTCATCATGGTTAACGCTGTTTTGCGACAAAGCTGTGCGGCAGCAAGCCCCTATTTTCAGGCCGGAGAACCTTGTTGTTTGATTTCCGATGCTTAGAAAATTCGGTCCTGAGACGAAAGCTCGCGTCGGAGACGACCGCCCCCTATATCGGCTGCGAATCGAAGGAGCCGCCCATGTCCTACGTCGCCCGCGACGACCGCCCCGCCGACAAGGCTGACCGTTACGCCGAGGTCGAGGCCGAGGTGCTGGCCGTGCTGGAGGGGGAGCCCAATCTGACGGCGCGGATGGCGACGGTGGCCTCGATGCTGGCCGACGCCTTCGACGACTTCTTCTGGACGGGCTTCTATGTGGTGGCGCCGGACAAGGCCGACGAACTGGTGGTCGGGCCGTATCAGGGCACGCTGGGATGCCTGCGCATCGCCTTCGGGCGCGGGGTGTGCGGGGCGGCGGCGGCGACGCGGCGGACCCAACTGGTCGAGGACGTTCACGCCTTCCCCGGCCATATCGCCTGCGACAGCCGTTCGGCCAGCGAGATCGTGGTTCCGGTGCTGGACGCGGCGGGCGAACTGATCGCCGTGTTCGACGTGGATGCGACGACGCCGGCCGCCTTCGACGTCGTGGACCAGGCGGGGTTGGAGCGGCTGATGGCCAAGGTCTTCGCCGCCGGTTGAGCTGAAAAACAGGGGGAAGGGATGGAGGACGAGATGACGCAACGGGTGATGGTGATTACCGGCGGGCACGGGGTGCTGGGCCGGGCCGTGCTGGAGGCCGCGCAGGCGGCGGGGCTGGCGGTGGCCGTCATCGACCACGCCGAGGGTCATCCGGTCCCGGCCGGGGTGCTGGAGATCGGCGGGGTGGACCTGACCGACCCGGCCCAGGCCGAGGGGGCCGTGGCCTCTGTCATCAGCCGGTTCGGGCGGCTGGACGTGCTGGCCAATATCGCCGGCGGCTTCGTGTGGCAAACGACGGACGACGCGGCGCCGGCCTGGGACCGGATGCAGGCGCTGAACCTGACCACCGCCCTGAACGCCAGCCGCGCGGCCCTGCCCTATCTGAAGGCGGCGGCCGACGGGCGGATCGTCAATGTCGGCTCGGCCGCGGCGCTGAAGCCCGGCGCGGGCATGGGGGCCTATGGGGCGGCCAAGCTGGGCGTTCACGCCCTGACCCAGGCCCTGGCGGAGGAGCTGAAGACGACGGCGGTGACCGTCAACGCCGTCCTGCCCTCGATCATCGACACCCCGACCAATCGCAAGGACATGCCGGACGCCGATCCGGCCGCCTGGGTGGCGCCGGCCGATCTGGCGGCGGTGATCCTGTTCCTGGCCTCGCCCGAGAGCCGGGCCATGACCGGGGCGCTGGTGCCCGTGACCGGGCGGGTCTGATGCGGGGCGAGCTGGTCCGCAGCGTGCTTTATCTGCCGGCGTCGAACGCGCGGGCGGTGGAGAAGGCGCGGACGCTGGACTGCGATGTGGCCATTCTGGACCTGGAGGACGCGGTGGCGCCCGAGGCCAAGGCCGAGGCGCGGGCGGCGGCGGTGGCGGCGGTTCGCGCCGGAGGTTTTGGGCCGAGGCTGGGGGTGCGGATCAACGCGCTGGACAGCGACTGGGGCGAGGATGATCTGGACGCCCTGGCGGAGGCCGGCGCCGGCCTGATCGTGGCGCCCAAGGTGGAGACGGTGGAGACGGTCCATGCGATCTCGGTTCGGGCGCCGGGGGCGGCGCTGTGGGCCATGATCGAGACGCCGCGCGGGTTGATCGGGTTGAACGACATTGCTGCGGCCGGCGGGCGGCTGGACGGGCTGATGCTGGGGGTCAACGACCTGGCCAAGGCGCTGGGAACCGGGGCGTCGCCGGACCGCGAACCGTTCAAGCCGTGGCTGGCGGCTCTGGTGGTAGCGGCGCGGGCGCAGGGACTGCTGGCCATCGACGGGGTGTTCAACCGGATCGAGGATGCGGACGGACTGGCGGCCGAGGCGGTGCAGGGGCGGCTGTACGGGTTCGACGGCAAGAGCCTGATCCACCCGTCGCAGATCGCCTGCGCCAACGCCGCCTTCTCGCCGTCGGAGGCCGAGGTCGCCCGGGCGCGCGACATTGTCGAAGCCTTCGCCGCGCCGGAGGCCGAGGGCCGTGGCGCGATCCGGGTCGGGGGCGCCATGGTCGAACGTCTGCACCTGGACCAGGCCGAAGCCTTGCTGGCGCGACACGCCGAGGCGACGAACCGCCGGTAAAGCGCCGATCCGGCGTTTCCTATTGCGCCCGGACGCTGTAGGAAGCCCGCCCTTCGAGGAGCCGGGTCATGACCACGCCACAGCCGCTGACGATCGGCATAGATTTCGGTACGACCAATTCCGTCGTCGCCCTGGCCGATCCGAAGACGGGCGCCGTCCTGGTGCAGTTCGCGATCGAGGGCGGCGAGACCGCCACCTTCCGCTCGGCCCTGAGCTTCCAGTTCCACGCCGCCGAGGGCGAGGGGCGGCCCGAACGGATCGTCGAGGCCGGGCCCTGGGCCATCGAGGCCTATGTCGAGGATCCGCACGACACCCGGTTCATCCAGTCGTTCAAGACCTTCGCCGCCAGCGCCGCCTTCACCGAGACCCGCATCCACGACCGCCGCTATACGTTCGAGGACCTGCTGTCCGCCTTCCTGCTGAAGCTGCGCCACCATGCGGGGGCGGCCATGGCCGACCTGCCGCCGCGCGTCATCGTCGGCCGGCCCGTCACCTTCGCCGGCGGGCGGCCGGACGAGGCCCTGGCCCTGGAGCGCTACGAGACCGCCTTCAAACGGCTGGGGTTCGAGGACGTCCGCTACGCCTATGAGCCGGTCGGCGCCGCCTTCTATTTCGCGCGGACCCTGAAACAGGATGCGACGGTGCTGGTCGCCGATTTCGGCGGGGGCACCAGCGACTTTTCGATCATCCGTTTCGAACACACGCCCGACGGGCTGAAGTCCACGCCCCTGGCCCGGTCGGGCGTGGGGGTGGCGGGCGACGCCTTCGACTACCGGATCATCGACAATCTGGTGTCGCCGGAACTGGGCAAGGGCAGTTTCTACACCAGCCTGGGCAAGACCCTGCCGGCGCCCCAGCGCTATTATTCCGCCTTCGCCCGCTGGGACCAGCTGGCCCTGCTGCGGGCCTCGCGCGACATGCGCGACATCCGGGGCCTGGCCTCGACCTCGCTGGAGCCCGAGAAGATCGAGCGGCTGATCGAGGTGCTGGACGACAACCACGGCCACGCCCTGTACCGCGCCGTCTCGACGTTGAAGCAGGACCTGTCGCGCGCCGAGACGGCCCAGTTCTCGTTCGTCGCCGGCGGGGTGCGGATCGAGGCCCCGGTCGCCCGCGCCCAGTTCGAGGCCTGGATCGCGCCGGAGCTGACCGCCATCGAGACCGCCCTGGACGAGGCGCTTCAGGCCTCGGGCCTGCCGCTGGAGGGGATCGACCGGGTCTTCCTCACCGGCGGCACCTCCCTGACCCCGGCCGTGCGCGCCCTGTTCCACCGCCGCTTCGGCGCATCGCGGATCGAGACCGGCGGCGAGTTCGAATCCATCGCCGCCGGCCTGGCCCTGATCGGGCTCCAGCCCGACGTGGAGCGCTGGACCGAGGGCTGAGCCGCCGCCGCGGTGCGGGAACATCGGCGGCGCGCGGGTCTTATTTCCTGAAACCCAGGAGATAGACCATGACCGACCGCAACCGCGAGCAACAGGCCTAGGACGCCCTGCCCCAGGGCGTCGCCCGGGGCCGATCGCTGAACACCCCGCCCGAGGAGCTGCGGCTGCGCGCCGGCGGAATCGGGCCGGGCGGCCAGATCGGGCCCGACCCCATGACGCAGCGGCTGCAGGAAGGCCCGTCGTCCAGCCGCCAGCCCGAAGGCGACCTGCCCCAGGGCCCCCTCAGCGCCGACCCCCGCACACCGGTCCCGACCACCGCGAAGGATGAGGACGTCGACGACCTGGACCAGAGCTGAGGCCGATGGGGGCGGGGAGGCGGCGTCGCCTCAAGCGGAACCCTTGCCGCCGCCCTGCGGCTTGAGCTGAAAGGGGGGCGGACGGTTGGGCTGACGTCGGGTGCGAGCGCTTGTGGAGCTCCACGCCGGGTCTCGCCATGGAGGTGAACAGCCGGCGGAAGGGGATTTCCCGGCAGCTCTCAAACCTCTGTCGACCCGTCCGCGCGAGATTTAATCAGGGGGTCGGGAATAATCGCCGTGCGTGGGCTGTCTATTGCAGGTCCAGCCCACAGAAGGAGTTGACCTGTGATAACCCGCGCCATCATCGCAACCGTGCTCGCGCTGTCCGTATCCACCGCCGCGCTGGCCGCTGATCCGGCCAGAACGGGGGAAACCGCAAAAGGTCCCGCGCTCACGAACGCGCAGGGCATGACCCTCTATACGTTCGATAAGGACAGCGACGGCAAATCGGTCTGCAATGGACCCTGCGCCGCAAACTGGCCGCCCTTCGCCGCCGATGCGGATGCGCAAGCGAGCGGAAGCTATACCGTCGTCATCCGGGACGACGGCTCCCGTCAATGGGCCTACCAGGGCCGCCCCCTCTACACCTGGACCAAGGACGCCAAGCCGGGCGACATCACCGGCGACGGCGTCCTCAACGGCGCTTGGCGCATCGCGCAGCCCTAGGCGCTCTAGGCTGCGGACGCGAGATTAGCAGCTGGCGTGACGGCTGTCCGGACACGACCTCGCCGTTGCGACTATCGGCAGCGGCCGGGGCTCGTTCGGAGCCGCACGGACCTGGCCTCGCAATGGCTCAGCTGAGCCTTCGCAAGCGACTTTGCCTTCCGAATGAGCCCTGTTCGCCGAAAGCGGACTTTCTCGATGTCCCTTAGAGTCAGGCGCGGACAGCCAGCCGGTGCATGGCCGATGACTCCAGTCGCTGAGCCGCTCTTAACCGAATTTGACCCACCTCTTAAGTGGTCTCGACACAGAGTTGGTAGGCCCGGAGGGCGTAGGCTTCCAGGCCGTATCAACGACTTAGGATGTCAAACCCATGACTCAGAAAGCCTGACACCGCTGGATGATAGCGCATTGTGTCAAACCTAAAGGGCAGGGGAGAAGCCTGTCGATCGCATGCTTCTGGCAAGCAGCATCATCTAGGAATGCGGGCGGGAGGCTAAATTGACCGAGCTCGCATAGCGCTACTGATTACCCCCCGTTGTCCGACGGAAATCTATGCTGGCTTAGGCTCGTTTGGATCAGCAGGCTCTGGCTCTTCTGCATCCGTGACGAGGATTTTGTACCGTTGATCATAACGATCACTCATGAGCGCCCGCACGACCAGCTGAGGAATACGGAACTTCCACGCTACGTCGTAGACGGTGATCTCTTCAGCCACGAGTTTCGCACGATACTCGTCGCGCAAAGGCTTGGGCGCGAGTAGCAGCAAGGCCATCCATTCCGCATCATACTCAGAATTGAGCATCGCCGACTGATCTGACGGCGGCGGCGGGGCATCTAGTTCGTCCATAAGGGTGAAGAACTTGTGCCGTTCGTTCACCGCCTCTTCGTCACTATCAAAGAGGTGCATCATCTCCTTGCAGGACACGAAGCGCACCCAACAGGTGTTCAATCCTTTGAAGATGCGGACATCGGCGCGCAGATCGGCATCATCATGCCGGTCCTCACGAAAATCTCTGACGATGACGTGGCCTGGAGAAAGGTCGCGATCTATGGAGACGGCGTACACTTCGATCTCGGTCGCAATACCTGCGTCGATGATCCACTTCTTGATCGCCTCAACCTCAACCGGTGGGTGTCCCGGTTTCGAGGCGGCGGCAAGGCCTTCAGCAAATTTGTATAGGTGCAGAAATGACATGGGCTAGCCAGCAAAGGGGATCGCTGACTAGCCCAGATTGTAGATTCGCGTCAAATGTCCTGCTTAGCAGGGCACGTAAGCATCCAAATCACCGACACGAGTCGCCGCACCTTGGCGCACTTGCGCGTTGGCGCGTTCCAGCTGGTCAGCAAGGTCCGCACCGCTCACAGCGCGATTGTGACCAAGGAAAAACTTCACGTTCGCGACTCGACCGCCGTTGTCCGGGAACAATGCAGTCCCAACGCGTTCGATTTGCGGGTTCATCAACATACCTCCTATCGCCGCCTCACCATTGAGTCGGCGGAAGCCAGAGCACGTCATCTGAACTACCTCCGGTCACAAAGGTTGCCCCGTCGGAGACGGGGATACCGCGGCAAAATGCCGTCATGAGCCTGAAGATGGGATTAATGCGCTGCCTACCAGCGGCGATATACACACTGACTCGCACAAGCGCAACTTGTGGCCGAATGACATTTTGTCCACGCGACCGTGAAGTATCGTCAACGCTAGTTCGCACACATTGCCGAAACGTTCATCGCAGCGAGCGTCGCAGTCACCCTCGCGCATTCAGAGGATGCAGCATACCACGTGAAATCCGGAAACCGAACGCGGAGCAAACCGCTCCTAGAAATGGCCACCAAATGCGGACCCATTGCTGATGCCGAAAGCCAACAAAGACGACAGGTCAAAAACACGAAAACGCAACGGGATGAGACTTACAGAAGCTTGGCCTGAGGAGCAGCCGGGGCAAGCTCAACGCCCCCGGCGATCAGCAGCTCGGCCGCGCCAGGCGCATTCCCGCCCTGGATCGAATAGACCGTCTTCACGGCCTCGACGTCGGCCCAGGCGAACATCTCACGGATCTCCGGCCGGTCGTTGATCGACAGCAGGAAGCGCCCCTCGATCGACCGCAGCTTGTCGGCCATCCGCTGGAAATCGTCGCGCGAGAACATCCCGGCGCCGTAGTCGCCCTCGCCGCCCCAATAGGGCGGGTCTAGATAGAACAGGCTACCGGCGCGATCGTAGCGCGTGATGAAGGCCAGCCAGTCCAGGTTCTCGATCACGACCCCAGCCATGCGATCGTGCAGCTGGCGCAGGCGCGGCTCGATCTTCGTCAGGTCGAAGTTGTGGGGGCTGGTCGGACTGACGCCATACGACCGCCCGGCGACCTTGCCGCCAAAGCCCAGCGTCTGGAGGTAGAGGAAGCGGGCCGCCCGCTCGATGTCCAGCAGATCCCCGTCGGGCGTCTCGCGGATCCGCTCGAACTCGGCCCGCGCCGCCGGCCGCCACGCCAGTTCGCGGATCAGGGCGTCGGGGAAGCGCTGGGCGACGCGGAACAGGGTCACGACGTCGCCGCTCAGGTCGTTGATGACCTCCACGGCGGGGCGGACCCGCCGGCGCAGGAAGACGCCGCCCATGCCGATGAACGGCTCGCAGTAGGCGTCGTGGGGCGTGGCGGCCAGCACGCCGCAGATCCGACGGGCCAGATGCCGCTTGCCGCCCAGCCATGCCGTTGGCGGCTCGCAGGGCGCGACGGGGCGCTGATCAACGATGAGAACATTTAGAGAACAATTCATTTGCGGAGTCGCCTTTTGCACGAGTAGGAGTCCCCGGCTCGCGTGAGCGGGGGCGGCGATCAGCCGGACGGCCGATCGGTCCTGGTCGTGCGGGGTAAGGCCCGCAGATCGACGCGTTGGCGCGCGCCGATCCCGCCCCGGACGGGGGCGAAATGAAGGAGGAGGAAGGGCATGCCGATCGACAAACCGGGTTCGTCACGACCGATGCCGCTGTCGGAGTTGATGCGCCTGGACGCAGAGCTTGCCGCCCGCGTCGTGCGCAATCCGCCGCCGCATCCCGGTCTGCCGGCGTCGCCGGGGCCGGGATCGAACGTCGCCTATGTGTCGAGGGAAGAGAACGACCGCCTTGTGCAGCAGGCGATGGTGCTGGGCCTCGGTCGGTTCCAGGCGCGATGAGCCGCCACAAAGGCATGAGCCAAAAGCAGGCCATCGACTCCGAAGACCTGAAAGAGATCGTGGACTGCTATTTTCGCATCCAGCGCATCCATGCCGGGCTGAACCATATGTCTCCGAGCATTATCCCGCTCATGGCCGCGTCAGCCACGCTCAAGGCCTGCTGGGCTGAGCTGAGCGGGGCTGTCGTCGTTGGGGGCTGGTCCTATCCGGGCGACATGGTGCCCTTGGATGGGAAATCACCAAACCGGTCGGGCGATACAAGGCCCACAGGTCCGATGAAGCGGATCGGTCGGCCGGAGGATTGGGAGTGACGAAGCAAAACGCCCCCGGCAGTTAAACCGAGGGCGCTTGGGGCGGGCGGTCTCACCCAGGGAACGTAATAGACCGCCCACCGAGCGGGGTGGCGCATATTGCCGGGCCACCACCCTCATAGGCCGGCTCCGCATAACCAAACCATATCCTGAACCGTGCGTTCCCCACGTTCGAAAAGCGACAAAGCCGCCGCCCTCGAAAGGACGGCGGCAGGGTTCACGCAACACCTGGATCCGACTTCGCGATCGGTCCGACTCCACAATCGCGAAACACCGTGTCAGGTTCCGGGCCAGGAGGTTTGAAGCCATGGCAACACGGAAGACCCTCATCAAATCCCGCGCAGGCGTCCGCCTTCAGCGCATCGAGCAGCTGGCCCGCCAGCAGGTCGTGCAGTCGTCATGGCGAGTGTCGACGATGCGACAGAACCAGCCTCGCACCTTTGCCGACGAGGTCGAGGCGGAGGACGCGTTCGACATGGAAGTCGTGGCCTCGCTGATGGATCCCGTCATCATCGACATGCAGCGCCGGGGTCTGATCGACTGATGTGCAATCTCTACCGCCAGCGTTCCGGTCCCCAGGCCATCATGGACATGGCCGGCGCCATGCAATCGACTGTCGGCAACCTCGCGCCGGGCGATGTCTACCCCGACTATCCCGCGCCGATCGTCCGGAACGATGCGAACGGCGTGCGCGAACTGGCCTTGGCGCGCTGGGGCATGCCATCGTCCAGGAAGATGATCTTCGACAATGCGACGAAGCGCGCCCAAAAGCTTCGCGCCAAGGGCGGCCCGGTCGACTTCCAGAAGATCCTGGAGTTCGAACCCGACAGCGGCACGACCAACGTCCGCAACACCAGCTCCAGCCATTGGCGCCCGCACCTGTCGCCGGCGCAACGATGCCTAGTCCCGTTCACGGCCTTCAGCGAACCGGGCCGAGACGCGGCCGGCAAGTACCGCCCGATCTGGTTCAAACTGACGGCCGACGATCCCGAACCCTTGGCCTTCTTCGCCGGCATCCACCTTCAGGCCCACACCGGCGTCCGCAAGATCAAGACCGGCATGGAGACGATCGACGTCTTCGCCTTCCTGACGACCGAGCCGAGCGAGCCAGTCAAATCGATCCACCCGAAGGCCATGCCAGTGATCCTGACGATGGCCGAGGAGATGGATGTCTGGATGCGGGCGCCCTGGGATGAGGCCAGGCATCTTCAGAGGGCCACGACGCCAGGCATCCTGCAAATTGTGGAGCAGGGCTTTGTCCGCGACCAGTAATCCTATCTGGCTGACCCTATTGATAGCAGGCGTCGGATCAGCGCTAACCCTGCTCGTGACTTTTGCGACGTGGTTTTTCAGGCGCCCAAATCTACATTTGTCGATCAGTCAGGGCGCACCCAATTTGGTGACCGTTCCGTACCGCGTTAAGCCTGACGGAGGCAGTAACCGGGGTGGTCAGGCGACATGGCTTCGCATCAGCGCCAAAAACAATGGATGGCGGACGGCTAAAGGCCGCGCATTCCTGATTTTTCTTTGTCGGAGGGGCGACGCGCCGATTATCGATCGCGAAGCCATCGATCTTTGGGCATCGGCAGGTGGAGATGGTCACCGTCATGAGTTGCAAATCCCCAGAGGGGTTGTGCGTCACTTCGACCTCGCTTCGGTGTTAGACCAACCATCCGGCCCCCCAAAGCTGGTACTTCCTTCCGAGTATTTCCCACATCGATGGACGAGTGATTTAGCGCTTGGCTCGTACGTAATGGGTGCGGTCGTTGTCGGTGAAGGATTCGACAGCCGAGAAGTTTGGTGTCTCGTTGAGACCAGTCCGACAGCCACGATGACGTATCGACAACTTCCCAATCGTGCGTCTGCAGAGAAGCTAGCCAGAGCCTAAAACGGCGGAAGCCCGCCGCCTCCTCTGAAGATGACGGCCCTTTCGGCTGTCACGCATCGCAGGCCTTTCCCAAGAACCGCGGCTCAGAAATTACGCCGCCACGGGCGGGGTTGCAGCGCCCTGGCCGAGGCAGCGTCACGGGCCTCGCAGCGTTCGACGATGGTTAGCGCATCCACGGTCCGGCCGTTCGCCCGATCCAGGTGGCCAACCGCAGCGTCAGCGAAGGCCGCCACCCCGAAGGATGACGGCCTTGATAGCGGAGCCGAGGCTCGACGCTGAAAGGTATCTGTAGTGCAGATACCCCCGGATTATGCGGAGGTTTAGCCCGGTCGCGGAGGCGGCGGACAATCCAGCCCTCGCATCCCCATCGTGTCGAAGAATCGGCAGAGCCGCCCGACTTGAGCCGCCAGCCGGTCACCCCGCGCCTCGATGGCGATGTCGTAGGCGTCGAGCGCGGCCTCCGAATAGATCGCCTCGGGCGCGAGGACCGGCTTCGGCTCAACCTGCAGATCGGCAGGGCTTGGGTAGAAGGCGCTCCGCGGCGCCTTGGTGGCGCAACCGCTCGCAAGCGAGACGGACGCGGCGAGCGCTAGGGATAGCATCAGGAAGCGAGTTGACCGCATCGGATAGATCCTTTTCGCGGGCGTTGATGATGGGGGTATCGACGGAGGCCTCGCGGGCAGCGGTTTCCCGCGCGCTGGACGCCTTCGCCTCGGTCTTCTGTTTCTCGACCGCCTGACGGTCCCGTTCGCCCTGTGCGCCTCTGGAGGAACAATAGGCTCCGGTCAGGACGAAGGCGGCGATGATGGCGACGATCAACCAGCCGGTCGGGCTGAGCAGACGAGGGATCGGACGGAGGAAGGCGAGGGCGGTCACAGCCCGACGACCTTCTTAGCTGCCGCCGTGGCGGCAATGCGCGCGTCCAAACCGTTGGTGCCGCCGTTCACCTTCAGCGTCACGCCCTTCACGTCATCGCTTAGGGCCGGAGCGATGCAGCCGTGCTTGACGAAGAAGTTGGCGGCAGCTCTGGCGGACGCGACTGGGTCAGTCCGCAGGGTGTCCGGATCATGCTCGTGCCCGGCCTCGCGATAGTTGGCCCGGCCGGTGATCTGTTTCTCGCCGCCACCCCTGAACCTCCAGCCGTCGCCGGGCTGGGTGTTGCCCAGGTTCTTGCGGCCCCACTCGCCGCCATAGACGATGTTGGCGATGGCGTTCTGATGCGCACGGCGAACGGTCGTTCTCTTGCCCGCCACCACCTTGTCGATGCGGCCGAACTTCTCCGCGTCCGCCTTGCTGATGCGATGGCGGCCGAAGGTGTCCAGCAAACCCTGAACCGAATAGTCCAGGCTCTCTTCGCGCGTCGTGAAGCCTTTGCTCTCGACAAACATCTGACCCAGCCAATGCGCCAGGACGAGGCCGGTGAAGCCCTCCGCGGACGCCGCCGCCTCCAGCGCCTCGCGCGTGCCCGCCGTCGCCCGAGGCGCAAACGTGCGGAACCTGTCAGCCGGTATCAGGCCCATGGTCAGTCTCCAGATTTTGGGGTTAGCTGGCCGCCATGAGGGGCGACCAGAATCGTGAACCAGGGCGGCTGTTCATCGCCGCCTTCGTCATCGTGCTGATTGCCAACGTCGTGGTGGCGGTGTGGGGGCTAGTTCGAGCCGTCTGGCATTGACGCGATTGGTGCAAACGCATCGGACCCGCACGGGGTCACTCTGATCTCTCTGGGGCGACGAAAAGGAATCGGCCCCTTGCACCCGCGATTGCACAGCACCAGATACGCCGCTCGCGGATCTGCTGGAATTGGTAGACGGGCGGTGCTCGATAAGCCCTCTGTTTCGGGAGAGGGTTTATCAACACCGTGGCGAAAGTCGTAAGGGTTCGAGTCCCTTGATCCGCACCATCACTCACATCGAAAAGCTTGTGGTGCGTAGCCGGCTGGCGCGAGTCCTAACTGGCGCCTACATAATCGCCCATGATCGGTGAACTTCTCTATTTCGCGCATCGCCACGCCCGCGTTCTGATCGTGGCGGCGGCAATTGGTTTTGCCGTCAGCTTGGTGTCGGGTGGTGAAGCCGTCGCCCACCACATTCACTGGCATTGAGACGAACCCGGTTCGTCAGGCAAACAGGCCGTTGAACCAGATCGTCAGGGCGGCGGCGGCGATGATCACCAGCGCGAAGCAGATGACGGTGATGCGCAGGCCGTGATGCGGCTGATCTGACACCGGCCGATCGAGCAGGCCTGCCGGCGGCAGCTTCATCGCCGCCTCGGCCGCCCAATCCTCACGGCGGATCAAGGTGAAGAGGCGGATCGCCATGACGCTCCATGGCGGTGGGCTGCGATCCCGCTGCACGAAGTCCAGAACGATGAGGGAGAAGGCCAGCGAGCAGAGCGCGCCAAGCGGCAGCAAGGGCGACATATGCTCGACGCGGACCAGCCGCCCCGGAAACACCGTGGTCGCCCCCCTGACCATCAGAAAGATCGCGATCAGAAAGACGACGGAACGCAGGAACAAGCTGCCCGAGATCCGCGTGTGATAGGTCGGCCCGAGCAACCGGAACACGACCGTCATCACTCCACCTGCCGACAGGAACAGCATCCCTGTCAGAACGACCCATGCGTGATGCGTCATGACGACGCCTCCTTGCTTTCCACGGCCGCCCGAAGGCCGGCCTTGATGATGCGCCCCACCAGATTGAAGAAACCGCGGGGGTCGTTGGCGGCCATCCAGCCGATCGCCAGCGCCACGACGCGGAAGTCCAGCACCTTGACCAGGGCGACGATCGACGGCGTCGCCGCCTCGGCCGCCACCGGCCCGGCGAACACGCCGATGCCGAGCGACAGCCACGCCCGAACGCGCGCCTCACGCGTCGCGCCTTTCGACCCATAGGCCGGGATCATGCCGAGGCCGCCCGCGATCAGGCCGCCGCACAGGCCCCAGAACAGAGGCAGTTCACGCGGGTCGAACATCCGCCCCTCCGATAATCAGGCCGTGGTGGAACAGCCGTTGGGCGGCTTGGGGAACCGAGCGGCGACGTGGGGCGCTACCACCCCATGCCAATCATCCTGCTCTTCATCTTCGGTCTGCTGTTCGCCGGCGCGCTCTTCGCCCTCTCCGGCAAGGTCGAAGGCTGGGGCAAATCCAAACGGTTCACCGACAAGGACGCGGATGGCGAGCCGGATGAGCCGAAGGGCCCGGCGGACGGGATCTAGGCGGCGCTCACGGCGTCACCATCATGGCCAGGAAGGCCCCCAGCTTTTTCATCACATAGGGACCGTCGTGGTTGACCGCGTTGGCAGCCGAGAAGCTCTCGCGGCTGATGCCCAGGGCCGCTTCCTGACCGACGCCAGTGATCATGTGGAAGGGCACATAGGCCGTGTCAGACGCCAGGGCCGCGCGGACCAGGTGATCGTTCGTGGCCTGCCATTTATCGATCGCGGCCTGATCGCCCGAGGGGCCGAACACGTTGGTCCCCGGCACGGTCAGGATGATGCATTCCATCCCCGCCGCCCGCAGCGCAGTCACGATGGCGACCGTCTGTGAAAAGATAGCCGGGTCGCCCAGCTGATTCATGCCGAAGGCGATCACGGCCAGCTTGGCGCCGGTCGCGATGGCCGCCGCGAGGCGATCGGGATGCCCGCCGTTATAGAGGCCGTTGACCAGGGTGGACGAGGCCGTCGTGCCGCCAATGCCCAGATTGAAATAGCTGACGGCGCAGGCGGATCGCGCCTCGATGGCCGCCTCCAGCGCATAGCTCCAGCCGATCTGGATGATCGGTCCGCTGGCGTTCGGCGTCCCGTCCTCGTTGAAGCGGGCGACATTGGCGGCGATGGTGTCGCTCGGGATGGCGCCTTGCAGATAGCGCAGGCCGTCGCGGCCGGTGTTGGCCACCAGCTGCTGTTCCGGCTCCGCCCCGTCCGCGATCTCGGTCTGGCTGTCGCCATACCCCAGCAGGCCGAAGGCCGCGCCCGTCCGCATCCGCTTGGCCAGGCCCGGCAGGCAGCGCAGATTGTGTTCGCGGATCGCCTGGAACTCGGCTTCGCGGCCGATCTCGACCATGTTGCGGAAGCGATGAACCGGCAGCAGCTCCATGGCCCCCGGCGTGACGTGCACGTGCCATAGCGCCACCTTGCCGGACGGCAGGGCCGGCAGATATTCCTCGGGATCGCGTCCGCGCGCGACGCCCTCCGCCACGCCGATCTCGCCCGTGACCGGATCGGCCCAGACCAGGTCATAGCGGGTGCGGAACCCCGTGACGGTCAGGCTGACATCATAGGGCGCAGTCCCGCCGAACAGCTGGACCAGCCCGGTCTTCATGTTGGCGCCATAGTCCGTGCCGGCAGACAGCCGGCCGCCGACGATCTTCACCGAGTGAATCTTGAACGCACCGCCGCCGTTGGCGTCCAGGTCCAGACGGATGGCCGTGATGGTGCTGGAGGTCCAGTCCGCGCCGCCGGCCGTCAGGGCCGCCATGTCGAACGTCAGGGTCGTGCGCACATTCAGCGCCGGGTTGGCGGCGATGGTCTTGCGGTGCGACGCAGAATAGCCGTGGCCCGATGTCGTGTAGAACAGAGTCCCGTCGAAGCCGCCGCTCGACGGGTTGGCGGTGCGGGTCAGCTCGACAATCACACGAGTGTAGCGAGACCCGAGGAAGGACAGCGTCCGGCCAACATAGGCGTCGGCCGTCGTTTCGCTAAAGACCGAGCCATCAGCGGCAGGCGTCAACGTGCCGCCGGTCACCGACCAGCCGTCATTCGTATTGGCGAAGGTGTAGTTGGCGAAGGTGTCGGGGAAGACGGCCGCGCTGACGACCGTCAGGCTGCTGAGATATTTGCGTGACGCCCAGACGGTGTTGCCGTTGAAGGCTTCGACGGTCCTGGTCTCGGTCAGCGTATCGGCGGCGATGTCGCTGATCGTCACCGTCTGCGGCGGGATCACCAGGGCGCCGCCCATCCGCGCCAGTTCACAGCCCGGCAGGGCCAGCGTCCGACCGGCGCGACGCATCGTCGTGTCCAGCGCGCGGACCATGGGTGTCGCCGGCGGCAGGCCGACCTCAGCGGAGGCCGCCGCCTCGATCAGGCTCCACGCCGCTCGCTGTCCGGCGATGGGGGCTAGTGTCCTTTGATTGCCGCCCAGGGCGTACCAGACAAGATTGGTGTCAGCCCCGTTGCCCGTCACGGCGTTGTCCCCGATGGCGAGCCCGATCCCAACCAGCGCACCGGCGTTGGTCGCGGTCCAGTTCACCAGATAACGCCACGCTGGATCCGTAAGGTGATCGAACGGCAGAGACATGGGCTGGGCGCCAGCCGACGTCGGATCGGTGGCGACGGTGGCGACCGGAACGGCGGCCGTGACCAGCAACTCGTCGCGACTATCGGTCCCTGGCGCGGCCGACAGGGCCACCGCCATCGGGCGGCGATAGATGCGATACCGGATCGTGTCTGCCAGGTTGAGATCGAAGACGATCGGCGCGATGGCCTTGGCCCGAACCGGCCGGGGCGTGCTGAAAGCGAGGGCCAGCTCGCGAAATCCGTCGGACGCCCGCCATGCGGCCGGCGCCTGCCAGCGCACATTGATTGCCGCCCTTTGCCGCTCGATCACCGAGGCGACGGCGCTCAGGACGACCGTGGGAATACTGGCGGCCGTCTCGGTGACGATCTGGCCCCAGGCGCGAAAGCCCGCAGGCGGCGTCTGATAGACAGGCGCTCCCGTGTCGCTGTCCGAATACAGGCCGCGCAGCCAGGCGGCTTCCGAACCACCCAAGACGTCCCGCGCGAAGTTCAGTTGCACACGCGCATTGGCGGCGTTCAGGGCGCTGACGACAATCAGAAGCTTTCGACCGGCCGGCTCGACCTGACCGCCCAGGGGGATATCGACTCCGATCTGGTCCGCCGCGATCCGGCGCGATCCCAGCAGGTTGACGGCGGGCGTGTCGGTCGTGGACACCTTCACATAGGCCGACAGGTCCACAGGGAGAGGGAAGGCCGTCAAGCCGTCAGGCAGTCGATAAACCTCGGCCCGGATGGTGACCGCAGACCCAGCCAAATCTTGAATGCGGGTTCTCAGGGCCTTGACCTGCCCTGTCTCGGTCACCGCCTTGGTCACGCCCCAGATGAAATGTCCCGTGCCCCACAGATCTTGGCCTGTGGCTGCGAGGGCGTCGCTGTCGGTAAGCGCCCGTGTTGCTCGCCCAGCCCACAGGTCGTCGATCTTGACCGAGGCCTCGACGGCCGGGGCCGCCACGCCTTCCACCACCAGCGCCGCCTCCGAGGCCCGGTCCGCCGCCGCGATGGTCGGGTCGTCGAAAGCGATCCACGACCCGTCCCAGCGATAGTAAAGACCCGTCGCCACCACATAGGCCTGGGCGCCGACTGCCCGATCCGTCCAGGCGTCACGCTTGGCGACGGTCGCGAAGACCCGTCGGCCGGCGCTGGCTTCGCCGCCGACTTCCTCGACGAAATCGACCAGACCGCTAAGCACTGCACGGATGCCGGGTTTGTCGGGATGATGATCGCCGGACGCGGGAACACCGTCGATGTTGAAGTCGCGGTAAACGGACCGCAGTTCGCCCTTGATCGACGCAGAGTCGGCCATTCAGCACCTCAAAAAACTAGTGATGGAAGGCGGGTTCAGACCACTTCGGCCTGATAGCTTCCGTCGCCGCCCCAGCCGGGAGGCGGGGGCGGGTTGCTCGGGTAGGCGCCGCCGGCGTCGGATGTCGCCTGCCAGCCGATGAAGACCCATGACCCCATCGCCAGGGCGTTGGACGCGAAGTTGCCGGGCAGGGCCGCGTATCCGACATCGACGCGCCAGAAGACGCCGTATTGGGTAAGCGGAGCGAGACCCGTCAGGGCGGCGGCCGGTAGGGAAAGGGTCGAACCGTCTGGCAGCACGCCGCTGAACGCCACGATGTTGATCGTGTCCACTGTCGCCGAGGTGGGATAGGGGACCGACAGGTTGATGAGGCGGCGCGCCGGTTCCTGCTCGCCAGGGACGACAGGGGGTTTGTCCACGGGCGGCACCGATGGTGCGGCGGCTTCACCCGCGTCGATCTGGGTGTCCGCCAAGACGACATCGAACACGACCTGTGCGTTGGCCATGTCCAGCTCGACGTTCGTCACCTCGACCACGACATCCGCCATGGAGTTCAGTTCAGGGTTCTGGATGCGGATGAAGCGCTCGCCCAGGCCGTTCAGACCATAGACCGAGCTTCGCACCTGGCCCCGACGCTTAGCGGTCAGCCGCGTCATCTTGCGGCGCGCCAGCTCCATGCCTTGCGTTCCGCTCGGGCACCAGGGCAGTTGCAGGGCTTCCGAACGCTCGACGCCATTGCGATCGTCAATGTCGTTCTGGTCGAACAGGGTGCCGGCCTCGACCTCGGTATAGTCCTTTGCGGGATCGACGAACGACACGACCAGGACGTTGCAGGCCTCTTCGTCGGTCTGAAACGCGCGCCAGCTATAGCCCTCGATGTGCTCGCCGGTCAGGAGGAAGGTCGGCTCGACGTAGCGGCCGGCCTTCACGATCAGACGCCCGCGCCCGTCCAGCGACATCCAGCCGTCGAAGGTGGCCAGCAAGGCCTCGCGCACGGCCTGGGGTTCAGTGTTGACCGGATAGTTGCCGGCGCAGCGATATCGCGCCTCGGTGATCCCGCTGCGGGTCACGATGGCGTCGCAGTAGTCGGCCTCGACCGTCAGCAGATCCAGCACCGGGGCGATGCTGCGTTCCCAGCGCCGCCCGTGGCGATGCCATTCGACGAAGACCAGCCAGACGACCGGGTTCCAGCTGGCTTTCCAGGTCGCGGGATCGGTCCGGCTTTGTGACGGATCGCGCCAGTCGTAACAGACGGCGCCCGCAACGATGGAAACGGTCGGCTCATTGTTCGGAAAATGCCGCGCAAAGCTCTCGCGCGACCGATGCTGGGCGAAGATGCCGATGGAGGCGATGCCGTCGCCGCGCGCCGATGTGGGCCAGTAGGCCCCGAAGTTCGGCGTCAGCATCGAATAGTGCGTCTCGGTCGGATTCCCGAGGCGGGTTTGGATCCGCAGCAGGTCGCCCGAGCCGAACTGTTCGCCGGCCATGCCCTGAACCCAGCCCTCAGCGTTCCGGGTGATCAGGTTGTCGTGCTCATAGACGGCATCGACCGAGGCCAGGCGCCCCTCGCAGACCGCCAGCACCGCGCCGTATTTGTTCCCCACGGCCTCGCGCAGCATGAAGGCGCCCGACATCCGCGACGGGCCGCCGATGGCGTGGACGCGGATCGGCCGAGGTTGCTTACGCGTGACCTTCTGGCCTTCGACATCCGGCAGCGAGGATCGAGCGATAGCGCTCAGTCCGAGCGTCACCGTCGTGGTGATGGCGGCATAGGCCGCAGCATAGGCGGTGACATAGATGGCGGTCGCTGCGATGGATCCGGCCGTCGCGCCGGCGGCGCTGGACGCCCGGCGAGAACGCCCAGAACACCATCGGCCGCACGGTCGAAACAGCCGACTGGTTCAATGACCAGTGGCACTTCGAAATCCTGACCCCCGCGTCGGCCGAGGGCATGCACATAGACGACGAGCCGACCTGCTACCGCGCCGGCAAGAAGGCCGCCGGCCGCCGCCTCGACGCCGTCCAGCACGACGGATACCCGGAGGTGCAGCCTTGAAGGAGCGTCCGATCCTGTTCAGCGGCCCCATGGTTCGAGCCATCCTCGACGGCCGGAAAAGCCAAACGCGCCGGGTCATCAAGGGAGCGCCTCACGACGAGCGGCAGCTTGAGGCCGTCACCGTCAGAAACGAAGCCTGCTTTATCGAACGGGCGCACGTCGGCACACCGCAGGAGATTTGCCACTACCGCTACGGGGAGGAGGGCGAGCAGCCTGCCATAGCCTGTCCCTACGGCGCGCCGGGCGACCGGCTGTGGGTTCGGGAGACCTGGGGCCTGAACCATTACGAATACGAGCGCGCTCCGATTCCGAAGGTCCGCCCCGCCGCTCTCGAAGACCAGTACCTCGCCTACCAGGCCACGGAAGATGACAGCGAAGTTCGCAACGAGCTTCGTTGGCGGCCTTCGATCCACATTCCGCGCTGGATGTCGCGACTGACGCTGGAGATCGTAGAGGTTCGTGCCGAACGGCTGCTCGCTTGCTCCGAGCATGACGCAGAGGCCGAGGGGCTGGAGTGGGTGACGCCAGGCATGTGGTCAGTGGCGAGGCATCTTCCGATCATCGGCGATGATCCCCGCACGGTCTATTTCCACCTGTGGGACCATATCAACGGCGCAGGTTCGGCCGCCGCTGATCCATGGGTTTGGGCAGTCAGCTTCCGCGTCTTGGATGAGGCGGAGGCGCGGCGATGAGGATCCTCGAAAGCCGGCGTGGCTATTTCCGAGGCACCCACAAGGGTTGCACGGTCGAGATCGAGCGCGACCGCGATGTCACTGACTCGAAGTTCTACATTCGCGTCCAAGCGTCTGACGGCGGCCACCTCTATGACGGCTATGCGCCGGAAGGGGTGACCACTATGCCGGCGGCGAAGCGGGAAGCCCTGCGCGGAGCATGCCTGTGATCGAACGCGAGCGCATTGCAGCGCGGATCCGCGCCCTCCGAGCCAAGACGGTTGAGAATGGCTGCACCGAGGCCGAGGCGATGGCGGCGGCCGAGAAACTCGCGCAGCTGCTGGCCGACTACAACATGACGATTGACGAGGCGGACCTCCGCGCCTCGCCCTTCGGCGATCATGTGCATGACGCCGCCGGCACCGTCGGCCTGAAGCTTTGGAAGCCCGCGAGCGCGATCGCCAAGCTGACCCACACCCGGTACTGGACGGGCGGCCGCGCCGCGCCGACCCGGATCACCTTCGTCGGATTGACGCACGAGGTCGAGATCGCCGCCTATCTGCTGGCGATCTGCGAGCGCGCGATGCGAACGGAATCGGCCGCGATCATGCACGCGGTCCGCCGCTTGCCGCACATCAAACAGGCGGCCCGCGTGATGCCGTTCCTGGACGGCATGGCCGACCGGCTCGCCGCACGGATCCTCGCAATGATCCCGCCTCAGGCGCCGGGCACGGGCCTCGTCGTTCTGCGCAATGCCCTGATCACCGAAGAGCTGGCCAGGCGCGGCGTCGAGATCGAGACCGGAGCCACGCGCCGGCCGATGAACTGGGGCGCTTACCGCGACGGCCAACGCGCCGGCGACGGCGTCGCGCTTAACCCCGGCGTCGCCGCGACCTCGGCCGCGAGGGCGCTGCGATGACAAACCCGGTTCGGCTAGTCGTCGTCACGACCCAAATGCCAGATGCCGGTTTGATACTCGGACCGAAGGACCGCAATCCGCCCAGCGGCGCGGTCGGTCAATCTACAGTACTCATCCGACAGTTCCCTGCGGCGAAGAAGATTGGGCGGCGCTTGGCCTGGTTCCCCGTCATGATAAAGCGCCGCCGCCCTGATCGGAGCGTTAAGATGGCTTCGGGCCGAGGCCAGCGCAAACGCCAGATCTGTGCTGGGCGGGAAGTGGGCGAGATAGACGTCAATCATACCCGCTGCATTATCCAGCAGACGCCTAGGTTGATCGTTTTGGACCAGCCCTGGGGCCTCGCGTTGCAAAAGGCGCGCTGCGTTTCGGGTAAGCGTCTCAATCTCGCGCAAGCAGTTTTCCCACTCGCGTTTCTGGATACGACGAGACCTCTCTTCCTGAGAGAGCTGTCGGCGAGCCGACCCCTGATCGATAACGATTGCAGCCAAGATGGCAGCCACAGACCCGACGGCCTGGATCCAGGCAGCCGTCGCAGGGTGCTGAATGAAAGCAGCTACATCACCGTTCGGCTTGAAGACGACAAAGAGCGTAGCGGTGATAATGACCGTGAGGTCCAGGGCACTAACTACAATAAGGGGCGCGGCGCGAAACATACCGGTCAAGCTGCCACGCCGAAGGCCGCCTGACCATGGGAGCCGCTGAACGCCTGCCGATGTTCGGTCGTGTGATCACGGCGCGGGTTGAAACCACGTATCGCCAAGCGACGGACGCATGACCAGCCGCGTCGCCTTCACCGCAGCGGATATCAAGCGCGCCATGGGCGTGATGGACAAGTGCGGCCATCAGGTCGCGGCCGTTGACTTCCCCAAGGAAGGCGGGTTTCGATTGGTGTTGGGTGACCGGATGGATGTCGCCGCAGCAAAGGCGAGCGGGCGGAACGAGTGGGATGACGTTCTGCCCCAATGAACGGCATGGCGACGATCGACCTGGCCTATGTCCAGCGGTTCAAGGACCGCCATGGACGGATCCGCCATTACTATCGGCGCAAGGGCTACGCGACCGTCGGCTTGCCCGGCGATCCGGGCTCGGCCGAGTTCATGGCGGCCTATGCCGTGGCGCACGGCCGCGCTCCAAAGGCTGATCCTGCGACGAAGGTTCAGCCGCGCTCGATCAACCACCTGATGGTCGAATACTATCGCTCGGCCGACTTCCTCGATCTCGAACCTCAGACCCAAAAGACGTATCGCCAGATACTCGATCGCTTTCGGGCCGGGGCTTGGGGCGGCCGTTCCGCCGTCTCGATCGAGCCGCAGCACCTCAACGGCATCTTCCATCAGATGGCCGATCGGCCCGGCGCCCAGCGCAATCTGCGCAAGCGCCTGATGAAGGCCTTCGCCGTCGCCGTCGAACTGGGCTGGCGCAAGGACAACCCCGTGCGCGAGACCAAGGCCCGCAAGCGCAAGTCCAAGGGCTTCATTCCGTGGTCTGAAGCCGAGATCGAGACCTTCGAAGCGAAGTGGGGGGAGGGCACGCGCGAACGGCTGGCTCTATACCTCTTGCTCTATACGGGCGTGCGTCGGTCGGATGTCGTCGGCATGGGCCAGCAGCACGTCAAGAATGGCCGCATCGCCGTCACCCAGGACAAGACGGACGTCCCGATCTGGATCCCGGTGCACCCGCGCCTGAAAGCCGAGATAGCCCGCCATGGCGCCGGCATGACCTTCATCCTGACCCAATACGGCAGGCCCTTCTCGCCCGCCGGCTTCACCAGCTGGTTCGTGGAGCGCGCGACGCTCGCCGGCGTGCCGGGCCGCACCCCCCACGGCCTGCGCAAGGCGGCGGGCCGCCGGCTGGCCGAGGCCGGCGCAACGACCAAGGAAATCGCCGCTGTCCTGGGCCACACCAGCCTCGACGAGGTCGAGACCTACACGCGCTCGGCCGACCAGGCGAAGCTGGCGGACACGGCGATCGCCAAGCTGGAAAAGGCCGAAAAGAGAACGGCCAGTGTCAAACCCTGAGTGTCAAACCATCTAAACCCCTTGTTTTCATTATTGAAAACACAGGGGGTGGTAGGCCCGGAGGGACTCGAACCCCCAACCAGACCGTTATGAGCGGTCGGCTCTAACCATTGAGCTACAGGCCCCCAGGACGCGACGGGACCGGCGGTCCTGGCGCGCGGTGCGGCGGGAGGAACCGCCTAGCAGGGGTTGGCGCGGCTTGCCAAGGGGCGCGGGGTCGTCGGACGGTTTTCGGCGAATTCATCAAGATGAACGGAAACCGACGGGGAGGCGCGGACGTTGGTTCAGGTGTAAAAGGCCAAGGTTGCGGCCATGGATCGACGAACCCGTCGGTCGGGATCGTTCTACGGAGACTTCTGCATGAAACGCGCGTTCAAAACCCTGATGCTGGGCGGGGCCCTGACGGCCGCTGTCGCCCTGGGCGCGGCCGCGCCGACGATGGCCCAGACCCTGCAGCCGGGCGCGATCCAGATGATGCAGCCGGCCCCGTCGCTGAACCTGTCGGCCTATGGCGAGGTCAAGGCCGCGCCGGACATGGCCACCATCAGCTTCGGCGTCCAGACCGAGGCGGCGACGGCCCAGGAGGCCATGCGCGACAATGCGACCCGGATGACCCAGGTCATGGCCGCCCTGCGCCGCGCCGGGATCGCCGAGCGCGACGTCCAGACCTCGGGCCTGAACCTGTCGGCGCAATATGACTATGTGCAGAACGAACCGCCCAAGCTGCGCGGCTATCAGGCCGTGAACCGGGTGACGGTGACGATCAACGACCTGAGCAAGGTCGGAACCACCGCCGACGCCGTCGTCGCCGCCGGGGTCAACCAGATCGACGGCATCAGCTTCGGCCTGAAGGATCCGAGCGCGGCCGAGGATCGCGCGCGTCAGCTGGCCGTGCGCGCCCTGCAGGCCAAGGCGCAGCTGTACGCCCAGGCCCTGAACGTCCAGCTGGCCGGCATCCGCAACCTGAGCGAAGGCGGCGGCTATTCGCCCGCGCCGCCGCAGCTGTTCGCCGTGCGCGCCATGGCGATGGAAAGCCGCGACAGCACCCCGGTCGCCGCCGGCGAACTGACGGTCCGGATCGACATCACCGGCGTCTACGACATCGCCCGCTGATCCGCGGTTCGGAATGAAGAAAGGCCCGCCGGCGACGGCGGGCCTTGTTGCATTCGGCGTGAGGGTCGATTGTTTCCCTGGTGGGAAAGGGGCGGGCGTCAGCCGGCGCGCTTGATCTCGTTGGCGTCGTCCAGCAGCACGACGTTCGGCGTCCACTGGCGGGCTTCTTCCTGGGGCAGCTGGCCGTAGGTGACGACGATCACCTTGTCGTTCTTCTGGACCAGGCGGGCGGCGGCGCCGTTGACGCCGATGACCCGGGAGCCGCGCGGCGCCTCGATGGCGTAGGTGGTGAACCGCGCGCCGTTGGTGATGTTCAGCACATCGACCTGTTCGTGCGGAAAGATGCCCGCCGCGTCCAGCAGGTCCATGTCGATGGCGATCGAGCCTTCGTAATCGAGGTCGGCCTGGGTCACCGTGGCGCGGTGCAGCTTGGATTTCATCAGGGTGACCAGCATGGGGCGGTCTCCGGTCTATGGCGCGGGCGACAGGCCCCCGCTCGCTTGCGGCTCATATAGGGATTTCCGGGACGCGCATCAATCGTCACGCGGCGCCGCAACATGGTGGATCCGGGGCGATCCGACGCGCCTACGTTGCGGGACGTTCATTTGACGGTGACCGTTCCGAGGCTATGGTGAAGCCGAGCCATTTTCGGCCCCTTGCGAGCGCGCCTTCTCCCATGAAGCAATTCTTCCTGACGGTCCTGGGTGTCTTCACCGGACTGATCCTGTTCGTCGTCGTCATTCCGGTGGTGCTGCTGACCGTGGCGATCGCCGGCTCGTCCAAGCCGACGGCGCCCGCGACCTCGGTGCTGGAGCTGGACCTGCGCGAGGGCGTCAGCGACCAGCCCTCGACCAACCCGTTCGCGGCCTTCGGCGGGTCCGGCCTGTCGGTGACCCAGGTGGTGGACGGCCTGGCCCAGGCCGAGGAGGACAAGAGCGTCAAGGCCCTGCTGATCCGCCTGCCGGAAAGCGGCATGACCCCGGCGACGGCGGACGAACTGCGCCAGGCGGTCCGCCGCTTCCGCGCCTCGGGCAAGCCGGTCATCGCCCACAGCCAGGGCTTCGCGCCCATGGGGGCGGTGATGTCCACCTATATGGTCGGGGCCTCGGCCTCGGAACTGTGGATGCAGAACACGGCCGGCTTCCAGGCGACGGGCTTCTCGGCCGACAGCGTCTTCCTGGGGCGGGCGTTCGAGAAATACGGGGTGCGCGCCGATTTCGAGCAGCGCTACGAGTACAAGAACGCCGTCAACGAATACACCCAGAGCGACTATACCGGCCCGCACCGCGAGGCCATGACCGCCTGGATGACCTCCCTCTATGACAGCGCCCTGGCCAATGCGGCCCAGGACCGCAAGACGACGCCGGCGGCGCTGAAGACCGTGATCGAGGCCGGCCCCTATTCGGCCGAACAGGCCCTGGCGAACAAGTTGATCGACAAGATCGGCCAGGTCGAGGAGGCCGAGGCCGAGATCAAGCGCCGCGCCGGCAAGGGCGCCGAAATCGTCGAGTTCGACCAGTACACGTCGGACAAGGGCGAGCGGACCGGCTCGGGCAAGAACGCCATCGCCATCGTCGGCGGCGAGGGCGCCATCGTGACCGGACGCAGCGACGGCGGCGGCTTCGGCGGCGGCTCTTCGATCCATTCGGACGACACGGCCGAGGCCATCTATGACGCCATCGAGGACAAGGGCGTGAAGGCCATCGTCTTCCGCGTCTCTTCGCCGGGCGGATCGCCCGAAGCCTCGGAACAGATCCTGGCCGCCGTGCGCGCGGCCAAGGCCGCCGGCAAGCCGGTGGTGGTGTCCATGGGCGCCTATGCGGCCTCGGGCGGCTACTGGATCAGTTCGGAAGCCGACTGGATCGTGGCCCAGCCCTCGACCCTGACCGGCTCGATCGGCGTGTTCGGCGGCAAGTTCGTGATCGCCGACGCCCTGGGCCGGTTCGGCGTGGACATGCGTGAACTGACGGTCGGCGGTCCCTACGCCGACGCCTTCTCGCCGACCCAGTCCTTCACCAACAGCCAGCGCGCCGCCTTCGCCGGCTCGATGGACCGGATCTACGACGACTTCATCACGCGGGTGGCCACGGGCCGCAAGCTGGAGCCGGCCCGCGTGCGCGAGATCGCCAAGGGCCGGGTCTGGACGGGGGCCCAGGCCCTGCCGCTGGGCCTGGTCGATCAGTTGGGCGGCCTGACCGAGGCGGTGGCCAAGGCCAAGGCCCTGGCCAAGATCCCCGCCGGGGAATCGGTCCGCTTCAAGCATTTCCCCAAGTCGAAGTCGCCGTGGGAAGCCCTGTCCGAGATGTTCGGGGTCCAGAGCGAGGCGGCCCAGGCCCTGGTCATGCTGGGCGGCGTCATGGCCGATCCCCAGGCCCAGGCGGTGATGCGCCGCATCGAAGGCGAGCGGATGCGCAGCGAGGGCGCGGTGGTCCTGGCCGACCAGCCGATGTTCTGAGGCCGGCAGTGACGATCCATCGCACGCAGGCTTGAAGGCGGATCCATTGACCGCGAGGCCCGATGGACCGACATTGTGGAATGGGCGTTCTTCGGGACGCCTGAAAGGATGACCCATGTTCCAGCCTGAACGTCTCGCCACCATCGGCTTCGCCGCTCGCCGCCGGCCCAACGGCCTCGTGGCCTCCGTGATGTGGATCGCCGGCATGATCGCCGCCGTCGCCGCCATGGCCGTGGGCGCGGTCCTGGCCGTCTTCACCGCCGCCGCCGTCGCGGTGATCGCCCTGTTCGCCGGGGTGCTGGTCTTCCTGGCCGGTCTGGCCATGCGCGCGCGCCGCAACCTGGCGCCCCGCCGCCGCGCCGGGGATCCCGACGTGATCGAGGCGCACAAGGTGGACGGGACTTGGGTCGCCTACGGCTGGGAACGCCACGGCCGCTGAGGCCTGAAGCCATGATTGACCTGATTGCGGCGCCCTCGCCGAACTTCGACACGCGTCGGGCGCCGCCCGACATGCTGGTGCTGCACTATACCGGCATGGAGACGGGCGAGGCCGCCCTGGCGCGGCTGCGCGACCCCGAGGCCAAGGTGTCGGCCCATTATCTGGTCGAGGAGGACGGCCGGATCTTCCAGCTTGTGCCCGAAGAACGGCGCGCCTGGCATGCCGGGGCGGGGGGCTGGCGCGGCGAGGACGACTGCAACGCCGCCTCCATCGGCATAGAGATCGTCAATCCGGGCCATGAGTTCGGCTATCGGCTGTTTCCCGAGGCCCAGATCGCGGCGGTCATCGCCCTGATCGGCGACATCCGCGACCGCTGGACCATTCCCGACAACCGCATCATCGCCCATTCCGACCTGGCGCCGGCGCGCAAGACCGATCCCGGCGAGCTGTTCCCGTGGAAACGCCTGGCCGAGGCGGGCCACGGCCTCTGGTTCGAGCCCGCCGCCGACCGGATCAAGGCCCTGGGCGGCCTGTTGCAGAAGGGCGACCAGGGGATCGGGGCCGTGGTCCTGCGCGCCGGCCTGCACCGGCTGGGCTATGGGCTGACGCCCGGCGGCGACTATGACGCCGAGACCGAAACCACTGTCCGCGCCTTCCAGCGCCACTGGCGCCCCGACCGCATCGACGGCGTCGCCGACGGCGAGACGCGGGCGCGGCTGGTCGGCCTGCTGCAACTGGCCAGCGTCGAAAGCGTCACGGGCGTGCTGGACTAGGGGGCGGCCTGCGGTGCAGGGCCGCCAGCAGGCCTACGCCCAGCCAGGCGCCAAGAATGGGGCTCATGCCGATCCCGACGAGAGGGACGGGGAAGGCGCCGAACATCGGCGTGACCGCCCACAAGGCCAGGCAGAGGCTCAGCGCCGCGCCGGCCAGAGCCGATCCGGATTTGGATGGACTCAGGGCGGCCGGAACCGCAACGACGCCGATCAGGGCGATCAGCGCCAGGCCGCCGATGACGGGCGACAGTCGAAAGGCCATCCCGACGATCTCCTCCACTTCGGCGACCGGTTGCAGGGGATCGGGCCGCATCCAGGCCACAGTGGTCAACAGACCGGCGCCCGCGATGGCCAGCGCCTTCATCACGCGGGTCTTCAGCGAAAAGGCGGCGACCAGCCCGATCACCCCGGCCATCGCCGTGGCCTGGGACGCGTCCGGCTGGGCGACCAGGAGCGCCAGGGCGACGAAGGCCGCGATCCAGACCGTCAGGCGGTCCGCCGCCATCGCCAGAGCGACCGCTGCGGCAGGCGAAACGACCATGGCGACATTGACGTGAAGGGGACCGACGTCGATCCAACGATGAACGCCCTCCTGGGCCGGATTGAAGAAGGTGGTCGCCAGCCCTGCGCCCGCCAGCCAAGGCACGATAGGCAGGACCGCAGGCCGCGCCGTCGCCGCCAAACCCGCCGCAGCCAGCCCCCCAACCATCCAGGCCGCCAGATTTCGCACCCAGGATCCTGTCGGCACGCCGCTGGCCGCGCACACCCACGCCCCCACGCCGACCGCCGCCAGCGAGGCGGCTCCGAAGATCACCAGCAGCCGCGCGCGCCCGTTGGCCGCCCCATACTTCATCATGTCCGCCATCCTCCGACAGGCTTATCAGCCATGGCGGTTCTGTCTCGTCAATCAGCCGCGCAGGGCCTCGCCCAGCTAGTTGTTGACCTGCGCGACGTGGCGGCGCATCTAGCCCCCGCCAGACGGCTGGGCGGTCGCGGCGGGACTTGATCTCGTCGAGGAAAGTCCGGGCTCCACGGTGAAAAGGCGGCGGATAACTTCCGCCCGGGGCGACCCGAGGGATAGCGCCACAGAAAGCAAACCTCCGGCCTCGCGAGACCGGTAAGGGTGAAAGGGTGGGGTAAGAGCCCACCGCGTGCCTGGCAACAGGGACGGCATGGCAAGCCCCGCCTGGAGCAAGACCAAATAGGGACATCGCGCGGGGTTCGCCTCGCGGGGCTCACCGCCTCAGATGTCCGGGTAGGTCGCGAGAACCGTTCAGCAATGGACGGTCCAGAGGAATGATCGTCGTCGTTCCAGGTTTCGGCCTGGGGCGGAACAAAACCCGGCTTACAGGCCGTCTGGCATATTTTCCCAAGGCCTATCGCGCTTCGCGCTGCTTGAGGCGGTTTTCTTGGGCCTATCGCGCTTCGCGCTACTTGAGGTCGAATTTTCTCGGGCCTATCGGCCTTCCTGAGCCCGTGGGGTGGGACGCCGGCGCCTCCCCATTGCGCGTCGCCTGGTCCGAGTTCGGATTATCCCCGCATTTCAGTGTTCTGACGACGCTCCCGCAGTTTTGCGGTCGTTAACCTGTTGACGGGGCAGGGAAGGTTAGAACGCCCCACAGCCTGTGAATACTAGGCGTGTTCCGTGTATGTTCTGTATGTTCAAGCGTGCCTAAGTCGTCACATGTCAAAACATGGTTAAATCTTGGCTTCGATCCCATTGAGACCCATTTCGTCCCATGCTATCCCAGTCGCATGATTTGGGGCTGAGAGGCGGGCGCGTCGGGCGTTCGTCGGGCATCTAGGGACGGGCCGAAGGGTTCGATTGGGCAGAGCGTGTTTCTCTCGACCTACGAGAAGCAGCTGGACGGCAAGCGCCGTCTCCTGATCCCGAACGATTTCCGCACGACCGAAAACGGCGCCGCCGGCGGCGTCTTCATCTTTCCCTCCATCGAGGCCGACTGTCTGGAAGCGGGCGGCGACCGCCTGTTCGCCGTCTATGCCGAGATGATCGAGTCCCTGCCGTTCGGCTCCGAAGAACGTTCGGCGCTGGAGTGGCAGGTGATGGGCGAACAGGTGCGCCTGGCCTATGATTCCGGCGGTCGCATCACCCTGCCGGAAGGCCTGTGCGCCGAGGCGGGGCTGGAGGACACGGTCGTCATCGTCGGCCTGAACGACCGGTTCCAGATCTGGTCGCGCGAGAAGTGGGCGGCCCGTCGCGCCGAACAGCGCGCCCTGGCCAAGGCCGGCATGGCCCAGATCGGCGCCCTGAAGCTGGCGGCCCAGATGAAGCTGGCGGGAGGCGGGTCTTGACCGAAGCGCCCCACGCCCCCGTCCTGCTGGCCGAGGTGATCGAGGCGTTGAAGCCCGGTCCCGGCGACGTCGTGATCGACGCCACCTTCGGCGCCGGCGGCTACACCCGCGCCATCCTCGCGACCGGCGCCCAGGTCATCGGCCTGGATCGCGATCCGACGGTTCAGCCGCACGCCGACGCGGTCGCCAAGGACTTTCCCGGTCAGTTCCAGTTGATCCGCACGCCCTTCTCGGGTCTGGCTCAGGCCTTCGCCGACAGCGGCAAGGCGAAGCTGGACGGCGCCGTGTTCGACATCGGCGTCTCCTCGATGCAACTGGATCAGGCCGAGCGCGGCTTTTCCTTCATGCGCGACGGGCCGCTGGACATGCGGATGTCGGATGAGGGCGAGACGGCCGCCGACATCGTCAACAGCTGGGACCACGGTCCCCTGGCCCATATCTTCAAACTGTACGGCGAGGAGCGCCAGTCGGGCCGCGTCGCCACCGCCATTCTGCGCCGCCGCGTCGAGCAATCCTTCACCCGGACGCTGGACCTGGCCGAGGTGGTGGAAAAGGCGCTGGGCGGGCGTCGCGGCGCGCCGATCCATCCGGCGACGCGGGTGTTCCAGGCCCTGCGCATCGCGGTGAACGACGAACTGGGCGAGCTGGAGCGCGGGCTGGAGGCGGCCGAGGCGACCCTGGCGCCCGGCGGCCGCCTGGCGGTGGTCACCTTCCATTCGCTGGAGGACCGGATCGTCAAGGCCTTCCTGACCGAGCGGACCGGCAATACGCCGGCCGGATCGCGTCACGCCCCCATCGCCGTCGATCCGCGCAAGCCCAGTTTCACGCTTCAGTTCAAGGGCGCGCGCGAGGCAGGGGAGGGGGAACGCTCGACCAATCCTCGCGCCCGCTCGGCCAAGCTGCGCGCCGCCGTCCGCACCGAGGCGCCGGCCTGGGGCCGGATCGGCGGGAGGGCTGCGGCATGACCACGGCGCCCTTCTTCACCTATTCCCGCACCGCGCTGCATCGCCTGTTCGACTGGAAGGTGCGCGGCGTGCGCTGGATCGAGATCATCGGCGTGGCCCTGGTGGCCGTGATGATCGTCTCCGTCTATGCGGCCAAGGCGGCGGCGGCGCGCGAGAGCAGCCGCATCGCCCAGCTGGAGCAGGACATCCGCGAGAACGGCCAGCGGGTCCGCCTGCTGCGCGCCGAGGTCGCCCGGCTGGAGCAACCGGCGCGGCTGGAAAGCCTGTCGCGGCAGATCGGCCTGGCGCCGGTCGAGGTGCATCGCCAGGCCAAGGAAGACCAGCTTCCTGCGCTGAAGGCTGCGCCCGCCCCGGCTCCGGCCACGCCCGCCGTCGCGCAGGCGGCCCCCGCCGAAGTCGCCGCCGCTGCGCCGGAGGCGGTGCAATGAGCGTTCAGGACCATCGCTATCACCGTCCCGCGCCGGGCATGGACCTGCAGGGCCGGCTGTCGCCCTTCTGGCGCGGCCTGTCGGAGCTGGTCTGGCGGCTGGAGCACGGATTCGAGCGGGCGCGCGCCGATGGGCGGCCCGAAGAGGACACGCGGGTCCGCATCTTCCTGATCCTGATCGTCTTCTCCTGCGTCTTCGCCGGTCTGGCCATCGGCGCCTCGTACAAGGCTCTGTTCGGCGAGGCGGGCGGCCGCTGGGCCGGGGCCAATCCCGACGCCCTGGTGCGCGGCGACCTGACCGATCGCAACGGCGAACTGCTGGCGACCAATATCGTCCACTACGGCCTCTATCTGGACCCGGCCGAGATCTGGGATCGCGACCTGGCCTTCCGTCAGCTGCGCCGCGCCCTGCCGCGATTGCAGGCGGCGCGGCTGCGCAGGGTGCTGGACGGGGACCGTCGCCTGATCGTGCTGACCGGCCTGACGCCCCAGGAGAAGGCGGCGGTTCACGACCTGGCCCTGGGCGGCGTGACATTCGAGCCGGAAGACCGCCGCGCCTATCCGCTGGGAACCTCGGCGGTGCATCTGATCGGGGATGCGGACACGGGCGGCCAGGGCGTCTCGGGCGCCGAACTGGCGTTCAACGACGAGATCCGGGCGGCGGGTCAGCGGGGCGAGAGCTTCCCCCTGTCCATCGACCTGCGCGTTCAGGGCGTGCTGGAGAACGAACTGGCCGCCGCCGCCGTCAAGAACCAGGCCAAGGGCGCGGTCGGCATCGTCACCGACGTCCAGACCGGCGAGGTCCTGGGCATGGCCAGCTGGCCGAACTTCAGCCAGTCCAATCGCGGCGCCGCGCCCGACGGGGCGACGCTGAACCGCGCCGTCTCGGGCCACTATGAGATGGGGTCGGTGTTCAAGACCTTCACCGTCGCCGCCGGGCTCGACACCGGTCGCGCCGACATGAACACCCTGTTCGACGCCTCGCAGGCCTTCCAGATCGGCGACCGCAAGATTAAGGACTTCCACGCCCAGAACCGGGTGATGACGCTGGAGGAAGTCTATCTGCACTCGTCCAACATCGGCACGTCGCAGCTGGCGGTGCAGATGGGGCCGGACACGATGCGCGACTATTTCCGCCGTCTGGGCCTGCTGGACGCCGCCGGGATCGAGCTGAAGGAATCGGCGCGTCCGGTCGTGCCGCGCCGTTGGGACAGTTCGACCCTGGCCTCGCTGTCGTTCGGCTACGGCATCATGATCACCCCGGCCCAGATGGTTCAGGCCATGGGCGCGCTGACGAACGGCGGGCGGATGGTGCCGCTGTCCCTGCGTCGCGGCGGCGCGCGCGGGGCCCAGCCGCACCAGATCGTCACCGAGGAGACCTCGCGCGCCATTCTGGAGCTGATGCGCAGCAATGTGGTCAAGGGGTCGGGCGGGTTCGCCGATGCGCCGGGCCTGCGGGTCGGGGGCAAGACGGGTTCGGCCAACAAGCTGGTCAACGGCCGCTATGATCCCAGCCGTGCGCTGGGGTCTTTCGCCGCCGTCTTCCCGGTCGACGGGCCGCTGGAGGCCAAGCGCTACGCCGTCTTCATCCTGATGGACGAGCCGGGAACCTATCCCAAGACCGGCGCCTATGTGGCCGCGCCCGCGGTGCGCAATGTCGCTGACCGGATCGCCGGCTTCCTGGGCGTCGAGCGCCGCGCCGACCGCTGGCGCACGGCGACCGGCGAGAAGATTCCGGAATATCAGGACGTGCAGGGAGACGGCCTGTGAGCGCCCTGCACCTGTCCGATCTGCTGCGCCGCGACGTGGCCAGCGATCCGATCATCACCGGCGTGACCTCCGACAGCCGCAAGGTCGCGCCCGGCGCCCTGTTCGTCGCCCTCCCGGGCACGGCGGCGGACGGCCGCGCCTTCATTCCCCAGGCCCTGGCCCAGGGGGCGGCCGCCGTGCTGGCGCCGACCGACACGCCGGACAGCGCCGCGCCGGTGCTGGTGACCTCGGGCGACGTGCGCCGGGCCTACGCCATCGCCGCGCGCGGCTTCTACGGCGCCCAGCCCAGGACCTGCGTGGCGGTGACGGGCACCAACGGCAAGACCTCGGTCGCCGCCTTCTGCCGCCAGATCTGGGCCGGCCTGGGCCACAAGTCGGCCAGCATGGGCACCCTGGGCGTCGTCGGCCAGAAGGGCGACAGGACCTACGCCCTGACCGGCCCCGGCCTGACCAGCCCCGACGCCGCCGAGGCCGCGCGCCTGATGGCCGAGCTGGCCGCCAAGGACGTGACCCATGTGGCGGTCGAGGCCTCGTCCCACGGCATCGACCAGCGGCGTCTGGACGGGGTGGCGCTGAAGGCGGCCGCCTTCACCAACCTGACCCAGGACCACCTCGATTATCACGGCACGATGGACGACTATCGCGCCGCCAAGATGCGTCTGTTCGAGGCCCTGCTGCCGCGCGGGCGGACGGCGGTGCTGAACGCCGATTCCGACGCCTATTCCGCCTTCGCCGCCGCCTCGATCATGGCCGGGCTGGGCGTGATGGGGGTGGGCGAGCGCGGGCGCGACCTGGCCCTGATCGGCCGCCAGGCGACGCCGGAGGGCCAGCGCCTGACCCTGGACGTGCGCGGCGATGTCCGCGACATCCTGCTGCCGCTGGCCGGCGCCTTCCAGGCCTCGAACGCCCTGGTGGCGGCGGGTCTGTGCATCGCGGCCGGCGACCGTCCTGACGAGGTGATCAGCGCCCTGGAAGGCCTGACCGGCGCGCAAGGCCGCCTGCAACGGATCGCCGCCGAGACGGGACGCGGCGAGGTCTATGTCGACTACGCCCATACGCCTGACGGGCTGGAGACGGTGCTGACCGCGCTGCGGCCCCATGCGACGGGCCGGCTGATCGTGGTCTTCGGCGCCGGCGGCGACCGGGATCGCGGCAAACGGCCCCTGATGGGCGAGATCGCCGGCCGTCTGGCCGACGTGGCCATCGTCACCGACGACAATCCCCGCAGCGAAGACCCCGCCTCGATCCGCGCCCAGGTCCGCGCCGGCTGCCCCGAGGCGCTGGAGATCGGCGACCGTCGCGCGGCCATCGAGGCGGCGATCGAAATGATGCGCGACGGGGATGTGGTGGTCATCGCCGGAAAAGGGCATGAACAGGGCCAGATCGTCGGCGGGACGACTCATCCGTTCGACGACGCCACCGTCGCGTCCGAGGCCCTGTCGCTGAATGCCTGAATCCACCGCCCGCCCGCTCTGGACGGCCGCCGAAGTCGCCGCCGCCACGGGCGGCGTGCTGCACGGCGACGACCGCCCGATCACGGGCCTGACCTACAACAGCCGCGAGATCGTGGCCGGCGACCTGTTCCTGGCCCTGAAGGGCGCGCGCGACGGGCATGAGTTTGCGGCGAACGCCTTTGCGGCGGGCGCGGCGGCGGCCCTGGTCGAACGGCCGGTCGAGGGCGGGGCCTCTGTCGTCGTGCCCGACACCCTGCACGGGCTCGAAGCCCTGGGCGTCGCGGCGCGCGAGCGGGCGCCTCATGTGAAGCGCGGCGCCGTCACCGGCAGCGTCGGCAAGACCAGCGTGACCCAGGCGATCAAGGCCGGCCTGGATCTCGCCGGGCCTGCCCACGCCTCGATCAAGAGCTACAACAACCATATCGGCGTGCCCCTGACCCTGGCGCGGATGCCGGTCGAGACCCGGCGCGCCGTGTTCGAGATCGGCATGAACGCGCCGGGCGAGATCGCGCCCCTGTCGCGCTTCGTCGCCCCGCACGCCGCCTGCGTCACCACCGTGGGTCCGGTCCATATCGAGGCCTTCGCCGACGGCGAGGCGGGGGTGGCGCGCGAGAAGGCCGCCATCTTTCAGGGCCTGGTTCCCGGCGGGACGGCGGTCGCGAACGGCGACGTGGCCTTCTCCGGCGTCCTGTGCGACGCGGCCAGGGCGGTCGGGGCGCGGCTGGTCGTCTTCGGGACCGATCCGGGCCACGACGCCCGGCTGCTGGACTTCCGCCCGGACGCCGAAGGGGCGGCGGTCGCGGCCGAGCTGTTCGGACGGCGGATCGACTACCGGCTGGCCCAGTCCGGCGCCCACTGGGGACTGAACAGCCTGTGCGTCCTCTTGATGCTGGATGCGCTGGACGTGGCGCTGGAGACGGGGCTTCAGGCCCTGGCCGGCTTCCAGCCGCTGGCGGGGCGGGGCCAGACGCGCACGGTCGCCGTGCCCGGCGGCGCCTTCACCCTGATCGACGAGAGCTACAATGCCAATCCCCTGTCGATGACCGCCGGGTTCAAGAGCCTGGGCGCTCGCCCGACGGCCGGCCGGCGGATCGTGGTCCTGACCGACATGCTGGAACTGGGCGACCAGAGCCACGCCCTGCACGAGGGTCTGGCCCAGCCGATCGAGGCCGCCGGTCTGGATCTGGTCCATGCGGCCGGCCCCGAGATGCGGCGCCTGTACGACGCCCTGCCAGCCTCGCGACGCGGCCTGTGGCGCGAAACCGCCGTCGAACTCGCGGCGGAGGCGTCCGCGCTGGCGGAGGCCGGCGATATCGTCATGGTCAAGGGATCGAACGGATCCAGGGCGTCCCTGATCGCCAGGGCCCTGGCCGACCTGCAAACCGCCTCTTCAAGCCCAGACGCGCCGCGCGCGACCCGATAGAGACCCCCGCATGTTCTACCTTCTGTATCTCTATTACGCCGACGTCGCGCACCAGTATCCGCTGCTGAACCTGATCCAGTACCAGACCGTCCGCGCGGCCCTGGCCCTGGCGACGGCGGCCATCGTGGCGGCGGCCATGGGCAGCCGGTTCATCAACTGGATCCGCGCCAAACAGGGCAAGGGCCAGCCGATCCGTGACGACGGCCCGGTGTCCCACCTGTCCAAGGTCGGCACCCCCACCATGGGCGGGCTGATGATCCTGGCGGGCATCGGCGTCGCGGTCTTTCTGTGGGGCGACCTGACCAATCCCTATATCTGGATCGTCTCGGGCGTGACGGCGGCCTTCGGCGTGCTGGGCTTCATCGACGACTACGCCAAGGTGACGAAACAGACCTCGGCCGGCCTGACCTCGAAACAGAAGCTGGCGGCCCAGACGGTGGTGGCGGTGATCGCGGGCGTTCTGACCGTGCTGTGGATGAAGGTCTCGCCGACCTCGCCGGGGCTCGAGACCTCGATCGCCTTCCCCTTCTTCAAGGCCGTGCTGCTGAATATCGGCTGGTTCTATGTGGCCTTCGCCGCCTTCACCATCGTCGGCTTCTCCAACGCCGTGAACCTGACCGACGGCCTGGACGGACTGGCGACGGTGCCGGTGATGATGGCGGCGGGGGCGTTCGGCCTGATCGCCTATCTGGCCGGCAACTTCGTCTTCGCCCAGTATCTTCAGGTCCACCATGTGCCGGGCGCCGGCGAACTGGCCATCTTCTGCGCCGCCATGATCGGCGGGGGCGCGGGCTTCCTCTGGTACAACGCCCCGCCGGCCAAGATCTTCATGGGCGACACCGGTTCGCTGGCCCTGGGCGGGGCCCTGGGCGCCATCGCGGTCACGACCAAGCATGAGCTGGTGCTGGGCATCGTCGGCGGCCTGTTCGTGATGGAGGCCGCCTCGGTCATGATCCAGGTCGGCTATTACAAGCTGACCAAGAAACGCATCTTCCTGATGGCCCCGATCCACCACCATTTCGAGAAGATGGGCTGGCCGGAGTCGACCGTGGTCATCCGCTTCTGGATCATCGCCGGGGCGCTGGCGCTGATCGGCCTGTCCACGCTGAAGCTGAGATGAGCGGGCTCCCCCATCCTCCGTCATCCTCGGGCTTGACCCGAGGATCGGGCGCCGGTCGGGCTGTGCGCCTGGCCGTTCGCACCAGCGGCGGATCCTCCGATCCTCAGGTCGAGCCCGAGGATGACGGGGGGCAGAGATGATCCCCGTTCCCGGTTTCGAGGGCAGGCGGGTCGCGGTCTTCGGCCTGGGACGGTCGGGGATCACGGCCGCGCGCGCGCTCAAGGCCGGGGGCGCCACGCCCATCCTGTGGGACGACGGCGTCTCGGGCCGGCTTCAGGCCCAGGCCGAGGGCTTCGTGGTTGAGGATCTGACGACCGCCGACTGGTCCGGTTTCGCCGCCCTCGTCCTTTCGCCCGGCGCACCCCTGACCCATCCCAAGCCGCACTGGACCGTGGACAAGGCGCGCGCGGCGGGCGTGCCGGTCGTCGGCGATATCGAACTGTTCGCCCGCGCGCTGGACGCCCTGCCGGAAGGCCGGCGTCCCTGGGTGATCGCCATCACCGGCACCAACGGCAAGTCCACGACCACTGCCCTGATCGGATGGGTGCTGCAGCAGGCGGGTCTGACCGTCCATGTCGGCGGCAATATCGGCATCGGCGTCCTGGCCCTGCCCGAGCCGACGCCGGGCGCCGTCTATGTGATCGAGGTCTCCAGCTATCAGCTGGACCTGACGACCGGCTTCGCGCCCGACGCGGCGATCCTGACCAACATCAGCCCCGATCACCTGGACCGTCACGGAGGGATGGAGGGCTATGTCGCCGCCAAGCGGCGTATATTCCAGTCGCGAAAGACCGCGCCCTATGTGGGGATTGACGATCCCTACGGCTTCGCCATCTGGCAGGAACTGAAAGCGGAGGGGAGAGCTGTCGATCCTGTCTCGGTCGAGCGGCCGATGGATGACGACCTCGGCATGTATCTGATGGACGATTGGCTGACCTATAATGCGGGCGGTCGTCCCGCCCCCATCGTCGATCTGTCGAAGGCTCGTTCCTTGCCGGGTCGGCATAACGCCCAGAACGCAGCCTTCGCCTTTCTCGCCGTGAATGACATGGGCATTCCCGAGGAGACGGTGGTCAAAGGCCTGCTGACCTTCCCCGGCCTGGCCCACCGGATGGAGGCCGTCGGCCATATCGGCCACGTTCGCTTCATCAACGATTCCAAGGCCACCAACGCCGACGCCGCGCGTCAGGCCCTTGCCTCCTATCCCAAGGTCTTCTGGATCGCGGGCGGCAAGCCCAAGGACGGCGGCATCGACGACCTGGCCGATCTCTTCCCGCGCGTGGCCAAGGCCTATCTCATCGGGGAGGCGGCCGAAGCCTTCGCCGCCACCCTCGGCGACACGCCCCACGTCATCTCAAAGACCATGGACGCCGCCGTCGTCGCCGCCGCCGCAGACGCCGCGTCCGCAGGCGGCGACCAGATCGTGCTATTGTCGCCCGCCTGCGCCAGCTTCGACCAGTACCCCGACTTCGAGGTGCGCGGCGAAGCCTTCCGCGCCGCCGTGCTGAACCTCGGCGCAACCCCGGAGACAGCCCGATGAGCGCCTCCTACACCCCCGCCTTCTCGCGCAACGACCAGAGCCCGGTTGCCCAGTGGTTCTGGACCGTGGATCGCGGCCTGCTGGGCGCGGCCCTGGCGCTTATGGGCCTGGGGGTGGCGCTCAGCTTCGCCTCCAGCCCCGCCGCCATCCTGGCCGATGAATCGATCACCGATCCCTTCCACTATTCCTGGCGGATGATGGTCTTCTCGGGCGCGGGCCTGACCCTGATGCTGACCAGTTCGCTGCTGTCGCCGCGCGGGGTGCGGCGGATCGCCGTCCTGGCCCTGTTCGGCGCCATTGTGGTGATGATGGCCCTGCCCTTCATCGGCGACACGGTGAAGGGCGCCGCCCGCTGGGTGAATTTCGGCCCCTTCAGCCTGCAGCCGTCCGAGTTCGCCAAGCCGGGCCTGATCGTCTTCGCCGCCTGGATGTTCGCCGAGGCGCAGAAGGGGCAGGGGGTGCCCGGCGTCACCATCGCCTTCGGCTTCTACGCCCTGACCGTCTGCCTGCTGCTGATCCAGCCGGACATCGGCCAGACCCTGCTGATCACCACCACCTTCATGGCCGTCTTCTTCATGGCCGGGGTGCCGTTCAAGTGGATGGCGGTCCTGGCCAGCGCCGGGATGGCGGGCCTGGTGTCGCTGTATTTCGTGTTCGGCCACATGCGCGACCGCCTGAGCCGCTTCTTCTCGCCCGAGACCACAGACACGCATCAGATCGACAGCGCAGCGGAGGCCATTCGCGCCGGCGGCCTGGTCGGACGCGGCATCGGCGAAGGGGTGATGAAGCGCCATGTTCCCGATCTGCACACCGACTTCATCTATTCGGTCGGCGCCGAGGAGTTCGGCCTGGTGCTGAGCCTGACGATGATCAGCCTGTACGCCTTCATCGTGGTGCGCGGCATGCGCCGGGCGATGAAGCTGACCGATCCGTTCGAACAGACGGCGGCGGCGGGCCTGTTCATGCTGATCGGGCTTCAGGCCTGCATCAATGTGGCGGTGAACCTGAACCTGATCCCGACCAAGGGTATGACCCTGCCCTTCATCAGCTATGGCGGCTCGTCCATGCTGGCCATGGGCCTGACCATGGGCTTCGCCCTGGCCCTGACGCGGCGCCGGCCGGGGGCCTATGAACCGGGGGCCAGCCTGTCGCGACCGGGGCGGCGGCTGCTTTAGACCCCGCCGCCGTCCAGAGCCCGCCTTGCCCGGATTGACGAAAGGGCGAGGGTCAGGTTGCGTCCATGGCCGCGCACGGCCATTGTCGGTCGCGAATCCAGTCGCTGCTGCGGCGTGAGAGAAGCGTTCGAGAGTCATGGCCGAACCCGGCGATCCGACAGGCCCAGGGGCTGCGCAAGACGACCACGATCACGACGCCCATGTCGGCTTCGTCTCGCCCGCGTCGCTGGCGGGTCGTCCCAGAGCGCCAGAGCCCGCGCCCGCTGTGTCCAAGCCTTTGGAGCGTGAGCCGGACCTGTTCGACCCGCCGGAACCTGCGCCGGTGTCGCCTGTGTTCGCTGCGGAAGCCCGCCCGGAGCCCAGGCCTGAACCGGGACCTTTCGACCGCACCGAGCCCTTCACCGCTGCGCGCGAGACGCGGTTTTCGGCGGGGCGCGAGCGGGCGGCCAAGGACGTTCAGCCCCCCCGACGCGAACCCGCGGGCCGCAACGCGCCGCAGACCGCGCCCATGAGCCTGTACGCCGTCTATGTGCTGATCCTGCTGGCGGTGCCGACGCTGGGCGTGGCGGCCGTCCTGGCCCTGCTGGCGGTGACGGGCCGCGACGGGCCGCAGGAGCCCGTGGCCGCCAGTCACTTCATCTATCAGCAGCGCACCCTGTGGAGCGCGGCCGTGGCCGTGGTGCTGGGCGCCCTGCTGGTGATCGTCAATATCGGCGTCTTCGTCCTGTTCCTGCTGGCCCTGTGGGTGCTGGCGCGCGGCGTCTTCGGCGTCATGCGGCTGAAGGCCGGGCGGCCGATCGACAATCCTCGCACCTGGCTGTTCTGAAAGGACGATCATGACGACCGAGCCGAACTTCACTGCAGGCCAGGAGCCGGAAGGCAAGGTCGCCGCCCTGATCGCCTGGGCCCTGTTCATCCTGTCGATCCCCAGCGCCAATGTGCTGGTTCTGGTCGGTCTGGTCGTGTCCTATGTGGCGCGGGGGACGGCCGTGGGCGTGGCGCGCCAGCATATCGAGGCCCAGATCAGCCTGTTCTGGTCGGTCTCCTGGTGGACCATCGCCGCCTGGATCGGCATCGCCGTCAGCGCCCTGGCTTCGGTGTTTCTGGTCGGCATTCCCTTCCTGCTGCTGTTCGTCCTGATCTGGTTCCTGCTCAGCGTCTGGTTCACCGTGAAGAGCGTCCTGGGCCTGATCAATCTGCTGCAGAACCGGCCGATCTGACGCGATCCGCCGATGGAACATCCCGCCTCCCAAGCTGTTGAAGGCAAAAGGGAGTTGAGTATGGGACCGTTCAAGGACGCGACGCTGGAAAACCGCTTCGAGCAGGAGTTCGACAGCGAAAACGGACATGGCCGGGTCTGGGCCGACTACGCCGTGCGCGGCGGGGCGCGGATGATCCTTCATGTCGAGGCCGAGCAGGGGCTGCGCGGCACGGGCGCGGCCGGCCGTTTCATGCAGTCGATGGCCGAATATGCGCGGGAGAAGGGGCTGAAACTGTTCCCGCGTTGCAGCTACGCCGTCGCCTGGCACAAGCGGCATCCCGACTACGACGACGTGCTGGCCTGAAACCTTTCAGCGCGGCCGGGACGCCGCCCCCTCGCGCGAGGGGGCGGCGTCTTCAATTCAGCCGCCCGAATAGCCGCCGATGATGGGCAGGATCTCGCCGGTGATGAAGCTCGACATCTGGGGCGAGGCCAGGAAGACGTAGGCGGGGGCGATTTCCTCGGGCTGGGCCGGGCGTTTCATCACCGTCTGGGCGCCGAACTGCGACGTGGCCTCGGCGTCCTTGTCCGCCGGGTTCAGCGGGGTCCAGACCGGGCCGGGGGCGACGACGTTCACCCGAATGCCGCGTGGCGCCAGATGCGTCCCCAGCGAGCGGGCGTAGGCGTGGATGCCGCCCTTGGTCATGGAATAGTCCAGCAGGGCCTGGCTGCCCATCAGCCCCGTGACCGAGCCGGTCATGACGATGGCGCCGCCGGGCTTCATGTGCGGGACCGCCGCCTTGGTCATGTTGAAATAGCCGTAGAGGTTGGTCTTCAGGGTCCGGTCGAAATGCTCGTAGGTCAGGTCCTCGAAGGTGTTGACGTGTTCCTGAAAGGCGGCGTTGGGCACCAGGACGTCCAGGCGGCCGAAGGCGTCCAGCGTGGCCTTCACCGCCGCCTCTGCGAAGGCCGGATCGGCGACGTCGCCCTTCAGCACCACGGCGCGACGGCCCTCGGCCTCGACGGCCGCCTTGGTGGTCTCGGCGTCATTGTCCTCGTCCAGATGGCAGATGACGACGTCGCAGCCCTCGCGGGCGAACAGGACGGCGACCGAACGGCCGATGCCGGAATCGGCGCCGGTGATCAGGGCCGCGAAACCCTCAAGCTTGCCCGAGCCCTTCCAGAAGGGGGCGTCGTACATCGGGGCCGGGTCCAGCGCGGCCTCGTCGCCGGGCTTGGTCTGGTGCTGTTTGGGGAAGGGCGGCGCGGGATAGGCGCGGGCGCCGGCCTGGACGCCGCCGGAGGCTTCATCGCCGCCGGACTGCTGGTCCTTGGCGTCGATGTCGCGCTGGATGGCGCGTTCCTGGTCGGCGATGTCGTCGGCGCGGGCGTTGAAGCGGTCGTCCATGACGGGTCTCCTGAAGACTGGGGGGTTCTTCAGGAGAGCGATCCAGGCGGCGAGCCGTTCCCCGTTTTTAGCCGACCCGGCCGACGATGGTGCGGATGGTCTCGGCCCGGGGCGGCAGGTCGGCGGCGAGGCGCGCAGCGATTTCACGCACGCCGACCGGATAGGCGTCGCCGCCCGAGGCGATGTCTTTCGCCTTTTCCGCAGCCTGGGTCAGCAGTTTCTCGAACTGTTCGATCTCCTCCAGGGCCAGGGCGTGGGCTTCGAGCTGGAGGCGTTTGACCCGTTCGGCGTTGCTCTGGGGCGCGCGCATCAGGTCATAGACGGCGGCCTCGGTTCCGACGAGCCGCAGGTCGGGTTTGGAATCGGCGCCGGTTTTCTTGGTCATGGAATCGGGTCCCCAGCAGAGCTGAGGATCGAAAATGGCGGCTGCGCCCCGGCGCGTCGAGCTTGACCGTAGCGGTTATGACGGCGCTGTGGCCGCCATGCATCGGTTTTCGCTGGCTTAAAGCCGGGACCTACAGTTCCGGGGCGCGGGCGGGGACCATGGCCGGGGCTGCGACCGGGGCCAGGACGCCGCCGGCGACCGCCCGCAGGGGCGAGCGCGGCGCGTGCAGGACGGCCGGGTTGACGCTGACGCCGTCCTGAACCGGGGTGACCAGGAAGCCCTTGGCGGCCAGGGCGTCGCCCGAGCGGACGCGCGAGGTCCAGACCGCGATCGGGGCGGCCAGCAGCAGCGGCAGGACGATCGGGGCGAACCAGGTGGCCAGGTCGGGGCGGACGCACAGGGGCAGGATGAAGCCGACGCCGGCGACCATCTGCCAGCGCATGGCGCGGAAGGCGTCGGACCAGGCCAGGCCGTCGGCCTCGCGCTGCTGGGTGGTCCAGCCGGTGTCGTGGCCCGACAGGATCTGGATGAAGGCCTTGGTGTTGGCGACCATCAGGATGGGGGCCAGGATGGCCGACAGGGCGATCTCGGCGGCCATGCCCTTGGCGATGGCGCGACGCCCGCCGAAGGCCCGCAGCTCGGCCGGACGGCTGAGGACCAAGGCGGCGCCCATGAACTTGGGTCCGATCAGCAGCACGCCCGACAGGAAGGAGGCCAGCATGAAGGGGGTGAACTGGGGGTTCAGGATGTAGAAGAAGCTGGTCCAGTCGACCGGATAGAACATCTGGATGAACAGGCCGACCATCAGCGACGCCAGCCACAGGGGCGAGGACAGATAGGCCATGCAGCCCATGGCCAGCTGCAGGCGGCTCATCGGCGACAGGCCCTTGGCGCCGATCAGGCCCAGGTGCTGCAGATTGCCCTGGAACCAGCGGTGATCGCGGCGGATGAAGTCGGTGATCGACGGCGGGGTCTCTTCCCAGGATCCGTCCAGCGCGGCGGTGACATGGACGGCCCAGCCCGCACGGCGCATCAGGGCGGCCTCGACGACGTCGTGGCTCATGATGTGGCCGCCGAAGGGCTTGCGACCCTTCAGGTGGGGCAGGCCGCAGCAGGCCGCGAAGGCGCGCGTGCGGATGATGGCGTTGTGGCCCCAGTAGCTGGATTCCGAACCGGTCCAGTAGGCCAGGCCCGCAGCGGCGACGCGGCCGTACAGGCGCACTGAATACTGGGATACGCGGGCGAAGATGGTGCGGGCCTTGATGATGACCGGGGCGGTCTGGATCAGACCGACGCCGGGATTGCGCTCCATGGCGTCGACCATGCGCAGCAGGGTCTCGCCGGCCATGGTGCTGTCGGCGTCCAGGACGATCATGTTTTCGTAGGCGCCGCCGAACCGACGGACCCATTCGGCCAGGTTGCCGGCCTTGCGCTCGGCGTTGTCCGAGCGGCGGCGGTAGAAGGACTTGCAGCCGGCGGCCAGGCGGAAGGCCTGGAAGACCGAACGTTCGGAGGCCGCAGCCTCTTCCTTGGTGGAATCGCTCAGCACGAAGATGTCGAAGGCCGAGGCGGCGCCCAGGCGGGTCAGCGACTGGTCGATCATCGCCAGACGGGCGAAGGAGGCGCGGGCGTCCTCATTGTACAGCGGCATCAGCAGGGCCGTGCGCGTGCGCGGCAGGGCCGGGTGGGGGGCGAAGGCCAGATCGGCCTGATCCTTGCCGCGCAGCATGACGGCCAGGCCCATCAGGCCGCTGACGAACCAGCAGGAGATGGCGGTGATCAGCAGCATGAAGATGCCGAAGGCCAGCATCTCGGTCGGGTCCCAGCCCTTGCGGGCGTACAGGTAGAAGGGGGTGATGGCGGACAGGCCCGTCAGGGCCACGGTGCCGGCCAGCAGCATCAGGCGGCGCAGGGCGACCGTGCGCGGGGCGGTGGCCGGGGTCGTATCGGCGACGGCGTCGGGCGCGGCCAAGGATTGAACCGGCATGGCCAGCGGCGCCTCGTCAGGCAGCCAGGACCACGACGGCCCTTGAGCCGCCTGGTTCGTCGTCTCGAAATCAGCCTGTTCGACAGGCCGGATCGCCAGCTTGTTCATGCCGCTCTGGACGCCCCCGTGTTGACCGACCCCGCTTCCGAAGGCAGGAAGGGGGCGGCGCGCTGCATTGCAGCACGAGCCCTATAGTCGATCACATTCGCGCGACTTTCAATCACGCAATGTTGATATGGGCAAAAAATATCGGGAATCTTTACCCAGGTTTGACCGCCGGGGCGGCGTCAGGCAGGCGCTGCGGGAATTTCACCGCGTCCTGCAGCAGTTTACGGTCCAGAACCCAGGCCGCGATCCCCACCCAGCACACCAGAACAATGGCGTAGGCGCGCTCCCACCAGCCGACATTGTCGTCGTTGACCGTGCCGGGGAAGACGAGGTGTTTTGTAACAACCGTCAGAATCGCCATGATGACAAAAGTGGCGGCCAGGAAGATTTTCAGCCGGGGCGCGTCCCGGCGCGACGCCAGCCCCCACAGCAGCAGAACCGGCGCCAGCTGGATGCCCAGGGCCAGGTTGATGATCATGTGGCGCGGATCGGGCCAGGGATACAGGGTCGAGGCCGACATGCCCGCCCCGGCCAGGACGAAGACCACGGCGATCACGGCGGCGGCGATCCGCTTTTCCGTCAGGGCGTAGACGGCCAGGCCGAAGCCGATCCCCGCCAGGGCCGCCATCACCCCGGCGACGAAGACCCCGCCGTTGAAGATGATCGGCGCCGGGGCCGTCGCCCCGCCCAGTTCGCTCAGATACTGGGTGGCGTTGTCGAAACCGGGATAGGCGGCGATGGCGGCGGCCACCACCGTCAGGGCCAGCAGCGGTGCGGCCACGCCGATGGCCAGCAGACGCCGGCGGCGGTGATAGCGGGCGGTCGGGCGTCGCAAGGCCGCCAGGTCCACCGGCCAGGGCCGGCCGTCCAGCGGCTTCAGCCCCCACAGGGGGCGGATGGCGGGGATTCGCTTGACGACCTCGAAGACGGCGAAACTGCCCGCGAAGGTGATCAGCAACAGGGACAGGGCTTCCAGCCCGACGGGCAGGCGGGCGGGCCGGATGATCCAGACGGCGGCGACCAGGATGGTCTGGTGCGCCAGATAGAGGGGGAAGGTGGCCTCGGTCAGGTATTTCAGCACCGGTCCGCCGCGCGACCGAAGATGTTTGCTGCCGAAGCCCAGGATGGCGACGATCGTCGCCCACTGGTCCAGGCCATAGACCATGGCCTTGGGCACGCCCCAGAAGGCCCGCCCGCCCGGATGCCAGACCTGGGCCATCATGACCGGCAGGGCGACCGCAGCCAGACCCAGGGCGACCCAGCGATACCGCTCCATGTCGCGCCAGATCGTCTCGCGCCCGACGATGCAGAAGCCGAAGACGAAGGCGCCCAGCGACAGGGCGTGATTGTACCAGTCCCAGTGCAGGATGTTCGTCACCCCGAACCAGGGGAACAGCAGGATGCGGATGGCGATCAGGTAGAGGATCGGCAGGATCAGCACCCGCGGTCCCGCCAGCGCCTTCTCCAGCCACGCGCCCATCTGGTCGATCAGGCCCGGCCGACGCCACAGCAGCACGGTGACGACGCTGTAGGCGGCGATATAGACGATGAACCACAGGTGGTTGACCGGAACCCCGTCGGCTAGGCCGCTCCAGCTGAACTCATGCACCATCCAGGCGGCGAAACCCGCCAGGCCGCTGGGCCAGCCGGCCTTGTCCATCGCCTCGATCCACGACTGGATCGGCACCAGGATCACGGCGCCGAACAGCAGGGGCGGGACCAGTCGCGCGAACCGGGCTCGCGCCACCTCGCGCGGACTGCGCCGGAAGGTCATGAACCGCAGCGCCGCCCCTGACACCAGGAACAGCAGGGTCAGCCGCCAGGGATTGGTGATCAATATGGCTTCGCGCATCCACTCGAAGGTGTGGACGCTGTGCACGTGCCAGCCATAGACCCCGTAGACCAGGCCGACATGGTACAGGATCAGCAGGCCAAAGGCCCCGACCCGGATCCAGTCCAGATCATAGCGGCGCGTGGACGAGGGAGCAGAGGGGGGCACGGCCGCGTCTATGATCCGGTGCGCGGCGTCAGGCAATACGGGTATGATCTGGAGAGGGGTTCGTCAGGCTGCGGCCAGCGGACGCACCCGGATGTCCTGCTCGTGGGCGCGGGCCTTGGCGAGGTCATGCCTGGCCTGCATGCGCACCAGGGTGTCGGCGCTGACGCCGAACAGTTTTTCGAAGCGGATGGCCATTTCGGCGGAAACGCCCGACCGGCCATTCAGCAGGTTGCTGGCGGCCTGACGCGTCACGCCGAGCGCGTCGGCCAAGGCCGTGACGCTGAGATTCCGGGGCGTCACAAGCTCGTCCCGAAGCCAGGCGCCCGGGTGGACGGCGAAGGCGGAATGAAGTCGGATAGCCATCAGTGATAATCCTCCAAGTCCATGTCCTCGACCGCGAGGGCGTCGTTGATTCGGAAGGTGAGCCGCCAGTTCCTGGTGAGGGTCAGGGACCAGACGCCCGCGCGATCCCCCGTCAGCCGGTGTGCGCCAAAGTTGGGCGGCGCCAGCAATTCATCTTCTGTGGCGATGGCGTCGAGATAGGCCAGGATATTGGTGATCCGGCCTACCAACGCGGCGGGCAGACCCTTGGCTTTTCCCGTTTCCGCGAAATGCCGCAGAGCCTTGTGCCTGATGCTTTCGATCTCCACGTGGCAATGTCACGTCCGGCGTGATAACTGTCAAGTGACAGTTGACGGATTTCGAGGTTCAGGCCGGCGCCGTGGTCAGTCCCAGGGCCTTCAGCGTCGCGGCGATCGACGCGTCCTGCTCCGCCTGATACAGGGCCATCTCGTCCAGCACCGACCGGCCCAGGGCCTGTTCGAAATCGGCCTTGGCCGGGTCGACGGCATAGGCTTCGCGCACCTCGGCCCCGAGGTTGGACTGGAAGATGCCGGCCGCGCTGACGGGCAGGAAGTCCTCGTAGGTGATCGGCTCCGCGACGACGTGTCCCAGGGCGATCAGGGCCTCCAGATCGGCGGTCTCGGCGCGGGCCGCCTGGCCCTGGGGCGTCGCGCGATAGCGGAACCAGGCCAGGCCGTCCCGGCGCAGGGCGGCCCAGTCGTCGGGCAGGGCCGAGAAGTCCTTGTTCGCCAGGGCCGCATCGTACAGGGCCCGGCCGACAGGGGTCAGGGCGCAGCCGCGCTGTTCGATCTCGCCGAAGCGGGCGGTGTGGACGCCCTGGGTCGTCCCGTCCGCGTCGGGGAAGGCGATGGCCTCCTGCAAGGCTTTGAAACTGGTCTGGCGCAACAGGATGGCGCAGGCGCGGTCGGGCGGACCCTCGATCGTCTCCTTGGGCGTGATGCCGCGTTCGGGCATGGCGGCCTGGGCGGCGTCGATGTCGAGCGTGCGCGGGGTCAGGTGGTTGATGTGCGGTCCCTTGAAGCTGACCACGTCGGCGATCAGCCGGTGGGCGGCGACCAGCCGCTCATAGGTTGGTGCGCTGACCGTCGCCTGGGCGTGCCAGCGGAAGGTCTCCAGCAGCTCGGAGACGAACCGGTCGGTCTGAGCCTCGTCCAGGCCGCCGGCGGTCTCGGCCGTTTCGATCAGGGTGCGGGCGCCGGGGGTGAAGATGTCGCGCCGGGCCAGGGCGGCGGCGGCTTCCGCCCTCAGGGCCTCGTCCTCGATCAGCTCCAGCCGCAGCAGGGAGCAGAAGACCCGGAAGGGATTGCGCGCCAGGGCGGCCGGATCGACCGGGCGGAAGGCCGTCGAATGGACCGGCACCCCGGCGGGCGCCAGATTGTAGTAGCTGACCGGCGCCATGCCCATGACGGCGAAGGCGCGGGCGATGGTGGCCAGTTCATCGGCCGTGCCGACGCGGATGGCGCCGTGACGTTCTTCGGACAGCCGCGCCAGTTCGCCCGAGGCCGCCAGACGGTCCGCCGCCGCCGGATCGGCCTTCAGAACCCCGGCGTTGATCTCGGCCACCAGGGCCAGAAGCTCGCCGTACTGGGGCACCTCGGCCCGGTACATGGCGGACAGGGCGGCCGAGAAACGGCTGCGAATTTCATCGGGGTGGACGAAGTCGGACATGAGGGCTCCCTGGACCTTTTCGCCGTTCCCTACGCCTGTCGGCCGCCGACGCCTAGCCGGCGGCCACAGGACATTTCGCCCGATAACGGGGGATCAGGCCTCGACGCCGACCCCGATGGGGCAGACCACGCCGGTGCCGCCGATGCCGCAATAGCCGGCCGGGTTCTTGGCCAGATAGCCCTGGTGATAGGCCTCGGCGTAGAAATACTCCCCCGCCGGTTCGATCTCGGTGGTGATGGTCCCACGCCCCGCCGCCGTCAGGGCCGCCTGATAGGCGTTGCGCGACGCCTCGGCTTCGGCCTGTTGTTCGTCGTTCAGGGTGTAGATGGCCGAGCGGTAGGTGGTGCCCACGTCATTGCCCTGGCGCATGCCCTGGGTCGGGTCATGATTCTCCCAGAAGGCCTTCAGCAGTTCGGCGTAGGTGATCACCTTGGGGTCGAACACCACCTTGACCACCTCGGCATGGCCGGTGCGGCCGGTGCAGGTCTCCTCGTAGGTCGGATTGGGCGTGATCCCGCCGGAATAGCCGGCCGAGGTCACCCAGACGCCCGGCAGGCTCCAGAAGATCCGCTCCACGCCCCAGAAACAGCCCATGCCGAAGATCGCCGTCTGGAACCCGTCCGGATAGGGGCCCTTCAGCGGATGGCCGCTGACATAATGGACCTCGTCGGTCGCCAGGGGCTCTGCGCGGCCGGGCAGGGCGGTCTCTGCGGTGGGCAGTTCCGCGCTTTTCTTGAACAACATCGGGGCTCCTCGGACGAAAAATGACTTCGACGCCTATATGGGGATGTCAGAGGCGCTTGCCGAGGGGGCGAGTGTGTTCTATCAGGCCCGCCTCCCGCCGGATCGACCTCCGGCGGCGCGCAAGACGTGGCGTGAAACGGACAGGTGGCGGAGTGGTCGATCGCGCACGCTTGGAAAGCGTGTGTAGGTGAAAGCCTACCGAGGGTTCGAATCCCTCTCTGTCCGCCACTTCTATTGTTTTTAAATGAGTTTTTGAAACTTATGGGCGCTCACCCACCAACGCGCCCGCCAACAGATTTGCGCCTGAATTTTGCTTGTCAGGGAGGTTCACGGCGGTTCAGGCTTGTTCAAACGCGGTGGGCTGAGGGCGACGGCTAGCGCGCGCATAGCCGGTCACCCAGTAGAGCGGGAGCTGAACCGCCTTATTTGTTTCGATAAGCTCACTCCGGGCCTTCATGGAGCGGAAGAAGCGTATGGTTACCGCGGCGGCGGAAATCAAAAACCAATCTCCAGCGTGAGAAAGAGCCTACCAGAAGTGTCTAGGAACGTCCGCGGGGCACAGTCGGCAATGCGCCAAATGCAGAAGACATCCTGACCTGCCCCTGATTTTTTCATCCAGCGCCGACCCGAGTCCCAGCGTTGTTACGCTTCTCAGCGCGGTGTGAGCAACGAGCGGGCCGCGCAGCTTTCAAGTCGCGCATCGGGAATGCCGGTTGCGGTCAGGCTCGCGGCATAGGCCGCAGGGGTGAGGTAGCCGACCCGGGGTGCGGACGGTGGTGGTTTAGGCGTCCGCCCAGGTCGCCAGTTTTTTTGCGGGCGTGGCCAAGGTCGAACAACAGGCTCTCGTTCAGCAGTTCATTCTTCATCCGGCCGTTGAAGATTCGACGAAGCCGTTCTGCGTTGGCTTGCCCGGCGCGATGAAATGCCAGCTGACGGGGTCGCTTTTCCACGCCGATCCACACGCGCGGACGACCGAAATTCGCGCTCGCCTCAGCGACGATCCACTTAAGCGTGTCGAACAAGACGGCGGCCCGACTAAGCCGGGCAATGAGATTTCAGGGCTAATCTCCGTTGTCGTTGAGTGGAAACGACAGGATCCCTTTACGTGGGTGGTGGAGATCAGCAAGCGCATATCACGCTCCATTAGCGTCGGGCGCAGTGCGGTGGGCTGCGAGCGTCGCTCAGCCTCGGCACTGGGGTGCATCGTCCAGCGGTTGCCGCCAACGCCTATCTAAACACACGAACAGGCTTCTTGGCCTAGGTCAGACACGCCTGTGTCATCTAAGGGCCAAGAAGCCTGCTCCGGTGGCTAGCGGGATTTGGCCCGTCTTGCCGTCATCACGCCACCCATCACAGCCCCAAACACCGCGCCGACCGCGCCAGCGACTGCCGGGGAGCTACCAGGGGCGAGCACGACGATCGCGAGACCTGCCAGAACACCGAACACTGCACCCGCAATTGCGGTATAAACGATCAGCTTCATTTCATGTTTCCTATAGCGGTGTTTGCAACAGTCGAGATCGGGCCGGTCTCAGCCTACCGGCTAGCTCAGTGCCTGACTTACAATCGATGTGACGCCTCCGCCTATACCACCACCGATAGTGCCCACCAAAGCTCCGAATGCGCCGCCAGGCACGGCTCCGACGCCACCGGCGCTCGCTCCAACCATGGCCCCAGTAAATAGGCCAGCCACGCCGCCACCCACGGCGCCGCCTACTGTTGCGACGCCCACGCTTCTCCAGTTAATCGCACCGCCGCCGGCGATAAGTTCGATTTCGGTGTCCGACAATTCACGCATGTCCATCGCGAAAGTCATCATAGTCCCCTCCATAATCTACTGGTTGATATTTGCAGAAACGCTGCAACTGCTAGGTTGCAAGTTTCCTTTCCGTTGTCAATCAAAGCGTCGCGCGGGGCGCCGGCGGCGGCTCAAATCGCTCTGACGGCCACGTCGGCATGTGTGACGTGCCCTCGCGGCAATACCCAATGGCGGGGATGACGCCTGCCTTGGGGGGCGCGGCGACGTCAACTTTTCCCACCCCGAGCTATGTCATCGATGGACGCAGCACCGCTCATGCAGTGACAGCTCGTGCGGGATCGCTGTATCGTCCTCAGGTTGGATTCCGGTTCAGCCGGGCGGAGGCTGGTGAGGCGAGCGGGGTTTGACCTCGGCCGAGCGCGGGCTAGGGGCGTCGATCCCCTGCTGGTAGAGCAAGCAGGCCGTGCGAATCTCTGGATCAGGTCCTCCGATGGAAAAACAAGTTCACCCGATCGACATTCAAGTCGGGGCCCGTATCCGGACCTTCCGTGAGGCCGCAGGGATCAGCCAGCACCACCTCGGCAAGGACATCGGGATCACCTTCCAGCAGGTCCAGAAATACGAGACGGGGGCGAACCGCGTGTCGGCTTCCAAGCTCTATCTGATTGCCCGCCGGCTCGGGGTCTCGATTGCCGAGATCATCGGGGAGGTCGAGGACGGCGAACGGGCCACGGTCGTCGAGAGCCTGACCGTAGCGCGGACCCACGAACTGCTCGCCGCCTGGAACCAGATCGACACGCCAGAGAAGCGCGCGCTCCTCATCGACGTCGCCCAGACCTTCGCGGCGAAGGCGTCTGCGAGCTGAGGCTGGGGTCGGAGACGCCGCTTCAGCCGGCCGCGAAGCCTTCGTCCGCCCATCACCACGGCCATCGGCTGCGCACGGCGTCCAGTGGTCGCTCGACGCGGGGCGTGGCGCGGGTCATGCGGCCGCAAGGGGGGCGCAGGGCTCGGCCGTGACGAGCGCGCCGCCCCGCACCACGAGGACCCGATCCGCACGCTTCAGCAGCGCCGGCCGGTGCGCGACGACGATGCGCGTGATCGGCAGGGCGGCGATCAGGTCCGCGATCAGTTCTTCCGTCTCGACATCCAGGTTCGCCGTGCCTTCGTCCAGGATCAGGATCCTCGGCTGGCGGTAGAGGGCGCGCGCGAGCAGAACGCGCTGTTTTTGCCCTCCTGAGAGGGTCGAGCCCATGTCACCGACGAGGGACAGATACTGCATCGGCATTCGGACGATGTCCTCGTGCACCTGGGCGGCCCAGGCCGCATGTTGCACGCGCTGCATGTCGAGATCGGGGTCGAAGAAGGCGATATTGTCCGCGATCGTGCCGGACAGAAGACGATCATCCTGAGCCACAACCCCGACCTGCTCGCGCCAGGCCCGCCAGGACGCGTTCGTCGCCGGGAGTCCGTCGAGTTCGATCCGACCTCCGGTCGGCTCTTGAAGTCCAAGCATCAACTTCAGGAGCGTGGTCTTGCCGCCGCCTGAGGCCCCCGTGATGGCGAGGAATTCGCCGGGTTCGACATCCAGGTTTAGGCCCTCGAGGATGAGGCGATCCGCTTCGCCATAGCGAAACTCGACATCGCGAAGCCGCATGCCGCCGCGCACCGCCAGGGCGGTGGGCGTGACCTGGGGGGTGTCGGCTTCCGCCGTCACGATGTCCGCCAGGCGATCAAGATGCAGGCCCAGGAACTTGAATTGGATGGCCTGGTTGATCAGCGCGTTCGCCCGGTCGGTGAAGGTCTGCCTGAACGACAGGAAGGCGAACAGCATGCCGACAGAAAATCCGCCTCCGTCCAAGATTGTTTTGGCGCCCAGATAGATGACCAGCACGGTCTGCAGGCCGGTCACGAGGCCCTGTGTGAAGCTGAGCGATATCTGGTACTTTCCAACCGACACGGACGCGTTGATCACGTTGGCGTAGAGATTTCGCCAAGCGCTCTCGCGCTCCGCTTCACGGCCCATGATCTTGATGGTGGTCGCTGCGCGAACAGTCTCCATGATGTGCGATTGCTCATATGCCGTCGAGACGATCTGCTCTTCCGTCCGCGCCTTGAGCATCGGGAAGACGGCGAAAGCGATCGCGAGATTGATCGCCACCGCCGCAACAACCACCGCAGCCAGGATTGGAGAATAGAGAAGCAGGATCACCACGGCGACGACGGCCATCAGGCCATCGATGATCGCGGCGATAACCCCTCGCGTGAGAACGTCCTGAATGGCGGACGCGGAGCCTATCCGCGAGATGATGTCCCCCACGTGCCGCTTCTCGAACCAGTCGCTGCGCAGGCGCATGAGATGACGGACGAGATTCCCGACCATCTGGAAGCTGAGGAGTTGACCGAAGACCTGCAGGGCCCAGGCGCGAAGCGCCTCGATCGCCGACTGGATCACGACGAGCGCGCCGAAGCCCAGCGCCAGCACCGTCAGGAGTTCGCGGTCGGCCCTGAGTATGCCTTCGTCGACGACCAGCTGCATCTGGAAGGGCATGGCGAAGGCGGCGACCTGCAGGGCGACCGATAGTCCGAGAATCTGGAAGAAGGCCGGCCAGAAACCGACCATCTTTGACCAGAGGCTCGTGAGCCTGATGGGGGCGCGCGCGGTGATCGGCGCGAAGGCCTCCGACGGCGCAACCTCCAGCGCCACCCCGGTGAAATGGTTGGAGAGTTCGGCCAGTGAGAGGGACCGCGCGCCGAGGGCGGGATCGTGGATGATCGCCTTGCCGTTTCGAATCGACTTCAGCACGACGAAGTGGTTGAGGTCCCAGTGCAGAATGGCCGGAAGACGGACCTTTTCCAGCGCCTCCAGGTCCACCTTCAGAGCCCGTGGTGCGAAGCCGAGGCCATCGGCCAGGCCCATTATGCTTCGGAGCGTCGCCCCGGACATCGACAGGGAAAACCTTTGCCTCAGGCCGTTCAGATCGACGTCGTGACCATAAAAGCGCGCGATCATCGCCATACAGGCTAAGCCGCACTCCGCAGCCTCAGCGCCCTGGATGATTGGAAGCCGCTTTCTGCGGCCGAAATTCAGTTCGGGAAAGCCGGTCATGTGCGTCGTCCCGCAGCGTAGAGGGGGTCCAGGAGCCATTCGAGGAGGGACCGCCGATCAATCACGACGTCGGCGTTGAGCAACATGCCCGGCTGCAGGGGAACGCGTCGCCCATAGGCGGCCACCGTGTCGCTCTTCATTCTGACGCGGATGCGGAAGACCGGTTCACTCACCTGAAGGCCTGGGATGGCCACCTCCGCCGGAGCAAGCACAGTCCTGGACACCGACGTCACCACCCCTTCGCCCGTGCCAAATTTCTCGTGGGGAAAGGCCTGATACATGAGCCGCACATCCTGTCCCTCGTGAATGAAGCCCGAGGCGCGCGTGGGTGCGTAGAGTTCGGCCTCAAGGGGGGAGTCGCCCGCGGTCATGACGGCGATCGCGACGCCAGGCTCGACGGTCTGCCCCTGATTGACGGGCAGGGCGGCGACCCGGCCGGCGACCGTGGCCACGACAACATAGGTCGACTGGACGGCCGCCTGGGTGACCTGCTGATCGAGGCCCGCCCGCGCTGTGCTTGCCTCCGCCGCGGCCGCCGCGAGGTCGATTGGAATGGCGGCCAGACGCGCGTCGACCTCTCCGATCTCCCGTTCGTATGTCAGAGCCTCGGCCGACAGCTCCGACAGCTCCTGATCGACGACCAGCTCCGCCGAATGCCGGGATTCAAGCTCCCGCCGGGGCAGGTAGCCCTGGGCCGCGATGGTCTCGGCGCGCGAAACCTCGCTCCGGGCGAACTCGAGCCTCTGGCGCTGCAACCCGATCCTCCGGCGGGTCTCCGACAATTCTCTCACCAGGGCTGCGCGCCGCCCTGTCATCTGTCGGTGTTCGGCTTCCAGAGCCTGCCTCGCGGCCTGAGCCCGGGCCTGAGCGGCCACGCCCTGAGTGGCGAAACTTTCGGACAGGGCGACGTAGCTGTCCCCCGACTGAAGCGCAGAGGACAGGGTCACGGTCGCGATCGGTTGTCCCACCTCGAGCCTCTGCCCCTCCTCGACATGCAATTGTGCGACGACGCCGCCTTGCCGCGCAGGGACGCGGATCAGGCCCGCTTCGGGCGCTAGCCAGCCAGACACAGTTTCGCGCCGGGCATAGGAGGCGGACCACCTCGCCTTCGCGCTGGATGCGGCCGTGGACGCCGAGCATGGCGGCGCCGAGGATGGTGCGGCGGTTCTCTTCGTAGAGCTTGGGCCAGATCACCAGATTGGCGATGCCGGTCTCGTCTTCCAGGGTGATAAACATCACGCCCTTGGCCGAGCCCGGTTTCTGGCGGATCAGGACGACGCCGGCGACGCGGACGAACTTCAGGTCCCGGGCGGCTCCGGCCAGAGCGCAGGTCTCGTAGCGCTCACGCGCCAGCTCCGCGCGCAGGAAGGCCAGGGGGTGGTCCCGCAGCGTAAGGCCGACGTGGCCATAGTCCTCGACCACCTCGCGGCCGGCGGTCATCGGCTTGAGCGCGACCTCGGGCTCGTCGGTCTCGGGGACGATCCGCCGCTCGCGCAGGGAGGCAGCCGCGAACAGAGGGAGAGGCTCGTCCCGTAGCCCCTTTATGGCCCACAGCGCCTCGCGCCGGGCGAGGCGAAGGGAGGGCCGGAATCCGTCGGCCTCTGCGATTCTGACCAGGCTGGCGGCCGGGACGCCCGCGCGCCGCCAGACGTCGTCGACCGAGGCGAAGGCCTGGTCGGCTCGGGCGCCGACGATCCTGGCTCCATCGGCGTTGGCGAGGCCGGAGATCATGCGCAGGCCAAGCCTGACGGCGAACTGGTCGGGATGGGCGGTCGGCTCCAGACTGCAGTCCCAGCGCGAGGCGTTGATGCAGGGCGGCCGGACCTCCACCCCAGCGTCCCTGCTCCCCCGGCGGCGTCAGGACGCCCTTGCCGACCCAGGTCCAGGCCTCTTCGGCCGGGGCGCGGGCGTCGTCCGGGACCAGCACATAGGTATGCGTGCCCCGGTCGGCCCGCGCGAACTCCGGCGGCGGCAGGAAACCCGACTCATAGGCCTCGAGCTCGCCCGCCGGTTCTTGTGGGAGACGGGCGCCGGGATCCTCCACGGTCATGGCGTGCCGGCGTTCTGCGCCGTGACCAGCGCCGCCTGGGCGGCGAGCTGCGCGGTCCTGGCGTTGGTTAGAGCCGTCTCCGCCTGGAGTTGGGTGAGCTCCGGCCCGGTCACGCCCTGGGCCATCGCCGTGAGCAGCGCGGTATCGGCGTTGCGCTGGGCCGTCCGGGCCTGGGTCCGGGCGAGCTCGGCGCCGCTGATCGCCCCGGGCAGAGCCGCGAGGGTGGTCGCGGTCCGTGCCGCGAACCCCGTGACGGACTCGCCGACCGAAACGGTGTTGCCCATCTCGATCGTCGTCGGGTTGCCGCCGGCGTCCAGGGCGACCCCCGCCGTCGTGGAGCGCCACCCTCCGCCGGAAACGGGGACCATGACGACCCGGCCAAGCTGGAGGACCGGCGCCTCGAAGGACTTGACGACCTTGGTCCCTGGCGCGTTGCAGGCCAGGGTGGCGCAGACCCGCACTACTCCCGTCTGGGCGAAGCGCACGGGGATTCCCCTCGCGGTGTCGATGACGGTCTGGACGCCACCGCCCGGGGCACCGGCGTCCTTAAGGCGCAGGTCGAGGTAGACGTCGAAGTTCGTCACCGACAGCTCCGGGCGCTGGACGTTCGCCCACTTGTCCTCGAAGACCTTCTGGTCGAGCCTGAAGGGCGTCGTGCTCGCGAACTCGTCGCCGGACCTGGGCCAGACCTCCTCGCTGACGAGGGTGACGGCCTTCAACGCATCGTCGAGCGCCTGCTGGTTCGCGGCGAGCTCGGCGGTCTTGTCGGTCATCGCCTTGATGGCGTCGCGGAAGGCCGTCCTGTCCTCGGTGGTCGCCGCCGGACCCAACGCCGTGGCCTGGGCGGACAGGCGGTTGACGGTCGCGGTCAGCTCGGCGAGCTCGCGAGTCTGGGTCTTCACGACATCCTTGAGGCTCGGCGTCGGTGTGCCGTCCTCGGCCGGCGGCTTGTCTGCAATGACCGCCAGCGCATCGACGACCTCCTTGCGGCACGCCTCGGCGTCGCCGGCGAACGCCACCGCCATGGGGGCGAGCGTCGCGATCGTGCCGACCACGTTCGAGAGGATGACGCCGGCCTGGCCCTCGGAGGTCGCGTTCAGACCCGTCGACACGCCATTCGCGCCATAGCTCCCCTTGATCGAGCTTTTGTTCCACCACCCGTCCGACTGTAGCGTGAACATCTGGGTGGGATCGACGCGGAGCTCGTTCGGCTCGACGGCCGCCTCGACGGTGCCCGTCAGGTTGTCGCCGCAGCCGGTCACGCGCCGGGTGATCGTGACCTTGAACGACGTCATGCCGAGGTTCCACGGGACACCATTCATCGCCGAGATCGAGCCGTCGTATCGCATCACATCGATGCCGGCACCGCCGCAGCCGCCGCAAACCAGCATGGCGAGCGCGCTCGCCGTCAATCTCGACTTCATCGAATTCCCCTCCAGGACGTGACTCGACCTTGGCATACACCCATGACGCGAGTCGAGAGAACTCTGTTTGGCGAACGCATGGGCGGTTGCCTTCCGGGCGCGGCATGCGAGAACCGAGGGTCTAGGGGCCGGAGAGCTAAATGGGTCGACCTGTTCACTACAGCTCCGAGGTGCCGCAGCGATGCCAGGCCCTGATCGAGATGCTCTCCGCCAGGATCGACGAGGCGGCCGATCCCGAAGGCCTCTGGGGCGGGCCGCTCAAGACGACCTTTCTCCTCGCCATGGCGACGCCGATGGTCGTCCTGCCGATGGAGCGCATCTTCAAGCCCGCGCGGGCACGGGCCGGCGCGGCGGACGACACCGGGCTAGACCCCATCCTGAGCGAGCGGGTCGCCACGGTGCTGGGCGAGGACGAGCTTTTCGCGGCGGCGCCTTTCTTCCGCGCGAGGGCCTGGCGCTACCTGGCTTCGACGCCGGCCTTCCCGGTCGCGGGGGACTGGCCGGGCGACCGGTTGGCGGCGCTGGCGGGCGACGCTGCCCTCGAGGCGGCCGCCAGCGCGACGGCGCGCACGATCCTGCACGACCGTCCAGGTGACCGCCTTCCCGAGAGCGAACGCCTTGTAGCGGCCGCGACCTTCCTGCCCATGGATGCGCCGGTGGCCCTCGGGCGTCTCGCGCGTCGTTCGCTTCCAGGATCCGCCGAGATTTCCAAACAGGGTCGCGGCCTGGTCACGGCGGATGCCGGAACCGTTATCGTTCACGAGGATCCTCGACAGGCCGCCTGCGAGGTCCTCATATGACAGCTCGACCGTGACACGTGTCGCATCCGCGTCGAGCGCGTTCCAGATCAGCTCGGCCAACGCCGGCACGGGCTTGGCGCGCGTCTGCCGGGCGACGAAGTCGTCGCGGACCGCAACCGAAACCTGTTCCTTGCCCGCCATGGTCCATCTCTCCTCGCGGCCTTGTGCGCTGGGCTCGCCGCGACGGCAACCCGCGACGATCTTCCGCTCAGGTTACCTTGAAAATAGCTTGGAACAGTTCCGGGAAGAGGAAGGCCAGCAGATCGTCCTACGCGCAGCGCCCTGCATAGCGCTGGCTGCCGGCCTTGATCTCATGCCGGGTGCGCTGGGCCTTGGCGCGCCACTTGCCGTTCAGGGATTCCGCGATCGAGGGATCGTTTCGCACGAGCTTTTCCTCCGGTCCACTTGTCTCGCCGGGAAGCGTTTTGTCCTCCGAAAGGACTGCCAGTTACCGAGCCCGGGTATCGGCCTGGAATGTTGTGTCCGCCCGCAGCCCGTCTTTGACGATCAGGTCGGTTGATCGCTCATCCGCCGCTGACGTGGCGTTCCGGCGACGAGCACAGAATTCTGCCCAATCGTTCATCATCGCCAGCCGTTTTTCGAAAAGATCGCCACGGCGGTAAGCCGCTTCGACCTTGTTCCCCACGGCGTGGGCCAGCGCCATTTCGGCGACCTCATTCGGGTAGGTGGTCCGCTCGGCCGCCCAGTCGCGGAAGGTCGAGCGGAAGCCGTGAGGGACGGCATCGACGTTCAGCCGTCGCAGAACAGCCGAGATCGTCATGTCCGACAGGCGACCGCCGTGGGCGGCCTTGAACACGTAGGCGTCCGGTTTGCCTTGGGGGAGGGCGTTCAAGACCGCGATTGCGGCTTCTGATAAAGGCGCGCGATGTTCTCGCGCGGCCTTCATGCGCTCGGCGCTTATCGTCCAGATCCGGGCGTCGAGGTCGATCTCCTTCCAGGTCGCACCTCGCACCTCGCCGGATCGTGCGGCCGTGAGAATAGCGAACTCGAGCGCTTTCGCCCCCATGCCGTCGGTGGTGCGGAGACGTGTCATAAACGTGCCGATGTCGTCTATCGGCAAAGCTCTATGGTGTGTGATCCTATGGACCTTTGAGGGCTTGGCCAAAAGCTTGTCGAGGTGACCGCGCCAGCGCGCAGGATTTGGACCTGACCGAAAACCTCGGGCTCCTGCCCAATCGAGCACCATCTCCATTCGGCCGCGAAGGCGTTTGGCGGTCTCGGTCTTCTTGACCCAGATCGGCTCCAGAATGCGCATGATGTGTGGAAGCTCGATCGCCGCGACATCGAGCTTCCCAATCGCTGGGTAGGCGTAGTTCTTCAGGGTCGCGGTCCACTGATCCCGGTGCTTGGAATTCTTCCAGCTCGCCTCGTGGGCGGCGATATAGGCCTCGGCTGCGGCCTTGAACGTGTAACCCACCGTCGGCTTCACCATCAGGGCCGCTCGGGCGTCCTTGGCGGCTTCGATAGGATCAATGCCCCGTCGGATGAGATCCCTCGCTTCTCGCGCCGTCTCCCGAGCCATAGCCAGTGTCACGCCGGGATAGCCGCCGAGTCCCATCTCCCGCCGACGGGAGCCGATCATGACTCGAAGAATCCAAGTGCGGCCGCCGCTTTTCAGGACCTGTAAAGCCAGGCCAGGCACACCGCCAACGGCGTGCAAACCGGGTTGGGTCAGCCGCGAGACAGCCAGAGGGCCGAGAGGCTCTGGTAGCTTGGGCACGCATTCTCCTTCTTGGCGGCAGAGTTCGCCTGAGACTCTCATAAAACCAGCAGAACGGGAATTCTGAATGATGTTGGGGTTGTTCAAGTATCCGCGACTTGGCCAATCACAGAGACGCTAAGGGGCGTTCTTGGAGGCATGTGTTTGCGGCGAATAGGATACCTATTCGCCGCAAAGCGTGCGGTGAATAGGCTTGCGGAGGCGGTCATTATGCTCAACCCCCATCTGACCCGCCAATCTTCGATGCAAAGTTGAACTTGCCCGCTAGTTGGACGAGCCACCATTTTGGGGGGAGGCGATTTCGATGTTTTCCATATGGCGGTCCAATGCAGGTCTTCATCATTTGGGTGACGAAAGAGGGTCGGACCCCATCACTTAAGGGGCGACAATTGACCCACCATCACACCCACCAAAAGTTTTGCGCTTGGATGAAATGAGGTGGAGCGCCATGAAAACTCAAGTTCCTGGCTGGATTGAACAAAATGGAGATCTGAAACAGATTGCACCGGTCTGAAACGGGTCAACTTATTGAAATATAAGACTCTCTGTCCGCCACGCGTTGCAGCCTGTGAAATACTAGGCTCTGTAGACAGCGGAGTGAGAGCGCCCAGATCCGCACCAAAAACAAGTTTGGGCGAATTTGGGTTCAGCGGATCCCCGCCCCTCCAAAAGAAGCGTGGATTGGGTGTTGCGGATAGGAAGCGCTTGCGGCTGCTTGCAGTCGCCGGCGCCATGGGTCATCCAGAGATCATGTGGAGACCGGATCAGGGCCTGTCGGCCAGAAAACCCACGATCGACGATGTGGCGCGTCTGTCGGGCGTGGGGCGGACGACCGTATCGCGGGTGCTCAACGGCGGGCCGAACGTCCGGGAGCCGGTGCGGCGCAAGGTGCTGGAGGCGGTGCAGACGCTCGACTATCGCGTCAATCCGCAGGCGCGGTCCCTGGCGGGCGGCGGCAGCCGCATGCTGGCGCTGGTTCTCGCATCGGATCTGGATGCGGAGCCCAACTCCTTCTACGCCTCGGCGCTGGAACTGGGGGCGGTGCGGCAATGCCTGCATTCGGGCTTTCAGCTGTTCACGCGCCATGTACCGCAGGACGATCCCGCAGCAATCCAGCAGGTGATCGACATCGCGCTCAACCAGAGATGCCAAGGGGTGATCCTGACGCCGCCGTTCTCGGACAACGCCGACCTGATCCAGCAATTGAGAGCGAGAGGCGTACACTTGGCCGCCATCTCGCCGGGCGGCGGCGGGCTGGGGCTGGTCGACGCCGTCGGCATCGACGACGAGGCCGGCGGGCGCGACATCGCGCGGTATCTGTTGGAGCTTGGCCATCGCCATCTCGCCTATCTCGGCGGCATCGCCGGGCACCTGTCGGCCGAAAGTCGGCTGGACGGCGTGAGGCGGGCGATGCGGGAGGTGGGGCTGCCGGACGACGCCCTCACGGTGGAACGCGGGGATTTCACCTTCCGGTCTGGAAGCTTGATCGCCGCGCGAATGCTGGCGCGTTCACCACGTCCCACGGCGCTGATCTGCGCCAACGACGACATGGCGGCGGGCGCGCTGTCGGTCGCCCATGCGCGCGGCCTCCAGGTGCCGGGCGATGTGTCGATCTCCGGCTTCGACGACACGCCGGTCTCGGCCATCGTCTGGCCGCCCCTGACGACCGTGCATCAGCCGCTGAAGGCCATGGGCGGGGAGGCCGTTCGACTGCTGTCCGAGCGGATCACCGGTGGGGGCGGGGATTGGGCCTTCCGCACCTTGCCCCATTCGGTCGTCGTGCGGGAATCCGCCGGCGCCTGGGAGGCTTAAGACGGTCATCGCTTGACGCCCCGGTCTGCGGCGTCATTATGGAAGCGCTTCCAATTAAAGGGCGCGTGCGAGACGCCTGTAGGGAGGATGGCATGAAACGACGGGATCGGCTGTGGGCGAGCGCCTGCGCCATGGCTTTGGCCGCGCTGGCGGCGGCCGGATGCGCATCGGCGCCGGACGGCGGCTGGGTGACGTCGGGCGATCGGTCGCGGCTGCTCACGCCGGAGCGGCTGGTGATGAAAGCAGAGGTCGCCGGCTCCGGGGCGCCGACGATTCTCCTCGACCCCGACGCGCCGCTGCAAACCATGGTCGGCTTCGGCGCCGCCGTGACGGATGCGACCGCCCATCTGATCCAGACTCGAATGACGCCGTCCCAGCGCGACGCCTTGCTGCGTGATCTGTTCGGACGGGAGAACGGCGGCCTCGGGTTCGATTTCACGCGGGTGACGATCGGGGCGTCGGACTTTTCGCTGAACCATTACAGTCTGGCGGACGCCGAGGATCCGTCGCTGGCCGGCTTTTCGGTTGCACCCATGGCGGCTGAGGTCTTTCCGACGGTGCGCCAGGCGCTGGCGATCAATCCCGAGCTCAAGGTCATGGCCACGCCTTGGAGCGCGCCGGGCTGGATGAAGACCACGGGCTCGATGATCCAGGGCGAACTGAAGCCTGAATACTATTCCACCTACGCCGACTATCTGACGCGCTACATCTCGGCTGCGGCCGACGCGGGCGTGCCGACCGACTATATCAGCATCCAGAACGAGCCGGACTTCGAGCCTGACTCCTATCCTGGCATGCGCTGGGGCGCCGAGGGACGGGCGCGGTTCATCGGACGCGACCTGGGGCCCCGGTTGGAGCGGGCGGGTCTTGAGACGAAGATCCTCGACTGGGATCATAACTGGGACAAGCTGGAGCAGCCCCTGGGCGTGCTGAACGACCCTGTGGCGCGGCCCTATGTCTCCGGGGTGGCCTGGCACTGCTACGCGGGCGACGTGGCGGCCCAGTCCCGGGTGTTCGACGCCTATCCTGACAAGGACGTCTTCTTCACCGAGTGCTCGGGCGGCGACTGGGCGCCCGGCTTCAAGGACAGCTTCGTCTGGACGATGAAGTCCCTGATCATCGGTTCGGTCGAGAACCATGCGCGCGGCGTGCTGATGTGGAACATCGCCCTGGACGAGAACCATGGCCCCCACGCCGGTGGATGCAGCGACTGCCGTGGCGTGGTCACGATCGACAGCCGCACGGGCGCGGTTCAGAGAAACCAGGAATACTATGCCTTCGGGCACGCCAGCAGGTTCGTACGCCAGGGCGCGCGCCGCGTCGCCGTCTCGAAACCGGAGGGGCTTGAGGCGGTCGGCTTCGTCAATCCTGACGGCCGGCGTGTGCTGGTGGTTCTCAACGCGTCTGACGCCGAGGCGCGGTTCGAAATCGGCGAAGACCGGCTGAGGGCTTCGGTCGCCTTGCCGCCGGCAAGCGCCGCGACCTACGTCTGGAGCGGGCCCCGCTAAAGCCCGTGTTGCCAAAAACCAATTACGCGGTATGGTGTTGGAAGCGCTTCCAACATAGCGCCAAGAAGATGGACGCGCGGCTCAAAGGGCCCGCGCCAAGGGAAACGTGAGGGGAGATCACATGCGCAGCGCATTTGCTGGGTTTCATTCAATTCGTCCGCGCGCAGGCGCGCTTCACCTGACGGCTTCGGCCTTGGCTTTGGCCATGGCGCTGCCGGCGGTCGCCGTCGCCCAGACGGCGCCTCAGGCCGAGGATAGCGCGACCGAGGTCGAGGAGATCGTCGTGACCGGGCTGCGGCGCGGCCTGGCGGACTCCATCGCCACCAAACGCCGGGAGACCTCCATCGTCGAGGCGGTCTCCGCGGAGGACATCGGCAAGCTGCCGGACGTCTCGATCGCCGAATCCATCGCCCGTCTGCCGGGGCTGGCGGCGCAGCGTGTCAACGGCCGGGCTCAGGTCATCTCGATCCGCGGCCTGGCGCCGGACTTCACCACCACCTTGCTGAACGGTCGCCAGCAGGCCAGCTCGGGCGACAATCGCGCGGTGGAGTTCGACCAGTATCCGTCCGAGCTGCTGTCGGGCGTGGTGATCTACAAGACGCCGGACGCCGAGGTGTCGGGCATGGGTCTGTCGGGCACGGCCGACCTGCAGACCGTGCGGCCGCTGGCGTTCGGCCAGCGCGCCCTCGCCGTGAACCTGCGCGGAGAGATGACCGAAGGCGACAAGCTGAACGACGACGTCCGCAACTACGGCGGTCGCTTCTCGATCAGCTATATTGATCAACTGGCCGACGGCACGCTGGGGCTGGCCCTGGGTTATGCGCATCTGGATTCGCCGTCGCAGAACAAGCATTACAAGGCCTATGGCTACGAGGCTTTCGGGGGAGTCTGCGAGCCCATCGCACCGCAAACGGTTTGCGTTCGCGAGGACGGAACCGAACGCGAGGAGTCGGTGCAGCCCGACAGCGCCGATGCTGCTCTGCTGCTGAACGGCCAGGAGATATTCGCGACCTCGCGTCTGAACCAGCGGGACGCCGTCATCGGCATCCTGGAATGGCGTCCGACCGACCAGCTTCACTCTACCCTGGACGTCTACTACTCCAAGTTCGAGCAGGAAGAGACGACGCGGGGCGCCCAGTGGTTCTCCAACGCCTGGGCTGACGACGCCTATTTCACCGACGTTGTGACCGAAGACCGGGGCGGTTCTCTGATCGGGCGGAGCGGTACGATCCACAACGCCACGCCGATCATCCGAAACGACCACAACACCCGCGAAGACGAGATCTTCTCGATCGGTTTGAACACCGAATACGAGATCAACGACCGGACGCGGATCGTTGCGGACCTGTCCTATTCGAACAACCGTCGCCGCGAGACCATTCTGGAGACCTACGCCGGATATGGACGGGGGACGGGCGGGGTCACGCCGGGAACTCCGAACATCGGCCGGACCCTGGACGTCATCGACTTCACCGTGAACGACGACGGCTATCCGACCTATTCCGAGGGCCTGAACTATGCGGACGCCTCTCAGGTGACGCTGGGCGATCGCGCGCCGTGGAACGGCTGGGGCCATGACGGCGCCATTCGGTTCCCGGACGTCGAGGAAACCATCAGCTCGGCGGATCTGAAGATCCAGCGCGACATGGACGGCTTCTTCAACACCTTCACCGCCGGCGTGAATTACGCCAAGCGCGAGAAGTCCAAGCGCGTCGACGACTATGATCTGTTCCTGAAGAACGGCCGCCAGCAGGTCTATGTCGACGCCCAATATTTGGAGGCGCCCGTTTCGCTGGCCTGGGCAGGCTTCGGCGACGTGCTCGCCGTGGACATGAGCCGGGCGCTCGACGTCTATTACGACCGCGCCCCGATCCTCGACGCCAACTATTTCGACAAGAACTGGGACATCGAGGAACAGGTCACCACGGCCTTCGTCAAACTGGACTTCGAGGGCGGTCGCTGGCGCGGCAACGTGGGCATGCAGGCCGTCGTTCAGAACCAGGAATCGACCGGCGTCGTCATCAACGGCACCGAGCCGGGCGCGCCCATTGATCCGATCTCGGTCACCAAGGGCGCCGACTATCTGGACATCCTGCCCAGCCTGAACCTGATCTACGACCTGGGCGGCGGCCACCGTCTTCGCTTCGCCGCCTCGCGCACCATGGCGCGGCCGCGCATGGACGAGATGCGGGCCAATGTGACGCCGGGCTTCAACGCGCTGGTCTGTTCGACCCAAGCTTGTCCGCAGGGATCGACGGTCAACCCTTGGTCAGCCTCAGGCGGCAATCCGGAGTTGGAGCCATGGCGCGCGAACGCCTTCGATCTGGCCTACGAGTGGTATGTGGATTCCACCACGTATCTGTCGATCGCAGGCTTTTACAAGGACCTGGAAACCTACATCTACGTGCAGAACGGCACGTTCGACTTCACCGGAATTCCCTTGCCCAAGGGCGGACAGGCTCTTCTCGATGAAGGTCTGATTATCAGCCCTATTGGCCAGATCAGTCTTCCCGCAAACGGCGACGGCGGCACGGTGCAGGGGCTGGAAGTCAGCGGCGCGCTGAACTTCGGCACCGTCTGGGAACCGCTGGACGGTCTGGGAATGCTGGGCAGCATCTCCTTCACGGAGTCGGATTTGAATCCTGATGCGGAGGGAAGGGAGGTCCGGATTCCGGGCCTGTCGGGCATGGTCTACAACATCACCGGCTACTACGAGCGCGGCGGCTTCCAGGCGCGGATCAGCAAGCGGTTCCGCGAGGCCTTCAAGGGCGAGGTCGTGCAGTTGTTCGCCACGCGCGGCTACACCGAAATCCTGGACGACGAACAGATCGACGCCCAGATCGGCTACACCTTCGAACAAGGCCCGCTGGAAGGCCTCGGCGTGCTGTTCCAGGTCAACAATCTGACCAACTCGCCTTACCGGACCCGCCTGGGACTGGACAGCGGCGGCACGACCACGGCGGACGGCGGTTCGCTGCCCGAAACCTATGAAGAGTACGGCCGGCAGTTCCTGTTCGGCGTCAACTACCGATTCTAGGGCGTCACTCTCCAAGCCCTTAGCCTCCGGGGCGAGGCGGCCATGCCGTCTCGCCCTCTTTTTTTGATCGATACCTGTAACCGAGAGACGGCCATGACCTTCCGCAAGACCAAGCTTCTCCCGCTGCTGCTGCTGCTGGCCGGATGCGCCCTGGCCCCGATGAGCGCCGCCGCTCAGCAGGAGCGGACGGAGTGGCCGGCCCTGACTGCGGCCCACGCGCCCGACGCCGCCATGGAGGCCCGGATCTCCCGCATCGTCGCCGGCATGACCCTGGCGCAGAAGGTGGGTCAGATGACCCAGCCGGACGTCCGCTACATTACGCCCGAAGAGGTGACACAGTATTATATCGGCTCGGTCCTGAACGGCGGCGGCGCCTGGCCCGCCATGAACAAGCATGCGACCGTGGCCGACTGGGCCGCCCTGTCGGACCGCTATCATGACGCCGCTCTCGCCGCAGACATGACGGTGAAGATTCCGCTGATCTGGGGCACCGACGCGGTCCACGGGCACAACAACGTCTCCGGCGCGACGCTCTTCCCGCACAACATCGGGTTGGGCGCCGCCCATGATCCCGAACTGATTGAGCGGATCGGCCGGGCCACCGCGCGTCAGGTGCGGGCCACCGGCATCACCTGGGTCTTCGCCCCGACCCTGGCAGTGGGCGAGAACCGCCGCTGGGGCCGCACCTATGAGAGCTATTCCAGCGATCCTCAGCTGGTCGCCGAATACGGCGAGGCCCTGGTGCGCGGGCTGCAAGGGAATCTGACCGGCGACGGCGACGTGGTCGCCACGGCAAAACACTATATGGGCGACGGCGGCACCTTCAACGGCCAGGACCAGGGCGAGGCCCGTGCGAGCCTCAGCGAGATGATCAATCGCCACGGCGCCGGCTATTATTCGACCATCGAGGCCGGCGTGCAGACCGTCATGGCCTCCTACAGTAGCTGGAACGACGTCGCCGCCGGTCATGACTACGGCAAGATGCACGGCAGCCGCGAGATGCTGACCGACGTGCTGAAGGACCGACTGGGCTTCGACGGTCTGGTCGTGTCCGATTGGAACGGGATCGAGCAGGTCCCCGGCTGCACCAAGGCCGAATGCGCCCAGGCGATCAACGCCGGCATCGACATGATCATGGTCCCCGAGGACTGGAAGGCCTTCATCGGCAATACCATCGCCGACGTCGAAGCCGGGCGCATCCCGATGTCCCGCATCGACGACGCCGTGACGCGGATCCTGCGGGTCAAGATGCGCTCTGGCCTGTTCGACCGTGCACCGTCGGAAAGCCGCTACAACGGGCAGGCCTCGGCCGTGGCCGCGACCGATCTGGCGCGCGAGGCGGTGCGCAAGTCGGTCGTCCTGCTGAAGAACAACGACCGCGCCCTGCCGCTGGTCCAGGGCGAGAAGATCCTGGTCGTGGGCGACAGCGCCGACAGCCTGTCCAACCAGACCGGCGGCTGGTCTCTGACTTGGCAGGGTACCGAGAACGTCAACGGCGACTTCGCCACCGGCGCCACCCTGTTGCAGGCTCTCACAGCGCAGTTCGGCGCGGACAACATCGTCTATTCCAGAGACGCCGTCGGCGTGGACGTGACCCGGTTCGCCAAGGTCGTGGTCGTGCTGGGCGAGACGCCCTATGCCGAATATCACGGGGATGTCCGCTTCCCCGCCCCGATCCAGTACAGCCATCGTCGCCCCAACGACCTGGCGCTGCTGTACGCGGTCTCGGGCAAGGGGGTGCCGGTGGTCTCGGTGCTGTATTCGGGCCGGCCGGCCTACGCCAACGACCTGATCAATCTGTCGGACGCCTTCGTCGCGGCCTTCCTGCCCGGCACCGAGGGCGCGGGGCTGGCCGATGTGCTCTCGGGCGGTCGTTACGACTTCGCCGGGCGGCTGTCCTTCGCCTGGCCCGGTTCGGCCTGCAGCACCGGCGAACATGCGGGCGACGTGGTGCAGTTCGCGCGGGGCTTCGGACTCAGCTACGCCCGGCCCGCGACGACGGGTGAACTGCCCTTGCCGACCACCCCCGGCGTCTGCGACGCTGTCGACTGACAGCGTTTTGGGGGCGGATGTGCGGCAACTGAAGACAATCCTGATCGTCGGCGGCGGTTCCGCCGGCTGGATGGCCGCCGCCCTGTTCTCCAAACTGTTCAAGGGGCTTTATGACATCACCCTGATCGAGTCCGAGGCCATCGGCACGATCGGGGTGGGCGAGGCGACGATCCCGGCGATCAAGACGTTCAACGAACTGATCGGCCTGGACGAGAACGACTTCATGCGCCGCACTCAGGCCAGCTTCAAACTGGGCATCCAGTTCGTCGACTGGGACCGGGTCGGATCAAGCTATATCCATGGCTTCGGCGTGATCGGCCGGGATCTGAAATGGCTGCGCTGCCATCAGTACTGGCTGAAGATGCGGGCTGAGGGGAAGGTGTCCGACCTCGCCGCCTATTCGATCAATACGGCGGCGGCCCTGCAAAACCGCTTCATGCGCGCCGACCCGAAACGACCGGGCTCGCCGCTGGGCCATATCGCCCACGCCTTCCATTTCGACGCCGGCCTCTACGCCAAATATCTGCGCGGGATGTCCGAGGCGGCGGGCGTGCGCCGTCGCGAAGGCAAGGTCGTCTCGGTCCAACTCAGGCCCGAGGACGGGTTTGTGGACTCTGTCACGCTTGAGGATGGAGCGGTCGTATCGGCCGACCTGTTCATCGACTGTTCGGGGTTCCGCGGTCTGATCATCGAGCAGGCGATGAAGACCGGGTACGAGGACTGGTCGCACTGGCTGCCGTGCGACCGGGCGATGGCCGTGCCCTGCGCGCGGACCGAGCCCTTTACGCCCTATACCCGCTCGACCGCCCGCCCGGCCGGCTGGCAGTGGCGTATTCCGCTGCAGCACCGCACGGGCAACGGGCACGTCTATTCCAGCCGCCATATGGACGACGGAGAGGCCGAACAAATCCTGCTGTCGAACCTGGACGGCGCCCAGATGGCGGAACCAAATCGAATCCGTTTCGTCGCCGGCAAGCGTCGTCAGATCTGGAACCGCAACTGCGTGGCGGCGGGCCTGGCCTCCGGTTTTCTCGAGCCGTTAGAATCGACCAGCCTGCACCTGATCCAATCCGTGCTGATCCGGCTGGTGCGCCTGATGCCGGACGCCGGTTTCGATCCGGCGACCATCGCCGAGTTCAATCGTCAGACCGATTTCGAATACGAGCGGATCCGCGACTTCATCATCCTGCACTACAAGGCTACGGAACGCGACGACACGCCGTTCTGGCGCTATTGCCGCGACATGGATGTCCCTGTGACGTTGGAGCGGAAGATCGACCTGTTCCGCGCCAACGGCCGGATATTCCGCGAAGACGACGAACTGTTCGCCGAGGAAAGCTGGATACAGGTGCTGCTGGGGCAGGGGATCATCCCGGTCGGCTATGACCCGCTCGTCGATGTGACGCCGGAACCGGACATTGAGCGGTACCTGGCGGATGTGGAGACCGTCATAGGCAAGTGCGTCGCCCTGATGCCGTCTCATGCGGACTATGTCGCCAAGGCGTGTCCGGCTGCGTGAAGGGCGCGCTGTCGCTTGCCTCGCATTGGGAATACGGACTGCCGCGATCCCTTGAGAACGGCTTCGGCGCCAGAGCAGCCCGATGCGGCGCAAGCAGGGCGATCCATAAGTGAGCCAGGCTCAGAGCGTCTCAAAAGCCGTTGCGAGCCGGGGCAGGCGTGATCGTATCGCGCTCTAGATCGACGCGTGCAGGGGCTCGTGAAAATCGGCGGCATCGGGGCGAGGGCCGTGTCCGTCGCGCTGTCGGCCATCGGCGGCACGGACGTCCACGCCAAGAACTACGCGTTTCTCATTGCGGAGGAGGGCCAGGTGCGGCTGGCGCCGCTCTACGACATCTCCAGCGCCCTACCGTATGACGGGCTGCAGTATCAGCGTCTGAAGCCGGCGATGAAACTCGGCGGCGAATATTATCTGCGCGACATCGGCCCCGTCAGGTCGCCAGGTTGGCGACCGAACGCCAAATGAGATAGCCGCGTCGTTGCCTAGGGCAAAGGTCCGTGATCGTAACTGAAGACGCGGGCCAGTTTCCAAGAACCGCCTTCGAGCTTCCACATTTGAGCAAATCGAGCTCGGCCGACACGGCTCTCTTCGCCGTCGCCCTGACGTTCATAGAAGACATGCTCGCCGGTTTCGACGGCGCCATACTGCTCTATCGGGAAGACGGCGACGGTTTCGTCCAAGGCTTCCCGGCGCGACCGCCACGCGTCCGGAGCATCTCGACCCTTACAGCGCGTGGCGTACTGGGCGACGAAAGCGTCACCGTCTGTCGCGACCAGGCCGCCGCGGTCATCAAAGAATTCGAAGTCGTCGGTCACCATGGCGCGGAGGGCGGCGGGGTCGCACCGCTCCATGAACAACTCGAAGAGACGGGCGTCCGCTGCAACGACCTGGGATCGCAGGTCAGGGCGACCTGCTGCCATGGTAGGGGCCGCGCCCACCGTCAAACCGAGCGCGATAAAGCCTGCAACAAGCGTCTTGATTTCAGAGCTCACGAAACACTTCTCCAAAATGGGCGGGTGGACTCTTCGCCGGTCAGGCGCCGGCAGCACAACTGCAGAAGGCGATCCTGTGTCGCCATGGGCCTGGGAAAATGGCGAAGGTGAGCAACAAAGCCCGCGTCAGCCCCATGACGGTATTCACATGCCGTCTGCGGCGCGCCCCTATCAAGTTAAGCTTAGGCAATGCTCCAGGTCGTTCCGCCGCTCGATTATTCGTCGGACTGTTTTCGCACCGTCATCGTTGAGCCGTAAAAGCGCGGCCCAACGGGTGCGCCCGCGGGGGTAGGATGTCTGTTCAGGATCTGAGTGCGGGGCGATTGCTGGCGAAGAACGCCGTGCGTCTGCGCGCCTTTGTCCGCAGCCGGGTCCACAACGACGCCGACGCCGACGACATCAGCCAGGAGGCCTACGCCCGCGTCCTGGCCCGATCCCGGGCCACGCCGCTGAAGGATCCGGTGGCCTACGCCTTTCGGGTCGCGCTCAATCTGCTCAGCGATCAGAGGCGCCCCGGCGCCCCGGATGTGAACGAACCGATCGACGACGCGGCGGCCTCGGACGCGCCCTCCCCGTTCGAAGTTCTCGACATGAAGCAGAGAGCGGACCTTTTCACCCGCGCGCTTCAGCGCATGCCCCGGCTCAGGCGAGAAGTCTTTGTTTTGCGCCAGTCCGCCGATCTCAGCTATCCGGAGATCGCCGCGCGGCTGAACATCTCGGTCGAGGCCGCCCAAAAACACTTCAGTCGCGCCGCCCTCGAAGTGCGCAAGGCTGTGGACATGGAGCGTGCGCGATGAAGAATTCTGCGCGCGTCTCCGAAGAACAGGCCGCCCTTTGGGCCGACCGTCGGCGTCACGGCGAAATGGACGACGCGGCGGACGAGGCGCTGCGCGCCTGGCTGGCCGCAGCGCCGGAGCGCGCCCGACTGCTGGAGGCCCAGGAGCGGTTGCTCGCCGATCCGGCCCTGGCGGCCGCCAGCGCAACACTGGCGGCTGAAGCGGGCCGGCGTCGGCGCGCCTGGCGGGTTCGGCCCCTTCCACTCTCGCCATCCCTCTGGGCCGGCGGCATGCTGGCCGCGGCCTCCGTGATGCTCGCCGTGCTGATATGGCCGTCCCAGCCCGCCCTGGTCGAACAGAGGCTGGAGGGAACGGCGGGACGCAGCCTTCAAGCGGCGCTGGACGACGGCTCTTCGGTCCAGCTGAACGGCGACAGCCGGGTCCGCACGGCCTTCGGCCCGGAACGGCGGGACGTCTGGCTGAGCGGGGAAGGCTTCTTCTCGGTGGCCAAGGACGCCAGACGCCCCTTCTCGGTCATCACGGCCACACATCGGATCACGGCCCTGGGCACGCGCTTCAACGTCGATGAACGCAGCGGCGGCGCGGTGGAGGTGACGGTCCTGGAGGGCCGGGTCGAGGTGGTGCCTTTGAACCACCCCGAGCGCGGCCAGGTGCTGAACGCAGGCGGTCGATTGCTGAGCGACGGCGCGACCGCCCGAGCCGGAGCGATCGAACGCCTGGACCCGGAGGTCAGGGCGCCGGATTGGACCGAGGGATGGATCGACGCGGACAATATGAGCCTGGCCGACCTGCTGATCGAGTTGAAACGCCGATCGCCCGGCCTGGAGGCCGAGTTCGCCGATCCCGCCCTGAGCCGGCGCCGGATCAGCGGGCGGTTCGCCGCTTCTCGACCGCAGGACGTCCTGACCGTGGTCGCGGACATGCAGGATCTGACGCTTCGCAGGGACGCCTCCGGCCGTCTGCTGATCGATCGGTGAACCCAGGATGTGGGCGGGCCGCGCAAGGTTTTGGAGCGCAGCAGCGGTGACGAGCCTGTGGCTTGCCGCGGGCGGCGCCGCAGCTCAAGCCCATGCCCCGGCCCCGTTCGCCGCCGCCGCCGACCAGACCCCGCACAGGTTTCGGATTTCCAGCGGCCCTCTTGCCCAGGCCCTGCGTGATCTTTCCCGGCAATCGGGCATGGCCGTTCTGGCCGACGCCGATCTGATGAACGGACGTCGCACAGCGCAGTGGCAAGGCCGAACCACCGCCTGGAACGCCCTGACCCGGCTGCTGGCCCCCCATCCGGACCTGCAAGGCCGCATCGTCGGGGAGACCCTGATCATCGAGCGGGCGCAGGCTGCGCCGGCGCCGACGACCGTGACCCAGCTCGAGGAGGTGGTGGTCCTGGGCCGCAAAGGGGCCCTCCAGGAGGCTCTGGAGATTAAACGGGCCTATGACGGCGTCAGCGATGTGGTCAGCGTCGACGACCAGGGCCTGTTGCCGACCAATAATCTGGCGGAAAGCCTCGCGCGCCTGCCCGGCGTCAACGCCGTCAGAAACCACCAGACCGGCGAAGGCGATCGCCTGACGATCCGCGGCATGTCGACCGAATGGAACGCTTATCGGATCAATGGCGTGCGCCTGGGCGGCGCCGGGTCGCGGGCGGACAAATTCTATCGTGGCGTCCGCCTCAGCTATCTGCCGCCCGAAGGAATCCAGAACCTGATCGTGCGAAAGACCCTGACGCCCGATCTGGACGGAGACGCCCTGGGCGGCCTGATCGACATTCAAACCCCGACGGCCTTCGACGCGGACCACGACTATGTGCGGCTGTCGGCGGAAAACGGCTGGTTGACCCGGTTCGACCGACCGAAGTCGGGCAAGTTGGCCTTGGCCGTCTCGCGCCGTCTCTCGGATCAGCTGGGCCTCTTCGTCGCCGCCAACTGGAGCGACGCCCGCTCGCAATTCGAGATGGTCGGCGGCGAGAGCGACGACCTGCCGCCCGTCTGGTTCGACACCTTCTATTCGACCGGCTGGGATTTCGACCGTTTCATCATGAGGGGCATGGAACTGGCCATCGGCGAGACCCAGGTGCGCCGCCTTGGGGTGAACGGGAGCCTGGATTGGCGAGGCGGGCAGCAGGAGCTTCACCTGCGGCTTCAGTACAACCGCTACGAGGGCGAGGAGTACCGGAACCGTCTGAATTTTCGGAACGACGGCCTGGCGGGAACCGAGCGGCTGGTCCAGGTGGACAGCGGTCGAACCGGTCTGGCGCAGCCGGACGCGATGGTGGTCGGTTCGGATCCGGATTTGGGGCGCATCTACGGCTACTCGACTGCGGACATGAAGGATGTGGACGGGGATGGGCGGATCACCGACGCCGACCGCGACGTCCGCTCCGTCTATAGTCTGGCTGGCGCATCGGGCGTGTGGGATCCAATGGGCTTCCGACTGAGACGGTTCTGGGAAGCGACGCGGGAATCCGGCCTGTTGTCGTCCATCACCCTGGGCGGACGGCGGTGGGACGGGCCGTGGCGGATCGACTATGATGTCTCGCTGTCGCGCTCTCAGGATGATCTGGACGAGGGCGCGCTCCTGGAATTCAGGACCGACGCCGTCGAATGGCTGGGCAATCGCGGCGTCCGGGTGATCGAGACCGACGATCCGCGCTTTCGCCTGTGGGGGCTCAATCCCGCCGGCATGGCGGCGGTTCAGGATCCGGCCGCCTATGATTTCAGACATCTGGGCGATGAGTGGGAACAGACGTCCGAGACCCTGGCCCAGGCCCAGTTCGGTCTGACCTATACGCTGACCGGCGGCTGGCTGGAGTCGGTCCAGGCCGGAGGGCGCTATATGCACTCGAACCGCCGCAGCGCGGGAGGCGCCCGCCCCGATCTGATCGGTCCGGAGACCCTGGCCGATCTGGAAGGGCTGTTCGGCGCGCCGGTCACGGACTTGTTCGACGGCCGCTATGTCGGGGACCACCGGCTGGGCGTGGTCTTGGACAGCCGACGGATGTCGGCCGAGATCGAACGGGCCTATCGCGGCGACAGCGCCTATTTCACCGTAGACCCCGCGTTCGAGCCCCAGGCCGACGCCGAGAGGTTCCGGCTGAAGGAACAGGCGGCGGCCGGCTATGTCATGGCCGCAGCCCGATGGGCCGGAACCGAGATCACGGGCGGCGTGCGGGTCGAGCACACCCGATCAAAGGTGAGTTTTCCCATTCTGGATGCGCTCCGTGGCGACGGACGGGATCAACGTCGAAACAGTTTCACCAATGTCCTGCCCTCGCTGCATCTGCGGCGCGCCCTGGAGGGCGACAAGGTCTTGCGGGCGGCGATCTGGACCAGTTTCGCCCGACCGGACATCGCCCGAATGACGTCGGCGCGGCAGTATGTCTACGATCAGGATCCCGACCGCGACGGCGAGGTCAATCCCGAGGCGGACTGGATCCTTCAGGAAATCCGCCAAGGCAATCCGGACCTGAAGCCTATGGAAGCCATCGGCTATGATCTGTCGCTCGAACACTATGGCCGATCGACAGCCTGGTCGGCGGCCCTGTTCCACAAGGACATTCATAATTTTCTCTATAGGGCCTCAACCAGTTCGATCCGCGACGGCGGACTGATTGACCGCGGGGATGAGAACGGGACGCCCGTGCGGGCCTACGCCAACGGTCGGCGGGCGCGGATCAGCGGGGTCGAACTGGCGATACGCCACGGCCTGGACTGGGCGCCCGCCCCGCTGGATGGGCTGGGCGTCACGGCCAATCTGACCTGGCAGGTCAGCCGCGCCGACGCCAACATCGTCTGGCGCGTCGGCGATCGGCTTCCCTTTACGGAGACGCCCGAGACCCTGGCGTCCGTCGAACTGTTCTGGCAGGGCGGCGGATGGGAGGCGGCGGCCGGCTGGAGCCGCCAGGGCGGCTTCCTCGAAGGTATGGATAGTTTCGCCAACGACCCCTACGAACAGGCCTACAGTTTTGTGGACATCAGCCTTCGACGACGGTTGGGCGGCGACGGCTTGGCGTCGATTCAGATCCGCAACCTGCTGAACAGCCATACCTATTGGTACACCTTCGGCTCGGGGCCGGAGGATTTGCGGGAGTACATCCGCACCGGGCCGACGGTGACCCTGGCGATCAGCCGCAGCTTCTGAGCGGATCCTGCGACGCCAGGCGGCCCGCGAACCTTCGGCTGAAGGCGCCGCCGAGGCGCGAGACGGTCAGGTCGTAGGCGCCGTCCGGCAGGACCGGAAGTCGCAGGCGCAAGGGCGCTCCAGCGCTCAGCCTGTAGCGACGCGTGGGACACAGGCCCGTCTCGTCATTGACGCAGAACCAGGCGTCCTCGGCCGGGACGATCTCCAGGATCAGGCCCCGACCTCGGCGCGGCTCTTTCAGGCGCGCCGCGACAGGGCCGTCTTCGGCCAGACAGCCGGAGAAGCGCCTGCAGAAGCCGTCGGGTCCAAGCAGGCGCAGATCATAGGGGGCGGCCGTCCGGATCAGTTCGACCTGATCGCCGGGCGACAGGCTGAAGGCGTCCATGGACGCCGACGGCTGATGCGCATCGAGGATCTGAAGATGCGCCACATCGCCGCCGGCCGCGTTGCACACCGTCAGCAAAAGCTCATCCTGGGCGAAGTCAAAGCGATCCGTCACGGAGAGGCTGCACGCCCCGGAAAGATCGCGCGTCTTCGTGGTCAGACGGGGATTGAAGGCGCCGCCCGCTCGGCCCCCGCGCCTTTGCATGGCTTCGATCATGGCAGCGCCGCGAGCCCGCAGTCGCTCACGGCGCGCCGAAGGCCCCGTGGCCGATCCGTCTGAATCACATTGGCGTCCAGGACCAGCAGTCCCTCCAGCCGGGAACACAGGTCGGTCGCCCGGACCGCCAAGGCCTCATCGACATCGCCCAGACTGTTGACCCAGATCCGCGCCGGCAGGGCCCGCGCCCCGTTGCGGAGCTGCGGGGTCAGAGACTCGGGGTCGCCGTGAATGATCGTCGCCGCCGGCAGCCCCTCGACGGCGGCGGCCAAGCCGTCGGAACGGCTGACGCGCGGCATGAGCAGGGCGCGCGGCGCGAGCTCACGCACCGCCCGCAACACCGCCCCGTCGGAGTCGAAGAAGACGACCTGGTCCGTCATTCCCAGCCCCTGCACCGCCGCGACCACGGGGCCGATGCGATCCGTCTTGAGGTCCAGATCAACCAGCACCCGTCCGCACGTCTTGCGAAACGCCTCGACCAGGGTCGGGGGCGGCTCGGAACTGTCTTCCAGCCGCAGGCGACGCAGTTGGGCGTAGGTCAGGCTCTCGGCCTCGCCGGCGCCGCCGGTGGTCCGAGTCACCGTTTGATCGTGCATCAGAAAGGGCACGCCGTCGGCGGAGACCTTGACGTCGATCTCCACGATGTCGGCGCCCTCGCGCACCGCTTCGTCGATGGCGGCCAGCGAGTTCTCGGGCGCTTCGAGATGGCCGGCCCGGTGCGCGGCGATCAGCAGGGCGCCGCGCGGCTTCGCCAGTTCGGCCTGAAGGCGCGACATGACGGCGGTCTGCCCGCAGACCGGATCGGCCAGGGCCGGCGTCGCCGCCAGCCCCGCCGCCCATGCCGCGAGCAGCCCGACGATCGCGGTACGCGCTATCACTACTGGTCCTCGCGCCGCAGGATCAGTTCCGGCGTCGCCGGCTTCAGATCGGTCAGGCGCGCCGGACCCGCGCCGGGCTTGTCCAGTTGGAAGGCGTCGTACAGGGCGCCGTCCATGGTGAAGGCCCGCATCGTCAGTCGGGCCGCAGAGACCTCGACCTGCTGGAACACCTGCACGCCGCTGGCCTTGCGCTCCGTCCAGTTGAGGTCGCCCAGCGGATACTGCTTCGGCCCGACGTTGGAGACCATATAGACCGGGCCCTGATCGTGGGGGCGGCCGCGTCCATAGGTGTGGTCATGGCCGGCCAGCACCAAGTCGACGTGATAGCGGTCGAACAGGGGTTGCAGCACGGCGCGCAGTTCCTCGCCGCTGCGGCCCCGGGCGGTGGAATAGAGGGGGTAGTGCAGGAAGACGACCGTCCAGCGCGACGGGTTGTCGGCCAGTTGCCGCTCCAGCCAGGCCACCTGATCCCGCGCGGCCTGGGGGTCTTCGTCGATCATGTCGGCGTCGAGCGAGATGATGCGAACGCCCTGATAATCGACCCGATACACGGTCTCGGTCAGCATGTCGGACGGGCCGTTCTCGGGCAGGGTGAATTGCAGCCGCCACTGGGGCGCCAGCATTTGCGGGGTCGAGCCCTGGGGCTTCATGTATTCGTGGTTGCCCGGCGTCATCAGCGACGGGGTCTCGGCCAGACGGTGGGCGTCCATATCGAACCATTCGCCCCATTCCGCGTCGTTGTCGGCCCGGTTGATCAGGTCGCCGGCGAACAGCATGAAGGCCGCGTCCGGGGTCTGGCGCAGGGCGCGGCGCACGGCCAGGCCGCCCATGGAGCGGATGTCGTTCTGGACGTCGCCCATATAGAGGAAGGTGAAGGGACGAACCTCGGCGGCGGCGGTCTTGACCTGGCGCCCGGGCGACCAGGCGCCTTCCTTGCCCACGCGATAGACGTATTGGGTGTCGGGGGTCAGGCCGGTCAGCCGCACGCTGTAATAGTCGGCGGCGACGTTCTGTTCGTCCCGCGTCGTGAAGGCGGCGGAGGTGCGCTGCGCCGGCAGGCGGACGGCTTTGGCAGGGTAGGCCGGCCCCGGCGTCAGAATCGCATATTCGATGAAGCCGTCGCCCGCACCCGCTTCGGCGCGCCAGTTGAAGGCCAAGCTGGTCGACGGCGTCTCGGTCAGATTGACGATGACGCGTTCGGGCAGGGAAGCCGTCTGGGCTTGCGCCGGGACGGCCTGGAGGGCGGCGAAGGCCAGGACGCTGCAGGACAGGGTCGCGGCGAGGCGCAGGGACAGGCGCATGAGGTATCCTCGATGTCTGGAAAAGGCGCCGCTCGCGGGAGATCTCCCGCGAGCGGCAGGAACGGTCAGAGCCGCCAGTTCAGGTTCAGGCTCAGGTAACGACCGTTCTCGATGTAGTCGCGGACGCCGCCCTTTCCTTCACCGAAGGTGTAGAAGTAGGTGTAGTTGTCCAGCAGGTTCTGCACCTTGAAGGTGGCCGTCAGGTTCGGCGTGATCTGACGCCGCGCCATCAGGTCCACGAAGTGGTAGTCCTGCTCATAGGGATCGTTGCCGAAGTCCTCGATGTCTTCCAGAGACACGTCCTGATAGTTGTAGGCCACATAGGCCTCCCAGCCGTTGCGCTCCCAGAACAGTTCCAGGTTCACGATGTGGTCGGGGGTTTCCATGAAGGGCAGGGTGTAGCCTTCAGGGTGCCAGGACAGGCCGGTTTCGGCTTCCGAGCGCTGGATGGTGGCGTTCGCCGCCACGCCCAGCCCGTCGAACGGCGCCGGCAGCCAGTGGAGCTGCTGGCGGGCGTTGATCTCGACGCCGCGGATCTCGGCCTTGCGACCGTTCATCGGCATGGAGACGGGCACGCCCGACGGATCGTCGAACTCGCCCTCCGTGCCGTCCCGAATGACCGACGACGAGGAGCGGAACAGGAACTTGTCCAGATCCTTGTAGAACAGCGCGACGGAGTAGGCGCCCGTGCGTCCGTTGTAATATTCCGCCGACAGGTCGTAGTTGACCGAGGTCATCGGCTCGAGATCGGGATTGCCCTGGACGATGCCGGTCAGCACCCATTCGCTGGTCGGGTTGGTCACGCCGTCGCCGTCGGGATCGCCGTCGTAGCTGTATTCCTTGACCGAGGTCATCCGTTTGATGTCCGGACGCGAGACGCTGGTCCAGATCGCCGCCCGCAGCTTGGCGTTCCAGCTCACGTCATAGTTGACGTGGATCGAGGGCAGCCAGTTGGTGAAGCCCGAGGTGTCGGTGGTGTAGTCCTCGCCCCGCACCGGGTTTTCGGTCCAGGCGCGGATGTCGTTGCTGGTGTCCTCGACCCGCACGCCGGCGATCACTTCGGCCGCGCCGAAACGAGCCGTGCCCATCACATAGGCAGACACTACCTGTTCGTCGTAGAACCAGGTGGAGGCGTAGTCGATCGAGTCCGCCTCGTTCAGCGTCAGCAGGGTCGAATTCCCCGCCTTGGCGCGTTCGATCTCGGCCATCATCTTGTCGGTGTCGATGACGGGGCCGAGTTGGTACTGGCCGGTGTAACGGCCGTCGAACATGTCGGTGATCGCTTCGCCGAACAGGGCGGAATAGTCGGCCATGGTGCCCCGGGGCTCCAGGTCGATCAGCGAACCTTCCAGGCGTTCACGCTCGGACTTGTAGTATTTGGCGCCGGCGCGGACCTCTTGCAGCCAGGAGCCTGTCGGCTGGTAGCGCAGGTTGAACTGGGCCTGGTTCAGGGTTTCCTTGGCGCCGCCGTAGCTGCCGCTCAGGCTGGAGGCGGTGTACTGGGTCAGGTCCTGGACGCCCGCCATGCCGGCGGGGTTCAGCACCCATTTCAGGTACTGCGGATCCCCCTGGCTGACGATCTCGACGCCTTCATTGCCCTTCCACAGATAGGCGTTGCGGCCGAAATACATCTCGTAGCTGTCGACGATATTGTCCTCGGATTCCGAGTGCGACAGGTCGTAGTCGAGGGTGAACTCGCGGAAGCGGCTTTCGCCGCCGAAGTTGACCATCTGCAGCACGCCTTCGGTCGTGCCGCCTTCCCAGTAGCGACGCAGGCGGAAGCCTTTGGGATCCCACGAGCCCGACGAGCCGTTCAGGCTGTAATAGCTGTTGGAACCCTTGTCCGCGTCGGTGATCTTGTCGTCCTTGTCGCGGTCGACGATCTGGGCGGTGGTGTAGTTGTAGATGGCGCCCTTGATGTCATCGTAGCCGATGACGGCGTTCGCCGGCTGGATCAGGTCGCCGCGCGACTTGTCGACCTGCTCCAGGCGCGCCGAGGCGCTGGTGCCGGCCTCGTTGCGGAAGTTGAGGCGGTTCCTGAACTGGGTCTCTTCATACTCATTGTACTGACCACGCAGGTGGAAGTCGTGATTGTCGCCGCGCCAGTCCAGCGAGCCGTTGAAGCCCCAGCGCGTCACGTCCGTGTCGCCGGTGGACATTTCCAGACCGCGGGTCACGAAGGTCTGGGGATCGAAGTCCAGGCTCTGGGCCTTGCTGTACCAGTTACGGGGCATATTATCCCCGGAGTTGCCGATCTGCTCGAACTGCGAGGCGCGTTCCGAGTAGTTGCCGGTCACGAACAGGCCCAGCCGATCGGAGAACTGCTTGCCGAAGGCCACATCGGCGGCCCATGAGGTCCGGTCGTCGCGCTGTTGCAGCAGGGTGCCCTCGATCGAGCCCGCCACATGGGTCGGATCATAGTCGAAGGCCGTCGGCGTCTTGATGTCGATGGTGCCGCCGATGGCGTCGCCGTCCATATAGGGCAGCAGGCTCTTGTAGACGGTGATCGCATCGACGCCCGACGTCGGCAGGAAGCTGAGGCGCACGCCGCGGAAGAAGTTGTCGCCCGGCGATCCGGTGCCGCCCATGCGCACGCCGTTGACGGCGTAGGCGTTGTATTCGGTCGCCATGCCCCGGATCACCACCCGGTCGCCTTCGCCGGTGAAGTGGTTGCGGACCGCCGACACGCCCGGAATGCGCGATGCGGCCTCGGTCAGGTTGGACGACGGCAGCTTGCCCATGTCGTCGGCGCTGACGCTGTCCGAGATCATGTCGCTGTTGCGCTTCTCGTCGATCGAGCGGCGCAGGCCCTGCAGATAGCCGGTGACGACGACTTCATCGAGGACGGCGGGGTTGGGTTGCGCCGCCGTTTCCGCCTCGGACGAGGTCGATTGCGACTGCGACTGCGATTGGGCCGCCGCCCATTGCGGAAAGGCCGCGATCAACGCCAGGCCTCCGGCCGCCGCCAGATAGCGAGATTTGGTTTTCATGATGTAGTCCCCCGTGGTCTGCCAAGGCGCAGACGACAGAGAGACTGAACGACCCGAACAAGCTGACAGGCGTCGTCAATATTTCATACGCACGTCGTCAATCTGTACTGGACAATCAACCTCAGATACACAGATCCGCCCCGTCATTGACGAACCGGCAACCTTCTTCGGCTCCGTGCCGAGGCTTTGCGCCGCGATGCCGCACGGGCCGCAAGGGTAGGGGGATCATCCAGCCCGGACCGCACTGAGCCTTCGGCGTAGGGTGCGGCGCTGAATGTTGAAGCGGCGCCGCGCTCCGTCCCGGTCGAGACCCGGCCGGTTCAGCCGGAGACCGGCATTGGACGGCGGCGGGGAGGCAGACGCTTGCGGCCTGGGGCAGGGCGTCGCCCCTGGCCATTGTTCTCGCGTCCATTCCGTCTGGCGCGGCGGGCACGGTCTCCGCCGTGTCCGGCGCGTATCCGGCTGACTTCAGAAACCGGATCATGGACTGGTTGAACAGTTCCGGGCTCTGCCAGGGCGCGAAATGCCCGCTGTCCGCCAGATACTGAAGACTGGCGCCCGGGATGGCGTCCGCAATATAGGCGGCATGCTGCGGCGTTATGAATTCATCCTCCGAGCCCGCGACGATCAGAACCTGGGGCGCCCGGATCAGGGCGAGTTGACCGGGGCCGTAGTGAAGTCGCGTTGTCTGCATGGTCCTGACCGCCTGGGTCAGCCCGGAGAAATCCGGGGCGGGCGAGAGCTCGGCATAATCGGCGGCGAGGCGGGGCCCTACCTGCCGCAGGATCGGCGCATCGCCGGCGTCCTTGCGGACACCCTGCAGATCCATATTGGCGCCGAACGCATAGATGGGGCCGAGTTGATCGCCTCGGTCCATGCCGAGCACGAGCGCCGTTATGGCGCCGTCGCTCCAGCCTATGATTGCGGGTCGGTTCAACTGCAGATGATCGATCACCGCTCCGACATCCTCGGCCAACTGATCGTAGCTCAGAGGTGTCGAACCCAGGGTGCTGCGACCGTGGCCCCGGCTGTCAATGAGGATGACCTGATAGCCGGCGTCAAGGAGAGCGGGGACCTGTCGGCCCCAGGCCTGATGGCTGGACAGTCCTCCGTGCAACAGGATCACAGGGGGACCGCTGCCGATCACGCCGTACCAGAGATGGGCCCCTAGCCCCCGCGCCCGCCGGCGATGAAGGCGGCGATGGTCGGCCAGGGCGCGCCCTGGGGGCGCATGTCGTCGCAGGCGAAGGACTTGAGGGCGCCGTACACGCCGCCGGAGGGGGTGGCGTCCCAGGGGGCGTCTTCGGCGATCCGTTCCGCTTCCGCGCCGTCCGGGCCGTGGACGATGGTGGCGACGGTGCGGGACTGGCCGTCCGAGCAGCGGACCGCCAACTCCTCGACCTCATGGCTCTGATCGGCCGCGTCGCCGTGTGCGGGAACGCGGGCGAAGCGGGCCGTAGCGACGCCGTCGACCGGCGTCAGGGTGTCCTGATCGATCAGATAGACGGTTCGGTCGCTGGCCGAGAAACGGGTCCAGGTCTCGGCTGCGGCCGGCGTCGCCGCCGTCAGGGCCGCGACGCCGACAACCGTCAGTGTGGCAAAGGTCAGTTTGGCGATTCCGCGCATGTCTTCCTCCCGTGAATGAGAGGATTTGATACCCGTGGTCGCCCGATTTCAAGCCGCCCCTGCGACCGGCGGCGGATCAGGGTCTGGCGCGATCCGGCAGGGCGGCCACCTCTTCCGCGGTCAGCGACTTGGTGACGAAGGCCCGGCAGGTGCGGCGACCCGGGTCGGCGTTCGGCACGATGATCTGGACCGGATCGCCGACGCAGACGGTGTCGGATCCGCCGAGGGTCGGCGTCACGGCGATGGACACCGCCGAATCCAGATCCCAGCAGGCGCCGCTGGTGTTGATCTGGAACACATCGTCGCGCAACGACCGGATATAGAGGTCGGACTGGCGATCGGTGCGGAAGTTGCGCACGCTGTCTGTACGGAAGCAGCGGGCGACGGACTTTTCGCCGTCGGCGGCGGCCGCGGCCCTGGTTGCGGCGGGCGCGCAGGCGGAAAGGCTCATGGCCGCCACCGTCGAGGCGGCGAGCGCGGAGGTCAGCAGGATACGCATCGAAGTCTCCAATACGGAATCTGGAACAAGGAAGAGACGCCGCACATGAACACAGCCTGAAGGCCGATCAAGCCGGCCCCAGACGGTCAGGATCGATCCGTCCAAAAAGCGTTGCAGGAAGCGGCGAAGGCGTACCGGCGATCAGGGCGGCGACATGTTCGCCCAGCAGGGGCGCCACGCAGAAACCGCGTGAACCCAGGCCCGACAGCAGATAGAGCCCGTCCGCTCGACGCCCCGCCAACGGCAGCCGGTCGCGTGTCGTGGCCCGGATGGCGACCCGACGATGGCGGACGCCCGTCTCAGCCTGGGCGGCCAGATGCGGCAGGCGCGCGCGCAGGGCGTCCAGGTTCCGGGCGCTGTCCGCATCGCGCGCCTCCAGGGTCACGTCGCCGCGGTCGTGGGTTGCTCCGAACAGGACGCCCGTGCCGGTGGGCGCGACATAGCCGCCCCAGGCCACGCCCGGAGACGCCGGACCCTCGACCCAGTCGGCCTGGCCCCGGACGGGCGACAGGCCGGCGTCCGCCAGCAATCCGGCCGTTCCCCAGCCGGCCGTCACCACCACCGCGTCCGCCTGGGCCAGGATCCGGCCCTCGGCGTCACTCAGGGTCCAGCCGGCGTCGCCGCGCTCGATCCGGGCCACGGTCGCGGTGATCATGGGCACGGCCTTCAGCCAGGCCGACAGGATGGCGGCGGCGTGAATCACGCGGGCGTCGGCCATCATCAGCCCGCCCTCGGCGGTCGGTTCGCCCAGTCGGTCTGCAGCGGCCTCGGCGTCGATCACCGACATGGCGCCGTCGCGCCACAGGGACTGGGCGGCGATCTTGTCGAAGCGCGCCGGATCGCGCGCCGCCTGGGGCAGTTGCAGGACGCCCCGGCTCAGAACGGCCCCCGGCGTGGCGTCATACAGATGCCGCGCCCGTTCCAGCGCCTGGGCGTACAGGCCGGCGATGGCCGCATCCCCGGCGTCGAGGCGCGGCGTCGCCAGTCCGGCCGGAAACCCCGATCCCCCCGCGCCGGGCCGCTCGCCCTCGATCACCACCGGCGTGATTCCTGATGCGACCAGGGCGCGGGCCACGGCCGCCCCGGCCACTCCGGCCCCGATGACGGCGACGCGGGGGGCCTGGTCGGGCGCAGGGGCGCCGTCCCGCCGCGCCTCCAGCCGTTCACGCTTGCGGCCGTGGCCGGGCTTCTTCTCGACCACGAAGCCGCGTTCCGACAGGCCGCGTCGAACCGCGCCGGCGACCGTGAAGGTGGCGACTCGCGCGCCGGGGGCCGACCGGGCGGCGATCCGGTCCATCACCGTTTCGGACCACATGCCGGGGTTCAGGGCCGGCGAGAAACCGTCCAGGAACCAGGCGTCGGCCGCTCCCGACCACTGGTCCAGGGCCCAGTCGACGTCGCCGACGGCGACGTCGAGCACCGCGTGGAACCCCGGCAGATCGACCCGGTGAAAGCCCGGCGTCCGCTCCGGCCACGCTTCAGTCAGGGCCAGGGCCGCCTCCGCCAGTTCGGGCCAGGCGCCCAGGGCGCGCCGCGCCTCGTCGGCGGTCAGGGGAAACCCCTCGATGGAGAAGACGTGCAGCCGCCCGCCCTCGGGCCGGGTCCGGCTCCACAGGTCCAGCAGGGCGGCGATGTTCAGCCCGGTGCCGAACCCCAGCTCGGCCACGGTGAAATGGCGTCGCCCGGCCCAGGCGTCCGGCAGGCCGCAGCCTTCCAGGAAGACGGCGCGGGTCTCGGCCAGACCGTCGTCGCGTGAGAAATAGACGTCGCCGAACCGGCCGGAGCGCGGTTCGTCGTCATCGGTCCAGGTCAGGTGCGGGGCGGTGTCGTCGGTCGTCATGGCGCGGCTCTAGCACCTCCGCCGCCGATACGAAAAAGGGCCGCCCGCGGGGCGGCCCCTTTGTGGGTCGGGGGAAGGACTCAGTGGCCGGCGGCCTCGGCCGATCCGTGGTCGGTCGCCGGGGCGGCGGCTTGCCCGGCCGCCGTGTCTGTCGCCGCAGGCGCGCCTTCGGGGGGCTGTGCGGAGGCGGAGGCGGTGGCGGCGCCGGCGTCCTGAGCGGCCTCATTGGCGGCGGCGGCGGCTTCCGCAGCGGCCTGGTCGGCGGTCAGGGCGGCGTCGGCGGCGGTTCCGGCCGCTTCGACCGCGTCGCTGGCGGCTTCCTGAGCCTTTTCTTCCGGCGCCTTCTGGCACCCGGCGATGATCAGGGCGGCGGCCGAGGCGGCGATGAGGGCGGTGATGCGCATGGGACAATCCTCCGAAGGCTGTTCGCGAGGCCGAAAGCCTCGCTGGAAACGATAACGCCGCCGTGAACCTCGGGGCAAGCCGGGATCACGGCGGCGTCATGCCGCGTCTGAAACTCGTCGCGCGGCCGGACGTTCCGGCCCGCTCAGCTTCAGTCGTTGCTGATATTGTTCAGCGCTTCTTCCATTTCGGCGAAGGACGGCTGGGAGGCGGAGGGAATGTCGCCGCGGCCGATCTCGACCGAGATCTGGGCGGCGTTGCCGTGCAGGTGGGCGATCAGCACGGACTGGATCATCTTGTAGTAGGCCGCTTCCTCATTGATGATCGAGGTCAGGCGCGCCGCGAACGGGCCGACCAGGCCATAGGCCAGGAACACGCCCATGAAGGTGCCGACCAGGGCGCCGCCGATCATGCCCCCCAGAACTTCCGGCGGCTCGGTGATCGAGCCCATGGTCTTGATGACGCCCAGCACGGCCGCGACGATGCCCAGTGCGGGCAGGGCGTCCGCCAGGTTCTGCAAGGCGTGGGCGTTGTCGAGATGCTCGTGGTGATGCTTCTCGAGCTGCTTCTCCATCGCATCCTCGACCTGGTGCGGATCCTCCAGGTTCATCGTCATCATCCGCAGGGTGTCGCAGATGAAGTCGACGGCGAAATGGTCCTTCAGCACCTTGGGGTACTTCTGGAAGATGGTCGATTCCTTGGGCTTTTCGATATGGCTTTCCAGCGCGACGACGCCCTTGGATTTCATGGTCTTGGTCAGCTGGAACAACAGGGACAGCAGGTCCTTGTAGTCCTGCTTCTTCCATTTCGGACCGGCGAAGGCCTTGCCCAGACCCGCCAGCGAACCCTTGACCACCGTCATGGAGTTGGAGATCAGGAAGGCCGCGATGCCCGCGCCGCCGATCGCCATCAGTTCGTGGGGCGCGGCGTGCATGATGACCTCGAACTTGCCGCCCGAGATGGCGTAGCTGCCGAACACGAGGCCGAACAGCAGTACGATGCCGATGATCTGGAACATGGAGACGCGGTATCCTGACGCGAGAGGCGTCAAGTGATGACCGTTATTGATTAAGACGGCGTTTCGGGAAACGCCGTCTTATACCGTCACAGCCGGCCTTCGCCGTTCAGAATGGCCGTCCGCCCTGCCGTCGTCAGCTTCTGGTAGCCGGTCTTGCCGCCGCGCACATACAGGGTCGCGCCGGTTTTTTCCGGATCGAACCCGTCGGCCACCAGATCGGCCTTGCGGTATTTGAAGGTGCCGGTCGTTTCGGCCGCCTCGATCAGCCGCACGAAGACGGGCTGGGCGTAGGCGGGCAGGCGGGCCTCGACGTGTTCGGCGAAGGCCTTGGGGTCGAACTTGGCGTCCGTCACCAGGGCGGCCATCCCCGCCTTGCCGTCCTGGCCGGGCACGGGGACGCCATAGACGATGGCCTCGGACACGCCGGGGCCTTCCATCAGCACCTGTTCGACCTCGGAGGTCGAGACGTTCTCGCCCTTCCAGCGGAAGGTGTCGCCCATCCGGTCGACGAAGTAGAAATAGCCCTCGGCGTCCTGTTTCATCAGGTCGCCCGTGCGGAACCAGCGGTCGCCCTTCTTGAAGACGTCGGTCAGGATCTTCTTCTGCGAGGCGGCCTTGTCAGCATAGCCCGAGAAGTCGTGGCGGATGTCGTTGCCGATCTCGCCGATGGCTTCGCCGATCTCGCCGACGCGGGTCAGGCGGCACAGGCCGTCCGGGCCGCGGATCGGCTGTTCGCTGTCCACGTCGAACTGGACCAGGCGGATATTGATCTGTTTCTTCAGGTAGCTCGGCACCCGGCCGATGGCGCCCTGTTTGCCGTCGAAGTTGAACAGGGAGACATTGCCTTCGGTCGAGCCGTAGAACTCCAGCACCTCGGGAATATGGAACCGGCTCTGGAATTCGGGCCAGACGTCGGCGCGCAGTCCGTTGCCGAAGGCCAGACGCAGCTTATGCTTCTGCTCATAGGCCTGGGGCTTGCTGTTCACCAGATAACGGCACAGCTCGCCGATATAGACGAACATGGTGGCGCCGGACGCCACCACGTCGGGCCAGAAGCTGCTGGCCGAGAACCGCTTGCGGATCACCAGACGCGCCCCGTTCAGCAGGGCCGCGCCGACGCCGACCAGGCCCCCGGTCGAGTGATACAGCGGCAGGACGTTGAAGATCCGGTCCTTGGGCGTCGAACGGGTCGCGCCGGCGAAAGCGCGCATATAGGTGCGGGCCCGCGAATGCGGGATGCGGGCCGCCTTGGGCAGGCCGGTGGTGCCGGAGGTGTAGATATACAGGGCCGTGTCGCGGTTCGTCAGGCCTTCGCGCACCGACCGGGACGGCCGCACGGAGGAGGCGCCGCGCACCGGCTTGTCCAGGCCGCGCCGGTCGCTGGATTCGTCCTCGTCGCCCAGGCCCAGGACCCACAGCATCAGGGTGTGGCCGACCAGGGGGCGGGTCGCCTCGACCTGGCGCCAGCAATCCTCGTCCGCCACCACCTGGAAGGCGTTGGAGATGGTCAGGCAGTGGGCCAGCCCCTGGCCCGTCAGATTCGTGTTGATCAGGGCGGTGGCGATGCCGACCTTGGAGAAGCCGATCCAGGCCGCCAGATATTCGACGCGGTTGGTCATCATCAGGGCGATGGTGTCGCCCCGGTTCAGGCCGCGCCCCTTGGCCCAGTGGGCGTAGCGGTTGGCCATGGCGTCCAGGTCGCGATAGGTCAGGCTGCGGCGCTCGTCCTCGACGGCGACGTTGTCCGCGAACTTGTCGACGGCTTCTTCAAAGTCGTCGCACAGCAGAATGTCGCTATCCAGCTCGATCGGCTTGATACGCTTGAGCAGGCGGAACAGTCCGCGCGCGAAGCGCACGTCCCTGCGGATATTGGCTACAAAACCCATGCTCGCCGTTACTCCGGTCTTTGCGTGTTCCACCCGCGCTCGTGATGAACGAAAGGAGCCTGTTCGGTCAACCGCGAGGCGGACAAACGCCTTAGAAACCACCGCGATCAGACAAGGCCGTGTCCCATTTGTTTCGGTGACGTCGGGGAAATCCAGAGCGAAACGCGCATTTTTCGCCTTATTCGTTCTTTTCTGGCCTATAATAGATCTGATTTCGCCTTAGCCGGGGCCGTATCAGTGCTTCTTCAAGGTCATTGACCGTTTATCGGAACGACCTCGAAGAACAGCGTGTTTTCCTGCCGATCTCATGGAGGACACATCATGTCGATGACTTATGCAGACGTTACGACCAACACAGCCGCCGTCGATGCGACGGGGCGTTCCGCCGACGAGGTCTTCGTGCCACGCTATGCTCAGCGTCGCAGCCGAAGCAACAAATCCGTCAAGACCTGGATGATCATCGCCCCGATCGGCGCCCTGGCGGTGATCGGCACGGCGGCGGCCCTGATGATGGGCGGCGACGCGCCGGCCGCGCCGGCGTCTTCGGCGCAGCCGCTTTCGACCCCGGCGCCGCAGATGCAGACCGCGCCGACGGCTTTGACGCCGGTTGAGACTCCGCTCGCCCAACCCGTCCCTGTCCAGACGACGCCGCAGACGACGCCTGCCCCGGTTCCGCGTCGCGCCGAGCCCGCTGTGCGCCGGGCGGCCCAGTCGGCGCCACCTGCGGAACGTCCGGCCCCGCGTGTGGATAGGCCTGTCGAGCCGACCGGCCCGCGTCCCTACAGCGCCGCCACGGCGGCCTTGAACACGGCGGCCTTGAACACGGCGGCCAGCCCTGCGGCGTCCGCCCCGGCCTCGGTTCAGATCCAGCCGCCCCCGACCGTGTCCGTCGAGCCGGTCAACTGACGCCGTCACCCATGAAAAGGCCCCGGCGTTCGCCGGGGCCTTTTGCTGTCGGCCTATCGCCTGGGCAGGGCGGGAAACTCCAGCCGACTGACGTCATAACCCAGGGCCCGCGCCCGATCCGTCAAGGCGCGCACCTCCGCCTCGCTGGGAACCTCGCGGGTGTAGATGAACAGCCGCTCGAAGGTCGGATCCGCCGAAATGAACCAGCTGTAGTCGTCCGCCCGGTCCAGCACCCAGTAGTCCCAGGTCACCAGACCATGCAGGTACCGGACCCGCAGCTTGGCGTTCATGCCGGGGTCCAGAATACGGCCGCCGCCCTCGATGGCCTTTTCCTTGCCTTCCGGCGAGCCGACCTGACAGGTGTCGCGCACATGGATGCGGTCCGCCTTGACCGGAGTGTAGATCGAGGCGCCGGCGACGCAGCCGGCGGTCAGCCGGTCGGGCAGGCGGGCGACCTCATGCCAGCGCCCGGACCACAGACGATCCACGTCGACGGCCTTGATCGGCTGGGGCGCACGGTATTCGGCGGGGGAGGGGGCTGTGACGCAGGCCGCCAGCGCGGCCGAGGCGACGACGGCGGCGATCAGGGATTTGACGATGGGCATTGCGACTCCATTTCAACGCCATAAAGTCGCCACACGCGGCTCAGTTCCACAAGGCGGACGCCGCCCCTCGACCGCCAGGTCCGAAAATCTCACAGTGTGTGGCAGTATCAATCGCTTGCGACCCGTCGCACACTGGCGTTTCACGTCAGCGTTCGATGGAGACCTGACTTGGTGGACGCCGCTATTCTGACCGAAACCCCGACCCCGTCCGCGCCGCCGCCCGGTCCCGAGCGGCTGACCCATCTTCAGCGCCTGGAGGCCGAGAGCATCCACATCATGCGCGAGGTGGCGGCCGAGGCCGAGCGCCCGGTCATGCTGTATTCGATCGGCAAGGATTCTGCGGTGATGCTGCACCTGGCGCGCAAAGCCTTCTATCCGTCCACGCCGCCTTTTCCCCTGTTGCACGTCGACACGACCTGGAAGTTCCGCGCCATGTACGCGATGCGCGAACAGGCCGCCGCCGACCTGGGCGTCGAACTGCTGGTCCACCAGAATCCTGAGGCCCTGGCGCGCGGGATCAATCCCTTCGATCACGGCTCGGCCCTGCACACCGACCTCTGGAAGACCGAGGGGCTGAAACAGGCCCTGACCTTGCACGGCTTCGACGCGGCTTTCGGCGGCGCTCGCCGCGACGAGGAGAAGTCGCGGGCCAAGGAGCGGATCTTCTCCTTCCGCACGGCCGAGCATCGCTGGGACCCCAAGAACCAGCGCCCGGAGCTCTGGCGGCTCTACAACACCCGCAAACGGCCGGGCGAAAGCATCCGCGTCTTCCCCATCTCCAACTGGACCGAGCTGGACGTCTGGCAATATATCCATCTGGAACAGATCCCCATCGTGCCCCTGTATCTGGCCGCTGAACGGCCGGTGGTCGAGCGCGACGGCGCCCTGATCATGGTGGATGACGACCGCTTCCGCCTGCGGCCCGGCGAGGCGCCGCAGATGAAGTCGGTGCGGTTCCGCACCCTGGGCTGCTACCCCCTGACCGGGGCGGTCGAGAGCACGGCCGCGACCCTGCCCGAGGTCATTCAGGAAATGCTGCTGACCACCACCTCCGAACGCCAGGGTCGGATGATCGACCACGACCAGTCCGCCTCGATGGAGAAGAAGAAGCAGGAGGGCTATTTCTGATGGCTCACCAGTCGGACCTGATCGCCCGCGACATCGACGCCTATCTGGACGCCCATCAGCACAAGAGCCTGCTGCGCTTCATCACCTGCGGCAGCGTCGACGACGGCAAGTCCACCCTGATCGGCCGGCTGCTGTACGACTCCAAGATGATCTTCGAGGATCAGATGGCGGCGCTGGAGGCCGACAGCCGCCGCGTCGGCACGCAAGGGGGCGACATCGATTTCGCCCTTCTGGTCGACGGCCTGGCCGCCGAGCGCGAGCAGGGCATCACCATCGACGTGGCCTATCGCTTCTTCTCGACCGAAAAGCGCAAATTCATCGTCGCCGACACGCCGGGCCACGAACAATACACCCGCAACATGGTCACGGGCGCCTCGACCGCCGACGCCGCCGTCATCCTGATCGACGCGCGCCGGGGCGTCCTGACCCAGACGCGCCGTCACGCCTATCTGGTCAGCCTGCTGGGCATTCGCCACGTCATCCTGGCTGTGAACAAGATGGACCTGATGGGCTGGTCCCAGACCGTCTTCGACACCATCGTCGCCGACTTCTCCGCCTTCGCCGACCAGATCGGGCTGAAGACCTTCGACGCCATCCCCATGTCGGCCCTGCGCGGCGACAATATCACCGAGGCCAGCGCTCATTCGCCCTGGTACGCCGGTCCGTCGCTGATGAGCCTGCTGGAGATGCTGGAGGTCGGCGACGATCTTCAGGCCGACCCCTTCCGCCTGCCGGTGCAGTGGGTGAACCGACCCAACCTCGACTTCCGCGGCTTCTCCGGCCAGATCGCCGCCGGGACCGTGCGCCCCGGCGATCCCGTCCGCGTCCTGCCGTCGGGCAAGACCTCGACCGTCGCCCGCATCGTCACCGCCGACGGCGATCTGGCCCAGGCGGTCGCCGGCCAGTCGATCACCCTGACCCTGGCTGATGAGATCGACGTCTCGCGCGGCGACGTCCTGGCCAGCGCCGACGCCCCGCCCGAGGCCGCCGACCAGTTCGAGGCCACAGTCGTCTGGATGGACGACGAACCCCTGCTGCCGGGCCGTCCCTATCTGCTGAAGATCGGCGCCAAGCTGGTGGGCGCCACCATCACCGAGCCCAAGCACAAGGTGAACGTCAACACCCTGGAGCAACAGCCGGCCAAGCGGCTGGAGCTGAACGAGATCGGCGTCTGCAACCTGTCGCTGGACGCCCCCGTCGCCTTCGCCCCCTATGCCGAGAACAAGGACCTTGGCGGTTTCATCCTGATCGACCGGATCTCGAACCGCACGGTCGGGGCGGGCCTGCTGCACTTCGCTCTGCGCCGCGCCCACAACATCCACTGGCAGGCCCTGTCGGTGGACAAGGCCGCGCGCGCGGCCATCAAGAACCAAAAGGGGCGCGTCATCTGGCTGACCGGCCTGTCGGGCGCCGGCAAGTCCACCATCGCCGATCTGGTTGAAAAACGTCTCTACGCCGACGGCCGCCACACCTATCTGCTGGACGGCGACAATGTCCGCCACGGCCTGAACCGCGACCTGGGCTTCACCGAGGAGGACCGGGTCGAGAATATCCGCCGCGTCGCCGAGGTGTCGAAACTGATGGTGGACGCCGGCCTGATCGTCCTGGTCAGCTTCATCTCGCCCTTCCGCGCCGAGCGTCGCCTGGCCCGCGACCTGCTGGGGCCGGGCGAGTTCGTCGAGGTCTATGTCGACACGCCTCTGGCCTTCGCCGAAAAGCGCGACGTCAAGGGCCTCTACAAGAAGGCCCGCGCCGGCGAACTGAAGAACTTCACCGGCATCGACAGCCCCTACGAAGCCCCCGAGGCCCCCGAGATCGTCGTGGACACCACCACCATGTCCGCCGAGGACGCCGCCGAACGGATCGTCGCCTGGCTGGACGGCCGGTTCTCGACCGAGGATTTCAGCATCTGATCCGGTGGGGGGAGGGCGGCGGTCAGCCGTTCTCGTATCCCCGCCACCATTTGACAAAGCGCGGCAGGCCCTCGGCCAGGGTGACCTTGGGTTTGTACCCGGTCAGGGCGTTCAGCTTGGAGACGTCGGCATAGGTGGCGGTGACGTCGCCGGGCTGCATGGGCCGCATGACCTTGTCCGCCTCGGCGCCCAGGGCGTCTTCCAGGGTGGTGATCATCTCCATCAGGCCGACGGGCGAACTGTCGCCGATGTTGTAGATCTCGTGCCCGCCCTGCGCGGGCGGATGGTCCAGCACCCCCACGATCCCGTCGACGATGTCGTCGATATAGGTGAAGTCGCGCGCCATCTCGCCTTCGCCATAGACCTCGATCGCCTCGCCGCGCGCGATCTTCCGCGTAAAACTGAAATAGGCCATGTCGGGCCGGCCCCACGGGCCATAGACGGTGAAGAAGCGCAGGCCCGACTGGGGAAAGCCGTACAGCTTGGCGTAGCTCTGGCTCAGCAGTTCGCACGAGCGTTTGGTCGCGGCGTACAGGGACACGGGATCTGTCGTCGGATCGTCTTCCCGAAAGCCCGAACCTTCCAGCGGCCGGTCGCCATAGACCGAACTGGACGAGGCGTAGACCAGGTGTTTCACGCCGTTGTGGCGCGCGGCCTCGAGCATCGACAGATGGCCGGCCAGGTTGGACCGCTCATAGGCGAAGGGGTTCTCGATCGAGTAGCGAACCCCGGCCTGGGCGGCGAGATGGACGATCCGCTCCACGCCGTGGTCGCGCACCAGGGCCAGCATCCGCTCGTGGTCGGCGATGTCCGCCCGCACCATGGTGAAGCCCTCGCGGGCCTCCAGACGGGCGGCGCGGGCGTCCTTCAGGGCAGGGTCGTAGTAGTCGTTGAAATTATCGACCCCGATCACGGTTTCGCCGCGATCCAGCAACCGTTCGGCCGTGTGCATGCCGATGAAGCCGGCCGCGCCGGTGACCAGGATCGGCGCCGCCATCAGCCGCGTCCGATGCCGGAATATCTGAAGCCGCGCTTCAGCATGTCCTCGGGGCGATAGACGTTCCGCAGATCCACCAGCACGGGCTGGTTCATCAGCAGCTTGACCCGGTCCAGGTCCAGGGCCCGGAACTGGTCCCATTCGGTGATGATGACGACGGCGTCGGCGCCTTCGACGGCGTCATAGGCGTTGGCCTTCATGATCACGTCCGGCAACAGCTTGCCCGCCTCGTGCATGCCTTCGGGATCAAAGGCCTGGACCCGTGCGCCGGCGGCGATCAGGGCCGGGGCGATGTCCAGCGACGGGGCGTCGCGCATGTCGTCGGTGTTCGGTTTGAAGGTCAGGCCCAGCAGGGCGATGGTCTTGCCCGCGACGCTGTCGCCCAGGGTCGTCTCGACCCGGCCGGCCATGGCCTTCTTGCGCGCGTCGTTGACCTCGACCGTGGTCTCGATCAGCCGCACTGGTGCGCCGTACTGCTGGGCCGTGCGGACCAGGGCGATGGTGTCCTTGGGGAAGCAGGAGCCGCCGTAGCCGGGGCCGGCGTGCAGGAATTTCGAGCCGATCCGCTTGTCCAGGCCGATGCCGCGCGCGACCTGCTGCACATCGGCGCCCACGGCCTCGCACAGGTCGGCCATCTCGTTGATGAAGGTGATCTTCATCGCCAGGAAGGCGTTGGCCGCATATTTGATCAGCTCGGACGTGCGCCGGCCGACGAACAGCAGGGGGCTCTCGTTCAGGTTCAGCGGACGATAGAGTTCGCCCATCACCTCTCTGGCGCGCGGCGCCGTCTCGCCGTCGTTGACGCCGATCACGACCCGGTCGGGGCGTTTGAAGTCGCCGATGGCGGCGCCTTCGCGCAGGAACTCCGGATTGGACACGACGGCGAAGTCGGCGTTCGGATTGACCCGGCGGATGATGGCCTCCACCTCGTCGCCGGTGCCGACCGGGACCGTGGACTTGGTCACCACCACGGTGAAGCCGTCGATCAGGCCGGCGATCTCCTCGGCCGCCGCATAGACATAGCTCAGGTCCGCATGGCCGTCGCCGCGGCGGGTCGGGGTGCCGACGGCGATGAAGACGGCGTCGGCGTTGCGGATGGCCTCGGCGCTCTCCAGCGTGAAGAACAGCCGGCCTTCCTCGACGTTGGCGGCGACCAGATCGTCCAGGCCGGGTTCGAAGATCGGGATTTCGCCCCGCTCCAGCCGTTCGATCTTCGACGGGTCCTTGTCGATGCAGGTCACCACATGGCCGAAGTCGGCGAAACAGGCTCCAGACACCAGGCCCACATAGCCTGTGCCGATCATTGCGACGCGCATCTAGAAAATCCCGTTCATCGTTGTGCAGCCTTAGAATCCGGCACGTTTCAACGCAACGGCGCGGGAGGCCCATGCGTCAAACGCAGTGTCGGGCGCCCCCCTATATACGGCCGGGCTTCCTGGCGGGTCAGGCCGGATGCATAAATTCGCCGGATGGGGCAAAACGCCATCCCATCAGACGCGCCGCCCGGCGTGTCCGCCTGCGAATCGAGCGAAGGACGCGACATGGAACTGATCATCGGCCCCCGCACCTATTCGACCTGGTCGCTGCGCGGCTGGTTGATCCTGAAGCACACGGGCGCGGACTTCGGCGTCATCGACGTGCGCTACGACACAAAGGCCCAGAAGGCGGCGCTGCGGGATCTCTCCCCGTCCGGATTCGTGCCCGTGCTGCGGGTGGACGGCGAGATGATCTGGGACACCCTGGCCATCGGCGAATGGGCGGCTGAACACTATCCCCAGGCGCGGATGTGGCCTGCCGATCCCGTCGTCCGCGCCCTGGCCCGGTCGGCGACGGCCGAGATGCATTCCGGCTTTTCCGCCCTTCGGACCTTCTGCGGCATGGGACCGGACCGGCCCATGGTCGGCGACGCCCGGTCAGAGACCCCGTCCGACCCGGTGCTGGACCGGGATCTGGCGCGGATCGTCGCCCTGTTTCGGCAGATGCGGCGTCGGTTCGGCGGGGACGGTCCCTGGCTGTTCGGCGACTGGTCGATCGCCGACGCCTTCTTCACTCCGGTCGCGGCGCGTGTCCGCCATTTCCAGATCGATCTGGCCGACCACGGCGACGACGGCGTCGCTGCGGCCTATGTCCAGAGCCTGCTGGCCCACCCGGACTTCCGCCTGTGGGAGACGGAGGCTCTGACTTAAAAGCCGGGAAACCAAGCTTTCGCACCGGGTGTTAAGGCGACGTCGTTATCCCGGATGTGAACGCGGATCGCGCGTCTCGCCGGGGAGAAAGACCGATGCCGACCCGCTTAGTCGTGGCGAAACAGGGGGCGGAGGTCCCGGTTCAGGCCCGCCCGCTTAATCCCGTCATGGCCTATGTGCTGGCCGCCGTCGTCGGCGCCGCCTTCTGGGCGATGCTGCTCACCGCCCTGTTCTGAACCCTATCGACCGCCGCCGACGGTGGCCGCCTGGGCGACCAGTACGGGTTCGGCGACCGGCGCGGGCGGCACATAGTCCAGCGACACCGGAACCAGTTTCGCGCCCGAGGCCACGGCGTCCAGGGTGTTCAGCGGTCCGCCGAACATCCGCTGATAGATCCAGTAGCTGGCCACGACCTTTTCCACGTAGTCGCGCGCCTGGGGCACGTCGATCGTCTCGATCAGCAGCAGGGGATCGGCGTCCGGCCCCAGCTTGCGCACCGCCGTCAGCATCGGCCCCGGTCCGGCGTTGTACGAGGCCACGGCCCGCAGCAGGTCGCCCTGGAAGGCCGGCAGCTGGAGCATCCGGTTGATATAGGCCTGGCCCAGCCGCATGTTGGTCGCGGGAACCAGCAGTTTGGACGGATCGGTGACGAAGGTCCGGTCCCCGGTCATCTCCGCCGCCGTCGTCGGCATCACCTGCATCAGCCCATAGGCGCCGGCGCTGGACCGGGCGTCGGGATTGAAGTCGGTCTCCTTGCGCGCCAGGGCGTAGACCAGCGCCTTCTCGATGACGAAGCCGCCCTCCGGCTCCAGCACGGGCATGGGGAAGCGCATCGCGTCGATCCGGGTCGCGTCGCCCCCATTGCCCGACATCATCACCCGCGCCAGAGCCGTCCACATGCGCGCGGCGTCGCCCACGGCGGTGCGCAGGCCCGAGCGCAATTCGCTTTCGCCCTCGGTGCGTCGGCCCACTTCATAATAGGCGACGGTGCGTTTGGCGCGGGCGTCGGTCTGGACAAAGGCTTCCAGTTCGCCGGTCTCGACCCGCGCGCCCTGGGGCACATAGGCGGCGCGTTGCAGGCGCGGTTCCGCCTGGTAGGCGCGCGGCCCCATGTTCTCGATGGTCGGCTCCTCGCCCAGCTGACGCAGGGCGATCTGGCCGTAGAAGGTGGCCGGCCACTGTCCGGCCAGGCGCAGATAGTCGTTGACCCGGTCCTGCCGGCCCGACTGCGAGGCGGCGCGCGCGGTCCAGTAGGCGGCGCCGGCGCGGACCCAGGGGTCTTCGGTCGGATCGTTGGCGACGCGTTCGAAGGCGGCGAAGGATTCGTGGAACTGGCCCAGCCGCCATTCCGCCAGTCCGACCGTCCACCAGTCGCCGATCTCGCGCCCGACGGCCGAGGCGCCGGTCAGGTCGTCATTGTTATAGGCGATGCGCGCCGCCTTCATCGGATCGACGGCCGGGCCGCCCGAGACGGCGGAAACGACGCTGTTCCAGGTCCGACCCAGAAGACCGCCGGGCTTGACCGGTTCGGGCGCTCCGTCGGGCCGGCGGCGCAGGGCCAGGGTATAGACCCGGTCGGCGCAGGGCAGGTCGGAATAGGTTTCAAGCCAGGCCGTCAGTTCGTCATAGGTGGCGACGTGATCGGGGTGGAACAGGCTTTCGAACTCGACCTGGCCCAGCAGGACCCGGTCCTGGGCCTGACGGGCCGAGGCGCGGGCGGCCTCGATGTCGCCGCGCCGCAGGGCGTCGAAGGCGGTGGTGTAGGACAGGCGGTCGGCCGAACTCAGGGCCGTGGGGCGGGCGGAACCGGACGCGGCGCCGGACATTCCGTCAAAAGGCGTTTCCGCCAGGGCCGAGCCTGCGGCGGCCCAACCTGAAGCGGCGAGCGCAAAAACCAGCGTCGAGGCCAGACTAGCCCGGCGGAACATATTCATACGCGGCGGCCCCGTTGGCGTCACCCTGCCCGTTCTCGTCAGGCGGGGATCGTTTGGCGTTGGTCGTCAAACGACCAGCATGCCTTAAAGCGGCGCTAACCTCAACCTGAGCCGTCCAGTTTTGCTGCAAATGCGAGAAGATCGGCCCAGACCTGCCGTTTGGCCTGGGGCTGACGCAGCAGGAAGGCGGGGTGCAGGGTCGGCAGGGCGGGGGCGGACACGCCCCCTTCAGCCAGCCGCCATTCTCGCCACTGGCCGCGCATCTTCATGATCCCGTCTTCGGTCTGCAGCACCGACTTGGCCGCCGCCGCGCCCAGCAACAGGACCGCCTTGGGCTGCAGCAGGGCGAAGGCGCGTTCGACGAACGGGGCGCACACGGCCTGTTCCTGCGGGGTCGGGGTGCGATTGCCGGGCGGGCGCCAGAAGACGGTGTTGGTGATGAAGACCTTGTCGGTCAGGCCCGCCGCCGCCAGCATCCGGTCCAGCAGCTTGCCGGCCCGACCCACGAAGGGCTGGCCCAGCCGGTCCTCGTCCGCGCCGGGGCCTTCGCCGATGACCATGACGGGGGCGTTGGGATTGCCCCGCCCGAACACCGACTGGCTGGCCCCCATGCCGCGCAGGGGACAGCCCTCGAACGCCGCCACCGCCGCCGCCAGATCCTGCAGGGTCGAGGCCCCCGTCGCCAGACGCCGCGCCTCGGCCAGGGCGTCCTGGGCGCTGGGTCCGGCCAGGGGCATGACGACCGAGGCGGTGGCCTTCTGCACCGCCTTCAGGGCCGGGGGCGGGGCCAGATGGGTGTGATCGACCGGCGCATCGCCATAGCAGGCGTCCACGCCCGCATCCCGCCAGAAGGCGAGCAGGCTTTCGACTGCAGCTATGTCATGGGGTTGCGCGTTCATGTCTAAGGTACCGATAGGCCTTGACCGCCCTCGCGTCACCTTCCGATAAGCGGCATAACCATACGAACAAGCTGGATTTCAGGGGAAGACATGGCCGAAGAAGCCATCGAGGGCGGCGCAGAGAACGCCCGCCAGGAAGCGATCATCGACAATCTGCCGCCGCTGGAGGCGCTGCAGGGCGTCGAGCGCGAGGTGATGGAATACGACGTCGTCGTCGTCGGCGGCGGTCCCGCCGGCCTGTCGGCGGCCATCCGCCTGAAGCAGCGGGCGGAAAAGGACGGCAAGGAGATCACCGTCGCGGTGCTGGAAAAGGGCGCCGAGGTCGGCGGCCATATCCTGTCGGGCGCCGTGATCGATCCCAAGGCGCTGAACGAACTCTTCCCCGACTGGAAGGACCGTGGCGCGCCGCTGGAGACCCCCGTCACCAGAGACAAATTCCTTCTGCTGGGGCCGCAAGGGTCGGCGTCCCTGCCCATGCCCCTGCTGCCGCCCTTCATGCACAACCACGGCTGCTACATCGCCTCGCTGGGCAATGTCGCGCGCTGGCTCGGCGAACAGGCCGAGGCCCTGGGGGTCGAGGTCTATCCCGGCATGGCCGCCAGCCACGTCGTCTGGGAAGAGGGCACCGGCCGGGTGAAGGGCGTCGTCGCGGGGGTCTTCGGCATCGACCGCGAGGGCAAGCCGACCGGCGACTTCCAGCCGGGCATCGAACTGCACGGAAAATATGTCTTCATCGCCGAGGGCGTTCGCGGCTCCCTGGCCAAGACCATCATCGCCAAGCACAGGCTCCAGGACGGCAAGTCGCCCCAGAAATACGGCATCGGCCTGAAGGAGCTGTGGCAGGTGCCCGCCGAACAGCATCAGCCCGGCCTGGCCCAGCACACCACCGGCTGGCCGCTGGACGAACACACCGGCGGCGGCAGCTTCCTGTACCATTTCGGCGACCGCTACGTGGCCATCGGCTATGTGGTGCACCTGAACTACAAGAACCCGTTCCTGTCGCCGTTCGACGAGTTCCAGCGCTTCAAGCACCACCCGTCCATCGCTTCGCATCTGGAGGGCGGCACGCGCATCTCCTACGGCGCCCGGGCGATCACCGAGGGCGGCCTGCAGTCGATTCCGAAGCTGTCGTTCCCCGGCGGCGTCCTGATCGGCTGCTCGGCCGGCTTTGTGAACGTGCCCCGCATCAAGGGCAGCCATAATGCGATGAAGACCGGCATGCTGGCCGCCGACGCCGCCTATGACGCCGTTCAGGCCGGGCGCGGCGGCGACGAACTGGTCGAATACCAGACCGCCTTCGAAAAGAGCTGGGTCCACAAGGAGCTGTCCCTGGTCAGGAACGCCAAGCCCCTGCTGTCGAAGTTCGGCACCACCCTGGGCGGGGCGCTGGGCATGTTCGACATGTGGTGCCGCACCCTGCTGGGCGGCTGGTCGCCGATCCCGACGCTGAAGCACGACAAGACCGACGCCGCCTCGACCGAACTGGCGGTCAAGCACAAGCCCATCACCTATCCCAAGCCGGACGGGAAATTGTCGTTCGACAAGCTGTCGTCCGTCTTCATCTCCAACACCAACCACGCCGAGGACCAGCCGGCCCACCTGAAGCTGCTGGACCCGTCCAAGCCGATCCAGGTCAACCTGCCCAAATACGGCGAACCGGCCCGGCTGTACTGCCCGGCGGGCGTCTATGAGGTCGTCTATGCGGACGAGGTCGCCAAGACCGATCCGCGCTTCGTCATCAACGCCCAGAACTGCGTCCACTGCAAAACCTGCGACATCAAGGATCCGTCGCAGAACATCGTCTGGGTCACGCCCGAAGGCGGCGGCGGCCCGAACTATCCGAACATGTGACGCAACACCGGCGCTGGGGTCATAGCCAGCGCCGGATCGTCTCCATGACGACGGCCAGTCGCGCCTCGTCCAGCCGGCCGATCCTTTCGGCGGCTGAGGCTTCAATAGTGGCGATCTTCGAGGGGCGCACGACCGAAGGGGCGGGCAGCCCTGCCTCCCCGTAACGGTCCTCCAGGTCCAGATCATCGGGCCAGCGTCGGTTGGCGGCGCTGGTGATCATCACCACCCAGATCAAACCGGCCTGATCGCCGATCCCGCCTGCGGACACCACCAATCCCGGCCGATGCTGGCGGGTGTTGCGGTCGGTATAGGGAAAGGGGATGCGGACGACGTCGCCGCGTTCAAAGTCCGGCATAGGCCTTGCGGTCCGCCTCGCTGTCCCATTCCTCGAAGGTCGCAAAGGGATCGTCGGCCGCCGTTTTGCGCGCCTTTTTCAACAGAACCCGTTCTCCCTCGATCTCGTAGATCAGCTCGTCGCCGTCCTGCAGTTTCAAGGCGGCGCGCACCGGCTGGGGGATGGTGGTCTGGGCCTTGGACGTCAGGCGGCTTGTGATCATCATCGCCTCGGTAAGGATTTTCCTTACGATACGCCGTCGCCCGCCCTCGTCAACCATCTGTCCTCTTGCGGGGGCAGGGGAAACCGTGAAGGGTCGCGGCATGATCGCCTCCCGTTCGCGCCTGCTCGCCGCCTCCCTGACCGTCCTCGCCCTGGCCCTGGCCCAGGGGGCGGCGGCGCAGGACATGGGCCCCGCTTCGGCGCCCGCCAATCCGTCCGACACCCATCCGCCCGCCGTCATACTTGAACCGGACCAGGTTCAGGAGGCCGCGCCGTTCGAGGACGAACCGGAAGACGGCGCGCCCCAGACGCCCGAGGGCGATGTCCCGCCCCATATCGTCATCGCCGACGACCCGGCCGAGCCCGCCATTCCCGAGGTCTGGGCGCCGGTCCCGCTGAACGCCCAGGGCCGCAGCGCCTATGGCCTGTACCTGGCCGGCAAACTGGCCCTGATGACGGGCGAGGGGGCCAAGGGCGCCGATTGGCTGGCCCAGGCCGCGGCCCTGACGCCCGAACAGCCCCGCGTGCGCGAACAGGCCTTCACCTCGGCCCTGCTCAGCGGCGATCTGGACGTGGCGGGCCGACTGGCGCCGACCGCCGACGCCGCGCCCGCCTTCACCGAGATCGGCCGGCTGATCTCGGCCGTCCAGACCTTCGTCCACGGCGACGCCCGCGCCGCCAACGCCGCCCTGGTCGCCCGGCCCATCGCCGCGCCGCACAGCCGCGCCGGTCTGATGGTCGCGCCCTGGATCGCGGCGGCCGCCGGCGACTGGACCCGCGCCCTGGCCGCGCCTCCGGCCCAGGGCGACGTCCTGACCCTGGCCTTCGCCCGCCAGAACCGGGCCCTCCTGCTGGAGAAGCGCCGCAACTACGCCGAGGCGGAGGCCGAGCTTAAGGCCCTGTCCGACATGCCGACCATCGGCGCCCTGTTCCACCGCCCCTATGGCGAGTTCCTGGAGCGACGCGGCAAGCGGGACGAGGCCCTGGCCGTCTATCAGGCGGCGATGCAAGGCCAGCAGGTCGATCTGGCCACCGCCCGCGCCCTGGCGCGGCTTCAGGCCGGCGGCCGCGCGCCGGCGGCGCCCGACTTCCGCCAGGGCGCGGCCCAGGCCCTGACCACGGCGGCGGCCCAGGCCGTGGCCGAGCGCGGCAATGAGTTCGCGGTGGTCTATCTGCGCCTGGCCCTGAACCTGAAAGAAGACGCCGCCACCCAGATTCAGCTGGCCCAGGTGCTGGACCGGGTCGGGCTGAAGGCCGCCGCCCGCACCGCCCTGTCGCGCGTCGGGCCGGAGGATCCGGTGCTGTACGCCAACGCCCGCGCCCAACTGGCGCTGAATCTGGAAGAGGACGGTCAGTCGCAGGCCGCCCTGACCGAGCTGCGCGCCGCCGCGGCCGCCGAGCCTGACGATCCCCGTATCGCCCTGGTCATGGCCAGCCAGCTGATGCAGCTGGAGCAGTATGAGGCGGCCCTGGCCCTGTTGAGCGGCCCGCTGCTGAACACGGCGACCCAGGGCGCCCAGATCCATTTCCTGCGCGGCGCCGCCCTGGAATCCCTGGACCGCATCCCCGAGGCCGAGGCGGAGCTGTGGGCCGCGCATCTGGCCGATCCGAACAACGCCAACACCCTGAACTATCTGGGCTATCTCTGGGTGGACAAGGGGCTGCGCGTCGATCAGGGCGCGGGCCTTCTGGCCCAGGCCTACGCCATGGAGCCCGAGAACGGCAACATCCAGGACTCCCTGGGCTGGGCCCAGTTCAAACAGGGCTATTTCGACACCGCCGTCGTCACTCTGGAGGAGGCGGTCGACAAGGAGCCCGCCAATCCCGAGATCAACGACCACCTCGGCGACGCCTATTGGCGGGTGGGCCGCCAGCGCGAGGCGGTCTGGCTGTGGAACCGCGTCCTGAGCCTGGATCCCGAGCCCGAGCGCAAGGCCGAGGTCGAGCGCAAGATCGCCAACGGCCTGGACGACGCGGCGCCCGCGACCGGCGGGTCGCACTAGGCCTCATGTCCGCGCTCACGGCCCTGGCTCCGGCCAAGATCAATCTGTTCCTGCACGTCGGCCCGGTGGACGCCGATGGCTATCATCCGCTGTCCAGCCTGGTCGCCTTCGCCGATGTCGGCGACCGGGTGACGGTCGAACCGGCGGCGCGGCTGTCCCTGACCGTGACCGGCCCGTTCGGCGCGGGCCTGGCGGCCGAGGGCGACAATCTGATCCTGCGCGCCCTTCGAACCCTGGGCGAGGCGACCGGCGCAGGCGAACCGCCGCTGAGGGTCACGCTGGACAAGCGCCTGCCCATCGCCGCCGGCCTGGGCGGGGGCTCGTCCGATGCCGGGGCGACGTTGAAGCTGGCGCGTCAGGCTCTGGGGCTGGACCTCGACGATGCGACGCTGGAGGCCGTGGCGGGGGTGATCGGCGCCGACGGCCCCATGTGCCTGCGGATGCGCACCGCCTGGGCCGAGGGCCGGGGCGACGTCCTGACCGACGAGCCGCGCCTGCCGCCGCTCCACGCCGTCCTGTTCAATCCGGGCGTTCCGTCGCCCACCGGCGCCGTCTACCGGGCCTATGACGCCAGTCCGCCGCGCGCCGCCGACCGGCCTGCGCCGCCTGCCGACTGGAGCCCCGCGGCCGTCGTCGACTGGCTGGCCGGCCTCCGCAACGATCTTCAGCCGCCCGCCGAGGCCCTGACCCCGGCCATAGCCGACGGGATTCAGGCGGTGGCGGCGACGCCCGGCGTGGCCCTGGCGCGCATGTCCGGCTCGGGCGCCACCGTCTTCGGCCTGTGCCGGTCCAGCGCGGACGCGACCGCCGCCGCCGCCGCTCTGTCCGCCGCCCATCCGGCCGCCTGGGTCGCCGCAACCCGGCTCGCCGCCGCCTGAGCCATAAATCCCCAGCGCGTGTTGAAGCGCGCGGCGCCGGGCCCTATGGTCCGCCGTCCTTTTTCCAGCCCCTCCCGAGCCCGATTTGACCACCTCGACCGAGCCGCTCGCCTTCCAGGATCTGATCCTGACCCTGCACCGCTATTGGGGCGAGCAGGGCTGCGCCATTCTCCAGCCCTATGACATCGAGGTCGGGGCCGGCACGCTGCACCCCGCCACCGTGCTGCGCGCGCTCGGCTCAAAGCCGTGGAAGGCCGCCTATGTCCAGCCCAGCCGCCGCCCCGGCGACGGCCGCTATGGCGAAAACCCGAACCGCCTCCAACACTATTACCAATACCAGGTCATTCTGAAACCGAACCCGGACAATCTTCAGGAACTGTACCTGGGGTCGCTGGCGGCGATCGGGATCGATCCGAAGCTGCACGATATCCGCTTCGTCGAGGACGACTGGGAGAACCCGACCGTGGGGGCCTGGGGCCTGGGCTGGGAGGTCTGGTGCGACGGGATGGAGGTGACCCAGTTCACCTATTTCCAGGGCGTCGGCGGCATCGAGGTGGACGTCGTCTCGGGCGAGCTGACCTACGGGCTGGAGCGTCTGGCCATGTATGTCCAGGGCGTGGACAACGTCTATGATCTGAAGTTCACCAAGGAAGGCCTGACCTATGGCGAGGTCTTCCTGGAGAACGAGCGCCAACAGTCGGAAGCCAATTTCCACGGCTATGACGTGGACGGGCTGAAGCGCCGGTTCGAGGACATGGTGTCGGAGGTTTCGCGACTGCTGGACATGACCGGACCCCAGGGCCAGCCCCTGGTCCTGCCGGCCTATGACCAGGTGCTGAAGGCCAGCCACCTGTTCAACCTGATGGACGCCCGCGGCGCCATCGCCGTCGCCGAGCGCCAGAGCTACATCGGCCGCATCCGCGAACTCTGCAAAGCCTGCGCCCTCGCTTACGTTGAACAAGAGCGGAAAACCGCCTGATGCCCCAACTCCTCCTCGAAATCTTCTCCGAAGAAATCCCCGCCCGCATGCAGCAGGGCGCCGCGCGCGACCTTGAGCGCATGGTCTCCGACCGGCTCAAGGCCGCCGGCCTGACCTGGGACGCCCTGACGACCTACGCCGGGCCGCGCCGCCTGACCCTGGTCATCGACGGTCTGCCCGCCGCCACGCCCGACCGCGAGGAAGAGGTCAAGGGCCCGCGCGCCTCGGCCCCGGAACAGGCGCTGGAAGGCTTCCTGCGCAAGACCGGCCTGACCCGCGATCAACTGACCGAGCGTGACGGTGTCCTGTTCGCCGTCCTGTCGTCCAAGGGCCGGGCCACCACCGATCTGGTCGCCGAGACGGTGGACCAGGTCATCCGCACCTTCCCCTGGCCCAAGTCGATGCGCTGGGGCTCCGGAACCCTGCGCTGGGTCCGTCCGATCAAGCGCATCCTGTGCCTGTTCGACGGCAAGGTGGTCCCGTTCGAGATTGACGGGATCCCATCCGACGCGATCACCGAGGGCCACCGCTTCCTGGGCTCGGGCCAGTTGCTGAAGGTCAGCGACTTCGTCGACTACCGCACCCAGCTGGAACAGAATTTCGTGCTGCTGGACGTGGCCGACCGCAAGCTGCGCATCCTCGATCAGGCCAAGGCCGCCTGCGCCGCCAAGGGCCTGGTCCTGGTCGACGACGACGGCCTGCTGGACGAGGTGGCGGGCCTGGCCGAATGGCCGACCCCGATCCTGGGCGACATGGACCCGCAGTTCCTGGCCCTGCCGCCCGAGGTCGTGCGCCTGTCGATGAAGGTGCACCAGAAGTATTTCGCCGTCCGCGATCCGTCGAAGGACGGCCTGGCTCCCAACTTCCTGGTCGTCGCCAATGTCGAGGCGACCGACGGCGGCAAGGCCCTGGCCGCCGGCAACAGCCGCGTCCTGTCCGCCCGCCTGAACGACGCCCGCTTCTTCTGGGACGAGGACCAGAAGGTCGGCTTCGACGCCTGGAACGCCAAACTGTCCGGCGTCACCTTCCACGCCAAACTGGGCTCCTTGGCCGACCGGGTCGAACGCATCGCGGCGCTTGCCCGCGAGATCGCCCCCTTGGTCGGCGCCGACCCCGACGAAGCCGAGACCGCCGCCCGCCTGTCCAAGGCCGACCTGCTGTCGGGCATGGTCAGCGAATTCCCGGAACTGCAGGGCGTGATGGGCGGCTATTACGCCCGCCTGGCCGGCAATTCCGACGCCGTCGCCGACGCCGTCCGCGACCACTACAAGCCGCAAGGCCCCGCCGACACGGTCCCGACCGCGCCCGTCACGGTCGCCGTCGCCCTGGCCGACAAGCTGGACACCCTGGTCGGCTTCTTCGCCATCGACGAAAAGCCCACGGGGTCTAAGGATCCGTTCGCGCTCCGGAGAGCGGCGTTGGGGGTGATCCGGTTGGTGCTGGAGAATGGGGTGCGGGCATCTCTGGGCGCGCTATTAGCGGCTTTTGTGAACTCGGTTCTCCGCGCTCATGAAATGCACAAACTGTCAGACTGGCTTGTCGATTTAAACGAGACGCCAAGTCTCGATGGATTGAAACGGCTCGCCAGCGCTACCGCTCGCTTAGGTTACGTGGCCGGATTTGCCGGGCTTACAAATGAAGAAGCTGCTCTGGTTGCTCGATCAGATAGCATTGTTGCTCAAGAATATTTCAAAGATGCTGCTTGGATTGATCGTCTCGACACCTACTTGGTTTGGCGAGGGCTCGAAGATGATCTCTCTCGCTATCCAGATGATGAGTTCGTGGAGAGCCGCACACGAGACTGGACAGGTTTTGATCTCGAACTTCAAGCTTGGGTTCAGGGCTTAGTCGGCGATTTGGTCGCCTTCTTCGCCGATCGCCTGACCGTCCTCCTCCGCGACCAGGGCCAGCGCCACGACCTCGTCGCCGCGGTCTTCGCCCTGGGCGACGACGACCTCGTCCGCATCGTGCGCCGGGTCGAGGCCCTGGCCGCCTTCCTCGCCACCGACGACGGGGCCAATCTCCTGGCCGGCTACAAGCGCGCCTCCAACATCCTCCGCGCGGAGGAGAAGAAGGGACCGGTTCCGACCGGCATGGTCCAGACCGGCCTGCCGAACCAGCCCGAGCCCGAGACCGTCCTGGCCTTCGCCGTCGGCGCCGCCCGCACCGCCGTCGAGGCCGCGCTGGAGACCGAGGACTTCGCCGCCGCCATGACCGCCCTGGCCCGTCTGCGCGCGCCGGTGGACCGGTTCTTCGAGGACGTGCTGGTCAACTCCGACGTGCCCGCCGAACGCGACAACCGCCTGAAACTGCTGGGCCAGGTGCGCGACGTGATGGGCCAGGTCGCGGACTTCGGCCAGATCGCCGGCTGATCTCCCGTCTCCTCTCCGCTGTGCGGGGAGGAGACGACGACTCGGGCGGGGTGAAGGCCGCGAAGGCCTTGCCCTCTCAATTCCGCCTGTCCGGTTCCAGGGATTCCAATGGCTTGCAACAATCTTGCCCACCTGATCCCGGCGCCCTCCAAAACCATGCGATCCTGGTTTCGCCTCCGGCCCGGGGGCGGGGCAGGGGGATTTCAGACTAATTAGACTCTTTAGACGGTGTTTTTTCGACGCCGAGTCTGAATCCGGACGACTCGACCGCCCTGTCGGCGCCCCGGCGACCGCTGTTTTCCGCCCACAGGCGCATCCGACCCCCAAGGAAACCGGTTTCGTGCTCACGCTTTGTTACATGCGCCATGGTCAAGCCGGTTTCGCCACGCTAGTCATGCCGCGTGCGAGCGGGGCGAACCCGCCGGACCTTATACAAAGCTCAGGGACTGCAAGATGACTCAGTGGGTGTACGGCTTCGGCGGAGGCTCCGCCGACGGCGATGCGTCGATGAAGAACCTTCTCGGCGGAAAGGGCGCCAATCTGGCGGAAATGTCTTCGCTGGGTCTGCCCGTCCCGCCGGGCTTCACCATCACCACAGAGGTCTGCACCCACTATTACGCCAACGGCGAGACCTATCCCGCCGATCTGGAAGCCCAGGTGAAGACCGCCCTGGACAAGGTCGAGGCGATCGTCGGCAAGACCTTCGGCGACGTGAACAATCCCCTGCTGGTCTCGGTCCGTTCGGGCGCCCGCGCCTCGATGCCGGGCATGATGGACACGGTGCTGAACCTGGGCCTGAACGACCAGACGGTCGAGGGTCTGGCCAGGCTGTCGGGCGACCGGCGCTTCGCCTTCGACAGCTACCGCCGCTTCATCACCATGTATTCGAACGTGGTGCTGGGCCTCAGCCACGACGATTTCGAGGAGGTGCTGGACGCCCACAAGGACCGGCTGGGCGTCAGCGTCGACACCGACCTGAAGGCCGAGGACTGGGAGCGGGTCGTCGAGGACTACAAGGCCGTGGTCGAACGCGAACTGGGCCATCCCTTCCCGCAGGACCCGCGCGACCAGATGTGGGGCGCGGTCGGCGCCGTCTTCGCCAGCTGGATGAACGAGCGGGCCAAATTCTATCGCCGCATGCACGACATCCCCGAAAGCTGGGGCACGGCCGTCAGCGTCCAGTCGATGGTGTTCGGCAATATGGGCGAGACCTCGGCCACCGGCGTGGCCTTCACCCGCAACCCCTCGACCGGCGAGGCGCGGCTGTATGGCGAGTTCCTGATCAACGCCCAGGGTGAAGACGTGGTCGCGGGCATCCGCACGCCGCAAAGCCTGACCAAGATCGGCCGCGAGGAGATGGGCGAGACCGCCCCCTCGATGGAAGAGGCCATGCCCGAGGTGTTCGGCCAGTTCGTCGAGGTGGTGAACAAGCTGGAGAGCCATTACCGCGACATGCAGGACATCGAGTTCACGGTCGAACAGGGCCGGCTCTGGATGCTGCAGACCCGCAACGGCAAGCGCACCGCCAAGTCGGCGCTGAAGGTCGCCGTCGATCTGGCGGCCGAGGGTGTGATCACCCAGGAGGAAGCCATCAGCCGGGTTGAGCCCTCCGCGCTCGATCAACTGCTGCACCCGACCCTGGACCCCGAGGCCGCCCGCACCGTGGTCGCCGCCGGCCTGCCCGCCTCGCCCGGCGCGGCGACAGGCAAGATCGTGTTCGACGCCGACGAGGCCGAGCGCCTGGCCGGTCTGGGCGAGGCGGTCATCCTGGTGCGCGAGGAGACGAGCCCCGAGGACATCCACGGCATGCACGCCGCCCGCGGCATCGTCACGGCGCGCGGCGGCATGACCAGCCACGCCGCCGTGGTGGCGCGCGGCATGGGCCGGGCCTGCGTCTCCGGCGCCGGGGAGATCCATATCGACGAGGCCAAGGGCGTCTTCACCGCCCGCGGCCGCACCTTCAAGGCCGGCGAGATCATCACCATCGACGGGTCGAAGGGCGAGGTGCTGGACGGCGCCGTGGCCATGATCGAGCCGGAACTGACCGGCGACTTCCAGACCCTGATGGCCTGGGCCGACAAGGTGCGCCGCCTGAAGGTCCGCGCCAACGCGGAAACGCCGCTGGACGCCAAGACCGCGCGCGGCTTCGGCGCCGAGGGCATCGGCCTGTGCCGGACCGAGCACATGTTCTTCGACGACACCCGGATCGCCGCCGTGCGCGAGATGATCCTGGCCGACGACGAGGCGGGACGCCGCACGGCCCTGGCCAAGATCGCGCCGTTCCAGAAGTCGGACTTCGTCGAACTGTTCGAGATCATGACCGGCCTGCCGGTGACGGTGCGCCTGCTGGACCCGCCGCTGCACGAGTTCATCCCGCACACGGACGAGGACATCGACGCCCTGGCCGCCTCGTCGGGCATCGACGCCGAGAAGCTGAAACGCCGCGCCAAGGAGCTGCACGAGACCAACCCCATGCTGGGCCACCGCGGCTGCCGCCTGGGCGTGGCCTATCCCGAGATCTACGAGATGCAGGTTCGGGCCGTGCTGGAGGCCGCGCTGGAGGTGAAGAAGACCTCGGGCCAGGCGCCGATCCCGGAGATCATGCACCCGCTGGTCGCCCTCGGCCTGGAGATGAAATATCTGCGCGAACTGACCGACCGCACGGCCAAGGCCGTGTTCGCGGACGCCGGCGACAGCGTCGAATACCTGGTCGGCACCATGATCGAACTGCCCCGCGCCGCCATCCGCGCCGGGGACCTGGCCGAATACGCCCAGTTCTTCAGCTTCGGCACCAATGACCTGACCCAGACGACCTTCGGCATCAGCCGCGACGATTCGGGCCGGTTCCTGCAGGCCTATCTGGACAAGGGCATCTTCGAGACCGATCCCTTCGTGCGTCTGGACCAGGACGGCGTCGGCGGCCTGATCGAGATCGCCGCCGAGCGCGGCCGCGCGGTGCGGCCCGACGTCAAGCTGGGCATCTGCGGCGAACATGGCGGCGATCCGTCGTCGATCGCCTTCTGCGAGAAGGCCGGCCTGGACTACGTCTCCTGCTCGCCCTACCGCGTGCCCATCGCCCGTCTGGCGGCGGCCCAGGCGGCGCTGAACGTGGAACGTGAAAAGGACCGCTAGGCCCGCACCGTCATCCTCGGGCTTGACCCGAGGATCGGATGATCCGCCGCTGGTGAGATGCCGTTGACGCACAGCTGTCCAACGCTCGATCCTCGGGTCGAGCCCGAGGATGACGGAGTGAAATGAAATCAGGGGCGGCGCCGCAGGGCGACGCCCCTTTTCCTTGCGCGTCGCATTTCTGTCGTGATTGACGGAACGCAGTATGTGTCTCACCGCGCACAGACGGCGTCATGTGACGGCCGCCTATGGAACAGACGAAGGCGTCACCTATTTAAGCATTCGCTGGATGGGGCTGATGATCCAACCGGTCATCACATCTAGGAGTTAATAAGAAACAATGCGTAACATTCTTCTCGCCGCTGTCGCCGTCTCCGTAATCGCCGCGCCGGCTTTTGCTCAAACCAATCCCGAACCGCGTGGTTACGGATCGCTGGGTTACACTCATCTTGAAGGCGACAATGCAACCACGGGCGCCGTCACCGGTCGTCTGGGCGTAAACCTGAACCGTTACCTGGCCGTCGAGACCGAAGCCTCGGTCGGCGTCAAGGACGACGACTTCACCGTCGCGGGCGTCGACGGCTCGATCAAGCACGAGTGGGACGCCGCCGGCTATGTGGTCGGCAAATACCCGGTGTCCGACAAGCTGGAGCTGTTCGCGCGCGGCGGCTACGGCCACACCGAGCTGAAGCAGGAGTTCCCGGGCGCCAACACCGACGTGGGCGGCGACAGCTGGAACTATGGCGCCGGCGCCAACTACTATCTGGATGGCGTGAACGGCGTGCGGGCCGACTGGACCCGTCGCGACTATCGCGACGATGCAGGCGAAGCCGACGCCTATTCGGTCAGCTACATCCGCCGCTTCTGATCCCCACGATCAGGCGAAAGAACAAAGGCGCGCTCCGCAAGGGGCGCGCCTTCTGCTTTGTGGTTTAGGCGAAGTCGCCGGCGAGGGCCCAGCGCTGCGAGCCTTCGCCGAACGGACGCACGAACCAGTCGCGATACTGTTCGAAGGTCTCGATGATCTTCTGACGCAGGTCCGGCGTGTTGACCGCCTCGCCGCGCTGACGTTTCAGGGCCGCGACGCAGTCCACGACCAGATTCTGATGGGCCGAACCGCCCATGCTCTTGAGCACGGCGGCGATATCCTGAGCCAGGCTTTCCAGCACCGTCTTCGGTGTCGTCTGAGCCATCTGGGAACTCCCCTGTTCTCGACAATCAAAGGCCTCGCAAAATCCAGTACAGGATTCAAGCGTAGCCTGAGCAATTATCTTCTCAGATCAGGATTAACCTGACGTAACGGCGGTCGAACTTTTTGGTTCTCTCCCGTCGGGTCCATTTCTCCGGCTTCTGTCGGCGGGGCTCGCGTCGGCAACCGACCGCGCGCCGAGGCATTGATGAACCCTGCCTGCGGAGCCTTTGTCCTATGATCGATCTGTATCGCGCCCTGGGCCTTGGCGCGCCTGCGCTGATGGATGTTGCGCTGCTGGTCGCGCGGATCGTGGTCGGGGGAATGTTCTTCCTGTCGGGCTTCTACAAGCTGTTCGCCCCCTCCCAGGCGGAGAAGATGCAGCAGACGATGGTGGAGGCGGGCGTCGTCGCGCCACGTCAGACCGCCCGGTTCGTGTCGGTGTGCGAGTTCGTCTTCGGAGGCCTGCTGATCCTGGGCCTGTTCACCAGCCTGTCGGCCCTGGTGCTGATCGTGATCTGCATGGTTGCGCTGGCGACGGTCGCCGCCAAGTCGGTGGAGGGCGCCAGCCTTGGCTATCGCCTGTCGAGCTATTTCGACCTGCCCGAGACCCTGCTGATCGTCATTCTGTTCGGGCTGATCGCCGGTGGGCCGGGGCGGTGGAGTCTGGACGTCGTCCTGTTCCTGCCCCGGCCCTGATCGTCAGGCGCGCTTGCGCACGAACACCGTCCCGGCCGAATAGCCGGCGCCGAAGCTGCAGATCAGGCCGGTCTCGCCGGGGGCGAAGCCGTCGTTGTGCAGGTGGAAGGCGATGATCGAGCCGGCCGAGGAGGTGTTGGCGTAGTCGTCCAGGATGATGACGTTCTCGTCCGACGAGGGCTCGCGGCCCAGTACCTTCTTGCCGATCATGGTGTTCATGTTGATGTTGGCCTGGTGCAGCCACAGCCGCTTCAATTCGTGCGGATCAAGGCCCAGCTCGCCCGCATGGTCGACGATCATGTCCGACACCATCGGCACCACGTCGCGGAAGACCTTGCGACCCTGCTGGATAAACAGCTTGTCGTTCTGCACGCTGTCATCGGCGACCGGCGAATCGAGATGGGCGGTGTCGCGGGCGTTGCGGTTCAGGAAGCCGAAATTATTGCGGATATTGTTCGAGAAGACCGTCTTCAGACGCGTGCCCAGTACATCCCAGCCGCCCGGACCGGCCGTCTCGGCCGATTCCACGATCACGGCCGTGGCCACATCGCCGAAGATGAAATGGCTGTCGCGGTCGGTGAAGTTCAGGTGGGCCGAGCAGACCTCCGGGTTGACCATCAGCACGGCCTTGACCGACCCGCCGGCGATGAAGTCGGCCGCCGTCTTGACGCCGAAGGTGGCCGAGGAACAGGCCACATTCATGTCGAAGGCGAAGCCCTCGATCCCCAGGGCCTGCTGCACCTCTATGGCCATGGCCGGATAGGGGCGCTGCATGTTGGAGGCGGCGCACAGGACGGCGCCGATCTCGCTGACCGGCTTGCCCCAGGCCTCGATCGCCTGGCGGGCGGCCTTGACCGCCATCTCGGCCAGGATCGACAGTTCGTCATTCGAACGTTCCGGCAGGTTGGGCGCCATCCGTTCGGGGTCGATCACCCCGGCCTTGTCCAGGACGAAGCGGCTCTTGATGCCCGACGCCTTCTCGATGAACTCGGGCGAGGAGTGCGCCTTGGCCTCCAGCTCGCCGGCTTCGATCTGGGCGGCGTGACGGGCGTTCCAGCCGTCGGCCCAGGCGTTGTAGCTGTCGACCAGTTCGGCGTTGGAGACCGATTGTTCGGGGGTGAAGAGGCCGGTGGCGGCGATAACGGCGTGTTGCACGGGTAGACAGTTTCCTTTGCGAACGCCTTCAATAGGACGGCGGCGGCCTGCGGTCGAGAGAGGCGATGATCCCGGCGGCCCAGCGCTGGACCTGGCCGCGCGGCGCCTTGGGCGGGGGCTGATCGCGGGCGGCGATCAGGGCCTGGACCAGATCCTCGGCCTCGCAGGGCCAGCCCGTCGGGGTGACATAGAGGGGATAGTGGATCAGGGCGGCCAGGATCAGATGATCGACCGTCGCCCGGCGGCTGCGACGTTCGAAGGCCAGCCGGTCGTCGGTCAGGCCCCATCCCGCATAGAAGGGCCGGCCATAGACCGACACCGCCTTGCCTCGCATCAGGGCCTCGAACCCGGTTAGGGAGGTCAGGGTCGCCACCCGACGGCAGGCGTTCAGGCAGTCGATGATGTCTAGCCCGTCCGCGCTGGCGTCCACCGAGGCCAGGGCCGAGGCCTCCAGCCGTCCCGGCCGATTGCCGGCCAGGACGTCGGGGTGGTTGCGATACACCAGGAAGGCGTCGGGGTGATCGGCCCGTGCGGCCTCGACCAGGGCGGAGTTGGTGGCCAGATCGGGTTCGCAGCCCAGCAGAATCGACTTGTCGTTCTCGACCTGGCCGACGACCAGCAGGATGTCGCGATCCGCAGGCCAGTCCGCCGGCGCCTGGCCCTTCAGGTTATATTTCGACAGGCCCGCCTCGACGATGCGGGACCGCAGGGCGGCGGCGCGGGCCAACTGGGCGGGCGTGGCCTCGGTCGTCTCGATCAGGGTCTCCAGCCGCGACGGGCGCGACGGGTCGTAATAGACGCCCTGATCGTCCAGGGCGACCGACAGGGCGCCGACGAAGTCCGACCCCAGGCCGCGCGAGCGGATGAAACCGTCCTCCATGCGGACAGTCGGGCCGCTAAAGTCGGCGGCGGCCTGGCGCACAGCCTCGCTCTCCTTGCCCGCCCACCAGATCAGCCGGCCGTTGGTCGCGGCGGCGTGGGCGGCGGCGCGCGACGGCGACATGAAGTATCGCATCCGCGCCTTGGGCGAGTTCAGCAGGCGACGCACCGGCGGGCGTTTGGCCGGGGCGAAGCCGACGGCCGCCCAGTCGCCGGCCAGACGGTCGGCGCGGTCCCGCAGGGCGATCAGCCGCTCCAGCGCCTGTTCGGCCTCGCACCGTTCGCCGGTGACGGGATCGACATAGCGGCTGTAGGCGATCAGGGCGGCGGCGGCGACCTGTTCCACCGTGCGCGCCACGCCGCGGCGGCCGGTGTCCACGGCGTCGGTCGTCAGGCCCCAGCCGGAATAGAAGGGCGCGCCGAAACAGCGCACCGGCAGGCCGCGCAACAGGGCCTCGAATCCGAGCGCGGACGTGACGCAATAGACGGCGTCCACCGCCGCCAGCAGGTCGGCGGGCCGCACGTCGGCGTCCACCAGGGTGACGCCGGCCAGGTCTGTTATGCACCCCCGCTTCTTGCCCGCCGCCACCGCCGGGTGGCGTTTGACGATCAGCTGGGCCTCGGGTTCGTCGCGGCGGGCGGCGGCGACCATGGCGTCGAAACTGTCTTGCGTCGCCAGCCCATAGCCGATGGAGGCGTCGCCGAAGGTCTGGTCCACGATCAGGACGCGGCGGCCGGGCCGCAGCAGACCGGGGTCCAGCGGCCCGCCCATATTGGTCTTGGACACGCCCGAGGCGGCGATCCGGTCGATCAGGGCGCGGGCGCGGGCGATGGTGGCGGCGTCGCACCAGGCGTCGGCGGTCTGGATAAGCTCTTCCAGCCGGCTGGGCCGGGTGGCGTCATAATAGACGCCCAGGTCATCGACGATCAGGCTGAGACTGGCCGCCCCCGCCTCGCCGATGCCGACGGAGCGCAGGAAGCCGTCCTCCAGCGCCACATAGGGGCGGTCGTTGGCTGCGGCCCAGCGTCGCCCGGCGGCGGCCGTCGGCTTCATCCCCCAGCCCAGCACGGCCTGAACCTGATCACCCGGCAGGCGGTGCAGGGCGTAGTCCGCCAGGAAAACCTCGAGGAAGGGGACCTTCAGCACGCCGGGCGCGCAGACCCAGGCGGGGGTTTTGGCGGCGATGTCCGAGGCTGGGGTCAAGGCGGGTCCGATTCAGACGCGAAAAACAGGGTCTGAATAGTCTGAATAGTCTGAAATGGCCGCGCTGAAATTGAACGGCGCAGGGGGAAACCGGTGCAACAGGCGAAACAGTGCAATTCGGCGACGCCTCATCCCTTCGACCTCCGGCGGTTTCAACGGCGACCATCCTAGCAGGGTTTTGACGGGCGCCAGGTCGATGGGGGCCGGCGATGGGCAAGACGTTGGAAACGCGGGGATTGGGGCAGCGTCATTAGGAGGGTTGGGAGGCCCGCCGCCACGCGTGACACTTCCCCCGCAAACCGGGGAGGGGCTGAGCATCAGCCCCGCGTCACCTCCCTGCGCGCGCAGGCGCGCGGGGAGGACAGGTCGCGTAGCGACCAGGAGGGGGCGACTCTGACGATGGTGATGACCACAGCGGCTTCAGGCGCCGAGTCGCCCCCTCCTGGCGCTCGCTGACGCGATCGCCTGTCCTCCCCGTCGGCCTTCGCCGACGGGGAGGTGAACGCGCGGTCAGGCGTGCGTCTGGTCCCAGTATCGGACCGCATCGGCGTCGCGGGCCGAGAGGTCGGGGTAGGCGGGGTCCGAGCCGACGTCGGGGACGCGGCGCCACGAGCGGGCGCATTTGGGATAGTCGGCCAGGGCCACAGCCACGGCGAGCGCGTCGCCTTCGACCAGTTCGGCGCCCGAGGTGCGGAAGATCTCGGCCGCGTCCAGACCGTCGAAGGGGGCGAAGGTTCCCGCCGGCGCCGTGACGGTCGGCCAGGCGTCCAGCGCCCCGCCGATCAGCTTATCTCGACGCGCGGCTTCCAACGATTCATTGACCACTTCGAGGACGGTGTTGATCGCGGCCCAACGCTCGGCCTCGGCCGGGTTGTTCCATTCCGCCGGCGTCTCCGGGATCACCCGGGCGCAGTTCGTGCCCGCATCCGGGAAGCGCGTCGTCCAGGCCTCTTCCATCGTGAAGGGCGTCAGCGGCGACAGCCAGGCGGTCAGGCGCATGAAGACCGCGTCCATCACCGTGCGGGCGGCGCGACGGCGCAGGGCGTCGGGGCGGTCGCAGTAGAGGCTGTCCTTGCGGATGTCGAAATACAGGGCCGACAGGTCGTTGGAGCAGAACTCCAGCACCGGGCGGACGACGTCCTGGAAGCGGTATTCGACGTAGGCCTGGCGCACATGGGCGTCCAACTCCCACAGCCGGTGCAGGATGAACTTCTCCAGCGGCGGCATCTGCTCCAGCGGCAGACGTTCAGCCTCGTCGAAGTCGGCCAGGGCGCCCAGCAGATAGCGGACCGTGTTCCGCAGCTTGCGATAGGCGTCCACCGTGGTCTGCAGGATCTGTTTGCCGATCCGCTGGTCTTCCGAATAGTCGACCAGGGCCACCCAAAGACGCAGGATGTCGGCGCCGCTTTCCTTGATGACCGTCAGCGGATCGGTCGTATTGCCCTTGGACTTGGACTGTTTCTCGCCCTTCTCGTCGAGGGTGAAGCCATGGGTCAGGACCGCCTTGAACGGGGCGCGGCCACGGGTGCCGCAACCTTCCAGCAGCGACGACTGGAACCAGCCGCGGTGCTGGTCCGAGCCTTCCAGATAGAGGTCGGCGGGCCAGTGGGCCGGGCGGTCGCCCGTATAGCCATGCTCGGGCAGGCGCGGGTCAAGAACGAAGGCGTGGGTCGAACCCGCGTCGAACCAGACGTCCAGGATGTCCTCGACCTTCTCGTACCGGGCCGGGTCGTGGGCGCCCAGGAAGTCGCTGTCGGGCGCGGTGAACCAGATGTCGGCGCCGTGTTCGGCCACGGCCTTGACGATCCGGGCGTCGACCTCGGGATCGTGCAGGGGCTGGCCGGTCTGTTTGTCGATGAACATGGCCAGGGGCGTGCCCCAGGCGCGCTGGCGGCTGACCAGCCAGTCGGGACGACCCTCGACCATCGAGCGGATGCGGTTCTTGCCCGCCGCCGGGTGGAAGGCCGTGTCGTCAATGGCGGTCAGGGCCATCTCGCGCAGGGTGTCGCCCGACTTCAGGGGCTCGTCCATGCGGATGAACCATTGGGGCGTGTTGCGGAAGATGACTGGCGCCTTGGACCGCCAGGAGTGCGGGTACGAGTGTTCCAGCCGGCCGCGCGCGAGCAGATTGCCGGCCTCGATCAGCTTGTCCATCACCGCGCCGTTGGCGGGACCGAACTTGCCGGTCTTCTTGCCCTCGGTCTCCAGCACCTTCAGCCCCGCGAACAGGGGGACGGTGGGGTAGTAGGCGCCGTCGGGATCGACCGTGTCCGGCACCTCATGATGACCATGGGCCTTCCACACCTCGAAGTCGTCGGCGCCGTGGCCCGGCGCGGTGTGGACGAAGCCCGTACCCGCGTCGTCGGTGACATGGTCGCCGGCCAGAAGCGGCACCGAGAAGCCATAGCCGCTGTCCAGCGCGGCTAGCGGGTGGGCGCATTCCAGGCCCGACGGATTGATGTCGTAGATGCGGGTCCAGGCGGCGATCTTGGCGGCCTTGAACACCTCCTCGGCCAGCTTATCGGCGACGATCAGCCGGTCGCCCGGCTTGGCCCAGGGCGCGAACTCCAGACCCTCTTCCATGGCCGTGACCTCATACAGGCCATAGGCGATCTCGGGGCCGTAGCTGATGGCGCGGTTGGCCGGGATGGTCCAGGGCGTGGTCGTCCAGATGACGATGGACGGGGTGCTGGTGCGGAAGGCCAGCAGGTCGTCGGGGTGGTCGTCGGACACGCCCGTGACCGGGAACTTGACCCAGATCGTCGGCGACACATGATCGTGGTACTCGATCTCGGCGTCGGCCAGGGCGGTGCGCTCGACCGGCGACCACATGACGGGCTTGGAGCCGCGATACAGCTGGCCCGAGTTCTTGAACTTGTGGAACTCGGCGATGATGGCCGCCTCGGACGTGAAGTCCATGGTGGCGTAGCGGTTGGCGAAGTCGCCGGTGATGCCCAGGCGTTTGAACTGGTCGCGTTGCAGGTCGATGTATTTGCCGGCGTATTCGCGGCAGGCAGCGCGGAACTCGTCCTTGGAGACCTCGTCCTTGCGGCGGCCCTTGGCGCGGAACTGTTCCTCGATCTTCCACTCGATCGGCAGGCCGTGGCAGTCCCAGCCGGGGACATAGTCGACGTCATAGCCCAGCAGGAACCGGCTGCGGACCACGAAGTCCTTCAGCGTCTTGTTCAGCGCATGGCCGATGTGGATGTCGCCGTTGGCGTAGGGCGGGCCGTCGTGCAGCACGTAGAGCGGGGCCTTCTGCGCCTGGCGCTCGGCGCGCAGGGTCCCGTACAGGTCGCCCCACTGCTCCAGGATCAGCGGCTCCTTCTGCGGCAGGCCGCCGCGCATGGGGAAGGGCGTCTCGGGCAGGAAGACGGTGTCGCGATAGTCGCGGCCGGAGGGGGTGTCGGTGGTGTCTGTGGCGTCGGCCATGGGTCGTCTCGGCGTCGTGAAAGTGATGTCGCTGTCTTCGTTCGCCCTGTCGCGCTTCGCGCTGCTCGAGGGCGGCTTCGTTCGCCCGAACAGAGGGCGGTCTTCCCGGCGTGCACGGGGCCACAGGGCCCGGAAGCGCTACGCCGGGCGGCTAATCGAAATCAGGCGAATGGAGACGCGGACGGTCATGATGCGGGCGGTCTAGCAGACGGATGCGGCATTGCGCCATCCCCGAAGACTTTCCCATCTCAACGGAAACGAAAGGCTTTTGTCGTCTTGGTTAAGGTTGGATCGTCCGGAAGTCTGTCCAGGCGACGTGAGAATTCGTTCGGGAGTCCCGCCGATGCGGCAGCGGATCAGGAATTGGATGCTGGGTCTGGCGGCCGGCGGGGCCATGTTGGGCGTCGCGGGCGCGGCGACGGCCCAGAGCTGTGGCCAGCCGGCGTGCGAACCGCCGCCGCCGCCGTGCTGCGAGCCTCCGCCTCCGCCGCCTTCCTGCGGGGGTGGATCGTGCGGGGGCGGGAACGGCGGCTGGAACTCGAACACCAACGTCAATGTGAACGTCAACGTCAATGCGGGGGCCAGCGCCAATGCGAACGCCGGGTCGCGGGCCTTTGTGAATGCGCGGGCCGGCGGCTTCTCCGGCGGTTACGGCGGGGGCGGCGGCGCGGCCTATGTGACCGTGGACCAGCCCTATCCGACGACCATCCAGGGCCTGGCCGTCGAAGGCCTGGCCCAGACGGTGCGGACGCCCTTCACCGCCTGGCGTCGGTCGATGAAGCGGGTGGTGATCCAGGCGGTCTGCATCGACGACCGCCAGGTGCCGCACCCCGCCTCTCAGGTAAAGCCGGATCGCGAGATCGCCGACGGCTATGACGGCGAGATCTATCGTTGCCTGGCCGGCACCTGGCTGCAGGCGACGATCGCCGACTATGAGGGCGACATCAAATTCGACCACGGCACGACCCTGACCTGCAGGAAGCACGAGGCCCTGTGGTTCGGCGGCGAAGGCAAGCTGGAATGCCGCCCCGAAAAGCCCGAGCGGGACTGCAACGAACGCTCGCTGCTGCGTCGCTACGGGGCCGGGGTGAAGATCCTGACCATGTACCGCGAGGAAGAATACACCGAATACCGCGAGGAACAGGTCCAGAGCGCGACCGTCATCACCGGCGCCATCACCCTGGACGGCGGCGTCGGCGGCCGGGTGTTCTGAACCGGACCTGACGCGACCCGTTCAGGCGCGGCTCAGGCCGTGTGACGCAAGACAAGATCGTCGGCTCTCCGTCGACGATCCTGAAGACTGGCCCCAAAAAGGCTCGGCCCCGGTTCCTGCGAACCGGGGCCGTTTTTCTTACTGGGCCAGCTTGTCCGAGACGACCTCGGCGCGCCAGGCGGCGTCGGGCTTCAGATACTGCCGGGCCAGGCTTTGCAGGTCGGCTGCGGTGACGGCCTCCAGCACCGCGATATTGTTGCGGGTCTGGTCCAGCGAGGCCGGGTCGGACTGGGCTTCGGACAACTGGGTCAGCCAGTAGCCGTTGTCGGCCATGCTGCGCCGCAGCCGCTCCACCGCCGGACGGCGGGCGCGGTTCAGTTCATCCTCGCTGACCGGATTGTCGCGCAGGTCGGCGGCGATCACGTCCACCGCGTCGAACAGTTTCGTCAGGGACTCGGGGGGCGTTTCGGCGCCGACGGCGATATAGCCGTAGCCGGGGAAGGCGTCGGAGCTGGTGGCGCTGGCGCTGGGCGAATAGGCGATGCCCTGTTTCTCGCGGATCTCCTCGTTCAGGCGCAGTTGCAGCACGGCCGACAGGATCGCCAGTCGCCGGGCCGTGGTGCGGTCTTCGATCTGGTCGGTGGTGGGCCAGGCGACGAAGCCCAGAGCCTGTTCAGCCTGGCCCGTGTGGGTCAGACGGATCGGGGTCGCGGTCGGGGCGGGGAAGCGACGCTCGGCCGATCCAGGCGGCGGGGTCGGGGCGGGACCGCGCGCGGGCAGGGCGCCGAAGGTCGAACCCACGGCGGCGATGACCGCGTCCACGTCCACATCGCCGACGACCGTGATCTCGATCGGGCCGGAGGCGAGGGCCGCCTTGATCTGTTCGCGCAGGGGTTCGATCTCGACCGACTGGAACTGTTCGTTGGTCGGGGTGGCCGCGCGCTTGTCGCCCCCGGCCAGCAGTTCCCCGGCCTTCAGACCGAAGGCGCCGCCGGGCGTGGCGGCCTGTTGTTCCAGCGCCTGCGGATAGGAGGATTTGGCGCGTTGCAGCGGCGCGGCGCGCAGACCCGGATCCGTCAGGAAGGCGGCCAGAACCTGAAGTTCCAGTTGCAGGTCCTCCGGGCGGGTGGAGCCGCCGAAGCTGTAGCTGTCCGTACCCTGGCTGACGCTGGTGTTGACGACGTGGCCGGCCAGGACGCGGTCGGCCTCATCCACCGTCAGCTTGCCCAGGCCGCCGGCGTTCAGCACGGTGTTGGCGGCGAACAGGGGCGAGAAGCGGTCGGCGGGAAGACCCATGCCGCCGATGCCCGTATTGGCGCGGATCAGGATCTGGTCATCGCGGAAGTCGGTCTTCTTGATGTTCAGCAGGGTCCCGTTGGGGAAGCGGACCAGGGTGGCGCCCAGATCGGCCACCTCGGTGCGCGCGGCGGGAACGGCCGGCGCGCCGAAGTTCGTGTAGGGCCATTCCAACGCCGACTGATCGCCGGGCGCGGCGACGGGAACCTGACGCGAGGCCTCCAGCGCGGCGGTGACGGCGGCCTCGCCGCCCTCGACCGGGACCGGGCTGGTGAACAGGACCAGAGGCCCCTGGCCTTCGAACACCGGACGCACGGCGGCGTTGACCTGTTCCGGCGTCAGATCGGCGACGATCTTCTCGAACTGGTCCAGGCTTTCCTGGGGCGAGGTGAAGACCGTGTCGCCATTGACCGCGTTCAGCAGGGCGCCGGCCAGGGCGGGGGTGGAGCGGGTCGCCTCCGTGGCCACCGCATTCTGCAGGCTGGTGCGATATTCGGTGATCTCGCGCTGCAGCTCGGGGGCGGTGACGCCGTACTGGGTCAGACGGCGGGCCTCCTGCTCGGTGGTCTCCAGCGCGCGTTTCCATTCGCCCGGCGTGAAGGCGACCGACAGGATTCCGGCGTCCAGGCTGTCGAACAGCGACTGATAACCGCCGCCGGCGCCCAGGAAGGGCGGATTGTCGGCCCGCGCCATCTCGCCCAGGCGACGGTTCAGCACCGCCAGGCCCAGGCTGCGGCGAACGGCCTCGGTGCGTTCGGCCAGGCTGTCGGGGTCGAGGTCCGGCGCCTTGATCCAGTTGATCTGGATCGACGACTGGACGCCCGGCTCGACGATGATGCTGGTCTCCGGCTGGCGCGCGGCGACGGTTCCCAGGTCGGGCTCGGGCCCGTCGGCGGCCTTGGGCGTCCAGTCCGCGAAGGTCGTGCGGATCTTGGCCTCCATCGCGTCCAAGTCGAAGTCGCCGACAGCGATGAAGGTCGCGCGCGAGGGCCGGTAGTAGGCGTCATAGAAGTCGACGAACCGTTCGCGCGGCGCGGTGCGGATCACCTCCAGGTCGCCGATCGGCAGGCGTTTCGACAGGCGCTGGCCCGGCGCCAGCAGGGCCAGCTGGGTCTTCAGCACCCGCATCTGCGGCGAGTTGCGGGTCCGCTCCTCCCCGACGATGACGCCCCGCTCGGCGTCGATGGCGTCCGACGCCATCAGGGCGTCGCCCATCATTTCCCGCATCACATGCAGGGACGTATCGACCGTCTCGTCCTGGGTGTTGGGCAGTTCCAGCATATAGGCCGTCTGCTCGAAGCTGGTGAAGGCGTTGGTGTCGGCGCCGAAGGCCAGGCCCAGGCGTTCGAGAATGCGCAGCATCTCGTTCTCGGGGATGTCCTTGGTCCCGTTGAAGGCCATGTGCTCCATGAAGTGCGCCAGCCCCTGCTGGTCGTCCCGCTCCATCAGCGAGCCCGCGTCGATCCGCAGCCGGAACGAGGCCTGACCCGGCGGGGTGGCGTTGTGCATCAGGGCGTAGCGCATGCCGTTGGGCATCAGGCCGTAGCGGACGGCGGGGTCGGCCGGAACGTCGCTGGTCGCCTGCGCCCAGGGATCGGAGGGTGGGACCTGGGTCTGGGTTTGGGCGGCGGGCGCGAAGGCCAGGACGGGGACGGCGAAGGCCCCCGTCGAAAGAGCCAGGCCAGAGGCCGCGACAAGCAGAAGGCGACGCGCAGAACGCATGAGTTTACTCCGAAACGCCGCAACCCCCGATGGAACGGCTGATGTCTGGAGTAGGGGAGGGCGGGGGCGAGGGCAAGGCGACCGTTTGGCAGGCGCCTCAGGAGAAGGGCGCGAGTCACCATCGCGTCTCTTTCCAGATCGTATCGCGGCCAACGCGAACGACTCTTGCATAACAATGGTTTTTGGAGTTCCTTCTGACAGGCGGAGACATGAGAAGACAGCCATAGCGTTCCGTACAGTATCTCTCGTGGTCTTTGCTGGCGGCGTGCCGGGAGGATGCTTGCACAGGCGTTCACACTCACCGGCTTGCAATCCGGCGTAGATTTTTGACCCAACCTAGTTCGTCCGCAGCCGTATGGAGACATTTGACATGTACGCTTCCACATTGATGGCCGTCGCGGCGATCTCGTCGATTCCGGTCGTGGCGTCCGTCCCGACGGCGCCTGCTTCGGTCCCGGCCACAGCGGGCCTCCAGAACACCCTTAGCTCCTTCGTAAACGGGGAGTTCAAGGAAGTAGGAAAGACTTGTTTGCCTGCACAGGCCGCGCGTCGTTTTGGCTTCCTAACGGGGCGCCGCTCTGCAACGCCTGCTTCATATGTGCCCTCTGACGTACAGGGATGGTCGGTGCTCAAGGATCACTGGGATGCGCCGGTCGAGGTGCAGTCAGCCCAGTCGTTGAACGCCGTCTTTGCGCAGGTTTTTGAGGTCATTGGTGAAGGCGAGGCCGCCACCCGCAGACCTCTCGCGCAGAGGCTAGGCGTTGCTTGGCCATCCACGGACAGGCCGATCCTCTACGAGCACGCCAGCAATGCGCAAAGGCAGCATAATTGTGTCACCATGCTCGGCAGCAATGCGCAGCTTTCGGCGGGTCTGTCGGCGGCGGATCTGCGGGCGGCTTTTACAGCCACTACCACCCGTGCAGATACAGAGACCGCGTTCGCCTATGCAGGCGTTATGGTCTCGCCTATCGCAGCCGTGCTTGGCCTCAACACGACGACGGTCGATGCGCCAACAGGCGTTTCCAGTTTCCGGATCGCCTCGGCCATCTGGCAGTGGTACCGGCGGACGAAGCCTGCTCCCGGTGCCCATTTACAGATACGAAATCAGGTGGAGGGTCTTGCCGTTTACCGAGTGATCGGACTCACCCAGACCGCTCTTTTGACGGCTGAAGGCGCGGCCGGATTGAATGTGCCATTCTTCTCTGCGCGGGCGACTGTTTCCGGCAACACGCAGACCAGCACTACGAGCTCGGAGCGCAGCTATGCTGTAGCCTATTGGGTTGGGGAGAGTGATTTTATCGACTTGCCGGACAAGGCTCAAATCGAAAGGCACATGCGTTCGGCTGCCGATTTTTCTGCAACCCAAGGGCAAAACCTGTCGGTGCAAAGCAACTCCCGCGTGGAGTTTTCAGCTGACTTGGCTGACCTTCCCTCCAACTACTGCCGTACCGCTGAATGGGGGCTTGCGGCGCCACAACAGCACGCGGGAGAGCCGAGCAACTTGGGCGAGGCCAGCGATCTGCGGGTGGCGCCCGCGCCGGGCACGCCGGGGTCATGTAGGTTTACGGTTAGTGTCACGCCAAAGAGCACATCGCGTTCCGTCGTCGGCGCCGTTATCGCCGTCCGCGCCGCCGAGGACACATCGGGGCCGCCCCTGTTGGAATCGCGACGTTACGATATCCCAGACTATCGGGCCGACCTGGTCATAGGGAGTGGCGATGGCCCCCGTTTCGTAGCGTTCACGGCGGCCTCGACGCCGCTAAACTATATGATTTCCTACTCTGTCCGATCCAAACACGGCCGGTCGATCACTCTGGACGGCGCGACGCGTGTCACCGTCTCATGCCAGGGGCGACCTGAGCGGGCGATACTGCTTCAAACCACGGATGTCGAAGTGCCCAAATCGAACGATCGGATCTCACTGAAGGTGCCTTTGCCGGGGGATCTAATCGATGCCTCTACCTCGTCTGTCAGCTGCACTCTTGGTGGAACCACCCATCTGAAGGGCGGTAACACGGCGACTGAAGAACTCCAGTTTCCCAGCTACGACATCTCTGTGACCCGATCTGCGGCGACTCCGCTGCCGGCACCCTCGGTGACGCCTCTGCCTTCGGCGGCTCCGGCCGCTTGAAATGCGGTTTTTCAAGTGCACGCTTGCGTTCGTGTAGCTGCCTTGGGCACAGAACGAGACCTTGCCCCTATATCGAGGCGGTCGCTGACGCGGGATGTTGGGAGGATGCGTTTCAACATAGAAGTTTCGACCGCCTTTCGGGGTCGAATATCCGCCTCACCCGCCCGGACGGCTCACATAGAAGGTCGCGCTGTTGCCGACGGCGGTGGTCCCGATCACGGCGGCGCGGCCGGAGCCGATGGTGGCGTTGGTCGTGGCGGTGACGGCGGCGTTGTTGGTCTGATTGTTGGTGATGTTGACCTCGCCGCCGCACTGGGAACAGGCGGAACCGGTGACGCTGTTGCCGACGGCCTCGGCGCCGACATAGGCGTCATAGCCGCTGACGCCCGTATAGGTCGCCGTCGCCTCGACCCCGCCGGTGTTCAGCTGGGTGTTGTCCAGCGCCAGATAGATGTCGGTGTTGCCGGCGATCACTTCATTGGCGACGGCGCGGGCCGAGACGGTGGTCTGGCCCTGCAGATTGGTCCGGGCCCGGGAGACGGCGCGGACCCGGCCCTGGTTGGTCTGGTCGGTCGCGGCGACCAGGGAGCCGCCGGCGTTGGACAGGACGGTCTGGTTGGCCCCGGCCTTGGCGCGGGCGGCCAGGTTCCAGGCGTTGTCGACATAGACGTCGGTGCGCGCCTCAATCGTCGAGGCGGCGTTGGTCTGGCGCACCGTCAGATCCTGGTGAGAGGCGCCGGTGGTCGAGGCCTGGACGGCGTTGGCCACGGCCTGGGACGAGAAGTCGGCGGGGGCGGGGATGTACTGCACGTCGGCGACCGTCTCGGCCAGGACGGTGGTCTGGGCCGACTGATCGACTGCGCCGGTGATGGAGGAGGACGGACCGCCCAGGGCGACGCTGTTGGCGACGGCCGCCGTGCCGGCGAAACCGCCGGCCAGCATATGGCCGGTCGGCGACTGGACGACGGTGCGGGCGGTGACGTCATCGCCGGTCGCGACCTGGGCCGCATCAAGGGCGAAGGTCGCGCCGTCAGTGGAGACGCCCAGATAATCGCCGCGCGCCAGGGTCGTCGATCCGATCACCCCGTCCGACTCGCCGTTCAGGACGAGGGTCGTGTCAGCGCGTGTCGCGCCGGTCATGGTCTGGCGCGCCGTCAGGGACCCGGACGAATCCTCGATCCCGCCCGCGAGCGAATTGCCCGTGGCCGAATTGGTCACCTCGAGCTGATCGACCGTGACGTTCAGGTTCACCGACCCGGTCACGTCGCCGGACTGGGTCTGGGTAGTGCAGGTCGGGTCGGTCTGCGGATCGCAGAGCGGCGTCTCCTGCGCCGTCGTCTCAGTAGCGGCTAGGGCGAACGTCGCCGTCGCGGCGATCATGCCAGCGAGACGGATCGGCGCGGGTCTGGCCATTGTTCGTCTCCGTGGTGGGGTAGGCCGGATAATAGCCGCCGGTCGGACCGACAGCGGAATCGCCAAGCGGGTCGTTGGCGGCGTTGAGGCAGATTTCGGGGCCGGGCGCCCCATAGAGATTGGCCATGAACTCGACCGTGGCCCGTTCGACCAGGGCGCGCACGGCCAGCTGCGTCGGCTCCATCCCGCCGGACCCGGCCGAGATGTCGAAGACATTGCCGTTCAGGAAGTCGAACACCCCGGCCGAGATCTCGCGGCCGATGATCTGCTTCTGGTACGAGACGACGTCCACGACCTCGAGGGTGGTGGTCTGAACCAGCCGCAGATCCATGGCGATGTTCATCACATAGGTGCGGTAGGTGGCGATGCCCGAGCCGGGACGGTCGCTGTCCACCTGGCCTCCAGCGGCGTCGAAGCCGCCCGAGCGGATGTTGTAGTTCACCTCGGTGACGCCGCCGACGATGTAGAAGTCCGAGCCGGGCACCTGGCCGGCCAGGATGCGGCGGTACTGGGTGTCTTCCGGTCCCTGGGCGCCGGGGGTGTTGTCGCCGATCAGCTTGTTGTTGGCGTAGCGCAGCTCCAGCTCGGACACCGAGGTGTCGTAGCGTTCGACGATCCGGGCGCCGGCCTTGGCCAGGGCCGAGTTCGCCATCAGCGAGGCGCCGCCGGTGATCTGGCGTCCGCCGTCCGAGGAGACGGTGCCGGTGTAGTCGCTGATCCGGCCCACGGCCATGCGCGGCGAGGGCAGGTTGTAGCGGCGGGCGTAGTCGGCCAGGCAATAGAGCGCCGCCGAATAGGGGGTGGGGTTGGCCGTGACCGGCGCATTGCCGATCGGCGTCGCATATTGACCCGACGGCCCGGCCACCGGGCTGACGCAGCCGGCGAGCAGCAGGGCCGCAGCGGTCACGACGGCGCCGGTGCGAAGGAGAGGAGGGCGGCTCATGGCAGGGTGATGTTTCCGTTCAGGGCCGTGCCGGCGTTGATGTCGCCGTTGTTGGTCTGTTTCGAATTGACGATGACGGTGTTGTGGCTGCCCTGGACCACGACGTTCAACTGATTGCCGATGGCGGTGGAGCCGCCGATGGTCGTGCCGTTGCCGGAAGACGAGCCCGCCCCGGCATAGGCCGAGGCCACGCCGCCGGACTGGCTGGAATAGGAAGAGGCGCCGGACTGGATGAGGCCGTTGACGATCAGGCGATTGCCGTTGGCGTCGCGGGTCAAACCGGTGGCGGCGGTGTTGGTCAGGTTGCGCGCGGAGCCATAGCCCTGCTGGAAGCGGGCGGCGCCGCCGGAGCCCGTCGTCTGGGCCATGGCGATAGACGGGGCGGCGGCGACGAACAGGGTCGCAAGCACGGTCGGCAGGGTGGCGATCAGCCTCTTGACCGGCATGGATAATACTCCTGGCGCGCAAACGGACGACGGACCGAAACCACGATCCGCACCCCAAACTGCGTTAAGGTTATTAAGAAGCGCTTGAGATCGCAGAAATCGTTGCGCATTGGTGAGGCATGTCCGACCCCGATGGCCGATTCGCAGCGCCCCCGAATTCAGAAGGGCCAAAGTCCGAAAGACTGTTCAACGCCCCGGTCGCGGTGGTGCTGATCGCCCTGTCGATGCCCGTGCTGTTTTTCTTCCAGCGCCAGTTGCCGGACATGGGCGCAGCCATGGCCTTCGCACCCATCGATCTGCAGAACGGGCGGTGGGGCGGCTTGTTCACCGCCATGCTGCTGCATGGCAGTTGGACCCACGCCCTAATGAATGCGATCGGCGCCCTGGCCTTCGGCGCCCCCGTGGCCCGGCTGTTCGGCGACCGGATCGGGCCGACCGTCTTCCTGCTCTTCTATATCGGGTGCGGCGTGGTTGCGGCCCTGGGCTACGGCCTGGTCCACTGGGGCTCGACCGAGGCCATGGTGGGAGCGTCGGGGGCCGTGTTCGGCCTGATTGGAGCAGCGACCCGCCTGATGGGCGGACGGGGCAGGGTGCTGAACCTGTTCGATCGGCGCGTGATCGGGGCGTCCATCGCCTGGATGGCGGTCAACGCCGTCACCGGGCTGATCGGCTATGCTCCGGGAGCGGAGGGCGCCCGCATCGCCTGGGAAGCCCACGCCTTCGGCTTCATCGCCGGATTGCTGGTCATCGGCCCCTTGGGCCGCGCCTTCGGCAAGGGGCCTTTGCCCATGGGGACGTCGGCCCGGCCCGAATCGGACGTTTGATTCCGGGGCGCGGCTGCGCGATCATGGTTATCGAGCGGCCCTGTCGCCATCCCGGCCCGGCGGTCGTCTCCTAACCATAGAGAAGGAGCCGCGATGTTCGTCGCCGAGATCCTCAAGACCAAGGGAAACGCCGTCTTCTCCATCGCGTCCGACCTGACGGTGGCGCAGGCGTGCGGAGAGCTGGAGCGCAAACGCGTCGGCGCCCTGGTCGTCCGTGACGGCGAATCCGTCGCCGGCGTCTTTTCCGAAAGGGATGTGGTGAAGGCCCTGGCGGTCGACGGACCCAACGCCCTGGGCCGTCCCGTCTCCGATTACATGTCCGCCCGGGTGATCTTCGCCGAACCGGGAGAAACCCTGTCCGCCGTGATGGGGCGGATGACCGACCGGCGGATTCGCCATCTGCCGGTTCTGAGCGAGGGCCGGCTGGTCGGCGTCATCTCCATCGGCGACGTCGTCAAATGTCAGATCGCCGATCACGCCCGCGAGGCCGAAAGCCTCAGAACCTATATAGCGACGGGCTGAAGCGGGCGCCGGCACGGGTTCGAAGAGTCCGACTCCGCGAGAATTTTCATGGTTTGGTCAGAATCCGGTTGCGGCGGAAAAGAGCGGCCCGTATAGGACCGCCTCGCTCGGAAACGGGCCGGCCCTGAGGGCTTCGGAGCTTTGGTTTCGGAGGTTTTGAGGGGAAGAAAGAGTTGAGAAACTTCTTGCTTTCCTGGGTTGGTTTCAATAGGTTCC